>ERZ1049444.1-NODE-1-length-411323-cov-24.763004_pt1 | contig 411323 bp, 343 predicted proteins | sample MGYA00383101_ERZ1049444 | MGnify/ENA primary metagenome ERZ1049444 (study PRJEB29581, sample SAMEA5548371) | metagenome | biome: marine; feature: coastal; material: water | depth 50 m | study: Short-term variability in the microbial, nano- and picoplankton... | reverse complement strand
AAGACGCTTTAAAAACCCGCGTGCCAAAAAAAATAATAGAGAAACCCCCTTAAGGATAACTTAATAGCAACAAATATTTCCCATTAACTGACCTCTGATTTATTATTGTCAATGATTAGTTATATTTTTGACATACATAAAACTTTCACAATGGCAGAATTAAAAAGAATCTTTGATATACTAACAGCTGCAGAGGAAAACTTTAACAAAGAAGTTTCATTATCGGTAAAACGTAATAATAGATGGGAAAATTTCTCAACCAATGATTACAGGAAAAATGTTGATAAGTTTAGCCTTGGTTTGCTTGCCATGGGTTGTAACAAAGGAGACAAGATTGCCACTGTCTCGAACAATAGACCTGAGTGGAATTTCATAGATTTCGGAATGAGTCAGATAGGTTGTGTTCATGTTGGAATTTATCCTACTATCAGCGAAAAAGAATATCTTCATATTCTATCACATTCGGATTCAAGAATTCTAATTGTTTCTGACAAAGAATTATTTGACAAACTTTATCCAATATTCAAACAAACACCAAATCTCGAAGAAATTTATACCATTGATGATGTAGATGGTGCTAAAAACTGGAATGAAATTTTAAAACTCGGGGAAGCAAAAAGAGAGGAGTATAAAGATCTGCTTATATCTAGAAGAGATGATGTTAAACCCGACGATCTTTTGACCATCATATACACATCTGGAACAACAGGCCTGTCAAAAGGAGTTATGCTATCACATAATAATGTGGTAAGTAACCTATTGTTGGCCCACAGAGTTACCGGGTACTTAAATTCAAACGACCGAGCATTGAGTTTTCTTCCATTATCTCATATTCTGGAGAGGGTTGGAAACTATCTGTGGCAAACACTTGGTATTTCAATTTACTACGCAGAAAACCTGGAAACCATTGGTGAAGATATGCGTGATATAAATGTGAATGTATTTATCACAGTTCCAAGAGTATTTGAAAAAATATATGATAAGATTATTAATAAGGGAAGAGAACTGTCATTAATAAAAAAGACATTATTCTTTTGGGCAGTGCAAGTAGGAGATAAATTTGATCCTGATCCTTCAAAAAGAAGTGCCCTGTATAACCTAAAACTTAAAATCGCTAATAAACTGGTTTTTAGCAAATGGAGAGATGCTTTTGGTGGAGAACTAAAGGGAGTAATAAGCGGAGGCGCTGCACTTCAACCCCGACTAGCAAGAATATTTTGGTCGGCTAATATAATTGTACAAGAAGGATATGGACTTACAGAAACTTCGCCCCTAATATCAGCCAACATGCCATCATTTCCTGGAGTAAGATTTGGCAGTGTTGGAGTAGTTCCCCCCGAATTAGAGGTTATGATCGCAGAAGACGGTGAAATTCTTGAAAGAGGACCAAATCTTATGATTGGATATTTTAAAGATCCGGATAAAACCAATGAAGCTATTGATAAAGATGGGTGGTTCCATACAGGAGATATCGGAACACTTGACGAAGATAGAATGCTAACAATAACAGATAGGAAAAAAGAGATCTTTAAGCTTTCAGGTGGCAAATATGTTGCTCCTCAGCAGGTTGAAAACCAATTTAAAGAATCCCAATTTATTGAACAAATAATAGTTATTGGTGATAATAAAAGATTTACAGCAGCAATAATAGTTCCTGATTTTGAATTTTTACATAACTGGTGTACAATTCATCATGTTAACTATCATGATAATGATGATTTGATTTCACAAGAAATAATTGTAGAAAGATTTCAGAAAGAATTGGACAAATATAACCCTGAACTTGATCATGTTGCACAAATTAAAGTTTTCAAACTTGTGGTGGATAACTGGACTCCTGAAAACGGCTTACTATCTCCTACTCAAAAACTTAAGCGTAAAGCTGTTCAAAGTAAATACGATCAAATTATTACAGAAATTTATACATAATATCTCACAATTTATTAAAGGTTAATGTAGGGTTAGTTCCTCAAGAAAAACTTATATTTGTACAATATTCATGACTTGTGAAAGATTTATTTTTAAATATTGTTGGCTTCCTGACTGCTGTTATCTTTCTATTATCAACATCAGGATTTACAATTTATAGTCATCATTGTAGTCATAATGGAATAAGTTACTCGGTTTTGATTGAGAACCACAGACTTGATGGTGATGTTTGTAATTACAATCAAAAAAAAGAAATTATATCTTGCTGCTCTGAAAAAAAACCTTGTTCAATAAAAACTGAGCCAAACACTGAATGTTGCGATAATTTTAAAGAATTCGTTATAGCAGATATAAATTTAGCAGGAACAAATTCAATAAACAATCCGGAGATACAGTGCTTAAAATTACTCAACATATCAAATTACAAGAAACACAATTGCTCGAACGAGTTAATTGATAATATCATTGATAATCAAGTCCAACCATACCCTATTCTAATACCTAAACTGAGTATGGTTATTTTCTTGAATACCCTAAAAATATTACCTGATCCCTTTTCTTAATTCGTATTCTCCTTCCTAGATTAATATTAACGAGTGATTTTATCATTCTAATTACTAAAATATTAAAAGTTAAATTCAATGAACAGGATATTACTAGTATTATTCATAGTACTATCAATAGGTTTTTCCATAAATGCCCAAACGGTATCAGGTAGAGTATTTGAAATACAAAATAATAATAAGGGTCCGCTAATTGGTGCAACTATTAAGCAGGAAAATACTACAAACGGTGTTGTTGCAGATGAAAATGGTCAGTTTGTATTGGAACTAATACCTAATAAATCATATAAGATTATAGTATCTTTTGTGGGATATGAAAATGACACCATAGATTTGACCAGCTCTAACAAAACCGACCTTGTCATTATTATGAATGATCAGAAGATATTGGGTGAAGTTGTTGTTAAAGGTCGCAGAAAAGGATCATCAATTTCCAGAACAAAAACAAGGTCCATAGTCAACATAAATGAAAATGAACTTCAAAAAGCTGCATGTTGTAACCTAAGTGAGAGTTTTGAGAATAGCGCTACAGTTGATGTAAGTTATAGTGATGCCATAACTGGTGCAAAACAAATTCAAATGTTGGGTTTATCAGGTATATATACTCAACTTCTAACCGAAAACATACCGAATATGAGGGGTCTTTCAACACCGTGGGGCCTAGGATATATTCCCGGCAGCTGGATGAGTTCGATACAGGTTTCAAAAGGAACGTCATCAGTAATAAATGGCAATGAAAGTATGGCTGGCCAAATAAATGTTGAGTTAAAAAAATCCAATGATGGGGAAATTTTTTTCCTAAACCTTTATGGAAATCAGATGGGTAAAATGGAAGGTAATAGCAATGTTCGATTTAACCTATCAGATAAATGGAGCACAGCAATTTTAGCGCATGTTGAAGATAGGCCATTTAAACAAGATCAAAATGGAGATTCATTTATTGACGCCCCTCTAATTAGTCAAATAAATCTATTCAACAGATATAGATATATCAATAATGCCTTTAGAATGCAGCTTGGGGTTAAATATCTTTCGGAGAATCGTAAAGGAGGGCAGATGACATTCGATGCAGACAAACCACATAGCATAGAAAATGGTTATGGAATTGGTGTTAAAACGAATAGAGTTGAGGGATTTTTGAAGATAGGTATAATAAGTAAAAATAAGGATCTTACAAATATCGGATTACAGAATCAATTTGTCATACATAATCAGACTTCTTTTTTTGGTTTAAACATTTATGATGCTAAGCAATTTTCTTATTATGGAAACTATATGTTTCAGTCATATTTTGCAAGCTCTAAAAACCAGTATACCACAGGAATAAGCATAATTTATGATGACTATAACGAGGTATTGAATGATAGCACTTTTGGTCGATCAGAAATCTCTATTGGTGGTTTCTTTCAGTACACCTATTCAAACTATAATAATCTTAATATAATTGCTGGAATAAGGCTTGATAATAATAATATTTATGGACTGTTGTTTACCCCTCGTCTACATTTAAAATATAATATTAATGAGCAAAACGCGATTAGAATAGGCGCAGGTAAAGGATATAGGTCTCCTAACTTAATAGCAGAAAACACTTCATTGCTTGCAACTTCAAAAAAAATCATAATTACGGAAACTCCCGAAATAGAATCATCATGGAACTATGGAATTAGCTATACTTCCTACATAAAAATTAACGCACGAGAACTAACGATTACTGCTGATTATTTTAGAACACAATTCATAAATCAGATTGTAGTAGATCGGGATAATGATCCCTTCATAGTATATATGTATAACCTAGATGGTGTATCTTTTTCCAACAGTTTTCAAATTGAAACATCATATGAGTTGTTCAAAAACTTAGAAGCTAAATTGGCATTCAGATATAATGATGTTAAAACCACAATCAGTGATAAATTGATTGAGAAGCCATTGATGAATAAATTTAAGGGGTTATTAGCAGTATCATATCAAACCCCTTATAAAAAATGGCAGTTTGACTTAAATATTCAAGCCATTGGAAATCAAAGATTACCCAATACTGAATTTAATCCTCCACAATATCAACTTGGGGATTATGCTCCTAATTATGCGCTTATTAATTTACAAATAACTCGATATATTAAAAACTTTGATGTTTATATTGGAGCTGAAAATATAGGAAATTATAGACAAACTAATCCCATTATTTCCTCAGAAGATCCATTTGGAGAATATTTCGACAGCTCAATTATTTGGGGTCCAATTTCAGGAATAATAGTATATGGTGGAATAAGATTTAGAATCAATCCAGAAGAAGAAGAATGAAAATTAGATTTAAATTTAAAAGATGAAATCAAGAATTATAATTTTAACAATAACAGCAATGTTTTTGCTGATGGGTTTGCAATCTCAGGAAACAGAAAAAAAGGAAAAACAACTTATTACTGTTGAAATCCAAACCTCAGCCGTTTGTGGAATGTGTAAAGAAAAACTTGAACATGACCTAGCCTTTGAAAAAGGTGTTAAGTATGTAAACCTTGATAATGAAACCAAAATCATTACCATTAAGTTTAAAGAGGGTAAAAACACAAAAGAGAAAATAAAAATAGCAATTACTAAAGTTGGTTATGATGCTGACGATATGATAGCCAATCAAAAAGCTCATGACAATTTACCCAAATGTTGCCAGAAGGGAACACCCAATCATTAATTATTTAATTCTAACCATGTGGAGGTGCTGAAAATCAAAACTAAAATCTATATTTGGGGATATCCCCTCCATTGTAAAACTTATGGCTTTTCCATCTTTATTTAGGTTAAATGATGCGAAAACATCACATTCCATATCTCTGTAGTTCCATTTTATTGCAAAAGTATTAGCTTGATAGTAGAATAATCTACCTTCAAGTTTTGGAGATTTAATGGATTTTATCCATAATTCTTCATCCTTTTCCCAAATTACCATTTCACCAAACCAATCATCGCTGTATGAGCCTACATAACTATCATAATCTAAATTGTTAAGCTGTGCTTTATTAACTACTTCCCAAACGCCTGCAACAACACTATCTCCATTTTGCTCACTACTTTTTATTCTTTTTGTCATTCTTCCAATCCAATCAACACTATCAACACCTATGTATGAATCAACAATTATATTTGGAACTGACATAAAACTATATCCTCCTGGATCAGCATTTGTAAGAACTACAACTCCCATCTTCAATTCAGGAATGAGAATAGTTTGAGATAACATGCCTGGCATTCCTCCTGTGTGACTAACGGTTATATATCCTGCAATATCCTTTATTCCCCAACCCAATCCATAGGAATAAAAGTGGGTATTATATGGTGTTTTTCCAATGATATTAAATCCACGATTAGTATATGGCTTCCACATTTCACTATGATTTTTTTTAGATATAAGTTGAACAGAATCATTAAGCGCACCATTATCAAGCTGCACAATCATCCATTTACTAAGGTCATATACACTTGCATATATTCCAGCTGCTGAAGCAGCAATAGTAGCATCAAATTCATCAATTTGCATGAATTCTCCATCCACTAACGAGTGCGGTTTTGCTATATTATTTGAGTCTACTAATCTACCAATTGTACCTGCTGATTCATTCATTCCTATTGGAGACATTATTCTTTCCTCAACAAATTCACTCCATGACATACCTGTTTTTCGAACTACTATTTCTCCTGCAACTATATATAATAGATTATCATAATCGTACTTGGTTCTAAAGTCAGAAACAGGTGTTTGATATTGAAAACTGGTAATTATATCATCAATTGAAAAGCTATTGCCATCAGGAATCCACATTAAATCTCCAGCTCCCAGATCAAGTCCACTTCTGTGTGTTAGCAAGTCTATAATAGTAAAATCAGCAGTAACATAAGGGTTATACATTTTAAACTCAGGTATGTGGTCTACAACCTTATCATCCCAATTTATGTATCCCTCATCCACAAGCATGGCAAGAGATGTTGAAGTAAATGCCTTGCTATTGGAAGCAATGGAAAATCTGGTGTGGTTATCAACCTTATCACCAGATATCGTGGAGGATATTCCGTATCCTTTTGAATGTATAACCTCTCCATCCTTTACAACAGCTATGGCAATTCCAGCATGCTGATTTCTGGCCATGGCAACTTCAACTATTGAATCAATTTGTAATGTTGAAAATCCTTGAGCGAAGCTAGAACTAATAAAAATCATGAACACAATTGTTAGAAGTATTGGTTTATTGGAAGTCATGGAAAATATTTTAGTTATCATAAATAACAAATGTATAGATAAATGGAAGGTGCTATTGTTTTAATCAAAATAATTTTGAGAAATAGTAAACTAATTTAGATCTAATTATTACAAAAATAACATGTATATTTTGTACTTTAGCAGTTAGTATAAATATCAGAATTTCAATGATGGAGAAAAAAAAATTTGCAGTAATTCTATCGGGCAGTGGAGTATTTGATGGTGCTGAAATCCATGAGGCCACTCTTACTATGTTGGCCATTATGCGTCAAGGTGGCGAATATCAATGTTTTGCTCCAAACATTGCACAATATCATGTAATCAACCATATCACTGGTGATGAAATGAATGAATCTAGAAATGTTTTAGTAGAGTCTGCTCGAATTGCACGTGGAGAAATAAAACCATTGGATGAGTTTGATGGCAAATATTTCGACGCTATAATCTTTGTGGGAGGTTTTGGTGCAGCTAAAAATTTATCCACTGTTGCATTTGATGGATCTGATGCCATTATTAATGCAGATGTTGAATCATCGGTTACTCAAATGCTAGAATTAAAAAAGCCCATTGGCGCATTGTGTATTTCACCAGCATTCATAACAAAAATTATTGGTGATGTAAACGTAACTATTGGTAAGGATACCGGAACTGCTGAAGCAATTGAGGCCATGGGTGGAACACATATAATTACTAGTCACGGTGATGTAGTTGTAGATGAGGAAAAGTTGGTATTCACAACGCCATGCTATATGCTAGAAGCAAATATTATGGACATAGATGATGGTGCCACTAACATCGTAAAATCAATGATGGAAAAAATTAATTGATGAAATGATTACTGAGCTTTTTAAAATTAAATATCCAATAATACAAGGTGGTATGATTTGGTGCAGTGGATGGAAACTTGCATCAGCTGTTAGTAATAGTGGCGGATTAGGTCTAATTGGAGCAGGAAGTATGTATCCTAATGTTCTCCATGAACACATTATTAAATGTAAAAAGGCAACATCTAAGCCGTTCGGAGTTAATGTACCTTTACTTTATCCCCAAACTGATGAAATAATTGATTTAATCATAAAAGAAAATATAAGGATTGTATTCACCTCAGCAGGAGATCCTAGTAAATATACTGATAAGCTTAAGTCCAAAGGAATTAAAGTAGCTCATGTGGTTTCTAATTTAAGATTTGCTCTAAAAGCAGAAAAAGTAGGTGTAGATGCAATCGTTGCAGAAGGCTTTGAGGCTGGTGGTCACAATGGTATTGAAGAAACCACCACCATGGTATTAATACCAACTATCAAAGCTAAAGTGGGAGTTCCTATTATAGCCGCTGGTGGTATTGCATCTGGTGAATCAATGTATTCCGCAATGGCATTGGGAGCAGATGGTGTTCAGATAGGTAGCTTATTTGCTTCTTCCCATGAGTCATCTGCTCATGATAATTTTAAAAATGCAATAATAGATGCATCAGATGGAGGCACATACCTTACCCTCAAGAATGTTGTTCCGGTAAGATTACTTAGAAATGAGTTTTTCCAACGAATTCAATCAGCGATTTTGGAAGGAAAAGACAAAGTGACACTTATCAAGATTCTTGGTAAAGGTAGGGCAAAGATGGGTATGTTTGAAGGTAATTTAATAGAAGGAGAATTAGAAGTGGGTCAAATTTCATCTACAATAGACGAGAAAAAAACTGTGAGTCATATATTCTCTGATCTAATCCTACAATTCAATAAAACTAAAGATAAAATGGATAAAATAGGTAGAATCTAATAATTAATATTAAGTTAGGATTTTACTACAAAAAAATAATTATGTTTGCCAAAATGACCAAAAATTTAATCACATGAATTTTGAATTTACTGAAGAACAATTAATGATAAAAGAAGCTGCGCGTGATTACGCACAGAGGGAACTTATTCACGATGTAATCGAAAGAGATGAAAAGTCTATATTTCCAGAAAAACACATAAAGAATCTTGCTGCTCTCGGTTTTATGGGAATGATGGTAGATCCAAAATATGGTGGAAGTGGTATGGATACTATTTCTTATGTGCTGGCAATGGAAGAACTATCAAAAGTGGATGCATCCGTAAGTGTAATTGTATCAGTTAATAATTCATTGGTATGTTTTGGGCTAAGTAAATTTGGTTCGGAAGAGCAGAAACATAAATACCTCACTCCACTTGCCAAGGGTGAAATAATTGGTGCTTTTTTATTATCTGAACCAGAGGCAGGGTCAGATGCAACTCATCAACACACCACTGCTGAAGATAAAGGTGATTACTATCTTCTGAATGGAACAAAAAACTGGATTACCAGTGCAAACTCAGCATCTACATACATTGTAATCGCTCAAACTTATCCTGAAAAACGTCACAAGGGAATAAATGCATTTATCGTAGAAAAAAATTCTCCTGGTATAAGTCTTGGACCACATGAGGATAAAATGGGAATGAGAAGTTCCGATACGCATTCTGTAATGTTTACTGATGTTAAGGTACCCAAAGAAAATCGCATAGGTGAAGATGGGTTTGGATTTAAGTTTGCAATGAAGGTTTTAGAAGCGGGTCGAATAGGAATAGCTGCTCAGGCTGTTGGTTTAGCAAGTGGTGCTATGGAGAGAGCGACTGCATATTCAAAAGAACGCAAAGCATTTGGAACTGAATTAGCAAATCATCAATCTATAGCTTTTAAACTTGCAGATATGGCTGTAAAAATTGAAAATGCACGTAACTTATGCTTGAAAGCAGCCTGGCTAAAAGACAATAATAAACAAATAACCATTGCCAGTGCAATGGCAAAACAATATTCCGCAGACATGGCAATGGAAGTTACCACCGAGGCAGTGCAAATACATGGGGGTTATGGTTATGTAAAGGAATATCACGTGGAAAGATTAATGCGTGAAGCCAAACTCACACAGATTTATGAGGGGACTTCTGAAGTTCAGAAAATAGTTATTTCCAGAGATGTCCTAAAGGATTAATTATCCACTCCATTAACCTTTTGATTTTAAATATTTTTTCCTGTTTTTAGATACCGTTCAATCAATTTTTTTGCGATATTTGATAACCTATATTACATTCAAAAAATACAGTTAAACAATCATATAATTTAGTGATCATGAAAATATTAGTCTTAATCAGTAATGTACCAGACACTACAACAAAAATTCGTTTTACAGGGAACAATACCACATTTGATGATTCAGGAGTTCAATGGATCATAAACCCTTGGGATGAGTTAGCATTAACCCGAGCACTGGAGTTGAAAGAAGCTGGTGGGGTTGACAAAATAACTGTTGCAAATGTTGGTGAAAAATCCACCGAGGCAACCTTGAGAAAAGCTCTAGCAGTTGGAGCTGATGATGCGATCAGAATTAATACCACTGCCAATGATGCCTTTTATGTTGCCACTCAATTGGCCGAGGTTGCCAAAGATTACGAATTAATATTGGCGGGTATAGAGGCTTCTGACTATAATGGTAATGCAGTAGGCGGAATGCTAGCAGAAATGCTAGATTACAATTCTGTTTCAGCTGTTTCAGGGATAGATCTGGATGGTTCCGACTTCAAGGTTACTAGAGAAGTTGATGGAGGATATCAGGTAGTTAGTATAGGTGGTCCTCTTCTGGCAATTGTTCAGAAAGGGATTGCAAAAGAACCTCGTATACCAGCCATGCGAGGGATTATGATGGCTCGTAAAAAACCTCTTAATATTAATGAACCTGTGGAAGGGATTGATAAAACTCAGATGATTAAGTTTGAATTACCACCTCCAAAAGCCGCATGTAAATTAATAGATGAAGAAAATGCCAAAGAGGTAATTACACTTCTGCATGAAGAAGCAAAGGTTCTTTAGTAAAATAATTAAAAAATCAAGAAAAATGTCAATATTAGTATATACAGAAAATTGGGATGGTAAGTTTAAGAACCTTAGTTTTGAGCTAGTATCATATGCTCATGCCATTGCCAAAGAAATGAATTCAACAGTAACAGCAGTATCACTTGGCAAAGTATCAGACGATGACCTTATGAAATTGGGTAAATATGGTGCCACAAAAGTTCTAAATGTTGATGATGAAAGATATAATTCAATAGATAATAGAGCTACCGCAAAAGCTATTGCCTCAGCGGCAAAAAGTGAAGACTCAAGCATTGTAATTTTCGCAAATAATAATGTCGGAAAAGCAATTGCTCCAAGAACAGCCATCAAGCTGGATGCTGGCTTAGTATCTGGAGTAACTGCACTCCCGCTTTCAATTAACCCATTTGTGGTAAAGAAAAAAGTATTCACAAGTAAGGCTATTGCGAATGTGCAAATAAACTCTGATATCAAAGTAATCACTCTGGCGCAAAATAGCTACGATATTATTGATTTAGGACAAAGTGCTACCATTGAAACCTATGATCCAGGTATTGTTGATACTGATTTCTCAACTTCAGTCATTGAAACAAATAAAGTTAGCGGTAAAGTTCTTCTTTCAGATGCGGAAATTGTTGTTTCAGGAGGTCGTGGAATGAAAAGTGCTGATAATTGGGGAGGACTTGAGGAACTTGCAGACCTTTTAGGTGCAGGGTTAGCATGCTCACGGCCTGTTTCTGATGAAGGTTGGAGATCCCATTCAGAACATGTTGGCCAAACCGGAGTAATGATTGCTCCCAATTTATATTTTGCCTTTGGCATATCAGGAGCAATCCAACACCTTGGAGGAGTTAGTTCTTCAAAGGTTATTGTAGCTGTAAACAAGGATCCAGAAGCTCCAATTTTTGAAGCCGCAGATTATGGTATTGTTGGTGATGTTAATGTGGTTATTCCGGAATTTATTGAAGCTGTAAAGGCACTTTAAAAACGTTGATTGTATTTTAAAACCTGATAACATTTTTGGGGTCGGCTTTTTTTATTATTAAATTTGGGGTTTAAATTTAAAGTAATGATAGAAATATATCACAACCCTAGATGTCGCAAATCAAGAGCTGCTCTGCAATATCTTCGTGATAATTACTCTCAGTTTAAAATTATTGAATACTTGAAAGAACCACTAGATTCTATTAGCTTTGGTAAATTATTGAAAAAACTCGGAAAAAGACCATCAGAAATGATGAGGACAAACGAATCTATATACAAATCTGAATATAAGGGTAAGGAGTTTTCGGATGCTCAGTGGATAAAAATAATGGTTGGAAATCCAAAACTTATTAAAAGACCCATTGTTGTCAAAGACGATGAAGCAATTTGGGCTGACCCTTCGGATTTACTTATATCATTTCTGGATTAGAGATACTAAAATGAAATTAATCGGGAAGCCGTTTAAACATATATAACTTCAAAATTAGTGAAATGAAATATAGAATTGAGCATGATACAATGGGAGATGTGCAAGTTCCTGCTGAGAAGTATTGGGGAGCGCAAACTCAGAGGTCTAAAATGAATTTTAAAATTGGTCCAGAAGGTTCGATGCCTGAAGAGATAATAACTGCTTTTGCTTATCTAAAAAAGGCTGCTGCTATCACAAATTGCAAGCTGGGAGTTCTATCCGATGAAAAATCAGAATTGATTGGCAAGGCTTGTGATGATATTTTGGAAGGTAATCTTGAAGGAAACTTCCCATTGGTTATTTGGCAAACAGGTTCAGGCACTCAATCTAATATGAACATGAACGAAGTTATTGCCAATAGAGGCCATGTCATAAATGGAGGCGACCTCAAAGATAATGATAAAGTATTGCATCCAAACGATGATGTAAATAAATCGCAATCCTCCAATGATACATTCCCGACGGCCATGCACATTGCTGCATATAAATTAATTGTTGAAAATACCATTCCTGGTCTTGAAATGTTAAGAGATGCTCTTGATGATAAAGCAACCTCATTTAAAGATATTGTCAAGACAGGTCGTACCCATCTAATGGACGCTACTCCATTAACTCTTGGACAGGAGTTTTCTGGCTATGTTGCTCAGCTAGATTTTGGCCTTAAAGCACTTTCAAATACTCTACCTCATCTAACGGAGCTTGCATTGGGAGGAACTGCTGTAGGAACTGGTTTGAATACTCCTGATAACTATGATACTAAAGTTGCTGAAAGCATCGCATCATTAACAGGATATCCCTTTGTTACTGCAAAAAATAAGTTTGAAGCATTATCAGCTCATGATGCAATTGTTGAAACATCAGGTGCTCTCAAGCAGATTGCAGTTAGCCTAATGCACATAGGTAATAATATCCGTGCATTAGCCTCAGGTCCTCGTTGCAGTATAGGTGAGATTCAGCTACCGGCTAATGAACCTGGGTCAAGTATTATGCCTGGCAAAGTAAACCCAACTCAAAACGAGGCCATAACAATGGTTTGTGCTCAAGTTATTGGTAATGATACCGCAATTTCAATTGGAGGAATGCAAGGGCATTTTCAATTAAATGTATTTAAACCTGTCATGATAGCTAACCTTCTTCAATCAGCAAGACTTATAGGAGATGCTTGTGTTTCTTTTACCAATAATGCAGTAATAGGTATTGAAGCTAATCAATCTATAGTAAAAGATAAACTTGATAACTCGTTGATGCTAGTCACAGCTCTAAATACTCACATTGGGTATGAAAATGCTGCTAAAATTGCAAAAAAAGCACACTCAGAAGGCACAACTTTGCGACAAGCAGCACTTGAGCTTGGATTTATGGACGATAAAAAATTCACAGAATTGGTAGATCCAAAAAAGATGATTTAATTATTAGCAAAAAAGCTATGATGATATGGATAAGCCTGTAATTGTTCAGAAAAAATCTCTTAAACTTGAGATGAATCCAGGCACCTATTTTTGGTGTGCCTGCGGTAAAAGCAAGGATCAACCATTTTGTGATGGTTCTCATAAAGGCACGAAGTTCAGGCCAGAGAAAGTTGTAATTGAAGAAAAGCAGATATTTCCCTGGTGCATGTGCAGATATAGTGATAAAGGTGCAAGGTGCGACAGCAAACACAGAGAACTTGCCTAGTATTATCAAAAATTTATTATTTCCGTATGTGCGAGGATGAATCTTTTGTTATTAGGTTTTTGCATCTAAAAATAAAAATTCTTTTGGCAATTTCATTTCCCCTAATAACATCTATGGTATCGGATGGAGTAACGCTCTCAAAGTTTCTGTAAATTATAGAGTCGGGTAAATTAAACTCCCTACTATCAGTGATATAATATGCGTCCGCGCCTTCAATAAATCCTCCACGCTCCTCATTTATCCAAGCATATTTATGAATATCTGTTAGTTTGCCAAGAGCAAGAGCATTCATCCCTACTTTACGAGCAAAATAATATTCATAATTTGCCAAAGGAAACCATTTTGAACCAACCATAAAACTATTGTCATCCATCACTCCATTTCTCCTATCTTGCTCCACAATGTATACAAACTTATTTCCAGCCTGCCTGTAACCATATATGTCCAGAGAAGGATCATTTTTGCCAATACGATTGTAGTCGGTTGATTTATCAAAGGGTATAAATCCACTATTAATTTGAACTAGTCCTAAAGTTATTATTAGTGATATAAGTGCCAATGATAAAATAATTACAACAGGAATTCCACGGGTTTTAATCCTTCTATCTGATATGTAAACAGCAGCTAATGGTATTAATGAGGTTATTCCTGGAGCAGTCCAGTGGGGTAATGTTCTTCTAAAAAGCGAGAAAATAATAAACGTGATTACAATTGGTAGCCCAGCTAGAAGTAATATACGCAGGTGACTTTTTTCCAATGATAACTTCCCTCTTAAACCCGCAATTATAGATACTATCACTAGTATGTAAACAATGGGGTTATTATATAGAAATTCTCCTAATATTTCACTGATTAAGTAGTCAAAATCCATGGAATAACCGCTCATGTCAACTCTATTCGTATGAAAATTTATACTAATAAAATCATTTTGAATATTCCATATAAGTATTGGTATAGATATAATAGCCGATATTAATAAGCCAATATAAAGCCACTTACTTTTCAACCAATCCCTATTATAAAAGAATATATACAGGATAATCCCAATCCATAGGAATATGGTGGTATATTTAGATAAAATTCCAAGGCCAATTACCACACTTAATTTTAGCATATTGATACCTGACATTGATATGTTTGGACACTTTGGAACTGTTTTAATTGTCAACAATAATGCCCATAGCCAGAAGAGACTTTGAGGAGTATCAGGAAGTATAAAAACTCCTGTAATTATTGTAGCATATACTGATGATACATATATTAAAGATGCATAAAATCCCGTTCGTTCATCCTTTAGAGCAAGTCCTATTTTAAATACTATCCATATGTTAAAAGCACCAATTATTATGGAGCCAAGTCGTAAAAAAAATTCGCTTTGAAATGCCATGTCTAGAGTAGTAATCTGCATTACCAATCCAATCATAATAGGATGATCAAAATGCGACCAATCAGGGAAAAGACCGTATAACCTATAATAAACTTCATCATTTCCTAGCTCAAGAAAATAGGCAAGAAATGATCTTACAATTGTTGATATAACAATAAGATAAATTACATTTAAGGAATATTTCTTAAAGTTGTTCATCTATTTCTTTTTAACTTTCTTGACTTTCTAATGCGAAATATTCCATACACAATTGTAAGACCTATTATAATATATATGATCCTAAGCATAAGAGTGGCTTTAGAATCTATTACAGCCGTTTTTTTTGTTTCTGGATGGTCTCCTGAGTATCTAACTATTGGATTTAACATTATTTTAGAGTCATCATAAAATTCAACTTCAGTTCTCAAATAAGTATTTCGATCATCCATTTTACATGAACTAAATGATGTACTATCTGCAGTCTTTACAACCTCTCCGTTGTCGCTTATAAATCTTATTTGCTTTGCAATTTTATTAACCGAAATAAACAAAGTGTCTCCGTATAGTTTTGCCGAATTTAGTTTGGGTATATCCTTTGATCGTTTTACTTTATCGTTCATTGGTTCATCATCAATCCTGATAAAATCCATCCCATAATAAGCTCCCTTCCCAAGCTGAGTGAGTATTAACTCACTTTCAGTACTAAATGCATTAATCATTGTAAACCTTCTTCCAACATCATTGGAGTTTAGAACATCGTGGGCATCATCATTTCCTATTATATAAGCAAGTTGACCAGAGGAAAGAGCTTCATCCCAATGATTTATTGATACACGCATGTTATTTAACACTTCAATGGCGTCATAGTTGGTAAGATATTTCATGTCTTCAATGCTATAACCATCGCGTAATGTAGGGTGTGCAATTACAACAAACCGATTTGATGTTGACAACTCATCTAAAATCCATTGTTTCATGCTCAAGGTTTGTCCAAACATTAAATCTATCCACAACACCTTCTCAGAACCAATACACACCTGATGTGTTTTAAAAATATTAAATCCGTGCTCATAGGTGGGAATATATGATTGTTTATCTTTTCCGTGCTCGTTTATTTTTTGATAATCCGATGTAGCAACATGGTCAAAACCTAGAATTTTATATATACTATCGATACGTTGATTAGAATTTTTGCGACCATTGGTAAGGCCAAGCCAGGCTTTGGACTGAACTTGAAAGTTATATTTTTTCCAGTTTGTAGAATCAATATTTTTATATGGGTTGTAAAGTTTATCTCCCGAAAATGGAATTGGCCCAGAAAACTTGTATACCGGAGCAAGCAGATAAAACATTACAAGCACCCCCATTATAATTATGAGTAAAAACATTAAAAATCTAAGAGTGATACAAAATAGTTTTTTCATAGTAAACATTAGTAAATGCAAAATTATAAAAATACAGTTCCAAATGATGCTAAAACTAAGTAAGAAATTTTTCCCTATTCTGATAATTATGTACTATATTTGAAGTATCAAATTTCAGTTCCTAAATAGCGAAAAGTCACTATTAATTTCTACTGATATTAATTGTTATAAGTGTTTACTTGCCTCTTAATAAACTGATAAGAATAACTCATAATTAACCTAAAATAAAGGTGTTTTTTATTGATATAAATATTCTGATTAATCAATATTAAAAAATTTAATATTTAACCTGCAACAATATCTACCATCATTTATATGATATGAAACATGTTTTATCTATAACATATTCGCAGTCTGGTCAGTTGAATGATATAGTTACTAATATTACTGACAACTTATCCAAAAATATTAAGGTTCATCACCATAAGATTACCCCAGTTCCTAATTTTCCATTTCCATGGACAGGCAAATCTTTTTGGAATGCAATGCCTGAATCTGTGCAAATGATCCCTTCGGAGATTGTCCCATTAAACATTGATGAACAAATAGATTATGATTTGATTATAATTGGTTACCCAATATGGTTTTTATCTCCAGCGATTCCAATAACTACATTTTTCCTTGGTAATCAGGCAAAGTCTATTTTATCAAACAAGCCAGTTTTAACAGTTATTGGAGCAAGAAACATGTGGGTAATGGCACAAGAGGAAATCAAGAAAATGATTTCTGAATGTAACGGCAAACTTGTTGGAAACATAGCTTTATGTGACAAACACTATAATTTGATAAGTGTTGTAACCATAATTTATTGGATGATGAGTGGAAATAAAAACAATTTTCTGGGTATTTTTCCTAAACCTGGTATTTCTGATGAGGATATTTCGAATGTTAGTGTTTTCTCCCCTGTTATAAGCAATTCAGTGACTAACTCTGATTATGATACTTTAAATGAAAAATTAGTGAATCTGAAATCCGCTCGGCTTATTCCAGATATTGTATCAATCGAGGAAAAAGGAAAGCGAATGTTCAAAATATGGTCAAAATTTATTTTGAAGAAAGGTGGGCCAGAATCTAATAAACGTTCCTTTAGATTAAAAATTTTTAGTAGGTATCTTTTGTTTGTTATTTTTGTCGTTTCGCCAATAGCTTCTTTGATTTATTATCTGACTTGGCCATTGTTATTCATACGAATACGCAGGAAACTGAAGTACTACAAGGGAGTAAGATTAAAAGCATATTAGAAATGAGCAATGTCTATATAAATAGAATAGAAAAATATATGCCTAACAATCCTGTGACCAATGATCAAATGGAAAGCAGATTAGGGTTAATAAATGGAAATGAATCAAAGAGCAAAAGCCTTATACTTAGAAATAATGGGATTAAAACTAGGTATTATGCACTTGATGACAAAGGAAAAATTACACATACAAATGCCAAACTAGCATCATTGGCAGTGTTAAAGCTTCTAAAAAACAATCTCCAGATTGAAGATATAGAATTACTTACAAGTGGTACATCATCACCAGATGCTATACAACCTTCGCATTCGCTTATGGTACATGGTGAATTAGGTGGTAAGCATAACCTTGAAACAATGTCAGCTCAGGGCACATGCAACGCAGGTATGTTATCTCTAAAATACGCCTATCTGGCCATAAAAGCTGGCGAATCAGAGAATGCCATAAATGTAGCTTCTGAAACATTCTCATCTTGGATGTTATCTCAGAATTTTCAATCTGAAGTTGATAAAAGGAAGGAAATCGAAGACAATCCTTACATAGCTTTTGAAAAAGATTTCCTAAGATGGATGCTTTCAGATGGTGCAGTTGCATCCCTATTAGAAAACAAACCCAATGATGATGGCCTCTCGCTAAAAATAGAATGGATAGATGTAAAGTCATTTGCCAATGAACTGGATGCATGTATGTATGCTGGATGTGTTAAAAATGAAGATGGAAGCACCACTGGATGGAGGGAACTCAATAATGGCGATCAAATACTGAGTTCTGTTTTTTCCTTAAAACAGGATGCTAAATTACTTCAGAACAATATAATTGAAAAAGGAAATAAACATTTTAAGGAGATTTTGGAAAAAAGAAACCTTGATGTTGATTCCATAAACTATTTTCTACCTCATCTATCATCCATGTTTTTTAAGAAAAAAATTATTGATAACCTCAAAGAATACAACATCGATATACCCGAGGAAAAGTGGTTCCTAAATCTTACTAAAATTGGAAATGTTGGCGCGGCATCTGGAATGCTAATGGTGGAAGAATTATTTAATTCTGGTAAGCTAAAAATTGGTGAGAAGATACTTATGATGATTCCTGAAAGTGCAAGATTCTCATACACATATGTGCTGCTTACGGCTGTTTAAGTCTTACCGTTTATGTTTTTTTTATTTTTGAAAGTTAAACATTACTTATGCTACCTAAGAAAATTGACATATCCGGATTAATTCCTCAGGATAAACCCATGATAATGTTGGACAAACTGATTAATCACAATAGCATGAGTACCACATCTTCGTTAACCATAAGTTCTGATAATATATTTTGTTTCGATGGCCAGTTTTCAGAGGTAGGGATTATTGAGAATATAGCGCAGACCGCAGCCCTAAGGTCTGGATATGAAGCTTATACCCAAGGTAAATGTCCATCTGTTGGATTCATAGGATCAGTAAAAAAACTGAAAATATTTAAGCAGCCAACAATAAATAGCACAATTGTCACAAAGGTAGAAGTCGTTACAGAATTAATGTCTGCGATAGTAGTAAAAGGTGAAGTTTATGAGGAAGAGAAACTTATTGCCGAGGGAGGTCTAAATATTTTTCTACAATAATACGCCTATGAAATCAAAGGATGTACCACAAGACGATGCAAACATGATGCAGGGAAAGTTTAAAGAACCTATTTATTCAGTTGATGAAAAAGGAAATTATACTACTGTAAAATCTGTAGGATGGGATGCAAAGAATGAGGTGATGAAAGATGCATGGGATAATGTAAATAACAGAATAGACAAAGCTAAACAAGATGTTTTAAAAGGAAAATCAAGCCCAATTGCCTACTACATAGAAAAAAATATAATGGATGTTGGAATAGTTGCTTCCTACATGAGGATATGGAAATGGCGGGTTAGAAGACATCTAAAACCGAGTGTTTTCAATAAATTGAGTGATGAAATGATTGATAAATACTGCGAAGTATTTGGGGTAAAACGGGAGATATTTTTAAATAATGATTTGCTCAATAAGGAAGAAAAACAAATAAATGACAAAGAGTAACAAAAAAAATAACATCACTTTTGAGCACAAGCAATCTGCACATTGTGAGAATGGAGTTGTTTCAAATCTACTTAATTTTTATGGCATTAAATTAAGTGAGCCAATGGTATTTGGGATTGGTTCAGGGTTATTTTTTTCTCATATGCCATTTTTAAAAGTTGGAGGCATTCCTGTTACTTCATTTCGACCTTTACCTGGTATGATATTTAAACGTTTGTCAAAACGATTGGGAATTAAATTTGAAAAGCATCGCTATTCCAATCCGCATAAATCTATGGAAGCCCTAGATAAAAATTTGCAGAACGGCATCCCAACAGGAATGCTTGTTGGAGTATATCATTTAACCTACTTCCCAGATCCTTATCGTTTTCACTTCAATGCACACAACATAATTGTTTTTGAAAAAAAAGATAATACATATGTCATAAGTGATCCTATCATGGAAGGCTATGAATCTCTATCCTATAATGAGCTTCTTAAAGTAAGATATGCAAGAGGTTTATTTGCGCCCAAAGGCCATATGTATTGGCCAAAATCTGTACCCAAGGAGATTGATTTAAAATCTGCAATAAAAAAGGGTATTGCCCATACTTGTAAAGATATGCTCACAATACCAATTCCTATGTTTGGAGTTAAAGGAATTAGGTATTTAGCAAAAAAAGTAAGATCCTATCCAAAAAAACTAAGTTCACGCAGAGCAGCATCCTATACAGGTCAAATTGTAAGAGCACAAGAGGAAATAGGAACAGGTGGTGCAGGATTCAGATATATGTACTCAGCATTTATTCAGGAAGCAGCAGAAATAATGAAAAATGAAAAATTGCGAGAGCTATCATTCGAATTAACCAGTATTGGAGATCTATGGAGAGAGTTTGCAATAATTACAGGCAGAATTATTAAGAATAGAAATACAATAGACGAAAGCTATGATAAGGCTGCTGACCTTTTATTAGTTATAGCAGATAAGGAAGAAATCTTCTTTAAAGAACTCAATAAATTAAATAAAAGTTTATGAGTCCCTCATTAAATATTTTATCACTAACAAAAGTATATCCCAATACAAGTATTGCTGCTGTAGATAATATTGATCTACAAATTAACAAAGGCGAGTTCTTTGGTTTACTTGGTCCCAATGGTGCTGGTAAAACCACAACAATATCCATGCTTTGCAGTCTTCTAGAACCAACAAGTGGTAACATATCAATAGGTGGTTTAGAAATAAGTGGAAACATAGATAAGGTTAGAAAATTGATTGGAGTTGTACCACAGGATATTGCATTATTTCCGCAACTTACAGCAACCGAAAACCTTAAGTTCTTTGGTAGAATGTATGGTATGAGGGCCTCCATTCTCAATAATAGAATTGATGAATTACTTGATATATTTGGTCTCAAGCAAAAGAAAAATCAACTTGTCGAAACATACTCAGGAGGAATGAAACGTCGTTTAAATCTGATTGCCGGAATATTACATACACCTGATATTTTGTTTCTTGATGAACCCACTGTTGGCATTGATGTGCAGTCGAGAAATGTAATAATGGAGTACCTAACAAGTTTAAAGAATGATGGGATGACATTAGTGTATACATCTCATCATATGGAGGAAGCAGAAAAATTTTGTTCGAGCATTGCCATAATAGATATGGGGAAAATAATATGCATAGGGAATCCAAAAAAGTTAATAAACGAACATATTAATTGCTCATCTCTAGAAGATATATTTTTAGAAAAAACAGGGAAACGTTTAAGGGATTAGATAATAAAATGATGAGAAAATATTTTGCAACAACAGTAAAGGATATCAAGTTACTTCTGCGCGACATAGCAGGGCTTGCAATGCTTTTTGGTATGCCTATTATATTAATTATCATAATGACTCTGTTGCAAGACTCTACATTCAAAGCCATAAAAGAAAAAAAATTACCAATACTTATTCTGGATCTAGATAATGATACATTTGGCTTAAACATTGTTGATGGGTTAAATAAATCAAAGTTTTTTGAGGTCCATGAACAATTTGAAAATGCTGACATCAATTACCTCAAGGATCGCGTTATGAGGGGTGAGTTTCAAATTGGAGTTGTTATTAATAAACATTCTTCAGATAAAATGCGAAATAATATTAGATATAATATAGTAAGCATTCTACCACCTGAAGACTCGCTTATTTTCAATAAAATTCCTCATAAAAGTACCCCTGCTAAAGTTGATATATATTTCGATCCCATAACTAAGAATTCATTTAAACAATCAATATCCAGTGCAATTAACCAATTCTCTTCAGGAGTTGAAGCAAAAATGATATTTGATATTTATTCTGCTCTTTTTGAAGATCTTCTAGGAATGGAACTTCGCAATACCAATCAATTTTCTAAAGTTATAGATATAGATACTAAAAATGCCGGTGATAATGAAGAATATATACCAAATTCTGTTCAACATAATGTGCCTGCATGGACAATATTTGCGATGTTTTTCATAGTAATACCTCTTGCGGGTAATATTATTAAGGAGAGAGAAAGTGGAGTCTCAAAAAGGCTTAGAATCATATCAGGATCTAATCTACCTATATTGATAGGAAAGGTAACAACCTATTTTATGATAGGCATAATTCAAGCAATTACCATGATAGCTGTGGGGGTATTAATACTTCCCTTATTTGGACTTCCGGAGCTTTTAATATCAGGAAGCATTATTTCATTATTAATAATGACCGCAGCGGTTGCTCTTGCAGCATCAGGATATGGTGTTCTAATAGGAACAATTTCAACTTCTCAAGAGCAAAGTTCAATTTTTGGTTCAATCTCTGTTGTAATACTAGCTGCAATTGGAGGAATATGGGTGCCTGTATTTATGATGTCCGGTTTTATGCAAACAATAAGTCAGCTTTCTCCACTTAATTGGGCGCTAAATGGGTATTACGATATATTTTTAAGAGATGCTGGTTTTATTGAGATATTAAAATACGTTTTATACCTGTTGATATTCTTCTTACTTTGCCTAACAGTTTCTTGGTATTATCGCAATAAACGTACAACCTTATAAACAATTTATAATGACCAACCTTACTAAACTTTATGAAAACATTCAAGAAGTAGCAGGTCTGCTAAATTCTAGAGGTTGGGCAGAGTCTAATGCTGGAAATTTATCCATAAGAATAGATGACTTTAGATCAGAAGGAGTTCCCCATGAATCAAATGCGCTGCCAGAAGCATTTCCCCACATTGCTAATTCAACAATTTTAGTAACGGGAAAGGGAAAAAGAATGAGAGAGGTAAGTAAATCTCTAAAAAATAGCTCCGTTATTTTAAAAATTAACTCAAATGGTGATTCATTTTCATTCCTTTCCGATACAGATATTTTACCCACCTCAGAATTGTATACTCATCTTGCCATTCATAATATGATAGCAAAAAGAGGAACGGGGGAGAGAGCTGTTCTTCATTCCCATGTTACGGAATTAATAGCAATAACACACTTCAATGCATACTGCAATGAAGAAATACTTAATGATTTACTTTGGAAAATGCATCCAGAAACGGTTGTATTTTTACCAAAGGGTATTGGTTTGGTACCATTTGAAATACCTGGAACCGTTAACATAGCGAGAGCAACATTAATTGCTCTAAAAGATCATCCAATCGCTTTGTGGGAAAAGCATGGTGTTTTCGCCATTGAAGAAGATATTCAAAAGTGTTATGACCTGATTGAGATAGCTGCAAAAGCTGTAAAAATATTTCTTATGTGCAAAAATTCAGGTATTGAACCAGCAGGGCTCAATAAAAAGCAACTTGATGAACTTAGAAAGATTAAATTCTAAGGGACCATAAGTATTTATAACTAACTTTTGCAATACAATCCTAACCATTAAATTTGATTATAAATAACATATTTAATTCGTCGCAGATCAATGTCAATTGCATATTTTTGTGTTAATATTATAATTTATGGGTAAAGTATTAAAAGATATAGCTGAAGTAAAGGTAAGATTTGGAGAAGTTGATTCAATGGGAATTGTGTGGCATGGAAACTATGTTAAATATATAGAAGAAGGTCGAGAATCTTTTGGCAGAAATTATGGTATCTCATACCTAGATATATATTCAAATAATGTAATGGCTCCTGTTGTGAATATGAATATCGACTTCAAGAAACAAGTTAGATATGGAGATACATTAATTGTTGAAACAGAGTTTGTAAATACACCATCTGCAAAAATAATATTTGACTTCAGAGTATATAGAAAATCTGACAATGAACTTGTTGCAACTGCTCAAAGCACGCAAGTATTCATAGATATGGATCATGAAATGTTATTATATCCGCCTGATTTTGCCATTGCATGGAAAAGGAAATTTGGACTCATTGAATAAACACTTATGGTATTCTTTGTAGCAGATAATATAGTTTCTTCATTAGGCATGTCCACAAAACAAAATTTTATCTCTTTGTTAAATGGCAATACTGGGATATCATTGGTTGAAAACAAGGCTATATACAATGAACCATTTCAGGCTTCAATGATAAATGACAAAAAATTAGAAAAGTATTATAATATTATCTCAACAAAGTATCCACATTCTGTCAGCAAACACACTAGATTAGAAAAAATGCTCATTGTTTCTGTTGATGAGGCATTGAGTAAATCTAATATTGATATAACCTCCAATAAAACGGGCATAGTTTTATCTACTACCAAGGGTAATATAAATTTACTTGAACCAAATCAGAAAAACAGATTCCCTGCCAACAGAATTAGTCTATGGAAACTTGGAGATGTTATAAGAAAGTTCTTTGGAAATCCAAATATGACAATTGTAATATCTAATGCTTGTATTAGTGGCGTTTTAGCAATAAACAAAGCTGCAATGATGATACAATCTAAAAAATTTGATAATGTAGTTGTTACTGGTGCTGATATGGTAAGTAGATTTGTTGTGAGCGGTTTCATGTCATTTTTATCGCTGAGTTCTGAACCTTGCAGGCCATTTGACAAAGACAGAAACGGCCTTTCACTAGGTGAAGCAGCTTCAACTATTATACTAAGTAGTAATCCAAATGGCAATAGCCTAATACATAGAGGTGGTGGAAGTGCAAATGACGCAAATCACATATCAGGGCCATCAAGAACCGGAGAAGGTTCATTCATTGCAATTAACAAAGCATTAATTGAAGCTGATATATCATCATCCGAAATAGATCATATCTCCAGCCACGGCACTGCAACGCCATACAATGATGAAATGGAAAGTATTGCCATTGATAGGCATAAACTAAATAAAGTTCCTATAAATAGTATAAAAGGTTATCTTGGACATACTCTTGGTGCAGCAGGATTGGTTGAAACCTCAATTTTGTTAGAAGAAATGAGGATGAACACTCTAATTAAGTCTGCTGGATTTGAAAAACTAGGCGTTAGTAAAGACATTTCTATTATTACTCAAAACCAGGAAACAGAAATAACAACTTGTTTAAAAATGGCTTCAGGGTTTGGTGGCAGCAATGCCTCATTGATAATTTCAAAAGTAGTTAATGATGAATAACTCATTAAAAATATCAAAATACTGCCATATCACTTCTGATAGGGTATTGGTTAATGGAAAACCTTTTATTGAAAACATCAATGGGTTAGGCCCTAAATCATTTATAAAACATATTTACAAATCCATCGAAATAGATTATTCCAAGTTCTTCAAGATGGATGAAATAAGTAAGCTTGGATTTTTAGCATCCGAGATTTTACTTAAAAATATCAACCTATCTACATATAATTCTGAAGATATTTCCATTGTATTATCTAATTCAGACTCAACAATAACTACTGATTATAATCATCAAAGTACAATAAATGATTATAAAAATTTCTTTCCAAGCCCATCTATTTTTGTATATACACTGCCAAATATAATGATAGGTGAGATATCAATCCGTAATGGTATAAAAGGAGAAAATAGTTTTTTTATTGTTGAAAAATTTACTGCAGAAATAGTTGTTGATCATATCAATAGTTTATTTTTGACAGGAAAAGCAGAAATAGGTATTGGAGGATGGGTAAATTTCAATCAGGAAAGATATGAAGCATTTCTTTATTTAGCTTCTAAAAATGGAGACGTTAACCATACCGCCGGTGAAGTAAATAAGTTATTTAACCTAATCACTTAATTATCAAATGGAAGAATTGATAGAAAAATTGAAACTTCAAATTATTGAACAGTTAAACCTTGAAGACATTGAGCCAGAAGATATTAATGCTGATGAGCCATTATTTGGAACCGGTATGGGCTTAGATTCTATAGATGCTCTTGAGTTAATAGTATTACTTGAGAAAGACTACGGTATAAAAATACAAAACCCAAAAGATGGTCAGAAGGTTTTTCACTCTCTAAAGACTATGGCAGAATTTATTCAGGAGAATCAATAACGATGAATAGAGTTGCTGTAACAGGCATTGGTATTATTAGCCCTATAGGCAAAAACCTGGGGGAAACCTACGATTCGCTTATTTCTGAATCCACCGGCATTAGCAACATTGAAATTCTAAACACAAGACATAAGAACAGCTTTGTTGTGGGTGAAATTAAGCTTACTCACAATGAATTAATTGAAATTGCCAAAGTAGATACATATAAAACATGGACTCGAACTGCATTACTTGGTATAATTGCTGCAAAACAAGCAATTAAGGATGCAAATATTGATACAAAAATAGAGACCGCATTAATTTCGGCCACAACTGTAGGCGGAATGGACAGAAGCGAACTACATTACAAAGAAATGGTCGAGGGCAATCACAAAGAATATATCGACCTCCATCATGCTGGTAACAGCACCGAGATGATAGCAGAAAATTGCAACATATCTGGACTTACAACCACAATTAGCACAGCTTGTTCATCTTCATTGAACAGTATTCTTGTTGGCTCTAGACTAATAAAAAACGGACTTGTAAAACAGGCTGTTGTTGGAGGTACTGATTCCCTTTCTAAATTTACTTTAAATGGGTTCAACACTCTAATGATTTTAGATAAAGAACATTGTCGTCCATTTGATGATAGTAGAGCTGGTTTAAATCTAGGTGAGGGCTCTGCATTTTTAGTCCTTGAAGATCTTGAATCGGCAATTACTTCAAAAAAGAAAATATATGCTGTGGTTTCTGGATATGCAAATGCCAATGATGCGCATCATCAAACAGCATCATCAAATGAGGGTACAGGGCCATTTTTATCGATGCAGCAGGCGTTAGATGAGGCAAGCTTAACTCCCGCTGATATTGATTACATAAACGTACATGGTACTGGCACATATAATAATGACCTTACCGAAGGAATTGCAATTAAACGTTTATTTGGCAATAAATTACCACGATTTAGCTCAACCAAAGGTTATACGGGCCATACACTTGGTGCAGCAGGTGTTATTGAATCTGTAATATCAATACTTGCTTTAAACAATAATTTTATTCCACCCAATATAAATTTTAGTGCTGCAATAAAAGAAATTGATATTGAACCCGAGACTAAGCTAACAAATGATATTTGTCTATCCAATGTATTAACGAACTCTTTTGGATTTGGAGGTAATGATTCTTCAATTGTATACTCAAGTGCAAAGAATTACTCTTCTGTTAATACTCAAATATCCAAGCTAAAAAAAGAGGTCTATATAAATGGAATGGGTTGCTTATCACCGCAAAATACCATAGGTGGTAAATTGATCAATTATACTCCTCCTGATAACGATAGTAATTATTTACAAATACTAAAACCAAATTATCGAGATTATATCAACCCTAAGCTTCTAAGAAGAATGAGTAAGGTAGTTAGGATGGGTATAATTTCTTCGGGGATTGCCTTAAAGGATGCCAATGTTATAAAACCAGATGCAATTATTACAGGCACTGGTATGGGGTGCATGGAGGATACGGAGAAATTCCTTAATGCAATGATAGCAAATGATGAAGAGCTTCTTACGCCAACGGCATTTATTCAATCTACTCATAATACCATAGGCGGAGCAATAGCTCTTGGCCTTAATAATCATTCTTATAATCTCACTTATGTGCATCGCACATTTAGTTTTGAGAGTGCTCTTTTGGATAGTATGATAATGATAAATGAAAAGAAAGCAGAAAATGTACTTGTGGGAGGTTTTGATGAAATAACAAAGGAAAGTTGGAGTATAAAAACCAAGATCGGACACTATAAAAGCACCCAAATTGATGCAGGCAGCCTCCAAAGCAGAAATGAACCCGGAGCTATTGCTGGGGAGGGTAGTGCATTTTTTTCACTTTCAAGAAAAAAAACCGATACTACTTATGCAAGTATAATAGATACGGATTTTATATTAAATTCAAATAAAGATAAAAAAATTGGTGCATTTATACTGGGGTTCCTGAAAAGGAATAATTATAGTCCTGTTGACATTGACCTTTTACTTTTGGGAAGAAATGGAGACTCAAAATATGATTACATTTATGATGAACTATATGATGAACTATTTGCGGAATCCAATTCAATTGATTACAAATACTTGTGTGGAGAATTTGACACCTCATCTGCAATCGCAACATGGCTGGGCGCACAAATAATAAAAAATAATAAAATACCTGATATTTTTCCTAAACCCACAAATACTAGCAAGAATTTTAATACAATATTAATTTACAATCAATTCAGAAATTCGAATCACAGCCTAATTCTTTTAGGAAGTTGCAAATAATTTGTTAGGTTATGAAATTGCATGGTATCTTCCATATATTTTCATTAGTTTGGTAAACAAATTAAATAAAAGGTGATATGACAGAGTTTTTAGTTGAAGATTTTTATAAAATAGTGGATATCTCTGAGAATAAAAATGAAATCCATGCTGTGGTTGAACTAAACTCCAATCATCCTATTTATGATGGTCATTTTAAAGAACAGCCAGTGGTTCCTGGTGTTATGCAATTACAAATAGTGAAAGAAATAATTGAAACGAGATTGGACCATAAACTATTTCTGAATAACATAAACCAAGTTAAATACCTTAGACCCATTTTACCAGACAATAATTTAGAATTGAAAATTTCTATCTCTAGAAAGAAACCAAATGAACTTTACTTTGTGTTTAATATTTCTGCAGGCGATATTATGTTTACAAAAGCAAGAATTGGATTTGATATAAAATAAAGCAGTTTATATATTTAGGCTTGCACTTACAAGCTCAGCAATATCATAATTTTTAACTTCCTCATCTTTATTCTTATACTTTAATCCATCTGTCATCATAACCATACAAAATGGGCATGCTGTTGCGATAATATCACATCCGGTGGATAAAGCTTCCTCTGTACGTTCCATAAATACTTCCTTATCCCCTTTTTCGGCTTCTTTGAACATTTGTCCACCACCGGCTCCGCAGCATAATGAAAAGCTTTTGTTCCTTTTCATTTCTACATTTTTTCCTGGCATTGCATCCAAAACAGAACGAGGAGCATCATATTCACCATTTCCCCTTCCAAGATAACATGGATCATGAAACGTGATCTTTTTATCAGCAAATTCTTTTCCATCAAGATTAATTTTACCACTATCAATTAATTCTTGCAAGAACTGTGAATGGTGGTAGACATTATAATTACCTCCAAAATCAGGGTACTCATTTTTTATGGTGTTAAAATCATGAGGATCGCATGTTACTATATTTTTAACATCATAACCATTTAATATTTCAACATTCATCATTGCCTGCATCTGAAATAGCATCTCATTTCCAGAACGTCGTGCAACATCGCCACTATCACTTTCTTCTGTACCCAATACGGCATAATCTATTCCTACATGATTTAGTATTTTGATAAAATCACGGGTAACTTTCTTGTATCTATCATCAAAAGCACCAGCAGAACCTATCCAAAATAAGTACTCATGATTCTTACCTTCTGACATTAGGGGCACATCCAAATCTTCTGCCCATAACATTCTATCATCTTGACTAAATTGCCACGGAGCCCCATTGTTTTCAATGTTTTGGAATACGGTATTCAGTCCCGCAGGAGCTTTAGACTCTTCCATTACTTGATACCTTCGCATATCAAGAATCAGTGATGCTGGATTTATGTTAACTGGGCATTCCTGAACACATGCATTACATTGTGTACAAGCCCATAACTCTTCATCAGTGATGAATGTTGTGACCAATGATTTCCCATCGTCAAATGCATTACCCTCTGCTACTAGACCAGGACCCTTTTCTTTCATTCTAGCTCTAGTATCCATCATAATTTTTCTAGGTGACAACAATTTACCAGTTATATTGGCTGGGCATGCAGATGTACATCTTCCACATTCTGTGCATGCAAGTGAGTTAAAATAATTTATCCAATTTATATCTTCAACATCTTTAACTCCAAATCTTTCTGGCTCTGATTCTTCAGCTTCAGGGTTATCTGCAAAAGCGGTATCTGGATCCATCATTAACTTAACTTCTTTGGTTATGGATTCCATATTTTCCACATAACCCATTGGTTTCACATCACTAAAAAATACATTGGGAACAGACATAAACACATGAAAATGTTTAGAATAAGGTAGTATGTTAGCAAAAATAAATACCCATAAAATATGTGCCCACCAATTTATCTGGTATACTGTCCAAAGGTCATAAGCTGGAGATGAACTAAATAAAGAAGCAATTAAATTACTTACAGGGTAACTACCATATACATTTGTACCCGTGGATTCACACCATAAAATATAGTAGACATTCATGCCTATAAGTGTAACCATTAACATTAAGATTATTGTTAATGCAAGATTGGCATCCATCTTTGAAACGGGTTTCATTTCAGGTCCATAGAAACGTTTAATATGCATAAATATTCGACGAAATAAAAAAGCAAGTATTAATATGGTAATTCCAAAAGCAGAAATATCTGCAGCAGCCATAACGAAATCATACAATGGCCCCATGAAAGAGAACATCCTTTCTGTACCAAACAACCCGTCAAATACCATTTCTAGGCTACCAAAAAGAATTAAAATAAAGCCCCACCAAACCAAAGCATGCATTGAACCTACAACAGGCCGTCGTAAGATCTTAGTTTGCAAGAATGCAACCTTTAGTGTAACCCATATTCTCTTGCCAAAGTCACGTATAGTTTTCTTCTTTGTGAACTTAAAGTATTTTATATATTTAGATGTGGAATATGCAAATACACCTAAGGTAATCAATAAAACAATCAGAAATATTAACTGGTTTAACATGATTAATTATTTTAATTTTTAATGGGTATAAAATTATTAATTAAGATATTTTGAGTGAAGTCCTAAATTAATTATTTCATCTAAAAGGATCTGAAACTAATAAATTTTATTCTTCAAAAAGCAGTGCAATTTTTTCTTTATACTTATCGCTCAGGAATTGTCTTTTCACCTTGAGAGTTGGCGATAATTCTCCTGTCTCTGGTGTCCATTCTTGATCAACTAATTGAAATTTTTTCAACTGTTGATGTTGTCCTAATTTAGGGTTGATCTTATCAATTTCCTTCTGATATCTGGCAATAACTTTTGAATTTGTTATCAAATCATTATTGTTATGATACTTTACTCCTTTCTTAAAGCACCATCCATGAAGAAAATGATAAGCTGGGCTAATAATTGCCGCTGCATATTTTTTACCTTCTCCCACTACCATAGCCTGTTCAATAAAAGCTGACTCTTTAAATATATTTTCAACTACCTGAGGAGCAACATACTTACCCGTCGAAAGCTTAAATATCTCTTTTTTGCGGTCCGTAATCTTTAGAATATCATGCTCTTGAATTTCACCAATATCACCGGTATGAAACCATCCGTCTTTATCTATTGCTTCATTGGTTTTTTTCTCATCCTTGTAATATCCCATCATCAAGCTAGGACCCTTCATCAATATTTCTCCATCAGCAGCAATTTTAACCTCCACATTTTCAATAAGTGGTCCAACTGTTCCAAATTTAAGATACGGATAATGATTTTTGTTAACCGCAATAACAGGAGATGTTTCTGTTAATCCATATCCCTCTTGAACTATCAATTTTGCTGCAGAAAATATACGGGCAAGCCTTGCTTGTAATGGAGCACCGCCAGAAACTATTACCTGTATATTACCTCCCAATGCCTCCCTCCATTTAGTAAAGATTAGTTTATTTGCAATTTTCAATTGAAATTCATACCACCAACCATTTGTACCATTCAACTCATACCTGAGACCTAAATTAACAGCCCAGAAAAATAATGCCTTTTTTATGCCGGCCAAGTTCTTACCCTTTAACATTATTTTATCAAATAATTTTTCAATAACTCTTGGCACAGCACAAAACCCTTCGGGATTAACCTCACGAATATTATCTCCAAGTGTATCAATACTTTCAGCATAATATATGGCCACACCCTGATATTGGAGAAGATAATTCACCATCCTCTCAAAAACGTGACACAGCGGTAAGAAGCTCACAAATTTTCCTGCAGAAGCAACTGGCAATCTGTTTATGCATCCATGAACATTAGAAATAAAATTGCGATGACTAAGCATTACACCCTTTGAGAGCCCAGTTGTTCCTGATGTATATATAATTGATAAGATATCGTCTTCGGCAATACTAGCTTTTATATTAACTAGTTCCTCCTTAAACTTACTAGCATTATTTTTACCCACATCTATTATGTCGGTCCATGATTTTAAACCCTCAACTGGATCAAAGCAAAAAATATGCTCAATATTGGGAGCTTCCAATGACGGCGTTTTAATTTTACCATAGAACTCATCTGATGATACTATAATTAATCTTGCATCGGAATGCGTTAATATATGCTTGTACTCATCATGGCCAAGATTTGCATAGATTGGAACATGAACACAACCTATTTGTGACATTCCCATATCCATATAATTCCATTCGGGCCTATTATTGGATATACTAACTATTTTATCTCCCTTTGATAATCCCATAGCAAGTAATCCATAACTAAAGTTATCTACCATTTCCTTATAAGCAGAGGTACTAACCTTTTCCCATACTCCATCTCTCTTCACGGCAAGTGCATCATCACGCTGCAACCTTTCCATTAAATTATCAACTAGATCAAAAGTACGAGTTACATTCATTACTTATGGTTTTTGTTTTTTATCAAATGCCTTTCAAACTTAATAATTTTTTGCTTTAAATGTCCACGTGAATGTAAATTCAGCTACTGGTTCTCCACTGGAATCAATACCAACTGATTTAACATCAACAACGTGAGGTTCTCCAGTTTTTATACTACTCTCTATTGCTGATCTAATCTTTTCAGAATCATTACATGTAAAAATTATTCTGGACTTCGCTTTTTTAAGGAATGATCCTTTCATGCTTAGAACCAACATTGACATAGGTTTCCCAACATTTTCAACCTGATTTATTGCAAGTATACCCGAGGGTAATTCTGCTGCCATAGCAAGCGCTGCAAAGTAAACGGAGTTGAAGGGGTTCTTTGTAATAAAATTATATGGAACCCCAATTGAAACATAGTTTGAATTAATACTATTAAGCCTTAGTCCTGCAATAAAAGCCAAAGGTAGTTTTAATAATAGGTATATTCTAAACCTCCATGGTGAAGCAAATAGTTTTTTTATTCCATTAGCCATTTGAATTTTGTTTTTTTATTATTGAATATTTAGAATCACTAACTTATAAATTGTAAGTATTTAATAATATCATATGATTAGCAATATTTCTTCTTTTTTCAACTACGTTGACACCTGCAGTTTTAGTAAATCTTTTTATGCCCATTTGCATACCCATTAGTTCATCACCTGTTGCAAATGCATTTATTGCATCAATACCCCATTTATGGATCTGTGGCGCAGTATCATATAGGTAAATATCCAGGATATCTTTGTAAAGCTCAATGTTTTTGTGATTATGAACTAAAGCCAATTTTTCAACCCTTAGCAATAATGATTCTGCTGCATATGTAACAATTAGCATGTCCGCAAGATTCATAATTATTTCCTGCTCATTGGGAAATTTATCCATGTACTTCTTAAGGGCTGCGCCAGCAACCAAAAGTATTGTCTTTTTATAGTTTAAAAGATACTTATGTTTCAATTCGAAATAATCCTGACTTGGACTTCCAAAGTCTGGTATTGCAAGTAGTTCTTTAGCAACTGACTTAGCAGGTGTGAGAAGGTCAAATTCACCCTTCATGCCTCTCTTTACAAGCTCACCTACCGCCAGCAGTCTATTTATTTCATTTGTACCTTCAAAAATTCTGTTTATTCTTGAATCCCGATAAGCTCTCTCAACAATAGTCTCTGATGAATATCCCATACCTCCGTAAATCTGAACACCCTCATCGACAACATAATCCAATGCTTCCGAACCAAATACCTTTGCAATGGAAGCTTCAATTGCATATTGACGGACACCTTCAATTGTTGCCTTGCCTTTGTCAACGCCATCATCAACAATACTCTGAATTGCATCATCAATACTCTGGCTAACTCTATATGTTAGTGATTCGGATACAAATGTACGAATAGCCATTTCTGCCAACTTAAATTTTATTGCACCAAAGTCTGATAGTGGCTGACCAAATTGTTTGCGTTCATTAGCATAATTCAAGGAATTGGTTATTGTAGCTTTAGCAGCACCAACTGTTGCTCCTGAAAGTTTAATTCTACCCAAGTTTAAAACATTTAGTGCTATCTTAAAACCACCATTTGGTTCACCCAACAAATTATTAATCGGAACTTTCACATCATCTAAATATAGTTGAACAGTTGAAGAACCTTTTATTCCCATCTTTTCTTCATCAACACCAACACTAACTCCTTCCCAATCTCTTTCAATGATAAATGCACTAAGGTTTTTATCTCCCTTTAATTTTGCAAATACAATAAAAATATCAGCGACACCGCCGTTTGTTATCCATATTTTTACCCCGTTTAAGATATAATGTTTACCATCTTTTGATAGAATTGCTTCAGATTTACCAGAGTTTGGATCAGAACCAGCATCTGCTTCAGTAAGACAATAAGCGCCAATTAGATTTCCAGTAGCAAGCCCTGGAATATATTTCTTCTTTTGGTCAGGAGTGCCATAATATAATATTGGTAAAGTGCCAATGCCAGCATGAGCTGCATATGCAACGGCAAAGCTATATCCTCTCCCCATCTCCTCAGTTGTTAACATAGCTGTTACAAAATTTTGGCCGAAGCCATCATACTCTTCGGGAACCGATATGCCCAATATTCCAAGTTCCCCAGCCTCTTTGAATATTTGGGTGAGTAATTCCCTATCATGCTTTTCAAGCTGATCCATGTTTGGTAACACACGCGAATCATTAAAATCCCTGCATGTTTGAGACATCATACGTTGCTCTTCATTAAATTCTTCGGGAATAAATATATCATTTATGTTGGTTTCACGAATCAGAAATTCACCACCTTTTAAAGCTTTTTTTTCCATAGTTTGAGATAATTTTATGGTTATTTTATTAATTTTTAGTTACTAAATTGCATTTTTGGACCTTATGCTGCTACAATATCTCAAATATTCCTGCTGCTCCCTGACCTGTTCCAATACACATAGTTACCATTCCGTATTTTCCTTTTCTTCTCTTTAGTTCGTGAAGCAATTGAACCGAAAGCTTAGCCCCAGTAGCGCCAAGCGGATGACCCAAAGCAATAGCTCCACCGTTTACGTTTACAAGGTCCTTATTCAACCCTAACTCATCTATTACTGCCAATGACTGGGATGCAAATGCTTCATTGAGTTCAATCAAATCAATATCTTTTAAATTTAAGCCAGAATGCTTAAGAACCTTTGGTATTGCCTTAACAGGTCCTATTCCCATCTTATAAGGTTCCACTCCAGCAACCTGATAGTCAACAAGCCTTGCCATAGGTTGCAAATTATATCGTTTTAATATTTTTTCACTTACAACTAATACAAAGGCTGCGCCATCAGACATCTGCGATGAGTTGCCTGCAGTTGAAACACCGTTGGATGAAAATGCTGGTTTTAATTTTGAAAGACCCTCCAATGTTGTTTCACGACGTGGTCCCTCATCAGTATCGAATACTAGCTCACGAGTTTTATTTTTTCCATCTTCAAAGTAATTTTCTTTAACTGTTATGGGAACTATCTCCTCCCTAAATTTTCCACTATCAATTGCATGTATTGCCTTTTCAACAGATGCTAGGGCAAAATTATCTTGATCTTTTCTTGTTATTTTATATTCCTCAGCAACCATTTCAGATGTTAGTCCCATACTTAGAAACCATTTTGGGTTCTTAATGGCCATATCCGGATTTGGAACCATTCTCCAACCACCCATATTAATCATGGACATTGTTTCGGCTCCACCAGCAACTATTATATCAGAAATCCCAGCAGTTATTTTTGCAGATGCAATTGCTATCGTTTCCAAGCCTGATGCACAATATCTATTTACCGTAGAGCCTGGGACTTCTACATTATCGAATGACATTAAAGACAACAACCTTCCCATATTAAAACCAGTTTCTGCCTCGGGAAATGCATTCCCAACAATAACATCATCGATTTCTGTTGTTTCAATTTGAGGAAAATCATTCAATAGGTGCCTAATGATTACAGCACCTATATCATCAGGACGTGTAAACCTCAAGGTCCCCTTGGGAGCTTTTCCTATGGCAGATCTATATCCGCCTACTATGTATGCTTTCATGCTCATAATCCTAGTTTCTTAATATTTTTCCTTTAGTAATAAGACTTTGTATCCTCTCAAGAGTTAGTCGTGTGGAGCATAATTCAAGAAATGCCTTTCTTTCAAGGTCAAGAAGATACTGTTCTGAAACCTCAGTAAGTGATTGTGATATATCTCCACCAGCCATAACAAATCCTAATTTTTCTGCAATAAGCTTATCGTGTTCAGACATATATTTGCCTGTCGTAAAGCCATCAGCCCCAACATAAACCATTCCCAAAGCTTCCTTACCTAATATTTTTATATTATTCCTAGCTGGGGGCATTGTGTAGCCCTTTTCTGCCATCTGAATAGCAATGTTTTTTGCATAAGAAAGTTGATGGGCTCTACTAACAATAACCTCATCAATACCATTTCTTAAATATCCCATGTCATATGCCTCATAGGCTGATGTTGATACCTTTGCCTGACCGACACTGAGATATCTGTTTAAGAAAGAATTTGTTCGAATATCACCAGGTTGTAGCTCGTCTGATAATCGCAGAGCAAATTCTTTGGTTCCACCACCACCTGGAATCAATCCAACACCAAACTCAACCAATCCCATATATGTTTCTGCATGAGCTATTACCTTATCTGTGTGCATGCATAACTCACATCCTCCTCCAAGAGCCATTCCGTGTGGAGCACCTATTACAGGTATTGAAGAATATCGCATGCGCATCATAGTTTTTTGAAACCACTGAACGGCAAGATCTAACTCCTCCCATTCTTGTTCTATTGCTAACATATATATCATTCCAACATTAGCACCAGCAGAAAAATTATCCCCTTCATTCGAAATAATTAATCCCTTGTAATTTTCTTCAGCAATGTCAACAGCTTTATTTAGTCCCTCAAGAGTTCCGGCACCAATGGTATTCATTTTAGAATGAAATTCAGCATTCAAAATACCATCTCCTAAGTCAAATATTGTAAGGTCAGTATTTTCCCATACAATACTTGTACTTCTGAGAACATCCAAAGAAATTTTACCATCCTGCCCAGGAATTAATTTATAATCTTTGGATGATATATCATAACAATACTTTTGCCCTTCTGATATCTTATAAAAAGAATCAATTCCATTGCTTACCATTTCATAAACCCAATCTGAAGGTTTGAAACCAGCTTCTTCCATTTTCGAAATGGTTTCCTTAACACCCAATGCATCCCAGGATTCAAATGGCCCTAGCTTCCAACCAAACCCGGCATTCATCGCATCATCGATCTTATAAATATCATCGCTTATTTCTGGAATTCTCAAAGATGAAAACTGAAATAGTGAGTAAAATGATGCTTTATAGAAATCACCAACCTTACCCTTATCTGACATAAGAACTGGAAGACGGTCAGACACTTTTTCAACTTCTTTAATCTTTTCGAAAATGCCAAACTTAGGTTTTGGAGCCTCTTCATATTCCAAGGTTTCAAAGTTCAACGATAAAAATTTCTTTTTACCATCGACGATAACTTTCTTAAAAAACCCCTGTTTTGCTTTCTGACCTAGCCAACCATTTTTTATCATCCAATCAAGATAATCAGGGATTGAGAATGTACTATTTGATTCATCATTTGTAGTTTCCTTAATATTATTGGAAACATGAGCAAGAGTATCAAGTCCTACGATATCAGCAGTTCTAAATGTCGCAGATTTTGCTCTTCCAATAATTGGACCCGTAAGTTTATCAATTTCAGGAACAGTCAATCCGAATTCATGAACATTATTAAACAAATCCATAATGGAATATGTTCCGATTCTATTTGCTATAAATGCAGGTGTATTTTTTGATAGAACTGGCTTTTTTCCTAAAAATTTTGAAGAATATTCCTCCAAAAATCTAATTATTTCTGGATTCGTTTTCTTGGTAGGAATTAATTCCAAAAGTTGAAGGTATCTAGGTGGGTTAAAGAAATGTGTGCCACAAAAATGTTCACAAAAATCTTCGCTTCTTCCCTCAATCATAAGATCAACAGATATTCCGGAAGTATTTGTTGTAACTAGAGTGCCTTTTTTTCTATATTTATCTACCTTTTCAAATACATTTTTTTTGATATCCATCCTCTCCACCACCACTTCAATTATCCAGTCAAAACCTGATAATTTGGTTATATCATCATCAAAATTCCCTGTTTTTATGCGTCCAGCAAATTCCTCTTTGTAGATTGGTGACGGTTTTGACTTTAGGGCAGTTTGTAGTGAAGAATTTACAATTCTGTTGCGAACTATATTATCCTCAATGGTTAATCCCTTTGCTTTTTCTAAATCATTTGGTTCTTTGGGAACAATGTCCATCAACAATACTTCCAAACCAATATTGGCAAAATGACAGGCAATTCCTGATCCCATAATACCAGAACCAAGAACGGCCACTTTTTTAATTCTTCTTATCATAAAGCAGTTTTTTCTATAGTATATAAGTATTAATTTCTTAACTTTTCAATCTCACTTTTTGCTTCTTCCTTTATTATGCTATTTACCTTTTCGAAGGCCTTTAATTCATTTTTGCTCAGCCTTTGAAAAAGCTTTGTATTAAAATCAAGCACCACAGTTTCTATTTTTTTCTTTAGTGCTTTTCCATCAAAGGATAAAAATATCTTTACAATTCTTCTATCTTCTGAGTCCTGCTTTCTGAAGATATAACCATTGTCCTCCATATTCTTTAACATACGGCTTAAGCTAGAACTAGTCATGCCCATTAGTGGAGCAATTTTAGTTGCAGGTATTCCTTCATCCCCAATGTTAATTAATGCATAACCTATTCCTTGTGTTATGCCAAACTCCTGCGCCATAAGATTATACATACGACGCATTGTAAAAAGAGTGGATCTCAAGTGGTAATCAACTGTTTCGTCTACTATCATTTATTAAACTTTTATTAATTATACTCTGATATTTAGCATTTCAATTTGATAATAATAAAAATAAATGCATCTATTTTACTATGCATGCATTGCAAATATAATATTATAATGCTATGCATGTCAAGTATTATTTAGAAAATATTTTACATAATTAGGATTATGATCTTATCCATTACTGATAAAAGTAGTCACATGTAACCTCTATTTCTAGACTACTCATATGAATAACTCAAGTAATAAAGTAATAGATGTTAATAAATTAGAATTACATTTCTTGATTCACAATATCAATAATATAATTTTGTTTTATATAAAAGTTAGTTGTGAGAACTTCAATAATATTAATCATAGGGTCTCTGTTTTTATGTTTGCCCATTTGCTTATGTGCTCAAAAGGGAGAGAAAATTAAGACTGTTGTAATTGATGCTGGACATGGCGGAAAAGACCCTGGTGCCTCGGGCAAGTATTCCAGGGAAAAGGATATAGCACTTGCTGTTGCACTTAAAACAGGTGGGTACATAGAAGAAAACTTTCCGGAAATAAAAGTTATATATACACGCAAATCGGACATTTTTGTAAATCTGTATAAACGAGGTGAAATAGCAAATCAAGCAAATGCGGACTTATTTATTTCCATTCATTGTAATGCAAATCCATCATCTAAAGTGCATGGCTCAGAAACTTACGTTCTGGGAATAGAAGATAGCAGGGCACAAAAAAATATGAAAGTAGCAATGATGGAAAATGCAGCTATTTTACTGGAGGAGGGTACCGAATCAAACTATGGTGGTTTTGATCCAAAATCACCAGAGGCAATTATTGGACTTACCCTATTGCAGAACGACAACCTTGATCAGAGTCTAAATATCGCAAGTAAAATCCAAAAGCAATTCTCCGAAAGAGTTGGAAGAAAGGATAGAAGTGTGTACCAAGCAGGTTTTCTTGTGTTATGGAAAACATCAATGCCATCCGTATTAGTAGAATTGGGTTATCTTTCAAATTCATCTGAAGAACAATTTCTAAAATCTAAAAAAGGACAGGTCTATATGGCTTCTGCCATTTACAGAGCCTTCAAGGAATACAAAAATGAGTTTGAAAAGGAAAATAATGTTGTAACACATAATACAAGTTCTACTAATAACCCAGTACCGGTAGTCCATATTGATACGCCTAATAATGGGGTTACCTTTAAAGTTCAGTTTTATTCAAGCCCGAGAAAAATTGACATATCAGATACTAGGTTCAGCAAACTCAGCGATGTGTCTTTATATCAACACAATGGACTTTACAAATACACAACAGGAAATTTCAACACTCTTGATGATGCAGTTTTACATCAAAAAAAAACAAGAGCTAATGGATACTCTGACGCATTTATAGTAGCGTTTGATATGAATACAAGAATAACATTGGACAAAGCAAAGAAACTAACACAGTAGGTTTTGAAATTAGCTTTTATGTTATTTTCCACCTAATTAGCTTTCATAAATAACATTTTAACTAAATTAGCGTTTTTAATCCAATGGCTGAAACAGATAAAAAGAAAACAAGACCCATAATTATAGGCATCAGTTTTATAGCTGCAATTGTAATTCTTATTTGGGGTTATAACTTCCTAAGAAGTAAAAATCTATTCCATAAGGAAACGGTTTACTACGCAAGCTACCAGAAAATTAATGGTTTAATTAAAGCAAATCCTGTAGTAATAAATGGACTAAGAGTGGGACAGGTTAAAAACGTTTATTTTAACCCTGACCTTTCTGGAGATATAATAGTAAGCATGATGCTGTCAACTGATTTCCCCATTCCAAATAATTCAGTGGCGAGGATATTTAGCTCTGATTTAATGGGATCAAAAGCCATTGAATTAGTTCTTGGAAATTCTACCATAATCTTAAATGAAGGTGACACACTCCAAACTAGTGTTGAGGATGGACTAATGGCAGAAGTAAATGCACAAATGCAACCAATAAAGAAAAAAGCCGAAGACCTTTTGGGATCCATTGATACATTGGTAATAGCATTTCAGTCTATTTTTAATGAACAAGCTAGAACCAATATCAAGGAAAGTTTTCAAAATATTGAGTTAACTTTTGCAAACCTTCAACGTACATCCTCAAATATTGACACTTTGGTGGTGGAAGAATCATCTAGGATTTCTGACATTCTAATTAATATGGATTCTCTAACAACTGCTTTAAATGCCAATAAAGGAAATATTCAAAATATTATAACAAATTTTGAAATTATCAGCGACTCTTTGGCAAATTCTGAGATCCCTGGAACATTTGCTAGAATAAATTTAGCATTGGATGAAATGAGTTCAATATTAGCAAAAATAGATTCTGGAGAGGGTACGTTTGGTAAACTTATGAATGATGACAGTTTATATTTAGAGCTTAACAGATCAGCATCAGCGCTTGATTCTCTGCTTCTTGACGTCAGAAAAAATCCCAAACGCTACGTTAGGTTCTCCCTTTTCTAAAATTACTTTCTTGGAAATATATCATACTTATTTATTGGTCTATCCCTTTCTAACCAACTAAAGTTCTTTAGGCGAGTTTCTTTTTCTGAGAGATCTTTTTCTGGAAACATATCTTCATTTACAGATACATGATAGGTAATTGTTTGTATTTCGCTATCTTTTATTTTGATTTTCATTCGACTTGCTTCTGCCAAATCAACCCCAATCAAATTACCATCTTCCTCTCTCACGTAATAAACGGTTTGAGCATTTCCATTTACATCAATTCTAGAGAGAGTATTTCTATCAAAATATGCAACCATATTTTTACCTCTTATTTGATTATAGGATTTTGTGGAATCACGAGAGACAATAAATGCTGTATTATACATCATCAATGAGTCAATCTTATTTCCTGATAAAATTATTGCTATGGAATCGGCCGTAAGTTGGTTTTTTCCAGACCACATAACCGGATTATAATACAATCTTATTGTTGAATCAGACATGCTATATGAAAGCGAATCGCATTTGCCCTGCAAATTATTTCTGTAAAACCTTACATTATAATAGGCCTGCATATACTTTGCTTGTCTGTCTTCATCAAAAAACATCCACATTGTATCAGAATGAATATGTAATGAATCCTTAGAATCATATGTTATTGCAATTGCACTATCTGTAACATACGATTTGCCAATCTTATCCCATAGCTCCCCCTTTTTACCTGACAAAATTACCTTATGCAGGGTATCTTCAATCAATACGGAGCCCATGGCCTGACCAAACATGGTTTTATTATTGTAAAAGATGCTGTCAGCACTTATCTTCTGTTCATCATTTATTATAGACGGTCTTTTTTTAAGCTTCGAAATATCATTTTTTGTATCGTACCATCCATCCTCGCAATATATCATACTTTCCTTGCCTCTAATCAAAGTTGGTCCATGAAAATATGCAGTTTCATTATTGGTATTGTAAATCAGAGTATCCGAATATGTTTCTTGGTCAGGGTTTGTTAAAACTACGTCTTTTCTAAAATGAAAAGTGCGAATTTTAGTATAGTATATTCCTTTAAGACTATTTAAAACATTGTCGCCATTTTCAATAATTCCCCCTTTATCGTAAAATGCCGTTTTAGTTAACCTATCATATATCAAGTGGTTTGTGCGGAGAATGGTATTTTTATCTATGAGCTTTACACTATCAAATAATTCCGCTAATCTAGTATTACCATCATATAAAAGTCTATTACCGTATACATCAATCGTGTCATTAACTTTTATGTGGACATTATCAAATGCCTCAAAGCTATTTTTAATTTCGTTTATGTATGCGCTATCACAATAAAATAATGTGGAATCCTGACGTATTATAACATTACCTATTAATCTTTGTACATCCTTATCAATACGCGCATTATATCTGTAAGCATCTGCATGCTCAATAATCACACGCGACTTTTGTTGAGCATATGAAGAGCTGCTAATGATAGACATAAGAATAAGTAAAACTATCTTTAGACTTTTATAAAATTCTGCGTTCATAAATATCTTCACTGGGTGAAATAACTGAGATACAAAAAACCAATTGCCACAAAAATAAACGTAATATTTTGAATCTTTATTGAAATTTAATTTAAATATCTAATGACAAATAGTTAAAAAGACTAAATCTAAATTGAGATTAGGATATCTCCCAAGGCATTTTTCTTAAATTTGAACTTTTACATGACCCATTTAAAATAACTGATATAATGAGCTTTAATTTAAATTCTAATTATGAAATAAGCAAGAAAAAAGTTGGTTATGTTACCCGAAAAGATCGAACTCATACTGTTTATGGAGAAGCTGCGAATAATACAGGTTTTTAGAAATCTGAATTAATGCATAAAGTTTTATCTTTGTTATTATCCGAAAATTTAATTAGAAATGAGAAAGAAAACAATGTCAGGAAAATTTGGTACAGCACCTGTGTTCTTTACGGCAATTTCAACGATATTAGGGGCAATATTATTTCTGAGATTTGGTTTTGCAGTGGGCACTTTAGGGTTTTGGGGTGTGATAGCAATAATAATTCTAGGACATCTGGTCACAATTCCAACAGCATTAGCTATTTCCGAGATTGCAAGTAATAAGAGAGTTGAAGGTGGTGGAGAATATTTTATAATATCAAGATCCTTTGGGTTAAACATAGGTGCCACCATTGGCATAGCTCTTTTTCTTTCCCAGGCAATTAGTGTTGCCTTCTATGTTATCGCCTTTACCGAATCATTTCAGTTCTTTTTTGAGTATGTTGAAAAGGTTTATGAAATCAATTTGCCAAGACAGGCCATAAGTTTACCTGCCATACTATTACTTGGCATAGTGATTCTAATTAAAGGTGCCAACTTAGGTGTTAAAGCACTTTACTTTGTTGTTGTAATATTATTTATTTCACTTGGTTTATTCTTTGCTGGAAATGGAGATACTGCAACCAGTTCAGATTTTAGTTTCTTCAATATTGATTTTAAAAACAGTAACGATTTTTTTCTTGTCTTTGCGATAATATTTCCAGCTTTTACAGGTATAACAGCAGGAGTAGGCTTATCTGGTGACTTGAAAAACCCATCCAGATCCATCCCCATTGGTACCATAGCTGCAGCATTCGTGGGAATGATTATCTACTTTTTTATTTCGTATAAACTATCAGTTAGCGCAAGCCCTGAAGAGTTAGTAAATAATCAATTTGTAATGGGAAATATAGCCATAGAAGGCAGTTGGATTATACCGCTTGGACTTGCTGCATCAACAATTTCATCAGCACTAGGATCTATTATGGTGGCACCAAGAACTTTGCAGGCACTTGCTTCGGACAATGCTTTTCCCAGTAATAAATTAAATAAATGGCTTTCCCACGGAAGAAACAAGGATAACGAACCAATAAATAGCTCCATAATTACTCTGATAATAGCAATTGCTTTTGTTTCATTGGGTAATGTTAATTCCGTTGCAGAAATTATATCTATGTTTTTTATGTTAACATATGGTGCACTTTGCCTAATTTCTTTTTTGAACCATTTTGGATCATCACCATCATATCGACCATCTTATAATAGTAAGTGGTATTTATCACTACTCGGGTTCATAATATCATTATGGGTAATGTTTAAAATAAATACCTTTTATGCTATGCTGGCATTCATTATTATGACCAGCTTATATTTTTATATAAATAGTTATCACAAAAAGCGTAAAGGATTTGTTTCAATATTTTCAAATGCAATATTTCAATTAAATAGAAATTTACAGGTATTTCTCCAGCGTAAAAGACGTAAAAGGGCTTATCACGAATGGAGACCTAGTGCAATATGTATCTCAAAAAGTACCTTTGAGAGGAAAATGGCACTAACGCTATTGAACTGGATATCCTATAAATACGGATTTGGCACATACCTCCACAGAATCGAGGGGTACTATTCAAAAGCAACCCATGAGCAGGCCGAAGATGAACTATTAAAAATAAATAAAATTATTAGCAAAACTGGGAGTCATGTTTATCTAGATACTATAATATCACCATCATATACCTCTGCAATTGCACAATCAATTCAAATACCAGGAATTGCAGGTATGGAGAATAATATGGTAATATTTGAATTTGACAAAGATAAACCAGGGAATTTGGAACATATTGTCGAGAATTTTGCACTTGTTAATGCCGGTAATTTTGATGTACTTATACTTGCTTCTAGCGAAAGAAAGGTAAACTTCAAGAATGGAATTCACATTTGGATATCCTCATCTGATTCTTCAAATGCTAACCTAATGATACTGCTTGGGTTTATTATATCAGGTCATCCCGACTGGAAAAAAACAGATATAAGAATTTTTAATGTATGCCCGCCTGAATTGGAAGCAGAAAGTCTTATCAAAATGAAAGAGCTTATAAGATCAGGCCGACTGCCAATAACATCGAACAATATAGAGATCATTCCACAAGATCATGATTTAAGCGCAAAGAAACTTGTTAATGAAAAATCCGGAGATGCGGGATTAGTTATATTGGGATTTCATGAAGACTCTGTTAAGAAAGAAGATACATTCAATGGTTTTGATAAAACTGGCACCATCCTCTTTGTGAATTCTCACAATGATAAGGTAATTGAATAGATTGTAATCTCTAAATATCGTTTTCTGCTAGCACTTTTTTGGTTAAATCAATAAACCCATCAATGTCACCATCCGTTGTATCCCATGAACACATCAACCTTACCTCTTTGTAATCCACACCATTTATTAATTGCGGAGTATCATTCCATACATGGAAAAAATACTCATTTTGTAAAATGCAAATAATCCTTACTGGTATCATAACGAATACACCATTTGCTTGGGTATCCTGACTTACTTTTAGTTGTTTTATGTCAGAAATTTTTCTAGCAAGTAATTTTGCCTTATCGTTAGCTATTTGAGCATTTTTGCGCCACAAATCATTGGTTAGATATTGTGTAAATTGAGCTGCAATAAATCTCATCTTAGAATGTAATTGCATTCCTTGTTTTCTTGTATACTCAAAGTCATTAGCTAAATCTTTATTAAAAAATATTACTACCTCTCCAAACATCAACCCATTTTTTGTTCCCCCAAATGAAAGGATATCAACTCCTACATCTGTTGTAAAACTTTTAAAATCAGATCCCAATGAAACAGCTGCATTACTAATCCTAGCTCCATCCATATGCAAATACATATCATTTGCATGAGCATAATCGGCGAGAGCTAATATTTCTTGGTGTGAATATACTGTGCCCATTTCCGTTACCTGAGATATTGAAATAACCTTTGGCTGGCTATGATGTTGAAATCCAATACTATTCATAAAAGGCTCTACTTGTTCAGGAATAATCTTACCATTAGTGGTATTAACCTCAAGTATTTTTGAGCCTATAAATTTTTCTGGTGCACCACACTCATCCTCTGTAAGGTGGGCAGTATTAGCTGTTATTATAGCGTGATACGATTGTATTATATGCTTGACCGCTAACACATTAGCTGCTGTTCCATTGTACACAAAGAATATTTCTATGTCATCACCAAAATATTTCTTAAATATCTTGCGAGAAGTAGCAGAGATTTCTTCATTACCCTCACCATAGGCAAAAATATGTCCTTCATTTACATCATTTAGGGCTGTCATAATCTCTGGACAAACTCCAGACCAGTTGTCACTTGCAAATCCTCTTCCAATCATATCACATTATAAAATTTCAAAATTAGGCATTTTTATTTCCCACATGCCGGGATATTAATATTGTTTATGCTTACATCAGTATTTGTTGTATTGAGGAATCAGTATAAATATATTATGCAATAGTTTTAATTTCAGGTATGGCAGGCTGCTGATTTTTAGTTGATAACAACCCACATGCAGCATCAATATCCTGTCCACGGGAAGCTCTTACTGAAGTAAAAATACCTTTATTGTTTAGCGCATCCTTAAAAATTTGTAATCGTCTTTCATCGGTTGATGCAAGAGGAGTTTTGGGTATTTCATGAAATCTTATTAGATTAATCCTACAATTTATTCCATTTAGAACCCTTGCAAGTTCTTTAACATGCTTCGATGTATCATTTATTCCACCAAAAACAATGTATTCAAAGGATATTCTACGATGTCTCCCCAAGTCATGCCTTTTAATTTCTTTAACTATACTTTCTATTGAATGCACGTGGCTAACTGGCATTAGCATTTTTCGCTCCGATTCAAACGGAGAATGCAAACTAACAGCTAAATGACATTCACTCTCTGTTAAAAATCGCCTCATTGCAGGAACAATTCCAATTGTACTTACAGTTATTTTACGTTTACTCCATCCAAAACCCCAATTTGAAGTTAAAATATCTAAACTTTTTAGAACAGCATCCAAATTATCAAGGGGTTCACCCATTCCCATAAAAACTATGTTTGTCAACTTTTGCCACTCTGGTAAGCTTCTAATTTGATTAAGGATTTCGCATGCGGTAAGGTTTGATTTCAATCCTTGGCGACCTGTCATACAGAACAAGCATCTCATTTTACAACCTACCTGAGAACTGACACAAATAGTATTTCTTTTGGATTCAGGAATAAAGGCTGATTCAATATATCCATTGTCGCCTATACTAAATAAATATTTCTTTGTTCCATCTTTTGATTCCTGAGCTGAAATAGGAGCAGAAAGTCCCAACAAGTATTTATCGCTCAACATACCCCTAGCTTTTTTGCTAAGATTTGTCATTTCATCTATGGAGGCAATATCTTTCTGATAAAGCCATTGTGCTAATTGCTTGGCAGTATATTTAGGTAATCCCATCTGAACAACTATGTCTTGAAGTTCTCTTAAACTCTTGCCAAAAAGATTTTGTTTCATGTGGGCAATGATAGTAATTAATTACGTTAAAAATTACTTATTATCAAGATTATGGAGATGTGATATAAGTTCCTTAGGATCATTTACAACGGAAACAGTTTCTAGATTTTCGAAATTTGGGATGTTTTTCTTGCTTCCAGATAATATAAGGTGAACGTCGGTATTTGATATCAGGTCGTAGATTAGATTGGATACCTTATCAATTTGCGGCGCTGTAATCATAGACATAACAGTTGGTATGTTTCTTTTTTTAATTATTGTAACGATATCGTTTAAGGGAACATTTTGACCAAGATAGTATACTTTCCATCCTAAGTCTTTAATAATGAATGAGGCAATTAACAGTGGCAGTTCATGATCCTCACCTTCGAACAGGAACAAAAGTATTTCAGGTGCATCATGTGCTGGTTGTTGCAAGCTATCGATAGAGCTTATTATTTTTTGTCTAACTAGGTTCGTAATAAAATGTTCCTGGGATGGAATTACCCTGCTAGCTGTCCACATTACTCCTACACGATTTAGAAAAGGATAAATTAGATCTGTTATGGTTGCTAAAAATCCACTTCTAACCAGTTGACGTTGAAAAATATTATTAAAAAGATTTTCATCAAAGTTTATTGCGCTTAACATTAAACTTGATATATCATCTTCAAAGTCTGTATCTGTATCAGTTAGAAGATCTAATACCTTTTCAGATATTTCCTTATTGGATAGGCTGCCTATCTTGGATATTCGATTCCCATGCCTTGTTAAAATTCCCACATTAATAAGGAGCTTTAAATCATCTGCTGTGTAAAACCTTATGTTCGTAGGTGTTCTCTTTGGTTTGAGAAACTTGTAACGCCTTTCCCAAATTCTTAATTTATGACCACTAATCCCTGTAATTGATTCAACTTGTGCCACTGAATATGATTCCATGTCTACCTATTTAAGGCGCAAATATAGACATTTTTTTTAAATATTTAAATTTTTATCGAATTTTAATACATTGATTATCAGTGACAAAGTATTTTTTGTCTAATTTATTACACTTTTTTCTTGGTCATTTAAATTATTTAACTTTACTTTGTCGAATATTTACAAATTATTAGTTAGACAATAAATTAAAATCACTAAACTTAAATCACTAAATTTAAATCACAAACAAATGAAAACACAATTTTTAACACTAGCACTTTTAATCTCCTCTTCTTTAATTTTTGCAGGATGCAATAAAGATGACGATAACGATCCCACTCCAGTTCAGCCGGACAACATTGTTCAAATTGCTCAGGCGAGTGGATTTAACTCCCTTGCGACCGCTCTAACCATTGCCGGATTAGATGACGATCTTCAAGGTGCAGGGCCTTTCACAGTTTTTGCACCGACGGACGAAGCATTTACAGCGCTTCTAGGTGCAATAGGACAAACAGATATCAACGATGTACCTGTGGAAGTTCTTCAACAGATACTTCTCTATCATGTTGTTCCATCAAGCGTAATTTCAACTCAACTTCAAGCTGGAATGGTTCAAACTCTTCAAGGCACAGATGTGACCGTAAGTATTTCATCCGGAATTATGGTGAATGACGCAAATGTTATCATGCCGTATGATGTAGTTGCTTCAAATGGAGTTATACATACTATTGATCAGGTTTTAGTTCCAGCTGCAATTTTACAGTTTGTTAATACTGTATTGGAACCAGCTTATTTTAACAAGAACTTTTCTACCTTAATCGCGGCAGCAGTTAAAGCTGACCTTGTAACAGCCCTATTGACAACTCCTAATTTAACAATTTTTGCACCAACCAATGATGCATTTAACGCCGCGGGTATCAATCCTGAAGGCATAGATGCAGCAACCCTTGGCGCAGTCCTAACGTATCATGTAGTAGGAGCTAAAGTACTAAGTTCCGATATTCCAAGGGAAGCCTCAACATTAAATGGAAATAATATTTATTTCAGTCTTACTGAATCAGGGAACTTTATCAATGGAAGCACCGAGATTGTAGGAGTTGATATTGAAAGTGGATCAGGTGTTGTGCATGTTATTAATAATGTTCTACTTCCTCCTGTAGGAAATATTGTTGAGACAGCTGTAGCCCTAACTGAAAACGGTGAATTCACTTCACTTGTTGCTGCTTTAACAAGAACAGCTAACGAAGGAACTCCAGAACAAAATTTAATTTCAGTTCTCAGTAGTAATGGTCCATTCACAGTGTTTGCACCTACTAATGCAGCATTTCAAGCATTATTAGACAGCAGTCCACAGTGGAACAGTTTGAATGATATACCACTAGACGTATTAATCTCTGTTCTAACATATCATGTTGTTTCAGGGCGTGCTTATAGTACTGATCTTCCAGGTATATTAGGGCCAAACGGTGATCTGGCAACTGTTCAAGGTCAAGACATATCGATTAATCTAGCAAACTTAACAATAAACGAAACAAGCAAAATTATCGCGGTTAATACAAATGCAACAAATGGAGTAATCCATGTAATTGACGCTGTATTGCTCCCAAATTAGATTCCAATGACGTGATTTTAGTTAGTCGGTGCGGCCTCGTCCCACTGGCTAACTATTAACATCACAACTGATTACACAAACTAAGAAACTAAACTATAATCACAAAATATTACTAAAATGAAAACAAAATCACAAATTATTTTCGCAACATTTATTGCATTGATACTAGGCTTTTCACATATCTCAGCAATAGCCCAAAACCCAACCGCACGTGTTCAAGTGATCCATAATTCCGCAGATAATGCTGCAGAGTTTGTAGATGTTTGGCTTGATGATGTGCTATTAATTGACAACTTTGAATTTAGATCTGCTACTCCATTTATTGATGCGCCAGCAGAACAGGAATTCAAAATCTCTATCAAAGATAGCGATAGTAAATCAGCAACCGACCCATTGTGGTCACAAGATTACACCCTCGAAGAAGGAGCATCTTATGTTTTAGTGGCAAACGGCATTGTATTTCCAGATGGTTACAATCCAGTTAAACCATTTAACATTTACGTTTATCCCTTAGGAAGAGAGACAGCAGCAGATCCGTCAAATACCGATGTAATGATATTTCACGGTTCAACTGATGCACCTGCAGTAGATGTAGTAGAAATAGGTCTGGGAGCTGGAACAATAGCTGATGACCTAAGCTATGGATCTTTCACTAATTACCTAGAATTGCCCACTAACGACTATATTCTTGATATTATGGATGACAAGGGTGAAGTATCTGTGCAAAAATTTGCAGTTCCCTTAGAATCTTTAAATCTTCAAGGAGTTTCACTGGTTACTGTAGCCTCAGGTTTTCTCTCACCTCAAATGAATAACAATGGAGCAAGTTTTGGCCTGTGGGTAGCTCTTCCATCTGGAGGAAAAATGATTCCTCTACCGATTTATGAGCCTACATCTAGGGTTCAAATTATACACAACTCCCCAGACTTAAACGCAGAAATTATTGATGTATGGGTGAATGATAGTCTTGTATTGGATAACTTTCAATTTCACACTGCAACACCTTTTGTCGATTTTCCAGCTGAAGAGGATTTTACCATTTCGATAACAGATAGAGAGAGTAATAACCCCCTAAATCCAATATGGTCAGAAACCTATTCATTGGACGAGAATAAAACTTATGTATTAGTGGCATCTGGTGTTATTTCAACTCAATCTTATTCACCAGCAGAGCCTTTTAACATTTTTGTTTACGACATGGGGCAAGAAATGTCCATGCAAAATGGCTTCACTGACTTAATGGTTTTTCATGGTGCAACAGATGCACCTACAGTTGATATAATCGAACAGGGAAATGAATCAGTTTTAACGATAGATGATTTAAGTTATGGTGACTTTTCTGGTTATATTGAATTACCTACCAAAGATTACATCATAGATGTGAAAGATCAAAACAGAGAGAATACCGTGAAATCGTTTTATGTTCCTTTAGAGACTCTTGAATTAAACAATTATTCTATAATTGCTGTAGCAAGTGGTTTCTTAAATCCTGCACTTAACAATAATGGCCAAGAATTTGGTCTATGGGTAGCATTGCCTCAGGGAGGAAATTTAATTCAACTTCCAGCTTTTCAGCCTGCTACAACAGCTAGAGTCCAGGTAATTCATAATTCAGCTGATCTAGCAGCTGAAGTGGTGGATGTATGGTTGGATAATGTACTGTTACTTGATGATTTCACATTTAGAACTGCATCTCCATTTATCGATGCACCAGCTGATCAAGAATTCACAATTTCAATTGCAGGTCCAGGTAGCTCTAGTCCAGACAACCCAATTTGGTCTCAGAATTATACTCTTCAAGCAGATGAAAAATATATTCTTATCGCAAATGGTATAGTAAGTCCTAACGGTTATGATCCAGTGAAACCATTCGATATTTACGTTTATTCCATGGCGAGAGAAGAAGCTACCAATCCATCCAATACAGATGTTTTAGTGTTCCATGGTTCAACGGATGCGCCAACTGTTGATATAGTAGAAGTTGGTGTAGGCGCCGGGACAATAGTAGACGACTTAATGTACGGAGATTATGCCGGATATTTAGAGCTTCCAACTGATAACTATCGCTTAGCCGTAAGAGATGAAACAGGTAGCACAACTGTGGCAGAATACGAGGCGCCATTAGCTGCACTTGGCTTGGATAATTATGCCATAACTATCGTAGCTTCAGGGTTCTTGAATCCTTCTAACAATGAAGATGGCCCATCTTTTGGTTTATGGGTTGCATTACCAGAGGGAGGAACATTGGTAGAGTTACCATTGGTAACTTCAGTTCTGGAATCGGTTTTAGACAAGAATTCTATTTCGGTCTTTCCAAATCCAGCTACATCAGTAGTAAATATAAATTACACTCTATTAGAAGATTCATTTGTGAATATAGATTTATATGATATCACAGGAACATTGGTTCAAACTACCACTCCAGGATACATATTGAAATCTACACAAACGAACTCAATTGATATCTCTACTCTATCCAGTGGAATATATTTCCTTAGGATTGCAGCAGGAAACATGATTACAACACGTAAAGTGAATTTTTTAAATTAATTAAATCAATCTTATCCACTGACCGGGTATCGTATAACGAGTTCCTCATACGCACTTCGTTATATGACCCGGTCTCCTTTATTTTAAAAAAACATGAAAACTATATTTATACTTATCGCGATTGTGACGCAAACTATCTCTACTAATTATGTAATAGATTTTGGTAAATCAAAGCAAGGAAATAAATGGTTAGTAGTTAATGATGGAGTTATGGGTGGACTATCTAATTCAACTGCCAACATCTCTAACAATTATATGAATTTTGAGGGTACTATTTCCCTTCAAAACAATGGCGGTTTTGCTTCTGTAAGAAGTTTTAAAAGCAATATAAACCTTTCAGATTTTACAATTATGAAGGTGCGCTATAGAAGCAGGGGTCAAAAAGTAAGTGTTAGACTACTCAAAAACGACGCCTATTACCTTCCTTATTTTAAGACAGCCTTAGAGACAACATCATGGGTATGGAAGACAACATTAATACCTCTAAAAAATTTTAAAGAATACCAGTTAAATAGGCAAACAGAAAAAAATCTTAATTCTAGTGATTTTAACGATATTATAAGGATAGGGTTAATAGTTAGCAACAAGAAACAAGGTAATTTTGAAATTGATATTGATTACATAGAATTTTATTAAATTTAAATAACCATTAGAATGCCAGTTTATCAATTTAAAAGAGAGCAGAAATTAAACACAACAATGGAAGAAGCGTGGGACTTTATTTCAAATCCTACGAATCTTAAAACCATTACTCCAGAGCATATGGGTTTCAATATTACGTCAGGCACGTTACCAAATAAAATGCATGAAGGTCAAATAATTAAATATAAGGTGAAACCTTTACTGGGAATATCCATGAGTTGGGTAACAGAAATTGCCCATGTAAAAGAAGGTCTCTATTTCGTGGACAATCAATTACATGGTCCATATAAGTTATGGTATCATGAGCATACTTTAGTTCCTATGACAGATGGAGTTTTAATGAAAGATACAATCACTTACAAACCACCCATTGGATTCTTAGGAGCAATTATAAACTACGTAATAATTAAAAAAGAATTACGTAATATCTTCAATTTTAGAGAAAAAAAATTAGTGCACCTATTTGGCCCAACAAATAATTAACTAATATAATAATGAACTCTCTGTTCTGGTTTCGCCGAGATTTAAGATTAGATGATAATACTGCTCTCCTAAAAGCAATTCAAAGAGGTAATCCAGTTTTAACTGTATTTATTTTTGATGATAATATCACAAAAGAACTAGACATTGATGATCCTAGGATATCTTTCATACATGATAATATCCTGGGAATAGATAAGCAACTTCACAATTATAATTCATCACTACTTATTTTAAAGGGAAATCCAAAGTCACTTATAGAAAAGCTCGTAGACGAGTATAATATCTCCGATGTTTATGCTAATAAAGATTATGAGCCTTATGCTCTAGAGAGAGACTATGAAATTGGCCAGTCCCTTAGAAGAAAAAAAATTAATTTCATAACCTATAAAGATCAAGTAATCTTTGAAGAAAATGAAATCTCTAAAAATGATGGACATCCATATACTGTTTATACACCATACAAAAACAAATGGTTATCCTCCTTTAAAGAGATTTTGCCAATAGAAAAAGTATCTGAACAAAATCTAAACTACAATATTTCGAATCATAGAATACCCACTTTAGAAGAACTCGGTTTCATTAGGTCATCCATAAAGGTCAAACCATTTAATATTGAAGACTTAGATAATTACTCTACGGAACGAAATTACCCATATTTACATTCCACGAGTCATTTAAGTCCTCATTTAAGATTTGGAACCGTTAGTATTCGTTTGATTCTGCAAAAGGTTTTTAATAAAAATTATGCGTTTACAAGCGAACTTATTTGGCGAGAATTTTTCATGCAGATATTATTCAATTTCCCCAAAGTTATCTCTGGTAATTTTAGATCAAAATATGATAGCATTAATTGGTTAAATAGTAAAAGTGATTTTGAAAACTGGTGCAATGGCACCACAGGCTATCCAATTGTTGATGCTGGTATGAAGGAATTAAATCAAACAGGTTACATGCATAATAGGGTTAGAATGGTTACTGCAGGATTTTTATGCAAGCATCTATTAATTGACTGGAGATGGGGAGAAGCTTATTTTGCTAAAAAATTATTGGATTATGAATTGTCCTCAAATAATGGTAACTGGCAATGGGCAGCAGGTACAGGGTGCGATGCTGCGCCATATTTTCGGATATTTAATCCAATTGAACAACAAAAGAAATTTGATAATCAGAATCAATACATTAATAAATGGATACCAAACTTTGATTCGGACAATTATATTAAACCAATTATCGAACATAAGTATGCACGAAATAGGGCAATAGAAGCTTATAAGACTGCTCTTAGATGAAAAAAAGAGATCAACATTTTGTTGATCTCTTAAGTACCCAAGGCCGGGATCGAACCGGCACTCCAAAAGGAACTGGTTTTTGAGACCAGCGCGTCTACCAATTCCGCCACTTGGGCAACTGATGAAGGTTTGCAAAAGTAGTAATTTCCTCCTATCTTGAAGTGTAATTATAAAAATTGTTTGTGAAATTAACGGCCCAGATATTTAGGATTCAATTTTTAAATAATTTCCCGGAATATATGTTTACATCATTAAATGATATTTCATAATAATATATGCCGCTTTTAACCGCATCACAATGCCAAATATGTGTAATGCTTGAGTTTCGATTAATTTCTTGGTGTTTATATACCTCATTTCCTAAAATGTCATAAATATTGATCAAATACTCGCCTTGACCTCTTATTTTGCAATCAAATCTCACAACATCACCAAACGGATTTGGATATACATTAACTTTATTAGTGTTACCACCCGGTATACCCGAGTCATCAAAGGCATTCATAATAACCGAGGTGTAACTAGTATCGATGTTTTGACCAGAAATATTTATTATGCATGAATATACACCAGTAGAATCTATATTCATGGTTGAAAGTTCAACCATAATTGTATCTGTTTCGTTGTCCATTAATTGACCTTCAACATCAGAAAGGTAAATCCACCCCGGATTGTTATCGATACTAATCTCATAATTGATTGTATCGGATCCTAAATTGGTTATGAAAATAGACTTGGTTAATGTGTAGCCAAGAGGAAGTTCTTCTGAGATTAATTGTGGATTAACATCAATTGCTGCATTGCCAAGCATAAGATTCAATGATTTAAATAAATTTAATCTGCCTCCAGATACTGTTATACTATCCAAATCTGGTAATATGTCAACACCATTTAAAATAAACTCCTTTAGCATAAGGGCTACCTGTGCTGGATTATTTTTATAGTTGTTAATGAATGCCGAATCAGCTGCTGACAAAAGAAGCGCTATAGCACCAGAAACAAAAGGGGTAGCCATTGATGTCCCAGAGCTCATTCTATAGGTATTATTTAGTCCAAGTGACCAAATTATTGTCCCAGGAGCACCCAAGTCAATGGTTGTTTTACCCCAAGCTGCACTATTATTTTTAAAATCCCTATTTGTGGTATTTGTAACTGATATCATAAATGGTGTTTCAAAGGCTGTGGGTATGTCACCTACGCTATCAATATCCCATGATCTGTTAGCAGTAGCGCCAATACTAAGTATTCCAATTGACCCCAATGAATCATACATTGCTTCCCATATTGGGTATTGATTTGGTTGCCCTTTATCAACACCAAATGAATTATTTTGAGCCACAATAAATGCTCCCTCAATACCATTTGTTTGATCATACTTCTCCCTTACCTCATAAACATAGGAAAGTGCTTTCACAACAATTGATTCTGTACTAGATTCACCTGCAATGGGTAGAATTTTTACATCCCAATTTGAACCCGAAATTCCCCTATCATTATTGCCAATGGCTCCAATAATTCCACTAACATGAGTTCCATGATTAGTAGGAGGTATATCACCACTGTTATTATATACATTCCAACCATTATAATCATCAACATAACCATTATCATCATCATCAATGCCATTGTTGGGAATTTCATTATAATTCCTCCAAAGATTAAGGTCATTCTGTTCAATATCACATCCATCATCAACAACGGCAACAACAATTGTGTCTCCATGCGCAGTAACTCCTCCTGTGGTAATATCCCATGCAAGAGTAGCGCTTATATCAGCCCCTGCATAACCACTCCCCTGACCAGTATTAAGCAAGGCCCATTGATCCTCGAATAATGAATCATTGGGAATATTCTGTTGAGTATTTCGTATTACTACAAAATGATTACTTTGAACATTATGAATATAATTAACTGTTCTTAAGCGAGAAATTACTTCAGAATTAGATTTGACTTTATCTTTTATTTGCAATAGGTATATGTTAAATCGTGCAGATAGGATATCCAGAACTTCGAGATTATGATTTTCCAGAAGATCACCTAAATAATCTGAATTGCTTAGTTGAACCATAATCTCATGATCAACAACCTTATTGCCTAATTGTGCAAATGAAAACGATATAGTTAATACTAATATGGCTAATGTAAAATAGTATTTCATGGATATGTTTGTCAGTCTTGCGAGACAAAAATAGTTTATTTAGTTGTTTTTTATACTATGTAATCATAGAGAGTATGTTGGAAAGAATATCATAATGGTAAAAACTACACTTGTTTGCTTAATGACTATTTATATCTATTTTGATAAATGTCGTTATTTATGCTTTATTTATATAATTTTGCCCTTTGAAATAACCATCAATATTCCAGATTGGAAATTAATAATATAGTTTGAAATTGGACAAGACATTAAGAAAGCCTCACTGGTTGAAAAGTAATATACCATCGGGTAAAGAATATAGAGTAGTAAGAGATATAGTAGAAAAAAACAAGCTTCATACAATATGTACAAGTGGCCATTGCCCTAATATGGATGAGTGCTGGGGACGTGGCACAGCAACACTTATGCTATTAGGGGATATATGCACTCGTTCTTGTGGTTTCTGTAACGTAAAAACAGGACGTCCTTTGGCAGTTGATTTAAAAGAGCCTGAAAGGGTTGGAAACACTGTTAACCTAATGAAATTGAAGCATTGTGTTCTAACATCTGTAGACAGAGATGACCTTGAGGATCTAGGTATGGATATTTGGATTAAAACGGTAAAGGAAATTAAAAGAATAAGACCTCAAACTACCATTGAAACTCTAATTCCAGATTTTGATGGTCGTGACGAAATAATAATACCAGTATGCAAGGCTGGACAAGAAGTTGTTTCACATAACCTTGAAACCGTCAGAAGAATTACCCCATGGGCAAGAAGTAGAGCAAAATATGATCTAAGCCTTAAAACCCTTAACATAATTGCAAAAACAGGTGTAGTTGCCAAGTCGGGAATAATGGTAGGATTGGGCGAAACAAGTGATGAGGTAATCGAAACTATGCATGATATGAGGAATTCTGGGGTAGAAGTAGTAACAATTGGTCAATACCTTCAGCCCACAAAAAAGCATCTATTGGTAAAGGAGTACATTACACCAGAGCTATTTGCAGATTATAAAGAAGAAGGGTTAAAAATGGGCTTTCGTTTTGTTGAGAGTAGTCCTTTAGTTAGATCTTCATACAGAGCTGAGAAACATGTTCGCGATTTGTAATCAGCAATTATGGTGAACAAAAATGTAAAAAATATAAACATCGAATTGATTGACTATCAAAAAGCTTGGGACTATCAGGAAAAGCTTTTTGATGAAATTGTTTCCATAAAAGAAAACAATAGAAAAAATGAGATTAAATCTGCTACTCCAAATTTTCTTATCTATTGCGAACATCCCAATGTATACACCATAGGTAAAAGTGGCAAACAGGATAACTTACTAATAAGTGAAGATTTTTTAAAAAGTAAGGGAGCATCATTATATAGAATAAATCGTGGTGGAGATATTACCTATCATGGCCCTGGTCAAATTGTTGGATATCCAATACTTGACTTGGATAATTTTGGTGTTTCAATAAAAAACTACATCCACAACTTAGAAGAAGTAATCATAAAAACATTGAACCACTTTGATGTCTTTGCAACTCGGTCAGAAGGAGCTACAGGTGTCTGGCTTGATTCTGATAACCCCATTAAAGCTAGGAAAATATGCGCTATTGGGGTAAGAACAAGTCATTGGGTAAGCATGCATGGTTTTGCATTAAATATAAATACTAATTTGGATTATTTTAACTATATAGTACCTTGCGGTATCCAAGGAAAATCAGTTACTTCAATTGCCAAAGAATTGGGAAAAGAGATTGATATAAAAGATGTCCATTTGATATTAAATAATGAATTTTCCAGCGTCTTTGGCATGCAATTTATATAAATACTCAATCTAATATTACGCTTAGTATTTCCAAAGATTTAAAACTACCCATGGAAGGAATGTGAAAATTATAGTATTTGATAAGGTTTTCCAAAACCTGCATTCTATTCTCCCTATTAAATTTTATTGATGTAGCATCTTCAAGGCTCATGGAATATATGGATGTTATATTATTGACCTGATCACCAGATAGGTAATTACCATGCATTGGAATAGTATTTGTAAACTGCCCATCCTGAAGGTCAAAAACCGATATATCATTTATTCCTGACATTGACGGATAAAACCCCAAAAACTTTGTAAACTGCATCATGAACAGCAAGTGAAAGTTAGCATACCCATCATTGGCAATATCTAACCAAACCAATGATCCGTTTATCCACTCGAATAATTCCTTGTTTTTAACCTCATCCTTCAAACATTTATAGAGTAGTTCCACAATAAAAAACAGTAAAGACCTCTTTACCATATTGTCAGGTATGCTTTTATATGAGTATGCTAAATCAATATCTTTTATGGTCTGAAGAGATTTTTTATCGGAGAAATTAATTGACAAATCAAGTATTGAGAGAGGTTGAAACATTGCCGCTTTACTTTTTGACTTCCTACTTCTTAGTCCTCTAACAAAAAATGATTGCATACCATATTGTTCTGTGAATATCTTCACAATAACACCAGAATCGGAGAATTTAGTTTGTTTTATAACTATGCCTCTAGTATTTACAATCATTGATTATTGATTTTTTACAAATGTATTAAATCAAATCTCAAAAGCGCAGTTATATCAATATTAATGATTAATAGTCATGCATAAATGAATAGCCAATTAAAAACAGTAAGTAAAAAGATAGTTTGATCTCTATATATTAAAAGAATACTAAATTTTAATGGAGTTTCATATTTTAGTTTAGTAGATCAAAATAAAATAAAAAACCCCTTGACACCAATGGTATCAAGGGGAAATTAGGTTTTTAAAGTGGTACCACCCGGGATCGAACCAGGGACACACGGATTTTCAGTCCGTTGCTCTACCTACTGAGCTATGGTACCAATAAAAACGATCGCAAAAGTACACAATTTTTCGTTTTATCAAAAAAAATCATAAAAATCTCCCTCGTGCAAATACATAGTATTATTTTTGCTTGGTAATTACACAAAGTGCTTTTGAAATTAATAGTTGACATAGGAAATACATCTTCTAAAATTGCTGTTTTCAGTAATGATGAAATTATAGACTTTCGAGTAATTAATGACAAGCTTATTGAGGTTGTAAAAGAAGTTATTGTTTCTTTTCCTGATATATGCTCATCAATCCTATCATCAGTTTCTAATCATGATGGTCAAATATCTAATTTACTACAAGAGAAAGGTTATTTTATTGAGTTAAATCATACTACAAATGTACCATTCAAAAACATGTATCAATCAACCACAACTCTTGGAAAAGACAGAATAGCCATTGCCGCAGCGGGAATTGCTGCTTACCCTGATGAAAATGTTTTAGTTATTGATATGGGAACTTGCGTTACCTACGATTTTATAAATGCCGATGGTGAATATCTTGGGGGTGCAATTAGCCCGGGTTTAACAATGAGATTTGATTCACTTGGTAAATTTACTCATGGATTACCCACATTGGACAAACCAAGTGCAGGTAAGGAAGTGAATCTAATAGGCAAAACAACGGATGAATCAATCACTTCTGGGGTAATTAATGGGTTAAAAATGGAAGTGGAACATATTATAAACCAATACGAAGCTTTATTTTCACCACTTAAAATAATTATTAGCGGGGGGGATTATTTATATTTTGAAAACTTGGCAAAAAGTAACATCTTTGCATCCCCTAATATTGTAGTATATGGATTAAAAAAAATCCTTGATTTTAATGAAAAGAATTAATCTAATAATAATACTGATATTCACTGTTTTTAGTTTGCAGTTAAATGCTCAGACAGGAATAAACTCTCCATATTCAAGATACGGACTTGGTCAACTTTACTTGGAAAACCTAAATACGGTTTCTGTTGCAATGGGGGGATTGGGAATCGCTCTTCATGATCCAACAATTATAAACCCTGCCAATCCTGCATCATATGGTACATTAGACTCATCAGCATTTTTATTTGAGATAGGCATTTCGGGCAATGTTACGACTCTTAAAACCAATACTTTAACAGAAAGCGGATATGATGCAACTCTAAGCTACATTTTCATTGGTTTCCCTGTAACTAAATGGTGGAGATCAGGAGCAGGGATAATGCCTTTTAGCAAAATAGGCTACAATGTTCAGGTCCTCGTTCCCGTAGATAACTTTAGTGATGTGGTACATTCTTTTTCTGGAGATGGTGGCCTTAATCGAGTATTTTGGGGTAATGGCTTTAATATCTCCGAAAATCTTAGAGTGGGTATTGATGCCTCATACCTATTTGGGAAATCATCTCGATTAAATATGATTTTCTATCCTGACTCATCCAATATTTTTGGCACCAAGGTAGAAAATCACATTCGTGTTGGCGGTTTTATTTTTGATTATGGGATACAATACGATTTAAAACTAGGAGAAAAAACGAAACTAACAATAGGCGCCACATATGCCCAAAAATTCAATGTTTCAGCTAAATATAATTACCTCTCTAAAACAATCATAGGGGGCTATAATGGTATTATTGAGCAAGTAATAGATACCATAGAATATAGGCCAGATGAAGGGGGAACAGTGGTATTACCTGCCAGATTAGGATTTGGGCTTGCACTTGTCAATGAGAAAAACTGGATAGTTGGAGCAGATTTTGAGTGGCAGAAATGGGAAGAATTTGGAGCTTTTGGCATTGAAGATTCTCTTTCAAACTCATGGCGAGTTACTTTGGGGGGTGCCTTCACACCTAAGCATACTAATATTTCATCCATCTTTAAAAGAACTACTTATAGAGCGGGATTACGATATAATCAATCCTATTTAAAATTTTATAATAAGCCAATTACAGAGTTTGGCATAAGTTTTGGCGTTAGTTTCCCACTGAAGAACTCTAAAACCGGTATAGACCTGGGAGTAGATTTTGGAAGAAGAGGAACAACAGATAATGATTTGATTCAAGAAAATTTCGTTGATATTTCTCTTGGCATATCAATACAGGAAAACTGGTTCCAGAAAAGAAAATACAGATAGTAATAATTAAAAAGTTTATCATGAAACTTAAGTCTGAAATTTTAACACTAGTGTTTTTGATAGGTCTTTTTATGACATCAACAGCACAAAGCTTCACAACAAAGGATGATCTTGCAAAATATGGCAACGACAGTATTGAATGTGTTAAAAATTTATCCCTTTATCGTGGTGATTATAAACAATGGAAAGCAAGTGGATATAAAAGTGATATTATTTCATCCGCATTAAAATATTGGAGGCATGTACTTGACAACTGTCCAAAAGCTACAGAAAATATATATGTTGATGGGGTAAAAATGATTAACTATAGTATCAAAAAAGAAAAGGATGCCACCAGAAAACAAGAGTTGACAGATACCTTAATGATGCTTTATGATATGAGAGTACATTATTATCCGTATCACTACAAAACTAAGAAACCGCAAGTGGGCAGTATACTTGGCAGAAAAGGTATAGATTATTATAACCTTAGTCCTTCCAAAAACTACCTTGGAGCATACGAGATATTAGGAGAATCAATTGAACTCGATGGTGAAAACGCAAAAGGATCAGTATACGTATACTATTTTAGGTCAATTACTAAAATGGCCAAAAAAGGATATGTTGATACCTTAGCCGTTGTGGATGCTTACGATATGCTAAGTGATTACATTGATGATAATATTGATAAATATGATAAATCAGGCAATTGGAAAAAAGGAGAAGAGTACATCAACATAAAGGGTACCATAGAAAATTCGTTTGAACCATTTGCCAAATGCGATGACCTAGTAAGAATATATCAGAAAAAATATGATGCTAATCCTGAGGATGTAAAATTACTTAAAAAGATAACGAAGCTGTTGGATAAAAAAGGTTGTATAGAATCACCATTATATTTCCATTCCACTGTAGCCTTATATAGACTAGAGCCTTCTCCAGAGTCTGCATACTTAATAGGTAAAATGTTGCTCAAAGAAGAGAAATATGTGGAGGCAGTCCCCTATCTTGAGGAAGCCATTAAAATGGAAAATGAAACTAGAGCTTACAAGGCATTAATATTCCTTGCTGAGGATTTTATGTCTCTTCAAAAGAATGAAAAAGCCCGTGCAATTGCTAGAAAAGCCGCAAATCTAAATCCGAAAGTTGGCAAACCTTACATTATAATTGGAGATTTATATGCATCAGCAGCTAATGAATGTGGAAATGATGAGCTAACGAAAAAAGTTGCCTATTGGGCAGCTGTTGATCAATATAAAAAAGCTCGCTCTGTTGAACCTAGTATTGCCACAGCAATGAATAAGAGAATTAGTTCTTATCAAAAATATTTCCCAACCACTGAGCTTTTATTTTTCTACAACCTTCATGAAGGCGATGAATATACCGTAGAATGTTGGATTAATGAGAAAACCACGGTTAGAGCTGCCAAGTAAACGAACTCTATAGCTATGTTCTTAAAATCAATAAAAAGTATTATTCTAGTTTTGACTGGGGTAATTATTTTTTCTTGTGAGAACTCAATATCGAGAATAAATGAGATCACACAATTAGAGGATACTCTGGCTGCTATTACTACGTACGATATTGTTTATGAGAGATCAGATTCAGGTTTTATTAGGGTCAGATTAAGTAGCCCTCTCATGAAACGATATGTTGGTGAAGATGAGTATAATGAATTTCCTAATGGATTTGAAATAATCTTCTTTAATAAAAATGGAGATCAAACATCTTACATAACCGCAAATTATGGTATTGACTACCGAAAACGCAAAATAATGAATGCAAGAAATAACGTGGTCATACAAAATTATGAAACCAATGAAGAACTATATACAGAAAACCTAATTTGGAATCAAAAAAAAAATATTATTAAATCCAACACATTTGTAAAATTAGTTATGCCAGATAAAACAATTTTCGGAGATAGCATGTGGGCAAATGAGGAATTTACAGAACATGAGATTTATAATATCAAAGGTCAATTTGACATTGAAGAAGACTCCATATCACGTTAGTTAAATATTCCATATACCCCGATTAACAGATAATCCATTGAAAAAATAATAATTACATTTGTTAAAATAATACATGAGTACAAACGGACTTATAATCATCTTCTCATTATTGTTTTCGGGGTTCTTCTCTGGAATGGAAATAGCTTTTGTTAGTTCAAATCGTTTGGTTCAGGAGCTTGATCTTAAACGCAAGATAATTCCAGCACGAATTCTTTCGGCATTCTTCAATCATCCATCAAGATTTATCGGAGCATTATTATTGGGAAATAATATTGCACTTGTAATCTACGGAATCGCAATTGCTAATTTACTTGAGCCATTAATAATTGATCTTCTGCTACCGTCAATTAATTCAGAGTATGCAGTTCTTTTATGTCAAACAATTATTTCAACTCTTTTAATTTTATTGGTAGCTGAGTTTATTCCAAAAGTTTTATTCCGTATAAGACCCAATGCAATATTAAAAGCATTCGCATTGCCAGTATGGTTATTTTACTACCTTTTTTATCCATTAATATTATTGTATATAGGGGTATCCGAATTAATCTTGAAAGTAATATTTAGGGTTAAGCTAGCTAAAGAATCGTATTCATTCAGTGCTGTTGATTTAGAAGAATATGTTAAAGATTCATTAACAGCAGGTGGAGATACAAATGAGGAAATAAATAAAGAAATTCAAATGATCCAAAATGCCATGGATTTCAAGCATGTTAAATTGCGCGAATGTATGGTTCCGAGAACTGAAATAAAAGCACTTGAAATAGGTAAAGAAGTTGAAGAATATAATAAAATGCTAGTGGAAACAGGGCATTCAAAAATATTTATTTACGAAGACACCATTGATAAAATTATAGGTTATGTACATGTTTATGATTTATTAAACAACCCATTATCAGTTAAAGAAGTTATTCGAGAAATTGAGCCCTATCCAGAAACAATGCCCGCAAATGAATTACTTCAGAAATTTATATCAGGACATAAAAGCTCAGCAATTGTGTTAGATGAGTTTGGAGGAACTGCTGGAATTGTAACTATGGAAGATATTATAGAGGAAATATTTGGTGAAATTGAGGATGAGCATGATAATGTTGAAGATGTGGAAAGACAAATATCTGATAATACTTTCTTATTCTCAGCAAGGCTTGAGATTGATTATTTAAATGAAAAGTATAAATTTAATATCCCCGTTCTTGACGACTATGAAACTCTTGCAGGATATCTGATCCACAACTACAGCAGTATTCCTAACAAAGGAGAGGTTATTACGATTAGTCCTTATAAATTTACTGTGATTAAGTCCAGTGGAAATAAACTAGAAGAACTTAAAATGGTAATTGAATAGTAATAAGGTATCTTTATATACATTGTAATATCTTTATAATTAACACGTTCCTGATAGTATTAACCAAAATTGGTGAGCTCTGTGAGGCTTCTTATTTTTGGAATTATATTTGCATTTTATTAAAGTTATAAAAACAGAAAACTACAAAGGTTTGATAGTTAATATTAATTTCAAAAAAATAATATTATTGCTATGGATAATTGTTTTCTGTTTTAACCCATTTAGCGTATTATCCTCTTCATTTACCAAAGTAATTTTAATCACTGATAGCATAACAACAAGTTATAATGATTCATTGGCAATAGCTTATGGAGACACACTGATTTATATGGATACTATAGTGGGAAACCGCATTATTTCCACTAGTATTAGGGGAGATACAGTAATTGATGAAAATATTAGTAGAACAAAGATTGATGACAAAGTAGAGCGGTATGCCAGAGATTCCATAGTTCAGGATATATCTCAACGTAAAATATATCTTTATGGTGATGCCGAGGTAATATATCAGGATATAATTCTAAACGCAGAATTCATTGAAGTAGACCTAAACACAAACACTGTATTTGCATCAGGACTTGAAGACAGCACGGGTAAAGTAATTGGTGATCCAGAGTTTACGCAAGGTGATCAAACCTTCAAATCATCCACAATGACATACAACTTTGATAGTAAAAAGGGGATGATATCGAGCGTTGTTACTGAGGATGGTAATGGATTCTTACATGGTAAAAAAGTTAAAAAGCTTGAAGACAATACTGTTAATATTTTAAATGGTACATATACTACATGTAATCTTGAAGAACATCCACATTTTGGTTTCAAGTTCAAAAAATCTAGAGTGATTCCTGATTCTAAGATTGTAACTGGCCCTGCGTATATGGAAATTGAACAAATGCCAACACCAATTGGTCTTCCATTTGGGTTTTTTCCCAACAAGGCAGGTCAAACATCAGGAATTGTAATACCTACTTTTGGTGAATATACAAATAGGGGGTTCTACCTTGAGGATGGCGGTTACTACTGGGCAATAAATGAATACATGGATTTTCAGGTTCTTGGTGATATTTATTCAAGAGGCGGTTGGGGCGTAAAGCCTCGATTTAGATACAAAAAGAGATATAAGTATAGTGGTGATATTAACCTTGGTTATGCAGTTAATATTGTTGGAACAAAGGACACTCCAGATTATTCTAAGAGCACTGATTTCAAAGTTAGATGGTCTCATAGACAAGACCCCAAAGCGAGGCCTAATAGCACATTTACTGCTGATGTAAACATAGTTAGTGGCAACTATGTTAAGTATAATGTTGTATCTGCAGAAGATTACCTTTCAAATGAGTTCCAGTCGAGTGTTGCATATCAGAAAAATTGGGGTGGCAAGTTCTTTCTTACCCTAAATGCAAGTCACCGACAAAATACTAAAACCCACAAAGTAGATGTAAGTTTGCCTGAGATGACATTCACTGTGAATAGATTTTATCCCTTGAGAAATAAAAAAGGTGGAAAGAAAAAATTTTATGAGGATTTGAGTGTTTCGTACTCCATGAATAGCCGAAATCAAATCAGCACTGTTGACTCTGTTCTATTTGACATGGAAACAATCGAAAATAATATGCAAGCAGGTGCTATTCATAAGGTACCCATTAGCCTCCCAATAAAAGTTTTAAAATACTTCACTCTTAATACTTCCTTTAATATTACCGACAGAATGTATAGTCGCAGTATAAATAAGTATTGGGAAGGTGATACTACTGTAGTTGGCGGTGATACCATACCTCCTGGAGTTATTATTGATACCATAAATGGCTTTAGAAACAGCATTGATTATAGTATAACTAGCTCATTATCTACAAAGCTATTCGGAATGGTTGGCTTTAAAAAAGGACCTGTGAGGGCAATTCGTCATGTACTTACTCCAAGCATTAACTTTGCATATACGCCGGATTTTGGGTCTGCTAATCTTGGATATTATGGTGCATACACTGATGGTAATGGCAGGGAAGTAGTGTACTCGCATTTTGAAGGTAGCTTATATGGGTCTCCTCCAGGGCAAGAATCAGGTAGGGTTGGCATATCCCTTGCTAATAATCTTGAAATCAAAGTTCCTTCAAAAAAAGACACAATTACTGGCCTAAAAAAGATAAAATTAATTGAAAGTTTTAGCATTTCAGGAAATTACGATTTGACAAAAGATTCATTAAATATGTCAATGATAACAATGTCGGGAAGAACAACTCTATGGAAGAATTTTAATGTACAATATGGATCAATATGGGATCCTTACGCTGCTGATAGTTCAGGAAACCGCATAAATAAATTTGAGTGGGATGTAAATCGTAGACTTTTACGTTTAGAGCAGACCACATGGAGATTAAGTTTAGGGTTCAAACTTGGAGATGGCGATTTCAAGAAAAAAGACAAGCCAAGTAATGCCAGCGAAGATGAAATTGATGAAATAAATGATAACCTGAATGGATACGTTGACTGGAGTATTCCATGGTCATTAAATCTTAACTATAACTTTACATACACCAATAACCTGGAATATATAGATAATATGAAAGTTCCTAACAATACTGTTGTTCAAACTCTATCCTTCGCAGGTCAGGTAAATATAACTCCAAAATGGAAGTTTACTTTTAACTCGGGTTGGGATTTTACACAGAATAAGCTATCTTATACATCCATTAATTTATATCGTGATTTACACTGTTGGGAGATGAGATTTAGCTGGATACCACTTGGAGTAAGACAAAGCTGGAATTTTTCTATAAATGTTAAAGCATCCATTCTTCAGGATCTAAAACTGAACAAAAAGAAAGATTTTAGAGATTATTAGTAATTGTGCGTAATAATAATTCAAGGCTAATAGTAGATAAATATCTTATTAAAAATATCTTACTTTTGCAGCTCTTTTTATAAGTCTATTAAAAGATATTATGAGACTTGGCCCCGTAGTTCAACGGATAGAATAAGAGTTTCCTAAACTTTAGATAGTGGTTCGATTCCACTCGGGGCTACTTCCATTTTAAAATACTACTAAATATATAATACTAAGCACCAATGGCAGTCATGCTGCAGTTTTTAGTATGTAAATTATGGAGATTCCAATTTTTTCAAGGTATCCATACCTCCTCTTATTCGATATTTTGATTTTACAGTTTCCTGAATTATTCTAGTAATATCTTTACCTTCTCTCAGTGGGGTCAGTAAGTCAGATTCTGTGGAGGAAAATAAACAAATCTTAATATGTCCATTTGCTGTTAATCGGATTCTATTACATGAATCACAAAATGGATTAGTAATGGAACTAATTAACCCAAATGATCCCTGATAACCTTCTATTTTATTATTTTTATCTTTGTAGAACACAAGCTTTTAACTTAAATTAGAGTGTATCAAAGATGAGTATTGGTAATGATAGGAATGAAGAAATTAGGATCCTAAAGGATGGCCATCCTTTTTTTGTGATGAGACATTCTTTAAGGTCATTTACCAAAGAAAAAAATTGGGAAAGTTTGCTCATGGCTAGTCAAAACATGATGTCCATTTATCCAGAGGTTGAGTTTGGTTGGTACTCATATGCTCTTTCTTTGTTGATGTTAAGTGAATATGAAGAGGCAAAGATGAGTTTCAAAAAAGCTATCTATTTAAATTCCGACTCCATCGATTCATATTTTCATCTGGGAATTACCAACTATCGCCTAGGAGAATATGAAGAGGCAATAATAAACTATTCCATAGCGCTAAAGAAAGGAATGAACAATCATTTGATTTATTTCAACCTCGGAAATGCACATTACAAATCTAATAATACCGATAATGCAATTAATTTATACTTGGAGTGCCTTTCGATATCCCCTAAATTTAAAGAAGCGTCAAATAGTCTTTTAGAGATTTATTTTGATAATGCTGACTACTTTAACACTGATGAATCAACAATCTCAATTATTAATGATCCAAGACTATTGGATTACCTTATAACGCAAGCACAAATAATTTCAAAAAAAGAAAATAATCCAAGCAATTCTGATTTGAGAAAAGCTATAAGGTTATTGAATTCTGCCATTTACATAGATGATAGACATTCGGTTGCATATTATGAAAGATCTAAAGTAAAAGCACTATTAGGGGATATAAAAGGACATTCGCACGATAAAGCAATGGCGTTTCAAATTGATACCTACAATAGAGAAGGTGATTATTTCTTTGCGTATTCACCCAGTCTAATAAAAAAAGATGCTGGGGCTAATTAACTGAAAATATTTTTTACAAAGTTTATTTCTATCCTTTTAAATTAGTATTCTAAGGTAATGCATCACCTATTTTTCATAAATTCCGCAGTTTGCTGGAAATAACTCCACAGAAACTCTTTTTCAGAGTCGCCAATCTCTGATTTATCAAGAGCAATCTTCATGTTATTCAGCCAGCTTTTTTTTGCATTATCATCAACCGGAAAATTCACATGACGCATTCGTAAACGCGGATGTCCTCTTTGCTCGTTATAGGTGGTTGGACCACCCAGATACTGTATCATAAATAGAAATAGTCTTTCCTCGGCACCTTCAAAGTCACCCTTATACATTGGAGCAAGTAGCTTATCATTTTTTATCTCGGTATAAAAGTCGTGTATAAGTTTCTTTATATTTTCCTCCCCTATTTTATCGTAGTAAGTAATTTGCATTTTCATGGCTGTAGAATGTTTTGTTTACACAAAATAAATCAAACATTTTCAAAGTAACATATATTTATAAATTCATGATAAATTTGTTACTAACAATTTTATTATCGTTAAAATGGTTAATCAAGAATATTTTACCTCTTTTATGTAATTGAGATATCATTTTAATTATGATGTACTATTTTATATATTGATAGTTCTGTCCTTTTCTTTGATATTATATACTTAAACGTTGATTTTATTTTATTTGCGTTATAATTATTATGTTATTTGACATCAAATCAAAAAGTATTTAACTTTAAAGAAAAACTAAATATGAAGATAAAGAATATATTACTTAATAAAAAAATTAAAATCATGAAAAAATATTTTTTCATATTAATAACAATTGCTGGTTTTTCGTCATTTGTTCAAAGTCAGAATTTTTATGACATCAATACGATTAACTCAATAGAAATAACATTTGAAGAATCAAACTGGGACTACTTACTAGATCAGCTTGTAGCTGCTGGTCAAGAAGAAAGACTTATCGGAACCGTTATGCTTAATGGTCAATTTTTTGACAGTGTTGGTGTAAGGTATAAAGGAAATAGTACCTATAGTCCCAATCAGGTAAAAAACCCACTTAACATCAAGCTTGACCATATAATTGATGATCAGTTAATTGAAGGTTATGGAACATTGAAGCTTGCCAACTGCTTTAAAGATCCATCCTTTGTAAGAGAGGTATTAACCTACGAGATGGCCAGAAATTATATGGCAGCAGGATTATCAAATTTTGCCAATGTATATATAAATGGAACACACCTTGGATTATATACCAATGACCAGAATGTGGATAAGCACTTTATGAGAACTCATTTTGGAAGTGATGAAAACACGAGGATAAAAGGTGAAATTACCTCCGGTGGTGGACCACCAACAGGTGGTGTATGGGATTACTATGGTGAAGACTCAACTAGCTATTATAATCTTTATGATATGAAATCCGATTACGGATGGCAAGAGTTAATTAATTTTTTAGATACTCTTAATAATCACAACAATAGTGTTGATCAGCTTTTGAACATTGACAATCATCTGTGGTTTATAGCTTTTTCAAATCTTCTTGTAAATTTGGATGGCCCGATTAATAATCCACAAAATTATTACTTGTACAAGGGCGATAATGGACGATTCAGACCAGTATTATGGGATCTTAACGAAAGCTTTGGAGGGTTCAGGATGCATCAAACATTGGGCAACCTCAACACTACTCAAGCACAGCAACTTAGCCCTTTTGCTAACCTTTATGAAAGTGAATTTCCTATTATAAGTAAGATATTAACCAATGATACATATAGAAAAATATATGTTGCTCACATGAAAACAATCATAGAGGAATATTTTGACAATAACCTATATGAAACTAGAGCTTTGCAAATTCAGGATATTATTGATGATGATGTCCAGGCAGATCAAAATAAATTTTACAGCTATGCAAATTTTATAAGTAATATTTACAATCAAGTGGGTGGTGGTCCCATGGGAGTTATAGGCGTTGTTCAGCTTATGGATGCCAGAACTGATTATCTTAACTCCCTTCAGGAGTTTCAGTATGATGGGCCAGAGATTTCCAATGTATCTCACTCACCGGAATCATCTGCTCCAAATAATGAAGTTTGGTTTAATGCAAGTGCTACAAATGAAACTGATGTATTCCTATCACACAGAACAGGATTGTATGGGTTATTTGAAAAAATTCCAATGTTTGATGATGGAAACCATGAAGATGGACAGGCAGGTGATGGTATCTATGGAGTATCCCTTAACACTGGATCAACCAATATTCAATATTATATTTATGCTGAAAACTCAAATGCTGTCTCTTTTTCACCAGCAAGAGCTGAATATGAATATTATACCGTTGAGGTTAGTGGCATAATGGTAATTAATGAGTTTATGGCAGATAATGAAAGTACTGTGGTAGATCAAGATGGAGAATTTGATGATTGGATAGAATTTTTCAATAATGGAAATACTGACATTAGTTTAAATGGTTATTACCTATCAGATGATAGCTCTGAACCTGATCAGTGGGTTTTTCCTGATACTACAATAACAGCTGGAGGATATTTGATTGTTTGGTGTGATAAGGACGATGATCAAAGTGGATTACATGCAAATTTTAAATTGTCTGCCTCGGGAGAGGTTATTATTCTTTCAGACAATGATATGAGTGTAATTGATGAGATCACCTTTACACAACAATATCCAGATACAACTTTTGGAAGGTTTGTAAATGGAACTGGAGATTTCATCCTGATGCTACCAACATTTAGTGCTGAAAATACAGATCTAATTACAGGGTTAGGTGATGTTATCTCAAATAATATCGCTTTCGAATTAAAACAAAATTACCCCAATCCATTCGACGATTATACAAATATTGATTTAATTATTCCCGAAACAAATTTTGTTAAGCTAAATATTTGGAATCCCATTGGTAAAAAGATTGCGACATTAATAAATGCAAGATTACCTGCTGGTGAGCACTCATTTAATTGGAATAGAACTAATATGCCTAGTGGGTTATACTTTTATTCGATCACTATTAATGAAGAAACTACTTATAAAAAAATGATTATTAGATAGAAGTATCTGCAGTAATGGTTGTATTTTATGTTTTTTAAAGTGATATGAAAAAGTTTAAAATAAATAAGTTAATAGCATTTAAAGTTATGCGTTTTATTATATTTTGATTCAAGGCCAAATAATGAGATATTTGTAAAAATTTTAACTTTATATATACGTTGGAATAATGAAGAAAAGCTCGAGAAAATCAAAAGATCCCAAAAAAAAGGCTTCATCCAATGTTAAAGCTGCTGAAAAAGCCAATGCCGAGGTAGATAGCAATAAACCTAAGCTTGTTAGGTTAAATAAATATATTGCAGATGCTGGCATCTGTTCGCGAAGAGAAGCTGATAAACTAATAGATAATGGTGAAATTTATATTAATGGTGAAATTGCTTCCCGCCAAGGTATAAAGGTAAATCCATCAGATAAAGTTACTTACAAAGGTAAATTATTGAAGGGGGAAAAGTTGAGGTATGTATTGCTTAATAAGCCCAAAGGTTTCATTAGCACATCCGATGATCCTCATGATAGAAAAACAGTTATGCAATTGGTTGAAAAAGCATGTCTGGAAAGGATTTATTCTGTTGGCAGACTCGACAGAAACACCACGGGTCTAATTCTATTCACGAATGATGGTGAATTGACCACAAAGCTTACACATCCAAGCAATGGGGTTAAAAAATTATATCATGTAGTGCTTGACCAACCTCTTTCAAAGAACAATTTATTGAGAATTATGGAAGGGGTAGAACTTGAGGATGGTTTTATAAAGCCAGACAACATTAACTGGGTAACTGATGAAGTAGATAAAAAACATATTGGCATTGAACTGCACTCTGGAAAGAACCGCATTGTGAGGCGTCTATTTGAACATGTTGGTCATAATGTTATAAAACTAGATAGAGTAATGTTCGCTGGATTAACAAAGAAAGATTTACCCAGAGGAAGATGGAGGTTTCTTGAAGAAAAAGAGATTAACATTCTTAAAATGATGTAGCAGAATATTTCACCCATTTTCATTATGATTTATTTTCGTTACTTTTGGTTCCTAACCAACATCTATATATCATGGATCAAGATTTTACTAATTATGAAGGACTTGGAAATGGTTCATATGTATTCATAATTTTGGCATTAGTTGTTTTTTATGTTTTCGTTTATTGGAGAATTTTTGAAAAAGCCGGAAAACCTGGTTGGGCAGCAATAATACCTATATACAGTGGACTCGTATTATTAAAAATTGTGGGAAAACCATGGTGGTGGATATTATTATTTTTTATTCCGGGTATTAATTTAATCATTAGTATATGGTTATCAAACCTGCTCTCGCTGAGTTTTGGCAAGGGCATTGGGTTTACCTTAGGATTAATATTTTTAAGTTTTATTTTCTATCCAATACTTGCATTCAGTAATGCTGAATATGTTGGACCTGCAGGAGGTAAAACAATTGTGATGTAATTGCATATAATATAAGCTTGCAAAAATATTTAATAATTTTTGCAAGCTTTATAGTTAAGTGACTTCTTCTTGAGCCTGTATTGCTGTTATAACCACAGTATTTACAATATCTGCCACAAGGCAACCTCGGCTTAGATCATTTACGGGTTTATTTAGTCCTTGCAAAATAGGACCAATCGCAACTACATTTGCAGAACGCTGAACTGCCTTATAAGTGTTATTTCCAGTATTTAAATCAGGAAAAATAAATATGGTAGCCTTACCCGCTACATCACTGGTGGGAATTTTTGTTTTTGCAACATTCTTATCAACTGCTGCATCATACTGTATTGGCCCCTCGGTTTTTAAGTCTGGCCTTCGCTTGCGGACAATTTCTGTGGCCTTCCTAACTTTTTCAACATCAGCACCTTTTCCCGATTTCCCAGTTGAATATGACAACATTGCTATTCTGGGTTCGATACCAAACATTTTTGCGGTTTCAGATGAACTTATTGCAATATCTGCAAGTTGCTCAGCATTGGGATTAGGGTTTACTGCACAGTCACCATATACCAATACTCGATCTTCTAAACACATTAGGAATGAGCTTGACACAATTGATATTTTCGGTTTTGTTTTTACAAATTCAAAGGCAGGTCTGATGGTGTGGAGTGTTGTATGAGATGCTCCCGAAACCATTCCATCAGCATGGCCTTTATAAACCATCATTGTTCCTAAATAGCTAACATCATACATGAACTCTTTTGCCTGCTCCTGAGTAATTCCCTTTTGTTTGCGTAATTTATAATATGTTGATGCATAATCCCCTATTAGATCATTATCAAATGGATCAATAATGGATGCTCCCTTGAGATTTACTCTAAGCTCGGAGGCTCTTCTGTATATGTCATCCTCATTACCCAATAAAGTAATATCAACAACATTTCTTTTTAGTAATATACCAGCTGCATGTAATACTCTATCATCACTACCTTCGGGTAAAACAATATGCTTACGATTCAACCTAGCTCTATTAAACAGATAATATTCAAACATAACAGGAGTTAGAATATCTGACCTTGAAATTGATATTTTGTCCTGAAGTTCTTTGATATTCACATAATCCTCAAATAACCCTAAGGCAGTAGCAAGTCTCTGTTCATTTTCTGGCAACAATAATGGCCTTACCTTGTTAACACTTGCTGCTGCCGTAAACGTATCTTCCTTTACAGATAATAGTGAAATAGGTAGTTTTTTTAACCCAAATATTAATTGTTTTATCTGATCTTCAGGTTCTATGCCACAGGTTAGCAATATTCCTGCTATTTTAGGAAAATTATCCGATAATAATGCCATCGATAATCCTAATAAAATATCAACCCTATCTCCTGGTGTTATAATTAATGTTCCATCTGAAATATTATTTAAAACATTATTAATATTCATGGCAGCAACCTTAAATTCTGAAACATCATAGTTTAAACTATGATTATCACCATAAATATGTTTTGCATGAATACCATCCTTTATCTGACGCATTGTAAGCTTTTGCAAAAATTTCTCCTCAGGTATCACAAAGTTGATGCTGTCATCTTGCATATTTTTAACTAGAAGTTTTTTAATCTCAGGAATGTCATCGGGTCTAGCTCTATTTACTATTGTTCCTAGCTCTTTGCACTTCTCATCTTGGATCATCCGTCTCATAATCTGTATTGATTCTGAAACCTCAGACACATCTTTATTGTGACCACTAATTATTGATATTATGGGACACCCAAGGTTATTTGCAACCTTTAAATTAAAATCAAACTCATATTTACTTAAGTGACTGCGAAAATCACTACCCTCCACAAGCACAAAGTCACAGCTTTGCTCCAGCGCTTTGTATTTATCAACTATTACGGAATATACGCTATCAATATCGCCATTTTGATGAAATTCTAACATTTCATCGCTTGTTAAACCATACATAGAATTATACTCAAGATTTAAGCTATACCTCTCAGATATTAATCTGATATGATTATCTATTTCTGTTCCGGATCTAACTATGGGACGAAAAAACCCTATTTTTTTAATGTGCCTCGACAAAAATTCCATTATTCCCAAAACTATCATTGATTTACCAGCCTCAGTTTCTGCTCCAGCTATATATAAATTCTTAGACATATAATTTTCAAAATTAAATCTTTAACTACCTCTTGCAAAGGTAAAATCATTATCAACTATAAAAAGTAAAGTAATAAGTTTTTGTCAAATTTGGAATATTTCTAATTGTATTGTTCAATAACAAAAAAAGTTATTTAAATGCTAATTATTAATAAACCAATATTCGACTATAAACAATATATTTACTTTTGGATTTTGTAAAAATTAGTAAATGAATAAGAGTTACAATCTAATTGAAGTAAAATCAAGAAAAGAGAAATCTGAATTTCTGCAACTCCCTGTTAAATTATACAAGGACGACAAAAATTGGATTAGGCCTCTAGATGAGGATGTTGAAAAAGTGTTTGATGCAAAAAAGAACAGATTATTTAAACGAGGAGATGCAATAAGGTGGATACTTTATAATTCGAATAACTCCATCGTTGGTAGAATTGCAGCATTTTATGATAATAAAACTGCAATGAAAAATGAACTACCTACTGGTGGTTGTGGATTTTTCGAATGTATAAATAATAATACTGCTGCAAAATTTCTATTTGATGCTGCAAAATTATGGTTACTTAATAAGGGCATGGAAGCAATGGATGGACCAATTAATTTTGGTTCTAGAGAACATTTCTGGGGATGCCTTAAAGATGGGTTCTATGAACCAATATATAACATGCCTTATAATCATGAGTATTATAATGACCTGTTTGAATCTTATGGCTTTAAAAATTTCTTCAATCAATATACTTTTCACCTTCCCCTAGTTGTGGGTAACCTAGATCCAATAATTAGAGAAAAATCAAATAGAATTCGGCAAAATCCGGATATTAGTTTTGGTTTTCACGACAAAAAAAATCCACAACTAACCGCAGATAATTTTATGACTGTTTTTAACTCTGCCTGGGCTAAATTTGAAGGAGTAAAACCAGTAACTGAAAAACAATCCAGAGCATTATTTAAATCCATGAAGCAAATAATCGACCCCAAGTTGATTATATTTGCCTATCATAAAAATATCCCGATTGCTTTTTTCATAATGATACCTGATTTATATCAGATAACAAGAAATTTTAATGGGAAATTTCATCTTTTTAATAAGTTAAGACTATTGTTTTTGTTGAAAATAAAAAAACAATGTACTAGAGCAGTGGGACTTATATTTGGTGTGGTTCCAGAGTTTCAAGGACTTGGTGTGGCTGAGGGTATGATTGTGTATTTTGAAGATGAGGTAGGGCAAGGCATGAATTATAGGAATTTGGAAATGAATTGGATTGGAGATTTTAATCCTAAGATGATTAAATTAGTAAAGCAACTGGGTTCTAAGGTAAAAAAAACGCATATCACATACCGATACATGTTTAAAAATAATGTAGAGTTTAAAAGAGCAAAAGTTATTTGATTTTTTACATTTGCAGTATTGTAATTACAGAGTTTTTCAGAAAAATAAATTTTATGAGCAAGAAAACAAGTTTTATTTTTAAAAGATTCGGCACTTTTATGATCTTGTTACTGGCACTTAGCGCCTGTAATGATAATAAGAAAAGTGCTCCTCAAATGCTTCAAATTCCTATTGTTGATGTTATCAAAGAAGACGTTCCCATATACCAAGATTTTATTGGACAGATTTACGGGCAATATGACATCCCTATTCGAACACGAGTAATTGGTTTTCTTGATAAAATATATTTTCAAGAAGGTACATATGTAAAAAAAAATCAGCTTCTATACACTATTGACCCACAGTCACTTCAAGAAAAGTTGGCGCGGGAACTAAGTAACCTTGCGGAAGCAAAGACACAATTAGCAAAAGCAGAAAGTGATCTTGGAAGAATAAAGCCTCTGGCAAAAATAAATGCCGTAAGTAAAAGTGATCTTGATGCTGCTCAGGCGCAATATGATGCGGCCATCGCAAATGTTAATGCTGTTGAATCTGGCGTTAACATTGCCAAAATAAACTTGAGTTATTGTAATATTATTTCGCCCTTAAATGGCCTGATAGGTAAAACAGAAGCAAAGGTTGGTGAGTTTGTGGGTCAGAATCCCAATCCTGTTATTTTGAATACTGTATCTACAATAGACACGATTCATGTAGAGTTTTACATTGCTGAAACAGAATATCTTGGTTTGGCAAATAAATTCATTGAGAATGAAAGAAAAAATAAGATAAATCCCATAAACAAACAAAAAGATGATAACGGCAACCTAGAACTCATACTATCTGATAACAGTGTTTTTAAATATAAGGGAAAAGTAAATTTTATAGGAAGGGAAGTTAATCCAGAAACTGGCTCCATGTTAATTCAAACATCATTTCCAAACCCAGATAAGATATTAAGACCAGGACAATACGCAAAGGTAAGGGCTAAAATGAATGTTATCAAAGGAGCTCTTGTTATTCCACAGAGATGTATAATGGAACTTCAAGGCACACATTCCGTTTATGTGGTTAACGATAGCAGCAAAATAGAAAAACGTCAGGTAATAACCGGACAGAAATACGAAGATTACTGGATCATACAGAAAGGTCTTGAACCCAATGAAAGAGTTGTGATTGATGCTCTGCAGAAGGTTCAACCAGGAATGCCTGTTATTCCTAAGAAAACCGTATTTAAAAATGAAGCTACCCCAATTTAAAAATACTGACCATGTCTGATCAAAAAGGATATTTTTTCGTACACAGACCTATTGTTGCAATGGTTATTGCAATTGTTATAGTAATAGTTGGGTTTATTATGCTATCAGGTTTACCAATAGAACAATACCCTGATCTAACTCCATCCGTTGTTCAAGTTAGGGGCACTTATACGGGAGCAAATGCAATTGCCGTTGAAGAATCCGTTGCTACGCCTCTGGAACAACAGATAAACGGAGTAGACAACATGATATATATGAAATCTACCAATGCCAATGATGGTACTATGACAATAGACATATCATTTGAAGTTGGAACAGATCCAGATATGAATACCGTCCTTGCACAAAACAGGGTCAGCGCTGCATCTGCAAAATTACCAAGTGAAGTAACAAAGTTTGGTGTAACCACTGAAAAATCATTGCCAAACATCCTTATGATTGTTACTCTAACATCAGATGGCACATACGATCAAGATTTTCTCGGCAACTATGCATTGATAAATATAAAAGATCAATTATCAAGAATAAAAGGTGTCGGTAGGGTAAGTATATTAGGAGCCTCAGATTATTCCATGAGGATTTGGGTTAAGCCCGATATACTTGCTCAAATGGGCATTACTGTTGGTGAAATACAGAATGCCATTAATCAGCAAAACATAATTGTGCCTGGTGGAAAATTTGGTGCTGAACCTGCTCCACCAGGAACTGAATTTACTTATACCGTAAGACTGCCCGAAAGATTTAGTTCTCCTGAAGCATTTGGTGAAATTGTTATTAGAACAACTCCAGAAGGATCACAAGTAAAGCTTAAAGATATTGCTTCCATAGACCTTGGTGTGGAAAGCTATGATGCTTATACCCGTTTAAATGGTAAAACATGCGCGTTAATTGCTCTATATCAGGCGCCAGGTTCAAATGCTGTTGAATTAAGCCAGGAGGTTATTTCTCAGATGGAAGAACTGTCAAAAAGTTTTCCTGAAACTGTAAAATATGATGTTTCTCTTGACTCTACTCTAGCAATTAATGCTGGTATTAAAGATATTGTAGTAACTCTAATTATTGCCGTATTCTTGGTTATTTTAGTAGTTTTTATCTTTATACAAGATTGGAGAGCCACACTTATACCAACAGTTGCAATACCAGTATCACTTATTGGTGCTTTTATTTTTTTTCCAATTCTGGGCTTTACCATAAATGTGCTTTCGTTACTTGGCTTGGTACTAGCAATAGGTATTGTTGTTGATGATGCAATTGTTGTTGTTGAAGCTGTTCAAGTAAATATATCAAAGGGCATGAATGCCAAACAAGCAACAATTGAGGCAATGAAAAAAGTTGCAGCACCAATTATTGCTACAACCTTAGTATTAATAGCAGTATTTATCCCAGTGGCTGCAATGGCTGGCATAACAGGTAGACTATATCAACAGTTTGCTATTACCATAGTTGTTTCCGTTATAGTGTCTTCCATTAATGCCCTGTCGCTTAGCCCAGCACTTTCATCAATATTATTAAAGGAGCCAAAGCCCTATAAAGGAATACTAGGTAAATTCTTTGGAGGATTTAACAAGTTAATGGGTAAAACCACTGAATCCTACATGACATTTTCAGATATTGTCGCCAGGAAAATGAAACGAAGTATTGTGTTCATTGTTCTGATTACAATTGGAGCTGGAATTTTTGGAAAAATGGTACCTGGAGGATTTATTCCTGAAGAAGACATGGGGTACTTCTTTGTTAATATGCAACTTCCAGATGCGGCATCTTTGCAAAGATCGGATGCAATAGCTAAACAGGTGGAAAATATATTATTGAGTATCCCCGAGGTTGAATATGTAACCAATGTAACTGGATACAGCATGCTTTCTGGCTCAATGGCATCAAGTAATGGTTTTATGTTTGTTACTTTAAAAGATTGGAGCAAGCGAAAGCCTACCGCTAAAGAAATTATTGCAAAACTAAACCCTGTTTTATTTACAAAGGTACTTGGAGCTCAAGTTTTTGCTTTTGGTCCACCAGCATTACCAGGGCTTGGTAGTGGGTCTGGATTTAGCATAATGATTCAAGACAGAGGAGGAAATACACCAGATTATCTTGCTCAGAATACATACAAGTTCATTAAAAAAGCCAATGAAAGACCAGAAATTGATAAGGCATTTACAACATTCCAAGCTAACGTGCCACAAAGGTATATGGATGTGGATAAGCAGAAGGCTCTTAAACTTGGAGTTTCTCTTGATGAGCTTTACAGAACAATAGGAGCATTTATGGGAGGTTCTTACGTTAATGATTTCACAAGATTTGGAAGACTCTATAAAACTTATATTCAGGCAGAGCCAAAATATAGAGTAAACGAAAAACAAATTAATAATTTCTTCTTAAAAAATAACAAGGGAGAAATGGTTCCCTTGTCCACCTTGGTAACTGTAAAAGATATTTCTGGGCCAGATTACACCAATAGGTTTAACCTTTTTAGGTCAGTAGAAGTAACTGGTGGTCCTGCTGAAGGCTATACCTCAGCTCAGGCAATGACAGCTTTAGAGGAGGTTTCTGCGAGCGTATTGCCATCTGATATGAGCTATTCTTGGAATGCCATGTCTTTCCAAGAAAAGAAAGCTTCAGGTTCATTGGGAATCATTCTAACTTTTTCTCTATTATTTGTATTCCTAATACTAAGTGCTCAATATGAAAGCTGGTCGCTACCAATCAGTATTCTAATGGGAACACCTTTTGCCATATTCGGAGCTTTATTTGCACTTTGGTTTGCTAGAATATTCAGCCCATCATTTGAGAACAATATATTTGCCCAAGTTTCATTTGTAATGTTGGTGGGTATGGCAGCAAAAAATGCAATTCTAATTGTTGAATTTGCCATAGATGAGTTTAAAACTGGTAAATCATTAATGGAATCGGCCATGGCTGCTGCACGATCTCGTTTCAGACCAATTTTAATGACTGCATTCTCATTTATTTTTGGAGTAATGCCTCTAGTTATAGCATCTGGCTCTGGAGCCGAAGCAAGAAAAGTTATGGGAATGGCCCTTTTAGGTGGCATGTCACTAGCAACTTTCCTAGGAGTATTCATGTATCCAATGCTATTTGTATTCATTGGTAAAATTGCAGGTTATGAAAAAAGAAGAGAAAAAGAAGCAGCACGCTTAGCTAATAAAGATGAACCTTCAAACTAATATCCGCATGAAAAAAATATTAATATACATTTTCACCGTTGGCATTATAGTTTCAGGTTGTACTTTGGGTCCTGACTTTCAAAAGCCTGATTATCAAACTCCAGATAATTATAGGTTTGATTCCGTAAAAACAGACTCAATAATAAATTTATACTGGTGGAAATTATTCGATGATCCAATATTGGACACATTAATTGCTATAGCCCTCAGGGAGAATAAGGATGTATTAATAGCTGCTGCTAGGATTGAAGCAGCAAGAGTAAATGTTGGCTATACTTCTGCGGACCAATATCCAAAGCTTGGGTTCTCAGCTGGAGCAACTACAGGAAATTACATGGGTGGCAAGCAAAGTAGTATCACAAATAACTTCTTTGCCTATCCTGAACTAAGTTGGGAAATTGGTTTTTGGGGTAAATATCGAAGGCTAACCGAAGCTGCACAAGCAGATTTATTATCCAGTCAATATGGATTAAGAACCATTCAGATGAGTTTAATATCTGCAGTTGCAAGTTCATATTTTGAATTATTAGGTAATCGTGAAAAATTATTAATTGCTAAAAGCACATTGGAATCAAGAGACAGTGGTTTATTAATATTGGAGGCTAGATATAAATGGGGTGTTATCGCAGAAATAGACCTCAACCAATCGCAGGTTCAAAGAGCAATATCAGCAGCAGCAGTACCTCAATTTAAAAGAGATGTAGCCATTACTGAAAGCTCTTTGAGTATACTGCTAGGCAGATATCCAAATGCAATTAACACTGATAAAAATTTAAATGAAATGGGCTACCCTCCTGATATTCCAACAGGACTACCATCCCAATTGTTGGAGAGAAGACCTGATATATTGCAAGCTGAAGCAGATTACAAATCTAAAAATGCACAAATTGGAGTAGCGGAGGCTATGAGATGGCCATCACTCAATCTAACGGGATTACTTGGTGTAGCAAGTAATGATCTAAATTCCCTTACTACTGGAGGTATTGCATGGTCTGCGGGTGGTAGTTTATTGGGGCCAATATTTGAATTTGGCAAGAATAAAAAACGAGCTGAAATTGCTAATTACGAAGCTCAGGCTCAGCTATACCAATATGAAAATACAGTTCTAAGGGCATTTAAAGATGTTGAAGATGCTCTGGTTAGCATTGAAACATTAAAAGAAGAAATTATTGCTCAAAAAACACGATACAAGGCTGCAGCTAATGCCGAAATGTTATCGGAAAATAGATACTCTCAAGGAGTGACAAGTTATCTTGAGGTACTAGATTCTCAACGTCAGGCCTTCGATGCTGAATTAAGCTATACACAAACTCGAGCCGCGCTTCTTTCAACATACGTTAAACTATATAAAGCGTTGGGAGGTGGATGGCTATCACCAGAAGAAGAAGAAGCATCAAAAAAATAAATCTAACACAATGAAAAATTGGCTTAGTCTATTATTAATATTTAGTAGTATATCAGGAACTGCACAATTTGAAAAATATTTTGAAGACAAGACAATGAGGCTTGATTACACTCATGGTGGCAACAGTGACACAGAAATGTTCTTTGTTGAGGAGATATTGGAAGAACCTTTTTGGGGAGGGTCAAAAACTAATCTTGTTGACACCTTTGAATATGGCAATTATTATGTAAAAGTATTTAATAAGTCTAATGATTCATTACTATATTCCAGAGGATATTCTACATTATTTGCTGAATGGCAAACCACAGATGAAGCAAATAAAATAAGTAGGGCATTCTCTGAAACCGTTGTATTTCCTTTTCCAAAAAAGCCAGTTGTAGTTAAAATTTATTCCCGCAATTATGATGAAATTTTTGTTGAGTCTTTCATTCATGAAGTAGATCCGAATGATTATTTCATAAAGAAAGATCGACGATTGGTTTATCCATCTTTTATGGCTTATAAATCTGGTGATCCATCCAAAAAAGTTGATATAGTTATTCTTCCTGAAGGCTACTCCAAAAATGAAATGGGTTTATTCATAGATGATTGTAGAGAGTTTGCAAATGGGCTATTTAATTACTATCCATATTCTATTAATAAAAACAAATTCAATATTTACGGAATATTAGCTCCATCTATCGATTCAGGAAATGATATCCCAGCAAATAATATTTGGAATAAAACATTGCTTAACACATCTTTCTACACATTTGATAGTGAGAGGTACTGTATGACACTAGATAATAAAAGCGTAAGAGATCTAGCTGCTAATGTGCCTTATGATCAGGTTTACATACTAGTTAACACCGAGAAATATGGTGGAGGTGCCATATATAATTACTACAGCGTTAGTGTAAATAGTAATGAGAAAGCTGACCAAATCTTTATCCATGAGCTAGGACATGGATTTGCTGGCCTAGGTGATGAGTATTACACCTCATCAACCTCATACAATGACTTCTACAATCTAAATTCTGAACCATGGGAGCCCAATCTTACCACACTTGTTGATTTCAAAAGTAAATGGAAAGATATGGTTAAGAAAAAAACCCCAATTCCAACGCCAGATACTGAAAAATATAAGGATAAAGTTGGTGTATTTGAGGGAGGCGGTTATGTGGCAAAGGGTGTATATCGTCCCATGCACGATTGCTTGATGAATAGCTTTAGGGTTAATGAATTTTGTCCTGTTTGTACTAGGGGTATTCAGCAAATGATCAACTTCTACTGTGAGTAATCATAACCATCATTCCACTCCATTGTATTTAACATGTGTTCAATATCTTTGGATATAAAATCTATTACCGGTTCCAATGAATCATTGTTGGGTTTCATATTAAAATATAATGCACCTCTTACAAAATGCGAAGCACTATCCGTTAGAAAAAATTGATAAGGTGATGCAGCGCCACTCCCTTGTATTTTATATACAAGCCCGTAAATATTTCTGTCTCTGTCAACAATAACACTATCGAGTATATCCTCAGCCTTTGGAATATGCTTGGACACTAATGTATAGGAGTCTTCAAGATACTTTATAAGGTTTCCTTCAACTGGTTTATAGCTAAGGAATATGGTTGAATTAAACTGAGGATATTCAACATTCAGCCAATATTGCTGGCCTGGCCTTTTTATCTGCTCTCTCAATTGTGTATAGACTGGATATTCGAAAAAATAAGGAAAGGTTGTATCAGATAACATGTAGTTATGCTCCGGCATATCAATTCTGAAATAACCACGTGGTAGTGGTGTTGCATTTTGATCACATGAAATGGTAGTTATCAAAATAACTAAGCTATAAATTAGTATCCTCTTCAATTTTGTTATCTATTATTTCAATCTTTATTCTGTTTATTTTACGGACATCTGCGTCAATAACTTCAAAACGCATATTCTCAAAATCTATTGTAGTTCCCTGTTCGGGTATCTTACCTTGAAGCTCAAGAATTAGACCTCCCAATGAATCAGATTCACCTTTTACCTCATCAAATTTTTCATCATCCAGGTGCAATATTTTACAAAAATCAACTATTGGTGTTTTTGCCTCGAAAACAAATCTGCTTTCAGATAATTTATCATACTTAAACTGCAATGGTTCCAAATCAAATTCATCGCTTATCTCTCCAACTATTTCCTCAATAATATCTTCAAGAGTAATTATGCCAGATGTGCCTCCATATTCATCAACAACTATTGCAAGGTGAATTTTCTTTTGTCTGAATTCTTGTAATAGATCATTAATTCTCTTGTTTTCCGGAACAAAAAACACCGGCTTACGAACAAGTTTTATCCATGCCAAGTTTGTATTGTTTGCGTATGGTAACAAATCTTTAATGTACATTACTCCCATTATATTATCAAGTGTTTCATCAAAAACAGGTATTCTAGAGAAGCCTGATTTCAGGACAGTTTCTTTGACATCCTCCAATGACATTGATTTATCAATTGCGGTAACATTAACTCTTGAAACCATTATTTCGCTTGCCTCCTTCTCTCCAAAAGTGGCTATCCCTTTTAAAATGAGTTTCTCCTCCTCCGTTACACTTCTATCCGAAGTAATTTCTATTGCATCTGATAGGTCGCTCATGCTAATATTATGATTTTTTCTTCCAAACCTTTTATCTATTACTGAAGTTGAAGATACCAATAATCCACTCAGTGGCTTGAATAACCATATTAGAAATTTTAAATTATACACCATAAGGTTTGCAACTGCTACTGGTTCTTTGTTTGACATTATCTTGGGGATAATTTCACCAAAAATCAGAAGCACTGAGGTAACCACAATTACCTGTAAAATAAATATTAGTATGGCATTTGCACCTATATCGAATATGTTAGCTACAATATATGTTGAAAGTATTACAATACTAACGTTGATGAAGTTATTTGATATGAGAATTGTTGCAAGTAATTTTTTTGGCTTCGTCAGCAGAGATAATATGGCCTTATCTTTTTTGCCAGATCTTAGTTTTAAGGTCTCAATATCGGAAGGAGAAAGTGAAAAAAAAGCAGTTTCAGACCCAGAAATAAGGCCAGAGAAAAAGATTAGCACCATGAGAATTATAAGGCCAATTAGTGTATCCATTCCAAATCCTAAAAAGACCTGTTCTAACAAAATATTCAATCCCGATATATAAGAATCTGTATCTCCGTCTTCCAAAATAAAGATTTAATTTAACAATACCTTCCTGGCAAAATTACTAAGAAATGTCATACTTAGACACTAATCTACTGTTATTTAGAAAGGAAGGTCATCTTCTGGCAAACTACTTTTATCTGCATCCGTAGAAGTGATTTGAGAATTCTTGGGTGTTTCAGAATGATTATCTGAAGAACCTCCATCATATCCTTTTGGATGGGCCATCATATTAATTTTCTCCGCAAGTATTTCTGTGATATATCTATCATTAGCATCCTTATCCTTGTACTTACGGGTTTTTATTTTACCCTCAACATATATTAGGTCTCCCTTAGCAATGCGCTTTTCAGCAAGGTATCGATATCCTACAATATTATGCCACTCGGTCTGGTCAACCCATTCATTGGTGTTTTTATCCTTGTAGCTCTCTGTGGTAGCTAAGGGAAAACTTATTCGTTTTGTGCCATCTTCATAGGTAAATACATCCGGATCTTTTCCAATGTGTCCTATTAGCATTACTTTATTAATTCCTGCCATTTTTAATAGTTTAACTTTAAATATTCAATAATCAAAAATAGATAATTTATCACGAGAAATACATGTCATAACTTTCAATCATAGAGAGAAAACTTTAAAATTATAGGTTTTGATTGCCAAATGATGTGAAAATACTAGAAAAGAAGATTTTATAAACAAAAAAACTAAATATTTTTATCGCAAATAATAAAATTATATTATTTTTGTCGCCCTATTAAGAAACTAATTTTTAATCATTTAAAATATCATTGAGATGACGAAGGCAGAAATTGTAACTGAAATAGCCAACAAAACTGGCGTTGAAAAAGTGGCTGTGCAAGCAGTAGTGGAATCTTTCATGGAAACCGTTAAAGATACAATGGTTAATGGCGAAAATGTATATTTAAGAGGCTTTGGTAGCTTTATCATTAAAAGAAGAGCTGAAAAAACTGGTCGTAATATTTCAAAAAATACTACTATCATTATTCCTGCTCACAACATTCCTGCTTTTAAACCAGCTAAAACTTTTGTGAACGAAGTGAAAGCTAAATAATTTTTAAACTTTTAACATCAATTTATTATGCCAAACGGAAAAAAGAGGAAAAGACATAAGATGGCTACCCATAAGCGCAAGAAGCGTTTAAGGAAGAACAGGCATAAAAAGAAATAATATTTCTTTTAGTAACTTAACACAAGGCTAAAGCCTTGTGTTATCCTTTCACTACTCCTAGAATATACCCCTCGCACTGTTTGTCCTAAACTTTCAAAAATTATTAAATAGCTGGTTAATCAAACTAGTTAATATTTAATTAAAAATATACAATGTGAACAGAGAATTAATTATTGATTCAAATTTATCGGAAGTTAGCATTGCATTACTTGAGGACAAAAGCTTAGTTGAATTAAATAAAGAACAAATCAACAACAACTTTGCTGTTGGTGATGTTTTTTTGGCAAAGGTCAAAAAGATAATGCCTGGACTCAATGCAGCGTTTGTGGATGTTGGATATGAGAAAGATGCATTTCTACATTATCTCGACCTAGGTCCTCAAATAAGAACCTTCAATAAATATGTGAAACTTGGGTTACTTGGTAAAGCCGAGCTAACCACACATGAAACAATTAAACGAGAAAAAGATATTGATAAGTCTGGAAAAATCACTCAAGTGCTTGTTTCAGGACAACAATTATTAGTGCAAATTGTTAAGGAACCAATCTCTACAAAGGGCCCAAGGATTTCGACTGAAATTTCTTTTCCTGGTAGGTATGTTGTTCTACTTCCTTTCTCTAGTAAGGTTTCAATATCACAGAAGATAAAAAGTAAAGAAGAAAGAAACAGGCTGAAGAGACTTATAGCTAGTATTCTTCCGAAGAATTACGGTATTATAATAAGAACAGTTGCTGAGAACAGAAAAGTTGCTGAACTTGACACGGACCTTCGTGATCTCGTTAATAAGTGGGAAGGTATTATAAAGAAACTTCACAATACTAAATCACCCAAAAAGGTACTAAGCGAATTGGATAGAACTTCTCAAATTTTAAGAGATGTTCTTAATGAATCATTTAATACCATTCATGTTAATGATCCTAATCTTGCGGATGAAATAAAGACATATATCGAAACAATAGCTCCGGATAAAAAGGATATTGTTAAACGATACCGTGGTAAAGTGCCAATTTTTGAATACTATGGGATTGAAAAACAACTTCGGAGTTCATTTGGAAAAAATGTAACCATAAAAAGCGGAGTTTATCTAGTAATAGAACATACGGAAGCGCTTCATGTAATTGATATAAATAGTGGACATCGAGTTAACAAGGAGAATACACAGGAGCAGAATGCTCTGATTGTTAATATGGAAGCTGCCACAGAGGTTGCGAGACAATTACGATTGCGAGACATGGGTGGAATTATAGTTGTGGATTTTATCGATCTGCATGAAGCAAAAAACAGAAGAGCGCTTCATCAAAGACTGGTTGAAGAAATGGCAAAGGATCATGCTAAGCATACCATTCTTCCTCCAAGTAAATTTGGTCTGGTTCAAATCACTAGGCAAAGAGTTCGCCCAGAAATGATTGTCCCAGTTCTTGAAACCTGCCCCACATGTTCGGGAACAGGTCAAATTAAGAGCGGAATGATTCTTATAGATGAAATAGAAAATAATCTTAACTATCTCATTAATGATCAAAACGAACGAGGACTAACTCTAGCTGTTCATCCATATATTTATGCCTTTATAACAAAAGGATTATTATCTCACCAAATGAGATGGTATCAAAATTATAAACGATGGATAAAAGTTTGTTCAGAAAAGGATTACCAAATAATGCAATTCCAATTTAGAAATAAGAATGGAGATGTTTTAAAACATTAACCAAGAATCTAGTAAAAAGATTGTTGTTTTATAAGGCTAAGTAAATGGAAATTGTTTGCGAATTTATTTTTTCTTACTCTGATTTAATTGATTTTCTAAAGACTCTATTTGTTTCTGCATTAATAATAGCCTTGAGTTAGATTCTACTTGTTCTAATTTTAAACTATCTAATAATAACTGATTTGTTCTCAAGATATTTTTAAATTGGGATAATTCCTTTAAAACAAATGCTAACTGTTCTTCTTGAATTGATGCAATCGCCACCAATTGTTTGTCAATTGTATCTTGGTTTAAAACAATGGCAATTCCATTTTCAATTGTATCTTTAATTACAATTTTTGAACTATCCTTTGTCGTTATTTGAGCATTCATAAAAAGAGTTAGGGAAAAAAGTAAAAATGTAAAAGCAATTTTTTTCACAATAATAAAATTTTGTTAATTTTTAGGAGACAAATATAATTAATCAATTTAATATTTATTTGGTTTTATGCTCAATACAGGTATTGGCGAATGATTGACCATCTGAGAGGCGTATGGCCCCAATAATAAATTGGCAGCACTTATTTCTTGTTCCGTCATTATGCATATGAGATTAGCTTCAATTTTTGTAGCATAGTCTATGGTTTCTTCTGTTATGTTATCTGCCTCTACAAATGATGATTTATATCTAATATTATTTTCCGCCATATACTCTTCAGCCTGCAATACATAATTACGAATTCTATATCGTATATCGTCAGATGTTGTAGTAAACAATCCCAATATATATACTTCAGATAAAAAGTGCTTGGCCAATATTGCAGTGAGGGGCATCTTCTGACGAGTTAATTTAGTACTATCAAGAGGTAGAACTATTCTCTTAAGGTCTGAGCCAATATCTATTCCTCCACGTATTGTTATAATAGGAATATCGCATGCAGACACAATTCGGTTGGCATTACTACCTATCCAAAATTCTTCAAACCCAGAAGAACCATGTGTTCCTATTACCACCATAAACGCCTCTAATTTTTTTGCTAGCTTACAAACCTCCTTATATACTTTCCCTTTTCGAATGTAATACTTGATATTACTTTCTGTTATTTGAAACTTATATTTTTTAATAAGTTTCTCAAATCGCTTTGATACTTCATCTTCAATATTTTTTGGTTCTACTGAAAAAATTTCTTTGGAATAATCAAGGTGATTAATCCAAACCATTGCGATTCCGGCTTTGGCTCTCCTGGCAATGGTAATTGCATGTTCAAGGGCATTAATTGAACAATCTGAAAAATCGACGCCCACAAGAATTACTTTACTCATAGCTATAATTTTTAAATTATTACAAATCAGGAAAATTTATATTATCCTGTGTTACCCATGCTCCGGGATATTTTCTCTGTATTTTCTGAAGGAAATTCTCAGCTTCCAACCGAGTTCTAAAATCACCAACCCTTAACCTGTAGTTAGGTTCACCAAATGTTAAGTATACATGTATATCGGGATAATTTTTTTTAAACTTGGTTTGAACTTTATCAATAACATCCAAAGCATCATTCCCTGAAACCATTAAAATTTGTACTCGATAACCTGGAAAAGCAGGGAAACTTTTGTTGTGGTTAATATGTAGCTGAAGTAAAGAATCAACACGAACATCACTTATAACATTAGAATGTCCATTTGAGGGATTCTGTGCTAAAGTTACAGTAATTGTGAGTGCTATTGTTGCTATGGCTAAAAAAATATTTCTCATTACTTTAATACTGATTTATCTATCAAACACTAAATATTTATGTGGTTTATTTATTAATAAATTGTAGTACATATTATTTCAAAAAATTATTTACAGTAGCTGCACAATACTCCATTTATGATGTCTATATATAGAATCCACAAGGTCATAAAGTTCTATAATCCATTGGTGCTAATATAACAAATATATGCCAATTTTCAAGGTTTTTAAATCTAAAAATTATGGTCTATCATTCATGGACAAATTATATTTGGGTGTTTAAGTTAATTTCCCCTACTTTTGTGATAAATATAGTGATAGATGAATGAAAACCTTGATGCCAGTGGATCAGACCTAACCAATGACGAGAGAGAAATAGAAAAATCACTTCGTCCTGGTCACTTTGATCATTTTACTGGCCAGCCAAGTGTTGTTGAAAATCTTAAAATCTTTGTGGAGGCTGCTAAACAAAGAGGCGATGCTTTGGATCATGTTCTTTTACATGGTCCTCCAGGGCTTGGAAAAACAACTTTATCTCACATAATTTCCAATGAACTAGGTGTTAATATAATTACAACATCGGGGCCTGTACTTGACAAGCCAGGAGATCTTGCAGGTTTACTTACCAATTTGAGTGAAAATGATGTACTTTTTATTGATGAGATTCATCGCTTAAGCCCAGTCGTAGAAGAGTATCTTTATTCTGCAATGGAAGATTTCAAAATTGATATTATGATTGAAACAGGTCCCAATGCAAGGTCAGTTCAAATAACCATTAATCCCTTTACTCTAATTGGAGCAACAACACGTTCGGGTTTACTTACTGCGCCGTTGAGATCTAGATTTGGGATTACGTCGAGGTTGGAGTATTACAATAAAAGCACTCTTTCATCAATCGTTAAAAGAAGTTCCTCAATACTTGATGTTAGTATAAAAGAAAATGCGGCATCAGAAATAGCTGGAAGAAGCAGAGGAACACCAAGAATTGCAAACTTACTTCTAAGAAGAGTTCGCGATTTTGCTCAAATAGTTGGAGATGGCAATATTGATATCGATATATCCCAACATGCCCTTAAAGCATTAAATGTTGATAAAAATGGGCTTGATGAGATGGACAATAGAATATTAGTAACAATAATCGATAAATTCAAAGGAGGGCCAGTTGGCATAACCACAATAGCCACTGCTTGTGGTGAAGAGAGAGATACCATAGAAGAGGTGTATGAACCATTCCTAATCCAAGAAGGTTTTATTATGAGAACTCCCCGTGGAAGAGAAGTTACCCAGAGGGCATATGAACATCTTGGCAAAACAAAGAAACGCGATCAAGGAGAATTATTTTAGAATATCCAAACAGTGCAATGTATAACCGATAGTAACCTAATAACTTGCCTCTACAAAAACTTATAAAAGACCAATTAAACAAATTCATCATAGATGAAGCTAAAAAATTGGGTTTTTTTGATTGTGGTATTTCCAAAGCCGAAGAACTTACCGATGATAAAATACGCATGGAAAAATGGCTTTTGGAGGCTGGAAACGGAGAAATGAGTTACCTTGACAGAAATAAGGAAAAGAGATATAACCCAAAGCTACTTGTTGAAAATTCAAAATCAGTTATAACTGTTTTGTATAACTATTTTCCAAAGGATAAACTACCTGAAAAAGACAATTTTAAAATAGCTAAATATGCATATGGTACAGATTATCATTATGTAATTAAAGAAAAATTAAATTCTCTTGTTAAAATAATTGAAACTAAAGCAGGAAAATATAACACACGTGTCTTTGTTGATTCAGCGCCCGTAATGGATAGAGCATGGGCAAGAAAGAGCGGTTTGGGATTCGTTGGTAAAAACACCATGCTTATAAATAAAAAAGGGGGTTCATTCTTCTTCATTGGTAATATTATAACAGAGCTTGAGTTAAATTATTCGAATACTGAGATAACTAAAGACTTTTGCGGCAACTGCACCAAATGTATAGATGCCTGCCCTACACAAGCAATTACAGAATTTAATGTGGATTCAAAAAAATGCATCTCATATCTAACAATTGAATACCGTGGAGATTTGGATACGAAATTTAAACAAAAAGCAAAAAATTGGATGTTTGGATGTGATATCTGCCAGGATGTATGCCCATGGAATCGGTTTTCCACCCAACATAATGAACCCCTTTTTAATCCAAGTAGCGACTTAAAGGCTATGACAAAAGAAAAATGGAAAGTTCTTGAAAAGATTGAGTTCAATAAATTATTCAAAGGATCTGCAGTGAATCGAACTCGATATAAAGGATTAAAACGAAATATAGATTCATTAACTTGAATCCCTTAAGTAAATAAAAATCATATTTTTGATAAAAATGGTTTACCCTTAAATTATGCGCAAAAAAAGCTTATTTATTATTGCTTTGCCAATAATCTCAATTGTTCTTTTTATGATTTTTATTATAAAGAATAAAGAAGATAGTTTTGCAGATGAGATAATTACAACCACAACGGATACATTTAAGTCAAGCTTTCAGGATTTTCTTTCAACAATTGATAATACCATTAATACTTTTAATAAAGATCTAAAAGATGAGGCCTTTTTAACCGAAGAAAACCTCACCCCACACATCACTAAAGTTATAAACTCCGAATCATTCCTCACAGGAATTGCTTTATCGAATGATTCATTTAGCTATTTGATTTTTAAAGATAACTCATCGTGGGCTGTATCCTACGATGGAAGACTATCTGATAGTACATCCAACTGGCAAAGATTAAATAACAAACTTGAAGTAAAAAGTGAATGGACAGACATCTATACCGCATTTCCTAGTAATAACAATATTGATTCAATCAAAAGTGCTTTAGATAATTCCAATTATGTATGGGTGGCATCAGATCATACCATACCTGAATCCAAAAATACCATTAGTATTATATTTAAGTCAAAAAAGATAACGGGAGAGGAAATTATAGCTGGCTTGATTTATTACACTCCTGAACTTAAAAATAAATTTGCTGATGTTATGAGGTTCGAAAATCCTCTTATTTCAATAATAACTACCGACAATAATATCATCACACCGCTAGTTAACAATGATAGCTCGAACATTAAATTCCATATGGATATTGGTTTAAACGTAAAAAAACTAATAAACAAATGGAGTAGTAGTGAAAAACTTCTACCACACTCATATTCCTTTGAGAAAAATAATAGCATATACTGGACGAGAATAGTAAGTATACCCTCAATGATTGGAATAAAAGGTTTTTCTGTTACAATATCTGCCCATGACCTCGCCATTACAGAACGCAATAAAGAGCTTATATACCTATATTTATCCATCACATTTGCAATTATGTCACTAATTGCACTTTATTTCTATAGGAGAAAGCCAAAGTTGGCTGATGTTAAATTATTTCCAATGAATCTTGACATTGCAGATGTCAAAACAATGATTGAAGGAGGCGAAACTGAATATGTCGAATTTAAATCTTCTCTAAGATGGGATTATAGAGAGAGTAAGTCTAACAAAATTCTGGAAGAGGTAATTATGAAAAGTATATGTGCTTTCGCAAATGCAAAAGGGGGAAACTTATTTATTGGTGTTAATGATGAATTGGAAATAATTGGACTTGACAATGACTTTAATAGTCTTAAAAAAAATGATGCTGATTATTTTGAACTACACCTAAGAAAATTAATTGTTAACCAATATGGGATAGCTTTTTCAAACGATAATTTGAAAATAAGCTTCCCCAGAATAAATGATAAGATCATATGTACGATTCAGATAAAAGCATCTAAAAATCCAATATTTCTAAAAACAAGAAATAAACAAGGTAATGAAATTGAAAAATTTTATGTAAGATCTGGAAATGCATCACAGCAACTTTCATCTCTTACAGATATTAATGAGTATGTTAAAATCAGATTTGATGGGTAATGGCAAAAAACTCCCCACTAATTAATACCTATTTATTATGGGCTGGCTAATTTTTTGGATTGTATTGTTTCTAGCGCTCATAGTTATCCTTTCACTGCGTCATATAAAAACTTCCGATCTAGATCAGTATCTTGTTAATAATCGTAACACAAGAACACTACCTCTTGTCTTTACAGTTCTTGCAACATTTGTTGGTGGAGGCACATCCATTGGGCTAATGGCTTTGGGATATGAATCTGGCTTCGCTGCTGTTGCAATTGGAATTGCATATGTAATTGGGTTCCTTATTATGTGGAAGTATGCTGGCAAAATTCGTGATTTTGGAGCAAAGAATAATATTTACAGCTATCCTCATTTCCTCAATCATATTTATACTACCGAAACTGAAAAGACATTTTCTAAAATATTTTCAGCAACAGTAAGTGGTGTAAACATCTTTATTTTTTTCTTCATTCTTGCAGCACAATTTGTAGCAATGGCAAGTTTACTTAAGTTTACCTTTGAAATTGGATATACCCCTGCAGCTATAATATCAGCAATAATTATCATTGCATATACTGCAATTGCAGGATTATCAGGAGTTATAATAACAGATACAATACAGTTTATTGCCATTGTTATTATGATGATTCTAATATTTATACCAGGAATAATTACCGATACTGAAATGTTTTCAAAATTAAACGAGTTGCCAAGAGAGATGCTCAATGGAACACAACTTGGCATAGTTTTTCTTGTGGGAACTCCAATTTTTTTATCCTGGTCTGTAATTGCCAGAATGGATATTTGGCAGAGAATCCTTGCTGCAAAAAATAGCACGGTTGCAAAGAAAGTAAGTCTGTGGTCGGGATTGGGAATGTTGCCTTTTTATATAATTTTTCCATTGGTTGGCATGGCGGTAAGGTTAGTAATTGATTACGAAATTACTCCGGATCAAACGGCAGGTGTTGCTTATATTTTCATAGAAAGACACAGTGACGGGTTTTTAATGTCATTTGCAATTGTTGGATTGCTATCCGCATTAATGTCTTCGGGTGATAGCTTCCTAAATATTATATCCATATCAGCAGTAAAAGATTTTGTTGGTTGGCGCAAAACAAAACCAGTAAGTAAAAATAAAGCCTATAAAATGATTCGTATTGCCACCTTTGTTTTCGGTATTACAGCATTATTTATGGCATTAGTATTTCCGAATATAGTTGACCTGTTGATCGTAGGTATATCCACAATTACAATATTTGCGCCAGTTACACTATTTGCCTTTTTGGTAAAAAATCCTTTCCTTTATAGAAAGATTGTGTTAGTAAGTTTGCTATTTGCCTTTATCGTTAATCTAGTTTTGTTTATCATTGGGATACTTCACCCTGAAATTTTTAGTGCTAAATCATCGTTTGTTCCATCGATAATAATAGAAACAATAATACTACTTGCGGGAATGTTCTTCATTAATAATTCTAGACTTAAAAACACCTAATTATATTATGGCAATTGAAATACTAAATGATGAATATTTCATGAAAATGGCACTTCAGGAGGCACGACTCGCACTTGCAAAAGATGAAGTACCAGTGGGTGCAGTTATTGTTCATGACAAAAAAATAATCGCTAGAGCACATAATCTTACAGAAACATTGAATGATGTTACTGCTCATGCAGAAATGCAGGCATTTACAGCTGCTGCAGACTTTATCGGTGGTAAATATCTTCATGATTGTACTCTTTATGTTACCCTAGAGCCGTGTTTTATGTGTGCCGGTGCTTCAGCCTGGGCTCAAATATCTGAAATAAAGTTTGGAGCCCATGATCAAAAAAAAGGTTTTAAAAAAATATCAAAAGAAATTCTACATCCAAAAACAAAAGTTGCAGGAGGCTTACTTGAAAAGGAATGTTCAAATCTAATTTCAAGCTTTTTTTCAAAGAAAAGAAATCAAACTAGTTGATCCCCATTGATTGTAATTGAAACTTATATCGTAACTGAAGAAATGTCAAATGTTAGACTTATTGACTGCGCATTTGAAGTATTCGAGAAAATTCTAACTAAAAGTTCTTTGAAAAAATTCATTAAAAAGGGATTGATATTAATAGATGATAAGAATGCGAAATCAGGCGATAGACTAGCTGTAGGTATGATTGTAAAGCTAATTGATAAGGAAGAAAGCCCTCCAAAACCACTAGATTTTAAACTCGATATTATTTTTCAAGATGAGCATATCGCCGTTATTAATAAGCCAGCAGGTATAGAAGTTAGTGGTAACAAATATTTTACCATCCAAAATGCTCTTGTTGCTAACATAAAAATATCCAAAGAGATAGACGCTTTAAAATGGGCACGGCCAGTTCATCGTCTTGACTATCCAACATCTGGTTTATTGATTGTTGCAAAAACCCAAAGTGCCTTAAGTAATATTGGCAAGCAATTTGAAAACAGAACAATTAGAAAAAAGTACCGGGCTCTATTGGCAGGACGGCTAAAGAAAAGAGGCTCAATAAATACTGCCATCGCCAATCAAAATGCACTAACTAAATACGAAGTAATTAATTACTCAAGATCATTAAAAACAGAATGGATTACCGAGGCAAACCTCTATCCTCACAGTGGAAGGAGGCACCAATTACGAATACATATGTCAAACATAGGACATCCTGTGGTTGGTGATAAAAATTACGGAGATGGCCCTATTTTAAAAGGAAAAGGACTATTTCTTTCAGCCACTGACATTGAATTGTCACATCCCAAAACAGGTGAATTGATTCTTTTTTCAATTGAACCCCCTAAGAAGTTCAAATCATTTTTAATGGCTCAGCAAAAAAACTGGGATAAGAATAATGGTTCTTAGCGTCAAAATTAAGCTTGTAGTTGACTGGTAATATTTTATAAAATAAGTTTTAATAAATTTGTGGTGTCACTACTTAAATCTAATAGTATGAAACCTAGATTAATATTATTAACACTAATTATTGCTATCACTTTAGGCTCCTGTAGCGAAAGCAGTAAATATAGTCATTCACAAGTAGAAAAAAAGATTTACAATCAGGTTGATTATGATACCTTTGTGTTACAACATAAAGAAAGTTATGTTGAAAGTTTGGATAAAATAAATGACTCCTCATACAAAGTTGTCCATAACTTTACAAACCCTTTAACTGGGGCAGAAATGAGAACAACAAGAATTTATGAATTTGATAGTATTGGTTGCTGAGTAACCTTTTACAATTTAACGAAACAAGAAATTATTTATAAAATTAGTTTTAATAAATTTGTGCTCTAACGTATAATTATATGAGTGAGCTCCTAATTGGTCTTTTTATAGTCATTTTTGTTATTGGCACATTATTAACAGTTCTCCCTTCCAAAACTTATTCAAAGATATCTAAAAGGTTTAGGAAAGGTTTAGGTGACTTATGAAATTTACTGCTTATCCCTTATGATAACTGTCTCAATACAAATATCAGAATAGTCTAGCTAGATAATTATAATGATCATCTTCCATTAGTAACTCACATTTAAATCCTGATTCTTCAGCTATAAATGATAGATTACCAAAATCAATGTATAGCCATTCAAATGGCGCTCCCTTTAAACCATTGTATTCAACAACATATTCCACTTCACCATAATAATTATCATTCAAATTTATGAGATAAGAACCATCATCATTTTGATATAGATATAAAAGATCTGAGGAATCAAATATCAATTGTCCTCCTTTGTTTAGAAGTCCCTTTGCTTGCTTTAGGAAAGCAGAAAGCCCTTTGAAATTTTTTGTGAAGCCAATCCCATTCATTAACATAAGAAGGGTATCATAACCACCGTATTTATAATTTAAGATATCAGATTGGATAGTATTATTAAGCCCTCTTTCTTGCATGATTTTGACAAACCCTGGCTTAATATCAAGAGATGTAACATCAATCCCTCTTTCCTTAAGAATTAATGAGTGTGAACCTGACCCTGCCCCAATGTCCAATACCTTACCTTCGCAAATTTTCAATGCTAACTGCTCTATTTGAGGCATTTGGCTAAAAGATCTAAAAAAATATGAAATTGGAATAAGTTCATCATCGCCCTTATTGCAATGCACAAGAATGCTGGCATCATTTTTTCCTCCTAAATAATCATTAAATGCAACTTCAAACGGATCGCTTATCATTTATCTCGCTTTAACAATAAGATAAAACAAGGTTTTTATCTTCAGCATATATTATTGCTTTTTTTCCAAAGCACAAAGGTAGATTATTGTCAATATGACCCACAGGTAAGCCAAAATAAAGTGGAAATTCAAATTCATCTGTTATACTTCTAATGGTTTGATATGCTGTGCTACCAAAGGGTATCAAGTTATCATTCATCTTAGTCATAGCTCCTACAATAATCCCTTTTAACCCATCAAATACTCCTGCTCTTTTTAATCCCATCATCATTCTATCTATGTGATAAAGATATTCATCCAAATCTTCTATGAAAAGAATTTTCCCATCGGTTAATGGAAATGATAGACTGCCAAGCATACTATAAAGTACAGATAGGTTACCACCGACAATTTCTCCATTTAAATTACCAGGTCTGTTCAATGGATGCTTATCAAATTTGATTGTGGTTTTTTCTCCCTTTAATATTTTGAACATTTCGTTTATGGATGCCGACGAATTAGAAGGGTAGTTAATTGGCATGGTTCCATGCACTGTAATAACATCGTACACATTTGAAACATGATTCAGAAATACCGTAATATCGCTATATCCGACAAGCCATTTGGGATTTTTACAAAATTGTGTAAAATCTAATTTGTCAACAATTTTAATGCTGCCATAACCACCTCTTGCAAAAAAAATAGCCCTAATCCGTTCATTGTCCAACATATTTTGTAATTCAGAAGCTCTATGAATATCATCACCTGCAAACTGATTGTTGACAAAAAATAAATTTTTATCAAAAACAGGTTCAAAACCGTTGGATTTAATTTTTATAACCGCATCCGATATTTCACTTTTTGAAATACTTCTTGCAGAAGCAACAATACCTATCTGATCGCCTCTTTTAAGAAATTCCGGACTCTTCATTTTGAACATATTAGTTACCTTTGTCGAAATTAATGTTTTTTGGGAATTAATAATCAAAACCCCAGTAAAATAAGAAGTTAATACTATTAAAATGACGGATTTTAAAAGATATACCATTACTTCAGCACTACCATATGCAAACGGACCTATTCATATAGGTCATCTTGCCGGTGTGTATGTGCCTGCAGATATTTATGCTAGGTATCTGAGAATGAATGATATGGATGTTCTGTTTATTGGTGGCTCTGATGAACATGGTGTTCCAATTACCATTAAAGCAAGACAACTTGGAGTTAGCCCTCAGGATATCGTAGATAAGTACCATAACATTATTAAAAAATCTTTTGAAGATTTTGGTATATCATTTGACGTGTATTCGCGTACATCTGATCCTATACATCATAAAACTGCATCGGAATTCTTTAAGAAGCTATACGATGACGGAAGTTTCATTGAAAAGACAAACAAACAATATTACGATGAGGAAAATAAACAGTTTCTTGCTGATAGGTACATAACAGGAACCTGCCCTCACTGTGGAAATGAAAATGCATATGGCGACCAATGTGAAAACTGTGGAACATCACTTAGCCCTCTTGAACTCATAAATCCAAAATCTGCATTAAGTGGGAATATACCTATTTTGAAGGAAACAAAACATTGGTATTTACCCCTTGATAGTTATGAGAAATGGCTAACGGAATGGATAATAAAAGGACATAAAAATGACTGGAAGCCAAATGTATATGGCCAGGTTAAATCATGGATTGACCAAGGCCTTAAACCACGAGCAGTTACAAGAGATTTAGATTGGGGAGTAAAAGTACCGGTTAAAGATGCTGAAGGGAAGGTATTATATGTATGGTTTGATGCTCCAATAGGATATATTTCTGCCGCAAAAGAATGGTCTGAAAAAACAGGAAAAGATTGGAAGCCATACTGGAAAGATAAGGACAGCAAGATGTTACACTTCATTGGCAAAGATAATATTGTATTTCATTGCATTATATTTCCTGCCATGCTAAAAGCTGAGGGTAGTTTTATCCTTCCTGAGAATGTTCCAGCCAATGAATTTCTGAACTTAGAAAATAATAAGATTTCAACATCTAGAAATTGGGCCGTATGGCTGCATGAATATTTAGAGGATTTTCCAGGAAAACAGGATGTTTTGAGATATGTTCTAACAGCAAATGCTCCCGAAACTAAGGATAACGATTTTACCTGGAAGGATTTCCAGGCAAGAAATAATAATGAATTATTGGCAGTATTTGGTAATTTTGTTAATAGAACACTTGTACTCACACAAAAATATTATGATGGAATCGTTCCAAACTGTTCTGACTTTGGGAATATTTCAAAAGAAACTTTAGATGAAATATCTAAATTTCCTCAGTTGATAGGCTCTAGTATTGAGAGGTATCGTTTCCGTGAAGCTTTAAATGAGCTAATGAATCTGGCAAGAATGGGTAATAAGTATCTTACGGATATGGAGCCTTGGAAACTTGTAAAATTAGACCCTGAAAAAGTTAAGGAAATAATCTTTGTTAGCCTTCAAATAGTGACTAATTTAGCTATTCTATCGGAGCCATTTTTGCCGTTTACATCAAGAAAACTTTCTACTATGTTAAATATTGGTGAGTATAAATGGAAAGATGCTGGTTCCGCAGATATCTTAAAAACAGGTCATAAAATAAATAAACCAGAGCTCCTATTTGAAAGAATTGAAGATAGTGCCATTGAACAACAAGTACAAAAACTTATGGATACAAAATTAAATTCCCTAGAACCATTATCCGCAAAAAAATCAAAATCTGAAATAGAGTTTGATGATTTTATGAAAATGGATATTCGCACAGGAACAATCATAGAGGCTGAAAAAGTTGCCAAAACAAAAAAGCTCCTAAAATTAGTTGTTGATACTGGGATTGATAAAAGAACTGTTGTTTCAGGTATTGCAGAATACTATGATGCTGAAAAAATAGTTGGAAATAAAGTAAGCATACTTGTCAACCTTGCACCACGAAAACTAAGAGGTATAGAATCTCAAGGTATGATATTAATGGCAGAAGATAAGGATGGAAAATTGTCCTTTGTATCTCCCGTTGATGATGTTCAAAATGGAAGTGAGATAAAATAATTACACACTTAGTTTTCTTGTTTAATTTACATATTTAATTAAACATCCATGCGATTTTTTATGTATTACATAACTACTGTCAGAACCCTTGCATTTATATATGATACTGTTTAAAAAATTTATACTTTAGTCAAAAAAATTGGCCCAAGGAACATTTAAAGGTAGTGATATGGAAAATAAGATTTTAAAGCAGCCCTCTAGCAAGGCAATTACAGTTGCTGCATACCTTATTATTATAGCTGTAGTAAAGTATTCTGCGTCTATAGTTACACCTATTTTATTGGCACTATTTATAACTATTGTTTGCGCTCAGCCTATTAGATGGCTTAAAAGCAAGAGAGTTCCGGATGGCATGGCTATTTTTATCATTCTAATTTTAATTCTTGGAATTTTCTTCGGACTTGGAGAAGTAATTGGAAGATCAGTCATACAATTTTCAGAAGACAGTTCAGTCTATGCTCACAGACTCAATGATATTATGTCATCCCTTTTTGACACCTTACGTGGTTTAGGAATGAATGTTTCCTTGGAGAAGCTAGAACAATCCATTAGCCCAAATAGCATAATGAATGCCAGTGCATCATTTTTAGGGGCTTTGGGAGGACTTATGAGTAATACCTTCCTAATAACCTTTATAATCATATTTATGTTATTGGAAATAAATAGTTTTAACATTAAGGTTACCGCCATTACAAATATTTCAGGTGGGTCTATGAGTTATATTAAGAGAATAGATCAAAGTATAAGACACTACCTTGGTTTAATGACAATTATCAGCTTCATTACCGGACTTCTAATATATATATCTCTAATGCTTATTGGCGTTGAGTATGCCATACTATGGGCTTTAATTGCTTTTATATTTAATTTTATACCCAATATTGGTTCCATTTTAGCGAGTTTTCCTGCAATATTATTTGCCATGATTCAATTGGGACTTGGTGGTGCTCTATGGACAATGGGAGCTTATGCGGCAATAAATATGATAATAGGCAATGTGGTACAACCTCCAATTATGGGTAAGGGTATGGGATTGAGCACTCTTGTTGTTTTTATATCATTAATCTTTTGGGGATATGTATTAGGAACAGTTGGAATGTTTCTTTCAGTGCCACTTACAATGGTAGTAAAAAATGTCCTTGAACAAAAAGAATCAACAAGGTGGTTCTCAATTATACTTGGAACTGAAAAAGCAGCAAAAGAAGTTATGGAACAAACTGCCTCAAAACTTAAGACCCCAATATAGAGTTGATTTCTTAGAATTTTTCATCATACTTTGTCCAAAGAAAATCACCAAGTTTGATGGCTTCTTTCATGACTTTTTCACCTTCTTCATTGGAATACTCATTTAGAAACTCTATGGCACTTTTCTTATTTCTATGATATAACTCCAGAGCTTGTTGATCAACATCTTTTTGCTCATCAATTAATTGTTTCTGCATTGGTATCCAAACAGCATCAACATCATGACGCATATCTCCCCATCGTTGAGAGGTGAGAGTTCCAAGCCGATTAAATATCCACCAGGCCGATTCAAGGCTATATCCATTAATACGACCGGGAGTTTTATATTGACTGGGCAAATCCGTTACACATCCATATATTGGTACATAAATTGACGTTGCAACGTTATCCATGGCAAGCCATTCAACTCCGCCAATCTCATCAGGAAGCCAGCTTCTCAATTGAATTATTGTAGCATACATAGTATACCATCTAGCAATGGTTCTCTCTCCCAATTCATTCCAACCTCCATTTACTCCATATAAATCATTTGCATCATACGGCATATGAGGACTTGCCAAAGGTGATATTATGGATTTGCCATCCTTATCAGTAACCTTAATATTTTTAGTCATATCAAATGGAGTACCCTCATAATAATCTTTAAAAACATCTATTAGCGCTTCAAGAGTAACCAAAGTATCAGGTTTTACAGAAAAGGGATAATCCTTATCATTTGGATCCAGCTTTAAAGATGGTGCCAACAAATTAAACACACGCCACTCTCTTCGTCGAGATGCAAATGAAGTTCTGCTGCCTGGTGCATAAGCATAGCAAAACTTAAACTCTTGTTTATCTGGATTCCACCATCCGTTTTCTTTTGCGACTTTATATACATTATCCGAAGCCATGAAATAATCCTTATTGTCGAGGTTTATTTCCTTAATTGTACTTGCATTTGCATTAACACTTATATGGTCATTGGGTACTCGTTGAGCAGCCCATACAGAGCCAACCTTCCCCTTACCAGGACCTACAATTTCCATATGCCATACCTCATTTTTATCTGCTATGGTAAGGACTTCCCCATAATCATTCCAGCCATATCTAGCCAATAACTCACCAGCCATTATTATGGCACCTCTGGCTGTAGATTGGCGTTCAAGCATGAGTATACATAACCTCTGACAATCAATTATTCCAGAATCACTCTGTAGCTCATCTCTTCCACCAAATGTTGACTCACCAATCCCAAGTTGCTTATCGTTTAGACTAGGATATGCGGTGTTAATATATCCATTGGTAAATCTTATCTGAGGTATTTTCCCAACTTCTTGGTGCCCATAAGCAGGCATTGCAAGAGTATCATTCTTTACGCGTTTGTACATTAACACATCTGATCCCTTATTATGAGTTTTGGGGGGCACGATATCGATCCAGCTTCTTGTTCTATGACTATCATCTGTATGGGATGTCATTACAGAACCGTCAAAACTAGCAAGAGATCCAACAGTTATGGTTGTACACCCTTCAGGATACCCAGCTTTCCAATCACTTTTATCTGCTGTTTGAGTGATTAGAGATGAGTATAATAGTGTCAATAATAGGCTTAAACTTATTTTAAATACATTCATTTTTTACAAATCTTATTACTTGCATAATCCTTTAATATACATGGAAACCAAGCATGTATCAACAATGCTAAACCACTTGATGTAGCATTGAACCAATGTTCCCAATATGTCATCTTAGAATCTTTTAAATGTTTATTCATATTTTACATTATGGTTTTTGTTTCATCCATTCAAATAATTGATAATGACTCCCATCCATTCCCATTTTTTCATAGACTTGAATTGCTGTCAAATTTCTTCTATCCACGTATAGTCTTAAGCCTGATATTTCATCACTCTTAGCCAAATCTTCAAGAACATAATTGTACATGGATTTGAATACTCCAATTTCTCTAAATTCAGGCAATATATATACTGATTGTATCCACATTACCCAGCAATTACGCCAGTCGCTCCACTCGGGAGTTAGCATTAATGAGCCAACAACTCTTTCATTATCTACTGCAACAATGTATTTTCCCTTTGCAGGGTCTCTATGCACCGCTAATACACCCTTCTTAATAACCTCAGGGACAAGCTCGACTCCCTCTGTTTCCTTGGCCATATCGATTTGAAATGTCACAATATACTGAACATCAGCTTCATTTGCCAGCCTGATATGAATCATCTTTTTCGTACTTTTGCGACACAAATATAACTATTCTGATCTGAAAAATGAGCGATAGTATAAATCACGAATGCGGCATTGCATTAATTCGGTTACGAAAACCTCTGGAGTATTACCTATCAAAATATGGGACTTCGGTATATGGATTACAAAAGCTGCATCTACTTATGCAAAAACAACATAACCGGGGCCAGGATGGCGCAGGTATTGCTGAAGTAAAATTTGACCTTGAGCCAGGTAAAAAATACATCAGCAGAATCAGGTCGAATAAACCTACACCAATCAAAGATCTTTTTAATAGGGCCTATGATAATATTCATAAGCGCACAGAAGGAAATCCTCAAAGGTTATCAGATGTAAATTGGTTAAAAGAAAATGTTGAGTTTACGGGAGAGTTATTCCTAGGTCATCTCAGATATGGTACCTTTGGTGGCAATAATATTAGTCATCTTCATCCATTAGTACGTGCAAATAACTGGAAAACGCGGAATCTTGTTCTTGCAGGTAATTTTAATATGACAAATACGTCGGAATTATTTAAGCAGTTGGTTGACCTAGGTCAATATCCAGTTGAAACATCTGATACAATAACCGTTTTGGAAAAAATTGGTCATTTCTTAGATGAAGAAAATCAAAAACTATATTCTGAGTATAAGCAAAAAGGCTTGAGTAAAAAGGAAATTACTAATCACATAGTTGAGAATATAGATTTACAAACAATTCTAAGTGATTCTGCCAAGCGATGGGACGGAGGATATGTAATAGGGGGGCTAGTTGGTCATGGAGATGCTTTTATAATGCGAGATCCTAATGGGATAAGGCCTGCTTTTTACTATGCTGATGATGAAGTTATAGTTGCAGCATCCGAAAGGCCAGTAATTCAAACTGCATTTGACACAAGGTTTAATGAAATCAAAGAAATTCCTCCTGGACATGCTCTAATAATTAAAAAGGACGGTAGTTTAAACACCTCTAGATTCATAGAACAAAAGCCCCTAAAGGCATGCTCTTTTGAGCGCATTTATTTTTCAAGAGGCACTGATAAAGATATTTATAAGGAAAGAAAAGCACTTGGCTCACTTCTTACTCCTAAAATTTTAGAAGAAATTAATTATGATTTGAAAAATACTGTTTTCTCATATATTCCAAACACAGCTTCAGTGGCTTTCCAGGGAATGATGGATCAAATACATCTGTTTTCGACAGAGATGATAAAAGAGAAAATACTGAAACATAAGGACGACATATCTGCTGATATGCTTGATTCGTTTTTTAAATCTAATCCTCGAACAGAATCCATTGCTGTTAAAGACGCCAAATTAAGAACTTTTATCACCGAGGACAATCAACGAAATGATCTTGTTGGCCATGTTTATGATGTTACCTATGGCATAGTTAAAAATGGAGTAGATACCTTGGTAGTTCTTGATGATTCAATTGTAAGGGGAACCACATTAAAGCAGAGTATTATTCAGATTTTAGATCGGTTACATCCCAAAAAAATCATTATTGCATCATCTGCTCCTCAAATACGATATCCAGATTGCTATGGTATTGATATGGCAAAATTGAGTGATTTTGTTGCGTTTAATGCGGCAATAGAACTCCTCAAGGATACCAAACAAGACCACATAATTAATGACGTCTATAATAAATCGAAAGCTCAGGAAAAACTTCCAATGGAAGAAATTACAAATTTTGTAAAAGATATATATAAGCCTTTTACTGCAAGTCAAATTTCAGAAAAGGTTGGCCAACTTGTTAAAGCTAAAGGTGTAGAAGCAGATGTAAAAGTTATATATCAAAGCATTGAGAACTTACACATCGCTATTCCAAATCATACTGGAGATTGGTATTTTACGGGTAACTATCCAACACCAGGAGGAAACAAAGTTGTTAACCAATCATTTATAAATTATATAGAAGGAATTAATTCAAGGGCTTACTAGATAGCGATAGTAACAAATGCTTCTCTTATTTTTTCTGCAGTCTCAGCTAATTCATCATTTGTAAGTTTCAGTTTGGGTTGTTTAAAATCCATATCATAAAGAGTGTTTAACGGAATTAAATGAATATGCGCATGAGGCACCTCAAGGCCAATTACAGTTACGCCTATCCTTTTACAATTAATAACAGATTCAACTGCTTTGCCAACTTTTTTAGCAAAAACAATTAATCCTCCCAATTGTTCATCTTCTATGTCAAAAATATAATCTGTTTCAATTTTTGGAATAACAAGTGTATGACCTATTGCAAGCGGGTTTATATCAAGAAAGGCATAATAATTATCATTCTCTGCTATTTTATGTGATGGTATTTCTCCTGAAACAATTTTTGAGAATATGGACTCCATAATTAAGGTATTTATCTTGAAATATCAATTATTTCAAATGTCATGGTACCAACTGGAACTGTTATTTCAGCAGTATCACCAACTTGTTTACCCAATAAGCCTTTTGCAATGGGAGATTCCACTGATATTTTACCTTCCTTAAGATTAGACTCTTCCTCTGGTACCAAGGTATACTTCATGGTAGCATTATTTTTAGTATTCTTAATTGTAACCGTTGAAAGTATATATGCCTTATCATCATCAAGTTTTGATTCATCAAGTAACCTACCAGTGCGTAAACGCTCCTGGAGTTTTGATATTTTTAATTCAAGCAGACCTTGAGCATCCTTTGCAGCATCATATTCTGCGTTCTCAGAAAGATCTCCTTTATCTCTTGCCTCACTTATTTGCTCGGAAATTTTAGGACGTTCTACAGTAGTTAGGTAATCTATCTCCTTGCGTAGTTTTTTAAGTCCTTCTTTTGTGAAATATTTTGTTTCAGACATGTTAATAACGTCTTTATATGTGATTATTAATATAATAAAAGACCCTTAAACTAGCATTAAGGGTCTTTAACAAGCTGCAAAAATAATAAGAAAATTTTTACAGTAACTAGATCTTAGAAATTAAAGATAATGCCAAATGAATGGCTACCGCTAAATGCGTGAGACTCGCGATATGCATAATCTATGCCTATATAACTTCCTTTTTCTCTATTAATAGGAACTTGTACGGTTAAACCCGCGCTAAGCCCATTATTTATATTTATATTTTCAGCATTGGTATTTTCCTCCCACATGCCGTCTTCATAAGTATACCCACCACGTATCTGAACATATTCCTTTAGGCTAAATTCTAATCCGCCAGTGAATTGATCTCTACTAAATGAATTAGAAACAAAATTACCAGCTGCAGTAAGTCTATAATCATTTGCAAAGTTAAAGTCGTAAGCAGCACCTATATTTAACTGTGCTGGCATTTCAAACTCCATTGACCTTTGCTCAAGCGTAAATTGTGTTTCTTGGTTTGTTAGTATAGTTCGTATGGATAAACCATCACCTGAGAATTTCATTTTTGGGCCAACATTTTTCAAAGCAATACCAAATGAAATTTGTTCCTCAGCACCTGTTACATATTGTATACCTGCATCAATAGCAACGCCAACAGCACTAATATCAGCTATTGATTCTGAGATGATCTTCAAAACAAATCCGCCATATATGCTGTTTGAAAATGCTTTTGAATATGCAAGAGCAATATTTAATAAACTAGGTTGGTATGTTCCTTGTGACTCATCCGGATTATCGACTGTTCTGATATCAATATCTCCAAAATTCATTGACATTACAGCAAGGCTAAAAGCTCCAGCATCTCCGACTTTTTGGGAAAGTCCAAATGACATGATGTTAGTCCCAGTGCCCTTTAGCCATTGTGTATTTGAAAATATTAATTGTGTCTTAGGAGTGAAGGCTGTTCCTGCAACATTACCCCATATGGCCTCAAGGCCTCTCACTCTTGACATATTTGCACTTGCCCAGCCACTACTTCGTGTCCATGGATTTATAAGCAACTCCGTTGCACCAGCCTGGCCAGCCCTGTCTTTGTTTCCTGCAAAAGTTGAATTTGCCATGGGAAATATAAGCGCTACAATCAGAATTGCGATCAGATTTCTATAAAGAGTTTTCATATTCATCTTAATTATTTTCTCGTTAAAGACAGATTATATTTTAGAATGTGTTTAGATCAGGTATTCTGGTTACACAGAACCATTTAACCACTCTCTCACTATCCTTTGACTTAATATGGAAATAATAAATACCTCCTGCGATTGGAACAATAGCAAAGTTTTTCAAATCCCAGTCTAAAGTAGTCTCAGGGGAGTCTTTTGTAAATTGTTTAACCTTTGCTCCAGCAACATTATAAATTGTTATGGTGCATGTTTCCGGAAGATTTGTAATACGCACCCTATTATCAAGAGGATTAGATTCATAGTCAGAATAAGCATAATAGGGGTTTGGAACTATAGCAATTGCATCCAAGTCTGTTTCAAACTTCTCTTGTACATCAAACTCTGTTTGCAAGCCTTCCATTGTAAACTCGTACATTGGATAGTAATTATTTACATCCATTCCTGAATAAACAGTATCAAGAGGCATATGACTGTATCCTTTACCGTAAGGTTTACTTAATCTGATTCTAATTTTTGCTTCGCTTCCTAACCACTCTTCTCCAACAACTCCCATTGGAATACCAGTATACATGATAAGACCATAGAAATAACTCTCAGCAAAGGGAGAAACAAGTTTTGGAAGAGAATCTAAATAAAGTGATGCCATTGCCCCAGCATCATATGCAGGCATGTGATACTCTGCAATATCTTGAAAATGGGTATACCTATGATCAAATACATAAACATAATGTTTACCTCCCATAACAGGTACACGTCCTTGCCCAACTCCGCTCCAGATATTATTATCAAAAATTTGATCCGGTAAATCTAGATTTCTCTTGGTAGGATTAAATAACATATCACGACCATTTTGGGCAACAAGATAAGAGTCCTCACCAAACATCATATTTAGTCTTTCCCCTGTCTCAAGATTTAACGCATAACCTGGGAACCAACCCATACCTTTATCACTTATGTAGTTAGGATCATTAGGATTATCACTTGGCCCAGAACCTATAACACCAGAATTACCATCCTTATCTACGGATGCAGCCTCACGTTTATAAAGTCTTTTTGCATTTCCCTCGGATAACTCCACATAGAAACCAGACTCAACAACAGGACATCGTGACCATTTATCCTTATCAGGAGTGAGCACAATATCTATACTTGATACATATTCAAACGGTGACTCTAATTTTGAAATCTTACTAAATGCTGGTGCATTTTGGTTTTCCAATACCTCTCCTGGTATTCTATCATTACCATATGCAGACATACAATAAGGTGTCCATGTACCCACAAGGATTTTCTCATAAACTGAATTTGGATCCCAAGGATTAGCAGGGGTGGTTGACGTATTCCAATCATTAGCACCAGGATTAACATCACTTGAATAGGTTCCTGAACGTATCCAATCCAAAGGATATGAAGGAAGATCAACATCACTCACACCGCTGAGCCAACGGTTAGAGCTATCTGAGTAGACAACTTCTGATTCTATTAGGCCATTATTTTTAGATAAAACTTGAAAAAATGGTTTGAAACCACCGGCATCAACTTCTCCAATTTCTATGGGTCCTGGCATATAAGGTTGTTGAACATTTATAGAAATCCCAAGGTCTAAAAATAATTGCTCGTATGAACTTAATATGGTAGTATCACTTTCATACACATCTCCCGTTTCATTATTTCTTAACTTCCAATTTCCTACAACTTTACTGGTTGTATCCCCTATAACTATAGGATCATCAGTAATATCATAAATTTTTACTCTAAACATTGTGTCCATCCACCATGTATAATTGGCATCTTTAACACTTAATGGATCAATGACTTTAACATTAAGTGGTCCGGAGTTTACTTTATACTCAGGATTATATGCGATAGGATAATCAGGTGAACCAAACATGTTTTCAGGGCCAGCAGGTGGTTTAGATAAAATTTCATTCACAGTTTCTTCTGTAAAATCAAGGTTCATTCCACCATTACCATTACCCATAATCCTTGTAATCTTTGGGCTGTCTCCATAATTGCTGTTAAGCACAGTACCATTAACTGTAAGGTGTGGCATTGCAGGATATGTTTTTATATTCTTACGGCCTGCTAAGTATGGATGGGTTTGTCCTTGACTGTATGGGAAATCCACGCCATATTGTAGGTAATTGTTGTAAGCATAAGCAATAGCTAAATAGTAGTATTGTTTATTATTTACAAGTCTTACATCATCCGTTGCAAAAGCATCTTGGGATAAAACAAAAGAATGCTCTATTCCATTATCACCTCCATCAACCTCAAGGACAGGAACATTTGCTCCAAGGTAGTCACTGTAATTAAAATTTACAATCTTGGTAATACCATTCTTAAGATCATATTGAGCAACTAAACGGGCTAAATCTGGATCATAAATGTTATCGACGCTAACCTGTGCATTTTTTAACTGAAAAATTTGATACCCTTCAAAACGATAATAACCATCACTTGGAACTGGAGGATCACTACCTGGTAATGGCTGTATAATATTTGGATCAAATTCTTCATACTTCTCTAAATAGTTATTAGATGTTGCTGAATTCGAAATATATACAACTAGCTCTCTATCTAGCTCTACGAAAGACAAATCTGGTGCAGTTGGACCGTCAATTACCTTAAAGCAATTATCAAATAAAGCCTGACATTTGTCATCAACAACTCTTAATAATTCAACAGATGCCCATGGGCCACCTGATTGAGCTCTCGCCCAAGGAATACCTACTGTTATATAGTTTACAGCTCCTGGATCCAGAGTAAATGGTCCAGCTGACTGCATAAAGCGCCTATCCGCTGGTGGGTTAGGACCGCCATTATCACCAGTTTCCTCAGACCAGTAAAATCCATTTTGATTATACCCTCCATTTGGAGGCAAGCCATTGGTACCCCAATTACAAGGGTCACTATCAAATGGAAACATGAAATTACATTCAGGTCCTACTGTTCCAGCACCAGTTAAGTATGCAGTACCTCCGTATAACATCTTTGTGTTATCTTTCCAAATACCTCTAAGATAATTATAGTATTCTGGTGCATTAGTTGGATCACTTTGATTTGGGTTTCCACCGTTATTGTGATAAACAAATCTGCGCATACCATAGCGTTCATCATCTACAATACCATTTCCAAAGTTTACACCATTGATGGCAGCAGATCTAACTATTGTAGGTTGCGTCGTTAGAGCACCTTCTGTATAATAGGTCATCTCTCTTAAAAATCCATCCTGGGTTACAATCTCACATGTTCCTCCAAATGATGGACCAGCAACACTATCGCCTTCAAATGATGGGTTATCATAACCATCAGGATCCATATACGGTCCTTGAAAGAAATCAACACCAATTGCTGGAGGTTGCTCTCCGTATGCTTCAACTTCACCACTTCCATCAATTGCTTTGCCATTATAGCAGTAGCCTAATCCACGACCAACATCACAACCAACAAAGTCATCAAATGCATAGCCTAAATCGGTATCAACCCAGGGAGAAAAGTAAGTTTGTGTTAATTCAAATGTTGAACGATTTATTACTTCATAGCTATAGAATGTCATATTATTTATAACATCGTTTGTGGCAAATGCAAAAGCCTGAGCCCTTATCTCCAAACCAATTGCTGACCCTGAGGTTTCAGTATGAATATTACCTTTATCATTGAAAACCCACCATAGGGTTTGATCACCTTTTATAACCTGGTCGGCTAAAATAGACCCTGTGACAGTACCTTGAAACTCCTCTTCGGGTGTAATAACTTCAGTTTTACATAGGTCATTACTTATATCATAATATGGGTAATCACCAGAATATGGATCATATTCACCATCACCAAGAACATCATAAAACGGAGCAAGATAATAACTCTGACCCTTAGAAACATCTCCATGGGCAGGCCAGTTCAGAATAGATGGAGGGATATTATAATCTTCACTAGGTACATAGCGTCCATCTTCTGGATCTGTGTGTGATAGAAAGTCATCAACCTCGGCTCTCGTAATCTTATAGAACTGGTCATATTGAGCACAAGTGGCTTCATCAACAGAAGCAGTACCATCGATAGTTAGTGGACCAGTCCAATAATCAATACCTACCTGACGGTATCTTTGAGCAGCCAGTTTAAGCTGGTTATTTATGTCAAGACCTCCAATCCACAATGACCCTGAGAACATCGATGTTGCAGATCCAGCTTTTGGTATGAAATACTTTGATCCAACTCCACCTGGAAGATCCCACCACATATCACCACCAGTGTTTATTCGTGCTCGAACATTATTTATATCAAGCCAATCGTAGGCTGATGCCGGAGCACAACCAGCAGTAGTTTGTTTTAAATTACTTCCTTGTTTTGTGTTCTTCATTTGTACCTCTCTGGCTGTAAGGGTACTTACAGTTAAAAGAGACACAAAAATGATCATCCAAGCTCGTAAAATATTCTTCATGATGATTATATTTTTTTCTTTCTTATTCAAATTAAATTTTTTCAATCCTAAAAATTAAAGATTAATCCAAGACGGATCTGTCGTGGTGTACTGAAATAATTAGGGTTTTCTACATAGTTGCCATACATCTGTCTAAATGAAGTAGGATCTATCTGATTATTGATCTCACGCTGCCATTCGGGAGCTGTTAGATATCCATCATCATTGGCATTACCAGTATAGCTGTATACATTAATAATATTTCTAGTGTCAAGCACATTTAAAACCTGCAGATAAACATTTAAATAGGCTGATGAAATACCACCAGCACCTTTTTTGCTTTTGAAGTAAAAATCCTTATCAACTCTTAGGTCAAGACGAAATTGCCATGGTTTCCTAGAACCACCATATGTACCTTTTAATAGGTTTGCCTGAGGTGATAGAGGTGATTGCACATTTCTGGACGCGCTGTAAGGAGTACCTGATCCACCATTAATGGTTAAACTAAAACCAAAATCTGACAATGGTTCCAAAGGTGCCTTCCCAGATTTATTTCTGTTTATTCTAGGGCCGTTGTAGTTTTTACCTCTACCCCAGCGATAATCAATCACAATATTAAAAGCATGTCGCCTATCCCATGGCATCGGGAAAGTTGATCTCAAGTTAGGCAGCCCTGCTGCTATTAGTGCAGCGGCAGTTGTTGTTGAAGACCCAGTCGCATCGGCAAATTGCAGTGTATATGATGCCCTTACCCTAACATTTTCTGTTCGGCGTAAATCATATTCGGCAGTAATACCTTTTACCGTACCGAAGTCCAGGTTACTATATGAAGTGTAATCTTTTGGATATGCACCATTAAACCTGTATGCCTGAATCATATTTCGCATCTCACGATAGAATGTAGTAAATGTAACTGAAGATGTGTTAGAAACCTTCTGAGTATACCCCAATTCATAATCGATAGTCTTTGTTGGCTCAAGAGATGGGTTATTAAGATAGTCAGAGCGGTTCATAAAGAAATAATATTCTGAAGGGTCTGAGAATATATTACCATTTGGTCTTTGTGTAAGAACATCATAATGAGCAAAAAATAAGGCCTCATCAGAAATGGGGAATGAGAATGAAATACGCGGCATAACACTTATTTGAGGATCATAATCCTTAAATGAGCTAATTGTTACCCTATCCTGATCTTGGTCTAATAAGGCAGGTGAAATTCCATTTCCAACATCTAATATGGAAGGGTCAAGAATTTCAATACCATCGGCATTAAACCAAGTGTATTCATTACGATAACCAACAACTTTTGTAGGATCGTTAACCTTGTCAACATATACAACATAGTCATCACCCATGTTCCCTGGATGAGATACATTCTGAAAGCCTGAAACTTGATCAATATTTGATACTGTGTGAGCAGGATATAACAAAAATGGATCCTCTAAAACTTTTTGGTTAGCATCAAAACGATCAACTCTCACACCGATATTAAAAATCAAATCCTTGAATGCGAACTGATCCTGGATATAACCAGCCATGTAAATTGGTTCATAAGCTCCAATATCTCTAGTAAATACTCCTTCATCGTCTTTTTTGTTGAAAAAATCCTCATATGCTGGTTGACTAGATAGAATATTACCTTCATAATCATATCCCCTGTAAGAAATTGCTGAATTTGTTCCTTGGTTCCATAATTCATCTGGTGAAAATAATCCAATGTCCAAGTCATCAGGGTCCAAATTAGTTGTATGTATTTGACCATCACTGTCATAATATTCAATGGTTCCAGCATCAAAATCATATGAATCCATAACAATGTAGTCCAAGCCATCGACTGGAAGACCAAGTGCTTCACGTAAGTTCTTGTCAAATTCACGTTGAGCATTTGCATCATATTTTCTTCTATAAATAATAGTATCTACATGATCATTATACTTTATTAATTCAGGATTAGCCTTATCTAATTCTCTAAGGTGAAAGTTTGTTAAGCCTTTCCCATCTCGAGCTAGAGTCCACAGACCTGTTGGAGCATAACCTATTCTTCTATCAGTTCGTTGTTCATATTGAAATCCAAGTTTTATTGCATGGTTCCCAATGTCCAAAGAAGCATCCATTCTCATATTATACTGGTCATTATTTGATTTAGAATAACCAGTTTGATTAGTTCCAGGAGATTGATATAAACTATAAATTGATTGTGGAGAACTTCCATTAAGAAGGGCATTACCTAAAAGTAGGTCATCAATATTTTGATAATTACCAACTGGCTGCCCAGCATAAATATCGTAATAATCGGATGTGTAGTTTGCTACCAAGGGATTAATATCTCTTGGACTCCATTCAACAAGAGTATCAAAATCCCATGAATTTAGCAACCAAACATCTTCATAAAGTTGTCCGTTTACAGTATCACTACCCAATTCATATGTTGGAGTTTTGTATGTGGAAAATTTACCTAAATATCCATACTTCCATAGGTCGTCCCAGTGATTAGGATCTCCTCTTTCTGATTTAACTTTTGAATAATCGAATTGAAGGGAGTAATAGAAGTTTTTGAAGGCAGAAGTGCTTTCAGGATCACTTGGAAATCTTTGAGTAAATCTGACATACCCGCGATATGTTTCTGATTTGTACAGTGCATTTTTGTCCCAATTTGCAAGGGTTGCACTGTAACTATATGCATTACCATTGGAGTAATAATAACTGCCTCCAACCGTAAGGTTAATTGTTTCTGTGGTACGAATATTTATATTGCCAATAAAATTATAGCTTTCATTTCCTGTATTTTGTGCAACCTTTATGTGATTTAAATCACTATTTCTTAGGAACTGTCCATTAGTAAAAGTACCAGAACCAGTACCAGTTGGTCGAACTGGATTGTCTTGTAAAATCTGAAGATTTTCATCTGTAAGAGAATAGAAACCCGTGGAAGTTGGATTACTAGTAGCGTTTACATTTATATCACCAGCAATAAAAAATCCAAGTAACGATGTATTTTTATTCTTTCCCTTAATCAAAGGTCCCATAAGGTTAAAGCCTACTCTATTATGACCATAGCCATCCAAAAATTCTGATGTTTCAAGTTCTATACCAGCACCGAACTCACGTGCAGGACCTTTTGTTGTAACATTTATAATACCAGAAGTTAGGTCACCATATCGAGCAGGAACTCCACCTAAAATAACATCCACCTGTTCAATGGCTGATTGAGGTATACTTGAATTACCAATTACTCTCACACCATCAATAAATGTGGCAGTTGCACCCGTTCTAGCTCCACGCACACTTCCTCTTTCTCCATCTTCTGAAAACACACCACCAACTGTAGTTGCGACGGCATTTGCATTACGATTTGGCATCTTGGAAATTTCCTCAGCTGTTACAGTCGCTCCAGAGGCGGTTTGATCCTTGTCAATCAATGGTACTTTATAGCTAATCACTTCCACCTCATCTAAGACTTCAGAAGTTGATGTAAGTTTTACATCATAAAACCTTATTTGATCACCACCAATGATAATTCCCTCGATTAAAAGCGTTTTATAACCCACGAAGGTTGCTTTCAAACTATACTTTCCAGGAGTAAGTGGTTTGATCTGATATTTACCATCAAAATCGGAAGTTGCACCTCCAACCTGCGTTCCTTTGATTTCTAAGACGATGTTGGCAAAGGGAATTGGTTCATTTGTTTCCTTGTCAAGCACAGTCCCTTGGAGTGCCCCTTCTTGAGCAAAAGCCATAAAACTCGTTGCAAAAATTAAACCAAACGTAAGGAGTAAATTTTTTAACATACCTGCAATTTTATATTCAACTAAGTTCGTTAATTGTAATTTTAAAAGTTGGTAAATTTAATAATAATTGATAATACCCTACAAATTCACCTTAACTTTTTTTAACATCTCAAAAATATTGTTTTCTTAATATTTCTGAATAAATTACTGCTTTTCTTAAATCGATTTTTTTACTTGTCTTTTTGAATGGGTCTAATTCTTTCAAAATAAGACCCTGATCTTGATCATCTGTAGAACCATACTTTTCAATGACATCAGCCATCGGAGTATCGTTGCTTTTATCAAAATAATCATCGTAAGAAAAAATATTCTGCGGCTCAATGGAGGGGTTAACCTCCTGAATAGGTTCGCTTTTAGTTTGTAAAATTAAGTCTCCCGATTCCGTATGAGATGTAGAAACTTTTTCGGGTTGCTTTTCGGTTTCCATACCTAATTCTTCCAATAACGAATCAATTAATGGAGACGATGACTTCTCCTTTTGTTTGCCCTTTTTGGCATCTTTCTTTCTTTTAGAATTGTAGAATGAGAAACCCACCCATAATATACCCGCAAGAATATATAAAAAATCTTCTACTGATGCATATACTACCATTGTCAAATTATTTATGGCATTCTAAAATAAAAATTTCAATTTGTTAAAAATATAAATTAATTGGACTCGTATCACAAAATATCAATCTTTGTTTGATGAATAACTCAATTTTTAATGGTTACCTAACTAAGTCTTCTTTTGGATTCTAAGTAATGCTATTATCTCATATGTTGTGAGTGCCAAATAATAAGCGAAAAAAGTGATAGTAAAGGAAATGGCTTCAGCCCTATTAAACCATGCATAAATTAGAATTATTGCAGTAAATAAAATTAGTTTACCAAAATTAACTAACATAAAAGCATTTGCAAACATTGAAATTCTACTCTCGATATATTTCAATAAAATTACAAATGCAATTAATGTAAATACATAAAGAAATACCAGAATATATGGCCACGTTGATGAGATTGGGGAATTTGGTAAGGAATACTGAATAATAAAGCTCGCCAAAACTATGGCTATGAAGTAAAGAGTAAAGCTGAATAGTGTAGATTTAATTTGCGATTTCATAAATTGGTTTTTTAGTACAAAACGTGTGTTAGCACCTATTTTGATCTGAAGAGCTCTCTCATCCCATAAAAAATTGAACCTGCAACACACAAAAGAGTAAACGCCAAGGTGAAAACAGGAAAATCCCATTCTAAGTATCCATCCAGTGCCTTACCTCCAAATGCTCCAATCAAAATTATTACAATCATTTGTAATGCAAGTGTACTGTACTTTGCATAAAATTTTAATGGACTCTCATTCTTATCTTCTTTCATAATTTGCTAATTTAAAACTGTTTGTTTAAAAAAGCAAATTATATGATATTCTACATGCTTTGCTTGGTTTGTTGGGATATCATAGTGCAATTTCCAATAAATTTAGCACCCGTTTCTATTGATATTTTTTTTGTGTCAACATCTCCTTCAAAAACAGCTGTAGACTTAAGAATAGTGAGGTTTGTTACTTTCAGAACACCTTTAACATTTCCCATAATATCAGCATTGGTACAAGCTAATTCGCCTATTACAACACCGCTCTCTCCAACAACGATTCGTCCCTTGGTTTCTATTTTTCCATTTACTGAACCTTCAATACGAAAGTCGCCACCAGAAGTAATATCACCAGTAATACTTGTCCCATTGGCGATTATATTTAATTCTTGGTTATCGCCATTGCCATTTCTAACTTTTTTCAAATCAAATTAATTTTAATCCCTTTTATATTTTAAGTCAAAAAACTCCTTGTATCCTTTAATTCCTTTATCTCTGTAAAATATTGGATAGTTTGTTGTAGATATGGAGTAAATTTCAAAATCTTTATTTTGAAGTCCTGAAACAACATACTCATCGTTTTTCAAAGCTAATAAATAATTTCCAGCATCATCCATACTATCAAAATTACTTACAGTTACTATTGTTGTTTGATTATTTAACATAAGACTTTTAACCCTTAATCGCTTGAGTCTAAAATATTTCTTGTCGAAATCAGAGATTCTTACCTTCAGCGCACTTATGTTAATCTGCTCTGTTTCAACTAGTATCATAACCAAATGTCTTTCATCCGGATTAAAAGAATAAATTGACTTCTCTGCAATTTCCTGCTGAGCAAGAAGTGTGCTATCCGGAATACCTAATCCATATTCAAATTGTAGTGTTTTTATTACGGATTTAGCCAGTGGTGCTATTGAGTTTGAAGGATACTCCAAAACCAAGTCAATCAGTGAAGCATACATAGTATCTGCAACATTTACAGCTCCCAATGAAATAGCTCTCAGGTACAAAAATTTAGGAACTAATGTTGTATCCTCTGGATAGAGATCAACTGCTCTATCTGAATAGTTTAATACTCTATAATATTGTTCTCTATTAAATGCTTTAAAAGTTTTTTCATACAACTTGGCAATCTCATTTTTCTGCTCACTTAGTTTTATGAAATAATCAGGATCCTGTATTACTTTTGCGTAATTACTCTCTGGATATTTACTGGTAATAAGATTACTATAATAGTTCGACTTTTCATAATCATTATTTGCCTTATAAATCTTGTAGAGTGCGAACCATGACTCTAATTTATACTTATTACCAGGGTAGTTTTGTTGAAAATTCAAATATGTATCCAAAGCCATAGTTGTATCCCGTAATTCTTCAAGATACAGATATGCCAGCAAGTTATAGGCATCAATTACCAAGCTATCAGAGATAGCCATTTGTTCAGGTGTCCTAGGAATATGTTGAAGATAATACTGTCTGTCTCTTGGATTGGTTATCATTACAATTGTACTATCTTGAGTGGTAATAATATCCTCATCAGTTAAGTTTTCTTCAAAACCTTGCATCATTGACCTTTTATCTGTTAACCTCCAGTTGTCCTCAAGTTTGCGATTACCCCATTTTTTTATGAATTCTGTTCTACCCCTACCGAGAGCAGCTGTATTATCAAAATACCACCCGCCCCCTTGTGGGCGAGTCGAAGTGCTGCGTGTCATATCAACAAATTGAATTCCTCCATTTTCTTTCTCCTCTGCAATTCTTTCTTGCTCATCCTCGTATTCCTCAATTAATTTATCAATCATTGAATATAACTCCACGGTATCCATAAGTGCCAGCCTCTGCAGACTATCCTGAAGAGTTATAGTTTGCGCCTGTTGAACCAATTGGGATAAAATTTCTGTTTTGTTCAGTATTACCTCGTAATTTGGATAATCCTTTGGCAGAGACATTGCTGCGGTATCATAATATGCTTGTGCACCATTATAATCACTTTCATCAAAATAAATATCTGCTAACTGAAGTGATGAAGTTGTCTTCTGAACCTGGTCTGAAACACTTGTGCTTACAGATTTCCTTAAGTAATTTATCGCAAGCGTGTCCTCACCATCACTCAAAGCAATTTGAGCTAGGGCGTAATATATTTGATCTAAATATTCTTTGTTTTTAGTTTCTTTGGCCATTTTTTTCAGAACCTTGTTGATATATTTAGTATCTCCAGAGCCTTCGCTGTAGCATTCCGCCATGTTCATTTGAGCTTCAAAAGCCATCTTATAAGGTGGGTTGCGCTTTACTACCTTTTTAAAGTACTTTATTGCAGATTTATAATCATTATCCATTTGATTTAATTGCCCAATTATGTAGTCAATTCTCGTTGTTACAAAGTGGTCGTTAGATAGTTCTAGACCCCTTTCTAGAAATGGCATTGCAGAATTATAATCGTCTTTAGCTATATAAAAATCAGCATAAACCAACGGCAATTCTCTATCGACTGATTTTGGAAAATCATCATCGTTAAGCTTACTCTGCAATAGATTTAGTGATGCCTCTGCTTTCTCATACCTTTCCTGCTGAATATATGTTTTGGCAAGCCAAAGAATTGCCTCATAATGAAGGGGTAAATTATCAAATTCTTTAGCAACAAAGTCAAATACTCTGCGAGCGCTTGTATAATCTTGTTTATAAAAATGGGCAATCCCCATCATCAAATAACTATCCTTTACCCATTTTATGTATTCTTTCCCTCCAAAAGTCATGGAATGTCTTTGGATACCAATGGATGCCTTTTTAATGGTTCTATCCATTTTTGGGTTCAAGGTAATGGCGTCTTCTTTTGTTCCGTAATTATATACTCGAAGTACCTTATTGTAGTCATCAGTTACTTTTTCTCTTAACATCTCCTCACCTTCTCCCAAACTAACCATGCCATTCCAGTACACATTATAATGACAAGTTACGTTATGGTATGCTCTTCGAGTCCAAGTGTTCTTTTTTGTGGAACATGATTCGAATACCAGCATTGTCAGGACTAATGCGAATGGGAAAATTAATCTATTTGGTTTGAATAAACTCAAAAGTACATTTTAACCTTAATAACTATTTTTAATATGTTTTATTACACATACCCAATGGCAAAAATAACTAGAGTTTAAGGAAAAACCATAATTATTGGAAAATTGTTTAATTAGACCATACATATAAAGTCTGTATTGCAGAGCAGCATTAATATAATTGGTTTCTTACCTTTGCAATTTACCTATGGCAGAAATTAAGCAAAATAATAGCTGGTATAAGAACCTTAGAAGCAAATACAGGCTGGTTATTTTCAATGATCAAACCTTTGAAGAAAGAGTCTCCTTGAGGCTAACAAGATTGAATGTTTTTGTATTTATTATTAGTCTCTCCCTTATCTTTTCATCTCTAACGTTTCTCTTAATCGCACGCACAGAATTAAAAACCTACATACCAGGCTACCCCGATATTGATGATAAAAAACAACTTTATAGCCTTAATATTCTTGCAGATTCGCTCCTCCAAGACATAAAATTAAAAAATAGATATATAGAAGGTTTTAAACATATTTTTGAGGAAGACATTCCCTGGAAAGATCATAATAATCAAGAAGTGATCGCAAACAGGTACGATACAATAACCAATAGAAAATCCTCAATGGATAGTAATCTTCGTGCCGAGTTTGAAAATCAAACTCTACACAACCTTTACTTTAATGAAACTGGTCAGTTAACCGGTTCAACAGAATCATCAATCAAAAGTTTTAACTTTTTTACTCCCATCCCAGGAATAATAACTAGCAGATTCAGTCTCATAGACAATCATTTTGGAATTGATATTGTAACTGCAAGAAATGAGGCCGTTAAGTCCACCCTAGATGGCACAGTAATATTCTCAGGATGGACTTTGGAAACAGGATATGTAATTGGAATCCAGCACAAAAATAATTTCGTATCAATCTACAAACATAACTCAGTTCTTCTAAAGAAAGATGGTGATAATGTTATCGCTGGCGATCCCATTGCAATAGCTGGGGAATCTGGTGAACTTACCACCGGACCACATTTGCATTTCGAATTATGGGAAAATGGAACACCAGTTAATCCAGAAGAATACATCCTTTTTAACTAATGCTTTGATAAATATCTAGATGAAAAAACGAGTAGCAGTGCTTGGCTCTACAGGCTCAATAGGAACCCAAACTCTTCAAGTAATAGATAATCACAATAGTCTTTTTGAAGTTGAGCTACTAACAGCATTTAACAATTGCACATTGCTCATCGAGCAGGCATTACAATATAGGCCAAATGTTGTGGTAATAGGTAATTCGAATCTTTATTCTACTGTAAGAGATGCGTTGGAAAAGACTGATATAAAGGTGTATGCTGGCAAAGATGCCATAAATCAGGTGGTTGAAATGGATACAATTGACACAGTAGTTATAGGAATAGCAGGCATAGATGCAATTGAACCAATAATTAGATCTCTTCAGAACAACAAAAAGATTGCTCTTGCAAACAAGGAAAGTATAGTTGTGGCTGGCTCAATTATAATAGAAGAGGCAGTGAAATCCTCCGGACAAATAATCCCCATAGACTCAGAGCATTCTGCAATTTTTCAATGTTTGATGGGTGAAGTTGGTAATGCAATAAGTAAAATTGTTCTAACAGCATCAGGCGGGCCATTTTTAAATGCTAATATTTCCGATATTCGTTCAGCGGGAACAAAGGAAGCCCTTAACCATCCAAATTGGAATATGGGGGATAAAATAAGTATCGATTCAGCCACCCTTATGAACAAGGGTCTGGAAGCCATTGAAGCACACTGGCTATTTGATATTCCTGCCGACAAAATAGATGTGCTTATTCATCCACAAAGTATAATTCATTCATTGGTATATTTCGTAGATGGCTCTGTGAAAACACAGTTAAGTTATCCGGATATGAAGATACCTATTCAGTTTGCTCTAGGTTATCCAAATCGAATGAAATCTGGTTTACCAGAACTAGATTTATTGGAAAAATCGGAACTAAAATTCATGCCGCCTGATGTAAAAAAATTTCGTAATCTTGCACTCGCTTTTAAAGCACTTAAATCAGGAGGAAATATGCCTTGCATTCTTAATGCGGCAAACGATATTGCAGTGAAGGCATTTATGGAGGAAAAGATTAATTTATTAGACATACCTAACATCATTGAAAAAAGCATGGATAGTATACCTTTAATAAAAACCCCATCACTACAAGATTATTTCCAAACTGATATAGTTGCCAGAGAAATAACATTAGAAATAATAAATAATTCAAGATAAATGGAAATTTTAATCCAGGTATTTCAACTCTTACTTAGTCTTTCAATACTTGTGGTGGTTCATGAGTTTGGACACTTTGCTGCTGCAAAAATTTTTAAAACCCGCGTGGAGAAATTCTACTTATTCTTCAATCCTTGGTTTTCAATATTTAAATTTAATTTCAAAGGAACAGAGTATGGGCTGGGATGGCTTCCGCTGGGAGGTTATGTCAAAATATCCGGTATGATCGATGAGTCAATGGATAAGGAAGCCATGAAAGAGCCGCCTAAACCATGGGAATTTAGATCAAAACCTGCATGGCAAAGGCTAATAATTATGCTTGGAGGTGTAATAATGAATGTTGTTTTAGCATTTCTGATTTACATTGCTATGCTCACATACTGGGGAGATGAATATTTGAGTACGAAAGAAGCTAATAAATACGGTATAAGACCAGATAGCCTGGCAATGGAAATGGGCTTTCAAAATGGAGATCGAATATTATACTTGGATGGAGAATCTGTTGAAGATTTTAATAAGATTACCATTACCATGGTATTGAATGTGGTAAAGAATATAACAGTAATAAGGGATGGCGAAGAAGTTACTTTTGTTATTCCAGAGGGTAGTCATAATAAATTATTAAGTTATAAATCAAAGTTATTTGAGTTGAGAATACCTTTTATAGCAGAAAAATTTACAGAGATCTCGCCGGCAAAATCAGCGGGTATGATAAAAGGGGATCAAATTGTTGGATTAAATGGCCAAAGTATTATCTATTACACTGATTTTCGTGAAGAAATTCAAAATTATAAAAATCAAGATATAATAGTTACGGTTTTAAGGGAAAATGATTCAGTAGATATTGCTATGGTATTGGGCGATAATGGCCTTATGGGAGTTTATCCATTGAGTAATATGAACGAGCTTTTTGATGTTAGTAAAAAGAATTACACCATAGCAGAGGCAATTCCTGCTGGTTTTTCAAGAACCATTGGCGGTATAGATAACTACCTAAAGCAATTAAAGTTATTATTCTCACCGGAGGTTAAAGCTTACGAAGGTATTGGAGGATTTATAACCATTGGAAGTATATTCCCCACAGAATGGCACTGGGAAAGTTTCTGGAGGCTAACAGCATTCCTTTCAATAATGTTAGCAATATTAAATATTCTTCCCATACCTGCGCTTGATGGAGGGCATGTTCTATTTTTAGTTTATGAAATAGTTGCCAGAAGAAAACCAAGCGATAAGTTCTTGGAATATGCACAGGTATTTGGAATGATTATTCTACTCGGATTACTGGTATTGGCAAACGGAAATGATATTGCTAGGTTGTTCAATTAGAAGTTTTAAATCTATTTTGCAAAGATTAAATAGTACAATTCTTTTAATTAGAATTTAGAAATAGCCACAGATAATAACTAATTCCCCTTAGCTTATAACTAAATATTAATTAATCTTCCACCTTATCCTTAAGTGATTTGAATCCATTTCCAAGTATCTCATTTGAGTTTAACACAGTCACAAATGCATTTGGATCTATGTGATGAATAAACTCCTGCAACATTGATATTTCTCGCCTAGTGACAACAGTAAAAACAATGGATTTATCATTGCCACTATACATGCCCTCTCCATGCACAAGCGTTCCACCGCGATTTAGATCATTTACAATTTTATTGCGTATTTCAGTTGTATGTTCAGAAACAATAAATAATACTTTACTGTAACTCATTCCCTCAAGTATAACGTCAACTACCTTACCTGCAATAAATATTACTATTAATGAATACAAGGGTATTTTCCAATCCTTGAACACAATGAGGCCAACGAGCACTATAAGTGAATCCACAATTATCATTAATTGTCCAAGCGGAAGCTTTGTGTATTTACTTATTATCATTGCTACTATATCGGAACCACCTGACGTTGCCTTAGCTTTGAATATTAAACCCAATCCAACTCCAATAAATAATCCTCCAAAAATTGAAGACAGCAATGCATCATCTTGCACAAGTGGTTGGTTACCATAAAAATAAGTTAGAGTGTCCATAAAAATTGCTGTGGAAAAAAATCCCACCACGGTTTTCATACCAAACCTAGGACCCAATATTTTTATACCTATTATTGTAAGTGGGATATCAAATGCAAGTGCCATCATTCCAACGGGGGTCCCTATTAAATAATGGATAACTATTGATATGCCATAAACACCTCCTGGAACAAACTTATAGGGTGTTATAAACAAAACAAACCCGGATGCCAATATAAAGGCTCCGATAAGAATAAAGCTGTAGTTTCTTATCCATCGTAAACTAAATAGTTTATCTTTTTGAATGAATGCCATATTTCTAATTTTTAAACTTCTATTAAATGCTGATTTTCTGCATGTTATATTAATAATTTCATTTTATGCAAAAAAGTGCGCAAAAGTATATTTTTTTATTCACAAAATGCTCATTTCATGAAAAAAATATTTTTAGTTAATGCGTTATGTTTCAATGGATTGGAATAATAAATGATTGGCAATTACTCATCGCTTAAATTTCCTAACAATTTTGAATAGGATAGTATAGGAAAGACATAGTATACTTAGAGCTGACATTTTAATACTACTACTGCGCCCCAATGTTTTCAATTTTAAATAACTTTAACTCCAGTTACAACCAAAATATTGATATTTGCACCTAATATTGTCTATTTTTGTGATCATATAAATTAGAAGAATGAAGAAAATTTTAGCCCTCACTTTTGTGATTTCAGTAATTGCCACTTCATGCGCCAGCATGAAAAAAACAGATACTCACAGCAAAGAAGAAGTAATGAAATTAAATGCTTGTGCAATGGCTCAAAGTCAGTGTGAAACTGATCTTGCTGTGATGATGTATATGGATAGTCTTTCTGATGTTCAGATGGGAATCAAAAGTCGCAATCTGAAGGAGGAAAACATGCAGCTTGTGCAAAGGTTTTTTAAAATCTACCAAACAAATGAAGCCGACCTATTAGAATTCAGAAATCTCACAATGAAATATACCGAAAAACTTACAGTTTGCAAGAAACTTGAAGAATATAAAAGCCTCCAAGAATCAAAAAAATAAATTTGAAGTAAAAACCTTGAGTCTATTTAATTTTAAGTTCAATTATATGTCTTCCGATGCCTGTTTTTATTACACTTGAAATTCGCAAGCCTGCATCGTTTGCCAATTCGGCATATTGATCCTCTGTTCGCTCTTGACCACCAACCAATAATCTGAAATTAAGGTCAAGCCATTTAGCAATATTTGGTTCGTCATCATCGCTAATAATATATTCGATTATAAGTAGTTTTTTATCTGATGAAGTATTAGTAGAATGATCCATCATAGCCTTTCGAACATTTTGCAATAAAAGCACTGATTTATCTTTTGGCCAATTATGAATTACATTTTTCATCAAAAAAACGTCTGCGTTACTAGGGATTGATTCAAAAAAATCTCCTTCATGGTAGCTGAGATTTTTTGAAGCTGTATCTTTCGAAATTTTCTTTGCTGATTGAATGGCTTGAGGCAAGTCAAATAGCAGGCCATTTAGGTGTGGGTTTTTATTTAGTATTTTGCGAATAAAAGTTCCCTCACCACCTCCAATATCCATTATTGTTTTAGCATTAGAAAAGTCATAAGCAGAAATTATATCATCCTGTCCTGCAGATAAGTTTGTCATAGCAGCATGAAATACTTTAGCTAATTCTGGTTTGTCAGACAAATAGTTAAGAGTGCCTAACCGATGGGAAGATGAGATATTTTTACCTGTGCCTGTCTTTAGAAATTCAAGCAGATTGCCCCATGGTTGATAACGGTATGGCGCACCGTTTAAACGTGCTGCTGCTCGCTGACTCATTGGGTGATGGGAAGTTAATAGCCGTCCAAATGATGTTAGAGTATATTTACCGGGTTTAGATTTACTTTCAATGAATCCAAGTGTTGCAGCACAACGTAATACAATTGTCATTTCATCTATATTACAATCTGTAGCACTGCTAATAGCATCTATGGATTTGGATTCATCATCAAGTAAATCAGCAATTCCAAGTTCAGCAAATACATAAGTTACAGACATTTGCCAATTTCCATAAATCAGACCAAGCATTTCTACTATTTGGTCAGAAATAGATTTTGATTGTGGGATTGGTTTTAGCATATCACTTTATCCAGGTTTGAGATCTTCCTATGAAAGAAAATCCCAAATAACCCCTTACTTGAAGGTCTCCATCTTGAAGCCATATTTTACAACTGTATATTTTGCCATTCTCGGGGTCCAATATTGTTCCATCGTCCCATATATTACCATCAGATTTCATGTCTTTTATGATTTCCATACCTATAACATCTTGATTATAACGAGGGTCGTCCTTATCACACTCATCACAAACTGGATTAGGGTCCTCATCTGGTAATCTGAACAACTGAATAACCTTTCCATAAAGTTTATCGCCTTTCAAAAAGAGTTTCACAACAGATTTTTTTCTTCCCGTTTCATCATCAATAGTAGTCCATGTTCCAAGCACATCATCCGGGTTTGTTTCTTGAGCCTGTAAATGGAAAATTGGAATGGTCATAAAGCATACCAATACTAATATAGTGGTTATTTTTTTCATAAAATCTCTCTTTGTTAGTATATATTAATGATATTTTATTCTTGAATATGAAGATAAATACTAAAAATTATTTCCCGTAATTTATTAAATCTGAAAATTTTACATGTTTAGACTTATAAATTAGTCGATGCTAATATATGCAATTAACTGAATCTGTTTAACATAATCATTAAGGTAGGCAGAGTATTTTTTTGATTATCTATCTTCATAAATGTATATCATCTATTACTTTTTATCTTTACGTATAATTTGACTAATTATGAAAAGAATATTATTTGTCTTTATAATTTTTATTTTGAATGTTGGATACTCATTTTCACAGCAATTTCATGGTGGTATTATGGCAGGCCTTGCAGGCACTCAAGTTGCTGGCGATTCCTATTCAGGTTTTAAAAAAGCAGGCATCTTTGCAGGAGGTTTCGTTAGCTTAGATGTTGGTGGAGAATCTTCAATGCGCATGGAAATTACTTATTTTCAAAAAGGTAGTCGAGAGAATCCAACAGAAAAAAATGGATATAGATCATACCTATTAAGATTAAATTATATCGAATTACCTATTTTATATCAGTATCAGGTTGGAAAATTTAATTTCTTTGGCGGACCTTCTGTGGGCTTTTTACTTGGATATCTTGAATCAGTGGACCAGGAGGTAATAAGTGACCAGCAATACTATAATAAACCAGCACAGGTTAGTCTACAGATTAATCTCGGTTTCAGATTTGAGATAGCACCCAAACTATTGGTTGATTTTAGAACTAATAATTCACTAATGAACATATTTTCTGAAACTCAAACTGGAGATGTGAAAAGATTTTGGGACTATGGAAGATATAGTGACGCTCTTATACTGTCACTATTGTATCAGTTCAAGTAAGACTAATATTTATTTCCACTTTATGTTACAACCGCAGCTAGGTATTTGATTAATTGGGACTTTTGAACCTTTGACAACAAGTTCCATGGCTATTCTTAGATCACTGCCAGTAACTGATTTATCATTACCCGGACGAGATTCGTCCAATTGACCTCTATATACACAATTTCCTTTTTTATCGAATAAGTTAAAATCAGGAGTACAAGCCGCATCATATAATTTTGCAACCTCCTGTGTTTCATCATATAAGTATGGGAAAGGGAATTTTAATGATAACCCCAGTTCTTTCATCTTTGAAGGGTGATCTTCTGGATAATTTTCAACATCATTGGCACTTATGGCAACAATTCCTATGCCCTGATTCATGAATTCGTAGCCGATTTTTACCAGCTCATGTATGACATGCAAAACATAGGGGCAATGATTACACATAAATATTACCAAAGTTCCCTTTTTGCCCTTAATATCAATACTTGAGACCATTTCCCCAGTTATGGTATCGAGTAGATTAAAATAAGGTAATTTAAATCCAAGGGGTATATGATTGGTAAAAGTTAAAGACATGTATATTTTTTGCGAATTTATATAATGTTTTTGAACATTGACTACATAAATATTAAGTGTTTTGATTACACGAACTGATTTAATAGCTCATTCTGCTATCTTTGCATATGTATGGCATCAGGTATTAAAATATTACTTATTAGGTTTAGTTCAATTGGCGACATAGTTCTCACCAGTTCAGTAATAAGATGTATTAACAATCAAAGTGACTTTGAGATACATGCTCTGACGAAGATTCAAAACAAAGACCTTTTTTCTAATAACCCTCGCATTTCAAAAGTTTATTCGTTTAAGGACTCAACAAATGAAGTTATACAACATATAAGAGGGGAAGGTTATGATTATATAATCGATCTTCAAAAAAATTTTCGATCATTAAAACTTAGAAAAAAACTTAGAATAAAGAGTTATTCATTTCCTAAAGTTAATATGGAAAAGTGGCTAATTGTGAACTTTGGTATCAATATCTTACCCAAAGTACATGTGGTTGATAGATATTTTAAAGCTGTTGAACCATTAGGGATTAAAAATGACAATAAGGGTCTTGAGTATTATATACCTGCTGAAGATGAGATTATTCCCGAGTCGATTGGCATTCATTTGAAAGATGGATACATAGCTTTTGTGATAGGAGGGCAGCACACAACTAAAATATTACCACCCAACAAAGTTGTAGATATAATTTCCAAACTTAAACTTCCTGTCGTTCTTGTTGGTGGGCCAAATGATTTTATCCGTGGAGAAGCTATTATTAAAATGTTACCCGATATGGATGTATTGAATTTATGCGGAAAATTTAATCTAAATCAATCGGCATCAATGATTAAATCATCATCAGTTGTAATGACAAATGATACTGGATTGATGCACATTGCAGCTGCATTTGAAAAACCAGTAGTAAGTTTCTGGGGTAATACGATACCTGAATTTGGTATGTATCCATATTTACCATCCAATGAGAAACTCTCTTATATATCTGAAGTAAAAAATCTTAGTTGCAGGCCCTGTAGTAAAATAGGATTTAAAAAGTGTCCTAAGAAACATTTTAAATGCATGAAAAATCAGGATGTATCATCAATAATTGAATCAACAAATATGCTGATAACTCAAGCAAAATAGTTATTTATGTTCCTATTGCGACAAAAGGATTACTTACTTTTTCAGAACCAATTGTAGTTTCAGGGCCATGGCCAGGATATGCAATCGTTTCATCTGGCAGTGTAAAAAGTTTTTCCCAAATACTTTTTTGAAGAAGCTCATAACTTCCCGTGGGGAGATCAGTTCTTCCAATACTTTGGTTAAAAAGCACATCTCCAGTAATTACAAATGACTCATCTGGTGCATAAAAGGAAAGGCTTCCGTCAGCATGTCCCGGAGTAAAAAGTATCTTTAGTTTGGAATTTCCAAATTCCAAAACATCATTTTCATCTATAAAATGATTTACCTCCTTTGATTTATCAATTTGGATTCCAAATACCGAGCCATCTCTCGTGGAGTTTGCTATGAAAGGAACTGAATCTTTGTGAGCATACAAATCAATATTAAATCTTTTGGCGACGAACCAACAACCTAATATATGATCAATATGGGCATGGGTTAAAACTATTTTAACAGGTTTTAATTCATTACTTTCAATGAAGTCTACAAGTTCCGTTTCTTCTCTATGATCTTGCATCCCAGGATCAATAATTATACATTGGGATGTTTCATCCCATAAAACATATGTATTCTCCTGAAAAGCATTAAAAGTAAATCTTTTGATTTTTATCATGTTGTGGTTTGTGTTTTTAGACTAAAAGCATTTCAAATGTACTATTTAAATCAAAAGATTTAAGTTTTATTTGCATTATAGTAATCATCCTACCCAATTAGTTTATATGTCTATGGTTATATCATCCATAAATTTTATGATTTTGCCATATATCATGAAATAAATTGGCTTGGAATTTGTTATAAATTAGCACTTTGTTTAAGAATACAAATCATAACTTGATAAGATTTTCAAATATTGTTCGATATACTGCCATTTTGGTGCTGATATTTATTCTGGTCCCTGTATCAGTAAATTCACAATTTTACAATGGTTCAAATCAAACCTTTGGAAAAAACAGAGTGCAATACAATGAATTTTTATGGACCTACTACAAATTTCAAGATATTGACACCTATTTTTATCTTAACGGAAAAGAATTGGCTCAATACACAGCAAGGTACGCCAAGGATCAAATTCCCAAAATAGAGTCAAAGCTTGGCAGTCTTTTGGACAAAAAAATTCAGTTTATTGTTTACAACAATTTAACTGATCTAAAGCAAAGTAATATCGGCCTCATGACCAATGAAAATTATAATGTGGGTGGTATAACACACATAATCGGTTCAAAAGTTTTTATTTATTTTGATGGCAGCCATGTCAACTTTGAGAAACAAATACGCGATGGAATTGCTCAAGTGTTGTTCAATCAAATGATGTTTGGTGGTTCAGTTGGGCAGCAAGTTAAAACATCTACATTCTTCTCCCTTCCTGAGTGGTTTAAAGTTGGTATTATTTCATGGCTAGGAACAGATTGGAGTGTGGAATTCGATAATCATGTTAGAGACGGAATTCTTTCAGGGCGATATAATAAGGTGAATAATCTAACTGGTGAAGATGCAGTATTTGCAGGTCATTCCATGTGGAGGTTTATTGCTCAACGCTACGGAAAAGCAACAGTGAGCAATATTATACATATGACCAATATGAGCAATAGTATTGACAAAGGATTTACTTATGTAACGGGCCTTCCATTTAAACAAATAACATTGGAGTGGAAGGATTATTATAATAAGGAGTATGCCTCCTTCGCCGATTTAAAGGGGACTCCTGATGGTGAGTTAAAAATTAAATATAAGGAAGACATAAGGTATGGCCAACCGCATGTGAGCCCTTACGGTAAATTTCTTGCTTATACAACAAATGAGTATGGTAAGTATAAGATTTACATACAAGATCTTATGAGCGGCAGCAGAAAAAAGATATTCAAAAGAGGTGTTACAATTGATACAAAAACAGACTATTCATACCCTCTTCTTGCATGGCATCCCACCGGAAAATTACTCGCATTCGTTATTGAGGAAAAGGGTATGCCGTGGTTATACAGATATAATATTGAGGAAAAGAATTTCACCAAGCAAATTGTCTATGGTGTTCAGAAAATAACAGATATGGGGTTTTCAAATAATGGACAGCTTCTTGTTATGTCAGCTGTACAAAAAGGTCAATCTGACCTATTTGTTTTCAACATTGCAGCCAGTTCATTTTTTAAGGTTACCAATGATATTTATTCGGAATTAAATCCTCGCTTCATCAATAACTCAAAGCAGATTGTTTTTAGTTCCAATAGAGAAAACGACACAATTGGTAAAGAGCCAAAGCTAATTGTGGGCGTACCTGATAATTTTGATTTGTTTATTTATGACTATTCCAACAGAAGTGAAATACTGAAAAGAATAACAAATACACCTCTAGCGGATGAAATAAGGCCGAATTCATATGGATATAACACCATAAGTTATCTAAGTGATGAAACAGGAGTATACAATTCATATTTAGCAACCATTGATAGTTCTGTTAGTTCTGTTGATACTGCGATTAATTACAGGTATTTTATAAACAGTAAGGCAACTTCCAATTATTCTCATGACATACTTAATCAAAATGTTAGCAGCAAAGCAGGAAAAAAATCATCCGTAGTGTTTTCGGATAATCTTTATAAGATTTATGTAAATAATGCTCCCAGTTATGCTTTAGTTCCTCCTGTTATTCCTGACACAACAATATACATGAAATCACTTCTTGTAGCTTATGAAAAGAAAATAATAAGCAATGAAAATTTAGAAGCTAGACGTAAAAAGCAAACCCAGCCATCTGATTCAGCAAAAGAGATAATAAAAGCTCCACGCCTAAAGCGGTTTGTTATGGCTTACAAGGATTCCAACGGAAGAGAGGTTTATGGCAATGAGGGAAAATCAGGATCAAAAAATGAAAAATACATTTACAATGAAAATGGCATTATTGTTGTCAAAAGTGCAGATGATAAGTTAACGATCCCCAAAAGGTTGAATTATAATGTCAGCTATTTTATCAACGACTTGGTATCACAGGTTGATTTTAACTACATCAATTATAGTTATCAGCCATTTACAGGAGGTGGTGGCCCCATTTATCTTAACCCTGGGTTCAATCTTTTCTTTCAAGTTGGAATGAATGATTTAATGGAAGACTATAGGATTGTGGGAGGTGTCCGTTTAAATCTTAGCCTAATAAACAACGAGTATATTTTTAGCTATGCTAATCTCAAGAAAAGACTTGATAGGGAAATTGTTTTGCATAGAAATACTTTGGAAAGACAATTTGGCTATACCATAACTAGAGTGCACACACATGAAATATTTTACATACTCAAGTGGCCTTTTAATGAAGCACTCTCCCTTAGAGGAACTGGAATGCTTAGAAATGATATGTATGTTACCCTGGCAACGGACCAAATAAACCTTGAAGCTCCCAACATCTATAATTTTTGGGCAGGCCTAAAAGCTGAACTTGTTTTTGATAATACTCGTAACCTTGGCATAAATTTAATGTCAGGGACCAGATACAAGATTTTTGCCGAATATCATCAGTTAATAGAAAACAGCAGCAACAATCTAATTGTTTTGGGATTTGATATTAGAAATTATCAAAAGATTCATCGTAATTTTATTTGGGCTAATAGGATTGCTGGAAGTACATCCTTTGGTAGCGATAAATTGATATATTATATGGGAGGAGTGGATAACTGGTTGTTTCCAAAATTTAACATGGATACACCCATTGATTATTCTCAAAATTATGCATATCAAACCTTAGCAACAAACATGAGAGGTTTTAATCAAAATATTCGCAACGGTAATAGTTTTGTCGTTATAAATTCCGAGCTCCGTTTTCCAATCTTTCAGTATTTCTCAAAAACACCCATAAGTTCTGGATTTCTTAGAAGCTTTCAACTAATAGGTTTTGGGGATATTGGAACTGCTTGGACAGGCTTGAGTCCATACTCATCAGAAAATTCACTTTTTACCAAGTATATTACAAGTGGCCCCATGAACATTTCAGTAGAAGTTCAGAAAGAGCCAATTGTCGGAGGATTTGGTTTCGGGGCAAGAGCCACAATAATGGGCTATTTTGTGAGGGGAGATATCAGCTGGGGTGTTGATGATTATAATGTAAGAAAGCCTGTGTATTATTTATCCTTGAGTTTGGATTTTTAATCATTGTTAAAAAAATTTAATTTTTAATTATCGATGTAAAATTTATACACCACTGATAAACCATTTAACAATTAAAAATGTGGTATTTTTCAGTAAAAGTCAATGGCAATAGGCAGTGCGGATTTTATACTTCATTGAATATTTTTTTGCTATTAAAACTATGCCAAAAACCGTTAAAAAAAAAGTTTTTATTAATTTCAAATCTAACAACTTAGTTTCCCGCAATTTATTATTTTTCCACATAGCTTGTTAATAAGTAATGCATCATTCACACAACTATGTGTTGTATATTGCACCACTGAAAAAAGAATCTCTTCTTTTTGACCAGGGATCGTAAATACAATATTTTAAAGGAAAATTAATAAAAGTATAACTATGGATAATAATTTATACTTGAAGTTCGAGGATAAGGCGAATATTTCAAATGATCAGGAAGGCAAAACAAATAAAGAAGAGAAAAATTTTTATGATAAGGTACTAGAAGAAAGAACGAAATTGGAAAATACAGAAACAGCTGCACCAGTAACCAAAACTGAGATTAAAATTTCTGAGGAAAAGAATTTAAAGAAAAAAGAAGAACCAACCAAGATGGATTATTATAACCACGAACAAGTGTTCGAGGCTGCGACTAAATATTTTGAAGGTGACACTCTTGCTGCAAATGTATGGATGAACAAGTATGCCCTAAAGGATAGTGAAAATAAATTCTATGAGCTTACTCCAGACGATATGCATCGTCGCTTAGCCAAAGACATTATTAGAGTAGAAAGTAAGTACCCTAATCCTTTGTCTGAGGCTGAAGTATTTGAGGTTTTAGAAAAATTCAAATATATTATTCCTGCAGGAAGTCCAATGGCTGGTATTGGTAATGACAATCAGATATCTTCATTATCCAATTGCTTTGTAATTGGTAACGATGGCAAATCCGACTCATATGGAGGGATATTAAAAATAGATCAAGAGCAAGTGCAGCTTATGAAACGTAGGGGTGGCGTTGGTCATGATCTTACACACATAAGACCAAAAGGTAGTCCAGTAAAAAATACCGCCCTGACCTCAACAGGTGTTGTTCCTTTTATGGATAGGTATTCAAACTCAACTAGGGAAGTTGCCCAGGATGGCAGGCGTGGAGCCCTAATGCTGAGCATTGGTATTAAGCATCCAGACGCAGAAGATTTCATCGATGCAAAAATGGAACAAGGAAGAGTTACAGGAGCAAACATTTCTGTTAAACTTGATGATGAGTTTATGATGGCTGTTAAGAATAACACCACATATACTCAAAATTACCCCATTGATTCAGATAATCCAAAGTATAAAAAAGAAATAAACGCACGCGAGCTATGGAACAAAATAGTTCACAATGCATGGTCATCTGCTGAGCCTGGTATTCTATTTTGGGATACAGTTATCAGAGAATCTATTCCAGATCATTACGCTGATTACGGATTTACAACTGTTTCCACAAATCCATGCGGTGAGATACCATTGTGTCCATACGATAGTTGCAGATTATTGGCTTTAAACCTATACAGCTATGTGGAAAAACCCTTTACCAAAGAGGCATACTTCAATGGTGATTTATTCACAAAGCATTCAAGAATGGCACAGCGTTTAATGGACGATATAATTGATCTTGAGATTGAAAAGATCGATATGATATTGGAAAAAATAAATGCAGATCCTGAATCCGAAGATATAAAACGAACCGAAAGAGTTCTATGGGAAAAAATTCGTGAGAAATCCATACAAGGACGCAGAACAGGAATTGGCATAACAGCAGAAGGTGATATGCTTGCAGCTCTTGGCTTACAATATGGTTCTGAAGATGCGATCACATTCTCAACAGAAGTTCATAAACTGCTAGCCATAGAAGTTTACCGTGCTTCAGTTGACTTAGCAGAAGAACGTGGATCATTTGGAATTTTTGATGCCGAGCGTGAAAAAAATAACCCTTTCATAAAGCGTATAAAAAAACATGCGCCAAAAGTATATGAAAAAATGCTTAAGGTTGGGAGAAGAAATATCGCAATGCTTACAATTGCGCCCACTGGTAGTATTAGTATATGTACTCAAACCACATCAGGTATAGAGCCAGTATTTATGGTATCTTACAAACGTCGTAGAAAAGTAAATCCCAACGATAAAAATGTGGTTGTAAGTTTTGTTGATGAGGTGGGCGATAGTTGGGAAGAATATAATGTTTTTCATCCCAAGTTTATAACATGGCTAAAAGTCAACGGCTATGATGCTGATGAGGTAAAAGGTAAAAAAGATGATGAGCTTAATGCTATAATTGAAAAATCCCCCTACTTTAATGCAACATCAAACGATATTAATTGGGTTAGCAAAGTAAAAATGCAGGGAGATATTCAAAAATGGGTAGATCACTCAATAAGCGTTACAGTAAACATTCCTGAAAGCGTAACCGAAGACCTTGTAAGTGATATATACTTAACGGCATGGGAAAGTGGTTGTAAGGGAATGACAATTTACAGAGATGGTTCAAGATCCGGAGTTCTTGTGAAGGATGACGAAAAGCAAGAAAAAACTGATTTCCCAGAGTCCGTAGCCCCGGCAAGACCTAATACCATAGATGCTGATATAATACGTTTCCAAAATAACTACGAAAAATGGATAGCTGTTATTGGCAAGATAAATGGGAAGCCCTATGAAGTATTTACTGGTAAGGCTGAAGATTTTTATTTACCACCATATGTAGAAAGTGGTTGGGTGTCCAAAATAAAAACAAAAGGTGAACGCACCCGTTACGATTTTGAATTCGAAGATAAGCAGGGATATAAGATTTCAATCCCAGCGTTGTCGAGATCATTTGAACAGGAATTTTGGAACTATGCAAAATTAATATCCGGAGTGCTAAGGCATGGCATGCCTATTACCTATGTAATTGAACTCATTTCAAATTTAACTGTTGCGGAAGATAATATCAATACATGGAAAAATGGTGTTGTTAGAGCATTAAAACGTTTCGTTCCAGATGGTACAGATGCAGCAGAAAAAATTTGTGCTTCATGCAAGGAAGAGGCGGTAGTTTATGAAGATGGCTGTCTTATATGCAAGTCATGCGGTGAAAGTAAATGTAGCTAATACTTAATCATAAAAAGTTTAAAACCCTTCACCAATGGTGAGGGGTTTTTTGTTTTAAAAAAAGTTCTTGCAATATAATCCAAGACAATCAGTTATTGTATATTTGCCCATCGATTCAACACATTAATTGGTTGAATGGAGAGGTGTCCGAGTGGCTTAAGGAGCACGCTTGGAAAGCGTGTGTACGCCAAAAGCGTACCGCGGGTTCGAATCCCGCTCTCTCCGCAAAATACCCGCAACAATGATGTGGGTGTTTTTTTTATTATATATTTGAAATTAATTCAATCATAAAATTGTTATAAGAACAACAAGCATTTTCATTTATAGTATGTACTTAAAGAGTATCCAGTTTTAAAAAATTTACCATCTAGGTCTTATTATTTATTGTAAATCTTAAAAATAAAAATTATGAAAAATTTAGCTTTAATATTGTTTATGGCATCTGCTATTTTAATATCATGTAATATTAATAGTAAAAATAAATCTGAGGAAAAGAATGGTTCAACTGTTAATTACACAGCGGTAACAGACTCAAATTATGCCTTGGCAGAAACTCAAGTTATATTCACAGATTATATTAATAGGATAGCCAAAGCCACAAATACAAATGGAACTGGTATTTTTATGAATAATAAAAAGCCCTTGAATCCAAAAGATAGAACAGTTATGCGCATTAATTTTGATACCCAATACTCGTTTGCTGTTCTAGACCTAACCGAGGAAGCGAAGCTAACAATGCCAGAAACAGATGGCAGGTACCAAAATGCATGGCTTATCACAGAAGAGCATTACAACCCTATGACGTTTAATGAACCTGGAGAATATTTAATTAATCAAGATAACACTGGATCCAAGTATGTTATGGTGGTTATTAGAACACAAGTAAATATGCAAGATACTGCAGATATTGCAATTGTAAGTAAAATTCAAGATCAATTAAACCTCGAACAAAAAGATAGAGGTTCCTATTTAGCATCTCATCAATGGAACATGGATTCAATTTTAGCCATGAGAAAACACTACCAAGAGGTGGTTGTTGAAAAAGGAATAACATCAGATGTTATGTTTGGTAAGAAAGGTGAAGTTTCATTGGAAGATCACAATGGTGGTACTGCATATGGTTGGGGAGGCCTAACGCCAGATCAAGCTGTTTACCCAGCTTACTCTCCAAAAAATACAAATCCATGCACTTTAACTTTAAAAGATGTTCCCATAAAAGCATTTTGGTCAATTACTATATACGATGCAGATGGTTATCCCCAAGGTGAAGTCTATAATATAAATAGCTCATTTGCAAAAGAGAATAAAGATGGCTCTGTAACAATTCATTTCGGGGGAGATGAGAATGCTGATAATTATATGGACATTTTTGATGGTTGGAATTTCGTACTTAGAATGTATGAGCCCACTGAAGAGTACTTTAATGGTACATGGGTGAAACCAGAATTAGTTGAAGTAAAATAATATCGCGATGTATGGTTAGTAATTGGGTTTAAAACATGCATTTACCTATAGTTTTTTATATTTGCTCAAAAAAATTAACATTATACACACAACAACTATTATTATGAAAAAATTATTAATTTTAATTGCATTGCCAGTGTTAGCCCTAATACTAACATTATCATCATGTTCCAAAGATGATGATAAATCCTTTACGGAGAAATATAACAATACTTATTGGTCCTATGAAGGGGATAGTATAGTAACCGCATTTTATTTTTCTACAGATATTGTAATAAAAGAATATTGGTATTCCCTTGGCTCAGATTCTGCTATTTGTTCAACACTAAACCAGGGAACATTCTCATATCTAGGTGGTAACTACGATCAAACTACATCCATTGTCACAAATTCAGAAGATAATTATTCTTTTGAACAGGTTTCAACAAACGGACAAACTTTAACGATGAGTTATACAGTAACTGGTCAAACTGTGGTTTTCTCAGCGACAGATTGTAACGGAACAAGTACATTTACATTAACTAGAATTGATGATTTTAGTGTGGGATGTGATTGGAATTATCCTAATGACTGGTGGGGATGTGATTGACTAATAAGCATTAAATAAATAATTAAATAGGTCCCGTAATGTTTAAATAAACTTACGGGACTTTTTTATGCCTATTATTAATGTGCTAAATTGAATGTACCATCTCATAGGCTGTAATTGTTTTAAAATGTGTATCCCAATGGATTTGGAGTAGCATTGAATAAAACATGCATTTACCTATAGTTTTTTATATTTGCTCAAAAAACATTAACATTACACACACAACAATTATTATTATGAAAAAATTATTAATTTTAATTGCGTTACCAGTGTTAGCCCTAATACTAACATTATCATCATGTTCCAAAGATAAAGATGATGATAATCCAGTAGCTACAACCTTTACGGAGAAATATAACAATACTTATTGGTCAGGGGTTCTTCCTAACTCTCCTGAAAATCTCACACTTTATTTTTCTACAGATATTGTAATAAAAAGATATCTATTTAACCCTATTGCCTTTTCAGATTCGTCTCTTTGTGAAACACTAAACGTGGGAACATTCTCATATACAGATGTGACAACAGGGACATATGAGCAAACCACATCCATTGTCACAAATTCAGAAGATAATTATTCCTTTAAGCAGATGTCAACATCTGGGGAATCTTATACTTTTAGTGCTACAATAACTGATAATAAGTTGATTTGGATATGGCATTGCGGTGATGAAAGTGTAACAGATACACTGACTAGAGATGATAATTTTAGTGCGGTTTGTGGTTGGAATCATAACAATATATTTGTGGGATGTGATTGACAATAATTTTTAAAAATTGATTGCAAAATCAGAACAAATTCTTTATACATAAAATCAACAGCTACAAAAACTATTATTATATTTTTTTAATATCTTATTACTAGATTAACTTTATTAAAAAAAATATCATGAATACAAGAAAAACATATTTTAGTGAATATAATCTAGGTACTCAACTGTTATTTATTTTGTTTACTGCTGTTGTTGGTGGTATTTTTATTGATAGCGGCGGATTTGTCGTAAGTAAGATTTTTGATGGACCTTTTTTCTTAGATGGTTATGGAAACTTAGGCAGATACACGCTCAACCTTTTTGATGGAAACGCTGGGTTTCCTGAAAATAACTTCAAGGATCTTCCCGTTATGAAAGGTGAAATGACATTAGGCCTATTAATGCACTTGGGGGTCTGTATTATGGATACCTTATTTTACTTCTTCATCACATTTAGTATCCTCAAATCTACACCAAAATTGCTTCCTGCTGTTATCTTATTAATTTGTTTTCTTTTTATGCCTTATTGTATAATGGATCCTGCAGTGGGTGCTGGTTTCTTTGGCAGTAGAACAGAAAATCAATTTCTCACCCTTTTCAAATCCGCTATGCTGCATCCATTCTTTGGTGTAGGTATATGGTATGGAGCGAATTTATTCGATAAAATTTATGCTTCTGTTAAGCATAAAAATAATCCTGCTATGTAGGCTTTGATTAAAATATAAATTACCACAATATTATCTTGAAGATAGAAGTAAACGCTTGTTTTACTTCTATCTTTTTAATTTTTAGGCAGCGGCTGGGCTTAAACTTAAATGATAAATAAACAGCTAATCTGAATTGTTTTAAAATGTGCATCCCAAAGGATTTGGAGTAGCATTGAATAAAACATGCATTGACCTAAAGTTTTTATATTTGCAAAAAAAATTAACGTTAAACACACACAACAACTATAAAAACTATTATTATGAAAAGATTATTAATTTTAATTGCATTACCAGTGTTAGCCCTAATACTAACATTATCATCATGTTCCAAAGATGATGATGACCCTATAGTGGTTATCCCAACCTTTACAGAGAAGTATAATAATACTTATTGGACCTTTGAAGAGGATGGCGATGAAGGTGAGGCTACTTATATTACTTTTTCTACGGATTTTGTAATAAAAATAATGGAAGGTGGAACTGCATTAGATACTACTTCATGTGCAACACTAGAAGAAGGAACCTTCCCATATACAGATTATAACAGCGAAATTCCATATGAGCAAACCACATCTATTCTCACAAATTTAGAAGATAATTATTCCTTTGAGCAGATGTCAACATCTGGACAATCTGTTACTATTAGTTCTACAATAACTGATAATACTATGTATTTGACATTTACAGACTGTGATGGAAGTGAAACAGACACACTAACTAAAACCGATAACCCTAATCTTCAGTGCACAGAAACAATCAATAATTTTTGGTTTGGCTGTGATGACCCAGTTCCGACATTTACAGAGAAGTATAATAATACTTATTGGACCTTTATAGAGGATGGCGAGGTTACTATTTTTACCTTTTCGGAAGATTTTGTTTTAAAGGTAATTACTGAAGGTGATGGCAAACTACCTGGTGATACTACCTTTTGTAGTATAACCGATGAAGGAACTTTTTCATATATAGATGCAAATAGTGGCGCTTCATATAATCAAACAACCACCATTTCAGAAAATATGGGTGATTATTTTAGTTTCACTCAATCATCTACCAATGGGGAGGAATTTTTTCTTGATTTTTCAGTAATCGAATCCACTATTTTTGTTACATCGATGGATTGTGATGGTATGGAAACTATTATTGCAACTAAAATTGATGACCCTGGTCTTGAATGCACATTATCACAAAATAATCTCTGGTATGGATGTGATGACGAATAAGCATTAAATAAATAATTAAATAAATAGGTCCCGTAATGTTTAAATAAACTTATGGGACTTTTTTTATGCCTATTATTAATGTGCTAAATTGAATGTACCATTCACAGTCTGGAATTAAAGACCTCCTTTCATAAGAAATCAAAAAAATTACTGCCTATAAACTTGATGAAATACAAATTCATTTACTATAATTGCCGCAAATTTTATTTAAACCCTAATTAAAATGAAAAGATTGCTTTTGAGTTTGGTTATTCTCTCAATGGTATCAATATCATTAGAATCATGCATTATGAGAGATAAAAAAGTTACAAAAGATAATTTGAAAAATACTAATGTGCCGGAAGCAATAAAAGATACTTACCACCCAGGGTTAGGTTGGGAACTAGATTGGGCCGACGAATTTGATAACGACACCATAGATAAAAATAATTGGAATTTTCAAGTTGAGGATGCCGGTCGATTCAACGAAGAATGGCAACGTTATACGAACAGCAATCAAAATGCCTACATCGAAAACAATTGTTTGGTTATAAAGGCTATTCATGAAAGCGATGAGCATGGAATGAATCAATATACATCAGCGCGATTAAATACAGCTAATAAGCAAACATTTAAATATGGTAAAATAGCAGCCCGTATCAAGCTTCCCCATGGCCCAGGAATATGGCCCGCATTTTGGATGTTGGGTGCAAACATTGACGAAAATGGTGGTGATACTCCATGGCCACTTTGTGGTGAAATTGACATACTAGAACTATACGGCTCCCGAGATGATGCTGAAATAGAAGCCAATTTCCACTATGCAAATAAAAACAACTCACATAGCAGTATGGGGGGAATTGCTTATAAATTATCTAAGGGCAAATTTTCAGATGCATTTCATGTATTTGAACTTGAATGGGATGAAGATAAATTTACATGGTATGTTAACGGAGAGCAGTTTGCTTCAATGCCGATTACTTCTGATGAGTTATCCGAGGCTCATAACGAATATTTTCTTCTTTTAAACATTGCTGTGGGTGGCACACACTCGGGACGGCCAAATGATAATACCGTCTTCCCTCAGCATATGCTAATAGATTGGATAAGGGTATACCACACAAAATAATTCAATATTAATTCTTATTTTCGAACTCAAATAACGATTATTTTAATCGTTACAAACAAGCAATTAACTATAATAATTTTATCTAATTTTTAGATAACTAAAAACACAATTTTTATGAAACAAACAATTAAAGCAATATTCATGGTATGTTTAGTGGTAGTTTTTTTACCTTCTGTGAACTCACAGGAAGTGCTACCCTTTCCCCCGACACCATCTGCAAGCAAAGCTGGTTTAACCATGCAAACCTCAACGTATCAAACCAGGGTAGCAAAAAATCATCTTGACAAAGATGCTCCCAACATTCTGATTGTTCTTATTGACGATGCAGGACCTGCAACACCCTCTACTTATGGAGGTGAAATAAATACACCAACTTTAAGCAGAGTTGCGGACATGGGAATTTCGTATAACCGATTTCACTCTACCGCAATGTGTTCACCAACCAGAGCTTCCATACTTACAGGAAGAAATCATACTGTTGTTGGTAACGGCCAAATAGCAGAGCTAGCAAATGATTGGGATGGATTTAGTGGAACTATTCCAAAAACTTCGGCTACAGTACCAGAAGTTTTAAAGGCATATGGTTACAATACAAGTGCCTTTGGTAAATGGCATAATACACCTGCCGAACTTACAACATCCAAAGGACCTTTTGACTATTGGCCAACTGGTTATGGATTTGAATACTTTTATGGATTTCTAGCAGGGGAAGCTTCACAATACGAACCTCACATGGTTAGAAACACAACAGTTGTTGAGCACCCTGAAACAACCCAAGGTCATGATTATTATCACCTTACCGAAGATATTACCGAAGATGCTATAAAATGGTTAAGAGAACAACATGCTTTCTCACCAGATAAACCATGGTTTATGTATTGGGCACCAGGCGCTGTTCATGGACCTCATCAAGTAGCCAAAGAGTGGGCAGATAAATATAATGGCAAATTTGATGATGGATGGGATGAATACAGAAAAAGAGCCTTTAAAAAACAAAAAGAGTTAGGTTGGATCCCACAAGATGCAGAGCTTACGGAGAGAGATGAAACCATGAAAGGTTGGGACGAAATTCCAGAATCTGAAAGAGAATTCCAAAGTAGATTAATGGAGGTGTATGCTGGATTTGTAGAACATACAGACTATAATGTTGGGCTAATAATTGACGAAATTGACTCCCTAGGAGAACTTGATAACACACTTATTTTCTACATTTGGGGCGATAATGGTTCCTCCGCTGAAGGTCAAAATGGTACTATTAGTGAGTTACTGGCACAAAATGGTATCCCCACAACCATACAGCAACATATTGACGCCTTAGATGAGCTTGGAGGGCTTGATGTTTTAGGATCACCAAAAACAGACAACATGTATAATGCTGGTTGGGCTTGGGCAGGTTCCACACCATACAAGTCGACAAAATTAATAGCCGGACACTTTGGTGGAACGCGTCAACCAATGGCCGTTGCATGGCCCAATAAAATTACACAGGACAGCACTCCACGATCACAATTCCATCATGTAATTGACATCGCTCCAACCATTTATGAAGTGTTGGATATAGAAGCTCCTGATGTTGTAAATGGTTTTCCACAAGACCCCATAAACGGAGTAAGCATGGATTATACATTCGACGATGCACAGGCTGAAGGTACTCGTAAAATGCAATTCTTTGATATCATGGGAAGCCGTGGGCTTTATTACGATGGTTGGTTTGCTACAGCATTTGGGATCAGATACCCCTGGGTTCCAGGACTGCCCGAAGGAATAAGTGATTGGAATCCTGAAAACGATACATGGGAACTATATAATATTGATGAAGATTGGAGTCAAGCAAATGATTTATCAAAACAGTATCCAGAAAAGTTGGCAGAAATGAAGAATATCTTTTTGGTAGAATCTGCAAAAAATAAAAATCTCCCAATAGGAGGAGGCTTATGGTCTGTTGCTTACCATCCCGAAGACGCACCATCAACACCGTACACAAATTGGACATTTTCTGGCCGAATAGAACGTATGCCAGAATTTACAGCACCCAAGCTGGGAAAGTTTGACAATGATGTAAGCATGGAAATAACTGTTCCAGATAATGCCAATGGTGTTTTGTATGCACTTGGTGGTTTTTCTGGTGGGCTATCATGCTATGTAAAAGATGGTTATTTATGTTATGAGTATAACCTTTTTGAAATCAATAGAACTCAAATAAAATCCAAAACGAAGTTACCAACTGGTGAAGTAAAAATAGACGTAGTTTCACGATTAGTTTCTGCAAAACGAGGATCTCCAATGGACATAGCTCTCAAGGTAAACGGAGAAGAGGTAGCAAATGGAAGAGTTCCCATTACTGCACCATTGTTCTTTACTGCGAACGACTGTCTTGATTTTGGTAGTGATTTGGGTTCTCCCGTATCCATTGACTATTATGATGAAGCACCATTCGAGTTTAATGGAACTTTAAGTACTTCAAAAATTTGGTATCCAGAAAAATAACAAATTGCATGTGTGCGTGAACATAGATGAAAAAACTGTGTGACTCATTGTTTTTTTGTTAAACATAAAAAGTAGCAAGTAATTTACATCATTGATTGCGAGTGGTTACAGATAGATATGAGATCCACTTGCAATCATTAATATCTCTTTAGCACATCTACATTTATAAAATAGATTTAGCTAAAGTATATTAGTAATGGTATGTGATTAGACAAATAATATGATTGCATAAACATTTCAAATCCTTATATTTGGTAACCCAAGATGAGCCAGAATAGTTTATTTCATAAAAATCCCCAACCCGAGAGGATAAAAATACGTAATGGTGAACTTTTGTTTATTCCTAGTTTCCTTAACCTACAAAATGCCACTAAATATTATGACGCCTTGGAAAAAAATATAGAATGGAAGCAGGAACAGTTAAAGATCTATGGTAAAGTCATTAACTTCCCTCGACTCACGGCTTGGTATGGCGATAGCGAAAGCATATACTCTTATTCTGGGCTAACATTTCATCCACATCCATGGACAAAAGAGCTCATCAAACTAAAGAATCTTATTGAACCTATTGGCAAAACTAAATTTAATAGTGTGTTGCTAAACTTATACCGGAGTGGTAGTGATTCCATGTCGTGGCATACAGATGCAGAAAAGGAACTGGGTTTAAATCCTGTTATTGCATCCCTTAACCTAGGGGAAGAAAGGGTTTTTCAACTACGTCATAACCTAACGAAAGAAAAGATTAACATCCCCCTAATAAATGGTAGTCTTCTGATAATGCAAGGCGAGTTGCAGCATCACTGGCAGCATCAAATACCAAAAACAAAGAAATTAAAGGGGAAAAGAATCAACCTTACCTTTAGGCTAATTAAATGAGGATTATGCAGCAAGTGAAATATTTAACTGTATTTTAATAATGTATTTGACTCTAAACCCCTGATTATATTTTAAATAAACTACCATAATTGGTTATTCTCATATTGTTTAGAATCATTATTATTTCTCCAATTTAGCAAGCTTAAAATCATATATTTCTATATTTTACGTTAAGTTAATTAAGGTTGATTTGAAACTAATGTACTTTAAAATATATTTATACCTTTGTTCGCTATTATAAAGTAAATTAAAAACTGATAAATAATTTTATAATCATGAGAAAATTTATTGCTTTACTATCATTAGTAATGTTGATTACCGTAGGGTTTTCAAACTATGCTTTTGCACAGGAAAACGCAGTTGAGGATACAATCGTTGTTGCCCAAGAGGTAGCTGGAGATTCTACAACCGTAGCCGAAGAAATTGTTGAGGATGTTGCCGAAATTGCAGCTGAACCAGAGAAACCTCAATCATTTCATCAGGTTTTAAAAGAAAAATTTATTGAAGGTGGCCCAGGTTTTATGGGAATCGTTCTCTTGGCACTTATCTTTGGATTGGCCATTAGTATTGAGCGTATTATCTACCTAAGTATGGCAACCATTAATACCAAAAAACTTTTAGATGATGTTGATTCAGCTCTAAACGAAGGTGGTATAGAAAAAGCTAAAGAAGTTGTTCGCGGAACAAAAGGACCAGTTGCCAGTATTTTTGGTGAAGGCCTAAACCGTTATGATGATGGACTTGGTGAAGTTGAAAAATCTATTATAGCTTATGGCAGTGTGGTTACTGGCAGACTTGAAAACGGTGTAAGCTGGATTTCATTGTTCATTGCTCTTGCCCCTATGCTTGGGTTTATGGGTACAGTTATTGGTATGATTAAGGCCTTTGACGATATCGCTGCTGCTGGTGACATCTCACCAACAGTTGTTGCCGATGGTATTAAAGTTGCGCTTTTAACTACAGTATTCGGTCTCATCGTAGCCATTATCCTTCAAATTTTCTATAACTATATCATCTCAAAAATTGAGAGCCTTGTGAATGATATGGAGGATAGCTCAATAGCATTCATCGATTTACTTAACCAATTTAGCAAAAAATAAGAATCATGAAAGATAATATTGCCAATATCACAAGATGGATATTATACCTGTTACTGGCACTTTCAGTGATTCCTGGTGTTTTGTTCTATGCCGGTGCATTGGGTACAGAACTCTTTATCAACTGGGCTAAAGTTCTGCTAATTATTGGTGTAGCAGTAATGGTTATATCCCCTCTTTACGGATTTATCACTAACCCCCAAAATATTGTTAAGATGCTCATAAGCATCGGAATGTTGGTTGTGGTAATTGTAGTTGCTTACGCTTTGGCGGGTAATGATTTTACGGAATATAGACTTGAGGAATTGAAAACAACAGCTGAAACCTCCCGGTTAGTAGGTATGGGATTATTTGCTACTTATATAGCATTTGGTCTTACGGTTTTATCAATTCTTTATGCCTCAATTGTAAAACTTTTTAAATAGAACAAATTATGGCTAAGAGAGCAGCCCCTGAAATAAATGCAGGATCAATGGCAGACATTGCTTTTTTGCTGCTTATTTTTTTCCTCGTAACCACAACGATGGATGTAGATACTGGTATTACCCGTAAACTACCTCCCCCTGTTGAAAATGAAGATGAGGATATTGACGTAAAGGATAGAAACGTGCTTAAGGTTCTAATCAACAGCCACGATCGCCTTCTAATTGATGGCAAACCTGGTTTGGTAAGTGACTTAAAAGCAAAAGCCATGGATTTTATGTCAATACATCCTGGTGATGAAGAATACCCTGAATTCGATGTGAAGATGAATGATGAACTGGGCATGGAAAGAGATATGTCAAAGGGAATTATTTCCCTGAAAAATGACCGTGGTACGTCATATGAAATGTACATAAAGGTTCAGAATGAACTTGCAAGTGCATTTAATCAAATGAAGGATGACCTTTCAATGGAGTTGTTTGGACTTAAGTATACTCAACTCATAGATAAGAAGAAGATTAAAGGTATCAATAAAGCTGTACCCGTACGTATTTCTGAAGCTGAACCCGAAGATATAGGAGGTAGATAACATGTCAAGATTCAAAACGAAAAAAAGTAAAGGTACAGCGGCAATTAACACATCGTCGCTACCCGATATTATCTTCATGTTGTTGTTTTTCTTTATGGTTACAACAGTAATGCGTGAAGTTAGCCTTAAGGTTAAACTTAAATTACCTGAAGCTACTGAAATACAAAAACTGGAAAGAAAGTCTCTTGTTAGTTATATATATATTGGCCCTCCAGTTAAATCAGCATTATATGGAACTAATTCGCGTATACAACTAAACGATACTTTTGCCACCGTTGATGATATCCAGGAATTTGTTGCCAAGGAAAGAGAAGATCGTGACGAAGCCGACAGGAAGTTTATTACCACATCTCTTAAAATTGATGGTATTACCAAAATGGGTATCGTTACTGATGTGAAACAAGAACTTCGTAAGGCAGGAGCTCTAAAAATTAATTACTCAACCCGAAAGGGACTTGATAAAAGATAGTTTTTAATTTACTTTGATAATACTAAGGCTGGTTCCAAATGGAACCAGCCTTTTTTTTATGCTAAACTACCCAAAACATAGGCAAGAGGTTTATATATCATATACTGGTTATGCTGGTCCCTTCTTTCTGGTAAATAATTGTCATTAACCATACTGATATTAATAGGCTGCCTATCACGTATACAACATTAGTAGTGGTACCAAAATCATCCATGGGAATATTTATATAGTCGTTGCTATGCAAATAAAATATTACTGCGGAGGATGCATTATTAACAAAATGTGCAGCAATGGGAACCCATAAATTTCCTGTGAATACAAACAAGTATCCCAATATCATACCCAGTATTAGTCTTGGAAGAAATCCATAAAATTGTAAATGTATAGCACTAAAAATTATGGATGATAGAAGTACAGCAATGTGGATATTCTTAAACATCTGATTAAATAATTTTAGTAGTATGCCCCTAAATATAAGCTCCTCGCCAATTGCAGGTAGCACAGCTACTATAATCAGGTTCACACACAATCCAGTTAGTGTACTAGTGGTTAGAAATACCTCCGTGAGCATTTTAGCATGCTTTTCCTTGGATAGCATCCACTGCTCAATTGATTGCATAAAATCTGGTAAACTCATGTTCCTATTTAGCTCATCAATGTATCCATTAAATGGAAGTATGGTATAAATGATAATTGCAGCCACTAAAACGCTAATCAGCTTTGGAATCTTTTCAAGTGAAAGATAAGTTACAGAACTTGCACTTACAAAATAGGAAAAAAATATGGCAGGTATAATAAATATCCCTACCTGGTTTATTATCTGATATATTTGTAAAAAACCAACTGCTTTTGCTCCCTTTGGAGATTGAATAAATCCAGAAAGATCAGTCATGCTAGCATCGAACAATAGAGCACCTGCGCCAAATCCTATAATGGCACTAACAATGCCCATTAAAATTATTGTTCCAAGCAAAAACAGTAATTTACCAAAGGGAGAAATGTTCTCCAACAGTGCAGTTCTTCTCATATTTAAAAAATTCTTTTCAAAGAATTACAAAATTAATATTTTTGCAGCTCGAAAGAATGTTCAAAATAAAAGGTATTGATTAAAATAGGAAACATAGAGCTTGGAGATTTTCCAATTCTGTTGGCACCAATGGAAGATGTTACTGACCCCCCTTTTAGGTATGTATGTAAGATGTTTGGTGCAGATATGATGTATACAGAGTTCATTTCATCCGAGGGTTTAATCCGAGATGCTGCCAAAAGCGTTAAGAAACTTGATTTTGAAGAGTTTGAAAGGCCAATAGGTATTCAAATATTTGGTCATGATATTGATTCCATGATAAAAGCTGCACAATATGCTGAACGTGCAAACCCTGATGTTATAGATATCAATTACGGGTGCCCAGTTAAAAAGGTTGCTTCAAAGGGTGCTGGCTCTGGTATATTAAACGATATACCCAAAATGGTGAAGATGACAGAAGCCGTGGTAAAATCAGTGAAGCTTCCTGTTACCATCAAAACACGTCTAGGATATGATGACGACAAAAGAGATATCGTTGACATTGCAGAAAGAGTTCAGGATGTAGGCATACATGCCATTACTATTCACGCGCGCACTCGCACTCAAAGACCAAGAATCCCAGCGGATTGGACGCTAATCGGTAAGGTTAAAAATAACCCTCGAATGCACATTCCAGTTTTTGGTAATGGTGATATAATGGATGCCCCTTCTGCCAAGAATTTTAAAGATAATTATGGCGTAGATGGATTAATGGTTGCAAGAGGAGTGTATGGAAACCCATGGATATTTAGAGAAATAAAGCACTACCTAAAAACTGGTGAGTTACTACCACCTCCAGATATAGAGGAAAGAATCAAAATAAGCAGCATACAACTCCACAAAAGTGTTAACTGGAAAGGTGAGCGTAGAGGAGTGATGGAAATACGTAAACATTGGGGAGACTACTTTAAGGGTTTCCCAAATTTTAAATCTTTTCGACTTAAATTAATGGAGACTGAAACCCTGGAGGGAGTGGTTTCCATTCTAGAAGAAATACAAGATTACTACCCAAAGAACCAGAGGGTTGTAATGATTTAATACCTTTTATTTTTTTAATCACAGCGGGCCAATTCCATGTCTTATTTTGACCTACCCATGTAATTATTGCTGTATCAAAAAAACTATCTTTGAAATCAAAAACAATCATGTCTGATTCACCAAAACAACGTATGAACAAATTGGGTAAAGCCAAAATACCATTTTTGTTTATTGTGGATTTTGACATGAAAAAACCAATTATAATTCCCTTAAATGAAGTGGATGCAAGCCAAATAATGTATTCAATAAATGACAAGAAAAATTATACCGAATCAGTTATTGTAAAAAAGAATGTGGAATTTAATTCTCAACCCGTTGAAAAGAGCCGATACTCAAAGGCATTTAATCTGGTGCAAAAACATATACGCCACGGTGACTCCTTTTTACTCAACCTTACCATGCCAAGCAATATTAATACAAACCTGAGTCCAAGAGAAATTTTTTATTCCACATCAGCAAAATATAAGATATGGTTTAAGGATAATTTTGTGGTTTATTCACCAGAGATATTTGTGCAAACCCAAAATGGTAAAATTCATTCCTTTCCAATGAAAGGAACAATAATGGCATCCGTGCCAAATGCGCGAAAGAAATTACTTGAAAGCGAAAAGGAATTAGCCGAACATTACACTATTGTTGATCTGATTAGAAATGACCTTAGTATTGTTGCCAAAAATGTTCGAGTAGAGAGGTTTAGATATATTGAAAAAGTACAAACACATAAAGGGGCACTACTACAGATGAGCTCAGAAATAGTAGGTGAACTTCCGTCTTCATTTACCCAAAATATTGGTGATATGATCTTTTCCATGCTACCCGCGGGATCTATTTCAGGAGCACCAAAGAGAAAAACCATTGAAGCTATTAAGCAGGCAGAAAATTATGACCGTGGTTACTATACAGGTATATGTGGTATATTCGATGGTGAAAACATCGATAGCGGAGTTATGATAAGGTATGTTGAACAAACTAATGATGGCTTAATGTACAAAAGTGGTGGTGGAATAACCGCCAAAAGTAACCTAGATGAAGAATATCAAGAGCTCATGGATAAAATTTATATCCCATTCAACTTGTGAGTGCTAAACTACCACGATGAAACTTCTTGAAACAATAAAATATGAAAATGGTAGGTTCTTTAACCTAAAATACCATCAAAAAAGGATGGATAGAAGCTATTTATCCATCTTCAACCATTCCAATACCATAAATCTAAATAGGTCTCTTCAAGAATCCAATTTGCCGCTTTCTCAAAATCCATATAAATGCAGAGTGACCTACGATAATAATGGACACCAAATCGAATTTGTAAAGTATGAGTTCCCACAAATAAATAATCTTAAATTGGTGGTTGATGATAACATAGAATACAGTATAAAATATAATAACAGATCTGCGCTGGAAAAATTATTTAATCGGCGTGGTGTTGCTGATGATATTATAATTGTTAAGGATGGACTAATAACCGATTCATTTTACGCAAATCTACTATTTTACAATGGTAAGAACTGGGTAACGCCTGCAAAGCCTCTCCTTGCTGGAATCCAAAGGGAGTACCTAATACACGAGGGTATAATTAATGTTGACCACATACGGCCAGCTCACCTGATAAACTTTGAAATAATAAGAATGATTAATTCAATGATATCATTCGAAGATAAGATTGATATTAATATATCTAATGTTCTTGTGTAAATGGTATTTACTTAAAATCAGCACAAATCTACTCAAAACACTCTGTTTGAATCACATATTGGTGTAAATTAAAAGTAGTAATTTGGCGTAAAATATCAGATATGAGATTTATTAAGAAAATATTCAGATTTATTGGCTGGTTAATATTAGCAGCAATAATACTCTTTGTGGGTTTTGTGGGTTACATAACCATTACTGATTATAAGCCCGATAAAATTAAGTATATAGTTACAAAGGGTGATCACGATGTTAAGGCACTTAAAACGGATACATTCTCACTAATGAACTGGAATATTGGCTACGCTGGCCTTGGTGGTGATATGGATTTCTTTTATGATGGTGGCAAAGGTGTTCGTCCTTCAAGGGACCTCAGCGAAAAGTATTTGAAAAATGTTTTAAATTTCATTGAAACAAATGATACAGTTGATTTCTGGCTATTACAAGAAGTAGATTATGATTCCAAAAGAAGTTATTCTGTTAATCAGGTAATAGAAATAACAAAGGTTAAAAAAGACAGCTATGGAATTTTTGCGAAAAACTATGACTGTAAGCACGTGCCAATACCTGTGAGCAGTCCTTTGGGTTACGTGGAAGGTGGAATAATGACATTTTCGGCATTTCCCCCCATCGAGGCTATACGACATGCATATCCATTAATTGCATCTTGGCCAGATAAGCTATTTTTACTTGATAGATGCTTTTTACTTAATAGGTATCCATTGCAAAATGGAAAAGACCTTGTTGTTCTCAACACTCATAATTCAGCATATGTATACGATAGTATTCTAAGGATTGAAGAACTTCAGATCATAAGAAAAGCAATGCTAGAGGAATTTGAAAAAGGTAACTATGTGGTAGCTGGTGGGGATTGGAATCAGATTCCGCCAGGATATGAGCCTAACGGATACTATGGTGGTCATAAATACAAGCCATCCATAGTGAAGATGAATCAAGACTTTATGCCAGAAGGTTGGGTATGGGGCTATGATGATTCTGCACCTACTAACAGGAGCAACATTAAGCCCTTTGTTTTAGGTGAAAACACAACAACATGTCTTGATTATTATCTGGTTTCACCCAATGTTGAAATTCTCGAATCAAAAGTTGTAGATCTGATGTTTGCATGGAGTGACCATAACCCTGTTTATCTGAAGGTTCGACTACTGGATTAATAAAAATGGAGGATATTAACATTGCTTACTATAAAACACCCTACGGTGAGCTAATAATTGGTGATTACTACGACAGATTATGTCTCTGTGACTGGCGATATCGCAAAATGCGATCAACAATTGACAAGAGAATCAAAATATTTTTTGGAGCAGATTATGTTGAAAACCTAACCCCCATAATTAGCGAAACTATAAATCAGTTGGAGCAATATTTCAATGGAGATAGAAAAAAGTTTGAACTTCCATTAAATTTTGCAGGCACACCATTTCAGGTAGAGATATGGGAGCATTTGTTGAGTGTATCATGGGGACAAACAGTGTCTTATCAAGACATCTCCAATGACATTGGCAACCCTAATTCAACAAGAGCTGTAGCATCTGCTAACGGGGCCAACTCTATTGCCATAATAGTACCCTGCCATAGAGTAATAGGAAGCAATAAAAAACTTGTTGGATATGCAGGGGGAGTTAACGTTAAAAAGAAACTTCTTAAACTTGAGAACATAATACTTGATCCTCAATTGGATATGTTCGACATGTAAACTTATAAAAGTTTAAACTACTTAAATAGCTTAACCTTCACCGCTACCATTCCCTTTGGACCTCTTTCCACTTCGAAAGTAACAATATTGTTCTCGGTAATTTCAAACTCCACATTATTAATATGAACAAATAAGCTTTCCTTGGTCTCCATATCTTTTATGAATCCATATCCTTTGGAATCGTTGAAAAAGCTAACAACACCTTTTCTTATTGGGTCCATATCATCCGCACTATCAACAGATGGAACACCGAGTTGTATATCTTCAACTTTAATTTTCTTTTTCTTGGCTGGATCAGGTGGCTCTGATGTAAGCATCCCATTCTCATCTACATAGGCGATCATATCGTCTAAACTCCCCTTCTTTTCATTCTCCTTCCTTGCCAGTCGCTTGGCTTCCTTTTCTTTACGCTTTTTTTCCTTTCGGCTTCTGACATCCTTCTTGTTAAACGTTTCTTGTGATCTACCCATATAATATTTTAGTTTTAATTATTACTAATGTGGTATATTAAACGGTTTTTACATTAAGCGCAACCAATCCTTTATCCCCTTTCTTCACCTTAAAAGTAACCGACTCGTCTTGCTCAAGTCCACTGTATGGACTGTCGAGGTTCGACATATGCACAAATACTTCTTCTCCCTCATCTGAGGTAATGAAACCAAATCCCTTGGTTTCATCATACCACTTTACTATTCCCTTTTTCATTATATTAATTTCTTAATAGCTTTCTCTCTTTGGTTTAGCCTCATTCACAACAAGATCGCGATCTTTATATGATTTGCCGTTAAGATTCTCAATGGCACTGCCAGCAGCGTCATCATCCATGGTTACAAAACCAAAACCTTTGCTTCTACCACTGAATTTATCAGTAATAATCTTGCATGTTTCAACCTCACCAAATTCTTCAAATAATTCTTTAATTTCATTTTCTTCAACCCTATAATTAAGGTTACCTACATAAATATTCATAATATTAATCAATTAGTTATTAATTCATACGGTGTTTATTTTAAAATAAAAAGAAGAGCTGTGAAAAACTAAAATGGTTGGAATTAGTAATAACTGCGCAAATTTTCAAGTCCGTATTCACGACAAAGGTAGTTAAATTAACTAATATGGAGATTATAAACGTAAATTTTTTGTTATGACGATTTGGATTTAATAGTTGATTGACAGAATGTTTCACTTTATACATACAAAAAACAAGATCTAAAATAGGGCACCTTCAAACAAGTAAATATTATTGGTGAGATTTAATTATTTATATATAATCTGAAAATTAAACTGCAAACTGAAAATTAAAGATATTAAACCACTAGTTTTTATAAATTTGCTTCAACACAATATCACCTAAAAAACAATGGATAACATAATGATTCTTACGGTTAGCTCATTAATTGCCATTGCTGTGCTAATTTATAATCCTGCAAAAACATTTGGTGTACCTGCTGCTCTAATTTTCATACTTGCAGGCCTGTTCATGGGTAATGGTGGCAATTATCCAGCTTTCAACTATCCCGAGGAAACCGAATTTCTAAGTCAGTTTGCGTTGAGTATAATTATTTTTACCGGTGGCTTTCAAACCCCCTTTTCCAGAATTAAAAGTGTAGTCGGAGAAGGCTTGGTTCTGGCAAATTTCGGTGTACTGGTCACTGCTATTTTGGTGGGTGTTTTTGCAAGCTTTATAACGCCATTATCATTACTGGAAGGAATGCTACTCGGAGCTATAATTTCATCAACTGATGCTGCAGCTACATATTCTATCCTCGAAACAAGGAAGCTAAAATTAAAATATAATACGGGCAGGGCCCTGGAGATGGAGTCTGCAACCAATGATCCAATGGCAATGATACTTACTCTGGTATTCTGTATGATGCTTGGAAATTCTGAAACAGGAGGTTTTTTTAAATATGCAATCTATTTTGGCCAACAGCTGCTCGTGGGTGGATTATCTGCCCTTATGATGGGACTGATATTAAAGCAGATATTTAAAAGGATGTCATTCCGAGAAGAAAATCTAAAACCTATTTTTCTTTTGGCCATACTTCTGGTAACAACATTGGGAGCAGATATATTGGGAGGAAATATACTAGTTGCTGCATTCATATTAGGATTGATGCTTGGTAATACAGATTTCAAATATAAGAAAACAAGCAGAAGCTTTTTTAGCACTTTATCATGGCTTGCTCAAGCTACTATGTTTGTTATACTTGGCCTTCAAATATTTCCAAATGCATTAATGGAAGCCTTCGGATATGCATGGCTCCCAGCATTATTTTTATTTTTTATGGCACGCCCCGTTGCCGTTCTAGTCAGTTATTTACCATTCCGGCAACCATTTAACAAACAATTATTTGTTTCATGGATTGGTATAAAAGGAGCAACACCAATTGTTTTTGCCTTGATGCCACTCATCCTGGGTATTCCGAGAGCAGAGCTGATTTTTAATATTACAGTTGTTGTGGTGATCTTTTCAATGATATTACATGGCTTTACACTAGAATTGGTAGCCAAGAAACTTGGGCTTTTAAATTAGAAATTATCCATCTACCCTGATTTCTATACTGACCTTTTTACCGTTAGACTTAATGAATCCTAAAATTATTGACTTTTTTATGAATAATTTAACTTTTTGGAACGATCCATTATGAATGATAGTCTAAGTTGTAAAATAAAATAGTTGCATATTTGCAGCACCTAAATAATACAATTTTAATGAGATTTATTCTTACCACTATTCTTAGCATAATTATTGGAATGTCTTATTCGTCAAACAAGGACCTATCTCAAAAGGGTAAAATTAAAGGTGCCATTTTAGAGAAAGCAAATAGGCAGCCGCTTGAATATGCAACTGTTTCCCTTTATAATGCAAAAACAGGTGCGCTTGTTTCAGGAACGATAACCGACTATTTAGGTCATTTTAAAATTGATCATCCAAAGGAAGGTGAGTATTATATTCTAATCACATTTATTGGCCTAAAGGATAAAAAAACAGAGCCGTTCCAAGTTAAAAATAATCAAGGTATAAGCATGGGTAATATATTTCTTGAATCATCTTCTGAAAAACTAGATGAAGTTCAAGTAGTAAGCCGCAGAGCACCCATTCAATATAAGATTGACAAAAAAGTGATTAATGTTGATAAACAATTAACTTCGGAATCGGGAACAGCTGTTGATGTTCTTGAAAATATCCCTTCGGTTCAGGTTGACATAGAGGGGAATGTTTCATTGCGAGGAAGTACTGGCTTCACTGTGTTAATCGATGGTAAGCCTACAATTCTAGAGCCTAGCGATGCGCTACGACAAATTCCTTCAAGTACCATTGAGAATATTGAAATTATAACCAACCCCTCGGTTAAATATGAACCCGATGGTGGTACTGGCATCATTAATATTATCACCAAAAAAAACTATCTAGATGGGCTCAGTGGAATAGTAAATATAAATGTGGGCACTTACGATACGTATAGTGGCGACATGCAGCTTAACTATAGGCTAAATAAGGTTAGCGTTGTTTTGGGAGCTAGCTATAGCAAAAGGCCTCGACCCGGAGATTTAACCAATAATAGGAAAACATTTACAAACGATACTACTTTCTTTGTTAATTCAAAAGGTACTACCAGCAGAGAATTTGGTGGGTACAACTTCAGAGCAGGAATAGAATATAACCCTACAAAAAATGATTATCTATCTCTTACAACAAAAATTGGTCACTGGAATATGTTGAACCAATCCACACTGAGATATGATAACTGGACAATGCCCGAATCATCATACTTTTCTTATAATAGTGCCGACAAAACTGATATTGGAGGTGATTATATAAGCCTTGATGGTATTTATCAGCATGACTTTAGTTCCAATAAAGATCAAATAGAAGAAGGTAGTGGTGGCAGCGTTTATGATGGCATGGGTGCCAAAATATCTCATTCATTAAAGTTTGAACTTAACTACAGAGATATGGCCTTTAATGAGAATACAACTAATACTTTAAGGGACCTTAATGATACTTTAATTGGCGGTAAAAAAAATGTAGAAACGGGACCTACACAAATGATGTATATAAAAGCAGATTATACACTTCCCGTTGGCAAGAAAGACAAATTTGAAACTGGATTACAATTTCGTAGAGGTGAAAGTGGTGACAACACTGATTTATACTTATACAACATTGAAACCGGGGGTATTGACCTTGTTCCAGAATTTAGCAACAATACTAAATATGTAAGAAATATTTACGCCTTATATTCATTGTACGCGGGCTACTTTAAAAAGTTTGGTTACCAAGCTGGATTAAGGGCTGAATATACGGATAGAAATGTTTCTACAACAGGACAAGGCCCTTTTATTATTGATAGATGGGATATATTTCCCACAGTTCATTTTTCATACTCTCTTCCCAAGGACCATCAAATTATGGCTAGTTATAGCCGAAGAATTGATAGACCACGAGGATGGAACCTTGAACCATTCATAACCTGGCAAGATCAGTACAACGTAAGAAAGGGTAATCCCGAATTAAAGCCAGAATATATTGATTCTTATGATGCTGGTTATCTCATGAAATTTGGGGAGAATCTTTTTTCTTTGGAATCCTATTACCGTGTAACTCATAATAAAATGGAGAGAATATCTTCGGTATACCAAGAAAATGTAATGTTAAATACCATTGATAATGTTGGTAAGGATTACTCCTTGGGTTTGGAAGCAATGTTAAATGTTAGCATAGCAAAATGGTGGGATATATCACTGAGTGGAAATCTATATGATTATAAAATTGAAGGAGTCCTTTATGATGAACCTTTCAGAAAAACATCTACCAATTGGAATTCTCGCCTAAATAATACATTCCGTTTGTGGGATAAAGGACAATTACAAATAAGTGGTAGTTACAACAGCGAAACTGTAACAGCCCAAGGAACAAGCTCTGGGTATTATACTTTAGACGGTGCTTTCAAAGTAAGCTTCCTTGATAAGCAGCTTAGTGCTAATCTTCAAGCTAGAGATATATTTGGAACAGCACTACGTAATTATACTCAAGCTGGAAGAGACTTTAACTTGGATTATAAATTTACACCAGTGGCGCCAATGTTAATAATATCTATTTCATATAGATTCAATAATTATAAAATCAGCAGACGTTCAAATTCTACTGGTGGCGGAGGTGATGACTTATAAAATTCTGAATTAATATTCCTAGAAGCTTTCACGGGATCTCCCTCTGAGAAAATAATCGATCCAGGAGCATAATCATTGGTAACTTTATAATGAGTAATTGATTACGTTTTTGGATTAAACTGGAAAGAAAATTAAATATGACAAATTGTTTAATTAGCCTTTTTGATAGTGCCAACTCCGTTTGAACTAAAATTTTTATTAACGGGATCTCCTTTATATCTTATGGATCCAACCCCATTAATTGTAGCCGTTAAAGTTTGAGAGGCATAAACCTTAGCTCCACCAACTCCTGAAACTGTAGCGTCAACATCTAAAGCTTCAAATTCATAGCCATTAAAACTACCTACACCTTCAACTGTAACAACTAATGATTTTGCTGATCCAATAATATTTAAGCCTCCTGTTCCATATACATGCCCTCCAAAACTATCACATTCCAAATTAAGATGCATATTCCCTGTTCCACGTAACGTTGCAGTAAATGTCTCTGAACTTAATTTTTCTTCCATTTTCACAGAACCAACTCCAGATAAGAATGCAGCATTTAAACTAGACACATAAACCTTTATGGTCACCGATCTAAAAAGCTTGGTAATATTCTTTGACTTTTCTGTTGTACTAACAATTAACTGTTGGCCTTCTTTATAAACATCAATGTAATCAAAAACTTCTTCTGACTTTGATTCTATCACAACTCTCTCATTATTTGAAGGAATAATAAACCATTGTGCTGAGCCCTCAAATTTAACTTGATTGAAATTGTCTACGTTTATTTCTTTTATTTTCTGAGAAAATGATGTTGCTGAAATCGATAAAAATAAAATCGATAAAAATGCATAATGTAGTTTCATGGTTAAATGTTTTTAGACTATGTATTAAGATTGCCCTTTAATGAATGCATAAAATTATCATTTAAATTCATATCATCCATGCCAATTGTATTTTTTATAACATAAATATTATTATATAAACCATGATTATTGATTTTGAATATATCGATTGATTAATCTGATTGAATGGACAGTTCAATTTTTTTTAGATTTGAACATTATTATAACTATTTCATAATACATTTCCTTAGTGATAACAGAATAATTATCATGATAATTCATTAAATAAAACATAGAGGTTAATGACGTCTACATTCACAACTATCGACTATATAGTATTTGCTTTATACGGATTAGTAATACTTGTGGTTGGATTATGGGTTTCTAGAGAGAAAAAAGGTGTTCATAAAACAGCACAAGACTATTTTCTTGCAAGCAAATCATTACCATGGTGGGCAATTGGAGCATCTCTAATTGCAGCTAATATTAGCGCGGAGCAAATGATTGGAATGTCAGGCTCTGGCATGGCAGTTGGCCTTGCAATAGCATCCTACGAATGGATGGCTGCCATTACATTAATTATTGTTGGAAAATATTTCCTCCCAATATTCATTGAGAAAGGATTATTTACCATTCCTGAGTTTATTGAAAAAAGGTTTAGTACAAATTTAAAAACTATTCTGGCCACTTTCTGGATAGCTCTATTCATATTTGTAAATATAACTTCGGTTTTGTTTTTAGGTGGCAAGGCGATGGATACAATCCTAGGAAATGGAGATGGCAGCCTGATATTTACTTCCGTAATGGCTTTGGCATTATTTGCAGCAGCTTATTCTTTGCATGGAGGCTTGGCAGCTGTGGCCTGGACCGATGTTATACAGGTTGCCTTATTGGTAGTTGGAGGCATTATTACATCTATTATTGCTCTGGACCATGTTACTCCTGAGGGAGGAATTTTAAATGGAATATTGCATATTTATGAGAGTGCTGGCGATAAGTTTCATATGATTATCAAAAAGGATAATCCTGAATTCATGAACTTACCAGGAATTGCAGTTCTTATTGGCGGATTATGGATTGCAAACCTTTATTACTGGGGGTTTAACCAGTATATTATACAAAGAACACTTGCTGCAAAAAGTTTAAAAGAGTCACAGAGAGGAATTGTATTCGCAGCCTTTCTTAAAATGATAATTCCTTTAATAGTTGTTGTTCCAGGAATTGTTGCTTGGGTAATGTTTTCAGAAGCTCAAGGAACAGCTGTGATGGATGGTATTTCCAATGCCTTCGTAAAGACTGACGGATCTATAAATTATGATAAGGCCTATCCATGGTTAATAAGCACTTTCATTCCTACCGGCATTAAAGGATTGGTAGTTGCTGCTTTGGCTGCTGCAATTGTTTCATCATTGGCTAGTATGGTTAACTCAACATCTACAATATTTACAATGGATATATACAAACCATATTTTGCAAAAAAGAATGGTAAAGATAGAGATGTTAGAGTAGGCAGAATAAGTGGCGCTATCGCTCTTGCAATTGGAGTTATTGTAGCACCGGCACTTGGGAGTATCGATCAGGCATTTCAATATATCCAAGAATATACCGGGCTTGTAAGTCCTGGAATACTTGCAGTATTCATGCTTGGTCTGTTTTATAAAAAAGCTAATAACAGGGGAGCAATATGGGGAATATTAGTTTCAATACCTGTGGCATTATCCCTCAAGCACCAATACTTGGAACTTCCGTGGATGGATCAAATGCTTTATACATTCATAATAACAATTGTAGTTATAGTTTTTGTTAGCCTTTCTTCAAATGCTTCTGAGGATGATCCAAAGGGAATAGTGCTCACAAGCAGCACATTTAAAACTGATGCCGTTTATAACATATCTGCATATATCATTTTATTATTGCTTGCTGTGCTTTACACAATCTTTTGGTAAAAAGAATAATGCCATTAAACTATTTCTGATTATTATTGTCTATGGAAATAAACCCTAATTTATATAATGGTAAAAATTTAATTACCCAATAATGAATAAGGGAGATACTAAATTTTAAAAGAATCAAGTTATGGAGTATTTAACTATACTCATAATTTTAAGGTCTGTTTAAAACGTAATAGCATTCATAGACTTAAACTATATATACTACTAATTCCTATTATTTTATTTGGGGTGCTTCCAACTAATTCCTATGGGCAGCTGACTAAAATTATGGGAACTGTGGCAGATTCGGCAACGGGTGAGCCACTTCCCTTTGTAAATATTATTTTCAAAGGGTCGTCTGTGGGCATTACAACAAACTTTGATGGAGAGTATTCCATTGAAACGAACAATGCCAGTGATACTTTGTTGGCATCGTTTATTGGATATGAAAGAATGTCAGCAAGGGTTTTAAAGGGTAAATTCCAGATTATCGACTTCAAAATGAAAGCTCAGTTTATTCAGCTTGAAGATGTTGTCATAAGGCCCGGAGTAAATCCAGCTGAAATAATACTTGATAGCATAATCGCCAATAAGCCCTTCAATGATCCCGACAACCTTGAATCATATCAATATGAGGCATATACTAAAATTGAACTTGATGCGAATAATATTACAGAAAAATTTCAAAGTAGGAAGATTTATAAACCATTCAATTTTATTTTTCAATACGTTGACACATCAACAGTAAACGGCAAAACTTATCTTCCCATATTTCTTAGCGAAACTATTTCAAATGTATATACCCGTAAAAATCCAAAGGGATATTTGGAAAAAATTAAGGCATCGAAAATTAGCGGTTTTAATAATAAGAGTGCCATGCAATTACTTGGTGACGAATACCTTAACACAAACATTTATGATAACTACATAGATGTTTTTCAGTTGCATTTTGTAAGCCCAATAGCTAATACTGGATTATCATCTTATAGATATTACCTAGTTGATAGTGCAAGCTTTGAAGGTAAGTGGTGCTATAAGTTAATGTTTAAGCCAAGGCATAAACAAACTCTTACATTCACCGGTAACATGTGGGTACATGATACAACATTTGCAATAAGAGAAATTGAAATGCATATTGCAAATGACGCTAATATGAATTTTGTAAATGATTTGGTGATAAATAAATCGTTTGATATTATCGACGGTGAGCATTGGGTATTAACCAGAGATTATACAATTGCTGACTTTAATATTACTGAAAACAACAAGAGAACTGTGGGTTTTTTTGGGAAAAAAACCACAACCTACAAAGACTATATAATAAATCAACCAAAGGTTCCTAGTTTTTATAATAGTCCGGTTAATGTTGTTGTAAGCGATAGTGCAGATTTACACAACGATAAATATTGGGTAGAAAACAGACATGAAAACCTTACCAAAGATGAAAGTACAATATACTATATGATAGATACCCTTACTACCATTCCACAGTTTAAAACATACATGGATGTTTTAGAAATGGTAATAACTGGTTATTATGTAAAGGGTATGTTTGAAATTGGCCCATATGCATCCATGCTAAGTTTCAATGCTGTGGAAGGGGCAAGATTTAGGTTTGGAGGCAGAACTAGTAATGCATTTAGCACTAAGATATTACTTGGAGGATATGTTGCATATGGAACTCTGGATGCTAAGTTTAAATATGGAGCGAATGCACTATATATGTTCAATAAAAATCCTCGACGAGCTATTAGGGCCTCTTTTAGATATGATCTTGAGCAGTTGGGAGCTAGCCAAAATGCGTTTAGAGAAGATTTCTTTCTGGCTTTTTTATTTCGAAGGTTACCAGCAGATAAGTTGAGCTTTGTGGAGGAAATAAAACTTGAATATGAGCATGAATGGATAACAGGCATCAGCAACACTTTCTATTTCATGAATAGAAACCTATACCCTGTTGGAGAAACAAAATTTGAATTCTATTATCAAGATGAATCCACTCAGAAGATTGCAAAAGAAGATGCAATTACCTCTGCTGAAGTTGGTTTGAATTTTAGATTTGCATTTAAAGAGAGGGTATCGATGGGAGAGTTTGAGCGGGTGAGCTTGGGTGCCAAATATCCAATAGTAAATATCAAATACGGTTATGGAATACCTAATTTCTTTAACAGTGATTATGAATACCATAAGTTACAATTAGGTGTAAAACACTGGTTCAATGTTTTTAATTTGGGATGGTCTAAATTTAGAATAGAAGCCGGCCGAATTTGGGGCACATTACCCTATCCATTATTAAAAATACATGCAGGTAATGAAACTTATTTTTTTGATGAAACTGCATTCAATATGATGAATTATTACGAGTTTGTAAGTGATAAGTACCTTAAGGTTTTTTATACTCATCATTTTAATGGGTTACTATTTAATCGGGTGCCATTATTCAGAAAATTAAAATGGCGCGAGGTGGCATTTGTTAGCGGGCTCGTTGGTAACACTGATCAAAGCAATAAGGATTATTCAGTTTTTCCAGCTGAAATGTACACCCTTTACAAACCGTACTTTGAAGCAGGAGCTGGTATTGAAAACATATTTAAAATCATTAGAGTGGATGCCGTATGGAGGCTTTCATACCTAGACCATCCTCAAATTTCGCCTTTTGGAATAAGATTTAGTCTGCAGTTCAATTTTTGAAACTACCGTTTATTAGGATACATTACTAATTATATTTTTTGTTTGATAACCTCTTATTCATCATTGGTATGCTAATAAAAGCAAACAGAAATGTTATTGAAAGTGGTCCAAAAATAGTCCACCAAATTGAGAGATCTACAACCACACTCATAAAATAAATACCCCACCAAAAAAGGACCTCTCCCGCATAATTTGGATATTTTATTACCCCCCAAATACCATCCTGAAGTCGTTCGTTTTTACTTCTTCCCGATTTCACATGATGCCGTAGAGTTTCGTCAGCAGTTTTTTCCAAAAATATTGCTCCCATTGCGAAGAATATAAAGCTTACAGTAAACCAAGATGTGGGAGCGGGTGATGGTGAATTAAAGGCATAATAAACAGGCACTAACCCAGCAAAAACTATGGCTGTGGGGAGAAGGTGAATGGCAATAAAACTTGCCGGCCAATAAAACTTACCTGTCTTTTTACGTATTAGCTCATATCGCCAATCCTCATCAACAAATCCATTCCATCTTAATATCCAATTCCATGTTAATCTCACACCCCATATTGTAATAACTACCCACATTATTTTATAATAAAATTCAAACTGCTGTGAGTTAAATAACCAGTATAAAACAATAAAAATAGGAGCAGCACTCCAGTATGGATCATAAACACTTGAATTATTATACTTAACACTAAAAGCAAATATTATTATGGTTGCCACAACATCAGCCAATGCCGTTTTCCATAGTATGTCAGCAATTGGAATATACTTTAATGTAAGTATGGCAGCGAAAAGTGCTATCAAATAAATAACAAGTATATGTAGCAAATCTTTTACTTTCTGTTTCATAAATGGATTAAAAATTAATCAATAAAGTACAAAGGTGTGAATTAATACGTAAGTATAAAAGAAAAACAGGAAAAATATATAACTCATATATTCAATAACATAAGAAAACAAATTCTTAAGTAGCATCCTTAAATTGCTTTTAATAATTTATAACACCTTAGAAAACTAATTCGGTTAAAAACAAGTTTTTTGAATAATCCGAATACAATGGATAATCATTTTCACTTACTTTGCCATTCATAACTTCAAACTTCAACCACATTAAGAATCATAGTAAATCTTCAGTACTTATATTTAAAGTATTACTCATATTAATAGTAGTCTTAATTGCTAATTCTGTTAGGTCACAAAGTACATTTATTCCTGCAATAAAATCCCTTGAAAGAAGCATTTCCTTGGAGTTTGATAATGATACTTATTACTATACAGATTACTATTACACCTATGGCCTTCAAATCAAATTTTATCATCCTGTATTTAATAAATTTCCATGGAATAAATACCTCCCCAATGTACCAGATAATAATTTAACTATTTCTGGTCTTGCATTGTCTCAAAAATTATATACTCCAAAAAACATACGAGATTCACTAGTTCAATTTAATGATAGGCCTTTTGCCGCAACGCTTGAAATAAATTATTTATTTGAAAATCATGATACCTTGACCGAGCTTATAATTAAAAATAATATACGTATTGGAGTAATGGGACCTGCTGCTGGCGGAGGAGCTATGCAGAAAGAGATTCATGATTGGATTAACTCTCCATATCCACAGGGATGGAAATATCAAATTTCGAATGATGTTATACTTAATTACGACCTACTATTATCCTATCCAATATATTTTAATGACTTCCTAAAAATATCTGCTCTGGGGTTATTAAGAGTTGGCACATGCAATGATGATTTAAGTGCTGGAATGGAAATTATAATTAGCAGGCGTTATCAGCATTTAGCGCAGAAACCTCGTTTTTGGGTTTCATTGAACAGTAACCTTCGGTATGTTTTTTATGATGCAACCATGCAAGGTGGATTATTCTCAACCAATGAATATGCTTTGAAATACGACATGCTAAGTCATGCGGTAATTGGTGTCTCTGCCGAATTTGGAATGGAGTATTCAGGATTTAATCTTAGCTACAAGCATAATTACCTAACCAAAGAATTTAATTACGGAAACAGCCATAATTATGGCTGTTTCATTCTTGCAATTGCCTTTTAAATATTAGTACTTACTGTTTTCTAATCTTTTTCTCAGACTGCGATAACCATTTGTGGTTCCGTTAAATATTTTTGTTTTTCTTAGGTCCTTCTGAACCTCACCTGGAAGTTCAATAAAGTCTTTACATTCCTCACTGCAACAGCCATTATTATTTTTTGCACATGATTCACACTGTATGAATAATAAATGGCATGCATCATTGGCACAATTTACATGAGTACTTGAAGGTTCTCCACATTGATGGCAATTACTTATAATTTGATCATCTATACTCTCGCTCATGCGATTATCGAATACAAAGTTACTCCCAACAAATCTTGATTTTAGATTCGATTTATTTATTTGTCGTGCATATTCAATTATGCCTCCATGAAGTTGGTTCACATCCTTAAATCCCATATGTTTCATATAGGCACTAGCTTTCTCACATCTTATACCACCCGTACAATACAATAAAACTTTTTTGTCCTTTTGGCTTTTAAATTCATCTGTTACCATTTGGATTTCATCTCTGAAAGTATCGGCATCCGGGCATACTGCATTTTCAAAATGACCAATCTCACTTTCATAACTATTTCTCATGTCAATAATTAAGGTCTCTTCATCTGCTGCTAGATCATGAAACTCAATGGCAGATAGGTGTTTTCCCACATTGGTAACATCATAGGCATCATCTTCCAATCCATCAGCGAGAATTCTATCTCTTAACCTTACTATTAGTTTATAAAAGGATTTGCCATCATCTTCAACAGCATACTTTATTGGCATACCCTTTAGGTAACCTGTGGTATCCAGAAAATTTAAAAATTCATCAAGATTGTGTGTTGGCAAGCTCATTTGAGCATTTATACCTTCTCGAGCAACATAAATACGCCCCAAACATTCGAGCTCTGCAAATCTCACATAAAGCTCATCACGAAATTCACTTACATTTTCAATTATTACATATCTATAGAATGATATGGTGGTTCTTTCGAATGTTTCCTCTGCAAGTTTTTGTTTCAACTCATCCTTGCTCAGGCGATTATGAAGTATTGTCATTCTTTTGATTTTGAAGGCAAAAGTAAATATTTAGATTGATTCAAGATATTCGTTCTCAAATATTATTAGCTCTTGAGTAAATTAAACGTGTTATATGCTTTTTAAAAACCTTTAAACTTCATACTATTTAATATATTCGCTTCCTTAAATTCATATTGACCCCCAATGAAGCAAATATCCCAAGCTATACTGTTATTACTAATAATATTTTCATGTCTTAGCTCTGAATCACAAGAGAGAGTAGATTACAAGTACCAAATCAATAAGGGAACAGAAGTACTAGCAATAACAAATAGAGAGTATAATATAAACAACGGAAAATATATCTTTCAAAATTTAGTAGATACCATATCTCCGTTATCTTTTTTTCATACAAAACACATTGCTGACAATAATATTAGCCTAGAAAAATTAACTTTTAAAAAGTTGGAAAAGTTCATCTCCTCAAAGGAAGGAAACTGGTTACTTTTTGTTCATGGTGATTTCAAAACATTTGAATTATCAGTATTAAGAGCAATGGATATAAGTGAAACCTATGGTATAAACGTTATGGTATTTTGTTGGCCTTCCAAGGATCCTAAGCTCAGCGGAACAAAGAATTTTAAAAATTCAAAGTCCAATGTTTACAAATCTAAAAATGATTTTTTAGAGTTGCTTGATCTTTTAAATAAATTAAATGGAGACAATGTGTTGATGAGCGATTCAATATCAGCATTTTTCCATAGTTTGGGAAATCTATATTTACAAAGTTACGCTGAGGGTAGTAATACCAGAGAAAAAATATTCTCAAATCTGATTATAAATTCTGCTGCCGTTGAGGAGGAAGACCATAATATATGGGTAGATAAACTGAATTTACAAAAACGGTTGTATATACTCTTCAATGAAAAGGATTTCACATTAAATGGTTTGAGAATATTTACTCCGGCTGGCAAGCAACTTGGTGAAAGAATAAGAGATACTCTTTCAACAAAAGCAATATATTTAGATTTCAGTGAGAGTATCGGTAATGAATTCCCTACATGGAATTCACATTCTTACTACATTGGTGATATTCCCTCACAAAATAAAATCGTAATGGAAATATATTGGCAACTTTATAATAGTAAATTTATAGATTTAGGTAATGGTCTATTATTTGAAGCAACCGAAAGCCCTAATAGGTATGTTGTAAAATAGTAAAGAGTTTATTAGCTTTAATAAAAAAACAAGTTGTTTAAAAATTTCATAGCTTTGAAATAATTGATATTATTTCATGATAATAGATATAAAAGAGGTAAGAGGAAAAAGAGACTTGAGGGCATTTATACATTTGCCAGCTAAAATCCATGTTAACCATCACAATTGGATCCCTCCCATATATATTGATGAATGGAACTTTTTTAATCCAAAAAAAAACACAGCATTCCTACATTGCAATACAATTTTGTTTTTAGCTTACAACTACAATAAAGTTGTGGGCAGAGTAATGGGTATCATCAATAATAAATACAATAACAAGCATGGTGAAAATTCGGTCCGATTTTGTTTTCTAGAAACATTCAAAAATGAGGAAATAGTAACTGAATTAATCCATGCGGTTGAAAATTGGGCTAAAGGCTATGGAGTAAATGAAATTATTGGCCCGCTGGGTTTTTCAGATAAAGACCCTCAAGGAATGTTAATAGAAGGCTTTGATGAGCCAATGGTAATATCAACAAATTGCAATTACCCTTATATGGTTGAGTTTATTGAGGATATGGGATTCAATAAAAGGCTTGATTTAGTTGTTTATAAGATTGATGTCCCAAAAAATATACCAACATTCTATGAACGGATTCATGAGAGAACAATTAGAAATAATCCCAACTTAAAGATTGTACCCCTCAAAAGAAAAAAAGATATTAAACAATATATTGTTCCTGTTCTGTCATTAATGAATGATACCTTTGGAGAAATATATGCCTTTACTCCATTATCGACAGAGGAAATGAAAGAGTTTGCTTCTAGGTATTTAATGATATTAGATCCTAGATTCATAAAAATAGTTCAGAACGAAAAGGATGAAGTTGTTGCATTTGTGCTTGCAATACCAGATATATCTGAAGGAATTCAAAAAAGTAAGGGATATGTGTTTCCTTTTGGGTTTTATCACATATTACGTTCACAGAAAAAGACTAAGAGATTAAGCCTCCTTTTGGGAGCTGTAAGAAAAGATCACAGAAGATCTGGAATTGACACTATGCTAGGCATTAGTTTGTTAAAAGAAACAACAAAAGCCGGATTAAATGTTATTGATAGCCACCTTGAAATGGAAAAAAACACTCAGGTCCGAGCAGAAATGGAAAAAATAGGAGGAGAAGTATATAAGAGATATAGAATATATCAAAAGACAATTTCAATTTAAGAAGAACCCTTTCCCAACCTTTTTGATTATTTAGAGTCATAATACTATAATTATCGATAACTGGAATAACCATAGGATTGTATCGGGATGTATTGATTCTGATCCCAAAGCACGCAGAGTTTTATATGATAAATACTCGGCTCAGATGTATAGTATTTGTATGAGATATTCGTCATGTAAAGAAGATGCAGATGATATATTTCAAGAGGCTTTTTATCTGATTTATAAAAGAATAGATCAATTAAAAAAACCAGAAGCCCTTAGTGGATGGATAAAAAAGATCTTTATCAATACTGCTTTGAATAATTTAAAATCAAAAAATGAATCTAGTACCTCGGACAACCTTGATAATATAATTAATTATGATAATGATATCAATATAAATACTGCGATGAGTAATTTGGGCACCGAAGAATTAACCACTTTGATTCAAAATTTGCCATCGGGCTGCAGAAAGGTATTTAATATGTATGTTATTGATGGATATTCTCATGGAGAGATAGCTAATAAACTTGGGATATCCACAGGAACTTCCAAATCACAATTACACGATGGAAGAGCAATATTAAAAAGGAATATTAAAGATAAGTTTTAACATGAAATTTTCTGATTAATTGGGTTATAATAAGGAAAATATGAATTTCGATAAGCACTTCAAAGAGACTTTTGAGAATCATGAAGTGAATGCTCCAAAGGAACTTTGGGATGCTGTTGATTCACATTTTCCAGATGATGCAAGTATTTTCTTTGATAAACAATTTGCAGATAGGTATTCAGGACTTAAAACACCTCCTCCCTATAAATTATGGTTAAAAATAAACTCACAATATTTTACTTCAAGCACAAGTTCAATCATAAAGAATATTTCGTGGGTTAAGTTGGCTGGCATTGCAGCTGCCGCCTCAATAATTATTTCAGTAATAGTCTATATTTCAAGCGATAACAGAGGTTTAGTAGATATCCCCATCGAGAATATACAAATGTCAAAATCAGAAAATCCCAAGAAATCAAATATTATTGATAATGATTCTGAAACGTTATCACCCAAAAGTAACAATAGAACTACCCTTTTGGAAGAATTAAATAATGCAACCAATATTACTGATTCTTCACCCAAAGCGAATGAATCATTAGATGCGAAAAGAAACTCATATTATGATTCAGAAAAGTCTAGTGGCTATCAAATAAAGGGATCAACAATTAAAAAATCAGAGCAGAAATTAGATATTGATAGTAAGCCCATAAAACAGCTTCTCTATACTAAGATAAATTATACTAATGCTCATGAAATAAGTAAAAATAGGAAACAACGATACTATGCTGAAACTGAATTGGTAGAGTCTTCTGATATTACAAGCAGTGCTAATAGGACAAGAAAAAAAGAGAGAAAGAAGAAAAATCATTTTAATTATGGATCGGATGACCAAATGAAAAAATCTAATGGAAGTATAAATTCAGATAAATTAAGTTTATATGCCACAATATACCCTTCCTATACATACAGGTTTCTATCCAATAGTAAAAACAACAAAGCAGAGAAGTTCTATAACAATTACCAAAAAGGATCGTGGTCTTTGGGAGGAGGAATTTATTTTGGATATCAAATAAAAAAGAGTTGGACCCTGAAAATTGGAGTAGATTATAGTAAAGCTGTTTATACTACAACATACAAAGAATCAGAAAAAAGAGACGACTATGACGTAATATTTTTAAATGGTTATGAAAAATCAATAACGGTGTTGAGTCCATTTGGAAAAGCAACAGCAACTAATTTAAATGACTTTCCCTTTGGTCCAAGACCAAATTTTGAGAACAAGAATGATTATTATCCCATTAATTTAATGGAAAGTGAGAACCTAGAGTTTCTAAATTTTCCAATTACAATTGAATATACCTTTGGTGAAAAAAAGTTGAAAGGTATTGCACATGGCGGAATGTATGTTTCAACTAATATTTCAGCATCTTCAATTATTAATATAACCTCAACCAAAAATAAAGATGTTCCGGTGATAATAAATAACTTTCACAATATTAATAAAGTAGGTATGGGCCTATTATTGGGAGTTGGAATGAGTTATAATTTAAGTAAGTCAATTAATATTAACTTTACTCCATTATTCAGATATGCAATTTCAAATCTTGTAAAAACAAATAGTGTTAAATTTAACCCATTTCAATTTGATTTGAGTTTGGGAGTTAAATTTAACTTTTAATATTATTTTTGACCCAACCTTTTAAAGGTTTTATGGTCTTTTAAGTATACGAATCAAAAAAATAACTAACCCCATAAGAAAATGAAAACAAAACTGATAATTTCAATATTTGCTGCTTTGGTATTGTTTACAGCATGTAACAAGGATAGTAGTAAAGACAAAACTGATGATTTGCTTATCGAAGCTATCATAAACGCAAATAATAAGGAATCCATTGATTTTGATAATTTACCAATGTCTTCCAAAGATATTTTGAATACCGAATATGCAAATGACTTTGTTTTATTGTCAATGTATGCTCCTGAATTAGGTTACGAAGTAAATACAGTAAGAGATAAGGGTAGTGATTTGGGTAAGAGATCTGATGCTTATTTTAACCTAAGTGGAAGGAAGCTAATAAGCAGTAAAGGAAAAGGCGACAAAGGTGACAAAGGCGATAAAGGCGACAAAGGGAAAGAGTGTTTCGAATTAATGCTGCCTGTAAATTTTTCAATGCCCGATGGGTCTGAAATTACAATTGAAGAAAAAGAGGATTGGAAGATGCTAAGAAGTTGGTATGAAAACAACCCTGGCTATGATGAAAAACCTATGTTGCAGTTCCCTGTGACAATCAAATGGTATGATGGAGAAATGCAAGACGTGGATAGCAGAGAAGAAATGAAAGAAGCAAAAGAAGGTTGTAATAAAGGTGGTAAGAAAGATAGGTGTTTTAGATTAGTATTGCCTGTAACTTATACAATGCCCGATGGGTCTGAAATTACAATTGAAGAAAAAGAAGATCGTAAAATGCTAAGAAGTTGGTATCAAACCAACCCTGGTTATGATGAAAAACCTATGTTGCAGTTCCCTGTGACAATCAAATGGTATGATGGAGAAATGCAAGACGTGGATAGCAGAGAAGAAATGAAAGAAGCAAAAGAAGGTTGTAATAAAGGTGGTAAGAAAGATAGGTGTTTTAGATTAGTATTGCCTGTAACTTATACAATGCCCGATGGGTCTGAAATTACAATTGAAGAAAAAGAAGATCGTAAAATGCTAAGAAGTTGGTATCAAACCAACCCTGGTTATGATGAAAAACCTGTGTTGCAGTTCCCTGTGACAATCAAATGGTATGATGGAGAAATGGAAGATGTGGATAGCAGAGAAGAAATGAAAGAAGCAAAAGAAACGTGTGAAGAAGGGCGTAATGAATAACTTAGGTTAAGCGTAAGAAATTAAAGGCGATCAAATAGGTCGCCTTTTTTATTTGCGCCATCTAATATCGATATGGTTTGAAAATAAAGATGTAAATCATATCAGTTGATATGATTTATTTTGAATTATTAAATTTGTTGAAAAAAATCATGGGGAAAACAGGATTAGAGACTACATCCGCATTGAGTTTAGATCGCCTTCAAGCATTAACCGATGGCATATTTGCAATTGCAATGACCATACTTGTTCTAGCAATAGATGTCCCTGAAAGCTCTCCCAGTATGACAGGTGAAACTCTTCATAAAGCTATCCTTTCACAAAGTAACCAGCTGATATCTTATTTTACAAGTTTTTTATTGCTCGCATTGTTTTGGATTATAAACCATAAACAAACTACATTTCTATTGAAAACAAATGGCACGCACACTTGGATTAACATATTTATTATGATATTTATTTGTTTGGTTCCATATACAACAAGCCTTAAGGGTAGCTTCATTGATGATTGGATGAGCAATTTGTACTGGAATCTTAACATGTTTTTCATTGCATTGCTTTACACCATAAATTCAATCTACATTTCAAAACAAAAATTATTTGATGAAAGCAGAGTTACCCGACAGAGTTTGAAATCCGGCAGGTTTGCAAATATATCTTTTTTGGTCATAGTAATTATTGCATCCATTGCGTCAGTATATACTCCAGAAAACTCAGCTTATATTTACTTCCTAATACCCTTACTGAAGTTTTTTGAAGCTAAATTTTCAAAGAAAAAAGCCGCTGCTGTGGATATATAGACACTCTGAATCTATAGAGTGATATGGAAAACCCTACATTAAAATATTACAATTTAATTGTGAAAATAGTTTGATTAATCCTTATTAAATTCTTGAAAATTTACCATGCTAAACCTTCCTACATTTATCTGGAAATTTTTATCACATATTTTAGAAAGGTGTTTATGCATAGGATAGCGTTCCGCATAAGGATGGTTAGGCCAAAATGTAATAGAACCCGAATCAGGTTTTTTTATAATAACTCTCATATGAATAGCTAAACGATCACTAAAATTTTTCTCTAACGCAGGTCTAAAATCACTCATATGTAATTGTCGTTTTGAAAGAATCAGGCACTCTCCTGGCTTCATATCTATATATTTGAATGTGAATTTACAGGCTTCTATATTTTCAAATACATTTATTGGAGCCTCTACTGGTTCAGTAGTATGGTGTGTTTTAACCACGATTCCATTTCTCAAAAAATAAAAGGCTTCAGGCATATCATTTCCACCTTGCAATGGTGTATTTACTAGAAACATATTTCCAGTTTCCTCTGAATTTTCTAGTAAAAACCAAAATTGAAATCCATCAGCATCAGGAAATTGAAGCCAATCAGTATCACTGTGGATATGACCAAAAGGAGATCCCCTCCCTATACTAATGGAATAAAAAAGACAATCATCCAGTTTCAACTTCCTACCATCTGCGTTTATATGACGAGATAGTATGTCATTGACCACATTATCTATAATGACTCTTGTTACATCTGAAGATTTTTTATACCCTTTGTAGTAAATGTTTTTTAATGCTTCTGTATATTTGTTTAAAGATATTATCTTATGATTTCCTATGGCATTACTCGAAACATTTACTTTTTTGTCATCTTTCAAAAAAGATTTTGCTGATATTTTCTCTGCAGCATTAAGTATTGGTAAAACTTTATCTAAGCCAGGCTGACGTTTAATGAATTCTAAGGAATACCCAATATCCCACCGTGGGACTTCAGTTTTATGTTTAGACTTCTTATTTTCTTCTGACATATATCATTCTCATAAATGTTTATGTAGCATTGTCCATGAGATAACCCATTCTTATTTCTTCTTTTTCTTTATTGGAAAGGATTGAAATAGTCTGCTAACATCTCTTTTAATATTTGCCTCGCTTACTCCACCTTGAGCGATTCGACCCTGGGCTAATCCCTGCCATACTATTTGTTTTCTAGTATGATCCAATAAATCAACAATAACTGATCCTACATTGTAATCATGTTTTACAGTTGTGTATGGATACAGAGTTGGCATGCCATATCCAACTGCCCCAACTGTTGTGCCTCCTGTGCCCACACCAACGCCAACAGCTACACCTCCATAACCACTATAGCCAGCATAATGATCAACATATGCAGAATAGCTTGTTTCCTGATTTACCAGAACATATATGGAAATTTGAAGGTCGGCATTATTTTGCTTGTATACATATCCGCGTTTTTCCATTTCATCCTTTATGGACATTAGGATATATTTCTTTGTTTCAGGCCTAATCTCCTTATCATTTTCCTTATTCCAGTTAAGAAGTCCAAAGGTTTTATATTTTTCAAAGTCAATACTTTTATTATACTTTCCAGAGAACTTCCATGGGTTGCATGATGAGATTACAAAAGCAAGTACTATTAGAATGGAAATAGTTTTTTTCATTTTAAATATTTTTTGTGAAAATACACTTTATTGAATTAGAATAATTAACTGATAATGATATTTACTTTTATAATTATTCCTCTTCGATCTTCTCGCCTAGATAATGAAGTATAACTCTATTGGTAATCCCTCTTTTAGTAATTGGGCTACTTGCCACAATAATAATTGGATCACCTTTTTCAGCCCACTCATTTTTTAATATCATTTTATCAACAGCGGCAATGAATTTACTACCAGACTTTGGTTGATTCATATGCATTGGTAATATGCTATAAAGTATGGACATCTGTTGAAGTCTTTTTTTGTTTTCACCACAAGCAATAATAGGAATATGTAACTTTTGTTGGGATAAGAAAACCGAACTACCACCCGAGTGTGACCATGTAATTATAAATTTTGCTTTCATATCCTTGGCCATAAGAGCAACGCCTCTGGCCATTGCAGCCTTTCTTCTTAAAAGACCTTCATAGGGAATAAAGCGGCCACGGCTACCAAATTGATCAACCTGATAATTATGTGTTTTATTGGCAACCCTCACCATCATTTTAACAGCATGTACTGGATATTTCCCCACAGCTGTTTCTCCACTTAGCATAACAGCATCAGAACCATCCATAATTGCATTTGCAACATCAGATACCTCAGCTCTTGTAGGTACCGGATTATCAATCATACTCTGAAGCATTTGTGTAGCAACTATGACCGGTTTCATATGCAGTTTGCACATATGTATTATCTTCTTTTGTAAAATTGCAACTTCTGCCAGATCCATTTCAACACCGAGGTCGCCACGCGCAACCATTATACCATCACTCTCTTCCAAGATCTCTTCCAGATTATCAATGGCCTGAGGTTTTTCAATTTTGCTAATAATTGGTATATAATGATCCTCGAAACTGGTTGAGAAACCCAAATCTCCTCCCGTTATATCTAGACCTGCAGGCCGGGCATTGCGATCCCTCATTGTTTTCTTTAAAAGCCTAACATCCTCTCCGGCTCTCACAAAACTAAGGGCTATATAATCTAGCGATTTTTTAATGGCATAATCAATACACTCAAAATCCTTTTCTGTTATGGAGGGCAATGAAAGTTCACTGTCTGGCAAATTAATTCCCTTTGCTGTTGTTAACAAATTACCTTCAACAACTTCGCAAAGTAAAAAGGATTCATCTCCTTCTCCTCCTTTTTTGATGCATTTTAATTCAATATTACCATCATCTAGTAATATTTTTTCTCCTTTTTTTACTTCATCAATAAATGGCGGGTAAGTTGTCGAAAATAAATTCTCACAACCTGAGGAACCGCCAACTACATTCTTTTTTATAAATTTAACCTGCTGTCCATTTTCGAGCATCACTCCCTTTGATATTACCTCACCTGTTCTTATTTTTGGTCCTGATAAATCTCCAAGAATGCCAACAAAATTACCACTATGCTTTTCAGCACTCCTTATGTTATCAATTAGTTTATCATAATCCGCGAAAGCTCCGTGTGAGAAGTTGATTCTGAATACTCTAACTCCAGCATCTATAAGCTCAGTAATTTTTTCAAACGATTCTGTTGCCGGTCCAAGTGTGGCAATAATTTTTGTCATTAAGAATTCTGTCTTATCCATCAAGAAACATTATTTTTAGTAAAAATAAATAACCATAAAATAATTAAAGAGGCCATATAAATAAAGATGCTAACAAAAATAATTTAAATTCATTGTTTCATCAGCATAATAATCAAAAGCAGTTTAATGAATATTGTAAATCATTATGAAATACAATAAATTACCTCAAAACTAATAATATAAGCATGAGAAAGGACTCTTCATTTTCAATGTCAAAAGCAGGTCAATCCATAGACATGGGTAACCAAGGTGTTATTTCAAACCATCCGATGATGGGTTGTATGCAAGGATTACACTGTAAAGAACAGTCCGTATTTATTGGTGATTCTCGACGCCATGCTGTAGCCATGGCATTAAAATAAATATAAACGTCACGCAAAACAGAAAATAATTCATTATTGAAAAGGATAAAATTCCTAATCCCCTATTCTTTTACAATTTTTACTATTGCTTTTTTATTTCCTGTTGTTATAATCTCCACAAAATAAAATCCGGGTTCTCCAATAATTTTTAAATTTATTTTATTCGAATCATAAAACTCATCAGCACTTTGTGTAATGCCATTTGCGTTTAGTATTCTTGCACGAATTAATTCATATTTTGACCCAAGGTATACAATAACATTTCCGGTGGTAGGGTTAGGATAAACCTTCAAGCTGCTTCCAAAATTGTTTCCCAATTCAAAAACACCAGTTATTTGATGGCAAGAAGAAGTATCAATACAGCCTTTTTCATTTATAATTACTGCATATATGCCATTAACAACAGCGGTATAACTTTGATTTGTATCTCCTGGCATTACTTGCATGGATTCACAATCTATCCATTGATAAATGGCACCTTCTTCATTTGCTGTTAAAGTAGGAGAATTCACGGTAACTGTAGTGTCAACTTCTACAATTTCTAAATATATTGTCATGATACTATCACAGCCTGTGGTATTAGGTATGGTATCCATATAAATACCAGATTCTGTATAAGTATGATTTCCCGAGGGAACCGTGTAAGAGCTGTCACAAGTTATAATCTCTAATTCTGAGTAGCTAGTGTAATTAATAGTGAGGTCAAGTGCGATTATGGAATCACAACCTGCTGCATTAGTTAATACATACAATGCAATGTTGTTGCTTTCTGTATATGTAACTCCATCAATCCATGTTAGTGAATCACACGCAACAATAGTATCAGTGGATGTTGATATTGGAATAATACTAAGAGTTGTAATAAATACACTATCTATGGAGGGGTTAATGGCTAAAGTATCATAATATACACCAGCAGTATTTTGCCATGCACCCCCTAGAAAAATTTGCTGATTTGAGCAAATACTGGTATCAACATATTCTACAAAATACATCTTATTAATTGCCGTGGAATCATCAGATTGTATACAAAATTGATGTGTGTTTGTAATGTTACAGGAGTTATTATAATTATATGTTCCACCGTCATAATCTTCTGCGCTACACTGTTCAGCCCAATTATTCATATACTCATTTTCACCTCTTGTATGTAACATAGCTCCAAGGGGATCACCATAGGTTATGCCATAGCTTGATTCAAACTTTATACTGTCTAATGTGCCGAAATTTGGTGTGCCATAATTATTTATTATCCAATAATTTTCAAAAGAAGGGTTTGAATTTGGTAAACTATTAGGATAAACATTTAATCGTGACACCACTATTTCACCATTTGGATTTGAGTTCCCAAACCCTATCTCTAAACCAGTATTTTCAAATGTATAAATACCACTATTATCAATGGATTTTCTATTACTGGTTCCTGGACCAACAGGAGCTGTTGATGTTTCTAAAATGGCAGCACCAATTAGCTGTCCATGTTTGTCTTTTGCATTATCAAAAACTGATGAACCCGTTGAGTTATTAAACTGATAATAGGCTACTAAATTCGGCTCTATATTGATTATATCGTCTTTAGTCAGGTGACGAAGTTCTCTTATTTCGCTTTGTGATAATGCCCTATTCCAAATTGTAACCTCATCTATTTTTCCTTTGAAAAAGGAAGAATAATGACCTTTCCCAATGAATAATTCTGGAAAATCAACAGGACTTAATGTAACATGTGAAACCCACTGTTGTTCGTTCATGTAAAGGGTAACGGAGTCGGGTGTTACAACCATTGCGACATAAGACCATTCATTCAGAGGAACTGTCATACCGCTATTATTTCCCCATCCAGAACCATCTGGCCATCTGTAGTACAATTTATTTCCCCAATAATCAAATATTAAGCCCATGGGGGTGTTACAATGCGCACACCATTCTCCATTTGACACTATTCCTGCAAATCCTGATTGACCACCAAGTGGTTTAATCCATGCAGATGTTGTAAAGTGAGTAACGCCTGTAAGGTTAAGATCTGGCACATAACAATAGTCGCCATCATTTGTTGTAGTTAATGCATTTCCTACAATTGAATCCGGATCACAGCTATTAAGAACTGTAATCATATTAGGAATAGTTTTCGTATTAGAGTTACCTTGATCATCGGTAACTGTTAAACTCACATCATAGTTACCATCAGAACCAAAAATCACCATAGGATTTCTCGTTGAATCAGAGCTTATATATAATGGATCGGGAGTGATTGACCAGTCCCAAGTGGCCCCGTTGTGCTTTAACATTGAATAGCAATCAAATTGCACCGTGTCTCTAGAACAAAACACAGTATCAGAATATGTAATGGGCTGAGCAATTGGAGCAAATAATGTGTCCTGCATTTTTCTTGCCCAAACACCTCTTCCTCTTGTTCCAAGTCGTAATTCAGCATCACGATAAAATGGATTTAACTGCAACGATTTGGCTATTAAGGGTAAATCCGTTGAATAATCAAGCCAATTACTTGTATTTGTATCCCAGTAAAAAACACCATTATTGGAAACAACATAAACAATATCATTTGTTCCTCCCTGATACATAATATCAGTTAAGCTCTCACCATCTAGCACACTAGTTGTTTTATTAACCCATGTATTACCACCATCTGAAGTATAATGAACTTTTGCTCCATTGTCTCCTCTTGGGGTACAAATCCATACTTTATTCTCATCTTCAGGATGAATAGATATTCTAAATCTCTTGTTGTTACCACTGGGATCAACAAGAGTTTTATTCCAAGATTCTCCTCCATCTATTGATTTCCATATTTCGCAAGCATCCCAGTATCCACCCTGTTTATTATATACTCCATAAATAACATCAGGATTACTTCTTGAAATCTCCATTTCATAGATTACCCCAGATTGATCAGGAAAAGTAAAAATAATATCAAAATTTGCCCCTCCATCTGTTGATTTGTATACGTTATTGTCAAGTCCGACATATATATGCCTTGCATATCTAGGATCGTAATAAACACCACTTCGTTCTGCAGTATTATATGATTCGTTTGGTCGAACAGGCAATGAAGTATGGTTGATTGTAGGATCTCCGAAAATCGACGGAATAGTTTTTACAGATGTATTAGAACTAGCATAATGAGTTCTAAAAAGTAATTTCCTACTTTCAATTGGATGAACATACCCTGATGCTTCTTCAACACCTCCAATATTATATGCATTATTAATACCATAGTTCTCGTACCATCCACTTGTACCATCATGATATTTACCACCTACATAGGTGTCTTCATTCCAACCGGTGTTAAAACCCCAAAAGTGTGCGGCCTGAATTCCTTTGTTGAGAGCTACGTGAGAAATTAATTCATCATTGGAATAATCAACTCCACCATCAGTAGCGACCCATATATCGTTACCAACAACTTCAATGTCCTGCACATCGGCATGAACATTATCTAACCTATTAGAATTTGCAGCACCAATTGATTGGTATGTATTACCACCATCATTTGACTCTGTTAACCTAATGGTAGCAATCCATATTTTATCAGGATCTGTTGCACTTGCTTCCATATCAAAATTAAAAAACCCTTGGTGGTAGCCCCCACTATAAGCAGCTACATTCCAATCATCAGTACCATTAATTGGACCATATGGACCTCCGTCTTGTCCCGTTGGATTAATCCAACTATCACCCATGTTAAAGCTCTTGTAAACACCTATCCAGCCACTATCGTCAGCTTTTGAAGCGCCAATAAGACAAACATAGACAAGGTCCGGAGCAGCAGGGGTTACAGCTATTTTTCCACCGGCATCTGATGCATTAGGCAAATCCGCAGGAACATAATACCCATTATCTTTCAATATCCATGTATTACCACCATCATTACTTCTAAAAAGTTCTGATCTTTTTGCTGATGTATTTGATTTTAGCAAATACACAATATTATTATCTGTGGGATGAAAATCAATATCCCAACAATTATCACTATAGACTTGATTCCATGAAACCCCACCATCAAGCGATTTAAATAACCCAGCAGAAGATGTATGAAATATAATATTATTATTTGCTGGAGAATACTCAAACTCGTTTCCAGTTCCATCGGTGTAATGTCTTTCAGACCAGCTAATTCCGCCATCAATTGTTTGGTATATTCTATTGTTTGAGGAAATGAGGAACACATCCTGATTTGTTGGATGAATTTTAACAGCTGAATTTCCTCCTGAAAACACTTCTCCTTTTGATATTAATGACCAGTTACTAGCTTTATCAGTTGTTTTGTAAACACCCCCGGCCTCGGTTCCACAAACTAGTATATCAGGATTTGATAATGATTGGTCTATTGAATAAATGTTTTTATGCCATGATATTGCAAGAGTTGTGTTATTTTTAAAAGTTTCAAATGGGCCCATGGGTACCCATCCCAATTCTGTTCCAGGTATTTTTGATGAATTTCTCTTTATGTAATTTTCTTTTAATAACTCATTCCTTATATCCTCATCTGTTTTATTTGGTTGTTTAATATATCCATTTGGATCTAAAAATGGTTCCACAAGCAAGATCCATTGTTTATGGTTTTGAGTATGTATTGTTTTTATGAACTCATTGGTTTTATAATATTGCCTGTATAGGTTCTCCACTTCAGGAACATTGGGGTTTTCTGAATACATTAATCTTGCCCATTCCGGTGTAGCTTCATTAACAACTGGTATAGTTTTAAAAAAATCAGAATTGTTCTGGCTTTGTAGATGAATTGTAAGTAATAATGAGAATAGTATAATTAGTATTTGTTTCATACCTTTATTGTTTACCAAATAAGCCCTGATTATTTAATTTATTAAAATGTGGTCCGAACAAAAACGGATTGAATAATTGGATGTAAAAATTATTTGGTTTGTGATTACAATATTACATAAAAGTTTACAGACAAAAAATTTAACGAATTAAAATATAACTACTAAAACTTTATAAGTCAGGCATATAAAATTCAATAAATAATATGTCCGATAAATTAGAAGTTTTAGTAAAAACTAAAAACGAACGATGCGTATTAACCTATAAAAACATAATAGAGTATAAACAGTATGTTGGTAACAAATACAGCTCAGCACAAGGCTTTGTATAACACTGTTTAACAATACTTTAAATGTTGAGTTTCTTAGATTAAAAACAATGTCCAAAAAAAAATCTTTATTATTTGTTAGAGATATGTTTTTGCCATATCTTTGGGCGAGAAATTTATAGAGCCAATGAAAATAGGTATTTTAAAAGAGCCTGATTTTGAACATCGCGTAGCTCTCCTTCCCGAAGCCGTAAAGGCCCTCAAAGACATGAAAATTGATATCCTGATTGAAAAAGATGCTGGTTTAAAGGCTTTTGCTGGTGACCAGGAATATGTAAAAGCAGGAGCTATGGTTGTTGATGGAAACAAAGTGAAAAGTGATGCGAATGTTCTACTTAGAATCAATCCTCTGAAGGAGGATAGCCTAGCTAAATTAAATGATGGGCAGGTAGTAATAAGTGTTTTCAACCCTCTTTCTGACAAAGAAATCGTTGATGCATATTTAAAGAGTAATCAAACTGCATTTAGCATGGATATGATTCCACGAACAACACGTGGACAGGCAATGGATATATTGTCTTCCATGGCGACCATTGCAGGGTATAAGGCTGTGCTTGATGCAGCTCTGAAACTACCAAACTTTTTTCCGATGTTTATGTCAGCAGCAGGGACCATTCGTCCTGCAAAAATCTTAATACTAGGAGCGGGAGTAGCAGGGCTTCAAGCCATAGCAACCGCCCGTAAATTGGGAGGTATAGTTGAGGTTTTTGATGTACGTTCTGCTGTTAAGGAACAAGTTGAAAGTTTGGGAGGCAAATTTGTTGAAGTTGAAGGAGCCAAGGAAGATTCTGCTGCAGGAGGTTATGCTGTTGAACAAGATGAAGAGTTCAAGAAAAAACAAAAACAATTAATACATGATCATGCAAGTAAGTCCAATGTTGTGATTTGTACTGCTCAGATACCTGGAAGAAAAGCACCTTTGCTAATTGAGAAACATACTGTAGAGGCCATGAAGCCAGGTTCTGTAATAATCGATCTCGCTGCATCCACAGGTGGTAATTGTGAGTTAACAGAGAATGAAAAAACCATTGTTAAAGATGGAGTAATCATAGTAGGAAATTCATCATATCCTTCTGAAATGCCCAATGATGCTAGTAGAATGTATGGTAACAATCTTCTCAATTTCCTTAAAATAATGATTGATGAAGATGGCGAACTTCAAATGAATTTTGAAGATGAAATTATAAAGGGTACTTGTATGACTCATAACAAGGAATTGGTGAGTGACCGACTTAAAGATTTTTATAATAAGTAACATAAAAAAAATGGAAGATTTTCTGGTTTATTTTTATCAAAACAAGGAGGTGATATTTATCATTACTCTTTCTATATTTCTTGGGGTAGAAGTGATTTCCAATGTACCATCAGTACTCCACACACCTTTAATGTCAGGTGCTAATGCGATTAGCGGAGTAATTATAATAGGTGGTATAATACTCCTTGGACATACACCTATGACAGGTTTCAGCCTGAATTTAGTATTAGGAATATTCGCCGTGATATTTGGTTCCTTAAATGTATTTGGTGGTTTTGTGGTTACCGATCGCATGCTTGAAATGTTTAAAAAGAAAAAGAAGAAATAGCTATGGAAACTACATTATATGATCTTGGAGTAACAGCGGGAGATGTATTTCTTGAGATAAGTTACCTCCTTGCTGCTATATTTTTTGTTATTGGTCTAAAATTGATGAGTCATCCGGAAAGTGCTCGTAAAGGAAATTTCTGGGCTGCCTCAGGGATGGGCTTGGCTATGATTACCACCTTATTTTTACATCGTGATGCTAGTGGAAATCTAATTTCACTCACAAATGGAATGGTTGTGGTTATATCAATCATTTTTGGAGGAATTTTGGGAACAATCGTTGCCAAAAGGATCAAAATGACTGCCATGCCTCAGCTAGTTTCAATATTTAATGCAACTGGTGGTGCCGCCTCTGCTCTTGTGGCATTAATGGAATATTCAAATCCGATAAATGAGTCTGCACTTGTTACCCTGCTGGGTCTTGTAATTGGAACAATTGCCTTCAGTGGAAGTATGGTTGCTTATGGCAAGTTAGATGGTAAGATTGGCGATATTTTTGCAAAATGGACTACCTACTTTAATCTATTCCTGCTTGCTGTAATAGCGGCCATAATGGTTTATATGCTTGCCTTTGACCATAGTATGGCTACACAAATAACCCTCTCATACGTCCTCTTGGTTGTGGCTTTGATATATGGTATCATGTTCGTGATGCCAATTGGTGGTGCCGACATGCCCGTTGTAATTTCATTATTGAACTCGCTTACGGGAATTGCTGCCGCGATGGCTGGATTTATTTACAACAACCAGGCTATGATTTTGGGAGGTATTTTTGTTGGTTCCGCAGGTTCGATTCTTACCCTATTAATGTGCAAAGCAATGAATAGATCGCTGATAAATGTTATAGTTGGTGCATTTGGTGGTGGTGGTGCTGGTATTAACAAAGAACAGGGAAACATAAAAGAAATTACATTAAGTGATGCAGCAGTTCTGCTGAGTTATTCTCAAAAAGTAGTTATTGTACCTGGATATGGACTTGCTGTTGCGCAAGCACAACATGTGTGCAATGAACTAGTTAAGTTACTTGAAGGCAAAGGTGTTGAAGTTAAGTTTGCCATCCATCCCGTAGCTGGCAGAATGCCCGGTCATATGAATGTCCTTTTGGCTGAAGCAGATGTGCCATACACTAAACTTGTTGAAATGGATGATATAAATCCAGATATGCCAAATACAGATGTAACTGTTGTAATAGGAGCAAATGATGTTGTTAACCCTGCTGCTTATGACGACCCCTCAAGTCCGATTTACGGCATGCCAATAATTGATGCTCATGAATCAAAAAATACTATCGTAATGAAGCGTGGAATGGGTAAAGGATATGCAGGTATTGAGAACTCTTTGTTCTTCGAAGATAAAACCAGAATGTTATTTGGAAATGCAAAAGATTCACTTCAGAAATTGGTTAGTGAAATAAAAGAGCTCTAAATAGATTAACATAACAACAGAAGTATAACACAAAAAAAGCCGCTAACTATCAAGTTAGCGGCTTTTTGGTTGGTGGGCCCACCAGGACTTGAACCTGGGGCCACCTGATTATGAGTCAGGTGCTCTAACCAACTGAGCTATAGGCCCAATGAATTTTTTCAAATTCGGGGAGCAAAATTAATAATTATTCTTTATTATGACCAATGTATTTGAATTATTTTGTTCTTAATTATTTACGGCATGTTCCCTTTGATCCACCTCCAAAAAATATGGATATCCCTAATATAAAACCAAAGTTGTACCAGTTACCATTATTGTTAACTTCATAAATGGCTACATTTTCATTAAACAAGCTAATGACAAATGTAAACAGCGAGATTACTCCATGCCATAGGCCCATCCAGAATCCTGCTTGTGTTGTCTCATATCTGACATCGCCTGGCGCACAGGAAAAAAGTGAAAATATTATTACAGATATAAGTATTGCATTTTTTGTTTTAGTCATATTATAATTCTAATTAATTGTATATTTATTTATTAATGGTTTTAATAATGCCTAATTGCTGAAGAAATAACAATAAGTTTGCTAAATGTACAAATTATTAGCATTGATAATATTATCTGTTTCCCTGCTATCTTGCAATGGACAGCAAAATATAAAACAACACGCAAGCATGAATAAATTGAAATACTCATCAAGTCCTTATCTGCAGCAACATGCACATAACCCCGTTCACTGGCAGGAATGGGGACCAGATGCTCTTGATATGGCAAAAAAACTAAATAAGCCGTTAATCATAAGTATTGGTTATGCTGCATGTCATTGGTGTCATGTAATGGAACATGAAAGCTTTTCGGATAATGAGGTTGCGGCATTTATGAATGACAACTTTATATGTATAAAGGTAGATCGTGAAGAAAGACCAGATATTGATCAAGTATATATGGAAGCTGTTCAATTAATATCTGGAAGAGGAGGTTGGCCATTAAATGCATTTGCTTTGCCAGATGGCAGACCATTTTTTGCAGGTACTTACTTTGATAAGCAAAAGTGGATGGAGGTAATGGGTCAAATAAATGATTTATACAATAGTGATTATTCGAAAGTTGTTGAGTATGCAGAAGAACTCACAAAAGGCATAAACCAGAACCCTATTGATGTTAGGAATCAAACTGATGAATTAGCATTTTCAATGGATGATTATATTAGCCTTAAAAATCAATGGTTGAAAAATATTGATTTTAAAGATGGTGGATTCAAAAGAGCACCCAAATTTCCATTGCCTGTGGCGTGGGAATTCCTTCTTGAATATTATTATTATACGGATGATTTGGAAGCATTAAATGCTGTTGAACTATTGCTTAATAAGATGGCCATGGGTGGTATCTATGATCAAATTGGAGGAGGTTTTGCAAGATATTCGGTTGATGAAAAATGGGAAGTTCCTCATTTTGAGAAAATGTTATACGATAATGCACAGCTAATTAGTCTTTATTCACATGCATATCAAATAACAAAAACTAAACGATATGGGGAAATAATAGACCAAACAATTGGATTTATAAATAGAGAGCTGAGTGATAAAAATGGTGGGTTTTACTCATCTATAAATGCAGATAGTGAGGGTGAAGAAGGGGTTTTTTATGTATGGTCATATGATGATATGGTAACTGCCTTGAATTCAAAAAATATAGAATTAATAACCAATTATTATCAAATAACCCGAAATGGTAATTGGGAAGAAGGAAAAAATATATTGTTGCCTGTATCTAAAAAGAAAAAATTTGCCGAAAACAATGGTTTATCAATTGAAGAGTTTGACAGTATTCTAAATGAGGCTAATGATGCTCTATTTATAAAACGTTCAGAGCGCATAAGGCCCACTACCGATGATAAAATACTTACCTCATGGAATTCGATGATGATAACAAGTCTCATTGATGCATTTCATGCTGTTAATAATGCGGATTACCTGAAACTGGCAATTAGAAACTCAAATTTTATTAGGGATAACATGCTCCAACAAGATGGTAGCTTACTCAGAAATTACATGAATGGTAAGTCAGGTATTGATGCCTTTTTGGATGATTATGCCTTGTATGCTCAAGCATGCATTAATTTATACTCAGCTACTTTTGATAAACAATGGCTCGATATTGCTAAAAACCTCAGTGATTACTGTATTAAGCATTTTTATAATTCCGAATCTAGAATGTTTTATTATACCTCAAATTTAAGTGAAGAATTGGTTGCTAGAAAATATGAAATACCCGATAATGTAATACCATCATCAAATTCTATTATTGCAAAGGTATTGTATAAGCTTGGTCATTATTATGATGATACGGAATATCTGAATATATGTGAACAGATGTTGGTTAATGAAACTACAAATATTATGAGATCTGCCATATGGTACTCAAATTGGGCATCATTAGGTGGCTTGTATGCAAATGGAATTACTGAAGTTGCTATTACTGGAAAAAATGCTGTTCAGTATTCCAATGAGGTTCAAGATAATTATTTACCCGCATCCATATTTCTTGGTGGAAATTCTGAAAACCTTCCCCTATTAAAAAATAAGACAGGGAATACAGAAACAACATACTATGTATGTAAAGATAAAGTTTGTGATCTGCCAGTTTATAATGTTAATGAAGCTCTGCTTAGAATATATGCTAGCAAAATTGATTCAAAATAATGCTATTATTCACCCACCAAACTATTTAATTTAGCGACTGCTATTTGATAGTTTAATTCTGCAGCTAATTTATCTGCTTTTGCGCCGGCAATATCTGCTTTTGCTTTATACATCATTGATGATAATGCTTCTCCTGCTTCAACAGCATTTATGGTAAGTACAAGCTCTTCCTCTCTTGCCTCGTATGCCTTTAATGCTGTTAATATTAAAGATTCAGCATAACTAATATTTCTATAGGCCTGTTGTATTTCACCTTGTAAAGTAAGCTTTTTATATTCTAAGTTATCCAATGCTTCATTGTAGATGGCATTTCTTTGCTTAACAACAGAAGATCGCTCTCCAAAATCAATCAACGTCCACTTGAAATTCAGTCCTGTAAGTAAATATTGACTCGCATACAGAGGTATTCCATAATTATAATAATACTGAGCAAAATAGGATAATTCTGGAATGTACGCTTTCTTAGCAGCTGTAATTCCTAGCTCAGATTTATCAAGATTTGCAAGCGCAATTTTTAGTCCATAGTTTTTTTCAGAGCCTTGTGTATAATATTCTTGTATTCCTCCTACTGGTTCAAAGCCTAGTGTGGGTAATTCTAAATCTGGTTTATAAGAATATTGAGCACCTATTAACTGGTTAAAAGAGAAGATATATTGGTCCTTTAGATTCTCCTCATTTAATAGGTCCTGCTCAGCTTCAAAAATTTCTGCTTTAGCAGATGTAACATCCAGGAGTAGCATTTCACCTGCTTCATAAGCATTGACAGCATCTTGATATTCGGCCTTTTTATATTCAAGTTCTTGTGAAGCTTCATTAACTTTTGCATCCTGAATCAGAATTCCATAAAACAATTCTTTTACACCAAGTCTTATTTGCGATTTTACATCATCATAGTTTAACTTACTTATTTCAACATCTAACTCTGCAACTTTCCTGCCCGTATTAATCGATGTAAGTTGGGTTAAAGGTTGATAAATCGCAGCATTTGATTTTACTGCAAAATCATTGCCCGCCAGAAAAGTAATCTTTCGTGGAGGAAGTGGTGCGTTTTCCTTTAACCAATCATCAATAATTTCATCCTCCACAAGCTGATCATATAGATTATTTAATTGCCCCTTATTAATGTATAGGTTTGGGTCACTATTATAGACACCAACACTTTCTAAAACAATTCTAGGAAAATAATTGCTTTTCATTTCACTTAGCTTTGCCTCACTACCTATGATGCGTTGTTGGGATATCTTTATTAGTTTATTTTCATTTAGAGCCATTTCTACTGCCTCATCAAGGGTTAATTTACCCGTAACCTGAGAAGTTAGGTTCACAGAAAAACTAAAAAAGATAATTAGTAAATATATTTTCAAAATTGCATTCATAAAGAGTGCTTTATTTATTTTCAATACTTTTTGATGATTTTATGAACCATGCATAGAATACTGGTAAAACCATAAAATTAATTATCATTGAGAATACTATTCCAAACGCAAAAACACTTGCAAGGGGAGCCCAGAGTGTATCCTTTAATACTATCATTGGAACAACGCCTATGGCCGCAGCCATTGTGGTTAGAAATATTGGTCTCAATCTTCGTTTGGCAGATTCAAGCGCGGCATCATTTCTAGATAAACCCTCTGTTTCAACCAGCTCATCACTATATTCTACCATAATAACTCCATTACGTATGACAATTCCAACCAATGCAATCAGACCTACAAAAGCAGTAAAGCTAAATACATTACCTGTGATTAGTAGACCGAGCATTGACCCAAATAGTGTTAGAGGTATTGAAATCATTATTATTAATGGTCGCTTTATATCTTTAAAAACAAACAATAAAATAATAAAAATAGCTACTAAGCTTATTATCAAAGCTATTACCATTTCTCCAAATGTTTTATTCTTACTCTTAACCACACCACCGTATTCTATGAAGTAACCAGGTTTTAATTGAATGGTATCTATTGCGGGTTGAACTGCAGCCTGAATATCGGAAGATATATAACCATTTTGACATTTGGCCCCTACTGTTAGGGTAGGGATTCCGTTTCTTCTTGTTAGCATACCAAATTGCCATTCAGGAGATATTTCTGCCATTGTTCTTAATGTATTATACTGTCCGGTAATTGGAGACCCCAGGTATGTATTCATAATATCATTATAATTCTCCCTTGATTCTTTATCTAATCTAAAGGTTATTGGAATAGGATCATCTCCCTCCCAAAAAGTTGACAGAGGAGCGCCATAGAATCCTGCAGCTAATAGGTCTGCAATAATCTCTGTGGTATAGCCTGTTTGATTGGCAATTATATCATTAACATTAACATTTATAAAAAAGTTATTTTTAAAATCTTCAACAATAAGCCTAGTTCCATCTGTATTTCTCAATACGTTCTTTACACTCTCCCCTATTCTTTTTAGCTCATTATGATTATCGCCTGAAATTCTTACTTCAACAGCCGAAAGTGTGGGAGCTCCCTGAGAGAATTCCATTACATCAACCTGTGCATTGGGAAGAAGATTTTGTAAATCATCAAGATACTTAGCCGACAATATGGCTGTTTTATCTGCACTTTCAGTATTTACAAGTATCATCCCATAACTTTCTTGGGGAAAAACAGGAGAAAAACTGTAATAAACTCTTGGTGCTGAAGTACCAACAAAACTTGAAAACGAGGTTATTGACTCATCCTTTTTCAGAATATCTTCAATCTTTTTAATATCACCATTTGTAATTTCAAGCTTTGTTCCCATGGGTTCCATCACTTGTATTACAAATTGATCTCTCTGCGCTTTTGGAAAGAAACTTTGCTTTGGAAACTTCATGAAATAAACACCCAGAAATATTACTGCCAAGCCAATGAAAAGAGTTATTTTTTTGTGACCCATTGAAAAGTCTATTAACTTATCAAATGAAATCTGTATAATATTAAGTAGTGAGAATTTCTTTTTTTTGCTTTCGTCTTCCTTTTCATCTTTTTTAAGACCCTTTTTAATGAGAAGAAAAGCCAGAAATGGCGTGAGGAAAAATGCTACAATTAGGGAACATGTGGTAGCAATCGCTATGGTAATTGGAAGTGACATTAGAAACTCTCCCACATCCCCACTCAAAACAAAAACCAGAGGTAAAAAGGACATTATAATTGTTAAGGCAGAAGAAATCATAGGCATCGAAAATTCAGAGGCTGCTTTCCATGCTGCATCAAATCTTTTCATACCAGCATCAAGTTTTGACACATAATTATCAATTACTACAACCGCATCATCAACTACCATTCCCAAAACAACAATCAATGAAGCAAGGGATACCTGTTGCAGCTCAAAGCCAAAAAGATTCAAAAATGTAAATGTCATGCCAACTGAAATTGGAATGGCAAATGATGCAATCATAGCTATGTTGAATGGTAACAACAGCATTATCACTAATATTACCGCCGCTACTGCTATTAGGAACTCTCTCAAGAAATCATTTACTGCTTTTTTAACAGTATCTGGTTGATTATTAATTATGGTAATATTTAAATCCGAAGGAAGTAATTTCTTACAGTCTGCAATTGCCTTGTCTACTTCCTTACCATAATCAACAATATTATATCCATGTTGCATTTGCAGTGATACTAGCATTGTATTACTTTCTTTGCCGTTTACACGAATATATTTAGTTGGATCCTGACGAATTCTTTCTACAGTTGCAATATCCTTTAGACGTATTATTGATCCCTCTGCTGTCTCTCCAACCTGTTGATTTTTTAGCTGATCTATTTCCTTAAAAAGTCCAGTTGCATGTAGATTTATCTTGGAATAATCCGACTCAATATAACCAGCATATTTTATTGTATTCTGGCTTTTTAGTATATCTATTATATCGTTTAGCTGAATATTATATTGTGCCAGTTTTGCAGAACTCGTGCTTACCTGAATCTCATCCGACCAATATCCAAGCTTATCTATCTTGGAAGTTGCAGGGATACGACGAATTGAATTTTCTAAAATTCCTATATACTCCTGAATCTCACTATAGGAGCTTTTCTCCGATTCAACCCCAATTAGCAAAGCCACGACATCACCAAAATCAGAATTAACAATTGGTCCTATTACTCCGTCTGGTAATTTAGTATTTGCCAACTGGATTAGGCCCTGGCCTAAACGTTCCCAAAAAAGATCTGGAATCTTAACCCAATCCTCTAGAGTTACAGTTAAAATAACCATATTATCATAGGAGTTGGAATAGGTATCATCCTTTTTTACCTCCGCATATGAGAAAAGTTTATCTTCAATTTGCTTGGTTACCTGCTCTTCAACTTGCACAGCCTTTGCGCCAGGATAATAGCATACTATTAATGCTTGTCTTACTGTAATTTCCGGGTCTGAACGACGAGACATAGTGCTCAATGAATAAATCCCCGCAATGAAGATAATAAGTATGGATATTAACGATATCTGATGGTGTTTAAGGGATGACTTGATGATATTCATGGAATATGAGTTTCAGTTGTTGTTAATTAGTGATTTTAACCTTAGCGCCTCTGTATAATTTAGTTTGTCCTTCAACTACAATTATATCACCAGGGTCTAATCCCTTAAGTATTTTAACATTGGAATCCATTGCAATTCCACAGCTTACTCGTTGCTTGTTTATTGCTGTATCATTTGTCACGGTAAATACATACTTATGTCCATTTGCGTCGGTAACTACTGCCTCGGCAGGAATTGATATTACACCTTCCAATTCCCTTAGCTCTACATTCATAAATGCTATCATACCAGGTTTCAAAAGATTGTCAACATTTGCAACTTTTGCTTTTACAGGAAAAGATCTTGCAGCTTTATCAGCAACAGCTTCTATTTGTTCAATTATTCCAAAATAGTATTCATTTAATGCAGGAGCGTATAGTTCAACAATCATATTTTCGAAAAAGAAATTTATTTCCTGTTCAGGTACAGCTGCTTCGGCATAAACAGTATCGGTATATACGATACCAAATAAGGGCATACCCTGCGAAATTACCTCTCCGGGCTGAACTCCTTCAGATACAACATATCCCGAATGTGCTGCATATAATTTTGTTTCACTAAGCTGCCTCTTCTTATAGCCATAATTTGCCTCGGCCTCCTCTACATCTGCGGTCACTTTATCATAATCTGACTGAGTCAAGCTACCCTTGTCATACATGCTTTTGAGCCTTACATATTCTTTCGCTGCCTCATCGAATTGAGCTAACGCGGCATCCACTGCAAACTGATAATCTGTTGGATCAAGAGCTGCTATTATCTTACCTTGTTCAATATAATCTCCATTTTCGACAAATACACTTTGAACTTTTCCTGAAACCATAAATCCTTGTTTAATGGTTTTATAAGGTAGTATATTACCACTATATTCTACTACCTTATTCATAAGCATCGATTCAACAGAAATAACCTTTACGTTAATAGATAGAGGATTTTTTTTAGTGTTTTTATGCTCTTTACATGAAGATAAAACTCCGATAGATAGTAATATAGATAAAGTAAATATCAGTAAGTTTTTCATAGTTTTCTTTGCACTTTAATTGTGCTACAATATAGTACAATTAATAATATATTGTTTTACATGTTTTTTAATTTCTTTTAGCTATCTAATATAAGGTTATGGTTAAAAAATCAACCCATTAATGATTATTACTTTTTGATTAATAAGAAATGAAAACCCATATCTTATTTTATGGACATCTTATTAAATAAAATAGTTAAAAGCAACCATCACGTTAGAAAATATTGTCATTTTTACGGATTCAAATTAATTGCTACTTTTATTTAATTAAGGAAATAGAAAAATGAATGTAAAAAATATAATCTTCGATTTTGGAGGAGTAATTCTAGACATTGATCCAGAGCGCACTATGAATGAGTTTGTAACGCTTGGGTTCTCAAGTTTTGAGAAATTGATGAGCCCTGTATTTGTTGAGAGTATTATAGCAAAATTTGAAAAGGGTATACTTACTCCTGAATTATTCAGACAAAAGTTAAGATCTTTCATGGGCATTGAAGTTACTGACCAAGAAATTGACTACGCCTGGAATGCCCTCTTGTACGATATCCCAAAGGAGAGAATTGAAATTATTGAAAAGGTCAAGGAAAACTACAACATATACCTGCTTAGCAACTCCAATGAAATTCATTATGATTTATTTGTCAGAGACTTACAATTGAGGTTTGGGTATCGTGAGTTTGACGAACTTTTTCATAAGGCCTACTTTTCCTTTGACCTGCACCTCCTGAAACCAAACCCTGAGATTTATGAATTCGTTATTAATCAGCATGGGATGATTCCAGAAGAAACTCTATTTATTGACGACAAACCTGAAAATATAGATGCAGCAAAAAAACTTGGACTGCTAACCTACACGATAGCTGAACCTGAGAGAATACGAGATATATTTAATGATGGGTTGTTAGTTGAAGGGACAAATATTTCCTAACAATAATCCTGAAATCTGGTTGAGTTCTCGAAACAGGATGAACTAATTTTTCAAGATATATAATGAAGTTGCTAATAATTGATAACTATGATTCGTTCACACATAATCTTGTGCAGCTAGTTGAACGGGCTGGAGTATTTGATTATTTGGTGGTTAAAAATGACGAGTTAAATAAAATTTCTCCAAATATGTTTGACAAGGTCCTCATCTCTCCAGGACCTGGTGTTGTAAAAGATGCTGGTGATTTATTATGGTTTTTAAAGAAATTTTATGCAGCAAAGCCCATTCTTGGAATATGCCTTGGTAATGAAGCCATTGGAGAGTTATTTGGAGGAAAACTAATACAAATGTCGACCCCAATGCATGGTATAAAAAACCTTGCAAATATTTTAATCCGAGATGATATATTCAATGGTATTCCTGACAATTTTTTCATAGGCCATTATCATTCATGGAATATTGAAGAAATTAGCATGCCAGATACATTAGAAATCATTTTAAGAGATGAAAACGGCCTTAATATGGCCATAAGGCATGTGGAACTACCAATAATTGGACTTCAGTTTCACCCTGAATCAATAATGACAGAATATGGTATAAATATTATGAAAAATTGGCTTTAAAAATTACTTTAATCTTGCTAGCATAACAGACCCTACGACAAAATAAAAGCCATAAAACATAAATCCAAGTGACAATAACCATGTGAGCATTATTGCTTCCATTGCAGGGTTATAGCTTATCCAAATACCTCCAATTGTAATTATTACTCCAAGTAGCATATCAAACCATCCTCCTGATACATTAAAATCCGTTTCCTTCATACCATGGAAGAATGTTGTTATTCCAATAAATATCATCCAAAACCCGAATATAAATGGCAATGCCTGTGCTGTTAAAGTTGGGTGGGACAAGAAAATAATACCGAAAACCAGATTAATAACTCCATTAAAAAGACGCCATTTTCGATTTGAGCCTGAATCTTTTGAAGATAATGAATACCCCATCTGTATAATACCTGATATAAGACATGCCCAGCCTATAAAGACTGCTAAACCGAGTATAGATGATGCAGGATGCGTCATTATTTTTACTGATAATACAAGAAAAATAATTCCAATTATAAGCAATAGCCACCAATTTGTTTTAATTCTTTCATTCATAATAGTATATTTAATTAGTTAAGTATAATCAATTTGTATATTGTTATATTACCTCATAGCTATAGCTTCAATTTCAACCATTACATCCAATGGCAATTCCCTCACTGCAAAAGCAGCTCTAGCTGGTGCATCAGATGAAAAGTATTTGGAATAAACACTGTTCATATCAGCATAATATGCCATATCCTTGAGATAAATTGTGCATTTTAATATATTCTGAAGGTTATAACCATAGCCAGCTTCCGAAACAATAGCCTGAATATTTTTCAATACCATATCGGTTTGTTCTGACACATCCCCTGCAACAAGTTTACCTGTGGATGGATCAATGCCTATTTGACCAGAAATAAATAGCATCCCATTTTTTTCAACAGCCTGACTATAAGGGCCAACAGGTTCTGGAGCATTTTTAGTAAAGATTATTTTCTTCATATATCATATCATTAATACATGTGATAAATTTGAAACAATAAACCAACAATTTGGAATGTCCGCCAAGATAAAAAAGATTACTTTTGAGTTATTATCTATTGTAATAAACTACAATGAAAAAAATACAATTGCATGTAATCGCTTTTTTAAAGTATGTTGTATTTAGTGCTAAGGAAAGCGAATATACAAATAATCCATTTCATTTAAATTTTGGCTAAAATGTATTCTTTTGACGTAGAATTAGAAAAACCATAATATATTTTCACATGAAGTTATTCCCGGACTATTTTTTAATTGATGATTTGCTTAGTGATGAACAAATAATTATAAGAGAGTCTATACGTGAATGGGTTAACCGTTCGGTTATTCCAATCATTGACAATGCGGCACAAGATCACATGTTTCCTAAACATTTAATAAGGGAAATGGGTGAAATTGGTGCATTTGGTCCATATATTCCCGAAAAATATGGAGGTGCTGGACTTGACCAGATCTCTTACGGTATAATAATGACAGAACTTGAACGTGGAGATTCGGGAATAAGATCTGCTGCATCGGTTCAAAGCTCTCTTGTAATGTATCCCATATATACCTTTGGTAGCGAGGATCAAAAAATGAAATATCTACCCAAGCTTGCATCAGGTGAATTAATAGGCTGTTTTGGATTAACAGAGCCTAACCATGGCTCTGATCCTGGTGGTATGTTAACTCAGATTGAAGATAAAGGTGATTATTTACTGCTAAATGGATCTAAAATGTGGATAACAAACTCCCCTATTGCTGATATTGCTGTTGTATGGGCAAAGGATGATAATAATGTTATCAGAGGTTTAATCGTTGAAAAGGACATGAAAGGGTTTACCGCACCCGAAACTTTAAAAAAGTGGTCTTTGAGGTCATCAATAACCGGTGAACTTGTTTTTGACAATGTTGAAGTGCCAAAAGAAAATATTTTACCAAATATACAAGGCATTAAGGGGCCTCTAAAATGTCTAAATTCTGCACGTTACGGAATATCCTGGGGAGCAATTGGAGCAGCCATTGATTGCTATAATACTGCTTTAAAATATTCATTGGAAAGAAAGCAATTTGGAAAGCCCATAGCATCTTTCCAGCTCCAGCAGAAAAAACTCGCAGAAATGGTAACAGAGATTACAAAGGCCCAATTGATGGCATGGCGACTTGGCACTCTTAAAAATGAGGATAATGCCACTCCATCTCAAATATCAATGGCAAAACGAAATAATGTTGAAATGGCTTTAAATATTGCGAGAGAAAGCCGGCAAGTATTGGGTGCTATGGGCATCACAGGTGACTTTCCAATAATGCGCCATATGATGAATCTAGAATCTGTAATAACTTATGAAGGAACTCATGATATTCACTTACTAATTACTGGCTTAGATATCACTGGCATAGCTGCCTTTGAATGAACATAAAATACTTAATTAATGCTCCAATCAGCGCCATCCTTAGTGTCCTTTACACTTATGTTTAGCTTGGCAAGCTCATCTCTGATCTTATCAGCTGTGGCCCAATCCTTATTATCCTTGGCATTCCTTCGTAAGGTTAATATGGTTTCCATTAATTCGGATACCAATGAATCATCCTTGGAGTCTATAGAATCATTTTTTAACCCAAGTATGTCATAAACAAATGAAGAATATAACTTCTTGATTTTTTCTATATCTGATTTTGTAAGCGATGCTTTTCCATCATTCACTTGATTTATAATTTTAGATAAGTCAAATAGGTGGGCAATGGCAATTGGAGTATTAAAATCATCATCTATTGCATCGTAAAGTTTGTCATGAAATACCTCAATATTAACTGATGTATTCGCAGATGGTTGTAACTTTTCAATTACCTCGGCTATTCCAAGAAGTTTTTTCATTCCTTTTTCTGCAGCCTGAAGAGCTTCATTTGAAAAATCTAGGGTACTACGATAATGTGCCTGTAGAATAAAAAATCTTATTGTCATTGGGCCATATGCTTTTTCCAAAGAATCATGGTTACCAGTAAAAAACTCATCAAGGGTTATGAAATTATTTAAGGATTTCCCCATTTTCTGACCATCAATGGTGATCATATTATTATGCATCCAATATTTTACTGGATCATGCCCACGGCTTGCATTGGATTGAGCAATCTCAGACTCATGATGAGGAAATAATAAATCCATACCACCGCCATGAATATCAATTTTATCACCTAAATATTTTTCCCCCATAGCTGAGCACTCAAGATGCCAAGCGGGATAACCTTCGCTCCATGGAGATGGCCAATGCATTATATGTTTTGAATCGGATTTTTTCCAAAGTGCAAAATCAAAACTATTCTTTTTTTGATCTTGGCCCGAAAGTTTTCTGGTATTTTCAAGTAGATCTTCCGTTTTCCTACCTGATAATTTTCCATAATTATAATCATGGCCATATTTATCAACATCAAAATAAACAGATCCCTGGGACTCGTATGCATACCCATTCTTGAGTATTGATTTAATGAGTTCAATCTGTTCAATAATATGACCCGAAGCCACTGGCTCAATGCTTGGATGAAGGACGTTGAGCTGATCCATATTTTGATGATATCTGTCAGTATAAAACTTCACAACTTCCATTGGCTCCAATTTTTCTAGCCGAGCCTTTTTTGCGATCTTATCTTCACCTTCATCAGCATCATTTTCAAGATGACCAACATCAGTTATGTTTCTAACATAGCGAACTTTGTAATCAATATGCATCAAATATCTAAATACAATATCAAATGTTATTGCCGGACGAGCATGTCCCAGGTGAGCATCACCATAGACGGTAGGACCACATACATACATGCCTACATTTGGTGCTTTAACTGGCTCAAAAATCTCCTTTTTACGGCTTAAGGTATTATATATTTGAAGAGATCTACTCATGTATATGTTTTTTGCAAAATTATGGAATAATTCGTTTGATAATGATAATCATATGTCACATGGGTGATGAAATCGATTATGATTAAAATTCTTTAACAAAACACCGTCGACGTTTATGCTGTATGTGTTCATAATTTTTCCAAGTTGTAGCACCCTTCATATTTGACTCAAACATACCTGTACTTTCTACATATCTTATACCTTTCTTAAGCATTGTATTTTGTAATTCGCTAATTAAAATGGCTGGTAATCCGAGCTTCTGATAATGCGGGTCAACTCCTGTTAGTAGTAGATCCATTACCGTAGGTTTTTTTAATGCTTTCAGTATATGCCTAAACCCAAAAGGAAATAATTTGCCATTGGCTTTTTGCATTGCTTCGGAAAGGTTGGGTAATCCAACAATAAATGCAACCAAATTACCTTCTTTTTTTATAATTATTATATACTCTGGCTGGAGTACATCCATATATTTTTTTGTTGCACTTTCAATCAAACTATCAGAAAAGGGTGTTACATACGGTAATTCATCAAAGGCATCGTTAAGAAGGTGAAAAACATCCTTAAGATATAGTTTAATTTCACTCTTCTCTTTAAAATGTATTACTTCCAGGTTGTTTCTTTTTTTAATTATTTCAACAAGCCTTGTTGCTTTTTCAGGTACTTCATCTATTTGTATGAGAAATTCTACCCAATCATTTTCTTTTTTATAGCCTCGGTTCTCAATTAGTTTTTGCATATAAGGGTAATGCATAACGGATGCAATAGAGGGGAGATAATCAAAACCTTCTATGAGCAATCCCTGATTATCTAGGTTGTTGAAGCCTAGTGGGCCATGAATTCCGATCATCCCACGATCCTTCAGCCAGTCTTCAGCTGTTTTAAAAAGAACTTCTGACACCTCAATATCGTCAATTACCTCAAACCTTGAAAATCTTCCATAATCATTCCCCGTTTTGATGTTGTAATCTTTATTTATTATTGCACCTATCCTTCCAACGCAGTGACCATCTCTCCAGGCAGTCCAAAATTTCGCATCACAAAATTCAAAAGCAGGATTTGATTTGGCACAAAGCTGCTTTACTTCATCTTTTTTCAATGGAGGAACCCAATATTTATTTCCCTTGTAAAGGCTAAATTGAAAGTTTACAAAATCCCTTCTGTCTTTGTTGGTTATAACCTCTTTTATTTCAACCATATAGATAATTGTAATGCAATTACTTGCAAATATAATACATCAAAATAAAGAAATCGGATAATATTATGGTTTTTGCTCATTTATGTTTATAAATTTGCTGAAATAAATAAATCTGATTGCATAAATGGAAAGAATACTAGTAATTGGTTGTTCCGGACAAATTGGCTCAGAGTTAGTGCTGAAATTAAGGAGTATTTATGGAAACCACAATGTGTTTGCCACCGACATTAAAACACCTCCCTTGGAAATAAGTGAGTCTGGACCTTTTCAAACCTTAGATGTTTTAGATTATAAAAACCTCCTGCATTTTGTTATTCGAAATAAAATTACACAAGTATATAATCTGGCAGCTGTATTATCAGGCAATGCAGAAAAGATACCTCTTCAGGCTTGGGACATAAATATGCGGGCTCTTATGAACACTCTTCAAGTAGCTCGTAAATCTCAAGCTAAAAAACTTTTTTGGCCCAGCTCAATAGCTGTTTTCGGACCAAGCACTCCTAGTAAAAATACCCCTCAATTAACAATAATGGAACCCAAGACTGTTTATGGGATTTCAAAGCTAGCAGGAGAAAGGTGGGGTGAGTATTTCTTTTCAAAATATGGTGTTGATTTTCGCAGTGTACGATACCCAGGTTTAATTAGTTATAAGACAGAGCCAGGCGGAGGGACCACTGATTATGCTGTGGAAATATTTTTTGACGCAGTTCAAAATATCCGCTATGAATGTTTCCTATGCGAAAATACTGCTCTTCCAATGATGTTTATGGATGATGCAATAAATAATACCATAAGGCTAATGGAAGCCGATCCGGAAAAATTAAGCCTTAGATCGAGTTATAATATGGCAGGAATATCATTTACTCCAAAAGAATTAGCCTCAGAAATTAAAAAACACAAGCCTGATTTTAGTATTAAATACAAACCCGATTTTAGACAAAAAATAGCGGATGGATGGCCAGCAAGTATTGATGATAGAATCGCACGACGGGATTGGGGATTAATCGATGATTACGACTTAAAAAACATGGTGGACCTTATGTTAAAAAAAATAGAGGATAAATTAAAGACTAAACAATAATTAGAGTTCTTCCCTTTTCAGATTTTTATAGCTTTAGAGTTAGTAAACTTGTTTTTAACTGGCTCAACTGATTAACATTTTTATTGCCCTAGGTAGCACATGAAAAATTAAAGGTGAATTGCCGAGAGATTCGCCATCGGTTTCAAGAAATACATTATTTTCAGGAATTGAGGTGATTTTAAAATCACTACCAGTAAATGTATCCACCTCTTTCATCATTATAAAGGATCCATCATATAGTCTACTTAAATTCATAATAACCTTCAGCTTGCTCACCTTTCTTATTACTGTTACATCAAAAAGACCATCATCTGGAATTGCATTTGGTAATTGCATCATACCTCCTCCGTTATATCTACATATTCCTATGCTCATACTAAAAACCTTACCCGAAAATATTTTTTGGTTAGCTTTTTCTATTTCAATATAAGAGTGCCCATACTGAAATAGACTTGTTAAGAGACTTATCAGATAAGTTATAACTCCACTTGCACCTCTCTGCTTAGCAATATTAGATTTTTTGGCAACTAGAGCATCAAATCCCATTCCGGCAATATTTATGAAGTGATGTATTTTTTTATCCTCATTATGCATATAGCTAACTTTTCCAATATCATGAAGAAACGTTTTTTCTTTCTTAATAACTCTAATTTGATCTATATAGGTAGATGGCATATTATACATCCTTCCCCAGTCATTTCCCGTACCAACAGATATGACACCCAGCATAATATCAGTCGTAGCAACAGTATCTTGAGTAATTATTCCATTAAGGACTTCATTAAGCGTACCATCTCCTCCAACAACAATAAGTTTTCTGTAGCCCATATTCACAATGGCTTTCCGTGCTAATTCTGTTGCATGATATTGAAATTCTGTAAAAACACTTTGAAAAACAATTCCTTCACCATCTAGTAGTTGGATAATATGAGGCCAATCGCGCTGTGTTTTTTTACTCCCAGCGTGAGGGTTGACTATTATATACCATTCTTTACTTGACTGTTCTTTCAATTTAATTAAGGTTTTAGTTAAAATAGCATAATCCAGATAAAGCAATTATAGATATAAGATCGTTTATACAAATAAAAACAACCATTTCCTCTGGCAATTTAATTAAAAACTAAACCCATCACAAATAATATGACTATTAGCCACAAAATTGACCTCTAGTTGTAAATAAAAGGAAATAAAAATTAATAGTAAATAATTATTTAATGAACTTCCTTAACATTGTTTAATGCTATCTTTAGCTATTTTAGCCAGTTCAATTATATCCATATGCATTTGCAAGAAATATTAATATTTGGCGGGTTTCTGGTTTTTATAATCGCGATGCTATTTATTGATATTGGTCTATTCAACAAAGAAGCCAAGGAGGTAAGTTTTAAATCAGCTTTATACTGGACCATTTGCTGGGTGTCACTTTCAATGATATTTTGGGGCATTATATATCTATTTGGAGATAGAATTCACGGCATCGAAGATATGGGAATGCTGAAGGAAGCAATCGTAAAATATAATCACCCTATCCAAACAAATTCTGAAGATTTTCAATATCTACTAGGGAAATACAGACAAAATTTGGGACTGGAGTACATAACGGGATATCTCATTGAATATGCTCTTAGTATTGATAATATCTTTGTTATACTAATGATATTTTATTCTTTTGGACTTGAAAAGAAGTATTATCATACGGTTTTATTCTGGGGTATTCTGGGAGCAATAATAATGCGGTTCCTATTTATATTTGTAAGCTCTGCACTAATTCAGCAGTTTACCTGGGTGTTATATTTATTTGGATTGCTTTTGATCTTTACTGGGTTTAAAATGTTCCTCGATAGGAATAAAAATAACAAAATTGATATTGCCAATCACAGAATTGTTAAAATAGCATCGAGAATATTTAGAGTGGATAAAGAGTACAAGGGACCTAGCTTTTTTCTAAATAAAGATGGTAAAATATTTGTCTCAACACTGTTTGTAGTATTACTTGTAGTTGAGTTTACAGATGTTATTTTTGCTGTTGATTCAGTGCCTGCTATTTTTTCAATAACACAGGACCCGTTTATTGTTTATTTTTCTAATATTTTTGCAATTATTGGGCTTCGCTCACTTTTCTTTTTGATACAAAATATTGTAGAAAAATTTAGGTTTCTGAAAATAGGTTTATCAGTATTACTTGTATTCATTGGTATTAAAATGCTCATCCATGACATATATAAAATTGATACTATGAACTCCTTGGTTGGAGTTTTAACCATATTAGCAGTAAGTATGATTGCTTCATTAATATTTCCAACAAAACAAAAATCCTAATTATTAATTCTACAATTTATGAAGAGAGTATTAGTTGCAACAGGAGGAGGTGATTGCCCGGGATTAAATTCTGTTATTAGAGCAATTGTTCACAGAGCTTCCAAAGAAGCTGATTGGCAAGTTCTGGGCAGTATTCAAGCATTTAATGGAGTACTTTGGGAGCCACAGGAAATAATTGAACTTAATAACAAAAATGTTGCAGGTATACATTTTCAAGGTGGAACCATCCTTGAAACAACTAATAAGGGTGGACCTTTTTCATGGCCCTTGGAAAACGAGGAGGGTGTTTGGACCACACATGATAGATCCATCGAAATGATACAGAAATTGCATGATATGAATATTGATGCAGTTATAAACATAGGAGGTGATGGCTCACAAACTCTTTCTCAGAAATTATTTGAAATGGGGCTGAATATAATTGGTGTACCCAAAACCATTGATAACGATCTTAGAAGTACCGATACAACATTTGGATTTCAAACAGCCGTTGAAATCGCAACTGAAGCAGTAGACAAGTTGGTTACAACAGCGGCAAGTCATAACAGAGTATTTGTTCTTGAAGTAATGGGAAGAAATGCCGGATGGATAGCTCTTCATACAGCGATTGCCGGTGGTGCTGAAGTATGTCTTATACCAGAGATTCCATATGACATTGTAAAGGTTAAAAAAGCTCTTGAAAAACGATTTCACAATGGTAGAGGATTTGCTGTGGTTGTTATTTCAGAAGGTGCATACCCAATAGATGGAGAAATAGTTGGTAAAGATCTAGATGAGGCAGGTTACGAACACATAAAATTAGGTGGAGTATCAACACATTTAATTCATCAGCTAAAACAAGCTGGTTTTAAGCCTGACATGAGAGAAACCATTCTAGGACACCTGCAAAGAGGGGGTGTTCCGATTGCATATGATCGTGTTTTATCTGCTCAAATGGGTGTTAAAGCAATGGAAATGGCAATAAATGGAAACTTTGGTAAAATGGTAGCCTACAGACACCCAGATCTGATATCTGTAGATATAAAAGATGCAATATCAAGTCCAAATCTTGTTACCAAAGACTCGCAACTTGTGGAAACAGCCCATGGATTAGGAATTTGTATGGGGTACTAATAATATCTTTTGGTAATTGCAAAAATATTATCATTACACTTCTCAAAGTAATTTATAGGATAGCATCAGATAGAAGCTATTTATTTTGTTATCAAGATCATTATCATTTGATATTTCGCTACCAAGCTCATACCTTAGAAATCCACTAACTCTATTTATTTTTATTCCAAAACCTATTATAAATCCGATATTATAGTTATTTAAAGATTCCAAAGCACTAGATTCAGTTACATTACTTTCTCCATTGATGTATGTTGTTCTTTTGTAATTATTGGTTTTGCTTATTACAAAACCATTGGAAATACCAATATCCATAAAAAGAGTAGAATAATTAATTGGTAAATGCCCCCTAAACATAGTATTTATTTTCATTGAAGATGTCCCAATTTGTGTTTCTGTATTAGAATAATTGGTACTATTTATTTGATTTGTGTATGTGCCATTAGTGAGAAAAGATGAATAAATTACTTCGTTATTAAATGACCAAAGGCCAAGATGTCGGGGGAAAAAGAAATTTGCTGACACTCCTCCTGAGAGATTTAGTGACCATGGATAATTTACCTCTGTGAGATAGTAATTACCAGTGCCACTAAAGCCAATCTTGCATAAACTAATTCCAAGCAAAGGAGATAATTCAAACTTAAAGCGATCTTCTTCTTTCTCATAACTAGTATTCGTACTTATACATCCATAGTAATAATTAAAGGATTTGACCAAACTCTCAAGCTCATAGTCGGTACTTGATAATATCCTATTCATTTCCGGACAACCTTTTAAATATATTATAAGTTGACCTATATAGTTATTATTGTAGGCTGTGGCAGAAGCTTCATTTGTTGTAATGCGATATTTCTTATGAACCAGCCAAACATATTTATCATCATCTTTAATATAAAAATTTTCCTTGCCATTTTCATCAACAAAACTTAACAATTCCTTTTCCCCAGAAATAATTACCTGAAGAAAAACAGTGTCTTTAACATAAAAAAGTTGAGGTGAATCTGATAGCTCATTTAATTTAGTAGGGCTTATTTCTCTATCTATATCTGCGCTTATGAAAATATTATTCTCATAACCAAATGCTTTTATGGTTTTGGGGTCATAAATAATTGCAGATGCAGAACCGTCCGCAAAGAAAATCAACTCCCTTGGACTTGCCTTTTCAGATTCATGTTTTAAACTACCCCTTAGTGTATCGTCGTCGAAAGTGACTATGTAACCAACGGCATCACCACTTTGACCTTTTAAAATTAAAAAGGTTGCGCAAAATAGTATTAGTGTTAATAGTGTGCCCGTTTTGGTCATAATTAAATATTATTTCAGATAATCATTGAAAAATGATGTTATCTTTTTGTATAAATGAGCCCTATTCATGCCACGTACATTATGTCCATGTCCTGGATAAACAAAATAGTCAATATCCTTATCTTTATCAATTGCTACCTTCAAGAATTGAAGGCTATTTTGCCATACAACTGTAGGGTCCATTGCCCCGTGTATTATCAAAAGCTTACCTTCAAGGCTATCAATCTTATTTAATAAACTAGTGTTCTTATATCCTTCGGGGTTTTCCTCCGGAGTATCCATATATCTTTCGCCATACATAACCTCATAGTATTTCCAGTCAATTACTGGTCCACCTGCAACACCTACCTTAAAAACACCAGGATTATCCAGCATAAGGCTAATGGTCATAAAACCTCCATAACTCCACCCGTCAACACCGATTCGTGTAGTATCAACATATGGCAATGATTTTAAGTAATCAATCCCAACCATTTGATCCTTTACCTCTACAACACCAAGTTGTCGGTGTATAATTTGTTCGAAATCACGACCCCGATTGGATGTGCCTCTATTATCAAGAGTGAATACAAGATACCCCTGCTGAGCCAAATAGTTTAGAAATAATCCCGCTCCACCAAGCCATGAATCTGTAATTAGCTGTACGTGTGGGCCTCCATAAACATAAACTATAACTGGGTATTTTAATGTGCTATCAAAATCCATTGGCTTAATAACTCGGCAATATAAATCATCGCCTGAATCTGACTTCAAGGCAAATATTGATGTTTTACCAAGATTATATTCCGCTAAAGGATTAGAATCTTCTTTTATAACTCTTATTTCCTTGCCTTTTATATTCAGCAATTTATACTCACGACTAATTTCAGTATTACTAAAAATATCCAATAAATACTTCCCAGATTTACTAACAATAGCTCTATGCGTTCCATGATCTGGTGTTAGGCGAAATATCTCATCGGAACCAATCTTAATCTTAAAAATATTTTGTTGGAGAGGGCTTTCTTTTGTACCACTGAATAAAATTAAATCACCAGGGAAATATCCAATTAAGTTGGTTACCTCCCAATTTCCTTTAGTAAGTTGATTTATTAAATTGCCATCCGTGTCATAGATATACAGGTGATTCCAACCATCCCTTTCGCTTTGCCATATAAAATTATCATTCTTTTTAGGTAAAAAATAAAGCGGATTCTCAGGCTCTACATATTTTGAGTGTTTTTCTTCAAATAACTGAGATACAAATTTGCCAGTTTTGGCATCATATTTATTTAGTCTGAGATGATTTTGTTCCCTATTAAGTATTGCCATATAAATATAATCGCCACTTGGATCCCATGTTACTGAAGTTAAATACTGATCCCTGGGTTCGCCCGAATCAATATATATGGTTGTGTCAGAAGATAAATCATAAATACCAACAGATACATGATGACTTGTCATGCCTGACATTGGGTATTTTGTATTTTCTACCTCTGAAATACTGGGATTGATGTCAATCAGAGGGTAATCGGTTACCATTGACTCATCCTTTTTGTAAAAAGCCAGCTTCTTTGATTCTGGCGACCAAAACATTCCCTTACTGATGCCAAATTCCACTCTATGAACCGTTTTTCCATTAACAATATCCATATTTTCATCAAAGGTTATTTGCCTCGACTTACCATCAATTGTTATGAATATATTATTATGGGATGTATAAGCAATAAACCTTGTATCTTTCTCAAATTCTATATTCTCGGCATCATCAGGAGTGCTATTAATCCAATTTATTTCATCATTGATAAAATTATAATCAAAGTAATTTTGATTAATGGTAAACCTACAGTTATTGTTTCCATAAATTGTAACTCTGGGTAACCTTCTTATGGAATCATAGCCTTTATTTACCATTGCGTTATTCAACATGTCAACATCAAACAACAATGTTTCTGTTCCATTTTTTGCCCCTACCTTGTGCATTGAATTAGCTTTTGCGTAAGCGTAATAATTTGCATCCCCTACCCACTGAAGTTGAGGAACTGAGGCTGGATAGATTGCACGATTCATATAAATGGCATCTTCCGTAGTTAAAACTTTATCCTGAGCATAGCCCAAATTACTAAGCATAAATAGTAATAAGATAATTGGTGGCTTTAGGGATTTTATCATTTCCTATATTTATTTAATATATGTTAGATTTTACGAGGATAAATATTTGTTGGATATGTTGCATATAATTTTCAACATTCTTTCTATGGGAGCATCTTAATTCTTAGAAGAATATTAAAGCCCAAAATTTTCATCCATCTATTATGACTTATTATAACAATGGAACTCCTTTAAAATGAAGTTCTGTTTTTATGATTTATTCAATGAATGTACAACATTCATAAAATTTCCTATTAAATCAGGGTTTTCTTCAAAAATATTTCCAACAACAACTATATCTGCTCCTGCCATTAAAATACTTTTTGCTTTTTCAGGGGTTCGTATTCCACCTCCAATAATCAAAGGGATTTCTATTGATCCTTTGACAAACTCAACCATGTCTTCTGGAATTGTTATCGAAGCCCCGCTCCCTGCATCCATAAATATTGTTTTTAAGCCAAGCATTTCACCTGCCATTGCCGTACAGGCAGCAATATCTTTTTTGTCATTGGGTATGGGCATTGAATTACTCATGTAACTGACAGATGTAGGTTTACCGCTATCGATAAGCATATAACCCGTTGGTATTGTTTCAATGCCACTTAACTTAATATACGGAGCTGCCAGAACATGCCATCCAATTAACATATCAGGATTTCTGCCTGAAATGAGCTGAAGGAATAGCATTCCGTCCGCACTTCTACTAATTTGATAGGAGTTTCCTGGAAAAAGAATCACTGGTATATCAGTATTTTCCTTTATAATTTTTATACATTGTGATAGGCTATCACTTGTAATAAGACTCCCTCCAACAAAGATGATATTAACACCTTCATTTTTGGACATAATAGAAATATCCTTGAGTTTATCATCAGATAATTTATCAGGATCAATAAGTACAGCTAGCTGTTTTTTCTTTTGGCCAAAAATATCGATTACACTCATATATGGGAGGTCTTATAATTTTAAAGCTATGATTTAGCACCAACAAAATTAGCAAAATAATGATTTGAAAAGTTAGACACCATTACTGTATAAATGTATATTTTAAAATCTTGTGAATCGGGATTTATTTTTAGTATACAATAAATAAAACGACGTCAGATTTTAGGAATAAATACCATTAACTAATTATATCCATCCATCTATCAATCTCTTCCATTTGAATGGCTGGAATATCTAATTTATTTTTCTTTCGATACCCATTGAGCTTCTGTTGTATAGCTGATGGCTTAGTATTTAAAATCATCTCGGGGCTTGTAAATCCTGCTGGAATCAAATATTCTGTCCAATCGTTATCAATACCGATTTTTATAAAATCATCCGCGGTAAAAATTTTCTTTGGTGCTTCGGGACGCATTTGAGGGAAAAATAACACTTCTTGTATGGACATTTGATTTGTCATTAACATAACTAGTCTATCAATACCAATTCCCATTCCGGAGGTGGGAGGCATTCCATATTCAATGGCTCTGAGGAAGTCTTGATCAATTACCATTGCCTCATCATCACCTTTTGCCGCAAGGTCCATCTGCTCTTCAAACCTTGCTCTTTGATCAATGGGATCATTTAGCTCGCTATATGCATTTGCTAATTCCTTCCCATTTACCATGAGCTCAAACCTTTCGGTAAGCTGTGGATTATTGCGATGTCGCTTGCACAAAGGTGACATTTCAACTGGATAATCAGTTATAAAAGTTGGTTGTATAAATAAACTCTCACATTTTTCTCCAAAAATCTCATCTATGAGCTTGCCTACGCCCATTGAGGGGTTTGTTTCTATACCAAGTGCTTTACATGTATCTTTAAGTTCTGAAGCATCCATTTTGCTAACATCAAAACCCGTGTGCTCCTTTATTGCATCTAGTATACTTAATCTGCGGAATGGTGCTTTAAAATCAATAATATTTTCTCCAACTTGAACTTTTGTGGTGCCATGTAAATCCATAGCTATTTTTTCTACCATTTGTTCAGTTAACTCCATCATCCAGAAGTAATCCTTATAAGCAACGTATATTTCCATTTGCGTAAACTCAGGATTGTGGAATCGGCTCATGCCCTCATTTCTAAAATCCTTGGCAAATTCAAAAACACCATCATAACCACCTACAATAAGCCTTTTTAGATATAATTCATTTGCTATTCTTAGATAAAGAGGTATGTTTAATGCATTATGGTGGGTAGTAAATGGTTTTGCTGCAGCACCACCAGGAATGGACTGAAGAATTGGAGTTTCTACCTCCAGATAATCTTTATCATTTAAAAAATCTCGCATGGAGCGTATAACTTGAGCTCTTTTTACAAAAGTATCCTTAACACCATCGTTAACTATTAAATCAACATAACGCTGCCTATACCTCTGATCAGGGTCAGTAAAAGCATCGTATACCTCACCATCCTTTTCTTTAACTATGGGCAATGGGCGAAGTGATTTAGAAAGCACCGTGAACTCCTTTGCATGAACAGTTATCTCACCCATTTTTGTGACAAAAACGAATCCTTTAACACCAATAATATCTCCAATGTCGAGTAATCTCTTAAATACAGTATTATAAAGAGTTTTGTCTTCGCCAGGACATATATCATCACGCTTAAAATAAAGCTGAATTCTACCCGATGAATCCATCAACTCAATGAAGGAAGCAGCACCCATAATTCTCCTGCTCATAATACGTCCTGCAATACAAATATCATTATAAGAATCAGGACTGCTCTCAAAATTATTTGAGATATCAGAAGCCATTGTGCTCACAGGATATTCTTCCGGCGGATATGCATTAATGCCTAGCTTTTTTAACTCATCCAGTGCATTACGCCTTATTTGTTCTTGCTCACTAAGTTGCATAGTCTAAAAAAATTTTTGCAAAGATAAAAAAAGCTGCCTGACCAAGACTTAGATCAGACAGCTCATTTATTTAAATTATAACTATGCTCTATAGGATCATGATTTTCTTCCTAATGTACTGCCCTTTATTAGTTCGTACATTAACGATGTATGCACCCTGACTTAAATTGCTTATGTTCAAATGACTTCCTGAGAAGTTGTTTTTCTGTATTATTATTCTGCCTGATGTGGTAATTATAGATACATGAGAATTATCTAATCCAGTAAAATAAAGCATGTCTTTGGCTGGATTTGGATAAATAGATATTAATTCTTGCATATGTTCCTCTTCACCAACATAATCTATACTATAGTTAATGAGATACTCCTTTATATCAATAAGGTTTTCAGCATAAACTTTAATACTGGCTGTTCCAGGAACTGCAAATGCCATATTAACAACCATCATAGCTCCATCATCCATGGGTAAACCATTTAATACGGGCTCTTCGATTGTGCCCACAGGAAGTAAAACATCATATTCATAAACATCAGGATCAAATCCATCCAATAGAACACCATCGAGTGTAATTTCTGATAACCTAGCTTCATCAGAGTACCCTGCATTTTCAGGGCCATATCCTGATTGGTAAACATCCTTAGTGCTTTGATCTTGAATTAATACAACCACCATAAGATCATCAGCTTCTTCCATGAATGTTTGCGACATATCATAAGTGTAGCTTAGCTGCTTTGTTTCGCCACTAACAAATGTTTCAGTAGATCCACTGGCATTTGGCATCATTTTAAGCATTACATGATGGAATTTTGTCTCACCATTAGATGCAACATTACCTGTTGTTATTTTTTCAATAATAACAGTATGCACTTTAGCGCTTGTATTTGTGAAAGGAAGTATATTAGTTTCAATATTGATATCATCACCAGTCATTGTAAAGCTGGATGCGATATTGAAATAAGACGACTGAGTTTGAGCCAATGTAAGCGCTGCAGCGGCGGCTGAAACACTTGTTCCAATAGCTTTGCCCTGAGCAAATAAATCGGGAACAGCATTAACACCATAATAACTTCTACGTGCACCACCTTCGGCCGTGTAGTACGGATCGCCAGAACCAGGCCAATTCATCTGGTATTTTATTAATGTTATATCATCAGCATTTTGAGTACACCAAGGAACAAAACTACTGTTAAATGAAGCACATGGAGCACAAGTGGAACTTGTAAACTCTTCAAAAACAGGCAATGTAGAGAATGATACGGACTGATAATTGATTGATTTTATCAATGTGTCATTTGACTGATCCGAATCCTGCTGACCATTAACTGTGTTAATAAACATCTTAAGATTATGAGCACCAGCTGGAGAAGCCCATGAGCCATCAAAATTAATGTCTACGCTCTCTAATAAACCAATATTAAGATTTGAAAATATTGAATCATAGTGAATTCCTGCATAAGAAACCCATGATAGATTGGCCTCATTAATAACAGTTTTTCCAAGGTTTTTAATTGTTCCTATTACAGGAGAAGGTGCTGTTATAACATCGGGTGTTAATATTTTCGACATCTGAACATCAAGATTAACAGGTGCGAAAAGGAGAATATCATCAATATACCAAGACTGGCATGATGCAAATTCACCCATTAGAAAAAATGAGAATTTAAAATTAGAGCTGAGCACCTGATCACCACTTAGCAATATTGTAACTTCCTCTGCATCTATATTTTGGCTTGGTGTTTCTTCCCACAGAGGCACCCATGTAGTACCATCACGGTATGCAACACCTATTGTAAGCCCATGACCGGATCTAACGTATTTATGTTTAAACATTAATACAACAGTATCTGTGCCTGATAAATTAACATAGGGAGAAATTAACCTTGCGGTGCTGTTTACTGAACTACCAACAAAACGACATTCAGGTGCATTGCCGCCAGCTTGGTTGGTAGCACTATTTTCCCAGTTAGAATTTTGGGGAAAGGTGAGCCAACCTTCTGGTGGCATTAAACCAGAACTAAAATCTTCATTCAGAAAGGTCTGTGCTGAAAGAAAGGAAGTAAATAATAGGCTAAGAAATAAAAAATAAAAACGATTCATAATTGCAAATATTTTAATACTATTTTATGCTGAAGATAACAGAAAAAACTCTGTATCATGATGTTTCAATAGTAAGGACACCCTCAAAACTATTTAAGTTGCACTATTGTTAATTAATTGTTAAAAGTTTGCCTAAAATTATATTTGAAACAGTTTTCAGTTTGTTTGTAGTTATAATAACCGAGTAATATCCTTTAGAAATAAATATATGTACTTGTTTATATCAAACCCGCTATTCTTAAGGTATTTTTATATAAATTCCGATGGACATAAATCAAAAAAACGCAGATAACAATGCTATCTGCGTTTAGAAATCAATACCTAGTTATTTCCTATCGTCTCAATACAATTCTAGAAGATAGAGAGGAGCCGTTTTGGATAATTTTTACTCCATAAATCCCGTCTGAATATCCATTAAGATCAACTTTTAACGAGTTATTGGTTATAAAAACGCTGTTTAATTCATAAACCACCTTACCTGTTTGATCTGAAATGATAATTTCAACAGGATTATTAATACTAGAGGATAGCCCAATATAAAACACTCCATTTGATGGGTTTGGATATATATTCATCTCAATACCGCTCACTTCATTTAACCCTGTACAATCAACAAATTCAACTGTAATTTGTCCATCATTATAACATCCATCCTGGGTGGTTACCTGTACGCTATAATCTTGAAACCCTAGACCAAAATTAGAAGTATCCACTTCGATGGTTTGATTTGTTTCTAAGTTTGACCACAGATAGCTAGATCCTGGGTTTCCAGCGTCAAGGGTAATAAAAGTACCCCCACAAACCACAGTGTCAGCACCAAGGTTAACAAAAGGTATCTCTGCAAAATTTATGAATATAGTATCATAACCTACACAGCCATATTCATTGGTAACTTCTGCCCAAAACATAGTCTCACCTGAACCCGTTGCAACTATTTCCTGACTAGTTTCATTGGTAGACCATAAATATTCCTGTCCAGGATTTCCTGCATTAAGGATAATTTGTGTTTCACCGCACAATGTTTCATTGTTACCTAGCTCAACAACTGGCAACTCATGAACTATAACTGTAGTATTTGATTCAATTGTAACCGAACCATCATATACTTCAACATTATAAGCAGTATTTTCTTCTGGATATACAATAGGAGATGCCTCGCTGGAAACAAATCCTTCGGGAACTGATGTCCAAGAATAAGTATAGGACCCTGATCCCCCCATTACATTTGTCAATAGTTGTGTACTTTCTCCCACACATATTTCAGCAGGATTTGCTGAAACGGAGAGTTGGATATCTGTAACATGCAATGTAAAGTCTACTTCGTATGATGGATTAGAAAGATCATTGGTGACGAACTCCACATAATCATAGTAAGATCCAACGGTCAAACCTTCAGCATTGAAAATAACATTCACAAGCAATGAATCTCCAGGTGGTATTATTCCTGCATCAGGGTCAAGTGTTAACCAACTTGGTATTACAATACTATAGTCTTCCACTTCACCATATTGGGTATCATTATATGCCGATAGTTTATCTGTTGATGACAATCTAACCCGCATACCAGTTTTACCAGGCAGAGCCACTTGAGGAATTGTAACCTCACCATTGAAATAGCTAAATCTTTTATCATCATTTAATATCACAGCTGCTTCATCAAAAACACCATTTTGATTCCAGTCAAACCAAATTTTTACCTGGTCGCCTTCATAGGCATTAGCAACAACAACTTCAATTGGATATGATTCTCCCTTATTAACGTTTGCAAATAATGAGCTGTTATTTGAATATTGATCACTAGACGAGTAATTTTCAAGATTAGCAATCCTTACTATATTTATATATTCGTCTCCACCGCCTTTTGCAATTTCATATTGATGTATTGATGACTTACCAAAGAAAGGTGAAATGCTATAATCCAAATCAAGCACTCCTGTGTTATGAATATGCATCATTTGAATATCTGTTTCTTCAGGGTTCAGCACTGCTGTATAACTTTCAGGTGTAATCACTATGGTAGAAGTACCATACTGAGTTAGAGCTGCCGCTGGAAGTGATTCCTGATCTCCTGCGAATACAGCGGTTACTTCATACAGATAATAACCATAATCAGCAAGTGTTTCCATAAAAGTTAATTCAGTGGTTGTGGTTACAACCTCTCCATTTCTGTATATTTTAAAATATTCAAAGCCTGTACCACCATTGAATTGCCAGTCTAGTGTAACTAATCCTGTTTCCTGATCAGTATCTGCCAATAGGGCAAATGGTGCCACCAAATTAATGGTTTCAAAGACACTGACATACCCCATCGCGTAGCCTGATCTATTATCAGTCCAACAAGGGTAAACTTTTCCATCACTTGAATGAATTGATAAATAATCACCAAAATATCCCGATGCTAGACCAGGAATTGGGGAGGGGGTGAAGGCAACATCACTAACTTTAAAATCTTCCCAAGTTTCGCCAGCATTTGTTGATACGGCAACCCATGCTTCCGCTTGCGAGGCAGTTGTATTTCTATTATCAAGGAATATAACACTTAGTATTCCACTGGACGCATCACAAGTTATCCAAGGTAGATAATGAGCCTTACCTTGTCCAATGGGATCCTGATTAACACGAATAGGATCGGTCCATGTATCGCCCTGATCTGTTGACTTAATCAAATAAACATCGCGGTCGCTACCAGTATTTGTTCCTGGTACACCAGTGTTAGTCCAAACAACATATATTGTACCGCTATTGGGGCCATCACTTGCATCCACAGCCATAACGGGGAAGGAATTTACTCTCATGTTTTGAGGAACTCCTGAATTTCTAATTCCTCTAATATTATCAATGATTCTAAATGCGGGCTCCCATGTTGACCCACCATCAAAAGACCTTGCCATTCCCATTGAATTCTCGTCATTAGGCCAATTATCGTATATTGACCATACGGCATAAGCTTCGCCATTTGGACCAGTGCTTAGGTTAACACCTTGGCAATGTCCGGAGGTATTTATTGCACCGCTAAGGTTTACCTTGGTATCCCATGTTTCTCCTCTATCCATAGATCGTTGTAGTGCAATTTCATTATCAAACGGGCCTCCAAAATCTGTCCATGCATTATATAGATAATTCTCATATGGACTCCCTTGTTTTGCATCTATCCACATATGATTTTTGTCGGCAAGATCACTCCATCCACTACCTGGTGCTCCTGCAACTTGAACTTTTGTCCATGAATCACCTTGGTCATCAGAATATGAAACTCCCTGACCTCCATTGCTAATATATCCTACATACCATCTTCCATCAGTACCTATACAGGCAGCAGGATCTCCACTGTTACTTCCATTTGGTCCATTTATACTTCCATCCCAAGTTGCAGCAAAATCTTCCGTGTAAAGGTAATCTGCACCATAAACAGATCCTCCATTTGCAGGTGTAGAGTTATTGGAATTAAGTGCCACCAAATTATCATTGGGATCAACAAATATTGAATTCTCGCTTTGTGTTGATGATTCTGTTGTTACAGGCACATCTGGCGAATTATCAAAAACAACAGCCCTAGAATTTATTGTACTGCCGGTGTATATAGCATCAGGTACTTTAACAACCGGATTTAGGACAGCAAGCCCTTTTTTGGCAGCTTTTTTCCAATATCCATTGTTATCAATACGTGTATTGACTAATGATTTTTTTTGTCTTTCCGTTGGTGATGAATCACTAATGGCAATGTTAAATGCAGCAATGACCAATATTGCTGACAATAAAATAAGGATGAATTTACGCATGTAGGTTGTGTTAGGATTGTTTGTAAAAAAAATCTTATAATTTGCTTGAAAATGAGTGTCTTTAAGTTTGACAACTTTTTGTGTAAAACGTTGCTTGCAGTTATCAAATATTAATGAGACAAAGGTAATAAATATGCAATGGTTTTAAAAAAACGGCTACGTTAGTTTTGTGTGTAGTCCTTTATCTATTATATTAAAGGAGTATAGCCATCTGTGCTTATCACATGTATTTACTAGCCTTTAGCTCTCCGTTTAAGAGTAGCATGCCATTTATAGCAATGGCTTTCATTTAATCTTCCTCATGGTAAACATTCATAGTAGTATTATAACAGACATTATAATCATTAAAGTAATCTTTTTTAACCTTATTTAATTAGAAAACCCAGATTAACTCTAGCAAAAATTTATTGTATTTTTCAAGTTTAAAATAATAATGTCAATCTAATTTTATTATGAAATTAAATATCCTATTTGTTTGTCTTGGAAATATATGCCGATCTCCCAGTGCAGAAGCTGTGTTCAAAGGATATGTAAAAGAAAAGGGCGAGGATCATAAATTCGAAATTGACTCAGCGGGAACTTATGGTTATCACGAGGGTGAGCCTGCCGATTCAAGAATGCAAACCCATGCCTTAAAAAGAGGTTATAACCTAACGTCAATCTCCCGTGCTTTTAATCCAACTGCGGATTGGGATAAGTTCGATTATATTGTTGCGATGGATAATTCCAACTTAAGAAATCTAAGTAATATGGCTCGTAATTCCAATGACCTTACAAAGCTCTGTAAACTAACTGACTTTTCAAATAATTTTAGTCATCAGGAAGTACCAGACCCATACTATGGAGGAGATCAAGGGTTTGAACTTGTTTTAGATATTTTAGAAGATGCATGCCATGGGTTTCATGAGTTTTTAAATGGGTAATATTATTTATATAATCACCAGATAATTTTTAATAAAATGATTCCCTAATACCATGAAACTTGGATATAAGTTGTTAATTTGCATAACATCTAAATGATAATAAATTGACTATTTACCTCAAATATATCTTTTTGTTAATGCTAGCATTAATTATTCTGGGCACAGGGTGTAAATCAAAGAAGGTGGTAATGAAGCCAGATGTTCAGAAAAATATTAATACCGCTAATCAGGATGGTACAACTCTTGATTATGATGAAGCAGTTAAGCGTCACTTCGAAATGCAAAGTAATAGTACAAAACGAATGATGATTAATTCTGATAAGAAAAGAGCATCAAGAAATTATGGATTAAAAAGGGCATGGTATGACCAGTTATTTAATAATAGTTGCTTAAGAAACTCCGCAATGGTAAAAACAGGTCATTCATACGTATCCTTAACTAAAGATCCTTCATGTTTTATAAAAAAATAATTATGAAGAAGTATACATTAGTGTTTTTATTAGTTATATCCAGCATATCAATGAATGCTCAATTTGGTGAAGTTCTTAGCTTTAATTCTGGAGGAATGTTAAGTATTCAATGGAATGTATCAACACCCACCGGTGAGCTAAAAAACTTAACAGATAAAACTACCCTCAATGGTATCAGCATTGATTATCGTCATTGCTACAAAAGGAACATAATAATAGGTGGTCGAACTGGGTGGCAAAAATTTTTTGAGGACAAAGGCATAACCAACCTCGAAAATGGCTCCACTTCTACATATGTAAATATTGAAAATAAAGTTAGTATTGCTCCAATATTAATCGTTGTTGACTATATGATCCCTAGTGAAAAGTTCATTCCATATCTAGGTATTGGCATGGGCGCATACTTTATATCAACATCAAGTTCCTATAATCGTACAGTAGATCAAAGTAATAATTCTTTTCATTTTGGCGTTTCACCTGAAGCTGGTATCAGCATACCGTTTATTATCAGTAATTTTGGATTAAATATTAGTACTAGATATAATTTTGCTCTAAAAACTTCCGAAACTATTAACTTTTCATGGTTTGATTTTAATGTAGGGTTATCGTTTATGTATTAATTTACTTTGTTATATACCAATGAAAATCATATCGGCTTTATTTATGTCTTTACTTTTACTTATAACCATCAATGGGTGTAATAAAGGTTCTGTAAATCCTAATATTCCGCGTGTTGTTATAAATATTACAATTGACCCTAACTCCACAATATATCAACCCTTAAATACCCCAGGCGGATGGCTTTATTTAGATGAGCAAGCCGGTATTTATATTCCATATGGAAGTCAGGGTGTAATAGTATACAGAATGAGTATGACTGAGTTCAAAGCTTACGAAAGACAATCTCCCGACTCACGATTTGAATGCTGTGATGAAAACATGCAAAATTGCGCCAAACTAATCGTTGGCGGTAACTATCCCTTTGTTAAAGATACGTGTAATGGAAACCTATATCAGCTTTTGGATGGATCTCTATTTACAGGGGAAGGACTCTACCCATTGATTGAATATGGAGCAGTTTATGATGGTGGGTTATTACACATTTTTAATTAAATGTCAATAATTTAATTAAAAAGCATTTCCTAAAATTAATTAGAACATCATTATTTTAGGACCTTGCAAAACTTAACTTATGAAAAACAAACCAATTACGCATTTCGGAATCAAGCGATTTATTAATGAGCAAACCATTGGAGGTTTTATTTTAATCTTAACAACTATTATTGCTCTTTATTGGTCTAATTCACCTTTTCATGAAAGTTATCATAGCTTATGGCATGATTTTAAAGTTGGTATTGTTTGGGGCAAAATAGATCTTGTGGCATCATTACACCATTGGATAAACGATGGATTGATGGCAATCTTCTTTTTCACCGTAGGACTTGAAATTAAACGTGAAATAATAGGTGGAGAATTAAACTCATTAAAAAAAGCATCGCTACCTATTTTTGCAGCCATTGGGGGTATGATTATTCCAGCTTTAATTTATGCTTTTATTTCCATAAGTAATCCTGAATATATAAAGGGTTGGGGAATTCCAATGGCAACGGATATTGCATTTGCACTGGGTCTAATGGCTATGTTTGGAAAAAGAATAAACATAAATCTAAAAATATTCCTAACTGCACTAGCAATCGCTGATGATCTGGGAGCAGTTATGGTAATTGCATTTTTCTACACAGAAACCATAGTAATGACTGAGCTCATTTCTGCTAGTATTTTTTTAGCGATTCTAATTGCTGCAAATCTAATGGGTGTTCGTAGAACTATATTTTATGCAATAGTTGGTTTTGCAGGCGTTTGGGTAGCATTTATGCTATCTGGCGTTCATGCTACAATTGCTGGTGTTCTCATAGCATTTACAATACCGGCAAGAACCAAGATTGATGAAAGTAAATTCATGAGCAAACTTGACAACTTGTTGACGGCTTTCAAAAAAGAACCTCCCACTAATGATAAGCTTTTGTCTGCAAAACAGGTTAAAATTTTATCAGACATAGAAGACCTAAATGACAAGGCACACACCCCTCTTCAAAAACTTGAACATGCCTTACATCCAATAGTTATTTTCTTTATTCTGCCGGTTTTTGCGCTTGCAAATGCTGGTGTTCACATCGATGGAAGTATAATTGAAATGGTTTTACACCCAATATCCTTGGGAATAATATTTGGTCTTATTTTAGGAAAATCCATTGGAATATCCATATTCTCTCATCTGGTTGTTAAACTAAAACTTGCCATACTTCCAGAAGGAATAACATGGAAACAAATTTATGGAGTTTCTTTTTTAGCTGGTATTGGATTCACCATGTCAATGTTCATAGCAGATTTAGCATTTACAGATAGTCATCATATTGAAATCGCAAAAGTTGGTATTATTACAGCGTCATTATGCTCTGCAATTATTGGTATGGTATGGCTAGGCATAACATTGCAAAAAAAATAACCCCACACAAATCAGTCTGCCAATATAATCCTTCCCGTTTTGGAAACAGAGCCACAAGTAACTTTATAAAAATAGGTCCCGGGGTTGAAATTATTCCTATTATCCATTTTAACTTTAATAACGGGGGTGTTTACAGAAATTACATGCTCCATATCAACAACTTTCCTCCCCATAATATCGAATACCTGAATGGATACATTACTCGCTACTGGATTAGCAATGGAAACATTAAAATAATTTGAAAAAGGGTTAGGATAGACGTTAACATTATCACTTATACTAAGGTTAATTCCTGTTGTTAAGTCACCATCAATAGCTATTATCTCGATGTAAGATTCGAGTAATGTTTCTATGAACATAGTATCAATTACAATTTCTCCTTTTCTTGAAACAGGAATGGCACATATAATGTTCAGTGTAAGGGTATCTCCACTTTCTAATTCATATGGAAAAACTGGCATCTCTTCAACACTCCATGGAAATATCCATCCAAACTCTGTCAATGATGTGAGAGTAACTTTATCAGAAATATCGTTTATAATGTTTAGAGGAATGCCTTCAATCATATCGGTTATATTCATAAACATAACCGTATCCGGGTCAAAAAGTAGTTCATTAACCGGAAAATAAATGGTTCTGAAAACAAACGGATCATCCTCGCCTACAAATGGCTGCATTGACTGCCTTCCTGAGTCATCAGCGGCATAAATATAATAGGAAACAGTATCTCCAGGTTCAACTCCTATAATTTTCGTTGAATAATGGTCTATACTATCAATTTCCATTAATGTGGATATAAAATCACCACTATTTCTCTTATAATAAACCAAAACAGAATCAGCATAAATATCAGCACCACTGTGTGCAGTTATCTTTGCTGATATATTATATTCTGGATGATATGATGTACTACCATAAATTGGCATGTGATCAATGTAGAGCATTCCAATGTCTGCTATTCCTTTGGCTCGACAGTGAAGAGCATCTGTATTTTCCCAACCATTATATAGAATTGGAACAATATCATACCCTGGCATAGCTTCTTCATAAACAGCTATTGCTTCATCATCCCACTGGCTACCAGTAATAGGAACAAAAATTCTATCATTTAGTATTAATGAGTTTGTATATGGAGTATATGGAGGATCTCCTGGCGTAAAAACTCTTATTACCTCCCAAGGTTTTCCATAACTACTTGTGGATGTTGCAAAATGATCAGCTAGATCTTCATAATCTTGATATCTATTGTCTGAAGGTGAAACTTGACCTATTAAAATTTTACCCGGTGTTAGATATTTACTCCAACAGTCGATGTGTTTAATATATTCCCCCAGTGGATCAGATGTTACATCATATAATGGGTTTCCAAGGTAATCGTTAACATAACCTGATACCTCATCATGAGTTAAGCTTGGATTTTCCTCCCAGACAAGATCCGTTGATGCCGCTATTCCTTTTCCTGTGCACATGTAATTGCCTCCGGTGCTTATCAGGTTCATACCATATAAGTCAATTCCAAGATAGGCGGCCATCTCTATGGGAATATCATTATCATTAGGGCGTGGTCGATTATAAGGGAAGTCAACTATTCCAGGATCTCCATTGCCATCAAAAACATACCATGGACCATAATCTCTAACCCAATAACTATCCGTTGGCTTTAGTAAAAAGTCACAATTTTCAAGATTGACTCCATTGTTTTGATATTGTGTGGTTACAGTGGCTTGCTGTGAAGAATTTGCAACTATTGTAAGCACAGTAGTTTCTTCTGCCATGGCTTTTATAAGTGACATTGGAATACCAAAAGGATACCTTATCAAAACACCCTGCATGGGGTCAAACTCGCCAACATTTCTGATTTCACCTTCTGGTGGATCAGTTGGTGTGAAGTTTCTTGCGTTCGTCACAGGAACAGTCATTTCCTCCTCGGATAAATAATGCAATTTTTCCCAGCTGGCTTTAGTTTGACTCTTTAAATTTGATGATATAAATATCAGCAGAAGACCAAGCAATAAGAATCTTATTTTCATATCTGGATGTTTTAATATTTATTGAGTAGACAAATGTATAAACTTAGAAGTTGTCTTGCAACTAATGATTTAGAAATGATTGGGCATAATTATATGTAATAATGGACACTTGTTTTGTTAAGCAATCGCTTAGAGGGATTGTTATGATTACCATTAATTATATTATTTTTGTATTTGAAACAAAAGAAATAGAAATGGGATTACTTTCAAATATTTCATTAGTACAAACCTGCGGATGGATAGGAACTCCTGAAATTATTATTATCGTTGTAATAATTCTTTTACTTTTCGGTGGTAAGAAAATACCTGAGTTGATGCGTGGCCTTGGAAAAGGTGTTAAGGAATTTAAAGATGGTGTAAGTGAAGATAATAATAACGCCAACGAAAAAGATGACACTAAAAAGGACTAAAGCCTTAATTAGTCATTTATTAATTCTTTATAAATATTATGTCGATTGATTATCTGTCGAACAAAATTAAAAGTTTCTTTTCCTCTAACATATCCATTGTAAACCACAGGGTCGTGGTAATGTTCTTTTTCCGACAAACTTAATATACAGCTATCTACGTTATGGGTCCATACATTGGGGTCCTTACCATACTTTTCTGCTAACCTTCTTGCATCAAGCACATGTCCTAACCCGCAGTTATATGAGGCCAAAACGAATTTTATTCTTTCGGTGGAATCTGCTATTTCGTCAGGAATTTGATTGTCTATATATCTAATATGCTTAACCCCTGCAGTAATTTGATCCTTTGGAGAAGGCCTGGAATCAAGGCCATATTTTTCAAGGACATGTGGCATAAGTTGCATAAGACCGTATGCTCCCACCCATGATTTAACATTGGGTTTAAATTCCGATTCCTGATATATCATTGATGCCAATAGGAGCCAATCCCATCCTATTATTTCAGAGGAATTTTTTATGTATTCATCATATGGAGATAAACTACCTCCAGAATAGGAATTATATTCACTATTTACAATCTTCCTTGATCTTATATTCTTAAAATATTTATTGTATAGTAATCTTGACTTTAGAGTTTTATTAAATCTATTCATCCAATTATCTATGGTATCCACAAGCCCTGTTTGACCTCTTTTTGCAGCCCACGCTATTTTTTGAGGAAAACTAAGCGTTGTTTTAACATCTATATTTCTATAATATCTACCATTTACCTTTGCAATGTGTTCATCCGATACAGTATAATCTATCTCACCCAGTGAAACTGCATGTATAAGATCCTCAACATCTCTTGGATCATTTATAACCTGAATAGTGTCTGCAATTTCATCACTTAAAGTTTCTAATCTTTTTGAAAAAACTGTTCCCGCCTGAACATGTACTTTGGCATTGGCCAAATCCAATGGATTTCTTAATAAATGTGATTCTATTTCATCGGCAGTTTTCATCTTATGATATCCATCAGGTTTCTTTTGTACAAGTACTTGCCTTGTTGTCATTATGGGTGTTGTGAATGAAAATTGTTTAGATCGCTCAGATGTAACTGTCAATCCCATTGCCAGTAAATCAATCTCGTTATTATTTAGCATCTCGATCCCCTTTGAGATATCATATTCAATGATAAGTTCCAGTTCCACACCAAGATTAGTTGTGAAATCCTTTAATAGTTCATATTGATAACCGATTGGTTCGCCACGATAAATTAGATAATTGATTGATCCAAAATCCGTAGCAGCTCTCAATTTTTTTTGCTCTAGTATCCTTTTAATTGCAAAATCAGAAGCATCAGATGATATATAAAAACCATTAACATTATGATTATTGGAAGCATTGTTACATGATCCAATAATTAAAATCACAACTATACAAATGATAGTTTTTATTCTCATATCTTCAATGATGGAGACATTTACTAAAATAATAAAATAATGAAGCTAATGGTAATCATACTTTATAAATAAATGTCCCTTTAAATGATTGTAACTTGTTATATTTGTGAGTAATTCGTTTGTAAATATACTCCGGATGATTTTAATTGGATCAAACATGACAAAAATTATTGCTATTTCATTACTGGGTATATTATTAATCGGTTCCAATTCTTGTAAAAAAATTACTAATCCCAATAACAATGGTGAGGTTAAGGATACTTTGTCGTATGACTTTCTTAACACGCGTATTTTCATTGAATTTTTTGATGCAAATACCAATAACCACATTAATTCAAATGGAAGTGACCATTTGAAGGTTGAGCTTAAAGGAGGTTCAAAGGATGCAATTGCAGATATTATTGGCCTTCAGAAAGAGATTTATTATCCAGAAAATGGATTCATTTCTTTTGGAATACTTCCAGAATACAATCCCAGCATATCATCACCTATTAACTTTACCTTGATAGCATCCATTAATAATTATTTAATGACCTCTCGTGAAATTAAAATTTCTGAAGTGGGTGATTACTACATTAAAATATCAATGGTAAACATAGATAATCCACCAGAAGGCATCGCGGTAAAAACAGCAGATGGTATTGGAAACCTTTATGATGGATTTCTTCGTGATGATGTGGAGATATCAACCGAAAATGAAGAAGCTAAGATTACCATTCATGGTGGAACACGATTGCTTAACTCTGATACAAACAACCTGAATGGTAAGCTAAACATATCTCTTTTTTATTACAATTTAGATTATGATCAATCTTTTGAGTCATTTTCTGGTGGCATAATAGGAACCATTGAAGAAAATAATTCCATTGAAAATGCATTATTCTATCCAGGAGGTTATGTTACCATAAAAGTTTACGATAGTGATGGTAAAGAGGGTGCTTTTATTGAATCTAAGTCCATTGATTTATATGTCAAAATTGCCAGCGAACTGATTAATCCAAAAACAGGATTATCATATCAAAGTGGTGATATTATAAATTTAATAAGGTACGATGATAATGCTGGAACATGGATATATGAAAAATCAGACACTGTGAAAATTGATGATAATGGTATATTATATGTTAATACTACTACTGCGAGCTTAAATAACATAAGCCTAAGCAATTATAAAATTAATTTTTGTACCGATGCCTCTGGTTTTAGTATTACAGGAAATTGCCAGCAAGATCAAACAATACAGCTTAGCGGTATATTACGAAAGTCCGATGATGATTCTTTCATATCTAACATAACATTAGTAGGGAATAAAAGTGAAGCACTATATTTTTCTGGAAATATTGGTAATAATAGTGCTTACATAGACTGGCTTACAATTACAGGAAGTTGTGAAATAAATCAAGCTTATAATCCAACAACAATAGAAAACATGTGTTTGGGACCAGATGTTGATATAAATCTCATGAAGGGTGCTGGAGATTTGAAATCAATTGAAGCAACTTTCCTGGGCAGATGCTCTTCGGATACTAATTATATAATTCTACCTTCATTTGGCCTGTGGGTAAAAAATATTGATGCCGTTACAGATTGGAAATGGTATTCAATGGAAAAGGGCAAGGCACAAATATATGACCTTACCATAGGTCAAACTTATATCTTTGGCGTGTACTTTGATGGAGTGTGGAAAGAGTGGAGGGCTACCATAAGAGAAGATTCAAAATTAGATTTTAATATCGAATTTTCGGATGGAATCTGCAATGATGTATTTGGAATTTTTTAACTATCTAATATTACTCAAAACCTTTTAATTTTGAAATATTCCTACGATCTTTTTTTGTAGGTCTGCCGACGCCACGTTCACGTTTTTCAATATTTAATTGCCTTATCATTTCAAGCCTTTCATATTCCCCTGGAGGTGTCATATCCTGCATAATATCTGGAACAAGCTTTGCTGCTACCCTATTTTTGTGGATCTTTAAGACCTTGACCGTTTTACGAATGCCACTTTGCTGAACATCAATTATGTCGTTAACTCTTATTTCTCTACTGGGCTTAGCATTATGTCCATCAATCTTTACCTTGCCCCCACTGCATGCTTCGCTAGCTTGCGATCGTGTTTTAAAAATACGGATCACCCAAAGCCATTTATCTATTCGTATTGATTCCATCAAAACATTGAGTATGGGTAAATATTATTTTTTTCGAAAAAATATTTGAATTGGCACTCCTGTGAAGTTATAATGCTTTCGTATTTGATTTTCAATAAATCGCTTATAAGGCTCCTTAATATCATCGGGTAGATTACAGAAAAAAGCAAACATTGGTGTTGATGTTTTTAGCTGAGTTATATATTTAATTTTTATATGCCTCCCTCTTGAGCCCATTGGTGGGGGGTTATTCTCAATTATGGGCAATAATAAATCATTCAGTTCAGATGTGGATATTCTATACTTACGTCGCTCATAAACTTCAGATGCAAATTCAAGAGTTTTGTGTATTCTTTGTTTTTCTTTTACTGAAGTAAAAACAACTGGTATATCAACAAACGGAGCTATTCTTTCTTTTAAATCACTTTCAAACTTCAGGTGTGTATTTGTTTCTTTATTAATAAGGTCCCATTTATTTACAACTAAAACTATCCCCTTATTATTCTTTTCAGCAAGGTGAAAAATATTTACATCCTGCTTTTCTATTCCCGATTGAGCATCAATCATTACAACACAAACATCAGAATTTTCTATGGCTTTTATGGTTCTAAGCGTTGAATAAAACTCGATGTTTTCATATACCTTACCTTTTTTGCGAAGGCCAGCGGTATCAACAAGCATAAAATCATGGCCAAATGCATTGTACCGAGTATAAATTGAATCACGTGTTGTACCTGCAATATCAGTTACAATATTTCTAACATCACCCAAAAGAGTATTTATAATGGATGATTTTCCAACGTTTGGTCTACCAACAAAGGCAATTCTCGGAAGGTCAATTTCTTCATCCTTCATGTCCTTATCAGGAAACACCTTAACAACATCATCTAGCAAATCACCTGTACCACCACCATTAACTGCTGATAATGGATAAACATTTCCCAAGCCAAAGGAGTAAAATTCTGATATTTCGCCTGATTTGTCAGGGGTATCAATTTTGTTTGCTGCAACAAAAATATTCTTCTGTGACTTCCTTAATAAACGAGCAACATCTTCATCCAAAGGGTTAATCCCTTCCTTTGAATCCACAACAAATATTATTGCATCCGATTCATCTATTGCAAATTCAACCTGTTTTCTTATTTCGCCTTCAAAGGTATCATCCGAACCATAAACATACCCCCCAGTATCGATAACAGAAAACTCATACCCATTCCAATCACTTTTTCCATAAATTCTGTCACGAGTAACCCCACTAACAGATTCAACAATTGCCTCCTTACTTTGTATTAGCCGGTTAAAAAGAGTTGATTTGCCAACATTTGGTCGACCTACTATTGCTATGGTATTATTCATTATTTATGAAATTAATTTGAGCATGCAAAAATATTAAGAATTTGCTACGATTATCATTGGCTGTATCCAAAATTCTTGAGTATATTTTCATTATCCCGCCAATCCTTACTAACTTTAACAGTTGTTTCAAGAAATACTTTTTTCCCAACAAATTCCTCTAAATCCTTTCTAGCTGCAGTTGCTGTTCTTTTAATGGCCTGGCCTTGGTGACCAAGAATTATTGCCTTTTGAGATTCTCTAGCAACATATATTAATGCAGATATTCTAATTATCCTTTGTTCCTCCTTATATTGATCAACCGCAACCTCAACAGAATAGGGGATTTCCTTTTTATAGTTTAAAAGAATTTTTTCACGAATAATTTCTGACACGAAGAATCGCATGGATTTATCAGTGAGCTCATCCTTGGGGTAAAATGCATCATGTTCCGGCAAGTTCTCTATTATAACATCAAATAGTGATTCGAGATTAAAATTGTTCAATGCAGAAACAGGGATAACTTCAGATTTAGGCAATAATTCCTGCCACGAGGTTATCTGTTTCATTATTTCCTCCTGATTCGATAAATCTATTTTGTTTATTACAACGATAACCTTACGACCTGTTGAATTGAATTTTTCAATTATTTCCTTGTCTGAAAATTGGAAATCAGGTTCTGTCATGAGTAATATTATATCTGCATCTTTCAGAGCAGTGTCCACAAAATGATTCATGTACTGATGCATTTTATAGGATGGATCTTTAACTATTCCTGGTGTATCGGAATAAACGATTTGAAAATCGTCACCATTAACAATTCCCATTATACGATGCCTTGTTGTTTGGGCCTTGGAGGTAATAATTGAAAGTTTTTGGCCAACCATAGCATTCATTAATGTTGATTTACCAACATTGGGATATCCAATAATATTTACAAATCCAGCTTTGTGCATAATAATCCTAAAATATTTGCACAGCAAAGAAACAAAATATATCTTTGCACTCCCCTTTTTAAGGGGTATTGATGAACGTTCATAAGAATAAAAGACATATTGCGGGGTGGAGCAGAGGTAGCTCGTTGGGCTCATAACCCAAAGGTCGTAGGTTCGAATCCTGCCCCCGCTACTAAAACAATAAAACGGTTATACTTTTATAAAGTGTAGCCGTTTTTTCATTATACCTTTTAAATCTTTTTATTTTTTTGTATTTTTGAAACAGCTTCATCAAAATTAACATATGTAATTTGAATATCTTCAAAACATATATTTGATAAATCGAAGTCAATGAAATTACTCTCCATGATATTACGATTATAAATATTGAGGACGTAGAGAAGAGCGATATTACTAAATTTTATAGCAATATATAATCACTAACACTATCCTCCTCTAACCATAATATTAAAATCATGGAACTGCTTAATTTACAGCGTGTTAAATATGATTAAAAACCATCGATATTCATGGTCACCAATTCATAAAAGAGAAGATTTTGCATGGCCTCATGGGAAAAGGTTGGCTCTCTATATCGGTTTAAATTTAGAACACTTTTCTTTTGGTGAGGGCTTGGGAGCAAAACTTGCACCTTCAGCTAGTGAACCTGATGTTTTGAACTACTCATGGCGAGATTATGGAAATCGTGTGGGAGTTTGGAGGCTCTATGAGCTATTTCAATCTCTAGAACTTCCTGTATCTTTAATAGTCAATTCATCAATATATGATTATGCTCCAGAAATAATTGAAACAGGAGTAGGTCGTGGTTATGAGGTTGTTGCTCATGGTAGAACAAATTCAGAACGCCAAAGTGATTTTGTAGAAAACGAAGAGAAAAAATTAATTGATGAAACAACTAAAGTGATAAATCGTTTCCATAATAAACCAAAAGGATGGCTTGGTCCTTGGATATCGGAGAGTATTACAACCCCAGATTTACTTGAGGAAGCAGGGTACTCCTATCTACTTGATTGGTGTCACGATGATCAACCAACATGGTTAAAAACACGAAATGGTAAAATTCTCAGTATTCCCTACCCACAAGAGATAAATGATATTCCCGCAATCATTGCTCGCCAAAATAGTGCTGAAGAGTTCTCCAATATGATAATTGACAATTTTGATGAGATGCTCCAGCAATCAGAACAACAATCACTGGTTATGGGAATAGCTCTCCATCCTTATATTGTAGGTCAGCCTTTTAGACTAAAACATCTAAGAAAAGCTCTAACTCATATTGTAAATAATATGAAAGATAAAGTTTGGTTTACTACAGCTGGGGAAATTGCGGAGTATTATTGTAAGAATGTAGAGTCATAAATATTTGCAGACATTAGCAGTTCTTCTGTGTTTAACTTAAATTCAAGGCTTACGTATATCTTCCACGAGCTGCTGGATCTCTTTGCTTGGTGCTGGTGTTATACTAGAAACTATTATTATTACAGCAAAGTTTGCTAACATACCTACGGTGCCAAATCCCTCCGGAGAGATGCCAAACCACCAATCTGCTTTGGTGCCACCTCCAAACCAGCCAAACTTAAATTTTAGCATATAAAACAACATTAGCAAAACGCCAACTAGCATTCCACTGATCGCACCCTCTTTGTTAATTCGTTTGGAAAAGATGCCAAGCAAAATGGCGGGAAAGAACGAAGATGCTGCCAAACCAAATGCTAAGGCTACAGTTGCAGCTACAAATCCAGGAGGATTGATTCCAAAGTAACCAGCCAAACAAACAGCAGCTGCAGCAGCAATACGTGCGGCAATTAGCTCGCCCTTATCCGATATGTTGGGCATCACCATCTTTTTGAGTAAATCGTGCGACACAGCCGATGAAATCACTAATAGCAACCCTGCCGCTGTAGATAGTGCTGCGGCCAATGCCCCTGCTGCAAGCAGGGCGATAACCCAATTTGGTAAATCCGCAATTTCTGGATTTGCCAATACCATGATATCTACATCAACATCCAGTTCGTTTGTTTTTTTATCCGCTGTGTACTGAATAAGTCCATCCTCATTTTTGTCTGTAAATTCAAGAAGTTCTGTGGACTCCCATTTTTCAAACCAATATGGCATCTGCTTATAGGGTTTATTGCTTACTGTTTCAATAAGGTTGGTTCTAGAGAATACTGCAATAGCTGGAGCTGTGGTATAAAGTATGGCTATAAACAACAACGCCCATCCAGCAGACTTTCGCGCATCACTTACTTTTTTAACGGTAAAAAAGCGCACAATCACATGTGGCAGTCCAGCTGTACCGACCATAAGGGCCATGGTAATACAAAATACATCAAACATAGATTTGCTCCCCGAAGTGTATTCATGGAACCCAAGCTCTTTGTGCAGCCCATCTAGTTTGTCAAGCAGATAAGTCCCATCGGCATCAGCTGCACCAAACCCAAGCTGTGGAATAACATTTCCTGTTACCAAAAATGATATAAATACAGCAGGCACCATAAAAGCAAAAATCAACACACAGTATTGTGCTACCTGGGTATATGTAATCCCTTTCATACCACCCAAAACAGCATAAAACAATACGATTCCCATACCTATAATTACACCGGTGACAATATCAACTTCTAGGTATCTTGAAAACACTACTCCTACACCACGCATTTGCCCAGCTATGTATGTAAAGGATACGATAAGAGCGCAAAACACAGCAATAGAACGCGCCATATTTGAATAATAACGATCACCTATAAAGTCAGGAACAGTAAACTTGCCGAACTTACGTAAATAGGGTGCAAGAAGTAATGCCAATAGCACATAACCACCAGTCCAGCCCATAAGGTAGACCGACCCGTCGTAGCCACTAAAAGATATTATGCCTGCCATAGAAATAAACGAAGCAGCAGACATCCAATCGGCAGCTGTTGCCATTCCATTTGCAATAGGATTAACCCCACTACCGGCTACATAAAACTCTTTTGTTGACCGTGCCCGAGACCAAATAGATATCCCTATGTATAAAGAAAAACTAAGTCCAACAGCAATCCAAATCCAATATTGAAGATCCATCTAGTTATCTTTTTTTAGTTTATTATCTAGGCGATTCATAAGATAGATATAGGTAAAGATGATGATTAAAAATCCATAAATGGAACCTTGTTGCGCAAACCAAAACCCGAGCTTAAACCCACCAATTTGTATCAAATTCAATTGTTCTACAAATAAGATACCACAGCCAAAAGACACGATAAACCAAAGTAAAAGCAGAATGCTGATGTACTGCACATTTTTTTTCCAGTAAACATTATTTTTCATGGGTTTAAGAATAAAGATTAAGTCATTCAAATGGGTTAACTACTAAAAACCCCTCTAAATCCAAATTTAGAGGGGTTTTTGCTTTGTTGAATTCTATCAATAACCCTAATTAAGTTTCAGATAAAATATACCATCACTTTTTAAATATAAGGTTTATCAGAAATAGAACAACTATAGCACCAATGGCACCCGTTAATACAGCTCCTAGCCATTCATCTCCAAGACTAATGCCAAGAGCTCCCAATATCCAGTACCCAAAAGCACTACCAACTATTCCCAATAATATGTTCCAAATTAAACCAAGGCCACTCCCTTGGTAAATTGTGCTTCCAAGCCATCCAGCTAAAGCACCAATAATTAAAGATCCAATGATTTCCATGTTTATTTGTTTAAATGAATATTGAAATGCATATTTAATCCAAATATATCATTTTATTTTTTGGGGCACCTAAACAAGAATTATTCATGATAAATACTAGGAAGATTAGAATGAAGTTTTGTCCCAAGTTTATAACAAAACAAGTATATTCTCTTTCCCTGCCCATGACATTAAAGCTACAACAAGAGGTATTAATACGTATTTTGATTTAATTTAAGTGCTCGTTTGTTAAAAAACAAACTTACATTTTTAATTTAACAAGTATTAGCCTAATCATTTAGTCGCTTTGTTAAACATCTCATGGAGATGTTAGATTTATTTTACTATCTATTTCATGCTGGCCAAAGAGGAAAAAAATTATGTCTCGCATATACTGAATAATAAATATTATCTAACTAATGGAGTAAGTCCTTTACAAAATTCTTTACTTTTGGAATCCCAAATTAAAATGGCGGTTATATGGCATTTGTTAATTCCGTGCTTAATTGGTGGATTAAAAAAAGAATTCATCAAATAGAACTATTCAACAAGTATCCCATTGATGTACAAAATGAGGTTATCAAAAAACTCATTTATTCAGGGCGCGATACTGAATGGGGTATGGAATATGGTTACAAGTCAATAAAATCCATTAAAAGATTTCAATCACAGGTTCCTATAAGTACGTATGAGGACATCAAACCATATATTGATCGTTTGCGAAAGGGTGAGCAAAATATCCTATGGAATGAAGAAATAAATTGGTTTGCAAAGTCATCTGGAACAACAGCAGGTAAAAGCAAATATATTCCCGTCAGCCATTCTTCTCTGGAGGACTGTCATTATAAAGGAGGGAAAGATATGTTGGCAATGTATTTCAATTTATATCCAGAATCCGAACTTTTCGAAGGTAAAAGCTTGGTGATGGGTGGTAGTAGAAATATACTTGAGGTTAGCAATAGAACATTTATTGAGGGTGATTTATCCGCAATACTTATGCAAAACCTTCCTTTCTGGGCCCAATTCAAAAGAGTTCCCTCCCTAACAATTGCTCTGATGGATGAATGGGAGAATAAGCTTGAGCTCATGGCAGAATCAACAATGGGCCACAATGTAACAAGCATATCAGGTGTTCCATCATGGATGCTGGTATTGTTACGAAAAATTCTAAAAAAATCTGGGAAAAATAACATACATGAGTTATGGCCAAATCTGGAAGTATTTTTTCATGGAGGTATAAATTTTGAACCATACAGAGATCAATATAACGATATCATTGATCCAGCAAAAATGGTTTATTCAAATACCTACAATGCATCCGAAGGGTTTTTTGCAATACAGGATCAAAAAGATAATAGTGATTTGCTATTGATGTTGGATTATGGAATATTTTATGAATTTATACCGCTGAGTGAAATTGGTTCTAAATCTCCAAAAGCTCTTACCCTCAGAGAAGTTGAAGTAGGAATTAATTATGCGCTGATAATATCAACCAATGCTGGGCTATGGAGATATATGATTGGTGACACGGTTATGTTTTCAAGCACTTCCCCATATAGAATAAGAATAACAGGTAGGGTTAAAAATTTTATGAATGCCGTTGGAGAAGAAATTATAATTGACAATGCTGAAAAAGCTCTTGCCATAGCATGCTCAAAAACTGATGCAACTATTATAGATTATACTGCAGCACCAATTTTTGTTGATGATAATGTGTGGCATCAATGGCTAATAGAATTTGAAAAACCCCCGGCTAACCAAGAATTTTTTAATGAGGCCTTTGATAATGCCCTTAAATCTCTCAATTCAGATTATGAAGCAAAAAGATATCATGACCTGGTATTAAAGGCGCCACAGATTGTAAATCTTAAAAAAGACACTTTTTATAACTGGATGAAAATGAGAAACAAGCTCGGGGGACAAAATAAGGTACCACGCTTGTCAGGAAGCAGAGAGTATGTTGACGAAATACTTAATCTTTAATAGTTTCTTTTTTAATCAACAATTTATTTATTTTAGTAAAAAATTAGCAAAAATGCATGTAGCAATAGCAGGAAATATTGGATCCGGAAAAACAACTCTAACAAGATTATTGGCAAAACACTTTGGCTGGAAACCTCACTACGAAGATGTTGATCACAACCCATATCTACATAGTTTTTATGAAGATATGCAGCGCTGGTCTTTTAACCTTCAAGTATATTTTCTAAACTCAAGGTTTCGACAGGTTGTGGAAATAAGAGACAGTGGTAAAAATATTATACAGGATAGAACCATATATGAAGATGCATATATTTTTGCTCCGAATCTACATGAAATGAATTTAATGTCGACAAGAGACTTTGATAATTATAGCTCTCTGTTTGAATTGATGAATTCATTTATTCATCCTCCAGATTTACTTATCTACTTAAAGGCATCCGTTTCTACTCTTGTTGAGCAAATACAGATGCGCGGACGCGATTATGAAGAATCAATACGTCTTGACTATCTCAAGAGATTGAATAATCGTTACGAAACATGGATAAAGGGATATGATTCAGGAAAATTACTCATAATTGATGTCGACAATATGGATTTCAATAATCCAGAAGACTTGAGTGTTGTTATTGAAAAAGTTAATGCAAATATTCATGGTTTGTTTTAAGGTTTATTATTAGAGCTAATCATGATTTAAAATTGTTTCCATAATCTTTAGAGAATTAAGAAAATGAAAATTCTTGGTATCATTCCAGCAAGATATGAGTCAACAAGATTTCCAGGTAAACCACTTGTTGATATTGCAGGAAAATCCATGATACAAAGAGTTTACGATCAAGCCTGTAAGGCGCATCTAGTTTCAAAAATTATTGTTGCAACTGATGACGAAAGAATATTTAAGCATGTTGAAAGTTTTGGTGGTGTGGTAATGATGACAGATAAAAATCACTTAAACGGAACCACCCGATGTAATCAAGTTCTGGATTTAATTTCAAAATCAGGAGAACAGTTTGATGTGGTAATAAATATTCAAGGTGATGAACCCATGATTAATCCACAACAGATTGATAAGGTTGCTAAGCTATTTAATGATGAGAAAACGCAAATATCTACTCTCGCTAAGAAAATTACATTCGCAGAAGATCTTTGTAATGATAACATAGTAAAAGTTGTTTTTGATGATAATAAAAGTGCGTTATATTTCAGTCGTCAAGCCATTCCCTACGAAAGAAATCACAAAAAAGATAACTGGTTAGATCATAATGAATATTACAAACACGTGGGGATTTATGGCTACAGATCCAATATTCTAGATAAAATAGTTGCTCTTCCACAAGGTAAACTTGAGTTTGCTGAAAGTTTGGAGCAGCTAAGGTGGCTTGAAAATGGAATTAGAATTACAATTGATATTACTGATTTTGAGTCTATTGCAATAGATACACCCGATGACCTATTAAAACTTACCACAAAACTTTGATTGTTCCGAACAGTTTTCTTACTTTAGCGAGTTGTGATCTAATTAATTTTTAGTGATTAGTATAAAGATTGTTAATTACTTTAAATCAAAGTGTTTTTCAGATGGAAGTAGCAAAATATTTGAGAGAATTATTGTATGATTATGAATGCGTTATAATACCAAACCTTGGTGGTTTTATTTCAAATAATAAACCAGTTACAATTAACAAGCTATCAAATAGGTTTTCTCCTCCAAATAGTACTATTCATTTTAATACACACTTAAAAACAAATGATGGGCTTCTTTTAAACCATCTTTCTCAAAGGGAGAATATTGATTACGCAACTTCAAAAATAAAAGTTGAAAAATTTGTAAGACATTGCAAAACAATTCTAGATAATGAGGGTAAAATTCATTTAAAATCTGTTGGTTACCTTTTTTATGATAAGAATAGAAATATTGGATTCAGTCAGGATGAAAAAATCAATTTCAATGCAGATTCATATGGCTTAACTGACTTGGTTTCTCCTTCCATTAAGAGAATAACTGATGAAGAAAAAGTTAAAAAAGTCGTAGCCTCTGCACTTAAGAATTCAAATAATACTTCCCGACAAAGAGTTAGTCGTAAATCAAACCGCGGTAATAAATCATTGGCAACACAGCTACTATTGCCAGCCATATTAATTTTTACCCTGGGCATTGGTTATGCATATATTGAAAATGGTATGATTTCCAATTACATTGATAGGTATTCGTCTCAAATTCCTTTTTTCTATTCCAGCGTGAACGATTACCTGGCAGAAAATATAAATTCAGAGCCCGTTGGTAAGCTAAGCAAGGGTGCGGCATCCTTCTTTCCTATTGTTCTTAACGAAAAACATGATACTGAAGCTGCTATTACAAAAATCAAAAGTCCGGAAGAAACCACAAAGGAAGAAATTGCCATTATAAAACATAAAGACATACAACAACCAAATGGGATAGGTGAAACAGTGGTTTCGCTGGATGTTAAACGCACAACAGATGGCACTCATACTAAGAACCATAATTTGGACAAAACATTATCAAGCAATAAGTTCTTCATTATTGCTGGTTCATTTTCCAAAAAATCAAATGCCCTAAATCTTATTAATAGCCTTAAAAGCAATGGATTTGATGCTATTATTGCAGATACTAGCAATAATGGAATGTATAGAGTGGCATTTGAGTCATTCAGTCTTCGCTCTGCTGCGAAACAAGAACTAGTGGCAATTAGAAAAAACGAAAATCCCAACGCCTGGCTCCTGGTTAAATAGCTAAGAACATCGTGAGTAAAAAGAATAAGCTTCAACGTTTTGCTGAAAATGAAACCTTCGCAAACATGTTTCAAATGGGTTATAACCAACTTTTGGAAGGGTTTAATAATCGCGGAAATTGGAATAAGAAATTCTTTAAAAACAATAATGAAATCGTACTCGAATTAGGATGTGGAAAAGGTGAATATACAGTTGGAATGGCAGGTATGTTCAAAGACAAAAATTTTGTGGGTATAGACATAAAAGGTGCTCGCATATGGCAAGGTTTGCGTAACGCCAATAATAAAAAGCTAAATAATGTAGCATTTATAAGGTCACGGATTAATTTACTTGAATATTTATTTGGTCCCGAAGAGGTATCTGAAATATGGATTACATTTCCTGATCCCCGAGCTAGATACTCAGATAAAAACAGAAGGCTTACATCCCCAAAATTTATAGAGCGATATTATAAAATTTTAAAAAGGGGAGGGACTATAAATCTAAAAACAGATAATATTCTATTCTTCGAATATACACTTGATGTGATACGTGAAAATGGTCATGAATTACTTGAATATACCTACGACGTATATGGTAGTAAAAATGACAAGGTATTACAGGATATTCAAACCTATTATGAAAAAATATGGCTCAAAAATGGTACTAAAATTAAGTATCTCAGATTCAAACTTGCAAACAAATAATCATAATTTTATAAGATAGCTTACCATTCTGGTTTTCTCTTTTCCAAAAATGCCAACATTCCTTCCCTACCCTCTTTGCCTTCGCCAAATAATGTTCCAAACTCTTTTGCTTCGAGTTTTTCTCCATCATATAATGACTTCTCCAAGCCTTCTCTTACTACCATTTTTAACTTTCTTATTGCCTGGGGGCCCTTAGATGCTATTAATTTGGCAACCTTAATTGTTTCATCCATAAACACATCCGGTTCAAACACCTTTTGCACTAACCCTATTCTTAAGGCATCTTCAGCACCTATCATATCAGCTGTCATAAGCAAATAAAGGGCATCTCCGATACCGGTTAATCGTGATAATCTCTGAGTTCCAGCATACCCTGGAATTAATCCCAAATTAACCTCGGGCTGACCAAATTTTGCCTTCGAGCTTGCAATTCTAAAATCACATCCCATGGCTAACTCCAAGCCACCACCAAGAGCAAAACCATTTATGGCAGCAATAACAGGAATACTCATTTTACCGAAACTTGAGAATGTTTTTTGACCCAGCCTGGAGAACTCCGAGCCCTCTGCACTATTTTTATTTACCATCTCTGCTATATCAGCACCAGCAACAAAGGCCTTGCCATCTCCAGTAATAACCATTACTCTAACCAAATCATTACTAGATAATTCAGCTACTAATTGGTCCATTTCATTAAAAAATTTGGTATTTAATGCATTCATTGCTTTGGGTCTACTTATGGTAACAAGCGCTATTCCATCAGTGATTTCAGTATTCAATATTTCGTATTCCATGTTAAGATATTTTGAGTGCTCCAAATTTAATAAAAAGGATTTATTGTTGAACCTATAATTACATGTATAAAATAAGCCACGAAACAAAAAAATAGATACCTTTATGATTCCAAATTTTAAACACTCATGGAAACTTATATGTTAATAATCAGCATAATACTACTAGTGATAATATTAGCTGTATTATTCATGAGAAAGGGTTCTTCCTTTACAACTGACTCATTAAAAAGGGAATTGGAAAATATATTCAAAGAAGAACTACAAGAAACACGTCGTGAAAATAGAGATTTAAATACCGAAAATCGCCGTGAATTAAACACAATTTTCAAGGATCACCAGGATACTCTTTTGAAGAGAATAACAGAACTAAACAAGCAGCAGCAGGATAATCTTGACTTATTTTCTAAGAACCTTAATCAAAACCTTCGTCAAAGATTTGATGAGCTTTCAAAACAACATAATGAATTTAATAAGCAATCAAAAGATTCAATAAAGGATATCAGTGAATCCATTGAAAAGTCTCTTAAGGCAATACGGGAAGATAATTCGACTCAGCTAAACGAAATGCGAAAAACAGTAGATGAGAAGCTACAGTCTACGCTGGAAAAACGACTGGGAGAATCCTTCAAACTAGTTAGCGAACGACTTGAACTGGTTCATAGAGGTTTAGGTAAGATGCAAGAACTTGCATCAGATGTAGGCGACCTTCAAAAGGTACTTAACAATGTTAAAACTAGAGGTATTCTTGGCGAATATCAGCTTGGTAATATTTTAGAACAAATACTTTCTCCAGAACAGTATTCACAAAATGTGGCAACTAAAAAAGGAAGCCAGGCTAATGTAGAATTTGCAATAAATCTTCCTGGAAAAGTTGATGATAATGCCGTTTGGCTTCCCATTGATTCAAAATTTCCCATAGAAAATTATCAACTTCTGATAGATGCATATGATATGGGAGATAAGTCTAAAATTGAATTATCACAAAAAAATCTATTGAAATCCATAGAATTGTTTGCAAAAACAATTAGTGAGAAATATATTGACCCCCCTCAAACTACCGATTTTGCTATAATGTTTTTACCTGTGGAAAGTCTTTATGCTGAAGTTCTCAAGCACCCTGGAACCTTTGAGAAACTTCAAAGAGAATACCATATAACCGTTACTGGCCCAACAACATTGTCTGCCTTGCTAAATAGCTTACAGATGGGCTTTCGAACACTTGCGGTTCAAAAGCGAAGCAGCGAAGTATGGAAGGTATTGTCGGGGGTTAAAACAGAATTTAGCAAGTTTTCAGACCACTTGTCTAAAGTTCATAAGCAGATAAATACAGCCTCCGGTTCTTTAGATATTTTGATTAACACCAGAACCAATGCCATGGAAAGAAAATTGAAAAGTGTAGAAACAATGGATAACACTATAGAACCACCAGAGTCTTTCGAATTGCCACTCTCATCTGATATGAATGATGAATCCTGATGGTAATAGCATTTTTGTTATAGAGTATTTGGGTGTTTCCTTATAGCCTACGGGCAGCCATTAGGTAACCAATCACAAGGTAAGAAATCCGACTGATAAAGAACAAACGTTGGTTTTTCTGAAGATGTATAATACTTTTCTTTAAAGAGAGTCATAAACTCCATAACACAACTTAACTCCCAACCACCTAATATATCAAACGATCCACAAGTATTATTTACCTTGCCAAAAGAGCCTGCCAAACAGTTATCGCCTGTTTGTTCAAAACTAAAGGCTGGCCATCCCTTCGCAGTTCCTCCCTGTATACCTCCACCAGCGGCTGTTGGGTTTTTAAAGAAATTAGAATCTATACATTGATTAAATGCGGTTGTGGGATCATTTACATTAACAGACAGAACCCCATTAAGACCAGCAGGTGAAGAATAATATTCGAATACATTAACAAGGGGTGAAGCCCATCCATCAGCAGAATTATAACCGGCACCTCCTGCTACAGCTATGTCTGTGGGCATAGGTCCACCAGCATCGGTAATTTGTTGCTTAATACTATTAATGAAATCCATAGTATTTGCTGCTTTAATTGTTTCACCCTGATAATTGTAATTCTCAGAATCTAGACCGAGAATATAATCGTTATCTCCAACAACAGATGAAACTTCTGTATAATCGAACCATCCCGAATCAGAATCTCCATTAGACAAACCAAATTGAATACCAATGCCAATTCCTTTTACAGCAAGAGTGTCAATAAAAGATTTTAGTTCAGCAACTACACTTGAATCATCTCCTTGTATGAATGTAGGCACTGTTATGAACACAGTATTGAAGCCGACCGGATCAACAAAATCCATTAAAGATTCAAGATAGGTGTTTAAATCCGATGATGACATTGTCTTATGCGTAGAATATCCTTCATGCCATAAAACCATATCATAGGGTAATGGCATTGATGGTTCACAACTGGCCACAGTTCCCAAACCCGGATCTGATGGATTTGGATCTGGTGAGCTGTCGCTACAGGCAGAAGCCATCATAAACATAAATATTAAGCAAGTCCATATTGCTCCCTGAATGGTATTAAATTTTTTCATTATTAAAAACTATTAGTAGTACTTATTTAAACAAATATATGTTTTATATTATTAGATACCAATTTATTACCATTGCTCAGGCAAACTACAATCAAATATTTCAAATTCTTTGATATATTGGAATTACATTAGATCTGATGAAAAAGGACGAAATAAAAGTTAATTTTGCTTTATGTCAAAATCAAAGTCAGTATATTTCTGCCAAAGTTGTGGGCACCAATCGGGAAAGTGGATTGGAAAGTGCCCATCATGTGGTGAGTGGAATACCTTTGTTGAAGAGGTAATATCAAAACCATCAAAGAAAGAAGCCGGAAATATTGACCTTATTAAATCGGTTCCAACTGCTGTGCAAGATATTACGTCTGGTAATGAAAGGAGGATTAACACTAACAGCACTGAGCTTAATCGTGTTTTGGGAGGTGGCTTGGTTATGGGATCCATTGTCTTGATTGGCGGTGAACCAGGAATTGGTAAATCTACTCTTATGCTGCAAGTTGCCCTGAATATGCTGGATAAAAAAATCCTATATATTTCAGGTGAAGAAAGTCAGCAACAAATAAAAATGCGAGCCGACAGAATAGGAATACAAAATGATAAATGCTATCTTCTTAATGAAACATTTACCGATAGTATATTTAGACACTGTAAAGAAGTTGAGCCCGATTTAGTAATAATAGACTCCATCCAGACCTTACATACTAACATTATTGATTCATCTCCAGGTAGCATTAGTCAAATTCGTGAAACTGCATCTCAATTGCAGAGATATGCTAAATCATCAAATGTACCTGTTATGTTAATAGGGCACATTACAAAGGATGGTAATTTGGCTGGCCCAAAAGTATTGGAACATATGGTAGATAGTGTATTACAGTTTGAGGGCGACAGACATTATGGATTTAGAATTCTTAGATCCGTAAAAAACCGATTTGGGTCAACTTCAGAGTTAGGAATCTATGAAATGATGTCAAATGGCCTCAGAGAAGTAATTAATCCAAGTGAAATTTTGCTTTCAAACCGAGATGAAGTTGCCAGTGGTGTGGCAATTGCCGCAATGATCGAAGGCCAAAGACCATTACTAATAGAAACACAAGCTCTAATAAGCACTGCCGCATTTGGAACACCGCAGAGGTCTTCAACAGGTTTCGATTTAAGAAGACTGAATATGCTACTTGCTGTTCTTGAAAAAAGAAGTGGGTTTAAAATAAGTTCCAAAGATGTTTTTCTAAATATTGCAGGTGGGATAAAAGTGGATGATCCAGCAATTGACCTTGCTGTTTCTGCCGCAATAATATCATCATTGAATGATAAAGTCGTGCCCCCTAATATGTGCTTTGCAGGAGAAATTGGTCTCTCTGGAGAAATACGTACTGTTTCACACATTGAAAACAGAATAAGTGAAGCTGAAAAACTTGGCTTTGAAAAAATAGTCCTTTCCAAGTACAGCCTTAAAAATTTATCTGCTAAAAAATATAAGATAGAAATTATCCCTGTTGGAAAGGTTAGAGACTTTGTTGAGGTTTTAATATAAAAAATCCTTTTTTATCAATGTCTTACATTTGTATTTTATTATAAATTTCAATGAACGTATCCAAAGTAAAAAAAGAGGTGAGGAAAATTACTGATGAATTAATCAGTATTCGAAGATACCTACACCAAAATCCTGAGTTAAGTTTTCAAGAAATAGAAACCTCAATATATATTTCTGAACTCCTTAATAAGTGGAATATTGAACACACATCAAATGTTGGAGGATATGGTATAATAGGAGTTTTAAAGGGTAAAAATCCTGACTCAAAGGTAATTGCCTTAAGAGCTGATATGGATGCATTACCAATTATTGAAGAGAATAATGTAGAGTATTGCTCTATAAATGATGGTGTTATGCATGCATGCGGACATGATGTACATATGACATGCCTACTTGGTGCTATTAAAGTTTTATCGGAGAATAGGGACTGGTTTAAGGGAAGTATAAAATTCATATTTCAACCAGCAGAAGAAACACTTCCAGGAGGCGCATTAAAAATGATAGAGGATGGTGTTTTAAAAAACCCAAGCCCCAGTCTTATTATTGGTCAGCATGTATTTCCTGAACTTGAATCTGGGAAAGTCGGCGTAAGACCAGGGTTATATATGGCGTCCACCGATGAGTTAAATTTAACCATTTCTGGAAGAGGAGGACATGGTGCATTGCCGCAAACATTTGATGATACAATACACACAGCCGCAGAGATTATTCACAAGATAAAGGAAAAGGTAAATGAAACAGCACCTAAAGATTATCCAACTGTACTATCCTTTGGAAAGATTGTCGCAGATGGTGCATACAATATAATTCCAAAGGAGGTTATTATCAAAGGTACCTTCAGAACATTTGATGAAAATTGGCGAAAAACTGTTCACAAAATAATAAAAACAATCGCCACTGAAGTGAGCACAAAACACAATACAAATTGTGATATATTTATAAACAGTGGCTATCCAGTTCTTGAAAATGACAATCAATTAGCTATATTATTTGAAAAAAATGCCATTGAATATCTTGGGAAACAAAATGTTGAATTACTAGATATGAGAACTACTGGAGAAGATTTTGCAAGATTTACACAATTAATCCCTGGTGTATTTTATAGACTTGGGATAGCAAATAAAGAACAAGGTATAAATTCTAGGCTTCATTCTCCAACTTTTAATATTGATGAAAGTAGCATTGAGATAGGCACGGGATTAATGATATGGAATGCAATAATGACGTCTTTAGATGATAGTCATTAAAATTTTATTCAACAAACGCAACGAAAAATATTATGCTTGTAAATGAAAAAATGTATCAAACCGTGTGGATAGAAGGATCGTCAGTTTTTATGATTCAACAGAACCTACTTCCATTTCAATTTGAAATTTATGAGTGCAAAACATATTTTGATACATGCATGGCCATAACAGATATGACAATTCGTGGCGCAGGGGCAATAGGCGCTGCTGCAGGCTATGCAATGGCTCAAGCATTCTTGCAATTTAAAGATGATGATGAGCGAGCTGTTAGGGTTAGAGAGGCTCGGCAAGACATCGAACATACTAGGCCAACAGCAAGAAATTTGTTTTATGCTGTTGAGAGAGTTTATCATGCTGGATTAATATCCCCCGAAAACGCAGTAATAGAGTCTCAAAAAGTTGCACAAAAAGATGCCTCAGACTCAAAGATAATTGGAGAGCTGGGAAGTAGTTTATTCAAAAAAAAGGCGAATATTCTAACGCATTGTAATGCAGGTTGGCTTGCGTTTGTTGATTATGGAACCGCTCTTGCACCCATTTATTTGGCAGCAAAACAAGGGAAAGAAGTATTTGTTTATGTGGATGAAACAAGACCGAGAAATCAAGGGGGTAAACTAACGGCTTGGGAACTGCACAATAATAACATACCACATGTTATAATTCCAGATAATAGTGCTGCTACACTAATGGCACAAGGGAAAATAGATCTTGTAATAGTTGGTGCTGATAGAATTGCAGCCAATGGAGATGTGGCAAATAAAATTGGCACTTTGGGAAGAGCAATACTTGCGAAAGAATATGATGTACCCTTTTATGTCGCAGCTCCCACTTCAACAATAGATATTAATTGTCCCACAGGAAAAGAAATTCCAATAGAAGAAAGAAATCCAGATGAGGTATTATATCAGTGGGGTCTAGATTCAAACGAAAACCCAATTCAAGTTAGAGTATGCTCACCAGGATCGGAAGCATTAAACCTAGCATTTGATGTTACTCCAGCAAAATATGTAACTGGAATAATTACTGAAAAAGGTATCGTTAAAGCTCACCACCAATCAATAAAAACAGTAATGGATTAATTTATATATTCCGGGTATTAAATATGAATATCTCAGGTCCGCTGCTACTGGCAACACGCTTATATTTTAATTATCTACGAAAAATCATAAAATCATGTTCCAAAACAAATATCCAATCCTCTGGCTTTTTTAATAAGTTTATGATCCGGTGGCACAAGGCTCAATTTACTTCCAACTTCACTCAAGTATATGGACTTGATTTTTTCGCCTTTTTTGATAACCATTTTACCATAATCACCCTCGGCTATCAAATCAACTGCAGATGCTCCAAATCGAGTTGCTAATATTCTATCCATTGGTGTTGGCTTTCCTCCTCTTTGAATATACCCCAGAATTGTTTCGCGCGTCTCAATTCCTGTTCCTTCTTCAATTTTTTTTGCAATAAATGATGCTGCGGGTTGATCTGAGTTTGGCTTTTCTATACCTTCAGCCACAACAACAATTGAATACGGCTTTTTATTTCGAGCACGTTGCAATAAATAATCATTAACCACATCCATATTATATTCAAGTTCGGGAATTAGAATAACATCGCCGCCACCTGCCATTCCAGAATATAATGCGAGCCAACCAGCATGATGTCCCATTACTTCTATTACCATTATACGCTTGTGTGAATTTGCAGTAGAATGAAGTCTATCTATGGCATCAGTAGCTATCCACAAGGCAGAATCAAATCCAAAGGTATGATCCGTTCCCCAAACATCATTGTCGATTGTTTTGGGAATACCTATTATATTTAATCCTTCATCCACAAGTCTTCCCGCTGTTTTTTGAGTTCCATTTCCACCAATACAAACCAGACAATCAAGTCCAAGCTCATTATAGGTTTCAACTATAATTTCAGGTTTATTAACCTTAAGTCGTTTGTTCTTTTTAAATGGCTTTTCACGTGATGTTCCTAAAATTGTACCCCCTTCAGTAAGGATACCCGAGAGCATACGTTCCTCTAGTGGGAAAAATTCTTTGTCAATAAGCCCAGAAAATCCAGATGAAATACCTATCACTTCCATTCCATATTTTACAATAGCAGTCTTACCAACGCCCCTAATTGCAGCATTTAGACCAGGGCAATCACCGCCAGCTGTTAATATCCCAATTTTTTTAGGTTTAGCCATATTTTAGTAATATTTAATTGACCACCAATTTTAATCATTTTTTTCTAATTTTGATCAAAAGCTGATAAAATATATCAATATGAAGATTTCAAAAATAGCGTTTCATTGGAAAATATTAATTGGAATGCTCCTGGGCATCATTTGGGGGTTGATAGCAATTAATTTAAACTGGATAGAATTTACCGTTTTTTACATAAAACCCTGGGGCACCATCTTCATAAACTTGCTAAAACTAATTGCAGTACCCCTTATTGTTGTTTCGCTTATTAGCGGAGTATCTAATTTAAAAGATATGACCAAATTGAGCAGAATTGGGTTAAAAACTCTTGGTTTCTATATACTAACAACTGTTATTGCAATCTCCATTGGACTGATAATTGTTAATATTACAAAACCTGGCAAAGTTTTTCCCGAGGAGAAAACAGAAATACTATACCAAAAATTCTCTGAAAATGTTGCTGAAAAACAAATCTCAGCAGAAGCCTTAGAACATGAATCTCCATTGCAGTTTATTGTAGATATAGTTCCATCAAACATTGTAAATGCAATGACAGATAATTCAAAAATGCTTCAGGTTATATTTTTTGCAATACTATTTGGAATTGCCATGGTAATGCTACCAGATGATAAAATAAAACCTGTAAAGAACTTCATTGATAGCCTAAACCATATTGTTTTAAAACTAATAGACATAATAATGGAAAGTGCACCATATGGTGTATTTGCTCTTCTTGCAGCATTAATTGTGGATATTGCCGGTGATGATCCTGCCGATACCATTTCTCTTTTTAAGGCTCTAGGAGTATATGGAATTACGGTTATTATTGGCTTATTAATGATGATTTTCGTGGTATACCCAATATTTCTTAAAATATTCACAAGAGTTAAATATTCTCGATTTGCAAGAAAAGTATCTCCCGTTCAGCTATTGGCATTTTCAACAAGCTCAAGTGCAGCCACTCTTCCATTAACAATGGAAACGGCTGAAGAAAAGCTAGGGATAAACAACGAAACCTCTAGCTTTGTTCTGCCCCTTGGAGCAACTATTAATATGGATGGTACAAGCCTTTATCAGGCAGTTGCTGCCGTATTTCTAGCTCAGGTTTATGGAATGGATTTGGGGTTAAGCGAACAGCTAACCATAATACTTACAGCAACACTGGCTTCTATTGGCTCTGCAGCAGTTCCTGGAGCAGGTATGGTAATGCTAATCATCGTTCTAACTTCAGTGGGCATACCAACGGAAGGAATAGCACTTATTTTTGCTGTGGATAGACCCCTTGATATGTTAAGAACATCTGTTAACGTAACTGGTGATCTGACCATAACAAGTATAATTGCAGGAAGTGAAAAACAAATTGATTTAAATATTGCCAATAGCGATGAAATATTGGGTAACCACTGATTATTTAAAGGTATATTTGTAATCCCAGTTTTAAAAATAATTTCATCAGAATGATACCTATATGTAATTTACGCACTATTATTTCATTGATATTGATTTGTTTTACAGCAACATCTATCGCCCAATATACTAATGTGCAAATATCATCTACGGGTGCTTCCGTTAGTGAACCATCAATTTGTATTAATCCACAAAATCCTGATCAATTGGTTGCTGGTTCTAATCTAAATAAATACTATATAAGCGAAGATGGAGGGTATACATGGAGTATGAATTCATTATCATCACCTCAATACGGGGTTTGGGGTGATCCCGTTATTATTGTCGATACTGCTGGTGATTTTTATTTTTTTCACCTTTCAAATCCAGCAATTGGAAATTGGATTGACCGTATTGTATGCCAAAAATATAATTGGGAACAGTCAACATGGTCTGATGGTACTTATATGGGCTTAAATGGCACCAAAGCACAAGATAAGGAATGGGCTGTTGTTGATAGCGCAACAAATACCATACATGTAACATGGACACAATTTGATGAATATGGAACCTCCAATCCCAATAAATTTAGTAATATCCATTATAGTAAATCCACAGATGCTGGTGAAACATGGTCCGAGGCTATGCAAATAAATGAAGTTTCTGGAAATTGTGTTGATAGCGATGAAACAACTGAAGGTGCTGTTCCGACGATGGGGCCAAATGGTGAAATATATGTAGCGTGGTCTGGACCTGAGGGAATTGTTTTTGATAAATCTATAGATGGAGGTAATACATGGCTTGACGAAGATATATTTATAAATAGCCAACCCGGAGGATGGAATTATAATATCCCTGGAATTTATCGTGCCAATGGACTCCCTATAACTTGCTGTGATATAAGCAATTCACCAAATAGAGGAACAATATATGTTAATTGGACAGATCAGAGAAATGGTGAAGATGATACGGATGTTTGGTTAGCAAAATCAACGGATGGTGGAAACACATGGAGTGATGCTATTAGAGTTAACGATGATCATATCGATAAACAGCAATTTTTCTCATGGATGACAATAGATCAAAAAACTGGGGAGTTACTATTCGTATTTTATGACAGAAGACATTATGATGATACACAAACCGATGTATACATGGCAAGGTCTTCAGATGGTGGAGAAACCTTTGAGAATATTAGAATAAGTGATTCTCCGTTTGTGCCAAACAGCAATGTGTTCTTCGGTGATTATACAAATGTTACGGCTTTCAATGGGATAGTAAGACCAATATGGGCCAGAGCTGATGGTATGAATATGTCAATATGGACTGCAATTGTTGATCCGACCACAGGGTTTAACGAGCCTTTAATTGTTGCGCCAATAAGTCTGGAGCAGAATTATCCCAACCCTTTTACAGAATCTACATACCTTGCTTATAAAGTTCGCAGAGCATCGGCTGTTACGCTTATAGTTAGAGATATATATGGAAGAACAATTGCAACATTAATTAACAATGAATTCATGAATCCTGGTAAGTATACTGAGCGGTTTGAATCGGAAAAATATGACTTGCCATCAGGTGTATATTACTATACACTGCATGTTGGAGATTTTTATGAAAAACAGAAAATGATTCTCATTGATTGATAAATAATCAACTATTTTTTAGTCACATGTAATTTTTCTACTTTTGCGTAACCTACCAAAGCTATTTTATTCATGTTAAAAGAGCAAAATATATTTATTGATTCCATTAGAACCCTCGCAAATAATGAAGGTATTGAAGCTATAACGCTTGGGAAACTGTATGCTCATAAAGACTTTTCAAATGAATTACTTGATAAATATTTTGATACCGATGAAACATTGGTTAAGTGTGTTCTTGAAAATGAAAGAGAAAAATTTGAAATAATTTTTATTGACCATGATTTTGATGGTTATTTTGATGCCATTGATATTCTATTTACTGTTAGCAAAGAGATGGTAGGTAAGTTTTCAAACATTAGCCCATCTGTAACATATGAATATAAAAATTTACACCCCCTAATATATGATGATCATATGCAGAAGCGTATCGACTTCATTTATGGTAAAATTCAAGTAAACCTTCAGAAAGGGATTCAAGAACAATTATATCGAGATGATGTTAGCATTGAACTTGTGGCTCGCAGATATATAAGCAGGCTTATGGACCTTCATGATCCTGATAATTTTCCGCCAGAAGAGTTCTCTTTTGACGCACTATTCATACAAATGTTTGACAGCTTTGTGCGAAGTATTGCAACTAAAAAAGGCCTGAAGCATTACGATAAAAAGCGTAAGTCAATAAAATTTTAGTTTACTCCAAACTACCTTGTTACAATAAGCTTTTTTGATGTTATCAATCCGGTGTCTTCGGTTAACACAACCATATAAATACCACTTGGAATATCAAGCCTATATTTTATTATTTGTTCACCAGGGGTTAAAAATTTAGTCTCCTTAATTACTACATTTCCCAACATATTATAAATGGATATTCCTATCCTGTTTTGATCTGTAGAAGTAATCTTTATACTCAAATCATTAGCCATGGGATTATTAAAAATAAACCCATCAATAACAGTTTCATAATTAATCGAACTCGGATTCTTATCCACAGTTACTTTTACTACTACGGGTAAATGGTCTGAATTTCCATAAAGCGCTTCAATAACCTCCGCAGGAGCACTTTGGTTTTCAGGAGAGCTATTGATAGATGAGTTGAAGTGCAGACCATCCTGGCCAATGGCTATATATGAATCATTTAAATATTGAATATATTTATTTCCATCCCGAACATTATCGGATATCAATATAAAATCAAATCTATCATCCATACCACCACTTGCAGCGCAACCATTTGATGATGAATGAGTAGATTGCGTATGCACGAACCTATAATCATAATTGTTATTCCAATTACCTGGAGTATCTATGGGATCAATAAATTGAACAGAATTGTTTTGGTTATTGATAAGAAGCTGGTAAGCTGCTTCACTACTCTTATAAGTATTAAAATCGCCCATGAATATATAATTATCATCTAGGGCTATATCATCAAGATAATCCAATGCATTACCAACCATTAAACTTCTTTTATTGGCGTTTTCAGTGCTATTTCCAGCCTTCAAATGAGCAACTAAACATGTAATAAATGCAGTATCACCATATTCAATGTCATCGGATTTATAATATAACTTGTATACGTCAATATCTCTAATATAGCTCTGAGCTATACTATGTGAATGTAGGCCCAACTTACTAGAATTAAAATACATTTGATTTACGATATATGAGTCTGCTATTTTCATGAAATTTGCCATCTCATATTTATTCGAGCCGTCCTGATTTATGTTTTCATCTAGCATCCTTCGCTGAATATCTTGAGAATTGGAAATTTCATTGACTGTAAAAATATCTGGCTTTATATGATTAAATATCATACGTATATACTCGTCCTTAATATCTATATTATTGTTTTCCTGCGAGCAAAATCCAGTATTATTACCGTAATTAAGAATATTGTAGTGCATTATGGAGAGAGTATCCTGAGAATATGAAATTGTTATGCTAAAGTAGAGAACCAATGCAAGGAATATATTATTCATGTGTTTACATTTATATTAGAAATAATTACTGAAATCCAATATCTAACTATAATTATTTATTTTTTAACTAAATTTGTTTAAATAAGACTGATATAGCCATGCCAAAAGTACTACAAAATATACTATTTCCGGTTCTCATAATATTTATTTTGGGCTCATGTACAAAAAAATTTATGGTTATAGAATCACCCAAAAAACAGCCACCTCCTCGTGAACTTTCCAAAGCACCTAAGGTGGCATTAGTATTGGGTGGAGGCGCTTTTCATGGAATGGCACATGTTGGTGTAATCAGGGTAATGGAAGACTCGGGAATTCCAATAGATCTCATAGTTGGAACCAGCGCCGGAAGTATGGTAGGAGCACTTTACTCTGATAACCCTGATATGGATAAATTATACCCTCTTGTTGAAACAACAACAGCAAAGGATGTATTTGACATATCTTTTTTTAGATCAAAAGAAGGTTTTGTTTCAGGAAAACGACTGCAGGAGTATCTAAACAAATATATTAGTTCAAAAAATATTGAGGATACAAAAATTCCATTTGTTGCAGTTACGACTGACATTGAAAAAGGAAAAAGTGTAGCTCTAAAAGCTGGTCCTATAGCTCCATCTGTGAATGCATCATGTGCAGTTCCTGGTATATTTGAACCTGTTAAAATGTATGGTACTACCTATGTTGACGGTGGAGTTTTAGCAGGTGTACCTGTTGCCATTGCCAGAGAATATAACCCAACTATAATAATAGCTGTTAGAATAATGTCATTGGATACCAACATTGATTTAAAAAATCACAATGATGTATTGCAAAGGTCTTTTGCAATTGCCTCATATAACTCTAGCCAGGTAAATATAAAGTATGCAGATCTAGTTATAGCTCCTAACCTTATTGGGATACCGCTAATGAGCAGTAAGGAAAATGAAAAGCTATACAAATTAGGAATGGAAGCATGCAAAGAAGCAATGCCCGAATTATTGGAATTGCTAAAAAAGAACAATATCCCTCTTAAGAATTAATTACTTGTTTTCTTCAATGTCCTTTAAAAATTTATCAATCAGCTCACCTGCCACATCATAAGGGTTAAGCTCATCATCCAAAATCTGCTTTTTATAACCATCCATTAGGGACAATATTGAAGGACTATTGATGAACCTCTTACGCAGACTTTCCTCAATGGTTTCACTCATAATATCCAATGATTGATTTCTGCGCCTACTATCAAAGAATCCGTTTGACTTGGTATGGTCAACATATTCCAATATCTTCTTCCAAACATGATCAATTCCAATATTTTGTATCGCTGATGATGTAACTACATCTGGACTCCATCCATTTTCCAAAATAGGAAACAAATGGAGGGCATTTCTGTAATTCTGAGCTGCAATTTCTGCTTTTTTTATATTATCACCATCTGCTTTATTGATAACAATAAGATCAGCCATTTCCATAATACCCCGTTTGATTCCCTGAAGTTCATCCCCACCGCCAGCGAGCATTAGTAATAAGAAAAAGTCCACAATCTGAGAAACAGCTGTTTCTGATTGCCCAACACCAACTGTTTCTATGAGAATGACATCAAATCCTGCGGCCTCGCATAAAACCAATGCTTCGCGCGTTGCCCGTGCAACACCGCCAAGGGTGCCAAGACTTGCTGACGGTCGAATATATGCATTGTCGTTTACACTTAGCTCCTCCATTCTGGTTTTATCTCCAAGTATTGATCCCTTGGTTCTTTTACTACTAGGATCTATTGCAAGAACGGCTACCTTCATTCCCAGTTTTATTAGATTCAGACCCAGTGTTTCAATAAAAGTACTTTTTCCAACACCAGGAACACCAGTTATTCCTATTCGCACAGATTTACCGGAGTGAGGTAAGCAGGATTTCATCAGTTTATGGGAATCATGTTCATCCGTCTCCAAAACACTTTCTATCAGGGTGATCCCTCTACTCAAAAATGTTCTGTCGCCATCGATAATTCCCTTATAAATTGATTCAACAGAAACTTTATCTTTCCTAAATCTCGAATTACCTTTTGATAAGCTGGGATTTATCCGAGAAGGTTGATCTATGCCTAGCTGGACATTTAAAGCTGATTTCTTTTTATTTTCCTTCTTGCGTGTCATTTATAAGTAATATGATACAAATATAAGTAGTAAGTAAGTTCACAGAAAACATATGTCATTTTCCCAATTTCCTATTTTTGCATACAAAGTTAACAATGAATACTGGAATTTTGAGATCGAGCTGCTAAATAATGCGCCCCAACATTCTCGAATAAACCAATCTATAGTTTTTATAACTTATATAACAAGGATGAAAAGTAACCAAAAAATAGCAATTAAAGCTGCAATAGAAGCGGGAATTGAAATAATGAAAATATATAAGACTGATTTTGATGTTGAATATAAAACTGACGATTCGCCCCTAACAATTGCGGATAAAAGAGCTAACGAAATAATAATGAATCATCTAATCAAAACTGATATCCCAGTACTAAGTGAAGAAGGGGCATCAATTCCATATATCCAAAGAAAAGAATGGAAAGAACTATGGATTGTTGATCCTCTTGACGGTACCAAAGAGTTTATAAAAAAGAATGATGAATTCACTGTTAATATTGCATTGGTGAAAAACAAAAGACCTATTATGGGCATTGTTTATGCCCCAGTATTGGATGAGTTATATTTTGGTGATGTCGAAATTGGCGCCTTCAAGATGGAAAATGCCTCAAAACATATCAACTCAAATGAAATAATATCTAATTCTAAAAAATTACCCCTGAAAAATAAGGATGATTATTTTGGTGTGGTGGCGAGCAGGTCGCACCTTTCAAAGGAAACTTCAAATTTTATTAATCAGCTAAAAAATGATCATGCTAATATAAGAATAGTGTCAAAGGGAAGCTCACTTAAACTTTGTATGATAGCTGATGGAACCGCAAATATTTATCCGAGATTTGCTCCGACCATGGAGTGGGATACTGCGGCAGGTCATGCAATTATACTATCTGCTGGTAAAAGAGTAGTTAAGGCTAGTTCACATTCCGAAGAGGTAGAGTATAATAAAGAAGATTTATTAAACCCTTGGTTTATCGCAAAATAATCCTGACGTTTATAGCATAAAAATTCACCTTATTGTTTAACACTTAGATGCTGTAGACATATTGAGACTTTTAAGTCATTAAAAAAAACTATATTTTTAAAATAATTTACAAAACATTTCATATAATTGCATCAGTATTAATTTGTTAATATATGAGTCAAAATATCCATCCTGTTTTTGATAAAGTCTTAAGCAGAGAAGACAAGGAAAAATTACTTAATCAACATGCAATTGTTGTCTGGATGACTGGATTGTCAGGAGCAGGCAAAACAACCATAGCCTCAAATATTGCGAAACAATTAAATAAATTGGGTTATCTAACTCAAATTCTCGATGGTGATAACATAAGGACCGGAATCAATAATAATCTTGGGTTCTCAGAGCAGGACCGTTACGAAAATATTAGAAGAATATCAGAAGTTTCAAAATTATTTTTAGACTGTGGAATTGTGTGTATTAATAGTTTTATTTCACCGACAAACGAAATCCGAAACATGGCAAAGGAAATTATTGGTGAAGACAATTTATTCGAAGTATTTGTGGATTCTCCTATAGAAGTTTGTGAACAAAGAGATATAAAAGGGCTGTATAAGAAAGCTCGTGCTGGAAAAATAAAAAATTTTACTGGTATCGACTCGCCTTTTGAAATACCCTCAAACCCATCATTAGTTCTTAATACATCTGAAAAAAATGTGGAGGTGTGTGTTCAGGAATTGCTTGAAAAACTTTTGCCAATAATTAAGTATTAATTGGAAATAACATCAAGAATTTTATGAAAGATTTCTGTGTTTTCATAAACCCCTCTAAAATTTTCAGCGCCATTTCCAAAAGCGAAAACAGGAATTAATGTTGCCGAATGACCTCCAGTTGAAAATGATGGCTTGATGTCACCATAATCTCCATCATTTGTTGATAATGTAAACCCTCCTGTTTCGTGATCTGCAGTGACTATTACCAATGTATTTCCCTCTTGCTCAGCATAATTCAATGCAATATCAATGGTCTTATTAAAATCCTTCATTTCTTCTATTAAATACTCTGAGTTATTATCATGACCAGCCCAATCTATTTGTGATCCTTCAACCATAAGAAAGAAACTAGACTCTGACTGAGTAAAATAATCAAGAGCAATTTTTGTATAATCAGAAAGAAAATCACCTCTATCTTCAAGCATGGTTGGCATGCCTTTTTTTGCCAATAGAAAACCATATTTTTTTTCGGGGATTATGGTTAAGCTCTTTAGGGGTTGATCCATTATAAATCCATTTTGAATTAATGCGGGATAAAGATCTCTACCATCTTTCCGATTTCTAAACCAGCTTTCTCCACCTCCAGCAAAAAAGTCTACATCAGAGTCGACAATTTGTTCAGCAATTTCATATTGCATACTTCTTTTTGAAACATGTGCATAGTAACATGCTGGTGTTGCATGTGTAACAGATGATGTGGAAATAATTCCTGTTTTATATCCTTGCACAGATAGTATTTCAAATATATTCTGTATTTCATTCGTATCCGCATCCACTCCAATTGCTCCATTATATGTTTTCTCTCCACAGGCAAAGGCTGTGGCTCCTGATGCTGAGTCAGTTATTTTTAACTTTATAGGAGAAACATTAATTAAGCTTATGTCGCTAAACCTGCTAAATGAAGGAGTTTTATCTCCAAAATAATACACCGCACTAACCTGACTCAAGCCCATTCCATCACCAATTAATAAAATAACATTGATCTGTTTGTCTGGGCGCTTAAACTTTTTGTTATCAGCCGCCGAAGGCACTGTATTGCAAGAAACAAAAATCGAAATGGGTAATAATGCAAAAAGATATATTTTAATAAGTCTTTTCATCTGTTATCTAAGTTGTTTTCGATGCTAAATTAACGACAAATTAAACACAAATATAATTATACAGTATTAATAATCTATGACCTTTATTTCTTCTCTAAATTTTAAAAATTTAGTGCCAGTAATTTAGCAGGAAAACCAATGTCTAATTACTCAAAATAATTTATCATTACCCAATAAATTTGCTTTGGTACATCAATTAATAGCTCCCTTGGTTAGGACAATCTAACGATGTAATACCTGAATTATAATTACTTATTTTTGTAATCAAATAAAGAAAAAATAATGAAATTATCATCCATAAAAAACCACTTAGTTCTATTAATTTTTACAATTATCCTTTCTTCATGTGAAAAAGATAGCAAGGGACCTGTGGATTATATTACTGCGGGAGATTGGAAAATAACCGGAATGGAATTAACCCCTGGAATTAATTTCAATGGAATTAGCATAACAAATGTTTATGATTTTATATTTCAAGAATGCAGCAGAGATGATCTAATACTATTCAACGCAGACGGAACAATAACTGAAGATGAAGGACCAACGAAGTGTGATCCTGGTGATCCTCAAACTGTAACTAACAATACATGGGCATTAAGCGAGGATGAATCAATTATATCTGCAACATTCTTTGGTATTGATGGTGGTTCTGCAGATATCTTGGTGCTAAACGAAACAACTTTTAAGGTATCAACAATGGCTTTGCCTGATTTCGCAGAAGGATTTGGTTTGGAAAACCAAATTATAACAATTACAATGACATTGCAGTAGACCAATATTTTATTCCGTATAGGAATTGATCGTTTTTATATATATTTATCAGTTTAGAAGTTAAAATTAAAGTCTCATGAATAATGATATTGATAAGTATGTGGATAATGCGGAAAACTATAAATACACCATATTTTACTTTAATTCTAAGGATAGTCGTATCATAGTTCCTAAAAGAAATAGACTACTAGGGTGGCAACTAAATTTTGGAAAGAGGAATACATACATTATCATAATATTCATTGCTATAATTATCATAATTAGCAAATTATATTTATAACCTTCTTATGGGGCATGATCATTCAAATAGCAACAATCAGGTCAGTGGTAGAAAAATGGCCATTGCAATTGTGCTGAATATATTTATTACTATTAGTCAAATAATAGGCGGACTGATTTCGGGAAGTGTCGCATTATTAAGTGATGCATTACATAATTTTAGTGATGTAATATCCCTGATTTTAAGTTATATTACCAACAGACTTGCCAAAAAGAAGTCCACAGAGCAGCAAACATATGGTTTTAAACGTGCTGAAATACTTTCGGCATTTATAAATTCTGTAACATTAATTGCAATAGCAATTTATCTTATTGTAGAGGCCGTTGAACGCTTCATAAATCCACAGGTTATCGATTTTAATATTGTAATAGTTTTTGCTAGCGCAAGCGTTGTGATAAATTTGATTAGTGTAATTATCCTACATAAAGACTCCAAGGGTAATATGAATATAAAATCTGCATATCTGCACTTGCTCACAGATGTTATGACTTCTTTGGCTGTTGTGTTAGGAGGCTTTATGATGAAATACTTTGAAATTTATCGCATTGATAGTATATTATCATTTTTAATAGCCTTTTATCTAATTTTTTCAAGTTATAAGCTTACGATAGAGTCAATTAAAATACTAATGCAGTTTACCCCAAATAACCTTGATATTCAAAATATTTGTAAGGATATATGTAGTCTTGAGGAAATTGTTAACACCCACCATGTTCATCTTTGGCAGTTAAATGACAAGGATGTATTTTTTGAGGCCCATATAGACTTACAAAATGATATTACAATTACTGACTTTCAGGGTGTTCTCATTAAAATTGAAAATATATTAGATAATTATCATATTCATCATTTTAACATTCAACCAGAATATAATCGCAAAGACAATAAGGATATTATCGTTGAGCATTAAATCACAATCTAATTTAGTATTTATGAATACAATTAATAAAATTCCATCAGTTAACCTGTCAAATTTTCTATCCAAGGATATTGAGAAAAAAAATACGTTTGTTAAAAATATTGGTAATGCATACGAGAAAATTGGGTTTGTTGCATTAAGGGGTCACTTTTTAGATACGCCCTTAATTGAATCTTTATATGGTGAAATACAAAAGTTTTTTGACTTGCCATTATCAAAAAAATTAAACTATGAAATCGAAGGTATTGGAGGGCAGCGAGGTTATACATCCTTTGGAAAAGAAAGCGCTAAGGGGTCTGATGAAGGAGATTTGAAAGAATTTTGGCATTTTGGGCAACAACTTTCAAAAGATTCTCCATATCTAAACTTATACCCTAAAAATGTTACCATTAATGAAATGCCAAACTTTAACAAAGTAGGCAATCAAGCTTACCATAAACTTGAAGAAACAGGGATTTATGTTCTAAGGGCTTTGGCATTATACATCGGCCTTGATGAGCTATATTTTGATAAATACATAAGACAGGGAAACAGTATTTTAAGACCAATTCATTATCCTCCAATTACTTCAAACCCTAAAAATGCAGTGCGATCATCAGAACACACTGATATTAACCTAATAACACTCCTAATGGGAGCTCAGGGTAGTGGATTACAGGTGCAAAATAATAATGGAGATTGGATTGATGCTATTGCGGAAGATGACGAATTAATGATAAATGTTGGCGATATGCTTTCACGTTTAACAAATAATAAACTTAAATCAACAATTCATCGAGTTGTAAATCCTCCAAAAAATAAATGGGGAGTATCAAGATATTCAATACCCTTTTTTATGCACCCAATAAGCGAAATGAAATTGAATTGTCTAGAAAATTGTATTGATAATAATCATCCCAAACTATATAAAAATATAACAGCAGGAGATTATCTTGACGAGAGACTTCATGATCTGGGGCTTTTGTAATTATTAGTTCTAAACATTAATAATTTTAATCCTTAAGATAATTAGAGTTCTTTTGATAATCAACTTATATATCTTTACCACATATCAAATTTAATTAGATGAAACCATTTGAAGGGAATATTATAACTAAGTTACCGCATACTAGCACTTCTATTTTTGCTGTAATGTCAGGGCTAGCCCATGATCATAATGCCGTAAATTTAAGTCAAGGATTCCCAGATTTTCCAGTATCAGATGAGCTTATTGATCTTGTTAACTACTTCATGAAAAAAGGCTTTAATCAATATGCACCCATGCCAGGTGTTCCTGAACTTAGGAAAATGATTAGTAAGTTATTCAAGAGTATACATGGGGCAGATTATGATGTGGACAAAGAAATTACGATAACTGCTGGTGCAACTCAGGCTATATTTACAGCAATTTCCGCTTTTGTTGTGAAAGGTGATGAAGTAATAATTTTTGAACCTGCATACGATTCTTTTGCCCCCTCTGTTACGGTTAATGGAGGATTAGTAAAATATGCCCAGCTCCAATATCCTGATTATAACATTAACTGGGACGAGCTGCCAAGAATGATTTCTAGTAATACTAAAATGATAATCATCAATTCCCCTCACAACCCAACTGGTAGTGTAATAAGTGAAGATGATATTCATAAGCTTGAAAAGCTTATTCGGGGAAGAGATATTGTTGTTTTAAGTGACGAAGTATATGAACATTTAATTTATGATGGAATTCAACATCAAAGTGCTTCAAGGTTTCCCGAATTGGCCTCACATACTATCGTTGTTGGATCATTTGGAAAAACTTTTCATACAACCGGCTGGAAAACAGGATTTGTCGTTGCACCTGAGAATTTAATGACAGAGTTTAGAAAGGTTCATCAGTTTGTTGTATTTGCTACAAATACACCCATTCAACACGCTCTTGCAGAGTTTATGAGAAAACCTGATAACTACAATGCACTATGTAGTTTTTACCAGAGAAAAAGAGATTTCTTTTCAGATGCTTTAAAAAACTCTAAGTTCAAAGCATTACCATGTAATGGAACTTATTTTCAATTGCTTGATTATTCAAATATATCTGACGAGTCAGAGATGAGCATGGCCGTTAGACTGGTTAAGGAGCATGGAATAGCTTCCATTCCGGTATCTTCATTCTACCGAACACAAGAAAATAATAATACATTAAGGTTTTGTTTTGCAAAAAAAGAATCTACTCTTAAAAAAGCAGCTGATATATTATGCACGATATAAAAATACTCGGAATTCAAACAGATCTTAAATGGGAAGATGTAAAGGGTAATATAGATGCTATTACCAAGAAAATTGAATTGGCCTTTGATGGCCATGACCTTATTATACTTCCAGAAACATTCACAACAGGATTTTCCGTGGATCCAAAAAATTTTGCCGAGAGCATAAATGGAATTACGGTGAATTGGATGAGAGACCTATCTCAAAAACTAAATGCTGCAATAACTGGATCATTACTTATATCACAAGGAACTAATTACACAAATACTCTCATATGGATGCGGCCAGATGGTACTATGGATACCTATGAAAAAAGACATCTTTTTTCCATGGGCGGAGAAGATAAAGAAATAAGCCCTGGTAAAAAACCTCTAATTGTGGAATTAAAGGGTTGGAAAATAAAACCAATGATATGTTATGATTTAAGGTTTCCTGTGTGGAGTAAGAACACGTATAATGATGGCTTTGAATATGACCTGGCAATATATATCGCAAATTGGCCTGCGGTTAGATCTTATGCTTGGAAAACATTACTATTGGCACGTGCAATAGAAAATCAATCATATGTAATAGGCGTTAATAGAGTTGGTACTGATGGTCTTAATATTCAATGCAATGGAGATTCAATGATTATAGATCCAATGGGGGAAATAATTAAAGAAACAAATGATGGGAAAGAAGAAGCATTATCTGTAAATTTATCCCATAATAATCTTAAAAAGTTTCGAAGTAAATTTAATGTTGGCCCTGATTGGGATAAGTTTGAAATAATCTAAACTTCCATTAATACATACAATTAGGATTGGATGGCCTGCAATTGTTGTAATTTATAATAATCGCCTTTTAGCGAAATCAGATCTGAATGCGTTCCTCTCTCAACTATTTCACCATTCGTAAGAACAATAATTTCATGGGCATGCTGTATTGTTGATAATCTGTGAGCTATAACAACAGTAGTCCTGTCTTTCATTACATTAAATAATGCATTTTGAACCAATTTTTCAGATTTTGTATCAAGGGAAGAGGTTGCCTCATCTAATATCAGCAATGGAGGGTTTGCCAAAACAGCCCTTGCAATACTTAAACGTTGCCTCTGACCACCGGATAACTTCATGCCTCTATCACCAATATTTGTTTGATATCCACTATCATTATCCATTATAAATTCATGCGCGTTAGCTACTTTCGCAGCATTAATAACGTCTTGCTCACTTACATTTTGAATACCAAATGCTATATTATTAAAAATAGTATCATTAAATAATATACTTTCCTGTGATACAATTCCCATAAGTCCTCTGACATCATCTATTTTTAAATCTTTAATGTTATGACCATCTATTAATATCTCTCCATCAACAGCATCATAAAATCTGGGTAATAAATCTGCCAAGGTAGATTTTCCGCCTCCTGATTCTCCAACTAAAGCGATGATTTTTCCCTTCTCTATTTTTAGATTTATGTCCTTTAGAACATAGTCATTCTCATATTTAAATCCTACATTTTTATATTCAATCTCTTTATTTAGAGCTTTTATTGGAATTGGGTTAACTTTCTCCTCTATAACTTCATCTGCATCTATAATTTCAAAAATCCGTTCCGCAGAAGCTATTCCCTTCTGGATACTATAAAATCCCTGCGCAAAGGTTTTGGCGGGTGGAATTATCTGAGAAAATATAACAATGTAAGTTATGAAGTCCGCAGCCTGCATTGCGGGGCTATCTGAAAGAACCATTCTTCCTCCAAACCATAAAACGATAATTATTACAATGGATGACATGAACTCGCTCAATGGTGATGAAAGATCTCGCTTTCGATATATCCACAGTAAAACATTAGAATAAATTCTATTGTTATTCTTAAACTTATCATCGGAATAATCTATTGCATTAAATGCTTTTATAATTCTTAATCCCGAAATTGATTCTTCAATACTAGACAAAAGCCCAGCAAATAAAGTCATTCCTATTTTAGATTGTTTGCGTAAGCTTTTGCCAATCTGGCCAATTAACAACCCCGTTATAGGTAGTATTATTAAAACAAATAATGTGAGTTTGGGGCTCATGCTAACCATGAATGCTATGTAAGCAATAATTGTAACAGGGTCTCTTACAATCATTTCCAAATAATTCATAATTGAATACTCTACTTCCTGAACATCCGTGGTTACTCTTGCGATAATATCTCCCTTTTTATGCCTTGAAAAAAATGAAAGTGGAAGAGTTAGAATTTTTTTATAAATTTTATTTCTAATGCCCCTTATGGCACCTATACGAACATTTGCCATAAAATACATGGCAAAGAAACGGGATGCGTTTCGTGAGAAAAATGCTACCACCAATATCATACATATGTAAATCAGTGCTGTTTCTTTACCTCCAGTAATTATTATATCACTTATGTAATAATTTAAATATTCCAATAAAGAGTTTGTATTAAAAGCAAATTCAGGCCTTTCAGTAACCAGATCATTAATACCAAACAATAAATTAAGGAATGGGATAAGCAATGCAAATGAAAACAACGAAAATATTATTGTTAACAGATTAAAGAGCACGTTCAACAATGCATAGCCATAATAAGGCTTTACAAATGAAAGTATACGATAGAACTTCTTCATTATTTTGAAAATAAGTATTGCAAATATCAACAAATATTTAAACCTACTATTACTTATCTATTATGTTATCTTATTTTAGACTTTATGATTGCCATTTTAGGTTAATATTTTAATCTTAACATTAAAATAATTTATCTATTATTTTGTAGCTTTACTGAAGTTAAATCTATTTGTGAAAATGAAAAAAATTGTTCTATTGTATTTGTTCATTAATAAGTAAGCTTAACAAATAATCTATTCATCTTAGATTTATATTTGCATTTAGTATAATTATTATCAAACTTGTTTTATGTTCAATTCCAGGGTATTGCTATTAACTTCTCTTTTTCTAATAATTACATCGATTGGATATGCACTGAGGTCTGGAGATACCATAAGCACTATCAAAACAGATACGGTTATAATCGTTGATGAAGTAAAGCTTAATAACGAGTCGCAAATTACAGCTTCGGTTATTGATACATCCAATAAATCCTCTGCCCTAAACCAAGGTAATTTTGAACTTCCTAATCCCGATTCACCCATACTTATTACTTTAGACAGCCTGCTTTATGTTAAATTTTATCAAAAACAATTTTTCGTTTTTGACTCATCATTAAATCAAGAATATGGATTTGCACCAAATGATATTCCAGTTTATCCAGATTCAATATATGAAGAAAGGATTAAAATTTTAAACCTTGAAACTCCCATTGAGCTTACGTATAATAAAGAGGTGAGAAGTTACATAAATTTGTATGCTTCAAAAAAGCGAAAATTAACCGCAAAAATGCTAGGGTTAGCAGAAATCTATTTCCCAATGTTTGAGGAGGCCCTTGACAAGTATAATATGCCCCTTGAAATCAAATACCTTGCAATTGTTGAATCTGCGCTTAATCCCTCCGCTGGTTCTCACAAGGGAGCAAAAGGATTATGGCAATTTATGTATGGAACTGGCAAAGTATATGATTTAAAAGTAACCTCAATGGTCGATGATAGATATGATCCTTATAAATCTACCATTGCAGCATGTGAGCACCTACAAGATCTTTACGACATCTATAATGATTGGTCTCTTGCACTTGCAGCATACAATTCCGGGGCTGGAAATGTAAACAGAGCTATTAGAAGAGCAGGAGGAACTAAAAATTATTGGGCAGTATGGCCTTTTTTACCCAGAGAAACACGGGGGTATGTTCCAGCATTCATAGCTGTAAATTATGTTATGAATTACGCTCAAGAGCATAATATATACCCAATGAGACCAAGTATGTTTTATTATGATATAGACACTATAAGTGTTTATGATGTTCTTGCATTCGATCAGATAAATGAAATGTTGGGAGTCCCAATGGATGAAATTGAATTTTTGAATCCCCAGTTCAAAATGAACATTATTCCTGCAAGTATTGATAATCCATATAATATTAGAATACCAAGAATTTATACCGCAAGCTTTTTAAATAATGAAGCGGAGCTTTATAATTATAAAACCATTAAAGGTATAGAGAGAGACAAACTTATGGCCGAGGTTGAAAAAGTAAAAGATAGAAATATACATATAGTAAAAAGTGGAGAAAGTTTAGGGCTCATAGCTAAAAAATATCGTGTTTATGTGAATCAAATAAAGCGTTGGAATAATCTTAGGAGTAGTACAATTTATCCAGGTCAAAAATTGGTATTATACGGTGCAGGAAGTAGTAATTTTTACCAAAAGGCAACACCCGTAAACAGATCTTCTGTTAAATCAAACCATATTGTTAGAAATGGAGAAAGCCTAGGTTTAATAGCACAAAAATATAGTTGCTCCGTTACCGATTTAAAAGAATGGAATAATCTGAAAAGTTCCACAATTTATGTAAGCCAAAAACTCATAGTATACAAACCTGAAGTAAAAAATACCAGCTCAATAAAAGATGGTAAATATTTGTATCATGTGGTTCGTAAGGGTGATACCCTTTGGGACATAGCTAAAGAGTATGACGGTGTAACGGTTGATAAAATAAAATCACTAAACAACATAACTAATTCAAAACGTTTAAAACCCGGACAAAAGTTAAAGATTGCAGAAGTTGGCTAACAACAATATTAATCTCTTTAATTAGTTATTTAAACCCATATTATGAAGTAAGCCTATGGTATCATATTTTGTTTTAATATAAATAAAATCTTAGATGAAATCAGTTCAAATTATTATTGGTTTAATGGCTATTAGCATTTTCTTCGGGCTACAATCATGTGAACCAAAAGTTGGTAAGAATGATAAAGTACGCTCAATAGGAAATACCTCTGAAGTACTTGTTGTTATGCAAAATAACCAGCAAAAAGATGGTAAAATTGGATTGGTAATAGAAGAGTTTCTTGGAAAGGAGCAATATGGGTTATTACAGGCTGAACCTATTTTTGACATTGCATATATTACTGTAAAAAACTTTTCCAGTATGTTCAAAAAACATCGTAATATATTAATCATTAATATAGATAAAGAATCAATTGGCACAAATGTTGAATCTTTTAAAAATAGGTGGTCAAAACCTCAAAGAGTTATTGTAATTACAGCCCCATCAACAGCATATTTTGTTAATGATTTTCCTCAATATTCTGAAAGTATAATAGATAATTTTAATGTAGCAGAAAGACAGAGAATCTTGTCTATTTTCAGACCAAGTTCTAAAAATAAAGTACTTAAATCTGTTAGAGATAACTTTAAATTTAATATTACCATTCCCCAAGGATTTTATGTGGCCAAAACAGAAAATGGTTTTATGTGGATAAGAAAAGAGGTTACTGAATATAGCCAGGGAATTATCATTTTTTCTGAACCATATCTGGATAAAAAACAATTTTCAAAAGAAAGTATTGTGTCGCGAACAAATCGTTATCTCAAACAATATGTTCCAGGCGATTCCCCAGGGGCATATATGTCATTAACTGATGAATATTTGGTGCCCACATGGAATCAAGTTGAGGGTATGGACCCTGCCTATGCCATAGAAATGAGAGGTGTATGGAATGTTGTAAATGACTTTATGGGTGGCCCCTATGTATGCTATACCTTTGTAGAACCGTTAAATAATAATATCATTACAATTATGGGTTATGTTTACCAACCAAATAAGAAAAAACGTAATTTGTTACGTCAGCTTGAGGCAATAATATACTCGGTAAAATTGAAGAAACCTCAATAATGCCAAGGGGTTTATTTGAACTAAACTTTTAAGTTTTGTAATTATTTAACATTCAAACATTAATCAAAAAACCCAATTATTAGTAGTTTTGTACCCTTATGGAAGATGAAAAATTTAATAAAGATCTAGATGAACTTTTCAGACTATTTAAAAAACTAGTGGAAACTCAATCACTTGATGATGTACCAGGTGTAGATGGTATGATGCTGAAACAGTTTCAGTTTTTTTTCAGCAACTATGAAAATATGAAAGATCAAATTGGAGATCAACTAAAAGGTCAATTTGGTGAACCAGTTAAACAAATGGTGAGTGATCTAGTTAAACAATTGCGCGAACAACTTGGTGAAGGTGAGTACACGGTCATTGAAGAAGAACCTGTTATTGAGATAGAAACCAAAGAACTTTCAATGCAAGATATTGACCTAATGCTAGCCAATCCAGATCTAACCGAAGATCAAATAAATGATTTGCTTGACAAAAGAGCAGATTTACTATAGTATACAAAAGATAATTGCTTTTGACTCTCAATCCAAAAAAAATAATAACTACTTACTTTTCAAAAAAGAAATGGTTTTCCATTTTTTCGGACGTTATTTTTGTGGTCCTTATTATACTTATAATTATTCCTTCAACAAGAATAGAAGTAACTTCTTTTTTCATAAAATTAACATCATTCCCTCCATCCTTAATGGATCAAGGTGATAGATTTAAAGTATCTGAAGAAACTAACAGCTGGTTACTTTATGACATGAAAGGCAATCCTGTTAAATATTCAGAATTAAATAAAAAACCTGTTTTTTTAAATTTATGGGCAACATGGTGTCCTCCATGTGTTGCAGAAATGCCAGGAATATATGATCTTTTTAAAAAATACGGTAATGAAGTTAACTTTGTGATTATTAGCAATGAAACAACAAATAAAATAAGAGAGTTCTCGAGTAGTAAGAGCATGGATGGGCTGCCATTTTATATGAGCAATAGTGTTCCCGATGACTTTTTTAGCAAGAGTATACCCATGACATTTATAATTGATAATACAGGAATTGTTGTTATGGATAAGAAGGGTGCAGCTAGGTGGAATTCTGAAAAGGTAAAAAGGCTACTGGATGAACTAATTGACAGCAAATTATAGTTATACCTTTAATGCACGATAATTAAAAAATACAATTGGGCTAACAAATTTTAATAGTATTTATTGTTAAATGGTGTCATTTCAGAACCCTACATATTAGTATATTTGCAAAAAACTTAACCAATGAAAAGAATAAGATTATCATTATTAATTATTATCATAGCCTCTTTTGAGATGTCAGCAATAGCACAGGTAATTAGTGAAGAAGCCAAGAGAAAAGTAACAATTGGTTTCGATGTGTTTACCGATATATGGCAGGGCAAGCCATCTGACATGGAATTGAGAACAATAAATCAAGCTGTTAATGTATTTGGGCTATACAACTTTCCAATTAATGAAAGTAATACCTCCTTTTCTGTTGGTTTAGGAATTGATAATCATAATATGTATTCTAATACACGTATTGATAATATTAGAGGAGATACCATTATTTTCAATCCAATTGAAGAGGTATATCAAAGGTGTAAAATAAATTTAACATACGCATCTCTTCCGATAGAGTTAAGCTTTAGGACTAACAGCGGTTTTAAAATTGGTGCAGGTTTTAAGATAAGATATCTGGTAAGTTCCAAGGAAAAATATGTTGGTGATGTTGACGGGTATTCTGGTGGAAGAAGAATGGTAAAAAATAAAGATCTCTCAAATACTGAAACCTGGGCCTATGGTTTTACATTCAGAGCAGGATATAAATCCTTTAATCTATTTGGCTATTATCAAATATCGAATATATTCACAAAAGGACGTGGACCCCAAATGTATCCGATTTCAGTTGGTGTAACCTTTACACCATTTTAAGATACCTGTTTATCAAAAAAAGGCGCTATTGTAAAACAACAGCGCCTTTTTTTGTGATCTACAATAATCTTAGTATCTATAGTGTTCTGGCTTATATGGCCCCTCAACAGGTACGCTAATATAATCCGCTTGTTCTTGAGATAATTCCTCTAATACAACTCCAATCTTAGCCAAGTGTAAACGGGCAACTTTTTCATCTAAGTGCTTAGGTAACATATAAACTTTGTTCTCATATGCGTCGCTGTTATTCCACAACTCCAACTGAGCTAGAACTTGATTGGTAAAAGAATTAGACATCACAAAAGATGGGTGACCGGTTGCACATCCTAAATTTACCAACCTACCTTCAGCCAGGAGAATGATTTCATGGCCATTATTCATAGTATACAAATCAACTTGAGGCTTAATTTCAACCTTGTTGGCAGCATTGTCATTTAACCATGCAACATCAATTTCATTATCGAAATGACCAATATTACAAACTATGGCTTTATCTTTCATGTTATTGAAATGGCGACCAACAATAATGTCTTTATTTCCGGTAGTAGTAACAATAATATCTCCTTCAATAACCGCATCATCCATTTTCTTTACTTCAAAGCCATCCATTGCAGCTTGCAAAGCACAAATTGGATCGATTTCAGTAACAATAACTCTTGCTCCCGCACCTCTCAGTGAAGCTGCAGAGCCTTTACCAACATCGCCATAACCAGCAACAACGGCAACTTTTCCAGCCATCATTACATCCGTAGCTCTACGAATGGCATCCACCAATGATTCTTTACAGCCATACTTATTGTCAAATTTGGATTTTGTAACCGAGTCATTTACATTGATTGCTGGTAAAACTAGTGTTCCGTTTTCTTGTCTTTCCACCAAACGGTGAACACCAGTAGTGGTTTCTTCAGAAAGACCTTTAATATCTTTTACTAATTCCGGAAAACGATCTAAAACCATGTTTGTTAAATCACCACCATCGTCCAAAATCATATTCAGTGTTTTCCCTCCTTCGAAGGTATGCAGTGTTTGCTCAATACACCAATCAAACTCTTCCTCATTCATACCTTTCCATGCAAAAACAGGAACTCCAGTAGCAGCTATGGCTGCCGCCGCATGATCTTGTGTAGAAAAAATATTACAAGAAGACCAAGTTACGTCTGCACCTAACTCTACTAAAGTTTCAATAAGAACTGCGGTTTGTATAGTCATGTGTAAACATCCTGCAATACGAGCACCAGCCAAGGGCTTACTTGCACCATACTCTTCTCTGAGAGACATTAGACCTGGCATTTCTGCCTCTGCTAATTTAATCTCTTTACGGCCATATTCAGCCAAAGAAATATCCTTTACCTTATAATTCAATTTATCTACTGCATTACTCATAGTATAATATGTTTTAAAATTTCCGATTTTTTTGGGTTGCAAATATAACCATAATAACAATTGGAGCTACCAACTGATTGTTAATGTTTTGTGAATAAAAATACGTGCGGTTTTAGGATAGTCTTGAGTATATCTCTTTGGTTTCGTTTTCAAAGCCAGGTTTACCCAGTAAAGCAAACATATTTTTTTTGTAGGCTTCTACCCCTGGTTGATCAAATGGATTAACATTAAGTATGTATCCGCTTATGGCACAGGCCATTTCATAAAAATAAATTAACTGCCCCAGGGTATTTTCATTTATCTCGGGTAATACTATTCTTAAATTTGGCACTCCACCATCAACATGCGCAAGAGTAGTGCCAGTTTCCGCCTTTAAATTAACCTGATGTAAACGTTTGCCAGCAATATAATTTAGCCCATCAAGATCCTTTTCGTCGGTTGGCACCTTTAACAAACTATTAGGTGTTTCAACTGATATAACCGTTTCAAATATATTTCTTAAGCCATCCTGAATATACTGCCCCATTGAATGTAGGTCTGTTGTGAAACCAACGCCTGCAGGAAATATTCCCTTACCTTCCTTACCTTCACTTTCACCGTAAAGCTGCTTCCACCATTCAGTTATATAAAACAGCTTTGGCTCATAATTAACTGTAATTTCAGTTGTTTTGCCAGCTCTATATAAAGCACTACGAGATGCAGCATATGCTGAAACTGGATTTTCTTCAATGTTTGGGGTTTTTTCTATGTAATCTTTCATTCTTTTTGCCCCATCCAACAATTCTCTTATATTGAAACCTGCAATAGCTATTGGAAGAAGGCCAACTGGCGTAAGAACGGAATACCTTCCTCCCACATCATCTGGCACAATAAAGGTGTCATACCCTTCCTTATCTGAAAGCTTCTTAAGCGCACCTTTTGACTTATCTGTTATGGCAATTATACGCTTTTGAGTGTCTGCATGCCCATACTTATTAATCAGATGGTTTTTTAATAACCTAAACGCTATGGCCGGTTCAGTGGTAGTTCCTGATTTGGATATAACAGCCAAGGAATAGTCATGGTTATCAAGAAGTTCTAAAAGTTCATTGGTATAGTCTTCACTTATATTTTGACCTGCATAAACAATTAGTGGGTTACCGTCATTACCATTTATACTTGCAAAGGAATTTGACAAAGCATGAATTACAGCTCTTGCTCCAAGGTATGAACCACCGATTCCAACAACAACAAATACTTTTGAATTCTGCCTAACTCTGGAAGCCACCTCTTCAATTTTTTTTATGAGATTTTCTTCAGTGTTAGATGGAAGATCTATCCATCCAAGAAAATCGTTTCCCTTTCCTGATTTTACATTCAGTGAATTGTAATGTTGGGTGATTTCATTTTGAAAATGATTAATTTCTTCTTGGTTTAAAATACCAAGAGCATTCGAATAGTCAAATTTTAAGTCTATCATTAAAAATGTTTTTTCACATATTAAACCAAGCTGTGAAACTATACATTTTTCAATTATCTTCCACCATTCATTGCTAATTTTTGAGTAAAAAAATTGAGTTACTTTTGTAATAAAATTTGCATTTATGGATGATTCAAATACTAAATTAACGCCCCTTGCGGATTTGGGCGAATTTGGTCTTATAGAGAAACTAACCGCCAGCATAGAAATTAAATCTAAATCCACAATAAAAGGGATTGGTGATGATGCTGCGGTAATAAAACCAAATAAAAATTTACTCACGCTACTATCAAAAGACTTGCTTCTTGAGGGTGTTCATTTTGATCTCATGTACACACCATTGAAGCATTTAGGTTACAAATCCGCTGTCGTAAACTTCTCCGATATTAGTGCCATGAACGGCCGTCCAACTCAACTTATGGTTGGAATTGGTATAGGAGCTAAATTTTCTGTGGAAGCAATGGAAGAGATTTACGATGGGATAAAAAAAGCTTGTGAAGTTTATGATGTAGACTTGATAGGTGGCGATACAACTGCAAGTGCTTCCGGGCTTACAATATCAGCAACTGTAATTGGTGAAGTAAACACAAAAAATATTGTTTATCGTGATGGTGCTAAACCAAACGATCTTATTTGCGTTTCTGGCGATCTGGGTGCTGCTTATATGGGCTTGCTTATTCTTGAGCGTGAAAAAAAAGCATTTGAGGCAAATCCAAATTTGCAACCTGATCTTAGTCAGCATGATTACCTTCTTCAAAGACAGTTAAAACCAGAAGCACGAACATCAATTGTTGAAACTCTCCAGAAAAATGAAATTCTCCCAACTTCAATGATAGATATTAGTGATGGTCTAGCTTCTGATGTTATGCATTTATGTAAATCATCTAACACAGGTTGTGTAATTTCTGAAGAGAAAATTCCCATTGACCAAACTGCATTTGATATGGCCAAAGAATTTAATATTGTGCCCACTGTCGCAGCATTAAATGGGGGTGAAGATTATGAATTACTTTTTACAATTGATCAAAGTAATTTTGATAAAATAAAAGAGATAGAAGAAATTTCTGTGATTGGTTATATGACAGATGTAAACGAGGGCGAGAGACTTATAACTAGTGATAATACATCCGTTGAATTAAAGGCCCAGGGATGGGATGCTTTAAAAAGAAAAGTTCATGAAAATATTAAGTAATATTTCAAGCAAAAAGCAATTGTTTTGGTAGAAACAATAGCACTTATTTCAGCAGGGGTTCTTGTTGGTTTCATAAATACCCTGGCAGGCGGAGGAAGTATTATTTCCTTATCCGTATTAATGATGCTAGGTCTGCCTGCACCACTTGCAAATGGTACAAACAGGATAGCAATCACAATACAAACACTAGTAGCAACAACAAGCTTCAAACAGCAAAAAGTACTAGAAACAAAAAAGGCCATTCTACTTTCAATACCTGCCATATTAGGTTCATTATTAGGGGCATGGTTTGCCGTTGATATAAATGAAGATGTATTTGAAATTGCCATTGGAGTTATTATGCTTATTATGTTGTTTTTTATTTTCTACAAACCTCACAAATTTATTTATGGAAGAAAAAACATTACCGAAAAGCCATTGACATGGTCAACTTATTTAACTTTCTTCTTCATTGGTATTTATGGTGGCTTTATTCATATGGGTGTAGGTTATTTTTTACTTGCCGGTATTGTTGGATTAGCGGGTTTCGATCTTGTGAAAGCAAACGCGATAAAAGTATTTGTGGTGCTAGCTTATGCTCCATTTACACTTCTTGTTTTCCTGTGGTATAATCAAGTTAATTGGAAGTATGGTCTAATCCTAGCAATAGGAGCAGTAATAGGAGCTTTGGTTGCATCTAGGTTAGCTGTTTCAAGGGGAGTTGAATTTGTAAAATGGGTTATTGTTTGTGTTATCCTGATAACATCAGCTGATATGTTTGGAATTATTGATATCAAAGGCTTAATTTCTGGTCTACTGGAGAATTAATGCCTAGTTTATCATATGTTGTACCATCTAACTTTTGTTCAATGCAATGTTTTAAAACTAAAGTAGTTTAAACTATTTTATTACTTTTGGGGATAGCATCAATTTTACCCAAAATTTATTCAAATCGGAAATGAGTTATTCAAAAATCATTGTAATATATTTGTAGATGCAATGTGCTTTCTGCATTTTTTTAGTCCGATGCCTAAAAATGGAGATAAGTTCAGTGACTGCAAAATGCGTCAAATAGAAATATGGATTCAAAATGGAGCACCAAATGACTAAAAAAATAAAACTATTATTATCCGTTTTCCTTGTGATAGTAATGACCTCCTGCTACTATGATAATGCAGAAGATCTTTATCCAGTCATTCCTGACTGTGACACAACAAATGTAACCTTCGGAAATGATATAATGCCAATAATAAATACAAACTGTACAGGATGCCATAGTGGTTCTGCGCCATCTGCAAACATTAGATTATCAAATTATTCTGAAATAGTAGCTTCTGCTAATAATGGTGGCCTGATGGGCTCAATTAAGCATGAATCAGGATGGTCACCAATGCCTAAAAATGGGAATAAGTTAGGTGATTGTACAATAAAAAAGCTTGATACGTGGATAGCAGAAGGTACTCCTAACAACTAACAAAATATCATGAAGAATTGGATAAAAGTATTTATTTTGGCAGGGTTTGTTGCAATGTGCGTAATAGCTTACGTATGGATTTTTGTCTATAATAAACCTCACAGAAACTATGAAAAGGCGAAAGCCGATTATGAGCTACAAGCAAAGGATTGTTATTATCACTTTTCAAATGGGGCTGAATCTGCAGATATTACATACACTGGCAAGGTGTTGGAAATTACGGGTATACCAACCTATGTAGAAGATATGGATACTTGTTCAATTATTGTATTTGCATACGAGTCTGGTATGTTTGGAGATGAAGGAATAAGATGCTCCTTATTGCCAAAATATTACATGCAATCAAAGGAAATTAATAATAAAGAAGAAATTACCATAAAAGGCTATTGTACTGGTTACAATGAAACGGATGTAATTATTGAACAGTGCTCACTTATTAACCGCTAATACTTCTAATATGAAAAAAATTGTCATAACGCTAATATTAATTAATGCTATTTTCCTAACAGGTAATGCTCAAATGTTCATTACAAAAAATGGTAAGGTCTCGTTCTATTCCGATGGATCACTTGAGAAGATCGAAGCTTACAATACACAAGTTAATTCTGCCATCAATATAACTACAGGACAGTTTGTATTCAAAGTATTAATGAAGTCTTTTAGCTTTGAAAAAGCTCTAATGCAAGAGCACTTCAATGAAAACTATGTTGAAAGTGACAAATTTCCCAATGCTACTTTCCAAGGGTTAGTAGCTAACTTAAACGATGTTGATTTTAGTGCGCTAGGCACGTACGATGCAATTATTGAAGGGGACTTAACCATTCATGGTATAAAAAACAAAGTAAAAGAAATTGGCACCTTTGAGGTAAAAGAAGGTGGAATTATAGGAAGCGCTACATTTTTTGTGAAACTTGCCGATTACGATATTAGTATTCCCGGTGCTGTAACGGGAAAGATTGCTGAAGACATAGAGATATCTGTTGATGTGGATTTAAAACCACGGCCAACAAATTAATATTAGCATCATAAATATAGATATGAAACATAATATATACTCATTACTAGCCATTTTAATTTCCTTAAGTCTTACTCCTAAACAGTCATTTTCTCAGGATGACCTTATGGATCTTTTTGAAAGTGATGAACCATCCACAGAATATGCTTATGCAACCTTTAAAACAACAAGAATATCTTTGGGGCAATCTGTTGAAAATCCTGCGAATGGAAATTTAATTTTTGATATTCAGCATCATTTTGGCAGACTAAATACCGGAATTTATGATTTTTTTGGACTAGATCAAGCAAACACTCGCCTTGGATTTCAATATGGCATTACCGATTGGATTACAATTGGATTAGGAAGATCATCTTTTGAAAAATTGTATGATGGATCCCTAAAAATTAAAGTTATTAGACAAAGTAAGGGAAAGGTAACCATGCCATTCTCCATCAGCTATTTTGGAGATTTGGGAATAAACACTCTGAAATGGCAAGATACCACACGAACCAACTATTTTTCTAGTAGATTAACATATACAAATCAGATTTTAATAGCACGAAAATTCAGCAGCTCTGTTTCCATTCAATTAACACCAACATATATCCATCGTAATTTTGTTGAAACATCTAAGGATGATAATGATGTTTGGGCACTTGGAGTGGGAGGCAGGTTTAAACTATCAAAAAGAATTAGTTTAAACCTAGAATATTACTACATAATATCTCAAGAAACAGCCAAGAATTATGATAATTCGCTCACAATTGGATTTGATATTGAAACTGGGGGGCATGTTTTTCAACTTTTCTTTTCCAATTCCAGAGGTATTACAGAGCAACAATTTATTCCTGAAACAACAGGTAATTGGCTAAATGGTGATATTCATTTTGGATTTAATATATCTAGAACTTTTGTTTTAAAAAAACCAAAAGAGTTTCGAGAAAAAACAAATCTTTAGGAGAATATCAGCTGATTGTAGTTAATATTATTTGCAGTCAGACGATAATTTAAAGCCATTTCAATGAAAATGTTTGACTCCAAAGCCAAAATAAGTGGATCGTCAAATATGTTTAGAACGCCACCAGGAAAATAAATATATTCCTAAAGCCATTGCAAGAACTGCCTGACCAGTCATAAAAAGATTAATATACTGAAAGTTTAAAGATAATAATCCAGACATACTATAACTTCCAATTGCCCATCCCGAAGCAAGTATAAGTGTTAGAATGCCCCAATAGTGATCATGCATTTCTAATCCTACTATTTCAAGAACTCTCAATGAGGTAAGTGAGACAACAGATATCAAAAATATCCCCGCTAAAAATGCTGAAAGAGCTACCAATTCAATTTCATCAAACACAAGAATAATTAAAACCGCAAGTACACCTGTCAAATAGGCAAAAAATAAACTCATGCTAGTGTCAAATTTTTTTGCCAACATGCCAGAAATAACGGGCCCAATGGCAGAGCCTAAACCAAGGGCAGAAAATAACATGCTACTATCACTTATGCTATATCCCAAATCACGATGCACATAATCCGAAAGAAATAAAGAATGAGGCACTATACCCACAGCTGCTAAAAAATAAGATATAGCAATCAGAATTAATAACAGTTTAGATGTTCGTTTAAGTGGTTCCTTTATATAAGTATTCTTGTTAGCATGAATAGGTGCTCTAGAAACCAAATTCCATGAAATTATAGCAAAAACTGCAGTTATTGCTGCCTCAAATAACCACCCATTTTTAGGTCCATTAGTTATAAATTGCGGCAATAGAAAACTTACCACAACTATCGTAAATCCTGCACCGCTAAATACTATACCCAAGGTAACAGCTTTTTTTTCTGGATTGATATTTTTCAATACGAGGGGTGGTGTGTGTATAATGAGCGCAGCGCCCGCAAAACCAGCAATAAAACGACCCACAGCTAACCATATAAAACCTAAATCCCATGAACACATTAATAAGCCAATTACTGCCATTATTAATGATAGTCGCATCATTAGTCGGGCTCCAGTAATCCTAGCAACTAATACTGTTAAAATACATCCAACCATGTAACCAAGCATATTAAATGCCCCTAGATATCCAGCACCTGGTTTTGTAACCCAGTGGCTATCAATTATGGATGGAACTATTGGTGTGTAAGCAAGTCGTGTTAAGCATATGGCAATGGCAATTAGGCAAAACCCTGCTAATGTTGGATAAACCCCACTAGAATAATGTTTGACCATAAAAATAGATTCTGACTGTTTTGTTTATGGAGTGCTGTAAAAGCATTTCAAGATACACAAAAATAACAATTAAGTTAGTCTATGATGAAAGATGCTTTCTTTCGAATAGAAGTAGCCAGAATACACCTATTGTTATGGATGAATCAGCAATGTTAAATATTGGCCTGAAAAAAATGAAATGGCCATCACCCCCATAGATCCAGGAGGGAAGCCATGCAGGTCCATTTGCCTGGGTAAAATTAATTATTGGAAAATAAAGCATGTCAACCACTCTGCCATGAAGAAATGATGAATAGCCTGGGCCCTCAGTGGCAATAACACCCAATGAGTGGAAAGAACTTTGTGTGAAAACAATACCATAAAAAGCGCTGTCAATCATATTGCCAAGAGCACCTGCAAATATCAGGGATATTGAAATCATTAACCCTGTGCGTTTAGTTTTTTTGGATAACATGTAAAGGTATATGGCAATGGCAATAATCGCTAATATTCTAAAAACACTTAAAAATAATTTTCCGAACTCACCTCCAAATTGCAATCCAAAAGCCATCCCGTTATTTTCCGTAAAGTAAAAGCTAAACCAGTTTCCAACTATGGGAATTTCTTCTCCCAATGTCATACTAAGTTTAACCCATATTTTTAAAGCCTGATCCGCAATTAGAACAAGCAGAATAATTATGATAGATTTTTTCAAATTACAGGAATTAGTAGTTCAATTTGAACTAGTTTATTGGCTTTGGCTTAGCCATTTTATTTTTAGCATCAATACTCAATGTTGCGTGAGGAACTGCCTTTAAGCGATCCTTGCTTATAAGTTTTCCCGTTACGCGACAAATACCATATGTTTTGTTTTCTATACGGGTTAATGCATTTTCAAGATTTGTTATGAAGCGCTTTTGGCGCGCAGCTAATCTGCTATTTTCTTCTTTTGATAATACTTGCTGACCTTCCTCCAGCACCTTAAATGTGGGAGAAGTATCATTTGTTCCGTGCTCACTGTCATTAGTATATGCTTCTGTGAGCAATTTGAAATCTTCTTCAGCTTTTTCAAGCTTTTTAAGTATTATGGTTTTGAACTCTTCAAGCTCAGCATCATTGTACGTAGTTTTTCTTTTGTCTCCACTATTCCCTTCCATAACCGTCATTTTATGTTCATTAATTACGATAGTATAAATATACAAATATTTTCTTTTTTTAAATAAAAACCAAGGCCTATTTCTGTTTGGTGATAACCAGGTTTACTGAGATTCCTTCGAGTAATTCAATAACCCTAGAATCGCTATTTTCCAATTTATCTGTTAGTGTTAATTCTGCAAGTGTTTCTGAACAAATATAATCACTAAAATTGTTTAGGGCATCATCCGTGCTATTATTATATTCAACCTCTAATGTGATTCTATCCGTAACCTCAAACTCAAGGTCTTTCCTTAAATTTTGAATTCTGTTAACAAATTCTCTGGCAAGACCCTCCTCCCTTAGATCATCAGTTACTGTAGTATCTAGAGCAACCGTTGTTTGACCGTCAATAGCAACACTCCATCCCGGAATATCATCTGTGGTAATCTCGACATCATTCAATGTTATATCAAATGATTCATCGTTTATTTTAATAGTATACGTTCCTTTTGATTCCAAATCTTTAATGCCATCTTGGTCAATTGCCGTAATTTCTCCAGCAAGCTGTTTCATCATCTTACCATATTTTGGACCCAGAGATTTAAAATTTGGTTTGATTTTTTTAACCAATATTCCTGAATCATCTGTAATATATTCAATACTTTTAACATTGACCTCTGAAAGTATTAAGTCTTCAATTGCTTTTATTTGTTTTAGCAAATGATCTGAAAATATAGGTATCATAATTTTAGCCAATGGTTGACGAACTCGTAAGAATGTTTTTTTTCTAAGAGCTAGAACCATGGAACTAATTTTCTGAGCAAGTTCCATTCTTTCTTCAAGATCCTTATCAATTAAACTATCATCAGCTAAGGGAAAGTCTGTTAAATGCACAGATGCAGCATTGTCTTTACCACTAGCTTTATTTAAGTCCATAAAAATTCTGTCTGAAATAAATGGTGCAATTGGTGAGCTAAGTTTTGAAATAGTTTCCAAAACAGTATATAGGGTTTGATATGCCTCGACCTTGTCTTTTGAATATGATCCTTTCCAAAACCTTCTCCTTGAAAGACGAACAAACCAATTGCTTAAATGTTCAGTTACAAAATATTGTATTGCACGACCAGCTTTTGTGGGCTCAAAATTACCAAAGGCATCATCAACTAATTTAATAAGGGTGTGTAATTCAGATAATATCCATCTATCAAGCTCTGTTCTCTCATTAACAGGAACCTCATCTTCGCTAAATGTGAAGCCATCTATATTGGCATAAAGAGCAAAAAATGAATAGGTATTAAAAAGTGTTCCCATGAACTTCCTTTTTACTTCATCAATACCACTTATATCGAAACGTAGATTATCCCAAGGCTGTGAATTGGTAATCATATACCACCTGGTGGCATCGGGTCCATATAAATTTATGGTTTCGAATGGATCAACTGCATTACCCAGTCGTTTAGACATTTTATTGCCATTTTTATCAAGTACAAGGCCATTTGAAACCACTGTTTTATACGCTACAGAATCAAATAACATTGATGCAATTGCATGAAGAGTAAAAAACCACCCACGAGTTTGGTCTACGCCCTCAGCAATAAAATCAGCTGGGTAGTTATTTTCAAATATCTCTTTATTTTCAAAGGGATAATGAAATTGTGCATATGGCATTGATCCAGAATCAAACCACACATCAATTAAACCGGGCTCTCTCATCATTTCCTTGCCGGAATCTGAAACGAGTATTATTTCATCAACATATGGTCGGTGAAAATCAAATGTCAAATAATTTTCACTACTCATGTCTCCTGGCTCAAAAGATGCCATTGGGTTTTTATCCATGAATCCTGCTTGCATGGATTTATCTATTTCATTTTTGAGCTCTTCGGCAGAACCAATTGTCTTTATTTCATTTCGATCTTCAGTTACCCAAATCGGAAGAGGAACACCCCAGTACCTTGATCGGGATAAATTCCAATCCACAAGATTTTCAAGCCAATTTCCAAAACGACCTTCACCTGTTGCTCTGGGTTTCCAGTTGATAGTTTTATTCAGCTCTATCATTCTGTCTTTTAGAGCTGTTGTCTTAATGAACCAGTTATCCAGAGGATAATATAAAACAGGTTTATCAGTTCTCCAGCAATGTGGATAGCTATGAACATGTTTTTCCACCTTAAATGCTTTGTTATCTTTTTTTAGATCAACCGCTAAATCTATATCCAAGCTTGTGGCATCTTTTGCCAATGACTCATCATAGGCATTTTTAACAAACCTTCCCGAGTACTCTTCATATTTGCCTAAATCAATGTAGTCCTTAACAAAAGCTGGATCCAAGTCTTGTATTTTGAAAAAACATCCCCTAAAGTCTACCATTGGTCTTCGCTCCCCTTGCTTGTCAATCAACACAAGTGGAACAATGCCCATTGCTTTTGCTACTCTATCATCATCAGCTCCAAATGTAGGTGCCACATGAACAATACCAGTACCATCTTCCGTAGTAACAAAGTCTCCGGGTATTACCTCAAATGCTTTTCCCATTGGTTTTACCCATGGAAATAATTGCTCATACATTAAACCCGTCAGCTCAAATCCCTTGTATTCTGATAAAACTTTAAATGGTATCTTTTTGTCTCCAACATTGTAATCCTCAAAAGTAAGATTAGCATTTTTTGGATTAAAATACGAGTCCATTCTTTCCTTTGCCAAAATTACCGTGGCTGGATTTCCTGTGTAAGGATTGAAAGTAGCAACTTTTACATAATCAATTTTATCTCCAACTGCTAGTGCTGTATTTGAAGGAAGTGTCCATGGTGTTGTTGTCCATGCCAATATGAAAAGGTCACCTTCCACATCATCGAATATTTTATGGGAAGCAGATTCTTTAAGCACCTTAAATTTTGCAACCACAGTTGTATCTGTCACATCTCTGTAGCAACCCGGTTGATTTATTTCATGCGTGCTCAATCCTGTTCCTGCAGCAGGTGAATAAGGCTGAATGCTATAACCTTTATAAAGGAGGTTTTTTTCTTGAAGCATTTTTAATAAATACCATACTGATTCTATGTATTTATTATCAAAAGTAATGTATGGGTTTTCAAGGTCTACCCAATAACCAATTTTCTTGGTAAGATCATCCCAAAGATTTTTGTACTTAAGAACCTCCGTGCGGCATGCCTTATTGTAATCTTCAACGGTTATTTTTTTTCCAATATCCTCCTTGGTAATTCCGAGGGTTTTCTCCACGCTTATCTCAACTGGTAATCCGTGGGTATCCCAGCCAGCCTTTCGCTCAACATATCGGCCTTTCAATGTTTGATAACGACAAAATAAATCCTTGATGGTTCGGCCCATAACATGATGTATGCCAGGCACTCCATTTGCAGATGGCGGTCCTTCATAAAACACAAAAGGTTTGTTGTCTTTTCTATTTGCAAGGCTCTTTGCAAAAATGTCGTTTTTCTCCCAATCATTCCTCACCTCATCAGCAAGCTGAGTAAGATTAAGCTGCGAATATTCCGTGTACTTTTTTCCCATCAGGAGCTAAATTTGCTTAAATAAAAAATGAGGGAGCAAAACTAATAAAAAATGAGGGAGTTAGACCACTAAAACTACAATTTATACCGCCTATTTAAGAATTGTTTAAGGGTTATAAGCAGTCTTTGTCAAATAATAAAAAATCATTGACTAGTAAGTTTACCCGTAATATTGGTGTTTGAAAGTATATTTGTTAAAATATCAATGCTCACAAACTGTCCAAGCTCTTCTAATAATTCTTTAATCTTTCTTCTTTTTTCTGAGTCGCCATCGCTGGATGAAATTATGTCTTTTAAGACTTTTACCTGCGAGCCTTTGAACTCATCAAGTATTATAGTTATTAGATCTGTTGTTATATCGTCTGACGTGTCATCATTTTTGGGAACACCATACATATCAAGCTCATCTATGGCAACCTGAAGTACTTCTTTCGCAAGTCTTTTTGAACCTTCTTCATATGACTCATTTCCTGAAGCATCCCTGAGTGACCATGAATTAAATTCGAATTCAATGTTTTGCAATTGTGATATCTTTGGATCGTTTTTTCCAAATATTCTCGTTAACTGAAGCAAGGAATACTTTTTCCAAGCATCAAAATCAAAATCTTTAATATACAGCTTATCTATTTGTTGTTGCAGAAGTTTTATTTCTTTTTTTGCCATTGTCATATGAGTTTGTGTAAAATTATGAAAAATGTTTGATTTAATGCACAAGTAAATACTGTCAAATATAGATTTACAACACTAGTTTTATTTCTTATTCTAATTATTTTTAAGGAAGATTTTTTATGAGAGAATTTACTATATTTGCGGCCACATTAAAATCCTTAAATAATAGCTTTTTATGGAGAAGAAAAACGTTGGTCATGTTGCACAGGTAATCGGTCCTGTTATTGACGTAGTTTTCGAAAAAGAAGAAAACCTTCCAAAAATTTATGATGCTCTGGAAATTGACAGAGGTAATGGTGAAAAACTAATTCTTGAAGCTCAGCAGGCAATTGGAGAAAATACAATGCGAACCATTGCCATGGATTCTTCAGAAGGATTACAACGAGGAATGGAAGTTGTTGGTTTAGGCCATCCCATATCAATGCCAACTGGCGAAGGAATAAAAGGACGCTTATTCAATGTTATAGGTGATGCTATTGACGGTCTTGGTCAGGTAGAGTCAGAGAAAAGGTATTCCATACACAGAGAGCCTCCAAAGTATGAAGAGCTTTCTACTTCAAAGGAAATACTCTACACTGGAGTAAAAGTGATTGACCTCATTGAGCCATACTCAAAGGGTGGAAAAATTGGTCTTTTTGGTGGGGCTGGTGTTGGTAAAACAGTTATCATCATGGAGTTAATCAATAATATTGCTAAGTCCTATGCTGGACTTTCAGTATTTGGCGGAGTAGGTGAGCGTACTCGCGAGGGTAATGACCTATTGCGAGAAATGATTGAGTCAGGTGTTATCAAATATGGTAAAGAGTTTGAAAAAAGTATGGAAGAAGGTGGATGGGATCTATCTAAAGTTGATCTCAAAGAACTGGAAACATCTCAAGCTACATTAGTATTTGGACAAATGAATGAACCACCTGGGGCACGTGCTAGGGTTGCGCTTTCCGGGCTTACAATGGCTGAATATTTTCGTGATGGTGATGAAAAATCCGGAGGTCGTGATATTCTTTTCTTCATTGATAATATTTTCCGCTTTACTCAAGCTGGATCTGAAGTATCAGCTCTTCTTGGAAGAATGCCATCGGCTGTGGGTTATCAACCAACGCTTGCAACTGAGATGGGAATAATGCAAGAACGTATTACTTCAACAAAACGTGGATCGATTACATCTGTTCAGGCTGTTTATGTTCCTGCTGATGACCTTACTGATCCTGCTCCAGCTACAACATTTGCTCACCTTGATGCAACAACCGTTTTAAGCCGTAAAATTGCCGAGCTAGGCATATATCCTGCTGTTGATCCATTGGATTCAACATCAAGAATATTATCTCCTGATGTGGTTGGTGAGTCTCACTATAATACTGCTGAGAGAGTAAAAAATATTCTACAGCGTTATAAAGAGTTACAAGATATTATTGCAATTCTTGGAATGGATGAGCTAAGCGAGGAAGACAAACTTATAGTTCACCGCGCTCGTAGAGTTCAGAGATTTTTGTCTCAGCCTTTCCATGTTGCTGAACAGTTTACAGGCCTAAAGGGTACAATTGTGTCAATTGAAGATACCATTAAAGGGTTTAATATGATTCTTGACGGAGAGGTTGATGAATATCCAGAAGCAGCATTCAACCTAGTGGGAACCATAGATGAAGCTATTGAAAAAGGCAAAAAAATGTTAGAAGAAAGTAAGTAAATCATTTTTTAACAAATGAACCTCGAAATAATAACACCAGATACAATCATCTACCAAGGAGAAGCTGAACTTGTGCAATTACCAGGTATTGATGGCTCCTTTGAAATTTTAAACAACCATGCCCCCTTAATTTCTGCCTTAAAAGAAGGTAAAATTAAAATCAAAAAAGATGGTAAAGATGAATTTTTTGATATAAAAGGTGGAGTTATAGAGGTCCTGAAAAATAAGGTGCTGATTCTAGCAGAATAAGCATTAATCAAAAAAAACAGAATCCTGGTAATTTTATTATCGGGATTTTTTATTGGCTCATGCTACCTGAACAATATATCCTAACAGCATCTTTTGCTTTTAAATTACCCATTGATTCAGCCCTTTTCCAGTCTATGCATGCATTATCCATATCCTTTGAGTAAAAATATGCAAGCCCTCTATTTAGATAGGACTCAGAAAAATCTGGATCATACTTAATTGCATTGGTTAAATCACTCAATGACTGCTGATATTGTTTATTCTGACCGAGCATTGTACCTCTATTAAAATACGCCATTGCATAATATGGAGCTGCTTCAATAGCTTTATTGTAGTACAACAATGCATCTGGATAAAGCTTACTTTGATAATAAATAAGTCCTATTCCCAACAAGGATAATGAATCATCTTCGTTTAGGCTAACGGCATCTTTATAATATGCCATTGAAAGATCTTTCTGACCTAATTCGTAGTATATCTTGCCTAGATTGTAAAAGGCCTTATCATTATCAGGTTTATATTCCAGAGAAAGTTTAAAAGCATCTATTGCTTTTTGTATTTCCCCATCCTTGTAATAGGCAGTGCCATTTTTAAACTGGGTGTATGCTCTTCTTATTTTTAAACTTTCATTTTCAGCATTGGGATTACCACCTTCAATGGCTTTTTCTCCGGTTTTTGAGGCAATATTAGGAACCTCTTTTATGTCGTTTCCAGAAATTTCATTTTTTGAGATTAATGTTCCTTTTTCCTTGCCCAAAGGAACAATCATAGATTCCCCATCGGAATTACTTATGGCCATATTCGTTTTATCACTTGCTTTATTATTGGTTTTATTATTATGGCTGCATCCCATTGCAATGGAAATGGTAAAAACAAAAATTATTAATTGCTTCATGATAGAAAGTCTATTTTTTAATATGGCAAAGATATATGAAATGTTGCGAACGTTTGTAGATAAAAGTATTTTGAAGAAATAATTGTTTTATGAAGTATGATTGGCTTACTATTCAATGATTTCTGTTAAATTATGGTTTTCCTTGCCCAAAAATAGCATCTTAAATCTAATTATACCCCGTTTAAACGAATGGGTGTATATACTTATAATTTTATCTGGATAAATTAATTGGTATTTACCTTTTGTATCTCACCAATTATTCGTAAAATTGCACGCGATTTTAATCAACGACATTCCTTTGTAAATGAGTAGCATATTATATAAATTTAAAGGCGATTGGCAATTGCCAATGATTGCTTTTTTTATGTTTATTTCCACATCAGCTATTATAGCACAAAATGATGGTAATGAAACAAGTGAAACTGATGTTCCGTGGGAAGTTGAAGTGATGGAAAATGAGTTTAAGGCTGGTGAAATGATTATTGAGCATATCACTGACTCTTACGAATGGCATATTATGACCATTGGACACACGCATGTATCAGTCCCTCTACCCATAATGCTTTATGATGATGGTAAATTTCATTTTTTTATGTCATCTGTCTTCCATCATCACGAAACACACAACGGTTATTTCATATCTCACAACGATATGAATGCTGGAAAATTGGTGAAAAGCGGTTTGGATGGACAAGAAATAAGACCCACGCTTGATTTTTCATTCACAAAAAATGTTCTGGCAATATTCATCAGCTGCTTCATAATGATTTGGGTTTTTATCTCTGTTGCCAAGTCATATAAGCGCCGTGAAGGACAAGCTCCAAAAGGTCTACAATCTTTTCTTGAACCGGTTATTATATTTGTTCGTGATGATATTGCAAAGGCTTCCATTGGAGAAAAAAATTACAGAAAGTATCTTCCCTTCCTACTTACAATATTTTTCTTTATTTTTCTTAATAACCTAATGGGTATAGTTCCTTTTTTCCCAGGTGGAGCTAACGTAACTGGAAATATTGGAGTAACAGCAGTACTGGCATTATTTACTTTTGCCATAACTACATTTAGTGGGAATAAAAATTATTGGGTACATATCATAAATACCCCTGGTGTTCCATGGTGGTTAAAAATACCGGTACCTTTAATGCCCATTGTTGAGATAATGGGAATATTTACTAAGCCGTTTGTACTGATGGTGCGTCTATTTGCAAATATTAGCGCAGGTCACATCATCATTTTAGGGTTTATAAGTTTGATTTTTATCTTTGGAGAAATTGTTGAGGGAGCTGGATATGGCGTTGCTGTCATTTCAGTAGGATTTTCAATATTTATGGATATCCTTGAACTTCTAGTTGCATTTATCCAAGCATATGTATTTACTCTTCTTTCGGCGCTATATTTCGGTATGGCAACAGAAGAAGCACATCATTAAAATGAATTTTATCCATTAATAATTATAAAAACAGTAACTATGGAATTATTAGCAATTTTATTACAAGCTGCTGCTGACTTCGCTCCCTATGCAAAAATGGGTGCAGGTATTGGTGCCGGTATTGCTGCAATTGGTGCAGGTATGGGTATCGGACAAATTGGTCGTGGTGCTGTAGAAGCTATCGCTCGTCAACCTGAAGCTGTTGGTGACATTCGTTCAAATATGATTGTTGCTGCTGCTCTTATTGAGGGTGTTGCGTTTTTTGCAATTGTTGTTTGTTTATTGATTGTATTCTTGTAAACAACAATGATAAATCTAAAAAGGTGTAGCGGTTGGCTGCATCTTTTTAGATATTTTAATTGAATAACTGATTAAAAAATAATATTATGTCATTAATTAATCCCGGTTTTGGACTAGTAATTTGGATGACAATTGCATTTGGTATTTTGCTTTGGATACTTGCCAAATTTGCATGGCCAGCAATTACTGATGCTCTTGCCGAAAGAGAAAAATCCATTGAAGAGGCATTGTTATCTGCAGATAAGGCTCGCATAGCAATGGAAGAACTCAAACATAGTAATGAAGAGTTACTTAACGAAGCAAAAGACGAAAGAGACGCCATATTAAAAGAGGCAAGATCTCTAAAGGAAAATATGATTAATGAAGCAAGGGATAAGGCTCAGGAATCTGCAGATAAAATCGTTGAGAGTGCACGAGAAAGAATAGAAAGTGATAAAAAAGCAGCCTTGGTAGATATAAAAAATACCATCGCTACTTATTCCATTGAGATTGCTGAAAAAATTCTACGCGAAGAACTTAAGGATAAAAAGCAGCAAACTGCTTATGCCGAGAAACTTCTTAAAGAAACTACATTAAACTAACAATGTGTCATGAGAGTCAAGTTATTATCTAAGAGATATGCAAAAGCTTTGTTTGATCTTGCCGGGGAAATGAAAATCCTCGATAAGGTAGATGCTGATCTCAGACTTGTGCGCGAGGTGTTTTCTGAAAATAGAAATCTCAAACTCATTATAGCAAATCCAGTAATTGATATATATAAAAAGAATAAAATCCTAACGGAATTGTTTTCTGGGAAAATTGAGGATTTATCCATGAAATATATACAACTAATTACCATTAAAGGAAGAGAGCAATTTATAACTCACATATGTGAAGCTTTTGATGACATATATAAAGAATATAAAAATATCCTTCCTGTTAATGTTACAACAGCTGATAAAGCTGATAAAAAAATTATGAATGATATTAGTAGTAAATTAGAAGAAGCTACTAAAATGAATATAGAAATAACCGAAAAGGTTAATGAAGAAATTATTGGTGGTTTTGTAATAGATTTTCAAGACTATCAATATGACGCTAGTATTATAAATCAATTGAATAAATTAAAGAAGGGTTTTTCAGAGAACCTGTACGAAATACAATTCTAAAAAAGTAAAAATAAAGTCGTATGGCAGACATTAAACCGGCTGAAGTATCAGCCATTCTACGAAAAGAACTATCAGGATTTGACTCCGAAGCAGTATTAGAAGAAGTAGGGTCGGTATTACAAATTGGAGATGGTATTGCCCGCGTTTATGGCTTAACTAATGTTGAGTCTGGTGAATTGGTAGAATTTGAAAAAACAGGGTTAATGGGTATAGTACTTAACCTTGAGGAAGATAATGTTGGTATCGTGTTACTGGGTGAGCCTGGTGATATTAACGAGGGAGACAGTGTAAAACGTACGCGTCGTATCGCATCAATAAAAGTTGGTGAGGGTATGCTTGGTCGTGTTGTAAATACATTGGGTGAGCCCATTGACGGCAAAGGTGAAATTGCTGGTGAAACTTATGAAATGCCCCTTGAGCGCAAAGCTCCTGGTGTTATATTCCGCCAACCAGTTAATGAGCCACTTCAAACAGGTATAAAAGCCATCGATGCTATGATACCCGTTGGAAGAGGGCAAAGAGAACTTATTATCGGTGATCGTCAAACGGGTAAAACAGCCATCGCCATTGATACAATAATCAATCAAAAAGAGTTTTACGAAAAAGGTGAGCCTGTATACTGTATATATGTCGCATCTGGACAAAAAAGTTCAACCATTGCAAACATTCAGAATACACTTGAAGAAAACGGTGCAATGGCCTATACTACAATTGTAATGTCTTCGGCCTCTGATCCTGCAGCAATGCAGTTTTATGCACCTTTTGCTGGCGCTGCAATTGGAGAATATTTCCGTGATACTGGCCGCCCTGCTTTAGTTGTTTACGATGATTTAAGTAAACAAGCCGTAGCATATCGTGAAGTATCATTGCTACTACGGAGACCACCTGGGCGTGAAGCATATCCTGGTGATGTTTTCTATCTACATTCCAGATTATTGGAGAGAGCGGCAAAGGTTATCAACTCTGATGAGATTGCCAAGCAAATGAATGATATTCCAGAAAGCATAAAAGATAAGGTAGTGGGTGGGGGATCTCTAACCGCACTGCCAATTATTGAGACTCAGGCTGGTGATGTAAGTGCATATATTCCAACAAATGTAATTTCCATTACAGATGGTCAGATTTTCCTTGAAAATGATCTTTTTAACTCCGGTATACGTCCTGCTATTAATGTGGGTATTTCTGTTTCTCGAGTGGGTGGTAATGCTCAGATTAAATCCATGAAAAAAGTTGCTGGTACTCTCAAGCTAGATCAAGCACAATATCGTGAGCTAGAAGCGTTCGCTAAATTTGGTTCTGACCTTGATGCCGCCACAATGGCCGTTCTTGAAAAGGGTAAGCGTAATGTTGAAATATTAAAGCAGCCTCAATATTCACCATTAACAGTTGGTGAACAAGTTGCTATTATTTATTGTGGATCTCAAAACCTACTTTCAAAAGTTCCCGTTAACAGAGTTATTGATTTCCAAGAAGCGTTTCTACATCATATGGATACTCATCATAAAGAGGTAATTGAACAACTTGGCCAAGGTAAATATACTGACGAACTTCAAGACGCCCTTAAAAAAGCTGCCGCCGAAGTATCACGAACATTTGAATAAACGAATAAACTTAAATTATGCCAAACCTTAAGGAAGTACGCATACGTATTAATTCTGTTAACTCCACCAGGCAGATAACCAGTGCAATGAAAATGGTTGCTGCATCCAAGCTGAGAAAGGCCCAAAATGCCATACTCAACATGAGGCCATATGCTCAGAAATTACAGCATATCATGCAAGATTTAAGCTCTGACATGGAAGACTCTGATGAGGGATTATATTCTGCAATTAGAAGTGAAGAAAAAATTCTAATCGTAACAATAACCTCAAATCGTGGATTGTGCGGTGCATTCAATTCTAATGTTGTGAAGAGCGCCATAAACCTTGTGGAAGGAAAATACGCTGAGCAATATAAAAAAGGTAATCTAAGCATAATGTGCCTAGGGAAAAAAGGTGCTGATGGATTAAACTCATATGGAATTACACCCGTTGAGGTAAATAACGAAATATTCGATGCCCTTACTTTTGACAATGCTGTTCCAATTGCTGAAAATCTAATGGCCGAATTTGCTGAAAAAAAATACGACAAGATTATTCTAATTTACAACCAGTTTAAAAATGCGGCTGTTCAACTTTTACAAGAAGAACCATTTTTACCAATTGTTGAAAGTGATAATCATGAAACAACTGGCGAGGAGAATAATCCAAACTATATATTTGAGCCCAATAAAGAGGAAATTTTGGAGGCTCTTGTTCCCAAGGCCATCAAAGTTCAACTTTATAAAGCTTTGTTAGACAGTTTTGCTTCAGAGCATGGAGCACGTATGACGGCAATGCATATGGCAACAGAAAATGCTGATGAACTTATTAAAGATTTAAAACTCACATACAACAAAGCTCGTCAAGCATCAATTACAAATGAAATATTAGAAATTGTTGGTGGAGCAGAGGCTCTAAACAACTAGTAATATATTGTTTATGTAAGTTACTAGTGTAACAGTAAGAACTTATGAAGCGCATATTCTGCGCTTTTTTTATTTCATATTGCCCATTGGTGATAATTTATTGGCTCCTTATGATTATATTTGTGAAACAATTTAAAATTACCACTATGATCAAAGCTAAGGTTCAGAGCGCATTAAACGACCAAATAAAAAAAGAAGAATTTTCCTCACGACTATATTTGGCAATGGCAATATGGTGCGAAATAAATGGATATCCTGGGGCATCTAAATTTTTATATCAGCATGCTGAGGAAGAGCGTGTTCACATGATGAAGCTTGTTCACTATGTAAATGAAAGAGATGGTAAGGCACAGCTTATGGATATTGAACGCCCCACGGATGAGTTCGATTCACTACTTGATCTTTTTGAGAAGGTAATGGAACACGAAAAGTTTATTACCGAGGCAATAAGTGAGTTATATGAAGTAGCACTCAAAGAAAAAGACTATACAACCATGAACTTTCTCCAGTGGTATATAACAGAACAACTTGAGGAAGAAAGTCTTTTCAAGACTATTCTTGACAAAATAAAACTTGTGGGAAATGACAAGGCCGGAATGTTCCACATTGACAAGGATCTTGATGGAATGGTAACAGCAGCTGATCCAGTTGTAGAGTAGCTTTCTTATTCTAGAATCACAACTTTTTTAGTCTCCTTTGTAGTGCCCCAATGCTGAAGTCTTGCAACATAGATTCCACATGGCAAAATTGATGTATCCCAGTTTATATGTGTTTGATGGAGTGATAAATCAAACCTTTTTACCAACTCACCATGCATATTAAAAATTAAAATAACCATCCCTTGTTTTTTAATTTGTGGAAACTGAAGTGTAGCACGTCCAGATATTGGATTAGGATGGCATGTAAAATATTCCTTTTGAATGGCAAACTCTTTATTGCCAACGAATAAATCGGAATAAATTTTTATGCCAACAGGTCTATGATCACTAACATTAGCATCATATGAACTCCAGCTACTGAAGTAGTCATCTATTCTCAATGTTTCAATATCTGATCCTTCATTTGCAAATTCTTCAAAAGTAGCACTTGTGATCAGAGTATGATCGAGGTGTGATGGCCATGTGGGATATGACCAATTATTTGTACTTCCATATGCAATGTCCATGTCAGCAAATAGATAATTAGAGGGTTCATTAATAAATCCTAAAAATACATTGTTGGAAATACTTTCTGCAATGTCATCATTTAAATCTCCGGTGAGCATTACGTTTTCATTACTAAAATTAGCATCAATATAGTCACGCAAAAGATTTGAAGCATCCAAGCGTCTTTTTTCTTCATCCCAATCATCTGATTCATCCAAAATACCATCACCACAGCACTTAAAGTGGTTGTTGATAATTATGAATTTCTCTCCTTTAAAACGGAGCTCCATAACCATTGGTGACCTTGGAAATGGCCGCCAATATGGCTGAGTAGTATAAATTTCGTAGATGGTATCAATTTCTAGAACTCTAAAGTTATAGATATAAGCTAGCCCGGCAAAATATCCAGATTTGAAATATCCTTCATAATTGTTCATGACTGATATCATACTTTTAAAGGCAATAGTATCATCCAACTCTTGCATTGAAATAAGGTCTACTTCCAAATCTTCTATAATCTCACTTACATAATCCATGGTGGTTTGGCCATTTTTCGGAAACCATTCAATGTTCCATGTTATCATTTCAAAGGTTGTATCTGTTCCAAAGGCTGGTATTTCAAAGTTCTGCCCATGAGATAATGAACAGAATATGATGATGAACGTAGCAACTAATAATCGTCTCATTAAAATATTGGAATTAATAATTTTATATCAAATTAAAGCTGATGTATAAGCAAAATCTAATGGCCATCGCCGCCCACAACTTTGAACTGATCGCCAGTTTCTTCAATTATCATTCGGTATTTACCCTCTCCGTATCCAGGTTGCTTAACCTCAGGTGCATAATATTTGTAGCCCTCGGGAATATCTCTTTTGGTTTTAATATTTCCATCCATATACTTCATGAACAAATACTGATAAAATTTCTTCCATGTTTGAAAAACATTTGCTCCAACAGCATTTGAATAATCCGTAAGATAAGCGATGGATGCATCTTGGTCATTGTCAATAAGAGCCATGGCACCAGCATCTACAGCGGGAATTGTCTTAACAAAACCTGTCTCAAACTCATTTTGTATTTTTTCAATTTCAGGATGAATATAACTATACCTCGTATATGCCAGATTTTGAACCTGACTAAATACCCAGAACCCCGACTCTGATGACCAATCCATCATAGCCCCATTTCCAACCTCAAAATTATATGGCACCTTTGTTATACATGAGTACATAGGCATATAAACCGATCCTGATGCGTCATCTACTCCCCACCATATAATTCCTCCTATTTGATCTGGTAACCAACTACGAGATTGAGATATGAATGAAAACCCTGTTTGTTGAGTTGCGGTTGCACGTTCATTACAATATGCAACATCATCAACTTTCCACGTTAAAGGCCTCCAACGATATGGGTTTCCAAATGGTCCTGCCCCCATATCTTGACTCATATCCAATTCTGTATTTTCAAGATGGTCGCGCATGTATCCCATCATATCCTGAACACTAACCTTATTCTCCGGTTTTACCCACAATGGCATACGGTTAGTTGCATATCCATTAGGATTTGGTGTTCCATCATCAAACTTGTCATTATGTTTTATGATTCCCTTTGAATAATCCCAGTACTCATCCATCCCCCCTGTCACTTTATTGAACATGGTCCATACTCTTATCTCGCAAAAACGAGCACCGCCAAAATCCACAGGGGCATAGGTATCAGAAAATGAAAAATTCTGATCCTCTCCTACATACCATCCCTTTTCGCGTGCGAATGAAATTACATCATTTGCATATACACAATCAACATTCTTGTTAAAAATTTCATCCATTTCATTGGATGTTATTGAGCTCTTGTTGTCAGCAAGAGGGAATCTTTCAATTCTAGCTTGATTTGCATGGCCGCTTACATACCCGTCTGGAACCATTCTGGCTACCCAAACTGCACCTTTTTGTCCTTCTCCTTTTCCTATAAGTTCCATAATCCACACCTCTTCCTTATCAGCAATTGAGAAGGATTCGCCTGAACTATAATAGCCATATTCCGCAACAAGATCGGTCATTATTTTAATGGCATGACGAGCTGATTTAGCTCTTTGAAGTGTTATATAAATCAAACTACCATAATCCATAATTGCTCCGGCTTGACTTCCCAGCTCTGATCGTCCCCCGTAAGTTGTCTCGCCAATGGCAACTTGGTTTTCATTCATATTACCTACTACGTTATATGTTTTCAAAGCTTGTTTGATTTGACCAAGATGTTTTCCAGTATCCCATTCGTAAACATCCAACATTGTTCCAATGGGATTATTTGAAGCAGGCCAGTGATATAATTCACCATATAGTATGTGTGAGTCGGCAGCATAAGAAATCATGGTTGAGCCATCTGTGGAAGCTCCCTTTGTAATGAGATAATTTGTACAGGCTGTTGAGTTTTCAACCATGATAAAGCTAATGGCTAGTATCAATACGGCTATTATTTTCTTCATTCTATTTGAGTATTTAATTGTTTGGTTGTGATAAAACAACCACAAATTTAGTTTATAATTATTAATCCAAAGCCCACAATGAGAAATTAGTAACCGTATCATAATAAAATAGAATTTGGCATGGTCACCGGATCAATGATATTTATTCCGCTAATAACCAATCAGGTGATTTTAACATTGGCAGGCGCACCATATTATAATAATTTAAGGGCATGAATTTTATCTTTTGATAATTGGTGCGCAAGTGCTTGCTTACTTGGAAACTTGTGTTCATCGCGTAACCAATTAACAAAGAAAATTGTTATTTCCTCACTATAAATGATCTTGTTGAAGTCAAATATATTTACTTCAATGGTAATTTCTGGGTTATAATTATCGGCTTTTTCAATGGTAGGACGATAGCCAATGTTACTCATCCCCTTATATATTTTTCCATTAACCAAAACACGGCATGCATATACCCCTATTGCGGCAATTAATTTGTATTCATCTGCAACCTCAATGTTTGCTGTGGGAAAGCCAAGATTACGACCAATGGAATTACCCTTAACAACAATACCAGTTATTGAGTACTCATGTCCCAATAATTTATTTGCATTTACCACATCACCACTATTTAATAGCTCTCGTATTTTAGATGAACTAATGGTAATGGTTTCATATTCTTGTTCCTCAACCTTCTGAACTTCAAACCCATATTCCAAACCCAAAATTCTAAGATTTTCAATACTCCCCTCTCTATTTTTCCCGAAATGGTGATCATAGCCAATTACCAATAACTTGGGGTGTATATAATCAACAATAAGATCTTTGATGAAATACTTATAGGTTTGCTGTGAAAATTCTTTTGTAAATTCTATTAAAATTAAATTATCAATCCCTGCCTTTTTTATATGCTCTATCTTCTTTCTTTCGGTTTTAATAAATTTAATGTTTGAATTGTTATCTCCTAAAACAATACGTGGGTGAGGTGAGAATGTTATAACCACAGTTTCTCCATTTAATTTCTTAGCCTCATTCCTCATTTTTTCATAAACAGCTTGATGCCCTAGATGAACACCATCAAATGAACCAATGGTTACAACCGGATTATTAACGGGGTTGAAATCTTTTATGCACTTATAAATCTTCACTGATATTAGTAAATGTAGTTCTTTTAACAGACGGGCAAAAATACAATATTTATGTTCATCGATTTTCTCTAATTAACCATCCCTTTGCTTATGAGATATTGTACTATTTGAACTGCATTAGTTGCTGCTCCTTTTCTCAGGTTATCGGCAACAACCCACATATTTAATGTCCTCGGTTGAGAAAAATCACGTCTAATTCTACCCACCATAACCTCATCCTTGTCAACAGCTAATATGGGCATTGGATAAATATTTGCATCTGGTAAGTCTAAAATAACTACTCCTGGCATTGATTCCAATAAATATTTTACCTCATCCACTGTGAAATCATTTTCGAACTCGATGTTTACTGATTCCGAATGACATGTAATAACAGGAACCCTAACCACAGTAGCTGTGGTATTAATATTAGCATTAAGGATCTTATTGGTTTCGTTAACAAGTTTCATTTCTTCGGAAGTATATCCTTCCTCATTAAAATCGCCAGCATGAGGTAAAATATTTAAATCTATTTGAAATGGATATTCTTTATCTGATTCAATTTCTTTGCGTTCATCCAATAATTGATTTACAGCCTTTGCTCCACTTCCAGATACTGACTGGTAAGTAGATATTACAAGGCGTTTTATTTTATATGCATTATGCAATGGTGATAATGCCATTACCAATTGAATTGTGGAGCAGTTTGGATTTGCAATTATTAGATTTTTTTTAGTTAGTGCGTTGCCATTAATCTCAGGAACAATGAGAGGGACATCATCATTCATTCTCCATGCCGAAGAATTATCAATAACATGGGAGTTAGCACTGGCAAATTTAGGCGCCCATTTTTGAGAGATTTCACTGCCAGCAGAAAAAATAGAGATATCAGGGCATCTTTTTAAGGCATCCTCAATGGAAATAACATCATACTTAGTGTTGTTAAATTCAATTTTTCTACCAACTGACCTTTCGGAAGCAACAGGAATAAATTCAGAAATAGCAACTTTTCTTTCCTCAAGCACCCTCAATATTTTACCGCCAACTAAACCTGTGGCACCAATAACGGCAATTTTCATGATAAACCATTTTTATCTTCAGATTAAAATCAACTTGTTGATCACTTTTTATTGTTTCCTAATCAATAATTATCAACTACCTTTATTGATTCCATAGCCCAACAATCTACAAATTTACAAAAATGAAATCTACTTTTAGTGTTTTCATAATCTTTCTATCCTTATGCTCGTGGGCACAAATATTCGATGATTTTAATGACGGTGATTTTACTCAAAATCCTCAGTGGATTGGAAATCATGAATTATTTAAAGTCAACACTTCGGCTCAATTACAATTGGACGACAACAAAGAAGGTGCCGCATACTTATCATGTGATAATGAGCCAATTGAAGACATGGAATGGAGATGCTGGATAAAACTATCATTTAGCCCATCCACAAATAATAATGCCCGATTTTATCTCATTAGCGATGAGCAAAATCTATCTCTCCCTCTTAATGGTTATTTTTTGCAGTTGGGGGAGTCGGGAAGCGATGATGCAATTGAGCTTTTCAGACAGGATGGTACGGATATTATTTCAGTATGCAGAGGTATAAATGGAACTATATCATCATCATTTGAAATAAGAATTAAGGTAACACATAGCAAGTCTGGTGTATGGAAAGTATATTCTGATCTTCTAGGTGGAGAAGATTTCAAGCTGGAAGCCGAAGGCTTAGATACGACACATTCAACCACTTCAAACCTGGGAATTTATTGTAAGTATACTTCCAGTAATAGTACAAAAATGTATTTTGATGATGTCTATTATGGACCATATATCATTGATGCTGAGCCACCTATTCTACAGCATATTAGTGTGGAATCAGATAGCACATTATCCTTGTTGTTCAATGAGAATATTAATCCAATAAGTGCATTAAATACCATAAATTATATTGTGGATAATGGTATTGGCAACCCAACTATTGCATATAGAAACGAAACTGACCCAACACAGGTAAGCTTGGTATTTGACAACCATTTTGAAAATGGTAAAGAATATGAAATTACAGTAATGGGCCTTGAAGATCTATCAGAAAACATGATGATTTTGTCATCTTTAAAATTCAACTATTATGAGCCACAGTTATATGATATAGTTTTCAACGAAATAATGGCTGATCCATCACCAATGGTGGGGTTACCCGAGTTCGAATACATTGAATTGTACAATAGAACGGCAGTAAATATTGATCTGTCGGGATGGGTTTTGAAAATGGGTGCCGCAGAAAAAGAATTTGATAACGCAATAATTTATGCCAAGGATTATATGCTAATTTCAAATGAAAATGCTCATAATGACCTAATATTATATGGTAATTTTTATGGCTTTAGTAGTTTTTCCATAACTAATTCTGGACAATCCATGGAGCTTATAAATGATGATGGAAGTATTATCTCACATGTCTCATTCACAGAAGATTGGTATCAAAACCCCCATAAGAATAATGGTGGTTGGTCAATTGAACAAAAGAATCCAGATAACTTATGCTCAGAAATTGATAACTGGAAAGCATCCGATAATTTAAATGGAGGAACCCCGGGTAGCATAAACTCAAATACAGATAGTGCAATTCTACTTCCTAGCATAAGGGCTCTTGAAGTTGCTGGTAATAGGACGCTTATATTATATTTCAATCAGAGCATGGATGAAGAATCTTTAATTAGTAACGATGCATATAGAGTTATAGAGACCATATCCTATCCTATATTCATTTATACATTTTATGATGAGCCAAACAAGGTGGAACTATATTTTGAAAATGAATTTATGAAAGGTGTTTCATACGACATCACAATATCTTCCTCCATAAAAAACTGCATTGGCATTTCCATGCTAAAGGATACAATAATTACATTTGGTATACCCCAGAACCCTGAAAAATATGATATTATTATAAATGAAATATTATTTAACCCCTTGGATGATGGGGAGGATTACGTGGAGTTGTATAATAGATCGAATCACATATTTGATCTGTCGGAAATTAGGTTTGGATATGTAAAACACAGCGTGCCAAACCCTCCGGATACAAGCATATATAATATATCCGTGAGTCAACGATTATTTCTTCCCAAAGAGTTTGTTGTTTTAACATCATCTCCCAACTTAGTCATGGATCAGTATTTACCTCCCAATGCCAATGCTTTTCTTAAAGTTACCCCCTTCGCCGCATTGAAGAATGATGAAGGACATGTTTTCATAAATACTGATGGTAACAGATTGGTCGACTCCTTTAGTTATTCGGAAAACCTTCAATTTCCATTACTTAAATATTATGATGGCGTAGCTCTTGAAAAGGTTAATCCCAATGTGAACATAAGTAACAATACTAACTGGCACTCGGCAGCTGAGAGCGTTGGCTTTGGCACCCCTGGTTACTTAAACTCTCAGTCTTATATTTATACTGATAACGAAAATGAAATAACAGTTGAGCCAAAAATATTTTCTCCGGATAACGATGGGTTTGAGGATGTTGTGAGTTTAAACTATAATTTTAAATCCCCTGGTTATATGATGTCAGTAGATATATTCAACTCCAGTGGATACTTAACACGAAGGCTCATTAACAATGAATACCTTGGCACGGAAGGTACCGTTAGTTGGGACGGAATAGATAGTAATAACACAAAATCTTCTGTGGGTATTTATATTTTTTATGTAACCGTTTATGATATTAATGGTTACATTAAAAAGTATAGAAAAACATGTGTTCTTGGAGCAAAATTATAAGCTTATTATCACATCAGCTTTTGCTGAACTTTCCACCATCGGTCTGGTAGTTCATGGTTTAAAGCTGTTTGATAGTCATCGTAAGAACAAGGCACATACTGGTGACGTTTATACTTTTGACTTACCATGTCTTTTGAGCTAACTATCATCCACCAACGATCTGTTTTTTTACTTTTTAGAAATGTCAGTTCTTCTTCAAAATTTTCTATCTGCACCTTAAATTTTACATAATTTTTACTGTCATTCGCAGGGAAATCATCTCTTCTGTTTGAAAACCCATCCAGAAAATACCACATCATTTGAGCATAAAGGTGCGCAGATGCTCCGTTGTCATCAAAGGAAGGATTTAACTCGTAAAACCCTATACTGGTAAGCTTATCGCTCATGCCGGCATATCTACAAATACGACACATTTCTTCTCCTGTAAACCCATTCGGCATTGCCTTATCCATGGCGGGTGCTTCGGAATGTTTAATGCTACCAATGTCAATGCTCAGTATGTCAGCATCTCTAACCATTGGCTCAACCTCTTCCATATCAGCCTTTACATTTCCCAGTCGATTTGTATCAAAATACAGGTTCTTCATAAGAACCAAAGAATCCTGATCAACAAAATACGTTTGATATCCAATGTTTGTGTAATTAAACAAAAAATTTGGTTGATGCAATATTATGTGACTTAGGTAGGACTTGCTATTTAGTTCATGTTCATCATGACCGAGATCAAATACAGGGTCAATAGCAGCAATGTTTATTATTCTTCCAATGTTTTCATAGGCTAAATAATTTGCGTAGGTGAGATCTTGGCCACCACCTATTATTAGAGATACAACATTATTCTTTAATAACTCTGATACTACCTCTTTAAGAGCAAAGTAAGTATCATCAACACGGTGACCTTTTTTAATATTTCCGACATCTACAATATTAACATTATTCCAATGAGCAAATAATCCATAAAACCAGCTTCGCACTGAATCAGGTGCATTATCACATCCCTTATTTAGGGTAGCTCTATCATCTCCAACACCTATTATGGCAACATCATATTTTTCAATATCTGGAAATGTCGAATCCTCAGTATATATTGTAATGGCTTCCGCAAGCCTGTAACGACCGGTACTATCCGACAATCTTAGTTTTTCAATTCTTACAGGCTCAAGGTAAGTGCTTATATCCATCCTAGAAGTATATTTCAATCAAGTGACGAAGATAAAAAATTTATTTGGGTGACATTATTGAGAGAAAAATGCGAAATAAAAATATTTATTTGCAATACGTTTTCAATAAAAAGAAAAGTATCCTTTCAAAGATTATTTTTTCTTTTTAGCAAATCTCTTTTTGGGCATGTTCTTGGGGTCCTCAGCTATCTTATAGCAGTCCTCCAATGTAAGTTCTGAAGCTTCAGTTCCCTTTGGCAGTTTGTAATTCTGTTTATCGATCACAAGGTAGGCTCCATACCTTCCGTTCAAAAGCTGAACCTTTTCATCCTCTGGAAATTCTTTTATAACCTTCTCCCTATCTGCTTTTCTTTTCGCTTCAATAATCTCAATTGCCCTATCAAGACTAATTGAAGCCGGGTCATCCTCTTTTTTAATGGATATGAATCCTCCATTATGCTTTACATATGGTCCAAAGCGACCAATTGCGACTGTAACTTCCTTATCTTCATAGTTTCCAAGGTTACGAGGAAAGTCGAATAACTTTAGTGTTTCTTCTAGCGTTATTGTTTCAATACTTTGGCCCTTTCGAAGTCCTGCAAATCTTGGTTTTTCTTCAGACTCAGTTTCACCAATTTGTGCCATGGGACCAAAGCGACCAATTTTTACAAAAATCTTTTTCCCCGAGGCAGGATCTATTCCAAGTAAACGCTCACCGCTAAATTTTCCTGATTGTTCCTGAGTAGTTTCTACCTTCTTATGAAAGGGACCATAAAAATCCTTGATCATTTCATTCCACTCTTTTTTACCCTCTGCAATTTCATCAAATTCCTTTTCTACATCGGCAGTAAAATTATAATCCATTATCCTATCGAAATACTGATCTAGAAATTTCGTAACCAGAATACCTATATCCGTTGGAAACAGTTTTGATTTGTCTGAGCTAACATTGTCATAATGCACAGCAGAGCTGATGTTATTATCCTTTAATGTAAGGCATATGGCTTTTTGTTTTTCCGATTCACGTGTTTCCTTAACTATGTATTCACGCTTTTGAATTGTTGAAATAGTAGGGGCATAAGTTGAGGGACGGCCAATGCCAAGTTCTTCCATTTTTTTCACAAGACTAGCTTCAGTATATCTAGGGGCATGTTTTGTAAACCTTTCACGGGCCCTCATTTCCATAAGTGAAAGTGAATCACCAACATTCATGGCAGGAATTAAACCTTGTTTTTCACCATTATCGTCATCTGTTGATTCCAGATAAACCTTCAAAAAACCATCAAATTTGATTACCTCACCTGTGGCTGTGAATTTTTTATCGGCACCTGAAGATTTTATGGATACTATGGTTTTCTCTAATTTAGCTTCACTCATTTGTGATGCTATTGTTCGCTTCCAAATTAAATCGTACAATCGTTTTTCATCATTATTACCATCCACAGAATGATTGGAAAGGTAAGTAGGCCTTATGGCTTCATGTGCTTCCTGGGCACCTTTTATTTTACTGGCAAATTTTCTGGTTTTAACATATTCCTCACCATAGGACTTGGTTATTTCCGATGTGGCCATTCCAATTGCAGTGTTGGAAAGATTAACGGAGTCGGTACGCATGTAAGTAATCTTACCCGATTCATAAAGGCTTTGGGCAATTCGCATTGTGTTTGCAACCGAAAAACCAAGTTTGCGCGAAGCTTCCTGCTGCAATGTGGATGTTGTAAACGGAGGTGCTGGGGATTTTTTTGCCGGTTTCTTTTCAATGGATTCAATACTAAAATTGGCGCCAATGTTATTCTTTAGAAAATCAAGAGCCTGTTCTTCTTCCTTAAATTTTTCTGCATACTCCGCAGTAAAGACTTGATTAGATTCCTTGGGGAAGAACTCGGCTACGATTCTAAATGCAGAAGTGCTTGTATGATTTCTTATTTCGACTTCCCTCTCAACAATAAGTTTAACAGCAACAGACTGCACACGTCCTGCAGACAAGGATGGTTTTACCTTTCTCCATAGCAGAGGAGATAATTCATACCCCACAAGTCTGTCAAGCACACGTCTTGCCTGCTGAGCAGAAACAAGGTTTCTGTCGATTACCCTTGGAGATTCTATGGCTTTTAAAATAGCTCCCTTTGTTATCTCATGAAATACAATCCTTTTGGTATTATTGTCATTTAAATCCAATGCATTGTATAGATGCCATGAAATTGCCTCTCCTTCACGATCTTCATCGGATGCCAACCATACTGTATCAGCTGATTTGGCGATTTTTTTTAGTTCACTTACGGTTTTCTTTTTATCAGGACTTACCTCAAACTTGGGTTCAAATTCATTGTCAACATCAACACTTAATTTGGTTTTATTCAAGTCCATAACGTGTCCGAAACTTGAGCGAACAGTAAAATCCTTACCTAAAAAACCTTCAATGGTTTTTGCTTTAGCAGGTGATTCAACGATTACTAAATTCTTGGCCATAATATTTCCATTTGTTACAATCCCTAAATCCGGAATTTTTGAGAAATCGAGGATGCAAAAGTATATAAATCTTCCAAGACCAAAGTTTTATTACTAACCTTTACTGGATATTTGCCATATATTTCAACTGAGTTGCATATAAAACAATGTGACTTAGACCTCAAATTATTAATTGGACTAGGAGCAAAAATTATCTCTTTATGATAAAATATACCTACTAATAACATTGTCTGTCAAAGAATATTGTGTGTTGTTAATGGTTACTAATGCAACATTTATATTCCTAATTCGTTTTCATTGACGACATTTTCAGGCTTGAAACAAATAATAGTACTAAAATAATGGTATATATGCATAAAATTGGTGTAAATATGTAATAAACCCTTTTAATGCGTCTTATTTATTATTAGTTAAAAAAAAAGTACTTTTGCAGCGACCAAACCAAAAAAACTTATTTAGTGAAATTTTAATACTTAGAAATTTATTGATGAAAACAAACCTTAAAAAACACTTCAATTTATTTTTGTGGATTAGTTTAATCGTTTTGATGAGTGTTTCTTGTATACCCCAGAAGAAAATGGTTTATATGCAAGCTCAAAGTGAAACCGATACCATTACCACATTCCAAAACGAGCGAAAGATTGAATACAATGTTCAACCCGGTGACAACCTTTACATTCGTATTGTTACCCTGGATGAAAAAACCACACTATTGCTAAATCCTCTCTCAGCTGGCGGAACACAAAACATAAGCAATGATGCATCTGTTTATTTAAATAGTTATAACATAAATGAAGAAGGTTACCTAGACTTTCCAATGATAGGTGAGGTTTTGGTTCAAAACATGAGTGTGGAGGAGATAAAAAATGTAATTCAAGAAGAGCTTACAATTTATATGAAGGAGTTTATAGTTATTGTGAAACTGGTTAATTTTAACATTACCTTACTTGGTGAGGTTAAAAATCCAGGGCAGTATAAAATTTATCAGGATAACATAAATATTTTTGAAGCCGTGTCAATGGCAAGTGACCTCACGGATTTTGCCAATAGAAATAAAGTTGCGATCATAAGACAAACCAAAAGTGGATCTGAGGTGGTATACATAGATATGACCAACAGAGATCTGTTGCTTTCTGATTATTACTATCTCAAACCCAACGACATTGTATATGCTCAACCTGTAAAAGGTAAACAGTTTACATTTGCGAACTTCCCCTATGGCGTTATCTTTGGTTTGATATCCTCAACGGTACTTATTCTTTCATACATTCAACAATAGTAGATATGGCAATGGAAAATTTTGAAGGAATACAACAGCATGAAGAAAGCATTGACATAAAAGCTCTCTTTTTCAAATTTATTAGTCATTGGTATTTGTTTGCATTAACAATATTTGTTGCTGTTATTGTGGCATTTATGTTTAATAAATATACCAGTCCGGTTTATGAGGTAAATACCACTGTTTTGGTTAAGGATGAAAAAGGTGCTCTTGATCCTTCTGCCATGCTTGGGGGCCTTGGCCTTAGTAACAACCAACAAAATGTAGAAAATGAAATAGGAATTCTAACGTCTTTTTCCCTTACATACAGGGCAATTAAAGATCTTGATTTTGAGATTTCATATTTCATTGATGAGGGATTAATTTCAAATGAGCTTTACCATACATCTCCCTTTGAGGTAATAATGGATACCAGTATACCTCAAACAGTTGGTCAAAAGTTCAATGTTAGAATACTCAGTTCAAGTGAATATTCAATCGAGCTGAACGGGGAATTATTGAATAAATACAACTTTTCCACAAAAGAAAACGTAGGTGATGCCATTGAAAGTGGAAAATGGAAAGGAACATTTCGTTTTGGAGAATTCATAGAAAACGAATATGGAAGCTTTAAAATCATTCTCAACGACAGGTTTGATTCAGAAAAAGATTTTGAGTCTTCGTATTATTTTATTTTTAATGACTACCTGAGCCTTACGAAACAATTTAGAGGTTTTGAAATTGAGCCAATAAATAGAGAGGCGTCCATTCTTCAGATAAAACTAAAGAATAACAATATCGAAAAAGCTGTTAGCTTCCTGAACATGCTAACAAGGGTATACCTTCAAAGGGGGCTGGATCAAAAAAATATGATTGCCTCCAATACTATTAGATTCATTGATGGCCAGCTTGATGTTATTTCTGACACCCTGCGCGCAGCCGAAACAGATCTGCAAACATTTCAGTCAGACAATGAAGTGATGGACTTGTCATTCCAGGCACAGCAGGTGTTCACATACATTGAGGACCTTCAAAAACAAAAGGCAGAGATGGTTGTAAAGTCAAAGTATTACAACAACCTTAGGAACTATATTCAAAAAAACTCACAGGATATTGATAAACTGGTTGCTCCATCGGCAATGGGAATTGAAGATCCAGTTCTAAATGCCCTTGTGGGTCAATTGATAGAGCTTTACAGCAAAAAATCTGAACTTCTACTCACGGGTACGGATAGGAATCCCTCTGTTATTAGCATAAATACACAGATAAGAAGTACGCAAAATGCCATACTTGGTAACATTGGTAATATAATTGAAAACTCAAATGAAGTGCTTGCCGACATAGATAATAGGATAAATAAAATTACCCGTAAGGCAAGTAATCTACCTATAACACAAAGGGAATTAATTAATTTCCAACGACAGTTTGACATTGCAAATAACATATATACATATCTCCTTGAAAAGCGATCTGAAGCACAAATAACCAAAGCTTCAAATTTACCCGATAACGAAATTATTGATGTGGCCAGAGAAGAATTGAGTGAAACTGTATTTCCAAAAAAATCACTTAATTACATGATAGCATTGATATTGGGTCTAGTTATTCCTGTTGTTTATGTTTTGGGTAAGGATTACTTAAATGACGCAATAATTGAGAAGAAAGATGTTGAAAGTGTAACTAATTTTCCAATTATTGGTCAGCTTTTACATTCAACCAAAGATTCTCAGCTAGTGGTTCTTGACTCTCCCAAATCAAGTGTTTCCGAGGCTTTCAGATCCCTTAGAACCAACCTTCAATACCTTGCCAAAGGCAAGGATAAAATTACCATTATGGTAACTGCTGACATGGTTAGTGCTGGTAAAACTTATGTGTCCATAAATATGGCTAGCATTTATGCCCAGTATGGAAAGAAAACAGTTTTACTTGGTTTTGACCTGCGTAAGCCTAAGATTTATCAGGATTTCGGATTGAATAACAATGTTGGGCTAACGACATATCTAATTAACAAGGCCAATCTTGATGAAATAATTCAACCTTCTGGAAAAAATGAGCATCTCGATATTATAATGGCTGGCCCCATACCCCCTAACCCTGCCGAGTTAATTGCATCTGACCGTAATGCTGAATTATTCCGAGAACTTCGTGAGCGTTATGATTACATAATCATTGACACACCACCAGTTGGTCTTGTAACGGACGCATACCTGTTGATGCAACACACCGATGTTAATATATTCCTTGTTCGTCAAGCCATTACCCATAAAAAAGTATTTGCATCCATAATAAAAGACATTGAAGATAGGGGCATGAAGATGGCCATTGTTATCAACGATATTAAGTTATCTGGTGGTGGTTATGGTTATGGCTACGGATATGGTTATGGTTATGGTTATGGTTATGGTTATGGTTATGGTTATGGTTATGGTTATGGCTACTATAGTGATGATAAACCACAGAAGAAAAAATCATTTTCAAAACGATTATTTAATAAGGTTTAAGCTTTACAAATGAGCGATAAAAAAACTTGTTTTGCACTAATTGGTGCGGCTGGCTATATCGCGCCAAGGCACATGAAAGCCATAAAAGAAAGCGGTAACGACCTTGTTGCCGCTCTTGATCCAATGGATAGTGTTGGTATAATCGATAGCTACTTCCCAAGTGCAGATTTTTTCATTGAACCCGAAAGATTTGATCGACATCTGGATAAACTTAAACGATCTGGAAACAAAAAAGTTGATTACGTTAGTATATGTTCTCCCAATTATCTTCATGATGCTCACATAAGAATGGCTCTTAGGAGTGGTGCTCATGCCATATGTGAAAAACCTTTGGTATTAAACCCATGGAATCTAGAAGGCCTAAAGGAACTGGAGAAAGAATCAAATAAACGTATTTATAATATATTACAATTAAGGCATCATAAATCTATCATTGATTTAAAGCAAAAGATTGATGGTTTACCCAAAGATAAGATACATGATATTGACCTAACATATATTACTTCTAGGGGTAAATGGTATCATTATTCATGGAAAGGAAATATTTCAAAATCTGGAGGGGTAGTTACAAATATTGGCATCCACTTTTTCGATATGTTGGGTTGGATATTTGGAAACATGAAAAGCAATACCCTGCACTTGCTCACGGCTAATAAGGCATCTGGCTTATTACAGCTAGAAAATGCCAACATAAGGTGGTATTTGAGTATTGATAAAAATGACCTCCCCATTGAGGCCACTTCAAATGATTTATCAACATACAGGTCCATATCCGTTGATGGCCATGAGTTTGAGTTTAGCGGAGGTTTTACAGATTTACATACGGAGAGTTATAAAAGTATTCTGAAAGGCAATGGTTTTGGACTCGATGATGCACGAAATAGTATCGAAATAGCTCACCTAATCAGAAATCAAGCCATAACAACAAGCAAATCTGACGCACATCCCCTTTTAAGCAATGAGTGATATCAAAAAATCTTGGTATGCCATATATGTAAAATCCAGGGCTGAAAAAAAGGTAGCCTTGGAATTGGAATACAACAACATTGATTATTATTTACCATTGATAAAGCGGCTAAAGCAATGGTCAGATAGAAGAAAATGGGTAGAGGGTCCTCTATTTAACTCATACATTTTTGTTCACATAAATAAGGATGAGTACTATAAAACTCTAAACACTCTTGGCGTTGTTAAGTATATTACCTTTGATGGCACTGCTGTTTCCATACCGGAACAACAAATAATGGCCATTAAATTATACCTCGAAGATAAGGACCCTGATAATATTAATGAATCGGACTGGACACCGGGTAGAAAAGTTGAGATTATATCAGGAAGCCTAAGTGGATTGCAAGGAGAGCTCATCGAAATAAACGGTAAAAGCAAGGTAAAAGTTGAGATTGAAGCAGTAAACGAATCATTGGTAATACAAATTCCAAGAAACAAACTTCTGTTTATATAATGCTGTCAAAAACAATGTAATATTTCATAGCATTGATTATTTTTGCTCCATAAATAATATAACATGAATAATCCTTCTTATTCCATAAATAATTTACGGGAGCTTGAGGCCGAATCCATACAGATTATCCGTGAGGTTGCTGCCGAGTTTGAAAACCCTGTAATGCTTTATTCCATTGGTAAAGACTCATCCGTAATGGTTAGGCTTGCTGAAAAGGCTTTTTATCCAGGCAAGGTTCCTTTTCCACTAATGCACATTGATTCCAAATGGAAATTTAAGGAAATGGTAGAGTTTAGAGATGAATATGCACAGGAAAAAGGATGGAATTTATTGGTTCACTATAACAAAGAAGGTTTTGAATCTGGAATGGGGCCATACACCCACGGAAGTAAGGTACATACAGATGTTATGAAAACACAGGCTCTACTTGCGGGCCTAGAAAAATATAAATTTGATGCTGCCTTTGGTGGTGCCAGAAGAGATGAGGAAAAATCGCGGGCAAAGGAAAGAATTTATTCATTTCGTGATAAGTTCCATCAATGGGACCCAAAAAATCAGCGACCAGAGCTCTGGAGCCTATACAATGCAAAAGTTCATAAGGGTGAATCAATAAGGGTATTCCCCATTTCAAACTGGACTGAGCTTGATATTTGGCAATACATAAGGCTGGAAAATATCCCCATTGTTCCTTTATATTATGCCAAAGAAAGACCAGTGGTTGAAGATAACGGAAGCTTAATTCTTGTTGATGATGAAAGAATGCCCAAGGAATTAAGAGATAAGGCAGAAATGAGAATGGTTAGATTCAGAACCCTGGGTTGCTATCCATTAACCGGTGCAATAGAATCAGACGCTGATACCATTGAAAAAATAGTTGAAGAAATGATGACTGTAACAGTAAGTGAAAGAACCACTCGTGTTATAGATTTCGACCAGGAAGCTAGTATGGAGCAGAAAAAAAGAGAGGGTTATTTTTAAACACAACGCCAATGAAGTATTTGGTTTAAATTGAAATTTATTAAAAATGGACATTCGTGAATTTCTTGATCAGGATCAGAAAAAAGACTTGCTTCGATTATTGACAGCAGGATCTGTGGATGATGGAAAATCAACACTGATAGGTCGACTACTTTTTGATAGTAAAAAGTTATATGAAGATCAGCTTGATGCCCTTAAAAGAGATAGTAAAAGAGAGGGGCATGCAGGAGAAGAAATAGATTATGCTCTATTGTTGGATGGGCTTAAAGCCGAAAGGGAACAAGGAATAACCATTGATGTTGCGTATCGCTATTTTTCAACTTCCAAAAGGAAGTTTATTATTGCAGATACCCCAGGCCATGAGCAGTACACAAGAAACATGGTAACTGGAGCATCAACTGCAAATCTGGCGATAATATTAATAGACGCAAGAAAGGGTGTTATAACACAAACCCGACGACATACATATCTTATTTCATTGTTGGGTATAAAACACGTTGTTTTGGCCGTAAACAAGATGGATCTCATGGATTACAGCCAAGAAGTTTATGACAATATTTGTAGTGACTATAACGATTTTGTAACTCCTTTGGGAATATCAGATGTTAGATTTTTTCCGATATCTGCACTAAAGGGAGACAATGTTGTTGATCTTTCGGATAAAATGCCATGGTATCATGGAAAAAGTGTGTTGGAGCATTTGGAAAAAATTCACATTGCAAGTGATAGAAATTATTCCGACCTCCGGTTTCCAGTTCAATATGTTGTTCGGCCATCTCTGGATTACAGAGGTTTTGCCTCTCAGGTTGCATCAGGAATTATCTCAAAAGGAGATGAGGTGATGGTGCTCCCATCACGAAAAAAATCCTTTGTAAAAGAAATCGTAACCTATGATGGGAATCTAGATTACGCATTTCCACCACAATCAGTTACCATAACCCTTAATGATGAAATAGATATTTCACGTGGTGATATGTTGGTACATCCCAATAATTTACCTAAAGTAGATAGGCATTTCGAAGCCATGCTTGTGTGGATGGACGAATCTCCCATGAAAAATGGCACACAGTTTCTCATTAAGCACACATCTCAGACTACCAAAGCTAGAATTGATAAAATTCAACATCTTGTTGATGTAAACACCCTAGAAAAAAGAAATGCTGATAAATTTGAGCTAAATGAAATAGGAAGGGTGGTAATAACAACCATAAAACCTTTATTTTTTGATGCTTACAAAAAGAATAGACAAACTGGTTCATTTATTTTTATAGATCCTGTAACACATAATACATGTGCTGTGGGTATGATAATAGACAACCTCAGTAGTGATGATTTACCAAATAGAATCATTGATGTTGACAAGGAAAAAATTACCCAGGGTGTGGGGTTGATATTAAAGTCAGAATACGAATCCGTTTATCAACAAAAAAGCGCAACAATTTGGTTATCAGGCCTACATGGATCAGGTAAAAATGAGCTGGCATACACCCTTCAAAAAAGCCTATTTGAGATGGGAGCAAAGGTCATGCTATTGGATGGTAAATCAATTAGAGCTGGCCTAAGCAAAGAACTTGATTACACACCTACCGACAGAGCAGAACACATGAGACGAGTTGCTCATATTTGTAAGTTAATGAATGATCAAGGGATCCTTGTTGTATGTTCATTTATATCCCCCGATGAATCTGTAAGAAATCAGGTTGCTGAAATAATAGGAGAAGAAAAATTTAACCTTGTTTATCTAGATTCCAATGTTGACTTTTGCCGTGAAAATGACAAATACGGTCTATATGAAAAGGCCGATGAGGGAACCCTTAAATATCTTCCTGGTGTTGATATGGAATATCAGGTCCCAAGCAAGCCATCTCTTAAAATAGATGCTAGCAATAGGGCTAAAAACCTTGAGTTATTAATGAACTATCTCAACGAAAATAAAATATTCCCGATTTAAGGTCTACTTCCTACCATAATCCGCGGGTATCTCACCCCAGATTTTTGTTTTCCATTTGAGAATGGGAACATTAACTGGGTTTGCTTTTAGCCATTCAACACTACTATCAAGAGCCCTGAACAATTCAAGATTCTTATCTGTCCGTGTAAGCTTAGTATTTACCCTTTTCTTTATTATCCATGATATTGCAGTTTTAGAATCTGAATATATTGGGTATTTGAGCTTGTTCTTTTTTAGCCATGCCAACGCCAAAACAATTGCCAAGAATTCGCCAATATTAACGGTTCCCATTTCGTATGGTCCACGGCTAAAGAGTTCCGTTTCAGTATCAGTAAATACCCCCCTAAATTCAAGTTCTCCAGGATTACCCTTGCATGCTGCATCAACTGAAATGCTATTTAATATGGGTTTTTCATCTGTAGTTAGCTCATGAATGTTTTTCTTACCCTTTAGTTTTGCAAGCTCCCAATACGACTTTTTATATGCATTTAGAGCTTCTTCATGATCACCAAAAGATTTATACTGCGCTCCTTCATAGCCATCAACCTGTTTCTTGCAGTCATCCCAGCTATGGTATATACCAGGTTTTAGGCCTCTCCACACCACATAAAATTTTTTCTTGGGCTTTTTACTCATTCTACAAAAATAGCACTCTAAAAAATATTCTCACTTATATTTGCATAAAAATTGATAAAATGCGAAATATATTAATAGTATTAATGGCTGTAATCGTTATTTCGGGATGCGATAATAAGGTGGTTTACAAAAAATATCATGTGCTGGAAAACATGAACTGGAGCAGATTCGATGATCAGGTATTTGACATTAATGTAACAAAAAATATCCCCCTGGATTTATATCTATCCCTTCGTCATCATACTGACATGCCATATAATTACTTAGATGTTAACATAACCATGGAAACTCCAAATGGAGAATTTCGATCAAAAGATTATCATTTTAGTTTAAAGGATTCTAATAATAAGTGGAAAGGTTCTGGAATGGGAGAGCTCTGGGATTTGGACCTTACAATAAGAAAAGATATTTCATTTCGTAAGGATGGAATATGTAAGGTAACAATTGAAAACAAAATGCCCAGGGGTAATATTCCTGGAATTATTGAGCTAGGTATTATCGTTAAAGAGTCTAACTAACTACTTTAGGGTAAATGTAGTGTGCCCAATATTATTATTTCCTTCAAATACATCAACATGGTATAGCCCTGGTTCTAGCTCTAGACTCTGCCTTTTAAACCACCTCAAGCACAAGTCAATTGAATTATTCTCATAATTTACTTCATCCTTGATGGTATATTGTATCTGTTCTCCATTAAATTCAAATGAGTAATCACTTCCTCTTCCCATTGAGAGAATCTCCATGTTTGGCTGTGCTATTCGAACATAAATATCCTTATTACCAGCATCAACAATGCTATTCTCACCAAGAGTAAGGCATACTTTTATTACGTCCACACGTCGAACTTTGTCCGTGGCAATTTCTTTCCCACTTCCCTTTTTATGCGTTGGTGTACTTTTTAAGTTATAAGCAGTTAAAACAGCAGCTTCATCAACAATCCCTGATAGGGTTTCTGTTTTTTGCTCCAATTGTTTATTTTTTCGCCGTTCTATTTTGATTTCTTCCTTGATTTGAAGGTTTTCTTCTGTCAGGTCTTTATTTATGGTAACTATGGAATCCATTTGGCGAACATATCCCTGGGCAATAACCTGCAATTTGGACATCTTCTTTTTTATTTTGTAATACTCCCACTTATAATTGAGCATTTTTTTAATCTCTTTTGCATTGGCTTGAATAACACTATCCATTACCAGCAGTGAGTCTGATACTTCGCCATAAGATTTTTTTATGTCTTCGTGTTCGCCTATTAGCGTGTTGAGTTCCATCTCCAGCTCCTGCTTTTGAATTTCTTTATCTGCAAGCAAGTCTTTCATGGTGCTTTTAACAGATATAAGCCATAATGATACACCAATTATACCAAGTGCCATTATTACTATTACAATGTACATCCATAGGTTGGATGTTCCTTTTTTAATGTTTGTTTCGTTGTTATTTTGGTTATCCATGATTAGCTCTTTCTTTATGCAAATTTACTCACAATAACATAATCAATAACGAAAATTATGATGCTTTTCGTATTGATGCAATGGTTTATCTTATAATTTAATAGATTATTTATGAGAAGTTAGATTGTATATTTTGCTTAAATATCTAAAAAAAATTTCACTTAGTATGGGCGATCCCCCTCAATGCTTACCCTTATTCCTTCACGGCGCTGACCTTGATAATCATTAAGGGCATAATGCATTGCGCTTCTGTTATCCCACATTGTAATGGTATCTTTTTTCCACCTTACACGTGTGGAAAATTCAGATTGGGCACAATGATGGTAAAGAAATTCTAAAATGTGGTTACCTTCTTTGATGGGAATATCCATAATTCTTTCCACATATCCTGAGTTTACAAATAAGCCCTTTTTTCCGGTTTCTGGGTTAGTTCGTACCAGTGGATGTGTAGTTATAAAATCCATTTCATTGAGCTTTATTGCCGTTGAGTTTTTGCTCATATTATGGCTATAATATCCAGTTGGTCCAAAAAGCTTAGCTGATGTATGAAGCCCCCTTAAACCATCTAAATATTTTTTCATGGATTCAGATAAAGCATCATAGGCGGCATACATGCAACTAAACATTGTATCTCCACCGTTTTTGGGAACATCTATTAATCTCAATATCGAGGCTTTGGGAGGTTGTTTCAAAAAAGTAAGATCAAAATGTAAAGCCCCACCATTGTTTATGGTATCGTTAGGCTCTTTAAGCAGCCGAATTATTTCCGGATAATTGTTAATTGAAGAAACATAGGGGTGTATGAACAATTTTCCAAATCGTTTGCCAAAATTTATGTGTTGCTGGTAATCTATATTTTGATCTCTAAATACAATTACCTTGTACTGCAAAAATGCTTGATGTATTTCTGCAAATATTGCATCGCTGATTTCATCTTGTAGATTAACCCCTCCAATCTCAGCCCCATGAGGTCCTATCAAAGGCTTTATTTGTATCACCTTATAGTTTGATTTCATTTCATTATAGTTTGATTTCGAGAAGAAAATATTTTATTAAAATTAAAGTATTTTATTTAGTTCCTTCCACAAAAAGAGAGTTTTCAACATTGGCAAACTCATGACCTGTGACATTACTATGGGAATCTATTTCTCTTAATAACTTATGAGAACTCATCTCAAATTTAGATTGCTCACAATTTTTAAATCCTGCCCGAGTAAATAATTCAGACAGGGTAATGAAATCATATCCCATTTTATGCTCAAAAAGTTGTCCTGATTTAATAGCTGATCCGGCCATCATCATAACTTTCGACATGTTGGTTCTATATCCAGCATCAGACCCAAATTCAGGCCTGGCCTGATCAAATTCCTTAAAAAATTCAGTATTGTTTTTGACATATGCCTCAGTGTAAGCCCCCAAATCAGGAACAGCCAAACGAAGCACACCTCCGGGTTTAAGAATTCTAAATATCTCTTTTATTAACCTAGGTGCTGAGGTGTGATAATCCAAGTGCTCAAGAGTGTGGGCAGAATAAACAAATTGTGTTGAATTATCAACAAATGGTAAATTCCAGCATAGGTTTAGGCGCATATCTCCACCTATCATATCAATATTTGTCCAGCCATCAGGGCATGAACCTCCACATCCCAAATGAATATTTTCCATGTCGGATTGAGATTTATTTAATCCTTTGAGCTGGTCTTGTACAAATGTATCCTTTGATTCTCTCAAATTATTATGAAGCATGGAGAGTTGTTTTCTAATTGAATCCAAATATTCTGATGGTGATAATCCATCCACATATACATTATCTTCTGCCCAATCTGCCATTGAAATTAAATCCCCTGAGATGCTTTGAATAAGTCTACTTAATGAAGATGTTTTGTTGGAAAAGTCAGCCCTTGGATAATTTGAGTTTCCCTCTTTTGTTTCAGAATTTATAGGCAAAAGGATCTTCTCCGAAATCAATCGATTAATTATTTTTTGAACATGAGACCTATCTATATTTCCGTCTGCCAATATCTCTTCAAACTCCCACCCCATTAATATACTTTCATCCAAAGGAGTTTTAAATAACATTAAAATTCGAATCTCCAACGGTTCGGGAGTTCTTCTACTTAAAATTTTTCTTGCCTGAGTGGCATCAACTTGTAATAGTGACATGATTGCTTTTGTTGCTATTTATTTTTCAGTCTACTGGGGTTTTCTTTAATAAAACTCTTCCAGCCTGTGTAGTTTGATGTTTGTTTTAGACCTGATCCTTGAAAATAATGACAAACTGCTGCCGCAAGTCCATCGGTTTCATCCAGGTATTTTGAAGGCTCCTTAAATTTAACAATATTCATAAGCATCCCAGCCACCTGTTCCTTTGAGGCATTTCCATTACCAGTAATTGACTGCTTAATTTTTTTAGGTGAATATTCAAAAATAGGGATTCCCTTATACAAGCCAGCAGCCATGGCAACACCCTGAGCTCTTCCTAGTTTGAGCATTGACTGAACATTTTTTCCGAAAAAAGGAGCTTCAATGGCTAGCTCATCAGGTTTGTATTCTTCGATGATTCCGAGGGTTCGTTCAAAAATCTTTTTTAATTTTAACGCATGGTTGTCATAACTTCCCAATTTTAGAACACCCATCGTGATTAAATTGATTGTATTTCCCTTTTGTTGGATCAATCCATAGCCCATGATGTTTGTTCCGGGGTCAATGCCTAATATAATGCGTTCCAAGTCTAAATATTTATAATTCGTGAAAACAAAGCTACGCAAAACATATAACTTCATTATTAGATTTTTAGTTGTTGCTTGTACGGCTATTTTCATTTATGATCAATTGGTGTTTCGAAAGGATATAAGCTCGCTAATTGAGTATTTTGATAAAGTAACGTACGGCTTCTGGTCTGATTTTATATTGATCTCAGTTCTTTTATTGATTCCCGTAAACATACTATTTGAAGGAATAAAATGGCAATACCTAATGAGAAAACTAGAAAGGATTTCTATTTATACAGCTCTCAAAGGAGTACTTGCTGGTATATCTGTTAGCATGATAATGCCAAATCGTATTGGAGACTATCTTGGAAGGGTTTTTATACTAAAAAAAGCCGATAGGTTCCAGGCAGTATTGGCAACAATCCTTGGTAGCCTTGCACAACTATTAACTACAATAATTATCGGTTTAATAGGTGTTATACTATTTATACCTGATTATTTTAACATAAATATTGTGTTGAATTATTGGATATACATTGGTATAATCATGGGTGTTGTTATAACAATTGTTGTACTGGTATTTTTTTACTTGAATTTTTCTGTTTTTTCTGTCATTATCAAAAAAATAAGTGGGAAGTACTATGATAAAATTCAGCGTTATTCAAATGTTTTTTCATGGTATAATCAAAAGGAACTGATGAATGTTCTGCTATTAAGCATTTTCAGATATTTAATTTTTTCCATGCAGTTTTATCTACTACTTAAAGTATTTGGTGTTGATATTGATTATCCTGTTGCCATGATGTTAATATCAATTGTTTATTTGGTGATGGCAATTATTCCAACGGTGGCATTAACAGAAATAGGCGTAAGGGGATCAGTAAGTCTTTATATTTTTAAGCAATACTTTGATACATTAGATAAATGGCAGCCTGAAGTTTCTTTGGGAGTATTGAGCGCTTCTTCATTTTTATGGCTCTGCAATCTTATTTTACCGGCAATATTAGGTGCTGGTTTCGTTTTTAGTTTGAAATTCTTTAGAAAATCTAATGGAAGCTAGTTATATTCTTTGGGTAATATTTTCATTTATGATTGCATACATAATTGTCATATGCATCATTACCATTGGGTGGATTAAAATACCTCAAACTTCCACAAAAAAGAATTCGACTGATACCAAGGTAAGTGTAATAATTGCTGTTAGGAATGAGGAGGGTAATATTGATAATCTTTTGGAATCATTAATTAAACAATCATATGATCCAAATTTATTTGATGTTATAATTATTGATGACCACTCAGAAGATGAAACCACAAATATTATTAATAAGCATATCCATGATAACATCATATCAATAAGGTTAATTAAGGCTATCAATAAGGGTAAAAAAAGCGCAATACTGCAAGGGGTTAATCATTCTGATTCGGAATTTATTATGACTACTGATGGAGATTGTCATGTAAATCCCAATTGGATTTTATCCTTTGTGGATTATTATATTAACAGTAATAAAAAAGTTATTTCTGGCCCTGTTATGTATTCCAATTCAGGTGGTTTTTGGGAAGGGCTATATACACTAGATTTCGCTAGCCTGGTAGCCTCAGGAGCTGGGTCATTAGGAGCAGGATTACCCCTAATGGGAAATGGAGCAAATATGGCATTTGCAAAAGAAATGTATGATGATTTTAATAACAGGAATAACAAGTACGCATCTGGAGATGATGTTTTTCTTATGCATCATGTAGCTCAAAAGTTTGGTTCTCAATCAGTAGGGTTTTTAAAAAATAAAGACTCTATGGTTCTCACACCAGCACCAAATAATATATCATCATTTATGAATCAGCGAATGAGATGGGGGTCCAAAGCCAAAGGATACCGATTAATTTGGCCCATTATTGCCTCATTGGTAGTTTTTTTATTTAACACCGGTTTATCAGCAATTCTAATCAGTGGTTTTTTTATGAGTTGGGCATTTATTGTTTATGTTATTCTCGTGATAACCAAATATTTCATCGATTTCCCGCTTGTATATCGCTACTTAAATTTTTGCAATTCACCCAGATTAAAGCCGCTATTTTTCTTCGCTGAATTCATTTATCCTTTATATATATTCGCGGCATCCATTCTTGCTCTTTTCTTTAGATTTAGCTGGAAAAATAGACAGGGATTAAGTTAATCTACTTAACTGTCCATATGTTGATGTATTGATTTGGCATAAATAATATCTGCTGGATGGGTTATTTTAATGTTTTCAACATTGCCTTCAACTAAATTTATGGTATTTCCTGTGGTTTCAAAAACAGTTGAATCATCAGTAAACCTTTCATTAAACTGCTGGTTATATGCCTGTCTTATTAGCGACCCATAGAATGCTTGTGGGGTTTGTATCAATTTGAGTTTACCTCTCTCCACCGCGCGATTATAAGACCCCTTATGCTCTCGAACCGAATCTGAAATTGCAATTGCCGGAACTGCATTTCCCTTTCTTGAAGCTACCTCAACCACATTTATTATTGTGTTTTTTGAAGGGAATGGTCTTGAGCCATCATGAATCATAACCAGCTCTTCGTCCTCAACATTTTTTAATGCGCTTTTAACAGAATGAAACCGTTCTGGACCACCTATGATAATATCATGGGGAACATCAAAAGTATGCCTTGCACACAATTCCTTCCAATACTCCTGATATTTATCATTTATTACAAGAGTAAATCTAATGTTTTTTAAGAATGAGAATGCCTCAAAAGCATATAACAACAGAGGTTTCTCTGATATTATTTGAAATTGTTTTGGTATGGAATCATCAAAGCGACTACCGCAGCCTGCGGCCAAAATGATTACATGCTTTCGATCACTCATCTAAACATGTTTGGTTAAAACTAAATTATCAGCATTGCATCACCATAGGTGAAGAACTTATATTTTTTCTTGATGGCAGTGGCATAAACCTCCTTTAGAAAATCATGACCCATGTAAGCACTAGCCATCATCATCATTGGTGACATGGGCAAGTGAAAATTGGTAATCATTGCATCAGCTGTTCTAAAGCTATATGGTGGGTTTATAAATTTATTGGTCCATCCAGAATATGGTTTCACCAAGCCTGTAATTGAAACAGCTGTTTCAAGAGCTTTCATACTTGTGGTACCAACAGCACAAATCTTTTTCTTTTTAGTTTTAGCGCCATTGATGATATTTGCATTGCCCTGATTAATAAACATTTCCTCCGAATCTACCTTGTGTTTTGATAAATCTTCTACCTCTATGGCTCTGAAATTACCCAAGCCAGTATGAAGGGTTACCTCTGCAAAGTTAATTCCTTGAATTTCTAATCTTTTCATTATTTCTCTAGAAAAATGCAGCCCTGCTGTTGGAGCTGCTATTGCACCCTCATGTTTTGCATATATTGTTTGATACCTTTCATCATCAATTTCCTCAACAGGACGCTGATGAATTTTTGGCAAAGGTGTTTCTCCTAGTGATTGTAGCGTTTGTTTAAACTCATCATATGACCCATCAAACAGAAACCTAAGTGTACGGCCCCTGGAAGTGGTATTATCGATTACCTCTGCAACCAAGGACTCATCATCACCAAAATAAAGTTTATTACCAATTCGTATTTTCCTTGCAGGATCTACCAAAACATCCCATAATCTACTTTCTTGATTTAGCTCTCTCAAAAGGAAAACCTCAATTTTTGCTCCTGTTTTTTCTTTCTCTCCATATAATCTAGCAGGAAAAACACGGGTATTATTTATTACAAATACATCCCCTTCATCAAAATAATCAAGTATGTCCTTAAAAGAGCGATGCTCAATGGTTCCATCTTTTCTATTTAAAACCATTAACTTTGACTCATCCCTATTTTTTGAAGGATGGCTAGCAATTAATTCTGTGGGTAGGTCGAATTTAAACTGTGATAATTTCATCTATATTTATTAAGTATTATTTATACTGTATTTCCTGTTTTTTTAAAAAGCATGCGAAGATAAGCCATTTAAACCCGTTTGTCAAGTCTGTATTGCCTATGTTTCTTTGTATCAAGTGTTTATGGTTGATTATGTATAAATATTGATGCAGCTAATAACGCATAATGGTTTCTAAAAATAGATTCAACAAACAATAATATTATGAAATTAGAAAGACTTCTTTTCATCAAATTCACACAAGATTTTGGTAATTCTTATTATAAAGAAGTAGGGAGTATAGTTCAAAGAATATACTGATATGAACTTGGTCTCATTATAACTAAATAGTGTAAATAGATATGTTATTTCCGCTGGGCGCTTTTTATGGGCCCCTTCTTTGGTATTATTAGTATTCGCAAAGACTGATCGTAAGTAAAATAGCTCCACAACCAATTTAGGAATGTTGAAATTTTATTTTTGATTCCAACGATTGTAAATAAATGAACAACAGACCATAAAAGCCATGCGATAAAACCTCCAAGTTTAATAGATGGTAGATCTGCAACAGCTAAATTTCTCCCGATTGTAGCCATTGAGCCTTTATCTTTATACTCAAATTCTTTCATCTTCTTTGAATTTTCCATTCTGGAAATATTGTTAGCAAGATTTGATGCTTGCTGTATTGCTGTTTGAGCAACCTGAGGATGTCCCTTAGGGTATAACGGTGTTTCCATGTAGCATTGGTCCCCAAGCACGAAAACATTATTAAATCCGGGTATTCGGTTATATCTGTCAACTAGGATTCTGTTACCATACGTTATGTTTTTGGGGGGAATGCCTTTGCATGTGTTGGCAGTAATGCCAGCAGACCACACAACTGTTTTTGAGTTAATTGTAGTTCCATCAGATAGAAATAATTCCTCACCATTATAATCCGTTACGCTTGTATTCAGATATACTTCTACCCCAAGTTTTTTAAGATAAGACAATGCTTTTTCGGAGGACTGTTTGGACATCCCAGTTAATAGTTTAGGCGACGCTTCGTAAAGTGCGATATGCATATTTTTTAAATCCAATTCCGGATAATCTTTTGGAAAAATATATTTTTTCATCTCCGCAAGCGCCCCTGCTAATTCAACACCAGTTGGTCCCCCACCCACAAGCACGATATTAAGATAGTTATCTATTTTATTACTATCTGTTTCAAGTAGGCTATTTTCAAAATTCTGCAAAATGGTGTTTCTAATGAATATTGCATCTGCAGATGTTTTCATGGATAGTGAAAATTTCTCGATATTTTTTTGGCCGAAGAAATTTGTAGTGGCTCCCATGGCTAAAATCAAGTAATCATACTTCAATCTGCCAATTGAGGTTTGTATTTCATTTTTATCCTTGAATATATGTGTTAAAGTTGCAATTCTAAAATGCGTATGCTTGGAGTTTTGCAAAATCTTTCGAAAGGGAAAAGAAATTGCACTTGGCTCTAGTCCTGAAGTAGCGACCTGATACAAAAGTGGCTGAAACTGGTGATAATTGTTCTTATCTAATATGACTATCTGGTAGTCTTTACGAACCATCTTGCGCACAAACTTAAGTCCTGCAAAACCTCCACCAATTATTACTATTCTTTTTTTATCAATATCAGGAATGTTAGGTATTATGGTGTTCATTAGTTTAAAGTGTAGTATTTATAACCTATGTGTTAAAACAAGATCAGGGTGTAAAATTAGTTTTTAACCGTCTAGATTATTTAATTCCATCGATAATAAAATTATTAAAAATATTACCCATAATTAAACGAATAAGATATAAAATTATTTGATACCATATAAAACACAGGGATAACGAACTTATCCTGATTTTTAAGTTTTAGATATGCTACTTTATTAGAATAAAAAAACCAGACCATTAACACGGTCTGGTTTAAATAAATAAATTTCTTTGTTAGTCCACAACCTCTATTATCACCTCTTCTTGCACAACATCATCTGTAGTTGGTCTGTCGGTTACCAGTGTCATTTCTTCTATCAAATTTGTTGCTCCAGCAAATTTATCCACAATGAACAATACATATCGAATATCAACATTTATGGTTCTTTGCAATTCTGGCTCAAAAGCAATATCCCCGCTCATGGCTTCCCAGTTTCCATCAAATGCTAATCCTATTAATTCGCCGTTAGCATTTATTACGGGACTTCCAGAATTACCACCGGTAATATCATGATTTGTTAAAAAACATACTTTCATCACCCCGTCTTTCCCGTATTGTCCGTAATCCTTTGTTTCGTATAATTCTTTGAGTTTGCCAGGTACAACAAATTCCCAGTTGGAAGGGTCTTCCTTTTGCATAACCCCATCCATTGTTGTGAAATATTCATAGTGTACCGCATCTGCTGGGAAATAATCCTGAACAGTACCATAGGTTACACGCATTGTGAAATTTGCATCTGGTGCATAGTTTTTATCTGGGTTCATTTCCCTTAATCCAGCGATATATAGTCTATGGCCCTTATCCAACTTATCATAGGCATCTTTTGTTTTACTCTGCATATCACTATAGGACTTAAAAAACTCATTAACGGCAACAAGCGCTGGATCTTTTGCAAGTTTCTTACCATTTGGATCTGCCAAAAATGCATCTACTTTTTGTTTGGAAGAAAAAATGGATTTATTAAACATCCAATCGGCATACTTTTGATAATTGCCTTTAAATTTCTTATCCATTTTTAATAAATACGGAGGTTGTTGATCCAAAGGAACATTTTCATGATACATCTTCATCATTGAAGCAAACAAATTTTTATCAATGTTTTCATTGTAGTCTTTGAAATAAGTATCCGTAGTAGACCTTAATCTATTTGCAACCTTATTAACATCCTCATCTGTGGATTCTTTGTTATCCAATACCTTGCTCAACCTTTTAAATCTATTTGCAAAGCCAAGTATTTCAGCACCTCGATACACAGCTTCACGAAAATATGTTTGAGCTTTTGCATATTGGCCTAGAACATCATATGAATCTCCAATAAGTACAAGAGCTTCTCCGTATTTCTCTTTTGCTTCTGGCGTTTGGTCTAACCAATTTTGAAAATCAGTTTCTTCTGCTTGCTTTTTCTCTTTTACCTTTAACCGCTTAAGTCCTTTTGTTTGACCAATAAAATATTTCCAGTAATTAGCTGTGCGAGCAAACTTAGATGCATATTGAAGGCGAACGGATTCATCTGTGTCCATGCCTTCTCTCATTTTATCAAGTTTCACCTCACGTATTTCCACAACCGTAGGGTTAGATGTATTGATTGCCATGTCTATTCCATAGGATGACATAAACCTGTCTGTTCCTCCAGGGTAGCCCATTATCATTGAGAAATCTCCCTTTTCAACACCCGCAATATTAATGGGTAAATAGTGTTTAGACTTTAATGGTACATTGTCTTCAGAATAAGTTGCGGGTTTTCCATCAGGACTAGTATAAACCCTAAAAATAGAAAAGTCGCCAGTGTGGCGGGGCCACATCCAATTATCAGTATCAGCTCCATACTTTCCTATTGATTCGGGTGGCGTACCAACCAAGCGTATATCCTTAAATGTTTCGTAAACAAATAAATAGTATTCGTTACCCCCAAAAAACTGGGCAACGCGGGCATTAAATTCATTATCTTTTGAAGCATATTCTTCAATGGCTTCAATATTTCTACTCACTATTTCACCCCTTTCATCCTCTGTCATTTCAGGAGTTGTACCGTCAAGAACCTTACGCGTTACATCTCTCATGTGGTCAAGAAATTGAGCTGTTAATCCTTCAACTGGTATTTCTTCACTCTTATTCATAGCCCAAAAGCCATCATCCAAATAGTTCGCTTCCTGTGTACTTACCTTTTGTATTGAACCATACCCACAATGGTGGTTTGTTAATAACAAACCCTCTGGTGATATAATCTCGCCCGTGCATCCTCTACCAAAAATTGTTATGGCATCTTTAAGGCTGCTATTGTTGACATTATAAATATCCTCAGCCGTTAGCTTTAGACCCATTTCTTGCATTTCAGCAATGTTCTTGTTAATCAATAGGGGGATCCACATCCCCTCATCAGCCTTAGAGCTGATATTCAAGCCAAACATTATGGCCAATGTGAAAATTAATATCCGTTTCATTCTTCTTTTGTTTAATTAAATAAATTTTTCTCCTTTTTCAACTTTAACATCAGCAACAAATTGTCTTATGTGCTGTTCATCTTCTTTTCTACACACCAATAAAGTATTATCGTCTTCAACAACAATATAATTTTCCAAACCTTGAAGAACCACTAACTTATCATTTGGCATATTTACAATACAGTTTTTAGTATCATAAAGCATCACATTCTTTCCAACCGTAGCGTTCATGTTGTCGTCCTTATCACGAATTGTATATAAAGAGCCCCAGGTTCCAAGGTCAGACCAACCAAAATCTACAGCAAGGGTATATACGTTTTTTGCCTTTTCCATTATTCCATAGTCAATGGAAATATTTTTACAAATGGAATAGGTATCCTCGATAAAGACACCCTCTTTGGATGTGTTATATTTTCCAACACCATTTGCAAAAAGAGAGTCTACCTCTGGCAAAAGCTCATTAAATGCTGACATTATTGATTTCAAAGACCATATAAATATGCCCGAATTCCATAGAAAATCACCACTGGCAAGGAATGATTTAGCTATATCAATGGTAGGTTTTTCTGTGAAAGTTTTTACCTTATGAAGCTGAGCTGATTCCTCTGAAACCGTACCTTCTTCGAATTGGATATATCCATAACCCGTATCTGGTCTGCTGGGTTTTATGCCAAGTGTTAGCAACCAGTTATTTTCAGAAGCAATTTTCATTGAAGTATTAATGTTATTAATAAACTCTTCCTCCTTTAAAATAATATGATCAGATGGAGCAACTACTATTATGGCATCAGGATTATCTTCTTTGATTTTCCAATTGGCATATGCCACACATGGGGCAGTGTTTCTTCGTGATGGCTCACAAAGAACCTGATGTTCCGTTAACTCTGGCAGCTGTTCCAATACAAGATCCTTATAGATACCATTTGTTACAACCAATATATTCTCCGCAGGACATATATTAGTGAACCTCTCAAAGGTGAGTCTAATGAGTGTTTTTCCAACTCCCAGAACATCGATGAACTGCTTTGGTCTTGAGGTTTTACTCATTGGCCAAAAACGAGCTCCAACACCACCAGCCATGATTACACAGTAATTGTTTTTATTATTTTTCATTATAATTGTTGTGTTATGAAATGTTATTTAAACCAAAATACTTAATTTATATTTCTTTAATTATTGATTAATTTTAGCTCAAATTTTACATGATTAATCGCAGGTTCAAAAATACAAAACTCATTGGTTTATTGATTTTGGGGCTAAATAATCTTACTCTACTTTACTCACAGGAGCAAGGGGGTGAAAAAGGTATTTACGATTGTTATTTGTACTAACACATATATACCGCGTTCTGCGTTTTTTACCCTTAATAAATATTTTACCATTGGGCGTTTGAAACATCGTGTTTTCTAATATTTGCTCCAAAAAAATTTCATTTGTCGGGTTGTCATATTTATTCAAAATTCTAGTTAATTCAATATTAGCTGCACTTGTTGCTCTTGGGTTGTTAAAATTTTTATCCAAAACATGCAATAAATCATCCGGGAATATATCTTTTCTTAAAAATGGTTTCAAACAAGATTTAAACTGATGTTTCCATTCTTTACCATGCGGAAATACACTGTTTTTATATTTTTCCCAAACCATTAAATGAGCAACCTCGTGAATAAATGTAATTAAAAATGAATACTGGTTTAAATTATTATTTATGCTTATTTTTTGCTGACGACTGTTAACAGGTGGCCTATAATCCCCAAGTTTTGTATTACGCCGTTTGGTGATTTTCAGATGGATATTATACTTTATTATCAAGCTCATAACCTCATCCACTGAATACTTGGGCAAGTATTTTACTAGTAATTCTCTCTCATTCATAGACTGGCAAATATAAATGATTAAAAGCCACCAGGGTACAATTAGTAATTCTTCCGAAGCGCAAAGAGGCTTCCCGATGCCTTTGCCATAATTAATAGTCGAGCTTTTTAGAATGTGTCTCATCATAATTTTATAATTTTTACCTTTGCCTTCATAATTTGTAAACGCAATTCAATTAGCGATATAAATTATTTCGAGTTTTTATTTTAATTGCCTGAGCTTGGATATTTTAGTGAACAAATATCCGTTTACTGAAATTCTCTAGTTCTGGTAAACTAACAATAGTACAAAAAAGTGATTCTAAATAATTATGAATAAACAAGATGATATCTCTACTGAGATTTTGAGAATTTACTCATCCTTACAAAGAAAAAAAGAAGAAACTGCGGAAACAAATGAAAAAGCTCATTCTGTTCGTTCACAACTCAATAGATTACGAGAGTTGGGTGGCGTGCCGTTTGAAATATTTCAAGAAATACGAGCAAAATGTCTAGAAATTTATTATTCCATTAAAAATTTATCTGGGGAAAGTATATTAAATATCTCTGATGATGAGTTGCTTGAAAAGCTTAATACTTTAAGACTTTATGCGGGCATCCCTTTTAATTTAAAATTTGCTGATGAATTTAAGTCAAAACCAGGTTTTGTAACCACATCAATATTTCTAAATGAAATAATGTTTAATGATGGGGTTAGAAGAGAAAGAGATCAGGCCGAGTTTATTGCAAACTCTCCAAACCCATGGGAAGTATTTAATGATAGAACCGGCGTGGGTTATGAAGATCTCGTAAAAAAGGAATATGAATGTGCAAATTTAAAATCAGGTGATAAAATTGTTTTTCTAGGCAGTGGCCCTGCGCCAATAACTCTCATATTATTCTGGAAATTATTTGGCGTGAAAAGTGTCGGTATAGAAATAGATTCGGAAACTGCGGACATCTCCAGAAAATTAATTAATAGCCTGGGTCTAAATGAACACATAAATATAATTACTGGGGATCATTTTTCTAAAACTGTTGTTGAAGAATGTGACCATCTTATTATAGCATCGGATGCCGAGCCTAAGGTAGAAATTTTTAATCAGCTGGCAGAAACTCTGCCAAAAGGCAAAACTTTATCATATCGTTTGGTCGAACCTAAGAATGATAATCAAACAACCTTTGCAACAATAGTATTAAACAAAGAACAAGAATTTATTCTTCACCCTTCATTCAAACAATATCATTATGAGCCACCAAGTGAAAATGTTTTAAATACCATAATCTTCATAAGAAAAGAATAATAATTAAGAAAAATGTATTGTTTGGTTTAGGTGCGATTTGTGGGTCCAATCAGAACAGTCACAATCCTTTTTCTTAGATTTTGAGGGGCGGTAACCTGGTTTTTTAGCTGCACATGATGCCAAGAATAATACTAGAAATATTGTTATTGTTATGTATGACAGTTTTTTCAAAATATTATATTTTCTAACTATTAACATTTAAAAGTAGAAATTTTATTTGCAATTCTACGTTAATTATTTAAACGTTGTAATAAAATTCTTGTTGCAGATGCTGAAAAATCTTTTTCTTACCTTAGCCAACATTATTTCTGAAGCTTTAAAAGCTTGAAATAATTCAAATTAAATTGTAATAAAAATGCGATTTATAAAAGAGACAGGAAAATATGTTATACTGATGTTTGAAACATTCAAACGACCTGACAAAGGACGTGTATTTCGTCGTCAGTTGATGATAGATTTTCATGCACTAGGAGTAGATTCAATTGGCATCGTTGTTTTTATTTCACTTTTTACTGGTGGAATTATAGCAATGCAGATGGCCTATAACATTGACAATCCTCTTGTTCCTCTTTATCTTGTTGGATATACAACCAAACAAATGATGATATTAGAAATATCTCCAACAATTATGAGTCTTATTTTGGCTGGTAAAGTTGGATCTAGTATTGCATCAGAAATTGGAACAATGAGAGTAACAGAACAAATTGATGCCCTGAAGGTTATGGGCATAAACCCGGCTAATTACTTAATACTTCCTAAAATAACTGCAGCTGTATTTTTCTTTCCTGTACTTGTAATATTTTCAATTGCAGTTGGTTTGGGGGGAGGTTTATTAGCAGTTACAGTAACAGGCTCTGTTACACCTACTGATTTTATTGACGGACTCCAATCATGGTGGGCACCATTTGATATAATATATGCAATTATAAAAACAGTAGTGTTTGCATTTATTATCGCATCTGTATCGGGCTATAAAGGTTATACCGTTCAGGGTGGATCTGTTGAAGTAGGTCGTGCAAGCACAAAAGCTGTTGTGGCAAGTAGCATACTGATAATTATCTTCGATCTAGTTATAACTCAAATGCTGCTGACATGATAAAGGTTGATAATATTTCCAAATCATTTGCTGATCAGACGGTATTGAAGGATATCTCCACATCTTTTGAAAAAGGTAAAACAAACCTAATAATAGGTCAGAGTGGGTCAGGTAAGACAGTACTTATGAAATGTTGTATTGGGCTATTTGATGTAGATAAAGGCTCTATATTTTTTGACGATCGTAATTTTTCAGGTCTACCTGAAAAAGATAAAAAAGAAACTCGACAAGAAATGGGTGTATTATTTCAAGGAGGAGCATTATTTGATTCATTCACTGTTGAAGAGAACATAATGTTTCCATTAAATATGTTTACAAAACAACCCTATGAAGAAAAGCTTGAAAGAGTAAACGCTGTGCTAAGTCATGTTAAGCTAACAAATGCCAATTCAAAATATCCTGCCGAATTAAGCGGAGGAATGATAAAACGTGTAGCCATAGCGAGGGCAATTGCCATGAATCCCAAATATCTATTTTGTGATGAGCCCAATTCAGGACTTGATCCCAAAACAGCAGAGGTTATTGACGAGCTAATTTCAGAGCTAACCCATAAATTCAACATGACAACCGTAATAAATACTCACGATATGAATTCGGTGCTGCAAATTGGACAAAAAATTGCTTTTATTAATAAAGGAGAGTTATGGTGGGAAGGCGACAATAAAGAAATTCTAAAAGCTGACAACAAAGAGCTTAACGATTTTGTTTTTTCTACAGAGCTAACTCGAAGAATTAAATAATTAGCTAATGAGTGTAAACTTGCTTGATATATTAATAATTGTTCCGCTTTTATTGTTTGCTTGGAACGGATACAGAAAAGGTTTAATAATAGAAGTTGCCTCGCTTGCAGCTCTCGTATTAGGATTATACGCGGCTTTTTACTTCTCAGACTTTGCCGCTAAAATACTCAACGATAACTTTAATATTAATGAAAAATATATTGCAATCATTGCATTTTTACTAACCTTAATTGTGGTTGTATTTTTTGTTATCACCACAGGTAAAGTGGTACAAAAATTTGTTGAGATCATCTTTTTAGGATTTATTAATAAACTTGCAGGGTCAGTTTTTGGTTTATTAAAAGGCGCTCTGATTATAAGTCTATTGATTTTTGCTATTAATTATTTCAATTTCGGAAGCTTTATCTTCAAGGAAGAAACAAAACAAAAATCAATATCTTATGAAAAGATTGAATCAATAGCTCCTTGGATGTTTTCGTGGCTGGACTCAAAAAATTTCTCATTTGAAATTCCAGATAAAGAAGACATAATAGATTCTATCTACTAATAAAACGAAGTCAGGGTTTTTTTATGATGAAATTGAACTATAAAAACATAGAGAACCCTTCCTCCGAAACCACTATAATCTTTTTACATGAAGGTTTGGGTTGTATAGAAATGTGGCGGGATTATCCAGAAAAATTGTGTAAAGCCACAAGCTGTAAAGGAATTGTTTACGACAGAAGTGGCTATGGGAAATCACCGGGCACTTTAGTTAATAGAAAATTTGACTATCTGCACTTAGCAGCATATGAACTACACGAAGTAGTAGAGTACTTTAACCTCAAAGATTTCATTTTATACGGGCATTCGGATGGAGGCTCAATCGCACTCATTTATGCCGGTCTATTTTCTGACAAACCAAGAGCTGTCATTACCGAGGCGGCCCACGCATTCAACGAGGCGGTGACTATAAAAGGAGTTTTACAAGCAAGACCTTTGCTTGAAGAAGGAAAAATGGAGGGCTTAAAAAAGTATCATGGAGAGCGATTTGTTGAAGTTTTTTATGCCTGGAACAACATCTGGATCTCAGACTCATTTAAGAACTGGTCAATCGAATCAGAACTAAGGAAGGTCAGTGTACCGAATTTGATTATTCAAGGTAAGAATGATCAGTATGGAACATTAAGACAAGTTGAACAAATTTGTCAACTAACAAAGGGCGAATCACAATCATTGAAAGTGAGCAATTGTGGTCATGCACCCTATAAAGAACAGACAAAAGAAGTGTTAAATTGCAGCATAAAATTCATAAATGAGCTCAACTGAAAATCACATAGAATTCACAAAAACTGGAAGACACTTTGTGCAAGGAGACTTCGTTGTTGGCAAGGAATTAATTATCTATTGCTGCAACTCCAGGTAGCAATTTGCCCTCAATAAACTCAAGCATTGCGCCGCCACCTGTGCTTACATAACTAACATCATTTTGCAGTTTAAACTTATTGATGGCAGCAACAGAATCCCCTCCCCCGATTAGCGAAAATGCTCCATTTTTTGTTGCATTAACAATAGCAAAGGCAACATCTTCAGTGCCATGAGAAAAATTTGACATTTCAAATACTCCCATTGGACCATTCCAAAGTATAGTTTCTGATGCCCCTATCACATCTCTAAATGCCTGCCCTGTTTCTGGCCCAATATCTAGGCCCATCCATCCATCTGGTATTTCATATGAGCTGCAGAATTTCGTTTTGGCATTGTTGTCAAATTTATCAGCAATAACTGCATCCGTAGGGATATGGAAACAAACATCGTTTTCTTCTGCTTTTTCCATGGCTGCTTTTGCAGTTTCAACCAAATTTTCCTCCACAAGCGAATTACCCACATTGCCACCCAAAGCCTTTATGAAAGTGAACATCATACCGCCACCTATGAGTATGTTATCTACTTTGTCTATGAGGTTATTTATAATCTCTATTTTACCACTAATTTTTGCACCACCTAGAATGGCAGTAATTGGTTTTTTACCCTCCTTAACAACTTTATTTATGTTTTGGATTTCATTTGACATAATATATCCAAACAACTTGTTTTTTGGGAAAAATTTTGCAATTATGGCAGTAGAAGCATGCGCTCTGTGAGCAGTGCCAAAGGCATCGTTCATATATACATCAGCTAATCCTGCAAGTTTTTTAGCAAATGCCTCATCGCCGCTTGTTTCTTCTTTATAAAAGCGAAGATTTTCAAGCAAAAGAACCTCACCAGGCTTTAAATTAGCAGATTTATTAATTGCTTCATCACCAATACAATCATCTGCAAACAAAACATTAACACCTAGTTGTTTTGATAGCTCGGGCAAAAGATGCTTCAATGAAAACTTATACTCCGGTCCAGATTTAGGCCTCCCCAAGTGAGACATAAGGATCACGGCTCCACCTGAACTAAGAACTTTTTTTATTGTTGGCACAGCAGCACGCATTCTTGTGTCATCTGTTATTTCATATTTATCGTTTAGAGGTACATTAAAATCTACCCTTATAATTACCTTTTTATTAATGAAATCGAAGTTTTCAATGTTATGCATTACTTTATCTTATTTATTGGTTTTTGTCATTTTGGCAAAATTAATAACATTTGTTTTAGGTTTTTAATTGTACGCTACTCATGTCAGTATATTTTGCATGCTGAATTATTAGGGCTATTAAACCATTAACGAAAACGTTTGCTAATAAATTAATATTTTCAACTTATTTACTGAATTATTTAACCCAGATTAAATTACACTTATAAATATCATGGGTTTATAGAACTAAAATTAGAAACATGGATCATGAAATTGGAACTGCATCAATCAACCTTTTAGTATAATCAGATGATGGGTTATTATAAATCTGATCTGCATTTCCCACCTCTACTATTTTTCCATCTTTCATCACAATTAATCTATCGCTCATATATCTTACAACATTTAGGTCGTGAGAGATAAAAATATATGTAAGCCCGAACTCCTCCTTAAGATCATTTAATAGGTTTAAAACCTTAGCCTGGATGCTAACATCAAGAGCAGAGACCGCTTCATCACAAATAATAAATTTAGGGTTTAGAGCAAGTGTTCTGGCAATGACAATTCTTTGTCGCTGCCCTCCTGAGAATTCGTGCGGAAATCTATTATAATGCTCTGCATGTAATCCTACTTTTTCAAGTAACTCTAAAACTCTATTTTTTCTTATTTGGTTATTGCCATATAATTTATGAACCACCATTGGCTCCTTAATTGCTTCTCCAATGCAAATTCTAGGATTCAGCGATGAATAAGGATCTTGAAAAATTATGTTAATGTGTTTTCTTTGTTCTTTAAGTTCACCTTTGTTTAACTTCATTAAATTCTTTTCATTGAAAAATATACTCCCATTGTTTGGCTCTATCAACCTCAATATAGATCGACTAAGAGTTGTTTTACCACACCCAGACTCCCCCACAAGTCCAAGGGTTTCACCAGGATAAACCTTGAAACTAATATCGTCAACAGCTTTTACTATATCCCTTTTATTGCCCATAAAACCACGTTTTGATACATATGACTTTGTTAGGTCAACAACATCCAATGATGATTTTGAGTGTTCTATTGGCTTATGAATCTTTTTCTTAATTTTTTCCAAATTATTCTCTCCATTAATAAAACCTTCTATTTCAGGAAGTCTTTTGAAATTGGTATTTATGGAAGGCCTACACGCCAATAGCCCTTTTGTATATGGATGGTTAGGACTGCTAAATAATTTTTTAACATTGCCCTTCTCAACAACTCTTCCTTCGTACATTACAATAACATCATCCGCCACCTCCTTTATTACACCTAAATCATGGCTGATAAAAATTAGGCCCATATCATATTCATCTATTAAATCTTTCAAAAGAGAAATTATTTCTTTCTGAATTGTAACATCAAGAGCCGTTGTTGGTTCATCTGCAATAAGTATATCTGGATTATTTGCAATGGCCATTGCAATCATTATTCTTTGTCGTTGACCTCCGGAGAGTTCATGTGGATAACTATTAAAAATACCCTTTGGTCTGGGTAAGTTGACTTTTTCAAATAGATCAACCGTGAGTTTTTTTGCTTCTTTTTTATTAATCTTCTGGTTTAAAATTATGGTTTCTTGCACCTGCTTTCCACATCTCATTACCGGGTTTAATGAGGTCATTGGCTCCTGAAATATCATAGATATTTTTTGACCTCTAAATTTTCTTCGCTCGTAGTTCGACAATGATAATAAATCAACACCTTCAAACTCTATGGTTCCTTGAGTAATATTAGCATTTGGTGGTAATAACCCCATAATAGCTAGAGCTGTTATGGATTTTCCAGAACCAGACTCCCCTACAACTCCCAGAGACTTTCCCTTTGCAAGAGAAAGGTTAATGTTCTCAACTGCAATAATTTTGGGTTTAGACTTTCCGAACTCTATTTTTAGATTCTCTATTTTAAGCAAAACAAATTTTTGTATTGATTTTAAGGAAATTAATAGTAATTTTGCAGCGATTTTTCAAAACCAGACATTTACATAATAATGGCAGAACCAAAAGTAAGTATTTTTACTGGGAGAAAAACCCGTTATCTTGCTGAAAAAATTGCGGACAGCTACGGAACAGAAATAGGTAAATCTATTGTTACTAATTTCTCCGATGGAGAGCTTCAAACATCGTATGAAGAAAACATACGCGGTAAAGACGTCTTTATTATTCAATCGACTTTCCCTCCAGCCGACAATTTACTTGAGTTATTGATGATGACAGATGCTGCAAAACGCGCCTCTGCTCGAAAGATTATTGCTGTTATTCCTTATTTTGGATATGCCCGACAGGACAGAAAAGATAAACCTAGGGTTTCAATTGCTTCTAAGTTAATTGCCAACTTACTTATATCAGCTGGTGTAAACAGAGTTATAACAATAGATTTGCACGCAGACCAGATACAGGGGTTTTTTGATGTTCCTGTTGATAATTTATATGCATCAAATATTTTCGTTGATTACATTAGAAAGCTAAAACTGCCAAACCTAATAATGGCATCTCCAGATACTGGCGGAACGCGCCGTGCTGCTTCATATGCTAAAGCTCTTAATACTGGTTTTGTTATTTGCTACAAACAAAGAGCAAAGCCAAATGTGATTGAACAAATGGAGCTTATCGGTGATGTTGAAGGTAAAGATGTTGTTCTGGTTGATGATATTATAGATACTGCCGGAACCATTACTAAGGCAGCAGACTTAATAATAAGCAGAGGAGCAAGTTCTGTTAGAGCATTTTGTACACATCCCATATTCTCGGGAAATGCCTATGAGCGTATTAGCAAGTCCAAGTTTGATGAAATAATTGTTACGGATACCGTTCCATTAAAACAAGATTTAGATAAAATAAAAGTGCTAACCACGGCTGATCTTTTGGCAGAGGTTATACATAGAGTTCAAAACTTTGAATCCATTAGTTCATTGTTTGATATAAGACAGAAATAGATAATAAACTATATTTAATTTAATTTTAAAATTATGAAAAAAGTATCATTGAGCGGTTCTCTTCGTGAGAACGTAGGGAAAAAAGATGCTAAAAAACACAGAAGGGAAGGAAATATTCCATGTGTGATTTACGGAGGTGAAAAACAAATTCACTTTGTGACAGATGAAGTCAAATTTGACAAAATTATTTTTACTCCAGATGTATATCTAATTACCATTGACCTAGGTGGAGAAAAATATAAAACCATACTTCAGGAATTACAATATCATCCTGTTACTGACAAGGTTCTTCATGCTGATTTCCTAGAATTGGAAGAAGGAAAAGATGTAACAATAGGAATTCCTGTGAAACTTATGGGAACTTCACCTGGTGTTATGGCTGGTGGTCAATTAATTAAAAAAATGCACCGCCTAAGATTAAGGGGTCAGATAGATAAAATGCCAGATGCCGTAGAAGTAGATATTTCAGAACTTGTTATAGGTACATCTGTGAAAGTTAAAGATATTAAATTGGATAATCTTGCTATACTTGATGCTCCTAACTCGGTGTTAGTAAGAGTTAAAACCTCACGTAATGTTGCTGAAGACGAAGAAGACGAAGAGGGTGAAGAAGGTGAAGAAGGTGAAGAAGGTGAAGCAAGCGGTGAAGAAGGTGAAGCAAGCGGAGGTGCTCCAGCTCCAGCTGCAGAGGATAGTAAGAATTAACTTAAAGCTAATTTAGATTAATTTATAAGGGATAAGGGGATTAATTACCTTTATCCCTTTATTTTTTAAATATTATATAGTGAAATACTTAATCGCAGGCCTTGGAAATGTTGGAGAAGAGTATGCAAATACTCGCCATAATATCGGTTTTGATGTTGCTGATTTGCTCATAAATGATTTGAAGGGCGATGTAAAGGTTGAAAAACTTGCTAGTGTTTCTAAGGTAAAATTTAAAGGAAGAACTTTGGTAATCATAAAACCAACTACCTTCATGAACCTGAGTGGTAAATCTATCAAATACTGGCTCGACAAAGAAAAAGTTCCAACAAAAAATTTACTTGTAATACTTGATGATATTGCCTTGCCCATGGGCTCATTAAGAATGAAGTCAAAAGGTGGAGATGCTGGTCACAATGGACTAACAGATATCATAGAAAAACTTGGCACCAATGTTTTTCCACGGTTACGCATTGGTGTTGGTGATAATTTTCCAAGAGGGCGTCAGGTTGATTATGTTCTAGGAAAATGGTCAAGGGGAGAAGAAAAAATAATGCTCCCAAAAATAGAAGACGCAACAAGCATGGTTAAAAGCTTTGTTTCAATTGGTATTGATAGAACAATGGGAGCATTTAATAATAAGTAGTCTATGGTTAAACTTTTGCTTACGAATATATTAACCAAAAATGTACAATGGTAATTATCTTGATGTCGTGATGCTTTTCACATCCGTGTTATCAATTTGATATTTGTTTATCCTTTCAAACGCTGCGAAATAACACCGCTTATTTCATCAATGGAAATTCTTTCCTGTTTCATACTATCCCGCTCACGAATGGTAACAGTATTATCTTCAAGTGTTTGATGATCAACAGTAACACAATATGGTGTTCCTATTGCATCATGACGACGATAGCGTTTTCCTATTGCATCTTTTTCTTCATAAAAACACATATAGTCCATTTTCAGTTTTTCCATTATCTCACGACCTTTTTCAGGTAGGCCATCTTTTTTAGTAAGTGGAAATATGGCAGCTTTATAAGGTGCTAAAACAGGAGGAAGCTTCATGACCACCCTTGTATTTCCCTCCTCAATCTGCTCTTCGGTATACGAATTACTTAATATCGCCAAAAACATTCTGTCAAGTCCTATTGAAGTTTCAACAACATATGGAACATAGCTTTCATTTATTTCAGGATCGTGATAACGAAGTTTTTTACCGCTATGTTCTTCATGAGCACTTAGGTCAAAATCTGTTCTAGAATGTATTCCCTCAAGCTCCTTAAAACCCATTGGAAACTTAAACTCAATATCGGCAGCTGCGTTGGCATAATGTGCAAGTTTTTCATGATCATGAAATCTGAATTTATCCGCAGGAATTCCCAATGAAGTATGCCAATTCATACGCTGTTCCTTCCAATAGTCATACCACTTCATTTCTTCACCTGGCCTTACAAAAAACTGCATCTCCATTTGTTCAAACTCACGCATACGAAAAATAAACTGGCGGGCAACTATTTCATTACGAAAGGCTTTCCCTGTTTGGGCGATGCCAAATGGTATTTTCATCCTACCTGTTTTTTGCACATTAAGATAATTTACAAATATCCCTTGTGCGGTTTCAGGACGTAGAAAAATTTCATTTGCTCCTTCTGCAGTAGATCCCATTTGTGTTGAAAACATCAAATTAAATTGACGAACCTCTGTCCAGTTTTTTGATCCAGATATGGGGCAAACTATTCCCGCATTCTCTATCAATGATTTTATGGCAGCCATATCATCATTATCCATGGCAGGATATAACACACTCTTTATTTTTTCAATCTTATCTCTATTCGCAATAACCCTTGGGTTTGTTTCTAGAAACTGAGCTTTATCAAAACTATCTCCAAACCGTTTTGCTGCCTTTGTAACCTCCTTTTCAATTTTAGACTCAAGTTTTGAAATATGATCCTCAATTAGAACATCAGCACGATATCTTTTCTTTGAATCCTTATTATCAATCATTGGATCATTAAAAGCATCCACATGACCCGATGCTTTCCACACAGTTGGGTGCATAAAAATCGCTGAGTCAATCCCAACAATATTTTCATGCATTTGAACCATTGATTTCCACCAATAGTCACGAATATTTTTTTTCAGTTCAGATCCATTCTGAGCATAATCATAAACCGCACTTAGTCCGTCATAAATTTCACTCGATTGAAATACAAATCCGTATTCCTTTGCGTGAGCTATTACCTTCTTAAATAAATCCTCTGTATTTGCCATGAATTATTAAACGTTAGTTAATGATATCTATGATCCAAGTGTAGCAACCATAACAGCTTTAATTGTATGAAGTCTGTTTTCTGCCTCATCAAATACAACTGATGCAGGAGACTCAAATACTTCGTCTGTGACCTCCATATTTTCAACTCCAAATTTTCGATAAACTTCTTCTCCAACTTTTGTTTCGCGATTGTGAAAAGCAGGAAGGCAGTGTAAAAATTTGGTTTTTGCGTTTCCAGTCATGGTCATCATTTCTGAATTAACTTGATAGGGGATCATCATTGCAATACGATCTTTCCATACCTCATCAGCCTCACCCATACTTACCCAAACATCAGTATAAATAAAATCAACTCCATTAACACCGTCTTTAACACTTTCGGTTAAAGTAATTTTTGCTCCGGTCTCCTTTGCTATTTTTTTACATTCAGCGACTAGCTGTTCTTCAGGCCACATTTGTTTAGGGGCAACAGCACGAAAATCCATTCCCATTTTTGCTGCACCAACCATTAATGAGTTACCCATATTATTTCTTGCATCTCCTGCGAATGCAAAACTTACCTTGTGTAATGGTTTATCACAATGCTCCATCATTGTTAAGAAGTCTGCCAAAATTTGTGTCGGATGATATTCGTCGGTTAACCCATTCCAAACTGGCACTCCAGCATGAGAGCCTAATTCCTCAACAATAGATTGACCAAAACCCCTATATTCTATTCCATCATACATACGACCTAAAACACGTGCAGTATCCTTCATGGATTCCTTAGATCCTATTTGAGTTCCTGAGGGGCCCAAATAAGTAACTCTGGCACCCTGATCATAGGCAGCTATTTCAAAAGCACATCTAGTGCGAGTTGATGCCTTTTCAAATACTAAGGCAATGTTTTTACCTTCTAGTTTCTTCTGCTCTGTTCCTGCATATTTTGCCTTTTTAAGATCTGCGCTTAAGTCAAGCATAAATTTTATTTCTTTCGGAGTGAAATCCAACAGCTTCAAAAAATTCCTGTTTCTAAGGTTGAATGACATATTAATTTGTTTTAGTCGTTAATAATTAATGTTATACATCAAAAAAGTGCAGAGCAAAAGTAAATAAATTTAATAGATATAATATGGTTAATCTGCTCTTTTATTAAGCATCTTATTACCTTTGTCATGTCCTTAGTATTCAATCAGCTATAGCATTTATAATTACATTTTTATTTAAAATTTAAAGGTGAAATATGATTTCCATACTGGCATTTAAACTTACCCGTTTGTATGGTTATCATCAAAATAGATATTTTTGCTACGATTTAAACCCTTTCGGAGATGATTATTGTTGATGATATACTTGTTTCAGATGAAATAAAAGATGTGCAATTTGCATGTAACCTTTCAGCCTGTAAAGGTGAGTGTTGTGTTGCTGGCGACGCTGGAGCACCGCTGGATGAGGAAGAGATTTCTAAGCTGGAAGATGAAGTGGATGAAATAATTCCATACATGAGCGAAAAAGGCAAGCGGGTTATAAGGGAAAATGGTGTTTTTGAGTACGATGTTGATGGTACATATGTAACCCCATTGGTAAATGATGAAGAGTGTGCATTTGTTTATTATAAAAACGGGATTAGCTTTTGTTCCATAGAAAAAGCTTATAACAATGGTAAAATAGGTTTTCAAAAGCCCATATCTTGCCACTTATATCCTATAAGGTTAAGTAAAGTTGGCAATAGCATAGCCATAAATTATCATCGCTGGAATGTTTGTAATCCAGCGATAATTGCTGGCAAAAAAGAAGGGGTTCCACTATATAAGTATTTGAAGAATCCATTAATCCGAAGGTTTGGTGATGATTGGTATAAAAATTTAAGATTAAGGTTTGAAGAGACTAAACTTTGAAAATTTTCCTGCCTATTATTTAAGCAGTTCATTAATTACTTCTGGAAAGTACTTATGCTCCAATTTATGAATTTTATTAGCAAGGCTTGTGGGTGTTTCACCCGTATCTAATTTACAGCTCTTTTGAAATATTACCTGACCATCATCATAATACTTGTTCACATAATGAATCGTAATTCCCGATTCTGATTCAGAAGCATCAATAACAGCCCTATGAACATTCAAACCATACATTCCTTTTCCGCCAAATTTTGGGAGAAGAGCTGGGTGTATATTTATAATTTTTCCGGTATATCCATTAATCATATTCTCAGGAATAAGCCATAAAAATCCTGCCAAAACAATCAAATTAGGATTATACGATTTTATAAGGTTTAATACCTGCTCGGTTTTATAAAAGTCTTCTCTATTAAAAATGTGAGTTTTTATGGTTAGTTTCTTGGCTCTTTCTATTACCCCTGCCTCTGGGTTATTAGTAAATATGCAGCTTGTGGCAATGCTATTGTCATTCTCAAAATATGTGACTATACGTTCAGCATTTGTTCCGTTTCCTGATGCAAATATTACAATATTTTTCATTTAATATTTAGATATTTCAGGGCACTAAAATAGTTTAAATCAAAGAAATCAATCCTGAAATAGTCACCATTGCGCTACATAACGAATATTTGATCTTTAAACTGTTGTATAACACGACATTAAAAATAAATTGGATTTTTTGCTTTTTATCTCATTAATGCCGTTCTTTGCATCGAATTTTAACCAAAAATTAGACAAATGTCAGATGTACGTGCAAAAGTAGTAAGCATAATTGTAGATAAGCTTGGTGTGGAAGAAAGTGAAGTAACCAATGAAGCAAGCTTCACCAACGATCTCGGTGCAGATTCACTTGATACAGTTGAATTAATAATGGAGTTTGAAAAAGAATTTAATCTTTCTATTCCTGATGAGGAAGCTGAGAAAATTGAAACAGTAGGTAATGCTGTTGCGTATATAGAAGAACACCAGTAGAAATTTATTTATGGAGTTAAAGCGTGTTGTAATAACAGGCCTTGGAGCAATAACTCCTATTGGTAAAAATGTAGAGGATTATTGGTCAGCGCTGCTTGCAGGTGTTAGCGGTGCTGCACCTATAACCAACTTTGATTCGTCAAAATTCAAAACGAAATTTGCATGCGAAGTCAAAGACTATGATGCCAAGGAGTATTTCGACAGAAAGGAAGCGCGTAAGCATGATAGGTATGCCCAATTCGGGTTAATAGCTAGCTATGAAGCCATCGCTGACTCAGGCCTTGATTCTTATGATGATCTTGATAAAGATCGCGTAGGTGTTATTTGGGCTTCTGGAATTGGAGGATTAAACACCTTCCATCAATCTGTTGCAGAATACACCTTAGGTGATGGTACCCCAAGATTTAATCCATTTTTTATTCCAAAAATGATTGCTGACATAGCAGCTGGTCATATTTCCATAAAGTATGGTTTTAGAGGACCAAATTTTGCAACGGTCAGCGCTTGTGCTTCATCGGCTAATGCTCTTTCAGATGCATACAATTATATACGATTAGGAAAAGCTAATGCATTTGTAACTGGAGGTTCTGAAGCTGCCATAACTGAAAGTGGTGTTGGTGGATTTAATGCCATGCATGCCATATCAACCCGTAATGATGATCCTAAAACAGCATCACGTCCTTTTGATAAAGATCGTGATGGTTTTGTAATGGGTGAAGGTGGTGGTGGTCTTGTTTTTGAAGAGTTTGAGCATGCAAAAGCAAGGGGTGCAAATATATATGCGGAGGTTGTAGGCGCAGGACTATCTGGAGATGCCCATCACATGACAGCACCACACCCTGAGGGTTATGGAGCACAGCTATGTATGCAGGCAGCAATTGATGACGCTAACCTGAACATAGAAGATATTGATCACATAAATACACATGGTACTTCCACTCCCGTTGGAGACATTGTGGAGCCTAAGGCCATTGTAAATCTTTTCGGAGAGCATGCTTACAAAATAAACGTAAACTCAACTAAGTCAATGACTGGTCATTTACTTGGTGGTGCGGGTGCCGTTGAGTCCATTTCAACTATCCTTTCGGTTAAAAATGATATTGTGCCCCCAACTATAAATCATTTTACTGATGACCCTGAGATTGACAACAATCTAAACTTTACATTTCACAAAGCTCAAAAACGTACTGTCAACTATGGTTTAACAAATACCTTCGGTTTTGGTGGACATAATGCCTCGTTGATATTTAAGAAGTTTGTTAAATAAAACTTCCCATTTTGCTTGGATGTAATAAATTACGATTTTACTTTTCTTCTGATAAACATATTTATCAGGCCATAAAAAATATATTTGGTTATTGTCCTGGAAATATTCATTTATACAAGCTTGCACTTAGGCATAAATCAGCCAGCGCCAAAAAACTTAATGGCTTAACGTTAAATAATGAGCGCCTCGAATATCTAGGTGATGCAATATTAAGCGCCATTATTGCAGATTATCTTTTCAAAGCATTTCCCTATGAAAATGAGGGATTCTTGACAGAAATGAGGTCTAAAATTGTAAGTCGTGCTTCGCTTAACAAGCTTTCGTATAAACTAGGTCTTAACGGATTAATTGAATCGGGAAAAGAATCAACTGCTAAAGCAAAGTCGGCAGGTGGAGATGCCTTTGAGGCTGTTATTGGCGCCCTTTACCTTGATAAGGGTTACTCCGTTACCAAAAAAATATTAATAACAAGAATTGTCAATGTGCATTTTGATATTGATCTTCTCATAGAAACTGAAATTAGTTATAAAAGCAAACTCAATGAATGGGCTCAAAAGGAAAAGCGTGATATAAAATTTAGGGTGGAAGAAGAGATTGGGGAAAAACACAAAAAACAATATTTAGTCTCATTGGAGGTAGATGGCATATCATTGGCTAAATCCCAAGACTATTCAATTAAAGGAGCAGAAAATCTTGCTGCTGAAAAGGCCTGGAATATTATAGAAAAAAATTCATTTACGTAGTTTATGTTATTTTAGCGCGGTATTTATGAAACAGGGATTCACAAGCGAAAAGGAAACCAAATGAAACTTTCACTAGCAAAAGGTAATAAGCCCTGGAAAAGAGATCAGCGTTTTGCAGATGCTGATAAAAAAAATCTCAAGCTAATCTTTTACGCATTCATAGTTGGTATTATAGCAGGAGTTATCGGTTCAATTTTCAGAATTGTTTTGGTATACATTGAAGGCTATAGGGATGCCCTGTTTAACAATGCTGGTCATGATGGGTGGATAAGCTGGTTATGGCCCTTATTATTTGTAATAGTAGGCATTACTGTTTCCATAATAATAGTAAACAAATTTGCTCCAGAGGCATCAGGTAGCGGTATTCAAGAAATTGAGGGTGCTCTTGATGATATAAAACCCATGAGATGGAAAAGGGTTATTCCCGTAAAGTTTTTTGCATCTATTTTTTCTTTGGGGAGTGGGTTACTGCTTGGTAGAGAGGGGCCCACAATACAAATAGGTGCAAATGTTGGTAAAATGATAAAAGATGTTTTTAAGCAGCCTGAGGACAAAACAAACCCTTTGGTTTCTTCGGGTGCTGCTGCAGGATTAGCGTGTGCTTTCAATGCTCCATTTGCCGGTATTATATTTGTAATTGAGGAAATGCACAGTCAATTCAAGTACAATTTTTATTCCATCGCTGCAATTATGGTTGCTTCTGGGACAGCAGACTTGGTGGTCAGGCTGATGGTTGGTCCACACCCCTCGATTGAAATGACAATATTTGAATCACCACCCATTTATGCGCTTTGGATGTTCGTGATACTGGGAGGCTTATTTAGCTTCATTGGCTACGCCTTTAATAAGCTTATAGTTGTTGCGCTGGATATTTTTAAGGATATTTCAAAAACAGGTATTTTGCTTGTGGGACTAATTGGGGGAACAATAATTGTTATTATTGGTGTCTATTTTCCTGCGATGATAGGGGGTGGATACCACACAATTTATAAGGCTCTTGGTCATTCATTTACTATTTACACTTTGCTATTGGTTTTTTGTGTAAGGTTTGTTCTTACCGTTTTAAGCTATGGTACAGGAGTACCTGGTGGAATTTTTGCACCAATAGTTGTTTTGGGGGTTATTTTTGGGATGCTATATGGCAATGTTATGGATAATTATTTCCCAGATTTAATTCCTCATGCTGGGGTGTTTGCTGTTGCGGGCATGGCCGGTATATTTGCTGCTGTGGTAAGGGCTCCAATTACCGGACTGGTTCTTGCCATTGAGATGACCTCAAATTATGAGCTTATTTTACCTTTGATTATAACTACGGTTACAGCTTCAGTTATTACTGCCCAACTTGGTAACGAGCCAATATATACAACCCTTTTAAGGCGCTCCATGAAGTAATATGATAATTATTTTGTTTGATTATATGCTAAATATATAATTCAGCTCTATATTTTTTATAAAGCCCATAAATCTGAATTAAAATGTCAGCACCTTGTCGCTCGATACTGTCCATTGAGCAAACTCTTTCATGTTACTTAACTTAACCCCAGAGATGAATTCGAGTTTATCAATTCCTCTAGCCTTGGAGCAGCCACCGCAACTTTTTACTTCTGCGCCATTTCTTATTACAGAGTTTAACATCCTTTCTATGTTGTAAAACCCGTTGGGCGTATTCTGATTAGGCAAGCCACATGTGACAGCATCGGCAAGTAAAAAAACATTCACCACTACCTCATCAGTATGCTCTTTCTGTAATGTCATAGCCATTCGCAAAGCATTGTATGCTTTTTCTGTTCCATAAGGAGCATCATTGATTATAATTAATATCTTTTGCATTTAGTTTCTGTATTAAATTTCCAAGTGAGTTTTGTAAAGTTATAACGAAATAAAATAGTAGCTGTTAATCAAGGCCCCACACTTTAATAAGTTCATCTGGAAGCTCTGGCCGACCCCTTTGATTTATTGCAGTTCCAACCACAAGGGCCTTAATTATTAGCTTAGCGTCAGGTATCCTATAAATATGCTGAACAAAACCAAACCTTAATGGGGATAGCCTTTCCATTTTTAAAACAGAAATAAACTCATCGCCGCTCTTAAGGGGTGCCTGGTAATCAATTTCAACTCTTTTTACAACAAGGTTTATGCCCTTTTCGCTCAATATGGCAAAGTCTAAGCCTAATGACTTAATGTATAGATGGCGTGTATGTTCAAGATAATTTTGATAAACAGAGTTATTGACTATTCCTTGTAAATCACATTCATAATCCCTAACTTCCATATCACACTTGAAGGCAATGTCTTTCATCATGGTGTTAATGTTTAATAATAATTTTAATGCAAATCTAAAAAAGCAATTATTCGATATTACAAACTCGAGTATTATATATTTGTCAAATCACAATCCATATTATGTTAAATATATTAGTTTATCGGAACAAATTTAGTAATCAAATTCTCATGATTTTAGTACTTTTGCTACCTTAAAACAATAGTAACACAATGGGTAATAAAGAAATAGTAGTAAGCGGAATACGTCCGACAGGAAATTTACATCTAGGAAATTATTTTGGTGCTATTAAGAATTTCGTGAAAATGCAAGAAACTAGTCAGTGTTACTTCTTCATTGCAGACTATCATTCCCTTACTACACATCCAACACCAGGGGATTTACAAAAAAACGTAAAACAAGTGTTGGTTGAATATTTAGCTGCAGGGCTTGATCCGGATAAGGCAACACTTTACCTCCAAAGTGATTTGCCAGAAACGGCTGAGCTATATTTGTTCTTGAACATGAATGCATATCTTGGAGAGCTTGAGAGAGTAACCACGTTTAAAGATAAAGCAAGAAAACAACCAAACAATGTAAACGCTGGTTTATTAACATATCCAACCTTGATGGCTGCGGACATTATTATTCACAAGGCAGCAAAAGTACCGGTTGGAAAAGATCAAGAACAAAACCTTGAAATGACAAGAACCTATGCTAGAAGGTTCAATAATATGTATAGTAAGGATTATTTTCCAATACCAAATGCGTACAATTTTGGGGAACAATTGGTGAAAATACCTGGTCTTGATGGATCAGGAAAAATGGGTAAATCAGAAGGAGAAGGTAATGCTATTTTTCTAAATGATGATCCAAAAAAACTCAGTAAAAAAGTTATGAGGGCTGTTACTGATAGTGGCCCAACGGAAAAGAATCAAAAAAAACCAGAGGCTATTCACAACCTTTTCACTCTGATGGAGGTTGTTTCGAAACAAGAGGTAATTAGTCAGTTTGAAGATATGTATAATGATTGTACAATAAGATATGGTGATCTTAAGAAACAGTTGGCAGAAGACATGGTAACATTCACAGAGCCTTTTCGGGAAAAAATTACCGAATTATCTGCTAACGAAGAGTATATCAAAAAAGTAATGAATCAGGGTGCTGAAAAAGCTCGAGAAAGCGCACAAAAAACCATAAATGAAGTTCGTGAAATAATAGGATTCAGAAAATATCATTAATTACCTTAACACACATAAGCACTAAGATTTGCTGGATAGAAAAAATAATTCCATTGTAAAAAACCCTGAAACCGCTGTTATTGTTGGTCTAATCACCAATAATCAACAGAAGGAAAAGGCCAATGACTACCTAAATGAACTAGCTTTCCTCATTGAAACAGCAGGAGGTAAGCCAGTGAAGCGATTCACACAAGCCTTGGATTATCCAAACGTGAAAACATACGTTGGGTCTGGAAAGCTTGATGAAATAAAACAGTACGTAAAAGCTGCTGAAATAGATATGGTGGTTTTTGATGATGAGTTAGGTGGCTCTCAAATCAGAAACTTAGAAAAGGTACTTGAGTGTAAAATCATTGATCGTACAAATTTAATCCTTGATATTTTTGCAAAACGTGCCCAAACATCACACGCAAAGGTGCAGGTTGAGTTAGCTCAATATCAATATCTCCTGCCAAGATTGACTGGTATGTGGACTCACCTTGAGCGTCAGCGTGGAGGTATCGGATTGCGCGGTCCTGGAGAAACAGAAATTGAAACAGATCGCAGAATTATTCGAGACAAAATAAGCTTGCTAAAAAAGAAATTACTGCAGATAGATAAGCAAATGGCAACCCAACGTAAAAATAGAGGTCAGCTGATCAGAGCAGCACTTGTTGGATACACAAATGTGGGTAAATCTACAATAATGACACTGTTATCAAAATCGGAGGTATTTGCAGAAAACAAACTGTTTGCAACACTGGACACTACTGTAAGAAAAGTTGTTGTTGATAACCTTCCATTCCTTCTTTCTGACACCGTGGGTTTCATAAGAAAATTGCCTCATGGTTTGGTGGAGTCATTCAAGTCAACATTAGATGAGGTGCGCGAATCTGATATTCTAATACACGTTGTTGATATAAGCCACCCCGAATTTGAAGATCAAATTAAAACAGTAAATGAAACACTAGCGGAAATTGGTGCTGGAGATAAAAAGGTAGTAATGGTTTTCAATAAGGTTGACGCTTATAAGTGGGTTGAAAAGGATGCTGATGACCTAAGCCCATCTTCCAAAGAAAATATTAGCCTCAATGATCTTCAAAAAAGCTGGATGGCAAAAGATAATAATCCTTGTATATTCATATCTGCTAAAACAAAGCACAATTATCATGAGTTTCGTAAATTACTATATGACAACATTCGTTATATTCATTCCATAAGGTACCCTTACAATAATTTTCTCTATTAATTTTTAAGTAGCCCATCATAGTAAACAACTATTATTTGGCTATTACTTTATCTAGCAGTCTGTTTTAAAACAAAAACTTAAAAAGTTTAGTTTTACAAAAAAATAATTGTTGAAATGAAAACAAGGCTGCTGATTTTATTTTCCGCACTAAGCGGTTTTCTGTTATTTGCCTCTTGGCCAGTTGACGGATTTACTCCATTAATATTTATTGCATTGGTGCCGCTATTAATTGTTCAGCAATATCTCGGTGATAATAATAAGAAAGGAGTTTTTTGGTATGCCTGGTTAACGTTTTTAATTTGGAACGTTTTGACAACATGGTGGATATGGAACTCTACACCAATGGGATCCATCATGGCATTTGGTTTAAATTCCCTGTTTATATCAATTGTGTTTTTACTTTATCACCACTCTAAAAAAGCCCTGTTTAATAATAAAAAAGGCACATTCATCCTTTTAGTTTACTGGATAACATGGGAGTTTATTCATATGAATTGGGACCTTACGTGGTCATGGTTAAACCTAGGGAATGTTTTTGCAACAAAACACACATGGATTCAGTGGTATGAATATACAGGAAGCCTTGGGGGAACGCTATGGGTTTTAGCTGTGAACATCATTATTTTTGAAATAATTAGGTGTATACAATTTAAAACATCTTCCATAAGAATCACCTCGCTTATAATAACAATGATTCTAATCATTGTTGTACCATTGATTATTTCTTTTTCAATATATAACGGTTATGATGAAAAGGAAAACCCAGTTGAGGTTGTTGTGGTGCAGCCAAACATAGACCCTTATAACGATCAGTATTCACTGCCGTTTTCAAAAATCATTGATATTAATTTAGATTTAGCATCAAAACTTGCTACCGCCACTACTAATTATATTGTATTTCCAGAATCGGCCATTCAAGAAGAAATTTGGGAGGGTTATCTTTATAAATCACTGGTTATAGATAATTTAAATATAGAGCTTGCAAAATACCCCAATGCATCGTTGGTAACTGGTGCTACAACATATAGGCTGTTAGATGATAAGGAAACGCCCACAAATGCTGCCCGCAGCTTCAATAATACTGGAGGAAAATATTATGCATTTAATACTGCGTTTTTAATTGAAAATAATAATGATGTTCAAATTCATCATAAATCTAAACTCACTCCCGGAGTTGAAATAATGCCATCTTGGTGGTTTCTAAAACCATTTGAGAGGTTTGCCATCGATTTAGGAGGAACAACAGGTACTCTTGGAAGGGAAGAAAATTCCGTAGCTTTTTATAGTAAAATAAACGAGCCCATTTCTCCTATCATATGTTATGAGTCTGTTTATGGTGAGTTTGTTGCTAATTCTGTTAAGCTTGGGACAGGGTTGATTTTCGTAATAACTAATGATGGTTGGTGGGGCGATACTCCAGGGTATAAGCAACACTTAATGTTTTCTGTATTAAGATCCATCGAAACACGACGTAGTGTTGCAAGGGCTGCAAACACAGGTGTATCAGCGTTTATCAATCAAAGAGGTGACATTACTGAACAAACTGATTATTGGGCGCCTGCTGTAATAAAGGCTACGCTAAATGCAAACTACAAAATGACTTACTATACAATAAATGGAGATTATATAGCAAGAGGCGCTGCATTTATTAGCTCATTGTTAATACTAATCTCTTTTACGAAGGCTTTTTTGAAAAAGAGAAAGAGTTTGGTTTAGATGCAGGATGGAGAAATTGAATTAAGTTATTACTCTTTTTCGTAATAGATAGTTATTTTACCAAGTGCTGTTGTTGATTCTGAAACAATTACTTCATTATCTAATGTGCCCAAGTTATTAGAAACTCCTGGGGCTCCTTCAAAGAAAAATGCGATTATTTTCGTTTCTCCATCTAAGTTCCAACTGGTTTCATGAGTATTGCCAGGAGACATTATTATTAAGGTTGAATCATCTAATATCTTAAAGTATGTCTCTTTTTGCATTTCAACTACCTGTCGAATCATTTCTGGGGTAGTATACTTTTCATCAAAATCAGTTTCAACTCTATTGGCTTTCCAGGTACCAACAAGTTTACTTTCCGGACTACTTGCACAAGATGAAATAATAAGGGTAATTAAAATTAAAAATACAGGCAGTTTTAACATGTGTTTCATCTCTTATATTTTATAAAACAGCACAAAATTACAATCTATTTTCTTTGGGTTTACAATTCTTATGAATGTTTAACATTTTACGTTTTAGATTCGAATTTTGGGTGCGTTATTCGTTCACAAATAGCGAACATTAAATAGGTTTGTCGCTCCTGTTTCTATGCTAAACATATAGTTCATTTATTGAGCAAATGCGACATCATATATTTTCAGTTACATTTTATTAATATCTTTGCCAAAGAAGACCCTCCCTCCCTAAGTATTTAAAATTTAAAAAATAGATGAAGAAGAAGAAAACCAAAAGACCACGAAGTGCGCTTACTGGCATAATATTAAGCATTTTTACGGAAACCCCTTTTAGGGCGTATAACCACAAGCAGATAGGGCACATGTTGGGCGCCAAAGACAAAGCTGGCCGTGATATGGTTATAAAAATATTAGGTGAGCTAATAGGTGACAAAAGTATTAATGAAGTAAAAAGAGGAAAATATCAGCTTAACCCTGAAAAAATCCAAGAGCTAACAAAACAAAAATATATAACCGGTTCTGTTGATATGCTTAGAACTGGCAAGGCATATGTAATTCCTGATGATGGGGGGGATGATGTGTTCATTGCATCTAATAACTCTGGACGCGCGCTCCATGAAGACAAGGTTAAGGTTATTATTTTCCCCAAAAGAAAAGGCCATAAAACCGAAGGGCAAATAATTGAAGTTTTGTCAAGGCCAAAAAATACTTACGTTGGTGTATTAGAAATGAGTAAAAACTTCGGTTTTGTAATAGCAGATAGCTCATCAATGCCATATGATATATTTGTTTCAAAAAATAAGAACAATGACGCGTCTGATGGCCAAAAGGTTTTGGTAAAAATAACAGACTGGCCGGAACATGCCAATAATCCTTTCGGGGAAATAATAGAAACACTTGGTCAGCCCGGAGACAATAACGTAGAAATGCAATCAATTCTAGCAGATTATAATTTTCCATTATCATTTCCGCCTAAGGTCGAAAAGGATGCGGCAAAAATTGGCACTACCATTACAAAGGAAGAGGTTAAAAGACGAAGAGATTTCAGAAAAATTTGGACAATAACCATTGACCCACACGATGCTAAAGATTTTGATGATGCCTTATCCCTTGTTAAGCTAAATGATGGAAATTATGAAGTTGGTATTCATATTGCAGATGTGAGTCATTATGTGGTACCAGGAACCGAGCTTGATAATGAAGCTTTAAAACGAGCAACTTCAGTATATCTTGTTGATAGAGTAATTCCAATGTTACCAGAGGTACTATCCAACCAGGTTTGTTCACTTAGACCCAAAGAAGAAAAATTAACCTTTTCAGCTGTTTTTACCATGAACGATAAGGCAGAGGTAACAAACCAATGGTTTGGAAAAACTGTAATTAATTCTGATCGACGATTTACTTACGAAGAAGCTCAAGAGATTATAGAAACAGGAAAGGGTGAATATCATGAAGAGGTTGGTATTTTGCATGCCCTGGCAACAATACTCCGAAAGAAAAGGTTTGGAAAAGGGGCCATAAATTTCCACTCGGAGGAAGTAAGGTTTAAGCTGGATGAAACAGGAAAGCCCATTGAGACATATATCAAAGAACAAAAAGAGGCAAATTTTTTAATTGAAGAATTTATGCTCTTGGCAAATAAAAAAGTTGCTGAATTTATAGGCAAGGTTTCTGCCGGAAAAACTCCCAAAACATTTGTTTACAGAGTGCATGATGAGCCAAACCCTGAAAAGCTAAATACTTTTGTGCAGTTTCTTAAAAAACTTGGCTATACCCTAAATGTTAGCTCCAGACAAAGCCTTGCCACCTCTTATAATAACCTTTTTGAAAAAATACAAGGAAAGGGAGAAGAAAACATGATCGAAACAATTGCCGTTAGAACAATGGCAAAAGCTGAATATTCGACAGAAAATATAGGGCATTATGGGCTCGCATTCCCCTTTTATTCGCATTTTACCTCTCCCATAAGAAGGTATCCAGATTTAATGACTCACAGGCTGCTTTTTCAGTATTTAAATGGTGGAAAATCTGCCAACAAAAGTATTTATGAAGATATGTGCAAGCATAGCTCAGAAATGGAGCGCAGTGCTCAGAAGGCTGAGCGCGATTCAATAAAATATAAACAAGTTGAGTTTTTACTTGATAAAAAAGGCAAGGTGTTTGACGGAGTAATCTCTGGGGTAAGCAAATGGGGAATATTTGTGCAGCTAAATATTTCCAAAAGCGAAGGGTTGATTAGATTTAGCGACCTAAAGGACGACTATTATTATTTGGACGAAGATAACTACCGAATCATTGGGCGACAATATGGTAATGCTTACAGGTTGGGAGATAAGGTTAGCGTACTTGTTAAGGAAGTTGATATGGAGAAAAGACAGCTAGACCTTAAGATATTAGATTAAGGTTTACTGTTTTGAATTTAATAGTCCATGAATTGCTGAAATAACACTTGTAAGTAAGATTTTCCATCCATTATTACAGAATCTTTTATTTGATTACCAAGTGTTATTTCCATAATGCCCCCTGCTCTGTTACTAAAAACAAAATATCCATTGGGAGTAATCCACCCAACACCTTCATCACTTTCATAAAATGCAAACTCCGGTGTTGTAGGATTAAAAAGATTCCTGCTCCATGTAAATTCAATTGCATTTAATCCCAGCTGCTGCAGTAATGTGGTTGGTATATCTGTTTGAGATGAAATTCTATCCATTTGGACGCCGCGGAATTCTTTTTTTAAAACATCTCCAAATAATAACATTGGCACCCTGCGGTATTCCTTTTTATGGACTGGCCAATGATTGTATGTGTCGTGACTGTGGTCGGCAACAATTAAAAAAAGAGTGTTTTTATACCAACTCATTTTTTTTGCTTCATTAAAATACTTTCCCAGGCTTTTGTCAGTATAATATGCAGAATTCAAATAATTATTCTGGGTCTTAGTATCTGCCCACTCTATAACGTCTTCCATTGGCTGATCATATGGTGAGTGTGTGCTTAGTGTAAATACCACTGATAAAAAGGGTTCTGGTTCATAGTTAAGATCTTTTAGCTGTTCGTTAAATAGGTATTCATCGTGAAGGCCTAATTTTCCTCGCGGCAAGGCTACGTCAAAGTCATTTCCCTCTTTTACTCTTTCAAAACCATTAACAGATATGAAAGAGTTAATGCCACCATACATAAGCTCTCCTCCAAAATAATATGATGTTCCATAACCTTCATTTATCAGCTGTTTTGTGAAGCTAGGTAGATATATGATTTTATCTAGGTTGTGGGAAATGGCTGTTATTGGTGTCGATGGGAATCCAGCAAAAATAGATGTCATGGATTGCTCGGAACGATTTCCACTAACATAAAAATTTGTAAAAAGAAGCCCCTCATTTTCAAGCTTAGCAAATTCTGGTGTTATACCAGCTCTTCCTCCAAGAGATTCTATTAAGTCTGCTGACCAGCTTTCTAAGATCAGAATAACAATATTGGGCTTTTTCTTAGTTAGAATATTAATGGTTGTGTCTTTGTCCACGCGATGAAGCCTTTTTACTCTATCATTTGCAGGGCCTAGACTGTAAAAGTCAAACGGGTTTTTGCTTCTAAATTTATAATTTTCTATTGTGCTTATTAACAAACTGTAGCCCGAATTTACAGATGCTAGGTTTATGAAGTTATGTTTTGAAAAGTATGACTTGCTTTGGGTTATGGGTATCTCAGAAATACCACCTCTAATGCCCACAAATAATACTCCAGAGCCTATGATTAAATAAAACAACCCAAAAACAAATTTCTTTGTTTGAGATAAAATTGATTGATAAATAATTCTATTATATATCCAGATGAAGAAGATGCTTTCTGTAATTATTAATGCCAACAAAATAAAAAAAGAGCCGGTTTCTGCAGAATTATAAATCTCTGCAGGATGCGATAGGTAGTTTAACGCCTTGAATTGCAGTTTGGTTTTCCATTCTTCATATATCCCTATCTCTGTGGTTGAAATCAAAACATAAACAACAATTACAATTATATTGTAATAAAAAGAAGCTCTGTTTAACCACCAAGAGGCATAATAACTCTGAATAACAGAAAGCAAGAAAGGAATAACTAGTATGTAGCATGCTGTTGCAATATCAAGGGGTATTGCGCACCAAAATGATAGCAGCAGCTCGCTTAGCGGAATGCCGTCTTGGTTTAAAATTTCCCAATAGTAAATATAAAATATTAAACGCGTGGTAGCGAACAGCAGCATCCAGAAAATAAATTGTTTTAGAAGTGCGCTGATAAATTTCATTTGAATTTTACTGAATTTTGAAAGCAAAGGTAAGTAATCATATTATGCATAACCTTCTTAATAACATTGAGCAAGCTTGTATTATGTAATACTAATAAAATACTACCTCAACATTTGGCGTTTGACGTTTATATTCGTTTATCTTGGACGGTTTAATTAAAGTATTATAACACTTTAGATAGTTAAGGTTTGATAGCTGCAAGAGAGGCTTAATGCTTTTTATCCTTGTATTATTTATATATAATTCCTCAAGTTTTGTAAGCCTGGCTATATATTTTAAGGATTTTATTTTTGTGCCGCCCATATCCAGCTTTAATAGTCCGGATATAAGGGATATGGGCTCAAGGTCATCCACAGAGGTATTTCTTATCAAAAGCTCTTTAATATATTTAAGCTCAGATATTGAATTTACCTGTGATATTGGATTTTTTGATATGTCTAATTTCTCTATGGTTACAAGAGAAATAATAGGGCTAATATCGGTTATGGAAGTAGAGTTAATAACAAGTTCTTTTAATCGTAAAAACTTATGCAATGGATTTAGGTTTAGTATGGATGGGTTATCTATAACTTGAATGGATTCGGTGTCCACCATGTTTTGCAAATCCATATTAGATGGGCTTAAGGGTAGTTTCAGCATTCCTATAAATTCATCCTTCCAACTATCATCTAAGTTATTCCACCACATTCGCAAATTATCACTTTGGTATATGACTACTGTTTTTGGGTGCGTGTTTTTAAATCTAAGGGCCTCGCCTTCTCGCACCAATGTATTATCACAATATATTATTCTAAGGGAGGCAGACTCCAGCGATGATAGATTATCAATTCTTGTGTTTTCAAGTTTAATAATCCTAATTCGTCGCAATGATGAAAGCGGTTCAAGTGAAATTATCTCTGTGTTACTAATATTTAATTCTTCTATGTTTGATAATCCAGATATCGGTGTTAGGTCAGATATGCTAGTTCCCTGAAGGTATACCTCATTCAGCCTATGCATTATGCTTAATGGCTTAATGTCATATATCTGCTTATTAAATGCTACTGATATTCTACGCTCTTGTATTAATTCATGAAGTTTTTCCACAGAAACGCTATCGCTAATATTATACTCCTGTTTAAATAAATTTCTCCACTCCATTGATAAGTCTTGCCACCACTTCTCAAGTTCTTGAGAGTTATAAATCACCAAACATCCAGGATTTTCGTCCATGAAATTATTGGCCTCGTTTATGTCTATCTTACTATTATCACAATAAATAATTTTGAGTTTCTTTTTGTTTTCTAGTGGTTTTAATGACGAGATATTTGTGTTGTTTGCCTGCAAAACAGTCATATTTTCAAAGTTCGATAATGGTACCAAGCTATAAATTAATGTACTGTCAATATTAAGGTGTTGAATACTGGTTAGGCTAGATATTTTTTCTAGGCTTTTCACGCTTGTTGAAGAAATATTAACATCCGAAAGATGAGGAAGCTCACAAATTGGTGATAAATTATTTATACGTGTATGGCTAATATCAAGTTGATTAAGCGAATAAATTGTTTCTAAAGGTGTAATATCTTCAACATGAGAGTTAGATATATTTAGTTTCGTTATGTTTTCAAGCCCGCCTATGGCAGTTAAGTCCACCAGTTTGGTACTTGATAGGTTTAGGCTTATAAGAGATGATAAATACCTGAGGGATGATAAGTCTTCAACCGCCGAACCGCTGCAATTTAAAACTTCGATGTTTTTCAGGTTTCGAATGGGTTCGAGATCATTAATATTAGTGTTTATTATATTGATTTCTTTGAGTTGCGACAGCTCAGATATGGGCTTTAAATCCTTTATTATTTGATTATTAGATAAGTCCAGTGATTTAACCCCTCTGAATGTTTTTAAAAGGTTAAATACAATGGAAGTGTTTGCCATTATGGTGTCTTGAACCTCTAAAAAAGTGGTGTCATAATACACCATTAGGCTGTCTTCTGGTAAAAAAGGATCTGTTTGTGGGTTTTCATCAATAATTAGTGTGTCCGAAACGTATTCTTTTACCCATTTTGATACTACCACAGAGGAGTCTGAAAACCACAATATATTTCTAAATGGAAGTGTGTCAAAAACAATTACCGATTTTCCAAAATAGTTTTTCCATTCATTTGACATATCATTCCACCAATTTCGTATTTCTTCTTTTTCTTGAATTTTAGTTGTGTAAATGCTTGCTATTTTCAGGTCTTTTTGATTTGGATCAAGGTTAATTTCAATATACCTAAGCTGATTATTGTTTATGGTGTCATTTTCAACGGTGATGCCTTGTAAATTTCTGTTTAGGGTGACTTTAAAAACTATTTTATTACTATCTGTTATTATGCTCTCTGTATTTTCTATTTCAAAGCTAAACCTTGCCTCCTTGAAAAAGAAATCGATATCCTTTAGATAGGCCTGAACATCCTTGTTAAGGGGCAGGTCTCTATTTTCATCTAAATCATCTTCTATCTGAACCATATCACTAGCAAATAGTTTAAGGTAACTCTCATTAAAAATAATATCCTTTTCGGAAGGGATTTCATTGGGGTCGCCAATAAAATTTAACGTTCCCTGAAGGTAATTGATTAGCTGCTTTGTTTGAGTTTCATACTTATTAATCTGGCTAATACTGATGGCGCTGTCAGCCTGGCCTATTAAAAATATAGGAAGCAAAACAACGGTGATGAGAATTACTGGTATTAGTTTGCGCATAGTCTGTATGTTCTTATTAATTCCTGCTTATCTTCCTCTTTTAAATAGACAAGGTTGGAAATAAGCCATCCAGAATTCATATCATCTCTGTTAAAAAACGAAAGTTCGAAATACCAATCATTGATTTGAAAAAAATGAAATTTAACAGACTCTACACTCACAAATTTCATTTGGTTAGTTTTCATCATGAAAAAAAACAATGTGAGATAATCTGGTTTATAATTTGAAGAAGCATATAGCTCAACATATTCTTGATTGGTTAGGGCTTTTTTTAGATTCATAAAGTCTAATTCGTGGCTCTGGGGGTGTAAAAAATGAGTTGTCTGCTCAATAGAATCTGTTTCTGGAAAAATTCTATTAAAATTTTTAAAATAAACATTGCTCATGATCCATTTAGAGCCTAGGTTTTCTTTCTCAAGTGTTAAAAACAATATAACGTTCTCTTTTTTACCATTAACCTGGAATGTTGCAGCAACTTCTGCATACCAATCGGGGTCCAAAAAATTTAGGTATGTCGGGCTTTTATCATTTGTAACATCTGCAATGAAGTATTTTTTCAAATTACCTGATGTTCGTGGATTATATTCATCAAACATTCCTTGAAGCAACATCCTCCGCATATCATTACTTCGATATGATTTATCGCTAGTTAATAGAGGTTTTCCTAAATTATCTTCTTCCATATTAAACCTTTTAACAAACTGACCTACCTGTTTGTTCATGGCATAAAGTGTGGTTTCATCAGTGGTATAATTACCCAATGACTGTGATTTAATCATATTAGCAATGCCAACACTTATTATTATCAGTAAAAAATATCTGTTCATTTAGTCGTAGTTTAGCAGAAGTTCGTAATAATTATTGCTGACGCACAAATTTAGTTTTTTATTAAAAACGTTTTAATCGCACCTCTATTATCAATTTATGAAAAGCCTTTTATGATATTGATAATATTATGGTTTATGTATTCTTAGATTATTTAATAAATTTGATTCAAATTAAAAACCCTTTCCCATCATGAAAAAAACAATTCTTCTGATTTCTTCCGTAATGATACTCTGCAGCCTTGGGTATGGTCAAAAAACTGAATCTTATGATATTTTAAAAGGAGTTTCGTTGAACGCATTCGAATACAGAAACATTGGGCCTGCACTAAAGTCTGGAAGGATTTCGGATATAGCAATACATCCAGAAAATCAAAACATATGGTATGTTACAGTTGGTTCTGGAGGTGTATGGAAAACGGAGAATTCTGGTACAACATGGGTTCCTATATTTGATAGCCAAAAGGTTTTTTCAACGGGTTGTGTGACTATTGACCCTAATAACCCGCATGTTATTTGGGTTGGCACTGGCGAGAATGTAGGCGGAAGACACGTCAGTTATGGAGATGGTATTTATAAGAGTGAAGATGATGGCCTGTCATGGAAAAATATGGGCCTTAAAGAATCACAACACATATCTAAAATTGTTATCCATCCTAATAATTCGGATATTATGTGGGTGGCTGTTCAGGGTCCATTATGGTCATCGGGAGGCGATAGAGGGCTTTACAGAACCCAAGACGGCGGAAAATCTTGGGTCAAAACACTGGGTGATGAAGAATGGACAGGTGCAACAGATATTGTTATTGATCCCCGTAATCCAGATGTAATTTATTGCGCATCATGGCAAAGGGGAAGAACTGTTGCTGCCTATATGGGTGGTGGGCCAGGATCAGGAATACATAAATCAACTGACGGAGGAAATACATGGATAAAGCTCAAAACAGGATTACCCACATCGGATATGGGTAAAATCGGTCTTGCCATTAGCCCACAAAATCCTGATGTCATATATGCCGCAATTGAGCTTGATAGGCGTAAAGGTGGGGTATATAAATCTGAAAACCGGGGCGCCTCTTGGGTAAAACAGTCAAGTGCAGTTTCAGGAGCTACTGGTCCTCACTATTACCAAGAGCTGTATGCAAGTCCTCATGAATTTGATAAAATATACCTTGCAGATGTTAGAATCCAAGTTAGTGAAGATGGTGGTAAAACATTTAAACGGCTTAATGAAAAAAATAAACATTCCGATAATCACATAATTGCTTTCAGGGAAAATGACCCAAACTACCTGTTGGTTGGAACAGATGGTGGTGTTTATGAAAGTTTTGATAAAGCTCAAAACTGGCGATATATGGCAAATTTGCCAATAACACAGTTTTATAAGCTGGCTTTGGATGATTCAAAACCCTTCTATAAGGTTTATGGGGGGACACAAGATAATGGAACCATAGGGGGTGCTTCGAGAACTGTTTTTAGAAGAGGTATTTCTAATGCTGATTGGTTTATAAATTTATTTGCCGATGGGCATCAACCAGCAACAGAACCAGGTAACCCCAATATTGTGTATTCCGAAACCCAGGAGGGTAATCTTTTCCGAGTGGATCAAAAAACAGGCGAGGCTGTTAACATTAAACCCCAAGCTAATCCTGGAGACAAATATGAACGCTTCAATTGGGACTCTCCCATTTTAGTAAGCCCTCATAACCCAACCACAATTTACTTTGCATCCCAAAGGGTGTGGAAGTCTACAAACCGTGGCGATAGCTGGGTAACTATTTCGGAAGACCTTACCCTAAATCAAGAAAGGTTCAACCTACCTATTATGGATAAAACATGGGGCTGGGACTCCCCATGGGACGTTTATGCAATGTCAGATTATAATACAATTACTTCGCTATCTGAATCACCACTAAAAAAAGGGCTTATTTATGCAGGAACTGATGATGGGTCAATTAGCGTTACAGATAATGGCGGAGGCACATGGAATAAAATTGAAGTTGGTTCATTACCAGGAGTTCCTGAAAATGCCTTTGTAAATGATATTAAAGCTGATCTGTATGACGAAAATACAGTGTTTGTTGTTCTTGATAATCACAAAAATGGAGATTTCAAACCCTATATTGTAAAAAGCACAGACAAGGGGGAAAGCTGGAATCTAATTACAAATAACCTCCCTAAAAATTTAATTGTTTGGAGGCTTGTTCAAGACCATATAAAGCCAGAGCTGTTATTTATTGGCACTGAATTTGGTATTTTCATGTCGATTAATGGTGGACAAAGCTGGTCTAAAATGACAGGAGGAATACCTACAATTTCTTTTAGAGATCTTGCAATCCAAAAAAGAGAAAATGATCTTGTGGGTGCATCATTTGGGCGTAGCTTTTTTGTTCTAGATGACTATTCTCCTTTACGTGAAATAGATGAAGGTACTTTTGATCAGGAGGCAACACTTTTTAGTTTGAGAGATGCGCTTTTATACTCACCAAGATCATCTCAAACGTACAGCGGTAAAGGATCAATGGGTGCTTCATATTTTATTTCTCCAAACCCCCCATTTGGTGCTGTTTTCACATATTATTTGTCTGAAAATTATTCAACACTAAAGGAAGTGCGAAAAAAGAAAGAAAAAAAATCTAAAAAGGAAGGTGTAGACATTAAATTTCCTGGCTGGGACAATTTGGATAAAGAGCTATACGAGGATAGACCCATTGTTATCCTAACAATAATGGATAGTTTGGGTAATGGGATAAGGAAAATCAAGGCCAAGCAAGGCAAGGGGTTTCATAGAATTTCCTGGAATTTAAGGTATCCAGCATTTAATGGTGTTGATACTGATGGGTCAGGTGTTTTTAATGAGTTTTCTACAAGAGGAGGGCTAACGGTAATGCCTGGCAAATATTATGCAGTGCTTTCCAAAAGAGTTGGTGGTGTTAATAGGTCAATTTCAGACACGGTTATGTTTAACGTTATTAGTATTCAAAATGGCGCCCTAAAAGGATCATCACCCGAGGATATTTTAGCCTTTGGCAGAGAGGTTGAAAAACTTAAAACAGCAAATTATGCCCTAAACACTGTTGTTGATAACACTAAAAGAAAATTAGCTGCCATGAACAAGGCTATGGCATCAATTGGGTTTTCAAACGACAGCGTTTATCTGAGTATTTTCCAGTTAAACATTCAGCTTGAAGACATACAGAAACAACTTTATGGTAGCAAGTCAAAAAAAGAAGTAGGTCAGAAAACTGATCCCAACCTTTCTGAAAGAATTTGGAATGCGATGGGTGGAACTCAAAATATTTCCTTTGGGCCTACACAAACACAAAAAAAGAGCCTTCAATTAGCCACTGTCGAATTTGAAAGTATTAGGCTAGAGGTGGAAGAAATGGTAAATGATCAAATCCCTATTCTGGAAGAAAAGATAACTAAAATGGGTGCTCCATGGATTGAGGGGCAGCCCATTCCAAAAGCTACTGATTAATGTTTTTAAATAATACTGTAAAGAAATTTTACCCCCTTACAATCAGTGCTTTTATTATCTCCTGTGCCATTTTTGGATTTTCCTTAAGCCTTCTTGTTGAATAAGCAAACCACTGTTTACCAAAGGGTGTATAAATACGCATTTTATATCCTTTTTTAATTATGGATTTCCTGAGCGCAGGCGTTACACCATAAAGCATCTGAAATTCGAACTTGTCATTTGGCACATTATATTTTTTGATTAACTCGTAAGCCCCAATAACAAGCTTTTCATCATGAGTAGCAATTCCTGGATATATACCTTTTTTGAACATCTCCTCCAGTGCTAATAGGAAGTTTTGATTTATTTCTTGATAATTCTGGAAAGCTACTGTTTCGGGTTCTACATATATTCCTTTGCATAACCTATAATTCAGTGGGTTTTCCTTGGAATGTAAGTCCATTAATTCATCAATGTCATTCATGGTACGGTATAAATATGCCTGGAAAACTAGCCCTACATTCTTTGGAAATTCCTTTTTAATTTTTCTGAAAAGTTCAATTTCTAGATCAACACACTGGAAATCTTCCATGTCTATTCTCACAAAATTGTCATATTCAACAGCTTTTGCCACAACCTCTCTTATTAGCTTATAGCAGGCATTCTTATCTATCAGCAAGCCAAACATTGTGGGCTTTAAAGAGTAATTGCCAACAACATTGCTTTTTTCAACAGCTTCAATTATCTCGATGTATTCATCTTTATTCTTTTTTGCTTGGTCTAGTTCGGAAACAAACTCTCCCAGAAGGTCAATGGTAGTAATGTTTCCTTCTGAATTTAGCTGTTTTGCTATTTTGATTGCTGCGCCAAGAGACTGGCCTGCTATATACCTTTTGGAAAAAATCCAAATTAATTTTTGCGGCATCAATGGTAAAATAGTTGCAACTATCTTATTTAGAAATATCATTGTAACTTGGGTTTTGTGTTGTGCTATTTTATTGCAAATTTAGATAGAATAGTTCATATGATTACAAAAAAACACTATTTTTTTATTCTGTGATTCAACGCTTATTCGATTGCCAACCAGCCTTTTATGGGACATTATGAAATTTTTATTTTCAATTAACTTTAATTGGGATTAAAATTTGTGTTAAAAAATTAACACAGATTTATATGCTACAAAAATCATCATGATAGATCATTCTTGATAATATGTTTGTAATTAAAAATAAATAGCCGTAATTTTGCCGCCCGATTTTTGTATAGAGTAGGCTATGGTGGAATTTAAAATACCCATTAAGGGTCTTTCGTTAGGTACGCATGATTATGTATATAAAATCGATAAGTCGTTCTTTGATAACTATGAGTTTCTGGAAATTGAAGGTGGGGTTTTAGATTTAAACTTGGATTTAGTTAAAGAGTCCACGCTATTAAGCCTAACATTTAAATTTAATGGAAAAATATCTTTAAAATGTGACAGGTGTTTAGACCTTTTTGATATACACCTGGAAAACAATTTTAGGCTGATAGTAAAATATGCTGCTGATTATGAGGAAATAAGTGATGAAATAATTACGGTCCCATCATCTGAAAGCAATTTAGATATCAGTCAGTTTGTTTTTGAATATATTAATCTCATGTTACCATTAAAAAAAGCGCACCCCGATGATGATGGTGGAAATATAACATGTAACGAAGACATGGTAAATAGAATTGACGGTTACTCTGAACAAAGAAATGATCCCAGGTGGGACGCATTAAAGAACATAAATTTAGATTGAAAACTTAATAAATAAAGAGATAATAAAATGGCACATCCGAAGCGCAAAATATCAAAAACAAGAAGAGATAAAAGAAGAACTCATTACAAAGCAGAGGCTCCTCAGCTCGCAACTTGTCCTACAACTGGTACGGTACATGTTTATCACCGCGCATACTATGTTGATGGTGACATGTATTACAAGGGAAAGCTTGTAGTTGAGAATGCAAAAGCTGAATAAACGGCTGTTTTTCTAGTTCCCTTTTTTTAAAAACCCCTATCAAAGAATAAACTCTTGAACACTTTTGTTTTCAGGAGTTTTGTTTTTTTAGCCCTTATAGATATCTGTGTGCCGCACAAATATTTGTATTTTTGCGGCAAAATAAACTGAAAAATACATAGTATGTCAAAAATAAATGCAGCAATAACCGGAATCCATGGCTGGGTGCCTGAATATGTTTTGACCAACGAGGAGCTTGAAACTATTGTAGATACAACAGACGAGTGGATAATGACGCGCACTGGTATTAGAGAAAGACATATTTTAAAGGGTGAAAATATGGGCACGTCTGTTATTGGAACAGAGGCCGTTAAAGGTTTATTAGAAAAAACAAATACAACTCCTGATGAAGTTGACCTTGTTATATGCGCAACCGTTACCCCAGATATGCTTTTTCCAGCAACCTCAACAATAATTTGCGACAAAGTAGGTATTAAAAATGCGTTTAGTTACGATTTAAACGCAGCATGCACAGGGTTTTTATACGCTTTAGATACCGCAAGAAGATATGTTGAATCAGGATCTTATAAAAAAGTTATTGTAGTAGGCGCTGATAAAATGTCTTCGATTGTTGATTACACAGACCGAACAACTTGTGTTTTATTTGGTGATGCAGGTGGTGCTGTTCTTTTAGAGCCCACCAGCGATGGCTTAGGAATAATAGATTCGGTATTAAAGAGTGATGGTATGGGTAGAGACCATCTTTATCAAAAAGCAGGAGGCTCAAACTACCCCCCAACCCATGAAACTATTGATGCCCGACAACATTATATTTATCAGGAGGGCCAGGCTGTATTCAAATTTGCCGTCACAAAAATGGCGGATGTGAGTGCTGAAATAATGGAGCGGAACAACCTTGACGCAGATGATATATCATATCTAGTACCCCATCAAGCTAATATGAGAATTATTGATGCAACAGCCCGTCGCATGGGTCTTGAGAGAGATAAAGTTATGATAAACATTGAGCGTTACGGAAACACAACAAACGGTACAATTCCCATGTGTTTACATGAGTGGTCTCCAAAACTAAAAAAAGGCGATATCATTATATTAGCTGCTTTTGGGGGAGGATTTACATGGGGTTCAATGTACATAAAATGGGCCGTTAATGGAAGTTCTAAATAGAGAACTGTATGTACTTCCAAAAGTAATTTAATTCCTATCTGATTTTTGAAAACATTTTTGTTGCCACCCCCCTGGTATTTCTATATTTTAAAAAATATACTCCGGGCAAATATTCAACAACACTTAATTTGTGAGTTCGTTTTGCCGGTATTTGTATCTCATTAATTATAAGGCCTTGAATGTTAAATATGGTAACATTCATTGGCTCAGAATCATAATTCTGAATAAAAATATCGGTTTGGGTAGGGTTAGGGTATATGGTTAGAATAGGCTTCTGGTCCTCGTTAATCCCAACTGTAAGTGATATTGTTGCTGATACAGTATCCCAGCTATTAAGATCATTTGAAACAAACTGTATTATGTTGTATGTTCCCAAATTATCATAACTGTGGGTAGGGTTTTGTTCCATACTATAATTGCCGTCACCAAAATCCCAATACCAGTTATTTGCTTTTTGACTCTGATCATAAAAGGAGACGTTATTTTCAAACTGCTCTAAATAAAATCCTGCAGATGGCCTGTGTATTAAATGAGAAAAAGTTACTGTTTTATTGAAAACCGTATCCCAATATTCGTTTGGTCCAACTGGCCAGTTACCATTGCTTGTTCCATAAAACTCATGTCCTACGCCCAAGACAAAATATTTTTCTAGCTTACCCCCTAAGTTTTCGATTCTTTCGGCTATTAACTCACTTCCATAAGAGGCTGGAAATGCTGGGTTTCCAAATGCAGCTCCATAGCCAAACGGAACAACATCATCATCGGTACCATGAACTAATAAAACTGGAATAGTATCCGTCTCAACAATAAGAATAGTGTCCTGTAATGATCCCCACAAACCAACCAGTCCATTTGATTTTCCCAAGTGAGAATAATTATTTCCGGAACAATCCAAACACCCCAAATCAGGGTTCGAATATGTTTCTGGGGGTCTTTCATCCTCGGTATCCAAAAATATATTGTGTAGCCCAACAAATGATCCTGCGCTACTACCAAGCATATATATATTATTGGTGTCTATGTTGTATACATTTCTGTTTTCCTTAAGAAATCTAATCGCAGAGCGTCCGTCTTGCAGCCCCCTGTATACCGCTCTTATTGCGCTCTCTGAGCTTAGGGGGTTCATTCCTAAACGATAGTCTATGCTTGCTGTAACATATCCCCTATGTGCCATTGAATCACAAAAAGCTACCATATCTTCAGCTAACTTAGATCCCGTAAGAAAAGCTCCTGAGTGCACACATAACAAGACTGGCCTTTTGGATAAAGTATCCCCCAGTGGTTGATAAATATCCATTAATAAGTTTTCATCCACAGTTAGGCTTTCCAGTAAGTATGGGAATAAAAGCCTGGGTGCATTACCATATATAACATCAGTATTAATTTCGATATTATCGAAAACAGGAGAGGTGTATCGATTATTATAAGGTATTTGTCCCATTAAACTAATGGATGCAAATAAAAAAACAAGGGTAACCAGTTTGTATTTCATCTGTAAATTAAATACGGACAAAGTTAGGCAAAAGATTGTTCGAACATCATTCCATTTAAAACAAGCTTACTTGTAATATAAAACAGCAATATAATTTAGCTTAATTTAGACCTCTTATTGTTAATGCCGCTTGTGCTTAATTAAACTTACCATTTAGTATGAACTCAAAAATACTTTTGTTTGTATCTGTTATGCTATTCCTAACGGTCCAAAAAACACATTCATGCACTAATATTCTTGTAACAAAGGGTGCTTCTGTTGACAGTGCAACCTATTTAGTCTATTTAAATGATGGTGAATGGCTCTACAATTTAAATCAAACCCCAGCAAAAAATCATTCTAAGGGAGATTCGTTAGTATACACAAGTATGACAGGTATTAAGTCTAGAGTGCATCAGGTTTCTCATACATATGCAATCATTGGTTTTCAAATGAATGAGCACCAGCTTGCAATTGGAGAAACAACCTTTCTTGGAAGAGAAGAACTCTGGGATAAAAATAAGCCATTAAAATACTGGGAATTAATGGAATTGGCCTTGCTAAGAGCTAAAACAGCACGAGAGGCTATTGAAGTAATAACAAGCTTAGTTGAACAATATGGCTATGGAAGTGAGGGTGAGTCTTTCTCGATAGCAGACCCAAATGAAGCCTGGGTGCTGGAATTAATAGGCACTGGTGGCTCTGGTAGTGCCATTTGGGTAGCAATGAAAGTGCCCGACGGTATGATAACTGCACACGCAAACCATTCTCGTATTGGTGAGTTTCCAATGGATGATCCTGAAAATTGTACATATTCTGATAACGTAATTTCATTTGCAATCGAGAAGGGTTATTACAACCCTGATATAGATGAATCATTTAGGTTTAATAATGCTTATGATCCCCCTACACCAAAGCATATAAGATATTCTGAGTCAAGAGTTTGGAGTGTTTATAACAGGGCTGCTCCATCGGCTGGATTAACACATAAATATAGCAGGGGGGAGGGCGGTGAAGAAGGGTACCCTTTATTTATTAGACCCGACAATAAGCTGTCATTAAAAGATGTGTTTTCATTGGCTAGGGATCATTATGAAAATACCGAAATTGATATGACCACCGGTATAGCAGCGGGTCCATTTGGAAACCCTAACAGGATAAGGCCGCTATCCTGGGAAGGTGACTCCATTGTATATTCCTTTGAGAGGCCTATTTCTACTTACAACACGGCTTTTTCATTTGTAGCACAACTAAGGGGTTATCTTCCAAATGAAATTGGAGGGGTCGCCTGGTTTGGTGTTGATGATACTTACACATCTTGTTATTTTCCAATTTACTGCTGCGTAACTCAAATATCAAAGCCATTTTCAATGGGCGACATAAATAGTTACTCGCGAGAATCGGCTTGGTGGACATTCAATTTTGTGTCAAACTTTGCCAATATAAGGTACTCATATATGGTAAAGGACATAAGGGCTGTGCAAAAAGAGGTTGAAAATATTATCATTGCACAACAGCGCTCTGTTGAGATAGAGGCTCTAAGTTTGGATGATAGTGAGCGTATAGAGTTTTTAACAAACTATTCAGTTGAAATGGGTAAAATGGTTCATAATCGATGGGTTGAGCTGGGAGATAGGCTGGTTACCAAATACAATGATGGTTATATAAAAGATTACAACAACCAAATTAGGGAGGCGGGGTATTCATCTGATTGGCTAAATATAATTTCTAAAGAAGAAGGTGAAAGGTATCGTGTTCCCGAAGAGTAACGCTTATTAAGTTAAAAGGCTGTGTTTAATTTAGCCTGGTTTTCTTTAAATTTAATTACCTTAGCACATACACATAAAATTAAAAATATGAATAATGTTTCTTACTCAAAAAATTGGTGGGCACTTGCTTTTAATGGTATCATAGCTCTTTTGTTCGGTTTATTGGCAATCTTTGCTCCGCGTGAAACTCTAGAGGTCGTTATAAAGTACTTTGGAGTTGTTATGCTTATTGTTGGTGTTGCTATGCTCTTTGGTGCATACTCAAGCATGAAAAACAAACTAAACTACGGTACAGATTTAATAAGCGCAATTATTACAGTTGCCCTGGGGGTAGTACTTTCTTTTTTCACCGAAAAAACCCTTGAGGTCATTGTTGTAGTAATCGGCATATGGGCTATTGTTCTTGGAATAGGACAACTTATAATAATGTCTGCTCTTACTTCAAAACCCGATAAAAATTACATGTTGTATAGCGGTCTATTTACTTTGGCTTTTGGAGCCCTGATGTTTTTTAACCCTTTTACCATGGCGTCAATAATGACAGTGGTGGTTGGTATTATGGCGGCAATTATTGGTGTTGTTTTGATTTCGTTTGCTTTCAAGCTTAAAAACTTATAGCGTATCCAATTACATGTTTTAATCATGAAATTTAATGTCTAAAACTCTTAGTTGAAGAGTTGTGTTTCCAAGCCAGAAATTTTCTTCAATATGATAACATATGTCGAAAGTTTTCCCCTCCTTCATATCTTTAAAATGTTTTGACTGATTAAATGCTATTGAGGGAACAGGATTGCCTGTTCTATCTTTATGGACCGCTGAAAACTTTAGGTGTTTACTATCATCATTTTTACCAACAAGCTTAGCATAGCCCGTGTCAATTACATTTTTGGTTAAAAATATAGGAGACATATTACCAGGACCAAATGGTGCAAACTGCCTTAGTATTTTATAAAACTTGTAGTTTATGTCGCTTATGAAAAGCTCAGTGTCTATTTCTATTTCTGGAACGAGCATTTCTTGCGAAATATTTTCTTCAGCATATCTATTAAACTCTACAATAAATCTGTCTAGGTTTTCTGGTTTCAAGGCCATTCCAGCGGCATAGGTATGGCCACCAAAATTTTCAAGAAGATGAGATGTTGATTCAATTGCATTATAAATGTCAAACCCCTTAACAGACCTAGCAGAGCCTGTAATTAAGTCGTCTGCCCTTGTTAATACAATGGTAGGTCTATAGTAATTATCTATAAGTCTTGACGCAACAATGCCAACAACACCCTTATGCCAGTTTGCATTATAAACAATAGACGTTATTTTTTCACCCGCACCACTTTTGTTCTCACTGACAAGAAGCTGTAATGCCTCTCTGGTTATATTAGCGTCCAGTTTACGTCGTGTCAAGTTTAGTTCGTTTATTTGACTGCCTAGCCTTGTTGCGTTGTCTTTATTATCACTAATGAGAAGCCTTACAGAATCTGTTGCGGTATCTATCCTGCCAGCGGCGTTTATTTTTGGCCCTATACTAAACACAACATCTGATATTGTTATTTTCCTATCAAAATAATGCTCCTGCCCCAAGGAAGACCTGTTTTTTATTCCAGCCGAGTTTAAGAGATATATTATTCCTACTCGAGGAGACTTATTAAGGCTCTCCAATCCATAATATGATAGGGTTCTATTTTCTCCTACAATTGCAACCATATCAGCAGCAATACTTATGGCAACAAGATCGAGGAAAGCATGGGTTGTTTCTGGTGGCATTTCGAATCTGATGGCAAGAGCTTGTATTAGCTTGAAACCAACTCCAGCTCCTGATAACTCCTTAAATGGATAGGGGCAATCTTTTTGTTTGGGGTCTAGAACAGCAGTCGCTTCAGGCACCTTGTTTCCTGGTCGATGATGGTCACAAATAATTACATCTAACCCCTTTTCATTTGCATATTGAATTTTTTCAACAGCCTTAATTCCACAGTCCAGAGACACCATTATTTTATGGCCCGCAGAAACAGCATGGTCTATCCCCTTAATAGAAATTCCATAGCCCTCGTTGTAACGATCTGGTATATAAAAATCTACCTTCTTATGGGTGGCTTTTAGGAAAGAATAAACAATGCTAACAGCTGTGGTGCCATCTACATCGTAATCACCATATACCATTATGCTTTCTCCTTTTTCTCTAGCTTTTTCTAAGCGATTAACAGCCTGCTCCATTCCCTTCATCAAAAAAGGATCATGTAAATCACCTAATTCTGGTCTAAAAAACGACTTGGCATTTTCAAAGCTTGTAATATCCCTTTGAGCCAATAGGCCGGCAAGCTTAGGGTTAATATTAAGAGTCTTTGATAAAGATTCAACAACCTTATTATCAGCTACTTTTTTTATTACCCAGCGCTTTTCCATACCTAATGCTTTAATCTGTAAATATATGTATTTATACCATAAAATCTAGGCTAATAACTTCTATTGTCCGAAAGTGTCTATGCATAATAGCGTTAAAACAAATGCTTAATTATTTACACACCCCTAGCTTTAACACCATGTTATTTTAGCTTCAAATTTATCCCGTAAATAGAAAGTGGTTCTGTAATTATCATTAAAAACTTGATCTCATTGCCTCCACTGGATCAAGGCGCGATGCTGACCATGCGGGTATGAATCCGGAAACAAACCCTATCATTGCAGAAACCAATATTCCCAATGTAATATTTCCAAGAGTAAGTATGAGTTCAAAGTTGAATATAGAGCCGATCATAAAAGTTAAGGCGTAAACTATTAATAGGCCCAGTATGCCCCCTATAATAGCAAGAAATACAGCTTCAAATAAAAATTGCAATAGTATAAAATAGTTTTTAGCGCCTAGGGCTTTCTGTATTCCGATTTGGTTTGTGCGTTCCTTAACGCTCACAAACATTATATTTGCAACTCCAAAGCCACCAACTAATAATGAAAAACCTCCAATTATCCACCCAACGGTTGCTATAACCGCAAAAAGCTGATCAAAGCCCTTATTTATTATATCTGTTTCGTTTAAAGCGAAGCTATCGTCTGCTGAGGGTGGTAGTTTCCTTATTGAGCGCATTATTCCTGCTAGTTCATCAATCATTTGGTCGTTAGACACATCAGGCCTTGCCTTTACAATAATGGTTGTTCCGGTTCGTCTAAAATCCAGTAGTTTTTGACCATATTTTGCGGGAATAATAATCCAGTTGTCTTTAGAGTTGCCAAAAACATCCTCTCCCTGTTTTTTGGTTACGCCTATCACATCTGTTTTTCGTCCAAAAACCTTTATTTGTTTACCAATAGCATCTCTTCCCTTAAATAAACCCTCTGCAATATCCGCACCTATAATTGCAATGTTGCGTCCACTATAAGACTCTGCTGGAGTAAAATACCTTCCTTCCTGAAGATCAAAGGGCATAACCTTGGTGTAATCTTGGGAAACAGATACCACTGGAACATTCTCAACCTTATCTGCACCATAATACACATCACGATTCACGGTTACCATAAATGCGGAGGCATCAACAGTATTAGATCTTTTCATGATTTCTCCCATCTCCTTTAGCTTGGGCTCAGGTCTCTGATAATATTTCCACCAAGGATATTCAGAACCAACGGCCCATGGCCATTTCTGGATAAATATTACATTGCTTCCAAGAGAGTTTATTTCACTTTTTATGGCATTTTCAAGGCTATCAAAAACCGTGAATACTGAAATAATTGAGAAGATTCCAATGGTAATACCTAGCAATGACAAAACGCTTCTTATTTTATTTATGGCCAGTGCGTTACTAGCAAAAAGTATGCTTTCTGATATTAGTTTGAGTACCTTCATGTTTATTGGTAATAATTGGTAATATTCAAAATTAAATTACTACTGGCTAATCCATGGTTCTAAATTTTCAAAAATCGTAAAAAATTATGAGAAAAAGTCTCGTGTAAGTTAATTAAAACGTGTTATTTTGCAATAAATTTTATTTTACCGTAATTTCCAAAATTTTCACCTGAATGAAAAGAATAAAAACAGCATTAATTTCCGTATTTAACAAAGATGGTCTTGGTTTACTTCTTGAAGAATTAAACGGATTTGGTATTAATTTTATTTCTACCGGTGGTACACATGATTATATTGAAAAGCTAGGTTATAAGGCAACAAAGGTGGAATCATTAACAACATACCCCTCTATTTTAGGCGGCAGGGTTAAAACGTTACACCCAAAAGTAATGGGCGGTATACTTGCTAGGACAGATAATGATGAAGATAAACAAGAGCTGAAAGAATATGATATAATCCCAATAGACCTTGTTATCGTGGATCTTTATCCATTTGAAAACACCCTTAAGATATCAAATGAAGAGGAAGATATTATTGAAAAAATAGATATTGGTGGAATAACGCTAATTAGGGCTGCTGCAAAGAATTTTAAAGACGTAATGGTGATTCCGTCTTCGGATATGTATGAAGGCTTTTTATCGCTTATTAATTCAAAGGATGGAAGTACTGAAATAGAGGATAGAAAATACTTTGCAGCACAAGCATTCAGTATTAGTTCGCATTATGACACTGCAATATTTAACTGGTTTAACCCTGGCAACATTGACGCTTTTAAGGTGAGTAATAATAAAAGAAACTCATTGCGATATGGTGAAAACCCACATCAAAAGGGTGTTTTTTACGGTGATCTGGCAGAGGTTTTTGACCAGGTTCACGGAAAGGCAATTTCATACAATAACTTGCTAGATCTTGATGCGGCCATTGGACTAATTAACGACTTTAAGGAAACAACATTTGCTGTTATTAAACATAATAACGCTTGTGGTTTGGCGTCAAGAGATAGCCTCAAAGAGGCTTGGAATGCAGCTTTAGCGGGAGATCCTGTTTCGGCATTTGGCGGAGTGTTGGCAACAAACAGAAATATCGACGCCGAAACTGCTGAAGAAATAAATAAAATTTTCTTTGAAATAATTATAGCGCCATCTTACGATGATGATGCTCTTGAAGTTTTAAAAGGCAAAAAAAACAGAATTATTTTAGTCCTAAAAAACACATCCTTTGATGGCATTCAATACAGGTCTTTATTAAATGGAGTTCTTGTTCAGGACAAGGATCTAAAATCTGAAACCGCAAAAGATCTTAGAAACACAACGAAAAATAACCCGTCAAGAAGGGAAGAGGAAGATCTGTTATTTGCTAACAAACTAGTTAAACACACAAAATCAAATACCATTGTGCTGGCATATAACAAACAACTAGTTGGCTCGGGAACTGGTCAGACCTCAAGAGTAGACGCCCTTAAACAGGCAATCGAAAAGGCAAAATGCTTTGATCTGCCTCTAAAAGGTGCTGTTATGGCATCTGATGCGTTTTTTCCCTTTTCTGATTGTGTAGAAATTGCCGGAAATGCTGGTATAACGTCTGTTATACAGCCTGGTGGTTCAATTCGTGATAAGGATTCCATTGATTATTGTGATAATAATGGCATGTCAATGGCCATGACCGGTAACAGGCATTTTAAGCATTAAATTGTACAACGAAATATAATTTTATGAATGAATTAAAAAAACTGTTGTTAACATCATAAAATTTCAATATTTTTACAAGCCCAAATGGGAGGTCGGGCTAGGATTGAATTACTAATTAATATTATATGGGACTGTTTTCATTTTTAACAAAGGAGATTGCTATTGATCTAGGCACAGCCAATACCATCATCATATATAATGATAAGGTTATTGTTGACGAGCCCTCTATAGTTGCTTTGGAGCGCAATACAGGAAGGATTATAGCCGTGGGAAAGAAAGCAATGATGATGCACGGAAAAACACATGAAAACATAAAAACCATACGGCCCTTACGTGATGGTGTAATTGCCGACTTTCAGAGTGCTGAATATATGATCCGTGAAATGATAAAAATGATCGGAATGAAAAGCACCCTCTTCCCTCCTGCCCTAAGAATGGTTATATGCATCCCATCAGGCATAACTGAAGTTGAAGAAAGGGCTGTAAAAGATTCTGCTGAACAGGCTGGAGCAAAAGAAATTAGGCTTATTCACGAGCCCATGGCTGCCGCGATAGGAATTGGGATTGATGTTCTGGAGCCAACTGGAAATATGATAATAGACATCGGTGGTGGCACCAGTGAAATTGCTGTTATTGCCCTTGGTGGAATTGTTAATAACACCTCTATTCGCATCGCTGGTGATGACTTTAACTCTGACATAGAGGAATACATGAGAAAGCAACACAATATTATAGTTGGAGAAAGAACGGCAGAAAGAATAAAGCTTGAGGTTGGTGCAGCAATTACAGAACTTGAAAACCCTCCGGATGATTATGCGGTGCATGGTAGAGATATGCTAACGGGAATACCAAAAGAGATTAAAGTAAACTATAAAGAAATTGCAAGCTGTTTGGATAAATCCATATCAAAAATTGAAGCCGCTGTGCTTAACGCCTTAGAAAAAACACCACCAGAGCTAAGTGCTGATATATATCGAACAGGGATATATGTTGCTGGGGGTGGCTCCATGCTAAGAGGATTGGACAAAAGACTACATCACAAAACAAAACTTTCTGTTCATGTGGCAGAAGATCCTTTGAGAGCTGTGGCAAGAGGAACAGGAATTGCCTTGAAAAATTTCGATAAATTTACTTTCCTTATCAAATAATTTAAAAGACCTTAAGTGAGCTAGAATGCGCAACCTTTTTGCATTATTATGGAGAAATCAGTTTTTTGTTTTGTTCATTCTACTTGAAACCACGTCTATATTTCTATTAACACAAAGTTATTCTTACCATGGTTCGTTAGCTTATAGCACAACCGGGGATATTAGCGGTAATATTTTTAATTCTTACAATAACCTTACGGGATACCTTTCGCTTGCTAAGGAAAATACAGGCCTAATTAAAGAAAATGCGCGGCTTAGAAATATGGTTCGCCCTTCGTCGTTGCTAAAAGATACTGGCTATATCAAAAATGACACCTCCTACAAATATATTCCTGCCAGGGTGGTTCAAAATACAGTTAATAAAAGTAATAACTTCATGGTTGTTAATAAGGGTAATAATGATGGCATATTAAAGGAGATGGGGGTGATTTCTCAAAGCGGCGCTGTTGGTGTTGTTGTTGGTGTTTCTAATAATTATGCAACAATAATGTCGTTGTTACACTCAAAAATGCGCCTTAGCGCAAGAATTAAAAAAAGTGGTCAGTTGGTAAATGTTGTTTGGGGTCAAAAAACCTATTTGTTTGGAACCGTGATAGACATCCCTTCTCATATTTCTCTTGAGGCGGGAGATTCTATAATAACCAGCGGGAACTCCATGATATTTCCAGAAAACATTTTGATTGGGGTTATTGAGTCACATGAAACAGACCTAAATAAAAACCTTAGCTCAGCCAAAATACGTTTGGGCTCTGACTTTAATAGTCTATACCACGTTTATATTATTGATAACACTATGGATCAAGAGAGGGACTCATTAATCCGCATAACAACACAGGGATATGAATAATGTTATTGTGTTAAATATCGTTAGGTTTTTATCTCTAGGGCTTGCGCAGGTGCTTATTTTCAACAATATGAACTTTGGAAGCTACATAAACCCTTCCGTTTATATTCTTTTTATTCTGCTTCTTCCGGTAAGAATTAACGGGGGTCTATTACTTGTTCTCTCTTTCATAACTGGTTTATATATAGATTATTTTGCCAATTCCATGGGGCTTCACGCGTCCGTTTGTGTTGTGGTTGGATTTATAAGGCCGTCTATAATCAACCTTTTCTTTAGGAACCAGGAGTTTGCATCCAACGAAGGGGTAACCCCGTTTTCAGTTGGATGGCAGGGATTTATTAAGTACTCTCTTGTTCTTGTGCTGGCACATCAGGTTCTAATGTTTTATTTAGAAGTAATGAGCTTTAACAACTTCTTTTTTACGCTTTCGAAATCGCTGTTAAGTTCTGCCGTAACACTCTTAATTATTGTAATAGTCATGTTAATATTTGGCAAAAGGAGAAGGTTTTAGTTTTAATGATTATTTGAGCAGCTCTGCTAGCTTATTCTGTAGGTCATCTCCACGAAGGTTTTTATCAATGATAACCCCATCTGGATTAATAAGAACGTTTTGGGGTATGCTCTTTATACCATATAGCTTACCAGCTTTACTATCCCAGCCTATTAAATCGCTTATGTGCGCCCATGACAGGTTATCTGACTCGATTGCTTCGGTCCACTTATCATAGTTTTTGTCAAAGGAAACGCCAACAATATCAAAGCCCTTATCGTGAAATTTTTCAAACGCCGCAACAAGGTTCGGGTTTTCTACCCGACACGGTCCACACCAGGATGCCCAGAAATCAACAAGAATATAGTTGCCGTTTAATAATGAAGAGAGGGAAGTTGGCTTGCCTTGGGGATTATCTAGTGTAAAATCTATAAATGGCTGGCCTATTGAAGATTTTTTTAATGTGCCAACATAATCCTTAAGCTTTATAACGTATTCGCTGGTATAAATTGAAGGATCAAAGTTGTTTAATATGGAGTCAAGCTCTTTTAAATCTAGCTTGTAAGAGTTGTTTAAAATAATAAAGGCAGTAACTGTGCTGCTGTTATTTGCCATAGCATAATCAATAAGGTGTTCTGTTTTTTTTATGTCAACCAGAGCGTACTCCTCCTCTATTAAAAACATAAGAGCGGTATCATTGTTTCCTTTTGCTTCTGAGTACTGTTTTCCTAACTCCCTAGCTTGATTATCATACCCCGCAACTGAGTCCATATATGAGTCATAGATATCCTGGGTTTTTGAACCAACAATAAGGGGCTCGTATAAATTATTCATATCAACATCCACACTTATGTTTCCTGGCTCAGCAAACAAAGGAATATAATCTCCAGAGCCCTTGAACACTATATAATAAAGCTCTGGCTGAACAATACTAGCCATTAAAACGGCCTTATCATTAATCAGTTTTGCAGAGTCATAATACACCCTTTCCCCTCTCTCGAATTTACCAAGATATACAGTAGCTGTGTCTCCATTTGTAACTGTAAGGCTCACATTAAGGTTGGTTGTGTTTTTATTATTTTCACAAGATGTTACTGCCATTATGAACAATGCAAAACAAAAAAGTATTGTGGACGTTTTATACATATTATTGGTTTTTAATTGATGACAAAGTTAACATTCGGGGCTTTCTTTTACACATGCTAAACATTATTTTGCAACTATTATTATATTTTTGCGTGCAAATAAATTTAAAATGAAGATCCTAATTTTGTGTACTGGAAATAGTTGTCGTAGTCAAATGGCAGAGGGTTTTTTAAGGTCCTATGATAAAAAAACAGAGGTGTATTCTGCTGGAACGTCTCCTGCTGAAAACACTAACCCTAATGCTGTTTTGGTGATGAAAGAGTTGGGTTTAGATATAGCCAACAGTAGGCCCGAAAGTATAAACAAGTATATAAACGATGATTTTGACTATGTAATAACTGTCTGTGGTGACGCCAATGAAAGCTGCCCAACATTTATAGGAAATGTTAGTAATAGAATTCACATTGGTTTTGATGACCCTGCTGATGCCAGAGGAAGCAAAGAAGATATTATTAAGGAGTTTCGGCGCATAAGGGATGAAATAAGGTCTGGCTTTGCTGACTTTTATGATGATAAAATTAAACCCTTCGTATAATGCCCAAAACGAACAACCGCCTCCCTTTCTTAGATAGGTATTTAACCCTGTGGATTTTTTTGACAATGCTAATTGGTGTTGTGTCTGGGTATATGTTTCCTGCCATTAGTGAGCTTTGGAACAGGTTTAACGTGGGCACTACAAACCTTCCAATTGCCATTGGTTTAATAGTAATGATGTTTCCCCCGCTTGCCAAGGTTAAATATGAGGAGTTAAGGGGGGTGTTTAAAAACAGAAAGATTCTTCTTCTTTCATTGGTTCAAAACTGGATAATAGGGCCTCTGTTAATGTTTTTTCTTGCCATTATATTCCTGCATGATTATCCGCAATACATGACCGGCCTGATATTAATTGGTCTTGCCCGGTGTATTGCAATGGTAATTGTATGGAATGACCTTGCGCGGGGTGATAGTGAATACGCTGCTGGTTTGGTTGCTTTTAACAGTATTTTTCAGGTGGTTTTCTTCTCCGCATATGCCTATTTTTTTATTACTGTTTTACCGTCAAAGTTTGGTTTGGAGGGTTCTGAAATTGACATTACCATTTATCAAATAACAGAAAGTGTGTTGATATACTTGGGAATCCCCTTTCTTGCGGGTATAGTTACACGATATTCTTTAATTAGGGTTAAAAACAAGGCCTGGTATGCTGGCAGCTTTATACCTAAAATAAGCCCGCTTACACTTGTTGCTCTGCTCTTTACAATTTATGTAATGTTTTCTCTTAAAGGAGATTATATGGTCAGGCTGCCTGTTGATGTTATACGCATATCGATTCCTTTGGTAATTTATTTTGTAGTAATGTTTTTTGTTTCTTTTTATATCAGCAGAAAAATGGGTACCGGTTATAAAAAAACGACAACGCTTTCTTTTACGGCCGCAAGCAACAACTTTGAACTAGCTATTGCCGTGGCCATAGCTGTTTTCGGTATAAATTCAGGGGAGGCATTCGCCGCTGTCATAGGGCCTCTTATTGAGGTTCCTGTGTTAATATTACTCGTTAGTGTTTCTTTGAAAATGAAGGATAAGTACTTCTAGGTTGGTTATTAGAATACGTTATCGTATCTAATCATTGTTATTTCTTTCTTTCCAAAGCTGATTAAATGATTTTGGGGCTATTTCTGGCATAACTCGCCTTGGCCCCCATGTTTTTGAAACCGCCTTGTTTAAAATCTTGTTTTTTGTTTTTCCAGATAAAAGATCAAGCATCCTTCTTGACTTCAGGGCTTGTGATGAAATATTAATTGTTTGTTTTTCAAAAAAGGTATAAAACCCTTTTTTTACGGAATCATTACGGTTAACCAAAAGTAATTCATGAAGAGGTATTTTTACTGGACAAACTGTTGTACACTTTCCACAAAGAGATGATGCAAAGCTAAGGTGTTTATATTTTTTTTCGCCAGACAAATAAGGTGTAATTACAGATCCTATAGGACCGCTATATGTAGTTTTGTATGTATGTCCCCCTACATTTTTATATACTGGACATGAGTTTAAACAGGCGCCACACCTTATACATGACAATGCCTGACGTTGTCGTTCTTGTTTTAAAAGCGACGACCTCCCGTTATCAATTAAAACAATATACATTTGGTCGGGACCATCAGTTTCGCCGTTTCTTTTTGGGCCACTTATAATTGAATTGTATACTGTCATTGGCTGGCCAGTGCCGCTGACCGATAGCAGCGGCCAAAATAAATCTAGGTCTTCAAGTTTTGGTATTAGCTTTTCGATTCCGGCTATTGCAATATGGGTCTTTGGAAATGACATTGATAACATACCATTACCTTCGTTTTCTGTTATTGCTATTGATCCAGTATCTGATATTAAAAAATTAGCACCTGTGATTCCAAGGTCCGCAGAGGTAAACTTTTCCCTAAGTAATTTTCTAGTATAAAGGGTAAGCTCTTCGGGAGACATATCGTCAGGGGTATTAAATTTTTCGTTGTATAGTTTTGCAACATCCTCCTTCGACATGTGCATTGCTGGTGTTACTATGTGATAGGGTTTTTGATTTGCCTGCTGAACAATAAACTCTCCCAAATCAGTTTCGGTAATCTCAATGTTATTTTTAGACAATGAATCATTAAGGTCTATTTCCTCAGTTGTCATTGATTTCGATTTGACTGCAGATTGAATATTGTATTCCTCAGCTATTTTCAAAATTTCTTTTAAAGCTTCATCCGAATTTTGAGCCCAAATTACCTTTCCTCCGTTTGCAGTAAAATTATCTTCAAATTCTATGAGAAAACTGTCGAGCTCATTTATAATCTTATACTTTAAAAAGCCTGCCCTGTCTCTGGCTATTTCCATTTGTGAATATAGCTGCTGACCTTTTTCAACAGACTTATTGTATCTAGATATGTTAAATTTGATTTTTTCACGGTGCTCATCATCAAACGCAATCTTTTCTGACCTTGCTAAAAATGATTTATTTTCAATACTACTCTTCATTTGAGACTTTAAGGATTTACCGCTATTTTATCTACTCTTATTGTGTGTCTACCACCTTCAAAATCTGTAGTGAGAAATCTTAGTGTTATTTTCCATGCTAGTTCAAAGGGTACAAATCTACCAGGCAATGATAAGATATTAGCATTATTATGTCGGCGTGTTAGCGTTGCCTGCTCTTCATTCCAGCATAATCCAGCCCTAACACCTGGATATTTATTTGCAGTCATTTGCGCGCCGTTTCCACTACCGCAAAGAATTATTCCTATTTTAAAATTTCCATTATTAATTGCTTCAGCGAGCGGGTGTATCATATCCGGATAATCAACGCTATTATCTGAGTTTGTGCCAAAATCTTTTGTACTATATCCAGCAGCCTCCAGCTTGGTTTTAATAAATTCTTTCATTTCAAAACCTCCATGATCTGAAGCAATTGCTATAACCGCACTACCATCTATCATTGTTAATAATTTTACTTCGCAAAAGTAGGGAAATTTTATTGCTAAATTTAAAACTATCTGACAATCATATTATTTATCTATTATAGTGGATTCGTGTTAAAATTATAAACTATTATTTATCAAAACCTTAGGGTTTTCAACATTATTATTGTTAATATCTGCAAAATACTGTTAATTAAATATTAATAAGTGAGAGGTTATTAACATAAGTAAATCTGTTTTTTAAAGGTTACGTTTTTTATTGTGTTTTTATAAAAGATTATACTGAGATACTAACACGTCTTTTCTCAATTATTAAATAGAAGTTATTAAATTATTATATTAATGCTATCCATTAACAATTTTATTAAGTTACTGGTATACAATATTTTTAAATGTAATAAACTGTGTGCCGCTTGTTAATAAGTTGATGTTTTTTAATAAAACAAGTTATTGACTAAATATTATTCATGGTTACTAACAGCATATTATTATTAATAAATATAATTTATATATAAATATATAATAAGAGATATAGTTTATAAGTATTCTTCTTTTTATATTTGATTTTTAGAAACAAATAAAATTATACCTTTAGTACAAAATATTATACTTTAATTTTAATCCATTTTTGAATTGAACTTAAATAATGACTATTAAAATTTATATATTTTTTATATTAATATTTTTTTTCAATACTGAGATATTTTGTCAAAATAAATCAGAAATAAAGCCTAATGGATATAATATCTTTTATGGTAATGATAGTTCAGTAGTTAGTGAAGGTTACATGAAAAATGGAAAACCTGATGGTTATTGGAAAAATTATTATGATACTGGTATTATTAAATCCGAAGGTAATCGAAAGGATTATGAACTTGATAGTTTGTGGAAATTTTATGATGAAGAAGGGAAAATAATTCTAGAAATAAATTACAAAAACGGAAATAAAAATGGATATAGGGTAACTCATCAAGGAAACGTAGTTACAAAAGAAAATTTTATTGATGATGTTAAGCAAGGAAACACATATATTTTATATCCAAATGGAAAGACAAAGAGTAAAACCCCATTTATAAATGGCTTAGAAGATGGTGTTTATAAAGAATATGATTTAAATGGAAATATTATACAATTAATTACTTATAAGAAAGGATATATAACAGATAGATCTAGAATTAATAGGTATGATTCTGATAATATGCCAAATGGTAAATGGCTTTGGTTTAGTGATGATGAAGTTGTAATTGTAAAAGAAGGATCATATAAGCATGGATTAAAACACGGATATTTTAAGGAATATGATCTGGATGGAAACCTTATTAGTGCTACAAAGTATGTAGATGGAGAAATATTTGAAAAAGCTGAAGAACTTCAGAAGCTAGATGTAAGAACAGATTACTATCCAAGTGGAATAGTTAAAGTTGTTGGCACTTATACTAAAGATGGAATACCAGAAGGCGTTAGAAGAGAATACGATGAAAATGGTAATATAGAAAAGTCTTTTATATTCAGATATGGTAAAATTATTGGAGAAGGAATATTCACAGATTCAGGTCAAAAACAGGGTTTATGGAATGAATATTATGATGATGGCATATTAAAAGCTCAGGGAAATTATACGGATGATAAAAAGGATGGTTATTGGAAATATTTTTATAAAAATGGTAACCTTGAAGAGAGAGGTAAATATATACTTGGAAATCCAGACAGTACCTGGTTTTGGTATTATAGCGATGGTAAATTATTAAGAAAAGAAAATTTTTACAACGGACTATCAGACGGTTTATTAACGGAGTTTGATAAGGAGGGTAATATAATTACTCAAGGAGATTTTATAGAGGGAAAAAAAGAAGGAATATGGATTTATCAGGTTGGAGACTCTAAAGATGAGATTGAATATGTTGAGGATATGCGAAATGGTTTGTACAAATCATTTTATTCCAGTGGTCAATTACGATACGAAGGCAAATATGTTGATGATAATCCAAATGGAGAACATTCATGGTATTGGGACAATGGAAAACTACAAAAACAGGGGAAGTATGTTATGGGTCGTAAAAATGGCGACTGGAAAAAATACGATAGTAATTCCATTCCGCTTATAGTTATTTCATATACCGGTGGTAGGGAGGTTAAATATGATGGCATTAGTATATTAACAGATTAATAATCCAAATCAATTATAAGAGACTAGTATTATGCCCCTAGCTTTATTGTCTCCGAAAGGATAGGTAACCGTCGTAAAATGGGTATACAATGGTCATTTTACTTCTGTATAGCATTATCTCCTCTAATTGGACCCCTATTACCTATTTTAGTGCCAAACGCTTAAAAGCCAAAAAATAACGAGGACGCTATTCCATCAGCAAATAATTTTCCCGATGTAGTCAGCTTATAAACACTGCCCTTTTGCGCTATCTTTCCATTTTCAATGAAAGGTAAAATGGTTCGAATGAAATGGTTCGAATAATCAGCACCAAACATATTTAAAATGTGTTCTGTATCAGAACCCCACGAGGTTCTAAGAGACGTTAGAACATACTCATTATACATTTGGTTTTTTGACAAAACCTCTTTTTCGGCTATTATATGTGCCGGATCATTTTCACAATATTTTTTCATATTCATAACATTCCATTGTCTGGACACCCCATTGTAAGAATGGGCCGATGGCCCTAATCCTATATAATGACCGCCTAACCAGTAAATACTATTGTGTTTTGAGTAGTAGCCTCTTTTTGCAAAGTTGGATATTTCATAGTTAACGTACGACCTGTTCTCTGTTAATTCGATCAGAGTATTGAAATGCTCTATACTTTGTTTTTCATCAATATTAGCAAGCTTTTGATTTCTTATCAATACATCAAGAGCTGTTTTTTTTTCAACTGTTAGCGAGTATGAGGATAGGTGAGGGAGGTTGTAGTCAAAGAACAGATTAATATTTTTAACCCATTTATCGTTTGTTAGAGTGGGAATACCATAGATTAAATCTATGGTAATATTTTCAAAACCCGCTTTTAGAGAGTTTTCAATGGATTTTTTAGCCCCCATTGAGTTGTGTACCCTGTGCAAATACTCAAGATCATCATCAAAAAAACTTTGAATACCAATACTTAACCTATTAATGGGAGAGTTTTTTTTAAGATCATTCAAGTACTCATAATTAATATCATCAGGGTTGGATTCAAGAGTAATTTCCGAGCCAGGGACAACGTCGTATACCTCATAAATAACACCCATAATATCATTTAATTCATTAACGGATAACATTGATGGGGTTCCTCCGCCAAAATAAACAGTGGTAATTTTATTAGGCTTGAGATAATTCTTCCTGGACCGAACCTCTAGTTTGATAGCTCTAACAAAATCTTTTCTATATTTCAAGCTGCCTGTTGTATAAAAATTACAATAATGACACTTCTGTTTGCAAAATGGAATATGTATATAGATGCCTGCCAACGATTATAGCTTTAATTATTTTTAATAACGCTTCAATGTGTAGTTAACCCTGTATTTTTTCTGGAGAGTAATTTTTATACCACATATAATATACAAAAATGATAAACGCAACAAAAAGAACAGATACAATATAATAGTAGTGCCCCGGCATGGTGCTTTTTATGATAATAGACATAATATATACCACCACAGCAAACGCTGTATATGAGAATATAATTCTTATATTATACTTTATCTTGTAATGATATTTACCCCAATAATATGACAACAACATTATTACAAAGTAACTAACAAAGCTTGCCCACGCTGACCCTAAATAACCAAATTTAGGGATAAGCAAAACATTAAGAAGAATGGTAAGCATTCCGCCCACGGTGGCAATCAAAGCTCCGTAAAATGTTTTATTGGTTAATTTATACCACACTGACAGGTTGTAAAACACTCCTAAAAATAATTTTGCAGACAATATAATAGGGACGATTTGTAACCCTGGCCAAAATGCCTCTCCTATAAAATGTTTAAACACATCTATGTATAGAGTTACCATCAGAAAAATAGACCACGTAAACCCCACAAACAAACTCATAACCCTGCTATATGTGTCCTTTGCGTTCTTTTTTTTGGCTTCTGCAAAAAAGAATGGCTCTGCTGCGTATCTGAACATCTGTATGAAAATCATCATTATAATTGCAAGCTTGTAGCAGGCGGCGTATATTCCCAGCTGCGCATCAGAGTTAATTTCGCTCGGCAATAGGTATTTGAGCAATATCTTATCAGCAACCTCTGTAATCATAAACATTAGAGATATTATAAGTATAGGCATGCCGTACCTAAGCATCTTTTTAAGCAAATCGGAATCTATTTTAAATGAAAAAGACAGAAGTTCTTTTCCAAGCATAATAAGGGTTGAAAATGAACCCACCAGGTTAGCAATGAACACAAAGCCAACAAGGCTAGTGCTTCTGTACACAGGAAAGTTAATGTAGTCATCACCATAATAACCTGGGATTACTACCAGGAAAAGTAAGTTCAAGGAAATCGTAATGACCACGCTTAAAATCCTAATGACAGAAAATTTTAACGCTTTGTTTTTGTATCTCAAATAAGCAAAGGGAATTGCTGTAATAGCATCAATCGCAATTATTAGCGCCACAACCTGCACGTACTCTTTATTATCGGGATATTGAATTAAAACGGCAATATCATCTGCAAAAGAAAAAATCAACAAAAGAAAAAACGCTGAACATATTAATATCGATGTCATAGCGGTATTAAAAGCTCTTTTTGGGCTCTTATTCAAATTAGCATATCTGAAAAAAGCGGTTTCCATACCAAGGGTAAGTATAACTAATAGAATTGCTACGTATGAATATAAAAGGGTAACCTGTCCGTATTGGGCCTGAGTAAAAACATAAATAGTGTACAGGGGTACAAGCAGATAATTTAGGAATCTTGGTACCATTGTGCCAAGACCATAAACAGCCGTGTCACCCATAAGCTTTTTAACCGCATCCGTTGGCTTATTCATGGAATCAAAAATAGATAATACTAGCTAACAAAAGGGAAATAATTAGTTTAACTCATTATTTCTAAATTTAATGTGAAATGTGGTGCCATTATTTGGGTCTGAATCAAAACCAACCTCACCCCCAATCTCATTAATAATATTTTTAACAATGGCTAAGCCTAAGCCCGTGCCGCTTGATTTTGTTGTAAAATAAGGCTGAAATATTTTTGCTTTAAGATTTGCGGCAATACCCTTGCCGTTATCATGAATTGATACCTCCGTAAAGTTTACCCTCTTAGACATGGCTATTGTGATTATTCCAGAACCCTCTTCTGCTGTTGCTTGGGCGGCATTGTTTATAATATTGTTAATGGCCCTAAGAATATCTTTTTCAAAACCCTTTACCATAAAAGTTTCGTTTTCATCATACTCAACAATAATGGATAAATTATCTTGTTTGTTGAACAGCAGTGTTGCAGACTTAATTACCCTTATTAAATCTGTTTTCTGGTTTTCATACTTGCTGCTTCTGGCAAAATCAGAAAACATTTCAGCAACATTATTAAGGGCGTCTATCTGCGATATTAATGATTCGCCTACAGACTTAATTTTCTGAGCAAAGTCGGGGTCACTATCTTTAAATGCCTTTTCTAAATATTGAACATTTAGCTTCATTGGGGTCAGTGGGTTTTTTATTTCATGGGCAATCTGTTTTGCCACCTCTCTCCAGGCACTTTCTCTTTCTGACCGAACCAACAGCTCGGCGCTTTGCTCAAGCTTATCAACCATGAGGTTATACTCACGTATAAGCAGCCCAATTTCATCGTCCTTTTTCCAGGGTATATGTTCATTGGCCTTATCAATCCTAATATTAGACAAGCTTTCTTGTAGTGTAACAAGGGGGCGAGTAAGATACCTGGAAATTATAATCGCGATTAAAGCCCCTATAACACCAACAATTACATAGATGTTAATTAAATACGATAACATAATATAATATGACCGATCATACTCAGCCTGTCTTGCAAAATAAGGAAGGTTAACTATTCCTATCGGATTATAACTATCCAGATTAATAGGCACATAAGAAGAATAGTACCTTAATGAGCCAATAGCTTCTTCTGTAATATAATTCAACTGATTGTCCATAAAAATGGCTCGATATGCATCGGGGTTTATATACTCAGAAAGCAACCCATTATCAAAAACCTCAGGCCTTGATGAGGCAACAAGCCTTCCGGACCTATCATATAGGTTAATGTCGGAAAAGAACACCAACGAAAACTTCCTAAGAAGCTGACGAAGCATTGCCCTGTCTTCGTTTTCAAGATCAGAAACCGAGGATAATTTATGTTGTAGTTCAATTAGAACAGAGTTTGTTTTCTCTTTTAGCTGGTCTTCCATTTCTTCACGCGAATTATTTTGCATAAAATAAAGGGTAGATGTTGCTATTAATACAAATGTTATAGTAAGGGTCCCTATAATAAACGTCTGCAGCCTTGTTTTAAAATTCATTCTAAAAAGGTCCAGCGCTTTTCTTGCCGAGGTAACCAGGTATCCAATGATTGATATAATAGAAAACACTATAAATATTATGGAAAATATTACAACGCGAATTGTTAATGGGACTTTTTCTCTGGTAACAATAAGCCGGCCCTCACCCTTAATGTTTGTCACAAAATGCTTGTGATTATTTAGGGAGTAGAAATGGCCATCCTCTTTGCCCGCACCTTTAAAATCTATATTACTATACTGGTACTTCCCAAACTTATATACCAATACATCATCATTGTATCTTGCAAATGAAAAACCAGAAAGGTTCAGTGATTGAGTTTTATTATCAACCAAAAGCTCAGGGTAACCCAACCCCTCTGGAACATGGGAGTGTATGAACTCTATATAAAAATTAAGCCCATTAATACTGGGGATTGCGACTGAGAATTTTGCAATATAATAGTGTCCTTCTGAGAAACCATTAAAGCGATGTAGGTTCGGCGCATTAGTTTTTGTTGTTTGACTTAATATAAGGGTGTTGAAATATTCATTACAGTTATAAACCCTTTTTTCTGGCTGAATTTCGATTAGCTCCGTATTATCACAGAGGGTTACTTGAATATCGTAATTACTATGGCTTTTTGCAAAATATGTACGCAGTAGATAATCTTTAACCATGACTCCGCTGGTATCATTTTCAATAATTTTCCTAAGCGTTGAATCACCCGAGATAAGACCGTTTACGTTCATAAATAACCGTTCAAATTCTAAATCTTTCTCCGTGCCTAACACACCAGCTATATATTCTTGTGACGCATTTGCCTTAGATGATACTGAAAGGTTTATCATAATAGCAGACAAGCCAGACAATATTAAAATTATCACTAGTTTTCTAACCAAGCCATCATGAATGTGGTTCCAAACATACCTTTCAACAAGGAGAAGTAATACGATTAAGAAAAACGCTAGGAAGAAAATGATATCTGGCTGTGGAAATAATATGTAGATAGCCAATAAGGCGATAATTGAAACCGAAACACTCAACACTAATGAGGGCGCTGTTCTTATTGGGCGACTCATAATAGAGGATATTACCATATACGAACCTGCGCAGGCTGTAATAATACTAAATGAAAAGGAATAAATAGAAATATCAAAAGAAAACACCCCCTCCAGAGACACCCCCTCCATAAGCATGGATGATTTGTATATTAAGTAAACCAAGGAAAATATATATAGTGAGGTAAACACAGCATTAAGGGAGGGCTTAATTAACCCTTTATTAATAATTTGCGAGCCTGTTGGAATAAATATTATTATTGATATCATGAGAAAAAGAAAAGAGTCTACGAGTAAAGCAACGCTTTGGCTGCTCCACATATCATAGTTTGTAATGCTCATAAACACATGTTGCAATGCCCATACTATAATAACAAAAAGGATGCTTAGTGTTTTTTCAAGATATTTAAGCCTGTTGGCATTAGCCATTAAGAATTTATTTACACCAATTATTAAGAACATAAGCCATGCAAAATAGAGGGCAATTAATAGTAAGCTGTATTGAGCCTCTCCATATTTTGCATGATCATAATTTAGACCCAATAAAAAGGAACCATCTTTTTTCTTTAATATATGCTCTGATCTATTTTCAACCATCGATAGAGAAATATTATTTGAGGCTAAATAGGGGGCTTCAAATGTCGATTTCAAAAAGTGGTTGTTAAGGCTGTATTCAGATTTTATTTTATGAAAAATGGAAATGTTTAGGTTGTGAGATGTGTCATGCTTCGCCAAGAACCAGCCTGATGGCATTTTAATACAATCGGTGTTGGTGGGATCTTCCACAAAATCAAGGGCGTATGGGCTTACCTCACTGTTATTCCAATAAAAAAGACTGTCCCGATTCCCAATTTGGCAGAATAGCTTATTTGTGGACAGTATAGCGTTGATGTGATTATAATCGATTCTAAGAGGGGGTGCCGCAAGGCTTTTTTTAATTTTAAGCATTGTGCTATCCATGATAACAAGCTCATTGTCAATAGATTGGGCGACGGATAAAAGCTCTTTATGTTGAGAGGAGAAGTTTTCGTGTTTTTGTTGAGAAAAAAAGAATATTGAGAAAAAAATAAATGAAAGGACAAGATATCTCCATGGCTTATGTTCGGAAGACCAATTATTTATATTTCTATTAACACTCAATTTCATTAAGTTTATTACCCCATCAAGGTACTTAAATATTTCTTACAACAAATATCATACTTGAATAGTTGTTATTTTTCTTCGCCTTAATATTAGAAATTGTACCGTTTATAAATGCGGCCGGCATGTACAAACTGTTACCCATATATTTTTCACTCAGCATGCTTACATAATAAGAATCAAGTTTCATGGGTAATGATGAAACTAATTTTAGGCCGTGCTTGGCTAGAAGTTTTTTGAAGGATTTTTCATTGAAATGGTAAAGGTGACGTGGAACATCCAGTGCTGCCCAGAACGCTCCATATTTTTTTGAGTCTGGAGAATTAATATTAGGAAGCGCAAATACTAAGGATCCCCCCTTTTTTATTAACCTTTTTAACTCCTCCATTCTTGTGTTTAGATGCTCAACGTGTTCTAGAACATGCCATAGGGTAATAATGTCAAAGGATTTAGGCTTTAATTCTGCTAAATGATCTTCCCCGTATATATTACCATCATTATTATTATAAGCAATGGCCCTAGCCTTATCATTGGGTTCTATGCCCATGGTGGCCCAGCCCTTGTTTTTAAAGTAACCCAAAAGCTCTCCTGTCCCACAGCCCACGTCTAAAATAGACTTACCAGAAGTTATTTTGTTTAATAGATTATACTTTTTCTTTATGTTCAACCGCCTTAAGAGTGAGTATATTTCTGAAACCACACCCCCAGATGCGGTGTTGTGTGAATAATATTTCTCCGTTTGATAATATTTAAACATATTTTGTGGCACCGGGTTGGTGTACAGGAACTCACACTCGTTGCATTGGGTTATGGAAAAGGGCTCTTGCGAATAAAAATAATCCTGCGTGTCCATATACAATGATGACTTTTTGCTCGAGCATATTGGACACTCACCAATTTTTTTTAGTATAGTTTTTTGTTTCACGTGAAACTTTTTTATCTGCCTAAAAATACGGCAATTACATTTATGTCTGACGGTGAAACACCACTAATACGTGATGCCTGGCCAATTGTGCGTGGCTTAATCTTAGATAGTTTTTCTCTTGCTTCATTTGATATAGACTTCAAGGTGTGATAGTCAAAATCTTCCTTAAGAGGGGTTCCTTCAAGCCGAAGTAATTTAGCTACCAGCTCTTTCTCTTTTGCTATATAGCCCTCGTACTTTATTAATATCTCTGCTGATTCAAGGTCATCATTATCTGGCTTAATCTGTTCTATTCTTTCGTTAAGTGATTCTGATGTTTTTATGAGATCACTAATGTTAATTTGTGGTCGCAGTAGAACGTCCGAGATTTTTACCTTTTGTCTTAGTTGAGAGGTGCCCTTTGCCTTCATTAGTTTGTTGGTCTCTTGAGGGCTTATGCTTTGTGATTTAGTAAACCTCTCAATCTCCTCGATTTTTTTTCTTTTTTTCTCTACTAAGTCGTATCTTTCTTGTGAAGCAAGCCCTATATCGTACCCGCGTTTTGTGAGCCTTACATCTGCGTTATCTTGCCTCAATAAAATTCTATATTCCGCTCTTGACGTGAACATGCGATAAGGCTCATCCACACCCTTTGTAATCAGATCATCAATCAAAACACCTATATATGCTTCATGGCGCTCCAGAATAAATGGTTCTTTATTTTGAATCTTTAAATGCGCATTTATGCCCGCCACAAGACCTTGAGCTGCAGCTTCTTCATATCCAGTTGTACCATTTATTTGCCCGGCAAAATACAGATTATTAACGACTTTTGTTTCTAATGTATACTTTAGTTGCGTTGGTGGGAAGTAATCGTATTCAATAGCATAACCAGGAGTAAATATTTTTGATTTCTCAAAGCCAACAACTTTTTTTAGGGCTTCGAATTGTACATGGTCGGGCAGAGAAGAGGAAAATCCGTTGATGTAGTATTCAACCGTATTCCATCCCTCTGGCTCAACGAATAACTGATGCCTATCTCTATCAGAAAACCGATCAATTTTATCTTCTATGGATGGACAATATCGTGGACCAACACCCTCAATTCTGCCAGCGAACATTGGTGAATCATCGAATCCTGTCTTAAGAATATTATGCACTTCTGGAGAGGTGTATGTAATCCAGCAGCTCCTTTGTGTTTTTAGCCTATTTTGTTTTAAAAAGCTAAATCCGCCTGGGGAATCATCACCCTTTTGCTCTTCCATCTTTGTAAAATCAATGGTTCTACCGTCAACCCTAACAGGGGTTCCTGTCTTCATTCTATCACTTTCAAAACCAAGCGACTTAAGCTGCTCTGTTATTCCAGCCGAAGACGGGTCACCAATTCTTCCTCCTCCAAAGTTTTTCTTGCCGATATGTATTTTGCCATTTAAGAAGGTTCCGTTTGTAAGTATTATAGCTTTTCCATATATATCTTGGCCCATTTGTGTTCTAACACCAACAGCAACATCATCTTTCAAAATAATATTGGTCACAGTGTCTTGCCAAAAATCCATGTTTGGAGTTTTTTCTAACAGTTCTCTCCACTTTATGGCAAACTGTACCCTGTCGTTTTGGGTTCTTGGACTCCACATTGCCGGCCCTTTTGATTTATTTAGCATTCTGAATTGAATCATGGTTGCGTCACTTACCAAACCAGAATATCCACCCAAAGCATCAATCTCTCTTACAATCTGACCTTTCGCCACACCTCCCATAGCGGGATTACATGACATTTGTGCTATTTTCTGAAGATTCATTGTGATCAACAACACTTTTGATCCAAGGTTTGCCGCCGCCGCCGCCGCCTCTGCCCCAGAGTGACCACCCCCAACAACAATAACATCATATCGCTCGAACATATTCATTTGTTTCACGTGGAACAATTAGTAGGTTTGTGGCAGCAAATTTAAGTAATAATCTTCTTTTGAGCGCATTTCTGCCTTATCTTCGGTTGTGCTATCACCATAACCAACGAAGTGGAGTACACCATGTGCCATAACTCGATGCAATTCGTTTTTAAATTCAACATTATAATTTATAGCATTTTCCTTTACCCTGTCTATGCTTATGTATATTTCACCGCTTATAATACTTGTTGAATTTAACTCTGGAAAAGATATTATATCTGTAAGACTGTCGTGATTTAAAAACTTCTTGTTTATTTTAAGTAACTCATCATCCGAACAAAAAATATAGCTTATGGTTCCTATTATTTTATGTTCCGAAACAATTATACTACCAATCCAGCTGCCCGCTTGTTTTAGATCTAGGTTTAGCGTTGGTGAATTGTCAAAATGAGAAAAATTAATCATTTTGATGTTTAACTTTTTCTTCCATCCCCTGCTTGGAGAAGTAGTCATTTAATAAAGATTTGCGGCTTTGGTAAATCTCATTATGTAATGCGCTTATGTCGAACTCAAGGGATAGTACTTCGCTTTTAGAAGCATGGATTTTGTCAACAAGAGAGTGTATAAGAAAAAGGTGCCTGTGACTCTCTTCGCCCACAAAAGCATCAAGGTCTATCTTTTGACTAAAGGCTGTAACAACCTGGCTATCAACAGGATAAAAAGAGATGCAAATATTTTCATAATTGGAATGATAGGTTATTTCCAGCTTGTCAGAAGAAGCATGCTCAACCAAATAGTTAAACATTTCTGTGAGAGACATTAAGATATTTCCATAATAAGTATCGTTAATGAACAGCTGATCACAAACCCTATCAACAAAAATTTCAATTTCTCTAATGTTGTCTGGAATAAGATCTACGGAAACTGTTTGATCATTGTTCACCATTATTATTATTGTTTTCTAGTTTATAAAGATATTCTCTTAACAGCTTCCTATAATAAGGCCTAACTTCGATGGGGGCTGTGATGAGAATTTCTTCTTGGTTTTCTTTTTCAACCTTATACTCTATTTCGTTGTTTTGGTTACCGGAATTTCGATTTTTTCCTTCCTGTGACTCCCTTTTTTTCTCTTTTTCTCTTTCTTGCATAGCTTTGTCTGATTTTAAAAGCCTTGTTTCAATGTTTTTTTGTCTATTATAGGTTTCTTGTGTAATCCTACGATTCACTATGTCTTCTTCTGTTTTTTTCATCTCATCAACAATTTTATTTAGAGAGCTGCCATTACCACCCTGAGACTCAAGTCCGTCTATTACCTCTTGAAGCATTCTTCTTATTTCCCCTTGAATAGCCGCCATTCTTGCCAACTCCTCGCTTTTCTTGTTTAAACCAGTTTTGCCAGTTAGACCATTTTTTTTCATTCTACCTTGCATGCCCTTATTTAACCCCTGCTGCTGTTTCATAATCTCTGACATGGATGGAGATTTACCTTTTCCTGGGGATTTACAATTCTTACTACCTTTTTTGTTTCCAGACATCTGCATGGATTGCTCCATTTGTTCCAGCGACTCAGCAAGCATTAGAGACAGGTTATTCATTGACGTCATAGCATACTGTTGTTGAGAAGTTGCCTGCCCCAAATTTTGCTCTTGCATATTTTGCAGAGCCCTTGCTATGTGCTCATTTATTTTACCCGCCTCTTTAACCACAAAGGGCTGTATTGCAATTTGTCGCTTGCTCATAGCCATCAGCGAATCATTAATGATCACAAAATCATCTTTAATGTTTTTTTGATCATCTCTAATGTCTGAGTTTTTAGGGTCGTTTTTTGTAATCCCTGTTAATTTCTTCATTAGACGTTCTTGGGCAAAGCTTAAGTCCAGTAAATTATCAAGCATATTCCTGATTTGTTCGATGTCTTCGCCCATCCTTTCTTCCATTGCAGCACTCATCATGGCTGATAACGCATCTGCCATATCTTTCATTTTTTTACCTGCATCCTTCTGATTTTCAGAAGCCTTATTTTTTTTGTTTTTTTCCAAGTTTTCCTGAGCCTCATCCATTTTCTGGCTTATCTCATCAGGGGACGACTCGTCCATTTCCATATTAAATGGGTCTTCTAGTTCAGTGTTAAGCTTTTCAGCTTCTTCAATAGTTTCCATTAACTCTGTGAACTTTTCTTGTATTTCTTTTTGTTTTTTGATTCCCTCTTGTTTTGAGTTCTTTTTATCCTCAGTTTCTTTGCTGAGATTATCTTCTTTTTTAGATAAATTCTCCATCTCCTCAATCGCTTTTTCCATGAGTTGTTCCACCTCCATTTGCTTATACAGCTCTAGGCTTTGCTCAATGTCGCTTTTTAAATCCTGGTTTTCTTCCTTCATCCGCTCTAGGAACTCATCAAGGTTCTCCTTTTTAAGATCCTCTTTGAGGTTTTCTAACTCCTCCTGCAGCTCTTTGTTAAAAAGATCATCAAACAAGCTCTCAAGACGCTGCAATTTTTCAATAAGCTCAGGGCTCATGTTCATTTTGAGCATGTCTTCTAACTCTTTTATCTCATCCTTGAGCTTTTGCATATCCTCAACCTGCTTTTTCAGGCCTTCTTCTTTTTCAATCAATTCCTCTAGTTGTTTTTTATCTGCCCAGCTAAGTTCTTTTTTCTCAAACAAATTAAGCCGAGTGCTCTCTATTTGCTTGTTAAGGTCGTCTAAACCCCTAATTGAATTCGAGAGCTTCGCCTTGAGCTGATCCGAAGCTTCTTCAGCCTTCTCCTCAAGCTCTTTGGAATCAGGCATACTAAATGTAAAGATTTCAGACCTTGTCTTTTTAAAGCCATTAAATGCGTCATTATCCCTAACTTCAAAAAAATACTTTAGCGATTCTCCGGGGGCAAGGTTAAGTTCCTGAAACAATAACATATAATCAAAGCTTTGGCGAGAGATGTTTTTGTCAATTAACAATGCTTTGTATTCCCATGGCTTTGCTGGTATAGAATCCTTTCTGTGAAAGAATCGTAAAGCATAAAACCCATGATCATCACTAATAATACCACTGAAATTAACCAAACCAAAACTCTGTTCGTCTCCATATTTATTAATGGTTATTAATGGAAACTCATCTTTTATTATCTGAACATTAAACCCCATGGAATCAGCACTTGTCATAAACTCATTTGATGCCACAACCGAATAGCCAAAGTCTTTTGCCGCTAGGGTGCTGTGGGTAAACACATTTGATTCGTTTTTTTCAAGAATAAAAAAATCATCCCCTTCTTTAAAACCAATATTACGGGTGTCTTTGGTGAAAATATGCCATGTTAATTTTGTTCCTTCTGGGACTATCAAGTCTCCTGTGTTTTCAATTGTTTCATCTGCGACCTGAAGGTATGGTTGATATGATAACTCGACATTAAAGCTGAAAATAACAGGTCGTGGAAATATTGAAACCTTATATTTTTCACTCTGATAATCATCAGTAATCAACGAAAAGTATAGACTATTTATAACATCTTTAAAGACATACTCAAACACTCCCGGCCTAACCTCAATGGCCCTATATTTAAACCCATCTTGCCCAACCCATATTTTTGATGGTATTTCATCTCCCTTTACTGCAATTCTTACCGAGTAATCGGAGTGTTGAGCAGACTCAAACTTATCATTTAGTAACTCTAATTTATATGGTAATGGCTTGATAAAATTTTGTCTGTGGTTGATCAATCTTTCAGCAGGTTCTAGAATAATTGATGGGGCAGTTAAAACTAGCAATATTATTAGTAGGATAGGTGGCGCAACAAACTTCAAATATTTTAAATTAGTTCCATAAGAAATAGCCCTTCTAAAGGGGATAGGGCTAAGCTCAGAGGTCTTTTGATCAATGGAAGCAGCCAGTAATTCTTGGCTTTGCGCCCCAGCTATTTTATTTAGCTGAATTGCATTAAGTAATTTATCGCTAACATTAGGAAAATGAGTTCCAATAATTTTTGCCGCATCTTCGTGAGAAAGAACGTTTCCGAGCCGTAGCAGTTTCAGCGCTGGAATAATTATCCAATAAACAATAATCAAACTCACCAAAATCAAGAATGAGTAGAACACAATGGTCCTTGTAAGTGAATTACTCCATGATAAATACTCGAATATTGATATTAGAATAAATAATAAAACAATAATACCTAGGCTCAATATAGAGCCTTTAATAATCAGGTTTTTATAATATTTTTTTATAAACCCATTAAGCTTGGATGTTAATATGTTATATGATGAGTTTGACAAGGCAATAATTTCTGTTAATATTATAAACTGTAGATAATAATGAATATTGTGGGACAACAATACTCATAAATCATAGTAATCTGCTTATTTTTACATAAAATAAATTAGAGGTCTAATAAATAGCAAAGATATAAATTCAAAGCTTTAACTTAATGGTGAAACGAAACCATTTTAAAATCTAATTAAACGCTTCAGTAAAACAAAAACCATAAATAAGAAGTAGCTTATGAAGTATAACATAACAGCACTTATAATTTTTATAACCATTAGTCTTAATGGCCAGTGGTCTAATACATTTAGCCATGACATTAAATGTGTTCATGCTAAAACTGAAAATGACAACTTCCTTTTTAATCCAGAATATAACTGGCAGAGCAAGTTTCTTTTCGATTATGATGTTACTTCCTATGTTTTGGATTTGCATGTTAGCGATACCTCTACTTTTGTGAGTGGAAATGTTTCAATAAACGCAGTTGCTCTCATCGACATTGACACATTCGCGTTTGAGCTTGTTCCCGAACAGCAAATAAGCAACATTCTTGTTAATGGAGATTTGGTGACAAACTTTTACAGAGAAAATGACAATGTAATAATGCCAATACCATTAATTGAAGCGGGTGGTGTTATTGAGGCGAGAATCTATTATGAAGGAAAACCTTCTGGGGGTGGCTTTTTTACTGGAGTCACAACAGACTATTCTGCTGCCTGGGACAAGCACGTTACCTGGACTTTGTCAGAACCATTTTCTGCAAAACAGTGGTTTCCCGTAAAGCAGGACCTCCAGGACAAGGCAGATTCTGCCATTTTAAATTTTACAACATCATCCACAAATATGGTTGGGTCAGAAGGGCTGCTCAAAAATGTAGTAGACCTGGGCAACGGTAAAAAGAGATATGAATGGAAAACAAACTATCCCATAGACTATTATCTAATATCATTTGCTGTAGCGGATTATGCGGACTACAGTATTTATGCACACCCCCAACAAATGAATGGAGACTCTCTACTCATTCAGTCTTTTCTTTACAATAATCCAGACAACGTTGATGCCAAAAAAGAATCAATATCTAAAACCTCTGATATTATGGATGTATTTTGTGACCTTTTTAATTTGTATCCATTTTTTAATGAAAAATATGGTCATTGTGAAACTCAGTTAGGCGGGGGGATGGAGCATCAAACCATGTCAACTATGGGCAATTTTAGCTTTCATTTAATAGCTCATGAGCTTGGCCATATGTGGTTTGGTGATCATGTTACATGTGCTACATGGAGTGATATTTGGATTAATGAAGGTTTTGCAACCTATTCGGACTATTTAGCAAACGAATTTATTTTAGGCAATGAATCTGCAAAAGCTTTTATTACCAAAGCTCAGGATCATGCCATGAATGAAAATGCGGGAAGCGTATACGTTCCAGAATCGGAGATTTATCCAGGAAATGAGTGGAGAATATTTAATGGCAGGTTATCATACGACAAGGGAGCCTCAATTATACACATGTTGAGGCATGAAATACAAAATGATCAAATATTTTTTGACATATTAAAGGGTTTCATGAACGAATATGGTGGCGGAACAGCAACCGGAGAAGATTTTAAAACGGTTGCTGAGGAAATATCAGGGATTGATTTATACACCTTTTTTAATCAATGGTATTATGGACAAGGCTTCCCCATATACTCATATAGATATTGGCAAAATGAGGAAAAAACCCTATTTATAAGCTCAACACAAACAACAAGCTCCGGCCATACTTCGCTTTTTGAAATGTTAATGGATTATAGAATTAACTTTAGCGACGGAACTGATACTTTGGTTAGGCTAAAGCAAACAGACAACCTTAATGTTTTTTCATTAAATCTTGAAAAGGATGTTAGCAATATAATTGTTGATCCAGAGGCCTGGACCATGGAGCAGGTTTCAGAAATTTCATCAGTGCAAGAAACCGATCCAAACAAGACTTTTTTCACAATTGGCCCCAACCCTACTACAAATGAAATAAGTGTTTATTTTTCGAATAATAATCATAAAACGAAACTTGAGGTTTATTCAGTTAAAGGCAATATTCTAATCAAAGAACAGGCGTCAGGGAGGAATAAAACACTAAACACATCTAACCTAAAACCAGGAATATATACCATTGTAGGCAGGTCCGAAACCGGTATTTTCAAAAGAGCTTTTGTTAAAATATAATCTTCTGCAGTAAGATGATTTAATCCTAGAGAATCAATAGGAGAAAAATCTTATTTCTTCAAAAGCTGCTTGTTTAGGAAGCTTTCCATTGCGCGGTAAAAATCAAAACGGTTTTCTTCGTTACTAAAACCATGACCCTCATTATCCTTTACCATATACTCAACCGTAACACCACGCTTTTTCATCGCCTCAACAATCTGATCTGATTCGTCAATATTTACACGTGGATCGTTTGCTCCCTGAGCTATGAACAGAGGAGATGTTATTTTATCAACATGATAAACAGGGCTAACCTTTCTTAACAAAACACTATCAGAAGTTGGGTTTCCTACCATTTCATACATCATATCCAACATCGGCTCCCAATATGGAGGAATTGTTTTCATAAAGGTGAACATATTTGATACGCCCACATAATCAACCCCTGCAGTATATAATTCAGGCTCTTTAACAAGCCCCATTAAAGTAGCATATCCACCATAACTTGCCCCATAAATAGCTATTCTGTTTGGATCAGCAATACCCTTTTTAATAAGCCAATTAGTTCCATCAGTAATGTCGTCTTGCATTTCTAGTCCCCACTTTTTAAAGGAGGCTTCCCAAAACTTTTTACCATAACCAGTTGATCCTCTAAAGTTCATTTGAAAAACTGCATAACCACGGTTAGCCAAGAATTGTATTTCAGGATTAAATCCCCAGCCATCTCGAGCCCATGGTCCGCCATGGGGATTAATTACTGTGGGCAGGTTTTTTGCTGTTTCGGGCGTATAGCCTTTTGGTAGGGTTAGATAAGCATGGATGGTTAAACCATCTCTTGAGCTATATGTAACCGGAAACACATTAGCCATTTCATTTTCATCTATCCAAGGGCTAACATCTGTTATTTTTTCAAGCTTATCAGAGGTTAAATCATAAATATAATATGCCCCAAGAGAACGGTCGCTATAGGTACGGATTATGTATACATCTTCGTTTTTATTGAAATCAGTAATTGCAATCTCGTAATCCCCAAGCTCTTTTTCTAGCCTTTTGTATAAGTCTTCGTATTGTTTGTCGAAAAAGTGTTTTTCTGCTTTTGAGGATGTGTAGTTAGCGCTGGTAATTACCTTCCTTTTTTTGGAATACCCAACACTAGAAACATCATAATCTTCATTTTCATACAATAACCTTATTTCCTTGCCGGTAGCAATGTCAAATTCAACAACAGCACTTTTGTCGCGATTTAAATTTGATGTTGCAATAACATTTTTGTTGTCAAATGTGAAAAATTCGGGACTAAGGTTGTCTTTAAAGCTTGTGGTAAGAACACTCTCCCACTCATCAGCTTCAGTTTCACGGTATAATAAACTAACGTTTACACCATCAACAATAGCAAAGGCAATTCTTAATTTACCATCATGGTCAAACATCCAGCCCTGAATATTTCCAGGGTTTTCTGCCAACATTTCCATTTCTCCTGTTTCAAGGTTCAGCCTATACGGGTCAAAAACCTGAGGATTGCGCTTATTTAACCCTATAATAACCTCATTTGGGATGTCCGGAAGACCATCAATAATTTGAGTGCGTACACCATCAAACTCAGTATAAGCAATCGCATTGGTACTATCAATATTAATACCATACAGCTTATAGTTTTCATCACCACCTGTATCTTTTAGGTAAAGGATGCGCTCACTGTTTGGCCAGAAATAGCCAGCAACACTCCTGTCTGTTTCAGCTGTTAGCTGGATTATTTCATCACTACCCTTTTCTTGTACAAAAACATTCATACGGTTTTCGTATGGTGCCATATAAGAGTAGTATTTCCCGTCTGGTGAAATTTGGTAACTTGTCTTTTCAGGATTCTTAAAAAAATCCTCCAATGGAATTTGTTTAGCGGTCATTTGATTTTTATCTGCGTGATTACAAGATGATGCCAGTAAAAAGATGCTGACAACTGTAATAATGGTTGAGTTTTTAATGTTCATGATAGTATGGTTTAGGAATGGCTAATTAAGAAATGAATTTGCTATTCTGCCTGCAAATTTATACAATTTTAGACTATTAAGTAACATCCCAATCATTTTTGAGTATTATTTTTTAGGGGATCTTTAATTATATTTGATGTTTTTCATTGTTGATTGCCACAAAGGCTCAAAACAAAATATTGATGACTAACAAAATGCATACAAGCAAAATAAATTATTATAAAAACTTTCTAGCAGAAGACCGAACATTAAAGTTTCAACTTAACTATCTTTGTTGCCCAATAAACGAGTAATAATGAGCAACAACGATGTAAGAGTGAGGTTTGCCCCCAGCCCAACAGGACCACTGCATATTGGTGGCGTAAGAACAGCATTGTACAACTACTTATTTGCAAAGAAGAATGGGGGAAAACTAATCCTTCGTATAGAGGACACAGATCAAAATAGGTTTGTGCCAGGTGCTGAACAATATATTATTGATTCTTTTAAGTGGTGTGGAATCGAATTTGACGAAGGGGCTACGGCTGGAGGAGATTATGGGCCATACAAACAATCGGAGAGAAAAAACTATTATCGTGAATATGCAATTAAACTGATAAAATCGGGGCATGCATATTATGCATTTGATACCCCAGAAGAACTAAATAAAGTTAGATCTGTTTATGAGGCGGAAAAAAGAACTTTTATATACAATGCAGATGAGCGCAAGCGATTAAAAAACGCTCTTACACTTACAGACGAAGAAACAAAAGCTTTACTATCAAATGGAGAACCCTATGTTATCCGGTTTAAAATGCCCGAGAACGAAAACGTTATTATGGATGACCTCATAAGAGGTAGGATAGAGGTTAACTCCTCAGTATTAGATGATAAAATATTATTTAAATCAGATGGAATGCCAACATATCATCTTGCAAACATTGTTGATGATCATCTAATGAAAATAAGCCACGTTATTAGGGGAGAAGAGTGGCTGCCATCACTTCCTTTGCATGTTCTTTTATATGATGCATTTAAATGGGAAAAACCAAAATTTGCTCACTTACCTCTTATTTTAAAGCCTGATGGAAATGGAAAGCTGAGCAAACGAGATGGCGATAGGCTTGGGTTTCCTGTTTTTCCTCTACAATGGACTGATCCAAAGACGGGCTCGGTATCATCGGGCTTTCGTGAGGATGGCTATATAGCAAAGGCATTTGTGAACATGCTAGCTCTTTTGGGATGGAACCCGGGAGATGATAGAGAGATATTTTCAATGTATGAGTTGGTAGAAGAGTTTACAATAGAAAGGGTGGGAAAATCAGGGTCAAAATTTGACCCCCAAAAAGCAGCATGGTTCAACCATAAGTATTTACAAAAAGAAAAGAATAATGAGCTTGCTGAAATGCTTTTGCCCATAGCCGAAAGCAATGGGGTATTAGTGGAAAAAGATAAAATGTCCAGGGTTATTGGGGTTGTTAAAGAAAGAGCAAATTTTGTAAAGGATATCTGGAACCAGCTTGATTTTTTCTTCGTTCGACCACAAGAGTATGATTCTAAAGCAGTCAATAAAAGGTGGAAACATGATTCCTATGATCAGATGAACGAGCTAAAAGACATTTTATACAATATCAGCAGCTTTAAATCAGAACATATGGAAGAGGTTGTTAAAACCTGGATAGAAAATAAAGAATATGGAATGGGAATGATTATGAATGCTTTTAGACTTCTAATCGTTGGAGCTCTAAGGGGCCCCCATTTATTTGATATAATAGCCATTTTGGGAAAAGACGAGACCTTAAAAAGGATGGACCAGGGGCTAAATAAATTAGGAAGAAAGGAATAATATGTCTGTTGTATCTGTTGAAGGAATGGAGTTTTTTGCCTATCATGGTTGTTTTAAAGAAGAGCAACTCACGGGCACTAAGTTCATAGTTGATATCTTCTTAACTGTTGACACAAACAAAGCAGAATCCTCGGATAATTTAGAAGATACTGTTAATTACCAAGAGGTATTTAGGCTGGTAAAGTCTGAAATGGTAATAACCTCAAAGTTATTGGAGCATGTTGGAAGAAGAATACTAGATTCGGTGACGACAAAATTTCCACAAGTTGAAAGCGCTACCTTGAAAATTAGAAAAATGAACCCTCCCCTAGGTGGAAAGATGGACTTTGTGAGCCTAACGTTAAAGCAGCAGAATGAAACTCATTGAGGATGAAATATGCCCACGTTGCGGTAAGCCTTTTGATTGTAGTAAGTCTGGCAAGTGTTGGTGTTATGAAATTAGTTTACCACAAAGCCTTCAAGACGCCATCGGTCAAAAATATAGCACATGCTTGTGCCCCAGCTGTCTAAAAGCTTTAGCCACTGGTAATGAGGTGGTTATTTGAGAGGACGGGTTAATTTTTAATAAAGCGAATACTTATAAGCTTGTGGTTAATGCTAACAACAGCAAAGTAAACACCTGGCTCAAGAACACTAATATCTATTATCTCGATTCCATTTTTCAAATTATCCAAAATAGTTTTTCCCTCCACGCTCACAATTTTTATAACCTCAACCTTTTGTCCCGAAGAAATTTCAAAATAATCCTTTGCTGGGTTTGGATATAGAATTATTTTGTTGGGCGAACCTTCATTAATTCCAGTTATTAATTTAAATACAACCGTATATGCTTCTTCTGTAATTCCGTCCTGAGCTAAAACAATGATTACCCCTTCACCTGGAACAGTTGTTGCTTGCGTTATGGTTGTGGTTGCTAGCGAATCATTTGGAATACCGTGAATAATTGGCACAGGACTCCCCTCTGGAATATTCACCTCATAATTAAAAATTAAAGGCTCAAAACCGTTAACCGTTATGCCATCAACTGTAAGGTCAGAAAGGGTAGCGTCAGACCCTAGAGTGTAGAAATAAACAGTGTAAGTCATCTCAGTAACACCATCTTCAGCAATTACCAGTAGTGTTGCCTCGCCCGGTATTTGTTGACATTGAGTTATGGTAATGGTTGCCTCAGGATCATTTGTAATGCCATCAACAACAGGTATTGATGATGTGTCCGCAACCACATATTCATAATATGTTATTTGAGGATCAAATCCAGCTATGGTAATTCCATCAACAGTAAGGTCAGAAAGAGTTGCGTCATACCCTAGATAATAAAAACCAACCGTGTAAGTAAGTTGTGTAACACCATCCTCGGCAGTAACTTCAATAGTTGCATCACCAGGGATATTAACACATTGGTTATCAGCTACAGTTGCAAGAGAGTCACTGGCTATTCCTTGTACATAAGGAGCAGCAGCAGGATACAACACAGCGTATGTATAATTAAATATATTAGGATCAAAACCCTCAATTGTAACCCCAGAAACAAGCAAGTCTGCCAATGTAGCATCCGAGCCTGCAGTATATAAAAAATTAATGGTGTAGGTATTCGTTGTTAGGCCGTCTTCAGATGTTACCTCTACCATTGCCGAACCTGGTAGCGCAGTTGCTTGAGTAATTATGGTAATTGCATTGGAATCTGCTGGCGTAGCTCCAACAATTGGAATGGGCATCCCGGTTGCAACTGGGTAGTCGTAATTGAACACATCAGGTGCAAATCCTGTAATTGTTGTGCCATCAACGGTTAAATCAATTAGGGTAGCATCTGTTCCAGCGATATGAAAATCAATGATATATGTTAATTGAGTTACCCCGTCTTCTGCTGTGACAAGCACGTTAGATGTACCCGGAACGGAAGTTGTTTGTGAAATATTAACAATAGCATTTAGGTCATTTGCCGTTGCGCCAGTGATTGGCAAAGGGTTACCGGCAGGTATACCCACTTGATAATAAAATATACCTGGACTAAACCCGTCTACTGTTACACCATCTATGGTGAGGTCGCTTAGGGTTGCATCAGTGCTTAATGGAGGGTCTCCAATTGTACCATCAGTATAGATGTTTTGCATGTATATATCCGAAGAACTACCCTCCTCCCATACTGCAATTAACATATCATTATGCATGTCTGAGTTTACAATATGTACTTTTTCGGTTGTTCTACCTGCCATAAGAGTTGATGCAGGACTCCATATAATAGATCCGGCATCATCTACGCCAATTCCTTTAATGTGTGAATAAATCGATGATCCAGACACCCATTCATCATAAACGATCAGCGCACTAGTACCACTAAAAATACTACCACCAACAACACCAGAAACATCGGAGCTCATGGCAATAAACTCAATGCCATCATTACCCCAAAGCAAAGCGCCCGTATCTGAAAATTTTTGTCCAGCAATTGCTGTTTGTGTTTGGCCACTATTTTTTTTACTCCAACTAACAAGTGTTTCATTATTACCGTTTACCCCAAGTAATTGAGGGTTTTGATTGCTATTTGATGTCGAAGTCATGCAGCTTGACCCATTTGACGGCCACGTGATGCTTCCATCACTAAGCACCCTTTGTACGGAGGCATTTATATTATTATCTCCATTCCTATCATCCATCCAAGCAAGTATAATACCGTTTGAATTATCTGAAGCAATCGTAAAGTTTGTAAATGCCGAGATACCGTTGGCGTTGCTTACTAATACATCTGATGTCCATATGGTATTCCCTGAGCCATTAAATTTTTGAACATATATATGACGAGTTAAGGCAGGAAAATTACCCGTTTCCTTATAAAACCCCATTATGTAATTGTCGCCATCTACACCCAAAACCCTTGCGCCCGTGTAGCTCTGCGAGCCACTTTGAAATGTAATACCAGCGCTACCCCAAGCCAAAGTACCAGAAGGAGTTATCTTTTGCATAACTATTTCACTCTCTGATGAAGTTGGCCTTGACCAGGCAACAATTGCATTATTTGATGAGGTAACAGAAATGCTTGGTACATATTCATCTTGTGGGTCTGATGTTAACTGAATACCATCATCACCCCATCTGAAGCTTCCCGATGGGGATATTGAATATGCGTATATATTTGCATTTCCATCCCTGACATCATTAAATGCAATGACACAATTACCATTATTATCAACACCAAGATCCCACTCTGTTATCCAGGTGTTTTGAGTCTTATCACTGATTAAAATTCCATTATTGGCCCATTGGGCAATACCACTAAAATTATAATACTGTAGCCTTATATCATAGTTACCAGCATCATTCGAATAGAATCCCACATAGAAATTACCATTATTGTCATAGGCAATATGTGGCACGGCCTGTTCGCCACCAAGATCACAAACAACACTATTTACAACAGGATCATCCACCCACTGTGCAAATGATGTAAAATTAGCGCTAATTGAAATTAGAACAATTAAAATGTATTTCTTCATTGTGTTATGGATATTTATTTTCAAATATAGTGAGTTTAATATTTTAACCTTAAAATATCGACAGGATTAATCATAGGAGCGATCAACAACAAACCTCAAGTAATGTCCATAATAGGTGGTGCTGGAAAATACTTAGCCACAAGAGCATCATCTACTATAATTAGTTAATTAAACCAGCATAATAGAAAAGCTAGCCTAGTTGTATTTGCTCATTAAAATTTCTAAAAACCCCGAATAAGTATGGGAAAAATGCTATTTTTGCCATCCGATTTATTTAGGGTACCGTGGCCGAGTGGCTAGGCGCTGGTCTGCAAAACCATGTACAGCGGTTCGAATCCGCTCGGTACCTCGCATAAAATTTTAAACCCGATGTATATCAAGTAGATATGAATCGGGTTTTTTATTAGTGGGTCATGAATTAAGGCGTTGCCCAATGACTTTGATCAGTAATATTTTTGATTCCCTGTGGCTCATCACCAACACCAATGGGCTTTGTTTGGAAATAATATACATCATAACCATCAAGAGTGTTTGATGTTGAGGTGGTTGCCATATTCAATAAAGCGACCTTTTCATCTATTGGATCATCATTTCCAATTAATGCTTCCCACAAGTTAAGTACAGGTTCGCCTGCCTCATTAAGCTTTCGTTCCCAAACATGTATAAAAAGTGCATTTGAACCAAGTGTCATATCCCAAATAGCTCCAACCTCCCAGCCTTTGGAATAGTCTGTAGAGGTTTCATAAACTCCCCAGCCAATGCAGCACTCAACAGTTATCATTCCAGAATTGATATTTGGAGCTTCATTTTCATTCCAATTAATCATTGTAGTGCCATTTGGCGTACCTATAATTTCATTAAGTGATCCCACCTTGCTTGTTTGTTGGCCATTTTCCCATTTGTAAAGATCACAACTACCAAAAGACCCATATAGCTGCGCTGGAAGAGGCACCCCTCCCACATAAGCACCCGGAGAAACATTCCAATTTAAATCTCCACACGGAGGGCAGTCAGCTATATTTACTGGCTCAACAATTGTAGGAGAATTTTCCCACGAATCTATTAAATCATTCAAGGACTTAATATCTAGGGTTTCAATTGGCGCAGGAAGGTTGTCAGATTTGCACCCCGACAATATTAATGTCGATATTATCATTATTGAAATAAGGTAAGCGCTTAATTGTCTCATGTTTTAAAAGGGTTTAAAATTTATAATAATGTTTTATGTATTTTTTGCTAAAAATAACGCTCTCTGATATAATGGCCAAAAACACTTAACATTTCTGGCATGTTTTTTCTGCCAAAACCTATTCTTGCATGACATTTTCCATATTCAAAGGTTTCAGATGGCAGCAGCATAATACCAGTGCTTTTGACAAGTTTTTCAGCAAAAACAGATGCAGGCTCATTTATTTTTAGTCTTATGAAAGCTGTAGATCCAGATAGAGGTTCTTCGAAGTCAATCAACCCACTATTAATCTTATGAAATTCTGAAAATAGTGAAATATTAAACCTTATCTTATCCATATTTGGAATCACAAACTTATCCATATTATTTAAGGCAATTGTTCCTAAAACTTCACTTGGAGCGCTGTTACATATTGATAAATAGTCTTTGAATTTTTCTACCTTTTTAAGCAGGCCTTTGTTTTTAGAGGTTAACCAACCAAGCCTTAGGCCAGCTAGTCCAAATGTTTTTGCAGTACCCCAGAGGCTAATACTGTTTTCATATAAATCACACATGGATGGCAGGCCTGTTTCCTTATTATGGTTTAAATAACGATACATCTCATCTGAGAAAATGGTTATTCCACGCTCTCGCGCGAGCTCAATAATTTTATGGTACTCTTCAATGGTGGGACTAAAACCTGTTGGATTGTGTGGAAAATTAACAACAATTAGTTTGGTTTTTGATGAGATTAGCTTTTTTAGATCGGTTATGTCATAATGCCAACCCCCAGTATTCTCATGAGGTTTCCAAAATGAAATGGAGCACCCCAGGTCCTTAGAGACCTGATAAAGAGACTGATACATTGGTGACATACATATAACATTGTCCCCTTTATTTAATAATACATTCATTAATATGAAGTTAGCCTCGCCTGGAGATGAAACTACAATTTCATCCATCTGGATTGTTTTATAGTGGCCTTTTATTGCCTTACGTAGAAACTCACTACCAACAGTCTCGGTATATCCAAGTTTTAGGCTTTCCCATAAGTTCTTTTCATCAGCCGATGCCACACTTAAAACATAATCCATACTATAGCCATCGCAGTCAGAGCTAGAAAGCATATATTGTGCACTAAACTCATATTTGGCAAAATACCTTTCAACTGCAAAATCTTTAATCTTCATAATTATCGTTAAAATACACAAGTTTTATTTTCAATTCTTATCTACTGGTTTTTTATTGCCATAGCACAAAAGATTATCCATATAGCAAATACCGATTCTACCATTCTTTGATATAGCCCAATGTATTCAGAAGCCGAGTTTGTAACTAATATAGATACAAGAAAAATACTGACCGCACCAAATACAATTGATTGCAAAGAAAACGGATTGTTATTGGGTGATCTTTTTAACCCCAATCCAATTAATATCATAAAAACAGGAACAAATAAATAAGTTAGTAACCCCACAAAATTATG